>Ga0209349_1000010_pt1 | contig 224110 bp, 179 predicted proteins | sample ETNvirnome_2_130_FD_184067 | JGI IMG/M metagenome (GOLD analysis project Ga0209349, IMG submission 184067) | Marine viral communities from the Pacific Ocean - ETNP_2_130 (SPAdes) (version 2) | ecosystem: Environmental > Aquatic > Marine > Oceanic | place: Pacific Ocean | collected 2013-06-22
CCCGGTAGCTACGTTCGGAACTGATAAGCGCTGAAAGCATCTAAGCGCGAAGCAGGCCTCGAGATGAGTTCTCACTAGACTTTTAAAGTCTCTGAAGGGCCGTTGAAGACTACAACGTTGATAGGCAAGATGTGGAAGTGGTGTGAGCCATTAAGCTAACTTGTACTAATTACCCGTGAGGCTTAACCATACAACGCCAAACGCGTTTTATGTGATAGTTTAAGCGCAGAAGTTAATAGAACTAAAGTAGATTACTTGATTACTCTTTATTATCAGAAATTCCAAATTTTAGTAAGCTTGATAAAATCGACCTTACACCAAATTTGCTTGGTGACAATAGCGTTTTGGACCCACCTGACCCCATGCCGAACTCAGTAGTGAAACGAAACAGCGCCGATGATAGTGTAGCATTTGCTATGTGAAAGTAGGACATTACCAGGCTCCAAATTGAGAAAGCCCGATTCGAAAGAGTCGGGCTTTTTTACGTCTGCAGGAAGTGAAAATACAGATGCAAGATAAAAGGTAACAGGTTAAAGGAAGAGAATTGATCAGAGCCTAATGCATACTCCATGCATCGGTTATGCATTCTCTATCGTTATCGGCACCATGACTCCAAACACGAAAAAGCCCGACTAGCAGTCGTTGGGCTTTTTCGTGTTTGGAATAAAGTGAAAATGCAGGTCAAGGTAAAAGGTAATAGGTTAAAGGAAGAGAGTTGATCAGAGACTAATGCCTACTCCATGCATCGGTTATGCATTCTCTATCGTTGTCGGCACCATGATATTCTACTGCCTTATCGCTACGAAGTAGCGCAGCGACTCTTAATACAAGAAAGTTCGACTTAATCAGCAGCTTTAGTCACTGTAAAAATATAATTTTGCTTTGTTAGTGGCTTTGATTTAGGATCAAAACAGTTTAAAACCAAGAATGATTTGCCTGTGTATAGATTATTAATTAGCGCCTTATCCATTTTCTTTTGTGTTTCTGTATCTGCAGTTGAAGTAACTGATCTATATCAAGATATTTTGGTCGTAGAAGATAAATCTCGTGATGCGCGTTTAGACGCTAGTCGCAAAGCGCTTCTTAACGTACTAGTAAAAGTGAGTGGTGATAAAAGTGCAGATGAAAATCAGATAGCACAGCAACGCACCAAAGATATATCTGATTATATGCTGAAATTTGAATACGATGAGCGTATTCCTGGAACGCTTAAGTTACTAGTTAAATTTGAAGCGCGAAAGATCAATGCACTAATAAAAGATCTTAATTTGCCGTTGTGGGGAGCTCAACGTCCACTGGTTGCTATCTGGTTAGGCATTGAAGATAACAGGCAGCGAGAGCTGGTTACTCAAGAGAGTTATCCTCAGTTAGAGCAACTGATTTACGACAAAGCAAGCCGCCGCGGTTTACCGGTTGTTGTGCCTTTACTCGATTTACAAGACAGACGGCTTGTTGGTGTCCCTGAAGTTTGGGGAAATTTTTCTGGGCCTGTAGAAGAGGCATCTAAACGCTACAGTGCTGAGCGAAGTATTACTGCTAGAATGTATCAAGCGTTTAACTCTGATAATTGGGTACTAGATTGGCGCTTTACCAATGATGAAATGTTTGAATCTAACCGTATCACTGGCTATAGACAGCAAATTGTTGCGCAAATGATTGATGATTTAGCACAAGGTTTAGCTGGTGAATATGCGATTGATCCTAATGCTTATTATGAGCAGCGTACTGCCAATTTAACTTTAAAAGGGACTGAGAGCTTTGTTGATATTGAATTGGCTAAGCGCCGCTTAATGAATCTAAGCGTAGTAACTCAAGCTGTTATTCTACGCAAAACACCCGATTCGGTTGAGTTTGAGCTTCATCATACGGGGACTGTGAGTGACCTTAAAAAAGCCCTTGGCCTGGATAACGCCTTTAAAGACTATGTTGATCCTCGTGCTTTTTATCACATAGTTGATGAGCAAAGCCTAGAGTATCAATGGGTTGTAAATTAATGCTAACTCAAGAGCCAATACAAATGGCATTGCCGGTTACTTTACCGGACGATGAAACATTTGCATCCTACTTTGGCGGTGAAGACTCACTTGAGGTAAATCATCTCAAAGATAGCTTTTCTAAGCTTGCTCACTCTTTTCAGTATACCTATTTGTGTGGCTTAGGAGATTCTGGTAAATCTCACTTACTATATGCCACTTGTATTCAGGCACAAGAGCGTGGCTTATCTAATATGCTACTTTCCATGCGCGAGGTCATTCATTTTGGACCAATGGTTTTAGATGGGCTTGAAGCATTAGATGTATTGTGTATTGATGATGTGCACTTGGTAGCAGGCAATGATGCATGGGAAAAAGCGTTATTTAACTTTTTTAATCGCTTTAATGAGCCCAATAAAATGCTGGTAGTGACTGCCGATTTACTGCCTAACATGCTTAATATTAGCTTGCCCGACTTAGAATCCCGTTTAAAGTGGGGCACTACGTTTCAAATTCGTTCTATGAGTGACGATGATAAAGCACAGGCGCTGGTTAAGCGTGCAAATATGCGTGGGCTTGAACTGAGCGATGAATGTGCGCGATTTTTATTAACGCGTTTGAGTCGTGATATGCGTGCTTTATTGGATGTATTAGACAAATTAGATCACGCATCCATGGCTGCACAACGAAAATTGACTATTCCTTTTATAAAATCAACGCTAAAGCTGTAGTAGGTCTAGAATCTAGACCCTGCTTTCAGTTATCATTAGCTAACTAAATTGTAATCACCTTCTGTGAAAGATCAGGTATCGAATGAACTTAGAAAACATATTAGCGCAAGCACTTGAGGCGGTAGCCAGTGCCAGTGAAATCGCGCAGCTAGAAGAGATCAGGGTTAACTATCTTGGTAAAAAAGGCGAAATTACCAGCTTACTTAAAACGTTAGGTAAAATTGCCCCTGAAGAACGTAAAGAAGCAGGCCAAGTAATTAACCAAGCTAAGCAAGACGTGCAAGTTGCGATTAATGACAAGCGTGAATTGTTAGCAAGTAAAGCATTAGAAGAAAAACTAGCAGCAGAAACAATCGATGTAACTTTACCTGGGCGTGTTATGCCATCGGGTGGTTTGCACCCAGTAACTCGCACCATTGAGCGTATTGAAAGCTTCTTTGGTGAACTTGGCTTTGCTGTTAAATCAGGCCCTGAAGTTGAAGATGATTTTCATAACTTTGATGCGTTAAATATACCAGAGCATCACCCTGCTCGCGCCGATCACGATACCTTTTACTTTAATCCTAAGCTGGTTTTACGTACTCAAACCAGTGGTGTACAAATTCGTACAATGGAAACTGAGCAACCGCCACTGCGTATTATTTCGCCAGGGCGTGTATACCGTAATGACTACGACCAAACACACACGCCTATGTTCCATCAGGTGGAAGGGTTGATGGTTGATACTGATGTAAGCTTCACTGAGCTTAAAGGTATTTTACATGACTTTTTACGTAACTTTTTTGAAGAAGACATGGAAATTCGTTTTCGTCCTTCATTCTTCCCGTTTACAGAGCCTTCAGCCGAAGTGGACGTGATGGGTAAAGACGGTAAATGGTTAGAAGTATTAGGCTGCGGCATGGTTCATCCTAACGTACTTAAGTCTGTAGGCATCGATCCTGAAAAATACACAGGTTTCGCTTTTGGTATGGGTGTTGAGCGCTTAACCATGTTGCGTTACGGCGTAAACGATTTACGTGCGTTTTTCGAAAATGACTTAAAATTCCTAAACCAGTTCCGTTAAGAGTGAAGAGATAAAATGAAATTTAGTGAAAAGTGGTTAAGAGAGTGGGTAAATCCTGCAATTGATACGCAAGCTCTTTCGGAACAGCTTTCAATGGCTGGTTTAGAAGTAGATGGCGTTGAGCCGGCAGCAGCCAAATTTAATGGCGTTGTGGTAGGTGAAGTGGTTGAGTGTGGCCAACACCCTGATGCAGATAAACTACGTGTAACAAAAATTAATGTTGGTGGTGATGAACTGCTTGATATTGTTTGTGGTGCACCAAATTGCCGCCAAGGTATTAAAGTTGCAGTTGCCACTGTTGGCGCAGTGTTACCAGGCGATTTCAAAATTAAAAAAGCCAAACTTCGTGGTCAGCCTTCACACGGCATGTTATGTGCGTTTGATGAGCTAGGTATTAGTGAAGAAGGCGATGGCATTATGGAATTGCCACTTGATGCGCCTATTGGTGCCGATTTACGCGAATATTTAGCGCTTGATGACAACATTATTGACGTAGATTTAACACCTAACCGTGGCGACTGTTTAGGTATTAAAGGGCTTGCCCGTGAAGTCGGCGTACTTAACAGTATTGATGTAAATACATTAAGCATTCCAGCGGTAACCCCGACAATTGAAGACAAAGTATCTATTGAGTTGGTTAACGATGATGCCTGTCCTCGCTATTTAGGGCGTGTTATTAAGGGCATTAACCTAGACGCTGAGACGCCATTATGGATGGTTGAAAAGCTACGTCGTAGTGGTGTACGTTCAATTGATCCGGTTGTTGATGTGACTAACTTTGTATTATTAGAGCTTGGCCACCCAATGCATGCATTTGATTTAAATGCGATTGATGGTGGAATTAAAGTACGTAGTGCAACCCCAGGTGAAGAGCTGGTTTTATTAGACGGTAATACGGCTAAATTAAATGAATCGACATTAGTGATTGCCGATCATCATAAAGCGCTAGCCATTGCTGGTATTTTTGGCGGTGAGCAATCGGGTGTTACTGAAAAAACAACTGATATTTTACTAGAAAGTGCATTCTTCAACCCAGTGGCTATTGCAGGACAAGCACGCAGCTATGGTTTGCACACTGATGCATCTCATCGCTATGAGCGTGGCGTCGACTTTGCACTACAACACGATGCCATGGAGCGCGCTACAGCGTTACTTCTGGAGATTGTAGGTGGTAACGCAGGTCCAATCGTTGAAGCTGTTGCTGCAGATAAGTTACCAAAAGTAACTGAAGTACGTTTACGTCGTTCACGTTTAGACCGTGTTATTGGTCATCACATTGACGATGCAAAAGTAACCGATATTCTTACGCGTTTAGGTCTTGATGTTAAATTTGACAATGATAGCTGGAGCGCTGATGTACCAAGCTACCGTTTTGATATTCGTATTGAAGAAGATTTAATTGAAGAAGTAGCACGTGTATACGGTTATAACAGTATTCCTAATGTGGCACCAACTGCAAAACTTAAAATGACCACACATGATGAGTCAACTGTTGCACTGAGCCGTTTTCGTAATGCGCTAGTAACCCGTGGCTATCAAGAAGCCATTACTTACAGTTTTGTTGATCCTAAAGCGCAAGCTATTTTACACCCTGAGTGTAATGCATTGGTATTGCCGCACCCAATTTCAATTGAAATGTCAGCGATGCGTGTAAGTTTAATGCCTGGCTTATTAGCATCTGTTGCCTATAACCAAAACCGCCAGCAACCACGTATTCGCTTATTTGAACATGGCCTTAAATTTATCAGCGATGAAAGCGCAGAAAATGGCGTTTACCAAGTGCCGGTTATTGGTGGTGTTATTACTGGGCTTGTGCATGGCGAGCATTGGGTTGAAGAAAAACGTAACGTTGATTTTTACGACCTAAAAGGGGATGTTGAAGCATTACTTGCTATTACCAATGATGTTAGCCGCTTTGAAATTAAAGCCGAGCAATCAGATGGCCTTCATCCTGGTCAATCAGCCGTTATTTATGTTGATGGAAAAAAAGTAGGTTTCTTTGGTGCATTACACCCTCAAGCGCAAAAATCGTTAGATATCAATAACGCTACTTTTGTGTTTGAAATTGAAATGTCGGCATTAGAAAAAAGAAATTTACCGCAGGCTGTTGGGGTGTCTAAATTCCCATCAAATCGCCGCGACATCGCTATTTTAGTACAAGACAGCGTTAAAATAGGTGATATTTTAAACGTCATCGGAAAAGTTGGCGGAAATCAATTGGTTGACCTAAACTTATTCGATGTGTATAAGGGCAAAGGTATTGAGCCAAATTATAAGAGTTTGGCGATTGCTCTAACACTGCAAGCGGTTGATAGAACACTCGAAGAGAAAGATATCAATCAGGTAGTTGATAACGTGGTGGCCGCACTGGCCGAAAAGTTTAATGCATCGTTGAGGGACTAGATATGGCGCTTACTAAAGCCGACATAGCTGAACACCTATTTGAAAAGCTCGGGATCAATAAAAAAGATGCCAAAGATTTAGTTGAAGCGTTTTTTGAAGAAATCCGCTCAGCGCTTGAAAAAGGCGAGCAGATTAAGCTCTCTGGATTTGGTAACTTTGATCTTCGAGATAAGAAAGAAAGGCCGGGACGTAATCCGAAAACGGGAGAAGATATCCCAATTTCAGCACGTCGCGTGGTTACCTTTAGACCGGGGCAAAAGTTAAAAACCCGTGTCGAAGTAGGCACTAGCAAAAAATAAACAAAAAGGCAGCGTAAGCTGCCTTTTTTGTATCTGTTTTATTATTTCCGGGGGGAGATAAACGTTCCTTGATCTATTTGCTGCAAAGTCTGCTCGGCTAACCTATCTAAACTCTCTAAATTCTTTCCTTGTGCTATTAACTGCTGCTCAATTAACAGTATATCAATATGTTCAATACCAGAAAACTGAGCTATTTTGGCAAAAATATAAGCATGTTTATATTGTTGATGTTTATAAAACAGGCTGATTAAAGACATATATATTTCAGGGTTCGGTTCATGCTTCGCTTTATTCAGCGCTAGCGTGTTGTATAAAAAATTAATCGCTTTTTCTTCATCAACCTTAATGTAATAAGACGCTAAGTAAAATTGCATCTCAGCACTTTGTTCAACTTCTGCAGTATGTTCTAAAGCGAGCAAACGTGTTAATGCACTTTCGTCATTGTTTCTTGACCAATGATAATAAAGCAAGCCCGGGTGGCTGGTGTGTTTTGTCTGTTGATAAATCCGTGCCATTTCCCTCATGCTCGTTAAGTGGGCATGTCGGCGAGCCGTGGTTTTGCTTTTTAGTTTTATGTGCTGAATGTTGGCTGCCAAAGCAATACATTGATTGTAATGCTCAAACGCTTTAAGTAATTGATATTTGTGTTCATCGGTTGGTTGTAAAGATTCAAGGTGACGAGAAAAAATAGTACGTTCTCGCTGCGCTTTACAGTGACTATCTTGGTTAAGATCATTACATATGGCCGGCGATTGAACGCAAATATCTTCAACGGTTAAAGATTCTTCACAGCCTGTAAGCAAAATTGCAAAGGCGAGGGTTATGCGCTTAAAAGCCATCCGAGTCTCTCAAATTATTAGGGTCTGTTGACCTTTCAAGGTTGAATTTGCAGCAGTCTGTTTGGTATTGAGACAAGGCAGAGCCTATGTGGTGTGGTTATTCCCCATAAATAGGCGATAACGTTGCATCAATGCCAAACAGGCGCTGCCCGAAGGGTTCTGCCTAGGGGCGATTTACTCTTTGCTGCCTACATGGATGTAGGTAAGGGGCGTGAGCAGGACGCGGAAGCTTTGCTCGGTTTTGACTTAGCCCACTAGGTTACAAACCTCGCACCGCGATTAAATTGTCCCTAGTTTGAACAAATTTTAATCCGCAAAGGTCAACAGACCCTCATATAGTATTATTCTAGCCTAAACTTTAGTCTCTAACAGTAGAGAATAAAATGAGATTAAATTAGAATAGACCTGCCCGAAGGAATGCGTTGCTCTCAAAATTCGATGCATTCTTAGGCTATCCGTTCAAAATTGTTTAATTAGGTAAAAAAAATGACCTCATCTCACGAGTTAGAATACACAAGTAGCTGGCAAGAACGTCAAGATTACGCAGAAAGCATGCAGCCTATTATTGGTAAATTGTACCGTAATCGTGGTATCGAAATCGCTGTTTACGGCCGTCCATTAGTAAATTCAAGCACTATTGATATTATCAAGTCTCACAAATCAGTAGCTCAATTTGAAGGGACTAAACTACGCCTACGTGAAAGCTTCCCATTCTTAGAAGCTATCAGCAAAATGGAATTAAATTCTGCCCGTATCGATATTGGTAAATTAGCATACAGCTATTTATACACAGATGCAGCGAATGGTCGTTCAGTAGAAGAGTTTGTTAAAGATGAACTTGCTGAAATTGTTGACTCTAAACCAAAAGCACCACGTGACGTTGTACTTTACGGTTTTGGTCGTATCGGTCGCTTATTAGCGCGTTTATTAATTGAAAAATCAGGCCCGTATGCCGATTTAAACCTTCGCGCTATTGTTGTGCGTGGCGGTAAAGATGGCGATTTAGAGAAACGTGCAAGCTTATTACGTCGTGACTCTATCCATGGTCCATTTAATGGTTCTATCACTATCGATAAAGAGCGTAATGCAATTAAAGCGAACGGTAGCTACATTCAAGTTATCTACGCTAACTCGCCAAGTGAAGTTGATTACAGCGCCTACGGCATCGAAAACGCACTTGTTGTTGATAACACAGGTATTTGGAAAGATGAAGCCGGCCTTGGTCAACACTTAGAATCTAAAGGGGCTGCAAAAGTATTATTAACAGCGCCTGCTAAAGGTAATATTAAAAATATCGTTTACGGTGTAAACAACCAAGATATTTTACCTGAAGACAAAATCGTCTGTGCAGCAAGCTGTACAACCAATGCGATTACGCCAACACTTAAAGCATTAAACGATCAGTTTGGTATTAAGAATGGCCATGTTGAAACAGTTCACTCATACACTAATGACCAAAACTTAATTGATAACTACCATAAAGCAGAACGTCGTGGTCGTGCTGCGGCATTAAACATGGTTATCACTGAAACAGGTGCAGCGAAAGCGGTATCTAAAGCATTACCAGAGCTTGAAGGTAAACTAACAGGTAACGCAATCCGTGTACCTACACCAAACGTATCGTTAGCTATCTTAAACTTGAACCTTGAAAAGAGTACAACGGTTGAAGAGCTTAATGCGTTTTTACGTGAAACAGCACTTCACTCAGACCTACGTGATCAAATTGATTACACAGCATCAACTGAAATCGTCTCTACCGATTTAGTGGGTAGCCGTTACGCAGGTGTTGTTGATTCTCAAGCAACGATTGTTGATGATAACCGTGTTGTACTTTACGTATGGTACGACAATGAGTTTGGTTATAGCTGCCAGGTAGTTCGCTGTATGCGCGACATGGCAGAAGTCTCATTCCCAAGTTTACCTCGATAAACACATGAGCTATTAAGAAAAGCCAGCACTTGCTGGCTTTTTTAGGCCTGAAGATTTTTAAAGTGAAGCGGTTATGGTACGCTTTATTAAATTGGGTACGCGTTTATACACTTTTAAAGTGCAGTGACACGTATTTACCTCTTGGCTAAGTGCCTTAGTCAAAGACACACAGTTAACTAATAGGTTTGTTGTAATGAAAATCAGTAGCAATTTCGACAGTGGTAATATTAAAGTTATTGAAGCCACCGATCCGTTAAATATTCAGCTAGAAATTAATAAAGATCACCAGTCTGAGTTTTATCAGTGGTTTCACTTTCGTCTTGAGACAACGCCTTATCAACTTCATCAGTTAAATATTAATAATCTTGATAAGTCTGCATACCCTGATGGTTGGGTAGACTACCAAGCTGTCGCTTCATACGACCGTCAAACATGGTTCCGTGTACCGTCTTCGTATGAAAATGGCACATTAACATTTGAGCTTGAGCCTGAGTGCAGCAGCGTTTACTTCGCCTACTTTGCACCTTACAGCTACGATCGTCATTTAGACTTATTAGCATGGGCGCAAAGCCAAGAAATTTGCCAACTAGAAACACTAGGTCAAACGCTTGATGGGCGTGACATGAGCGTGCTTAAAATTGGTCAGCCAAGCGCCGATAAAAAAGTAATTTGGATCACTGCTCGTCAACACCCAGGTGAAACAATGGCAGAGTGGTTTGTAGAAGGCTTAGTACACAAGCTACTTGATGATGAAGACCCTCATGCAGCAGCGTTACTATCAAAAGCGGTATTTTATATCGTGCCAAACATGAATCCAGATGGCAGTGTACGCGGTCACCTACGCACTAACGCTAAAGGGGTTAACTTAAACCGTGAATGGCAAACACCCAGCATGGAAAACAGCCCAGAAGTTTACTTAGTGCTTAATAAAATGCGCGAAGCCGGCTTAGACATGCACCTAGACATTCATGGTGATGAAGCCATTCCATATAATTTTGTTGCCGGTAGCGAAGGCATACCAAGCTATGATGCACGCCTAAAAGGCCTAGAGGATAGCTTTAAGGCCGCGCTTTTAACTATTACTCCAGAGTTTCAAGATACGCATGGCTACGATAAAGACGAACCAGGTCAAGCTAACTTAACAGTAGGTTCATCAGCCACAGCAGAAGAATTTAAAGCACTAACTTACACAGTTGAAATGCCATTTAAAGATAATAATGACTTACCCGATCCAGATTATGGTTGGTCAGATCGTCGTTCATATCAATTTGGTCAAGATACTTTAGCAGCCATTGTTAATGTTGTAGACAACTTAAGATAAAACGTTTGTTTCAAAGGGTATCAATAAATATTGATACCCTTTTTACTTTTAGCTAAACCAACCGTACCAAAAAATAAGAATCATTTACCCACCACAGCACTAAAACGTTTCAATACACCTTCTCGACAGATTTAATACCATATAGTCTAAATCAATTTGCACTTAGTTAAACGTTGATCTGGAAGGCTCAATATAAATAAACAATAAGTTGTTTTGAAAATTAACTGTTAACAAGGTTGGGCACTTAAGTTAATATCGATTGAACAATAAGAAAAACGAAAAAGATTAACCCCTTATTTCGTAAAGCTTATGACAGGTATTCTGAGTAGCAGAGTATGGTAATTAATAATAATAAATATAACTGTGAGGATGTTCATGGAAGCTTTTGTAAGCGCCGTTAATGATGTTGTTTGGAGTGATGCACTCATCTATTTATGCCTAGGCGCAGGTTTATTTTACTCCGTACTAACTCGATTTGCTCAAGTTAGACATTTTAAAGAAATGTGTAAGCTATTATTTAGCCCTAACACCTCAGAAAAAGGAATTTCATCTTTTCAAGCTCTTGCTGTTTCATTATCTGGCCGAGTAGGGGTTGGTAATATTGCCGGTGTGGCAGCCGCAATTGGTTTTGGAGGCCCTGGCGCTATTTTCTGGATGTGGGTTGTTGCTTTTTTAGGTGCAAGTACTGCATACGCGGAGTCAACATTAGGTCAAATTTATAAGTTAGAAGAAGACGGCCAATACCGCGGTGGTCCAGCGTATTATTTTGATCGTTGTTTAGGGCAAAAGTGGCTGGCTGTATTATTTGCTGTGTCGGCAATTATAGCCTGTGGGGTTTTCCTGCCGGGCGTGCAAGCAAATGCTGTGGGCAACGCATTCACTCAAGTATTTGGCGATGGCACTATGGTGTCTACAAGTTTTGGTGACGTAGGTAGTTTTAAACTGGTTGCGTTGGCCATTATTCTAATCGTTTTAGCGTTTATTATCTTTGGTGGTATAAGGCGCATTGCTAATTTTACGCAAATTGTAGTGCCATTTATGGCGCTTGGTTACATCGTATTGGCCTTAATTATCGTATTTTTAAATATAGACAAAGTCCCGGGTATTTTCTCGCTCATTATTGGTGATGCATTTACAGCCCAAGCAGGTTTTGGTGCTGCAATTGGCTGGGGTGTTAAGCGTGGAATATACTCTAATGAAGCCGGCCAAGGTACAGGTCCTCATGCGGCGGCGGCGGCAGAAGTTGATCACCCTGCACAGCAAGGTTTAGTGCAAGCTTTTTCTGTATATGTTGATACACTTTTTGTATGTACAGCAACGGCATTAATGATTTTAATGACGCAGCAATACAATGTAGTCGGTACTTTGCCAGAAGGGCAATTCATTATACAAAATGTTGATGCGGCAACTGAAGTGGGGTCAGCAGCATTTACCCAAATGGCGTTGTTTAGTGTATTTGGTAGCTTTGGCGAAGCGTTTGTAGGTATCGCTTTATTCTTCTTTGCTTTTACCACCATACTGGCTTATTACTTCATTGCTGAGACGAATATCGCGTACTTAAATCGCTACTTTAAAGGAAGTATTCCGCTTGTAGTAGTAAAACTTATGATTATGTTTATGGTAGCCTACGGCATGGTTAACAGTTCCGGTTATATATGGACTATTGGCGACATAGGCGTTGGCTTAATGGCGTGGATCAACATATTGGGTATATTAGCCATTTTCTTTGTCGCTAAACCGGCCTTAACATGTTTGAGTGATTATGAAGACCAGAAGAAAAAAGGTGGCCAAATCACATTTGATCCCGTTAAGTTAGGGATTAAAAATGCTACCTTCTGGGAAAAGCGCCTTGAAAAGCAATCTAAAGACGCTGAATAAACAGATCCCAATAACCTAATATCATCTATTGGGTTAAATTCAAAAAAGACAAAGAGCAATAAAACAAGTACAATGAAAAGCGCCGAAAGGCGCTTTTTTTATGCGTAGTATGGAGAGAGATGTATGGCGATTATTCGTTGCCCCAAATGTGCAAAATCAATTTCAGATAAACATTCGCAGTGTCCACATTGCCAAAGTAACGTTGCTGAATTAAATGCCGAGCAAGTTCAACAACTTCAACGTGAGCAGCGAATTAAAAAGCAGCAAATGTTTATGAACCACTCCTTTTTAGCGCTGATCTTATTTTTAGGTGGCTTCTTTTGTTTGTACTTCCTACAACCTCAAGAAAAAACACTTCAGTGGTATGCGTATACCTCGGCCATTGGCATTGGCTGTATTTGGTACCTTATTAACCGTATTATTTTAGTGACTCTGAAAAAGAAAAAATGACATGAATATTGACAACCTAGTACAGAATATTACTCCAGAATTATTTGAGCGCTTACAGTATGGCGCGGCAACGGGAAAGTGGCCAGATGGCACGCCTTTATCAGATGAGCAAAAGCAACAAACAGTGCAACTAGTGATGTTGTACCAAGCAAAAGTAGCACAATCAAACGAGCAGTTTACCATTGGTGCAAATGGAGAAATGATCCAAAAAACCAAAGCGCAACTACAAAAAGAATTCAAATCAGATAACGAAATAGCTAGGTTCAGTGAAAATGATCTTTAAACACCTTTTTACACCAAAATGGAAACACCCAAAGCAACAAGTTCGTTTAGATGCGATTGAAAAACTTGATGTGGCACGTGACGTAACAATTTTAAGCACCTTAGCCCTTGAAGACTCATCGGCTGAAATTCGTCGTAAAGCACTGCAAAAAGTAAACGACTTACCACTGTGGTGGAAAGCTTACAAACAAGATCAGGCATTGAAAGATGTTGCTGAACAACAAATCTCATCGGCTGTATTAAACAGTGAAAGTAGCTTGTCGGCGCAGATTAAAAATGAGTACATTGAACGCTTTGCACCGGTTAAAACCCTTGAAAAACTAGCATTTGCTGAAAAAGAACTGCAAGTGAGAGTTAAGCTATTAAAACGCCTAGCTAACCCTAAACTGATTGAAAAAGCCTTTAAAGAAGCAAACGAAGAGCTGCAAAAACAGTTAGTTGATTTAGTCATTACTCAGCAGTTAACTAAAGCACTGTTAAAGCATGCTCAAGGTGAAGCCAAAGTTGCGCTAGAAAGTCATCTTGAAAACGAACGTTTAGCGCTTGAAATGCCATCGCAAGTTGAAAACGCAACCCGTGTTATTTTAGCCAAGCTTAATGCATTGCGTGATAAAAATGACTACGCCATTGTTGACCCACAAGCTGCAGAACTCATGGCGCAGTGGCAAGCTCTTGAATTAAAATGGCTAAGTGAAGAACATGTAAAAACCCTTGATGCTAAATATATATCAATTACCGATAAGCTTGATGCTCACATTGCCACATTAAAAGCGCAACATGAAATAGAGCAGCAACGTTTAGCGCAGCAACAGCGCCAAGTGTTAGCGTTAGCTACGTTAGAAGCATTAAGTGAAGAAATTGAAAATGCATTGCAACTTGGATTAGAAACCCCAGAGCAAATTCAGCAAGATTGGCTTAATGCAAAAGTAGCACAAGCAAAAGACACACTAGATAAAACGCAATTGATGGCTGATCAGCAATCAAAACAAGTGATTAATAAGCTTGAGCAACTATTTTTACAAGTAGCCAAGTTACCTGAGCTAACTACGGCGATCAAAGAATATAAAATTGCCTACAGTACGCTTATTGAAATAAAACCTGCAGAGCAACTTAGCGATTACGATCAACAGTTAACAGCGTTCAATGACACATTTAAAACTGCACGTAGTCACCTAAATGTACTTAGCACTGATTTACAAGCGTCATTCAAAACTCAGCTTAACAGCCATAAAAAGCAATTTTTAGCCGCAATGAGCGAACTCACTAAGCCGCTTGAAAAAACGCAAAGCCAAGCTAAACGCAAGGCACGTGATGTAAAACGTTTAATTGAAGAAGGGCGCTTTAACGTTGCATTTGGTGTATTTAAAGGCTTCGAAGAGTTATTTAATGCCCTAACTGAGAAATACCAACAGCCGCTGGTTAATTTAAAATCAGACCTAGAAGCGCAATTAGCCGATGCTAAAGATTGGCAAAAATATGCGGCCGCACCAAAACGTGCAGCACTTTTAGAAGAAGTAACAGCGTTAGTTGATGAGCCGTGTAACGATCCACAACAGCGCGCTGATCAAGTTAAAGTACTTCGCAAGCGTTGGAACGAGCTAGGACGCCTTGATACAGAGCAAGAGAAACAACAGGGCAACGAGTTTGATGAAAAAATTGAGCTTTTATTTGCTCCTTGTCGCAGCTACTTCGCTGAGCAAGAAGTGCAACGTGAGGCAGCAAAAGCAGAGCGCGAGCAATTGATTGCTGATATGCATGCACTGCATTTACAAGCAACTGATACGGCTGATTTAGATTGGAAACAACTAGAAAGCAACTATAACCGTTTGCAAAAAGCATGGCGAAGTGTGGGTAAAGTTGATCCGAAAACATACCGCGTGTTGAACGAGCGTTATAAGGCAGAGCAGCAACAGGTTGTAGCGTCACTTAACGCGTTTCATAAAGGCAATGCCGCACTTAAAAATGAGCTCGTTGAGCAAGCACAGCAATTATCACAAAGCGATAATTTAGCAGACGCTTGCCAACAGCTAAAGCAGTTACAGCAACAGTGGCAAACCATAGGGTTTGCAGGCTTAAAAGCTGAAAACGCATTGTGGCAAAAATTCCGTCAGTTTAATGATGCAACTTTCACTAAACGAAGCGAAGAATTTGAACAGCAAAAGCGCGAACAAAGCGAGTCAGATAAGCTGGCAACAACTGAGCTGAATGAGCTTGAAGCAGCATTAAATAGTGTAGAAGGTAAAGCCCAATTACTTGACTTGCAAACCAAAGTTAAAGGGTATACACAGTTTAAATCGTTAACCCCTAAAGTGTCTGCTTTGTTATCAGCCATAGATGAAAAACTGACAGGCTTAGCGGCTAAAAATGAGCAAGCTAATTTAGATGCTTTATTTGTTGCACTTGAGAACAACGAGCCAATCCCGAGTCAATTTAATGGTGCAGTTAAAACAGCATTGAGCTGTGAGCAGCTGTTAACGCGTATGGAAATACTTGCGAGCGTAAGTTCGCAAAACTCATCGCAAAGAATGGTAGAGCAAGTAGCCATGCTTGATGATAAGCACCGTGGCGAACACGCTGATTTAAATTATTATTTAAAGCAGTTATTAGCACTCAGCGAGGGTTCAGTCACAGCTGACACACTAGCAAGGTTAAAAGTTATTTTTGCTATAAATTAAGCGCAATCACTTTTATCAACTAAAATGAAAAAGCCGCTATTAAAGCGGCTTTTTATTATGGTTACTTACTGCCTATACGATTAACCAATAGGGTTTTGCATGAAAATTTTTGTTTTTATTTCACTACTATTTTTAACTGCCTGTAACAGTACGCAGGGTATTTCGGTTTATTCATTTACAAATTCAGAGGTTGAGTCGTTACTAAATAAACAGTTACCTAAATTAAGTGAAAAAGTTAGCCTGATGGGCTTACCTGTGCAGTTTGATGTGAATGATTTAAGCGTTAATATTGGCCCAGATAATAGTGATTATGTTTTATTAGGTGCAGATTCTAGCGCCGAGATTAATGCTTTTGCATTAAAGTACCCAGTTCGCTTAAAGCTGCAAATACAGGGCACTCCTTTTTATGACAGCGAGAAAAAAGCGGTATTTTTACGTAATGTTAAGTTACTCGACTCAAGCATTGATGCCGGTGGCTTTAAAGGTAATTTAGAAGTGCTGGATAACGAGGCCATGGATGTAATGAATGCTTTTTTAGCCGTTAACCCCGTTTATAAGTTAAATATGAACGATCCTAAAATGGCATTATTAAGTAATTTACCTTTAGATTTAAAAGTAGTAGAAGGCGCTATTAAGCTAGTCCCTCGGTTATAATTTAGATCCAATAGGCGTAATAAAACGTATTAGTTGACCTTATTATTAATAGATTAGGTTAATTATGGCTAATGAGCGATCCGTTCCCACATCTCGACTTTCACGTTTTGCAAAGTTAGGCTCATTAGCCACTGGCGTCGCCACGAATATGTTAGTGGGCGGGGCTAAAAGTGCGCTTTCTGGTAAAGGCTGGGATAATAAAAGCTTATTGCTTCAGCCTAAAAATATTGAAAACCTAGCCACTCAACTCTCACACCTGCGCGGTGCGGCAATGAAGCTTGGGCAGCTGCTTTCAATGGATGCTGGCGACCTACTAACCCCCGAACTTGCTCAATTGCTGTCTTTATTGCGCTCAGATGCCAACCCGATGCCACACAAACAACTGGTTAGTGTTTTAAAAGAGCAGTGGGGAGAGGATTGGTTATCGCGTTTTTCTCATATTGAGCTCAGGCCGTTTGCGGCGGCGTCCATTGGCCAGGTTCATTTAGCTTATAAAGAAAATGGCGCGCAACTGGCAGTTAAAATTCAATACCCTGGAATCGCAAAAAGTGTAGTGAGTGACGTAGATAACGTGATCACTTTACTTACCTTATCGCGGTTATTACCTAAAGAGCTGGATATTAAACCCTTAGTGGCAGAAGCCAAGGCACAGCTATTAGCCGAGGCCGACTACACTCGAGAAGCTGAGTATTTAGCACGTTACAAAAACCTGTTAGCAGATAACGCGCATTTCAAAGTCCCTAGCGTGTATCCTCAGCACATTACTGCGCAAGTGCTAACCATGGAGTATGTAGATGCCAAGCCTATAGAGGGCATTACATATTTACCACAATCAGAGCGAAGTCGGGTTGCTGAGCAACTGATTGATTTATTTTTTAAAGAAATGTTTGTCTTTAATTTAATCCAAACCGACCCTAACTTTGCAAATTTTCATTACCAACCTGAATCACAAAAAATAGTATTATTTGATTTTGGTGCCACACGAGAAATTACCCCAGCACTAAGTAATGCCTATCTAGCTTTATTTAAAGCTGGTAGTAATAACGATCGTGAGGGGGTGCTCAATGCCGCCACCGATATTGGCTATTTTAAAGATTCCCTCAAAGACAATTACAAAGAAAAAGTGATTGATTTATTTTTAATGGCCTGCGAGCCACTGCGCTATAACGGCGAGTTTGATTTTAAAAATAGCGCGCTTGCTAGCAATATTAAAGATGCAGGCTTGCAGTTAAGCGCACAGTCGCAGCAATGGCATACGCCTCCTGTTGATGCGTTGTTTATTCACCGTAAGCTAGCGGGCTTGTATTTAATCGCAGCACGGCTAGAAGCAAAAATAGATATTAAGGCATTATTTAGCTATTACTAGGTGCTAAAGCAAGAGAGAATTGGCATAATACTCGCGATATTTCGCGAGGTCTGCAATGATAAAAAACTTTTTAAACGATCCTACTTTATTACTTAATGCGGTAGGTGAGGGCATATATGGATTTGATTTATCTGGTAATGCGGTGTTTGTAAACCCAGCCGCAGAGCGAATGACGGGTTGGACGGCCGATGAATTATTAGGAAAAAAAATACATCAATATCATCATCATAGCCATGCCGATGGCACGCCTTATCCTGCCGATGAATGCCAAATTTACTGCACCATGTTTGATGGCAAACGCCGCGAGGTTAAAAACGAAGTATTTTGGCGTAAAGATGGCAGCGCCTTTGCTGTTGAATATACCTCCACCCCTGTTTATAAAAATAGCCAGCTTATTGGTGCCGTGGCCGTTTTTCGCGATATATCAGCGCAGCAGCGAACCCAAACCGCGCTCCAAGATGCTTTAGCGCAAGTAAAGCATTTAAGCGAGCAGCTCAAAGATGAAAACGACTATCTTACTGCCGAGCTAAATCAGGATTGGCAAGACTCAGGGCTAGTAGGGCGCAGTGATGTATTTCAACGTATGTTGCAGCAAATACAGTTAGTGAGCGAAACCGACAGTACGGTGTTGATACTTGGCGAAAACGGTACTGGCAAAGAGCTGGTGGCGCGTAACTTACATAGATTAAGCAAGCGCAATGAGCAGGCGTTTATAAAAGTTAATTGTGCGGCGTTTACCCCTAGCTTATTAGAATCGGAGTTGTTTGGACACGAACGAGGCTCGTTTACCGGCGCAAATGAGCGACGTAAAGGGCGTTTTGAACTTGCTGATAAGGGCACTTTATTTTTAGATGAAGTGGCAGAGCTGCCGTTAGAGTCACAAAGTAAATTATTACGAGTATTACAAGAGCGCGAATTTGAGCGAGTAGGGGGCAGCCAAACCCTAAAAGTCGATATTCGTATCATTGCTGCAACCAATCGTAACTTGTGGGAAATGGTACAAGCAGGGCTGTTTAGAATGGACTTATATTACCGTTTAAACGTGTTTCCTATCAAAGTGCCAGCACTAAAAGAGCGAAAAGAAGATATACCTTGTTTATGTCAAAACTTAATTGTGCAAATAAACAAGCGGCTAGGTAAGCAATTACAGGGATTAAGTAACAAAGCTATTAGGCAACTACAAGCCTATGACTGGCCCGGCAATATCAGAGAGCTGCAAAACGTGTTAGAGCGAGAAGCTATTTTATCTACACAACCCACACTGCAGTTAAGTCAGCCGCTAAAAGCCGGTGATGCGAATGCTGTTAACCCAACGCTTACACTGGATGAGGCGCAAAGACAGCATATTATCTCCGTACTGATGTTATGTAACTGGAAAATTGCAGGCGAACAAGGCGCGGCAAATAAGTTGGGCTTACCAGAGAGTACGCTTCGCTCAAAAATGCGAAAATTAGCAGTGCATCGCACACGTTAACTCGCGATATATCGTGCATGTCGTTAAATGTCGCGAATTTTCGCTTTGGTGGTATGTGTAAAATCAATTAATATCAATAAGTTAAATTAACTTTCACTGTGGTCTGAAAGTTGCAAAATCGTACTTAATACCCGTCACTATTAAGTAAGTAACATGAAGTTTGATATTAAAGAAGAAGACATGATCATTAAGCCCTACAAAGAAGAAGGGCCGATTTATATACGCGAGCAAAAAGGGTTTTTTCAGCGTATACGCCGTAATTTAGGTTGGCTACTAATGCTCAGCTTTATCGCCATTCCTTGGATTCAATATAACGGTCAGCAAGCGGTTTTATTGGATGTGGCCACTCAAAAGTTTACTATTTTTGGCCTAACCTTATTACCTCAAGACTTTATGATTCTCGCCATGCTATTTATGGTGGGGGCGTTTGCGTTATTTTTTGTGACCAATTGGCTTGGCCGTGTGTGGTGCGGCTATACTTGCCCGCAAACAATTTGGATGTTGATGTTCTCTTGGGTGGAACAACGTATTGAGGGGACGCGTAACCAGCGTATTAAGCTTGATAAAAGCCCATGGGATATTACCAAGTGGCGTAAAAAAATTATTAAGCACAGTGCATGGCTGGTTATTTCACTCTTAACTGCCACTTCTTTTTTAGCGTATTTTATTCCAGCTAAAACCTTATACCTAGAAATGGTTAATTTTGAATGGTCTGGGATCACCAGTTTTTGGGTGTTTTTATTTGCATTTTGTACCTATGGCAACGCAGGTTTTTTACGAGAAAAAATGTGTACAGTAGCGTGTCCGTATTCGCGCTTTCAATCTGTTATGTTTGATAAATACACGCTGGTGGTAACCTATGATAGCGAACGAGGTGAAAACCGCGGCCCACGTAAACGTAAAGCCGATCCTAAAGCGCTTAATTTAGGTGACTGTGTAGACTGTAACTTATGTGTTGAAGTATGTCCTGCTGGGATTGATATTCGCAATGGACTGCAATATGAATGTATTAACTGTGGCTTATGTATTGATGCCTGTGACGATACCATGGATAAGTTTGGCTACGAAAAAGGCTTAATTAAATACGCCAGTGAAAAGCAAATGGCGGGGCAAAAAACTAATCCATTTAGGCTCAAGTTAGTGGGCTATGGCGCTTTAACTGCGCTGTTAATTATTTCTATGTTTGCTTGGATGCTACAACGTACGCCTATCGAAGCCTCAGTACTTAGAGACAGAAACGCACTGTATCGGGTAAATTATGAAGGGTTAGTAGAAAACCCTTATACACTCACCATCATTAACAAAACGCAGCAACCTCTGCATTATTCTATTTCAATTAGTGGGTTAGAAGGTGCGAGCTTGCAAAGTCCTAACGCTGTGTTGGTAGAGCCAGGGTTGATGAAAAGTGTTCCTGTAACGGTTACTGCCGATGGATATGATATACCCACGAAGGTGAGTAAGCTGCAGTTTAAAATTACCGCACAAGAGGACAATAGCATTTCAATTACTAAAGAGAGTCAGTTTTATAAAAACTAGCCCATTCGGTTTTTCGTTGACTATACCTCGGTCGTGTAATTAATTTACTCGGCTGAGGTAAGCTGACTTTTTATAAATGCCTTAGCGCTTGGCAAGTCATCAAATAAGCAATCTTGTAAATGAGCGTCACGTCCTGAGCTGTGCATAATACGTTGTAGTTGCCTTATGGCTATGGGAGAGGTGAGTATAAAGGCACTCATTATGCAATTATTTATCCCCATTGTTTGGCTAACATCGATCATATTTTTTTCAGCGTCAGGGGTGGCGGCCACAACGTCGGGCGAGTGGCTAATATAGCCCCAAGGTTGATGTTTAAACGTTGCAATGGTGTCTAACAGAGCGGCTTTAAAGTGATTTAATAACTCAGGGTTTAAGTTGCCTTTAAATTGCGCAATAACAATATTACCCTCAACATAAAAACTGTAACTGCCGTAATTATTTTTAAATTCCAATAACCGCTCCTTTGTCTGCACCTTACTATGTGCTGATGAATACCATAACTATTACTTATTAATAATGTAGTCCAACGCACCCGAAATTGCCGCAACTTGCGCTAATATGCACTCTTCAGGGTTGGCCGTTGCACTATCTGGGTAAACTTCAGTGGTTGTAACGTAGGTTGCATCAGATAACCCCATGCATAAACCTAACTCTTTTGCTGCATAGTTTATTACCCCAAATTGTTCTTGAGGTACACCAATTAATTGTTTATTTTCATCGCTTGGAGCGATGTGTGTGACCTTTTCAACACATTCAATAATAGCTTTTTGAAAAGCAGGCTCTGGTTTGTTGCTGTCAGCGACTAAATAAAAACCGTCTGGTATATTCCAATTAGTATTTATTTTACCTTCGCGCGCTGCAAGTGCAGGGCGAAATTCACTGTTATCTGAATCAGTGGTTTCATGCAAATCGATATGCGCGATTAAATCAGTATTTAAAGATTGCACATAATTCATTACCAATGCAGATTCTTGCGCTGGGCTGCCTTCATAAAAAGAACGGTTTGGATCAATTGCCTCTGGGTTCCAGCGGTTTATTGTTTCATAACCCCATGGGCTAATGCAGGGAGTAATCACTAGATTAAATTTCTCTGCGTATTGAGTTGCCAATGTTTTTGCAAACCTTAACGCACCGTGTACTCCGCTGGTTTCGTAGCCATGTACGCCGCCAGTGATTAGCACTGTGTGTTTATTTTTATCAAAGTGTTGGGTTTTTAATGCAAACAAAGGGTAACTGTTTTGAGCATAATTAAGTTCACCATATTGATCTACAACAAGCGTATCTTTTAGCTCATTAATTAGCGTTAATACTTCATCGTTATAACTACGTTTAATTTTCTGGGCTTCAAGCCATTGGAGTTTATGATTGTTATTCCACTTTTCACCAGGGTTGCCAATAGGGTAGGTACTGTTATTCATATTAAACCTTTACGTTGAATTATCTCTGCGGGCTATAGAGCACATAGACCATAATGACGAAAATAAAGCGTTAGCTTAACGCTGACTAAAATAGCGCGCAAGTATATGCGATAGTCACTGCATTAGTTAATGGCTGAGCTTGAATGCGGATAGTGCCTTTGTTGCATAAAGTCTTCTAAAAACCATGCAGCAAATTCATGTCGGCCTTCTACATCGGCTTTGCTGTAAATATCGGACGCTTGTTGGCGTACGGTTTTTTCTTTTGTGTTTCTTAGTGCGCTTATTTCTTTAAAGCTTAAGCCTTTAAGTAATAACATCGCGACTTCTTGCTCACTGCGAGTCAATGTCCATTGTGAAAATTGGGTTTGAATAACACCACTGTATTCATGACGCGCATCCATCATTGCCTGTGATATGTTTTTAAGTTCTTTTTTTGAATGCACTAATTCTTGTTTCAGCGCATTAATATTGGCAGTACGCGCACGAATATCGCTAATTAAGTAAATAGCACAGGCTGCAGAAATGACAACGATTAAGCCCTCAGAAAAAATATGCCACTGCGGCACGCCTAAATGTATATCCGTTAGTACATCAAAAAAGTTTAGCACCATTATTATTAACAAGGTGGCTGCTATTAACTTGTCTCTCATTAAAACCTCTATTATCAATGCCTTATAAATACAATGGACAAATGTACCATAGCGTAATTTTCGCTATTTTTGGGTACGTTAAGGCGTTTGCCTGATGATTTAACCGTCTAAAAAAGTCATGGTTGATTCTATAAAATTAATCAAATGTGAACAAACGAAATGCTGTTAAATTTTACAAAAAAAATGCGTCATTTTTTGCGTATTCAATATACGTTATTTTTCTTCTTTACGGTGACTTTATTAACATTTAATCCTGTGTTTGCTTCGCAAAATTTAGCACCTGTAAGGCTTTCGTCACTCAGTGGTTTTGATGTTGAATTTGCGCCGATTCAAAAAACAGAGTTTATTAACGGGCAAAGTTTAATTGGTGAAGTCAATTTCAAACCTGGGGTCAATTATACGGTGCTGTTTGCGTTTGATGTACAGCAGGTTCGTTACTTATACCCTAACGGCAGCATGGTTGAAAAGGGCGCCACTATTGCAAGCGTTGAGGGCAGTGATGTACACCATTTTTTAGATGCCTATCAATCAGCAAAAGACATGCTCGCTATTGCTAAAAGCCATTACGACATAAACCAACAACACTTAAAAAACAAAATAATAAGAAGTTCTGAATGGGTTGAAATCACAAAAAGCTATTTTGAAGCCAAGCTAAATTTTGAACATATGCAACATCAAATGGCATTTTTAAACATTGATGATAATGAAAACGTGACCTTAGTGAGTCCAAAAACGGGCATTTTAAAACTCACTAATGAGTCGGGAAACCGTGTGATGGGTGACACCGCGTTTGATATTATCGATGCAAGTAGTATTCGCGTTAAGATTAAAGTCCCTCTTAGTTTTTCCAACACGTTAGCGCATTTCAAGCTGTCACAAAGTTGCAGCTTAAATATTGAGAGCTATGACAGTATTGCAGATAAATACCATCAAATAGTGTGGGCGTCGCCAAGCTCAAATGAGTGCCAGCTTAGACTGGGGCAAACTATCAAAGTCACACCGGTAAATAAATTAACGGGCTTTAAAATAGCAAAGTCAGCGGTGTTTGAATTTGAAGATGTTAATTACATTGCTTTAAAGTCTGGCGATAAGCTTGAGTTACTGCCGATTGAGCTCAAGGGTACACAAGGCAAAGACTATGTATTTACTGCTAACAAAAACCTAGATGATCAGCAGGTACTAATAAGCTCGGTAAGTGCGCTACAGGGTATGTTGCTTCACTTAGGGAGAGAGTAAATGTTAAACCAGCTTATTAAGTTTTCACTTACTCAGCGTTTGTTTGTTAGTATTTTTGTTATTGTTGCTATGGCCATTGGTGCTAAATCTTGGTTAAGTATTCCGGTGGATGCTTTTCCAGAAATATCGCCCACCCAAGTTAAAATAGTTTACAAATTACCCGGCATGAACGCCCTTGAAATAGAATCGCAAGTAACACGGGTGATTGAAACCGAATTACTGGGTATTCCGTCACAGCAAATGCTGCGCTCTACCACTAAGTATTCTATTACCGATATTACCATTGACTTTGAAGAGGGCACCGACATTTATTGGGCCCGTCAGCAAGTTAATGAGCGTTTATTAAATATTTTGCCCACCTTGCCCAGTAATATTAGTGGCGGCATGGCGCCAATGAGCACGCCTTTGAGCGAGGTGTTCATGTTTACTATAGAAAGTACTCACTTATCGCTGATTGAAAAAAGAGAGCTTTTAGATTGGCAAATTCGTCCATTACTGCGCACTGTAACCGGCGTTGCTGATGTAAATAGCCTTGGCGGCTTTTCAAAAACCTATGAAATACTTCCCAATACTTTATTGATGCAACAGCATCAAGTCAGCTTTGATGAAATGAAGTTGGCAATCACGCAAACGAATCAAAACGGTGGCATAGGGCGCTTAGAAAAAGGCAACGACACCTTAATTCTGCGCACTGAGGGCAAATACACCGATATAACCGCCATTGAAAATACCGTGATTAAGTCCACTCAAAATAAGGTTATTCGGTTAAGTGATATTGCCACGGTACATGTTGGCAGTTTAACCCGTTATGGCGCAGTCACTAAAAACAGTGAAGAGGCGGTACAAGGGCTTATAATTGCGCTTAAAAATAGTAATACAGCGCAAGTTGTTGCAGATGTAAAAGATAAACTTCGCACTATTGAAGCGTCATTACCGCAAGGCACAAAAATTAATGTGTTTTACGACCGTTCTAACTTAATAAATACCGCAATTAGCACCATTACCAGCGCATTAGGCCAAGCGATTATTTTAGTGATAGTGCTACTTGCCTTGTTTTTAGGTGATATTCGCTCTTCATTGGTGGTGTCTTTGTCTTTACCTATGTCGGCATTGCTGACATTTATAATGATGAAGCAGTTTGATTTATCGGCTAATTTAATGAGTTTAGGCGGCTTAGTGATTGCCATTGGTATGCTGGTGGACTCATCGGTAGTTATTGTTGAAAATATAGTGAATCGGTTGGCTAACAATCAGCACCTCCCTCGGCTGCATGTTATTTATCGCGCCTGTAAAGAAGTCGCGGCGCCAGTGTTCTCAGGCACAATTATTATTATTATCGTGTTTTCACCGCTATTAATGTTAACAGGGTTAGAGGGCAAGTTATTTACCCCAGTGGCGCTCACTATCGTGTTTGCCATGCTAAGTGCGCTGTTGTTGTCGTTAACGGTTATTCCAATTTTAGCCTCATTGTTATTAAAAAATGAACCCGTAACCCAGCCTAAAATGGTCACGCTATTACAAGGTTTTTATACTAAAACACTTGCCCAAGCAATTAAAAAGCCGGTGGCTATTAGTGTTATATCGGTAGCTGTTTTAGTGCTCAGTGGGGTGTTATTTCAGGGACTTGGTAAAAGCTTTATGCCCGTTTTAGATGAAGGCGACATTATTGTGCAACTGGAAAAATCGCCGAGTATTTCCTTGCAAGCCTCGCTGGATATCGATAAACAAATTGAAGCCACACTGTTAAAAAACACCCCAGAAATCGTACAAATTGTTGCCCGTACCGGATCCGATGAACTCGGGCTTGATCCTATGGGTTTAAACGAAACCGATGTGTTTATGGAATTAGCGCCAAAAGATACGTGGCGTTTTGACTCCAAAGCGCTGCTAATCGAGGATATTCGACAAACACTTACGCAATTTCCAGGGGTAAATATTGGCTTTACTCAGCCAATACAAATGCGGGTATCAGAAATGCTCACCGGTGGCACCGGTGATATTTCGATTAAAGTATTCGGTAATAACATTGCGACACTTGCCTCATTAGCTGAAAAAATCACGGCACTTGCCACTAATATTGACGGTGCAAGTGATGTGCAAATGGCGCTTATCGAAGGGGGTAAATACGTAAATATTAAACTTATTCCTGAGATTGCCAGTCAGTTTGGTTTAACCACCGAAGGATTAAGCGATTATTTAAAGTCGCAATTAGAAGGCCTACAGGTATCGGCACTGCAAGAAGGAAACCGCGTGATCCCAATTGTGTTTAATGCACAAAAAGGCGAAAGCGCAGCACACTTTGAGTTGTCGTCAATGAGCGCATTAAAGCAAAAGCTAATTTTAATGCCCGACAACAGCCTACTACCACTTGAAGAGGTGGCTAATATTAGCTTTAAAACGGGGCCATTGTTAATAGAGCGAGAAAAAGCAAAGCGCTTTGCTTCTGTAAGCGTTAATGTGGATAACCGCGATGTGGTTAGTTATGTGAATGAACTGGAAGCTAAAATTAATAGCAGTATAAAATTACCCAGTGGTTTTACCTTGTCGTTTGGTGGCGAATTTGAAAGCCAGCAACGTGCAACACAAAACTTGCTGGTGCTTATTCCTGTGGCATTAATACTAATTTTCATTATTTTATTTACCACGTTTAAATCCTTATCTAAATCAACGCTGATAATTGCTAATATTCCGTTTGCGTTAATGGGGGGAGTGATTGCCCTGTTTATTAGTAATGAATACCTGTCGGTGCCTGCATCGGTTGGTTTTGTTGCTTTACTTGGCGTAGCGGTACTCAATGGTATTGTGATGATCAGCTACTTTGAGCAAATGAAAATGTTTTCTGCCAATGTAACGCAGCGCATTTTAGATGGCGCAAGCAGACGCCTTCGCCCAGTGTTAATGACAGCCACAACCGCCATGTTTGGTTTACTGCCACTGGTATTTGCCACCGGCCCTGGCGCTGAGATTCAAAAACCATTGGCAATTGTGGTTATTGGCGGGTTAATTACCTCAACAATTACAACACTTTATTTATTACCTATCTTTTATGGTTGGTTGGAGAAAAAACATGGCTGAACAGTTACTTTTTACCCTAAATGTACCCACAAACATAAAAGATAACGTGGTTGATATATTAATTGGCATAGAGTGCATTACCGGCTTTAACTTAAAAAACATTGAAGGCTACAGTAAAGAGCACAGTGAATTTGACATTGCCGAGCAAGTAGAAGGGCATCGCAGCTTTTATCAGTTTGAGGTGCATATATTATTACCTGAACTTGCCATAGTAAAAACGGCGTTAAGCCCTGTTTGTAAGTACACGCCGTTAAAATATTGGGTTACGCCTATAGTTGAAAGCGGGCATATTGTTTAGCTTTTTGTATTAGGTTTATTTTATAAGCTACTTCAATTGGATTGATATTTGAGCTTATTTAATTGATCTTAACAACTTATCAATGTTTAATGAGGCGATATGTCTTAACTGATTTTTATTATGCACTTTCTCAATAAGTACTTCTTACTTAACGATCATCATACTGCCCATGATGAAGTCGCACACTGGCGGGTGAGTGCACTACGGATAATTTTAACTCTCGTTACTTTGCTCTGTTTTTTGGTCGTTTGTTATACATACACCCGCGCAATTGAATTTAACCTAATTTATATTGCAGTTATTACTATTAGTTTTTTCACTATTGCTTTTAGTCTTTTATTAGCAAGTAAGCGATTTTACACATTTAGTGCAAATGCACTTCTATTAACTATCGTTGCCGGTAGTTTATCAATGAATTTATTTTTAACTGACTTAGAGCTTGCCAAGGTGGGTTCTATGTTTATGTATTCATGTCCCATCATTGCTCTTATGCTACTCGGTTACAGAACGGCTTTGGCCTACGGTATTTTAAACATCATACCTTTTTACATGATTATTAATAATGTTGATTTATCCGGCTATTCAGGAATATCAAGCCAATTACCAGAAGCTGACTTATATATTACAGGCCTGATATTTTTATTTTTTAATATTTGTATCCCACTTGCCACTGCGCGAACAATTGTTGCTGCCAAACGTTTAAACAAAACCATGTTAAATGCTAATAGCTTCCTTAAAGATAAAAACGAGCTTTATCGCACCTTATTTACTGAATCTAATAAAGCTAAAATTATTGTCGACGAAAATTTAGTAATTACAGATTTAAATCAACATGCTATTGAAATGTTTGGATTAAAAAACAGCTTGAAAGAAAAGGCTGTAAGAATTGATGGGTTATTCCCTGCACTTAATAGCAAAGAGTTAAATATAAAAAATCAAATCATAGAATATAAGAGTCGCTACTATAAGAGTAATTATCAGCAAATAGCAATGAGTACAAATTACCGAGTGTATGACTTTTATGATTGCACGCAAGAGCAGTTAATTAAACAAAATTTGTCTATGATGGAGCAAGAGAACAAACGTCTAAGGTTTAGAGACTCGCAAACGAAATTGCCTAATCGAGAGTGGTTTGAGATGCAATGCGATAGGTTAACGTCTAAATACCAAAAAGGGTTTTATATTGTCGTTACACAAAGCGCAAATAGTGAATATTTAAATTTAAAACTTAACAAAGCTGACTCGCAATCATTGTTAATTACTGCTTATAAGCGCTTAAAAGCAATGTCAGAGGGGCCTTTGCTTTGTGCGTATATAGAAGGTGGCAAACTTGGCTTTATTATTGGTTCAAGCTCAAGTGAACAGCAAAACAAGTTATTAATACAAATTAAAAGCACCTTAGATCAAGCTTATGATGTGCTTGGTACTAATTACCAGCAATCATTTTTATTTGGTTTTGCTAAGTGTCCTGAGCATGGTGAAAATAGTGCGATTGTTCTTAGTAATGCGTGTGAGGCGCTTAAACTCGCAGACTATAACTCGCCATTTAATGGTTACAATCAAAAACAATCACAGGCCTTTATGGAAAAGTATGAAATTTCCATGTTACTTGATGAAGCTTTGCAACAAAATGATCTGTCAGTACATTATCAACCTAAAGTGAATGCAAAAGGTGAATGTATAGGGCTTGAAGCATTAGCTCGTTGGCATAGCTCTGTACTTGGCAGTGTATCGCCCGCTGTATTTATTCCTATTGCAGAAGAGTATAGAATGATTAGCCGATTAACGGACTTAATTATTCAAAAAGTCTGCGCTCAAATTGCCCAATGGAGTAAAGTTGGTTTGCCACTTTTACCCGTAGCAATAAACATATCTTTACTCGATTTTAGCCAAGCTGATTTTATGTCAAAGTTGGTAAAATATTTGGCGGATTTTAATGTAAAACCGAATCAAATAGAATTAGAGCTTACTGAAACGTCACTTGAGGCTAACCAAGTTCACTCTCTAAAACTTATGCAAACTCTGCAAGATTGGGGGTTCACTATTACAGTGGATGATTTTGGTGTTGGATACTCGAATATTGCACGACTTGCTGATTATCCCATTGATAAACTTAAATTGGATCGCTCTTTAATAAGTAAGGTTACAAGCTCTACACGCCAAAAAAGCTTAGTTAAAGCCGTGCATGTGATGTGTGATGAACTTAATATTAAGTGTGTAGCCGAGGGAGTAGAAACCGAAGAACAGGTCCTAATAATGTCCGAAATGGGATGTAAAGAGTTTCAAGGCTATTACTTTTCTAAACCTATGAGTGCTCAGGTTTATGCTGAATATATAAATCAAAATGGTCTGCTTTTTACGACAAAAAACTTAGCTACGGCGAAAAGTAGCTGAATTTAACAACTAGGTTCTAGTGACCTTGTTGGATTGATATTTGTTTAAACTAGGGTAATAAACTCTTTGGTGTTAAATGCTGCTGAAATATCTCAGCAGCATTTTAGCTGTACTAGCTTATTCAAACACTCCTTTTATAACTGCATGGGTGTTTTGCACCATTAATGTGCCGTTAGCCCATACATACTCAGGGGTTAGGGTCTCTTTATCGAGAAGGACAACATCCGCGTCGCTCGCTGCTTTAAGACGGCCTTTATCAACTCCTAAAATATCGGCAGGATTACTGGTTATGCTCATTAAAGCGTGCTCAATAGGGACGTTATATTCTTTGACTGCTTGCTGAAACGAGGTTAATAAAGATGCCTCTTTGCCCACCTCAAGCCCTAATAAATTAAAGTCTTTATCAAAAATAGGTAAACTGGCATGGCCATCTGAGCTCATAGTGAGTTGATTTGGTGCTACGCCTTGTTCTAAGCAGTAGGCAAGGGCATGGGCTGCTGCATATTCACCATGGGCTAAATCATAGTCGGTTGTGCTGGTGGTAAAGTCGATAGTACCGCCCTGATCACAAAAGTGAATACCGGCATCAAGAAGTGCTTTATTGCGGTTCATATGCGTAGGGTAAAACTGTTTAAGCTTAATATCACTTTGCTCAGCCACCTGATGTAAAATAGTTAAATGGCTATCAACAGGACCGACATGAATACTCACGATGCCTTTTTTACCACTGAGCATACCGGCTACTTTAGCCTCAGCTGCCAATTCTGCTAATTGCTGTACCGTGGGTTGGCTACTGCGATGATCAGAAATCGCCACTTCGCCAACACCTATAAACTCCTCTATATACATGATGTCGTCAGTAATTGAGTGGGTGAGTGTTTTCGCGGGTAAATGATACGAACCGGTATGGCAAAATACATTCAGCCCTTGCTCTTTTAGGCCTTTTGCTTTGGCAACCAAGTTGGTCAGTGTACGTGAGCTTGAATCGGTACCCAGTGCGGCCACCACCGTGGTGGTGCCCGATAAGGTTGCATCGGTTAGGTTCATTTCAGGGGTGCGGCTGGCAAATCCAGCCTCGCCACCGCCACCGGTAATATGCACTAAAGAATCAACAAACCCCGGCGCAACCAGCTTATTTTTACCGGCAATCCGTTTGACGAGTACACTGCTGTCGAGGGTTATATTTTCGTCAATAGCAATGATTTTACCACCGCCAATTAAAACATCTTGTGTGCCTAGGAAGGTAGGTGCATAAACGGTTGCACCTTGAATTAAAGTTAACATAACAAATTCTTTTTATTGATAATTAATAAAGTAAGCAAGAAATATAAAGCCGCTTGCTAATACAAAAAGTGCTAGGGCAAAGCGCCAAATAAACGCAGCCCATTCTCCCCAATCTAATTTCACTACCCCTAAACAACCAATTAAACTAGCTGAGGTGGGAATTAAAATGTTGGTTAATCCATCGCCTAATTGAAAGGCCAATACCACAATTTGCCTTGATACATTGAGCAAATCGCCAAGTGGAGACATCAGTGGCATAGTGATGGCAGCTTGCCCTGAACCCGATGAAACAAAAAAGTTAAATACACTTTGAAACACCAGCATTCCCCAAGCTGCAATGTAATCTGGCACACTGGCTATGCTGCTTGCACAGTAATAAAGCAGGGTGTTAAGGGTTGAGGGAGTGGTTAAATCACTACCCCCTAATAGTAATACAATGCCTTTAGCCAATGCGACCAATAACGCCGCTGGCAATAATTCTTGTGCACCGTGTTTAAACGCATCCGCGCACTCATTCGCGGTTAGCTTTTTAAACACGATGGCAATTATTGCACTGATAAGGCCTATACAAAAAAACTGTGCAGCAAGCTCAGGAATATAATATTGGCGCGCCATCACCCCCCATACAACCCAAGCTATGCCCAATACAAACACTAATAATGTGAGTGCATCGGCTAGGCTAAGTTTAATTGTAGGCTGATCACCCGTTTTTTGGGGTTGCGTTTTTATCCGTTTTGCATAGCGCATAGTAAACACAAGGCCTACAAGGGTAAAACAAGCCCATGCTAACATACGAAAGCCCGCACCAGAAAACACTGGGATTTCAGCTATCGATTGCGCTATAGCAATGCTAAAAGGGTTCATCCATGAGGTGGCAAAGCCTATTTGCGTGGCCACATAAGTTGTGAGCACAGTGACTTTAGCGTCGTAGCCAAGTTGTTGCATAATAGGGAGCAGCACAATACAAAAAGCAATAGCCTCTTCGCCCATACCAAATACCGCGCCGCCTAACGAAAATAGTAAAAACAGTAAGGGAATAAACAGCCATTCAACCCGCTGGGTCTTATTAATAAGTGCCATAATACCGTTATTAATCGCACCGGTTTTCATAATAATGCCAAAGGCACCGCCAGTGATCAAAATAAACGCCATTACGCCAATCGCTGCACCATATTTATCACCCGACACGAGGCCTTCAAACAATACATTAGCTAAACCAATCTCGCCACCTTGTGCAAAAACAGGTGGTGATTGTTGGTCGTTAACGGCTTGATATTGTGAAAGCTGCACAGTATGGCTGTCAGGCTCTGCATTAAATACCCCAGGGGTAATAAATACCGTGGCCATATAGGCAATCACTGCCACGCAAAGCAAAATGATGCTTGCATCGGGCATAGAAAATTGTTTTTGTTTCATAATTTCACTTTAATAAAAGGTCATTGTGTTGATGCGTAAATAAACGCTTAAACGTACTTTAGCACTTAATAGGCAGTGTCACTGTAGCCATGACCTGTAATAAAAGGAATGCCGCAAAGCGTTTGCTTTGCGGCTAAGCGGTTAAAAACGGTAGCTAATACTTAATTTGTAATTAGCACCTAGGGCATTATGGTTGATTGAATCAAAACCACGGCTTGAACCATAAAGTGTGGGTGGCTCTTTATCAAAAATATTATTGATGCGCGCGCGCAAAGTCAGCGATTTATTAACATAGTAACCCGCTGATAAATCCCAAACGAGCCAGTCATCAACCTGATGCTCACCTTTTGAGTCTAATACGCCAAGTGAATCTAGCTCATCAATTTCACGGCTACGCAGGCCTTCTATATCATCTTCGTAGCTGCTGGTGTAGTTTGCACCTAAGTTAAGGTAGTAACTTTGCGCTTCCCAATCTATTGACATACGCGCAATATTTTCAGGATAACGATAAGTTCCCACCAGCTTCTCTAACGAGTCAGACCCCGGTTTATTACGTTCAAACTCAAGGTAATGAGTGCCATCAAAGGCAAAGGTTAAATCGCCGCTTGGTAATACAAACCTATGGTCAAACTTAAAGTCTATGCCAGCTAATGTTTGTGTACCAGTGTTTTCAAGTGGGATTGCATGATCGCGAAACAGCGGTAAAAATAGCTCGTCATCACGTGGGTTAAATTCATCTATATAACTGCTTAAAATCTCAGTTAAATTAGCGCCGTCTTGCTCTATGTTTAAACCACTGTTGTCGGTGACATCACATAATGCTTCATCGTACGATATGCCTTGCTCGCCCGGTGGTACAATGCCACAGTGACGAAGTGACGCATCGGTTATGGCGCGATCTAACACAGCGGTCATGTTGGTATCGATTACTTCTTCATGATCAAACTGCCAATAATCAATGGTTAAATTAGTATTAGCCGAGGGACTCCATGCAAAACCGACACTAATAGCCTCAGATTCTTCTGCATTTAGATTTGGATTACCTAACTCTAACGAATTAACACTCACTTGGGTGCCATCACCCATACAGTATAAATCGGCTACAGCTTGGTTTGCACCACAGTCAAAAGTAGATTGTGTGGTTCTTAATTTAACGCCAGCCTGCGTTAATGATGGTGCTCTAAACGAGGTTGACCATGAACCTCGAACAACCAACGAATCAGTTGGGCGATAGCTCAAACCTATTTTAGGATTAAAGGTGCCACCAAAGTCATCGTAATGATCGTATCGACCTGCTGCTTGCAGCTCTATTTGCTCTGTGAGTGAAATACTTAATTCAGCAAACGCTGCATATTGAGTGCGATCGGCTTCTGATAAACTAGAGCCAAAGCCAAATACATCAACAAGATAGTCTTTATCTGCTTGAGCTTGTGAATCAAGCGAAGGAATGTCGCTTAACTCTTCACGGCGTGCTTCTACCCCAAATGAGGCATAGGCAGGTAGGTCGTTAAAGGTAAATAGCTCACCATTAAAATTAGCATCCCAGCCGTAAACTGTACTTTCTCCGCTGCGCGTTGGGCGAGCTTGCGCTGTTGCCAAAACGGCATCATTAGCGGCGTCGCCTTGAAGGAAAGGGTTGTAAAAAGGCAGCAGTTCTCCCGATGCACAGTTTAAGTCAGTACCGTCATAACTTGCCAGCGTACCGTCTGAACATAGCTCGCCGGTGATAGCGCCATGGAACTGGTAACGATTATAAACTCCTGCAATCGCTTCTTGCTCTGAACGTGAGCGAGAAAAGGTTACCCCAGATTCCCAACCCCAATCACCAATTTCACCACTTAGACTGCTTACCAAGCGAAAGTTTTTCGTTTCTACTTCCACCGTTCTTGGGGCATTAAAACGCGCATCAAATGCAAAACCATACACTTCTCGACCACTTTGGGTATCAAATGGGTCAATGTAGAGTTGATCTAATAAATCATTACTACCATCGGCATTATCGTAAATAAATAAGGCGTCTTCTAAAACATACGGGCCATCGTCGTCATTAATTTGGTTAATAGGTGAGGGCGATGAGTACGCTTTTGCCTTGGTCTGACTGTAAAAAAAGTCAGTATGCCATTGCATACCACCAAGCTCACTATTAAACATAAAGCCGGTTGAAAGGCTTTCAAATGGCGTTTCTAGGTAATCATCTTGATTAGGGTAGTAAGCACAAATTTGTTCATCTAATTCAGTAGTAACTAATTCGGTTTTGCAGTTTGGTGATGGAAGTTCGTTACCATCTCGGCTGCTGAAATAATAAATATTAGGTGAGTTCTCCAGCTTAGGTAAATAGGAGTAACCATTCACTAAAGAGGGAGAGGCCGTGTAATTACGATCGGTCGCTTTAAAAGCGTTACGGTCATATATATCAGCAAATACCGTTAAGTTACTTTCGCCTATTTTTGTACCATAAACTAAGTTTAATTGTTTTTTACTTTCGTCATGCTGATCAAAGCTATCGGCAAACGAAGTATTAATTTCAGCGCCTTCAAAATCATCTTTTAAAATATAGTTAATAACACCTGCCACAGCATCGGCACCATAAACGGCTGATGCGCCTGTGGCTAAAATATCAATGCGCTCAATGGCGGCTAGTGGAATAGAGTTTACATCTACAAAGTTTTCAGTACCTGCAGCAAATGAACTAGGCGCAACTCGGCGGCCATTTATTAATGTCAGCGTTGCTGATGGCCCCATGCCTCGTAAGCTCGCTGCTGATTGACCGGCTGGTGTTGAAGTAGACGTACCGCCACTTTCAGAGGTTGAAAATGTGCCGCTTCCGCCCTTAAAAACAGATAAATCTTTGAGTAATTCATGAATGGTATTAGCGCCAGAGCGTTTGATTGCATCTTGGTCTAGTACGGTTAATGGGATAGTTCCTTCAAGATCAACGCCTTTTAAGCGAGATCCTGTTACTTCTACTCGTTCAATGTTGGTGTCGGTGTTGGTTTCTTGTGCATGTGCAAAAGTGATCGGGTTCAGTAATGCGCTTACTGTGGCCGCAATTGTTAGTTGACGAAACATCTTAAATACCTTTTGTCTTTTTAAGCGCACAAAAACATACAAACAGATCTGTGGCTTTTAATTGTTATATTTTTAGACAGGGCAGTGGTGAAATGACACGCTTAGCCCCTCACTGTGAAAAAGTGAGGTGGTGGGCTACTCGTCAAACCACTCCGAAAGGTAGTGTGGTGAGTAGAAATATGTTGTAAGCAAACGTGCTTTTTTAAACATAATTCTCATTCCAAAAGGTTTTTGACAAAGCCAGCAAAGGGGTGCTAGCTTACTCGCGTTTTAAAGTTCCTTTTTTTTATAGCAAGTGAGAGACGCTCTCGCAAGTTATTTCTTATAATTTTTTACATGAGTATAACATAATGGAACGAATATATTTACCAAACAAACGGTTAGCTAAATCGCGTACAATAACGGCTGTTTTTTCGTTTTTTATTGCTTTTTCGCTGCAGTTAAGCGCAAAAGAATCTGAACAAACGTTAGTATTAGTCGGCGGTGCACTCACAACGTGTGCTAGTTTAAGCCCTAAAAATTGTGAAAAAAACACACAAATTCCGGGTAAAATACATAATGTATTTGCGCTCTCCAACGCTAAAATTAGTCAAATAAAGCAACAATGGCCAAGTAAAAATACGCAAGCTAAAAACAAAACTATTAAAAATTTAGCAACAATGCAGGCTAAATCATCACCCACATTGTCAAAAAAAGAGCTGTTATGGTTATGGCGCGATATTGATAGTAAACAGCTCAATAGTTTAACGGATCAAGAATACAATTTTGTAATAGATATGCTTGAAGTAGCGCAGCTGCAGAGCGACAATACGCGACTAAAAGAGCAGGTCAATACCGCGCTTAATAGCGAATCCGCCGCGACAGATATTTTGCAATTTATATCTGGCAGTTTAAAAGTAAAAAGTACTAACCCGAGCATACTAGCCATTACCGCCTCAAGCAGAGACCCTTATGAATCTGCTGATTTTTACGAAGGATTACTTCGTTTTCCCAATGTAAATTCACAATGGCTTGCATTAACCCCTGCGCTTGCTAAAGCAATAACCACCAATAAATGTGATGATTTAAACACGCTTAGGCACTCTGAAATGGGGCTATATCAACGTGAACATATTTATCCTGATCGCACTCAAGCAGAATATTTGCTGTGTAAAAACGGCACAGACGCTTTAGTGCAGCTAATCAAAAATAGTACCGGTGTTATGTTTAATGGCGGCGATCAAAGCTTAACGCGCAAGGTATTGTTTGATGAAAATAATCAGCCATATCCATGGACAAAAGCGTTACAGTCTCGCCCTGTTGTTGTAGGTACAAGTGCAGGCACCGCAGTGCAAAGTGGCGGGCAAGCGCACGGTGGTAATGTGGTTATGATCACTAATGGCACAAGTTTATCGGCATTGAAAGAAGGCGCGCAAGCCATTGATGCACCCAGTGAGCGCTCAAACAGCGATAGTTTAACTTACAACCGCTTTGGGGGTTTAGGCACATTTAGTTACGGTGTACTCGATACACACTTTAGCGAGCGAAACCGTACATTAAGACTAGGCACTTTGCTCGACAGCTTTGGTGCAAATCAAGCTCAACCCGCATTTGGTTTTGGTGTAGACGAAACCACCGCCTTAGTGGTTATTAAATCTGAATCAGGGAATTTAATGACCGTAATTGGTAAAAATGGTGTGGTGATGGTTAAATCAACAGGGCAGGCTCAGGCTGAAACTAAAACCTACAGTTACTCGTACTGGCCTGCTGGCAGTGTGATTGATATTAAAAATAATGATTTTACCTTAAGTCAGCGCAGTATTAGCCAAGCATTGCCAGCAATTAAAATACCGCCTTTGCCGGTTCAGCGTTTCGGCAATATTTTAACGGATGCCAAATTGCGCTCTTTAACGCAAGCCATGTGCTTGAGCCAAGAACAAACAGCTGTTGGTCAGCAAGATGCGTTTATTATTAGTCTATCAACTAAGCCTGAGTCGGCTTATCACCGTATTAGTGCTGAGCAGTATGGCTGTGCGGTGAGTAATTTAGAAATTTCAGTGAGTACCTTTTAATTTAATTAAACACGCTGCTTAGTTGATTTTAGATTAAGCGGCCATACTATACTTAAAGCGTGTTATTAAATCACAACAAAAGGAAGGTTCATGAGTAAAGTAGCGGTTATTTATTTTTCTGGATATGGCCATACCAAAAAAGTGGCGGAATTTGTGGCTGATGGAGCAAACGCTCAGCTTATTGCAATCGATGAAAATGGTGATATTAAAGACACCGATTGGGATGCATTAAACAATGCAGACGCCATTATTTTTGGTGCACCTACCTATATGGGCTCATACCCTTGGCAGTTTAAAAAGTTTGTCGATGCCACCTCTAAAGTGTGGTTTACCATGGGTTGGAAAGATAAAGTGTTTGGCGGTTTTACTAATAGCGGCAGCCTAAATGGCGACAAACAAGTCACCCTAATTAGTATGCAAACGTTAGCTTCACAGCATGGTGGAATTTGGGTAAGCCTAGGGTTACCACCCGCCAATAAATTGGAATCAACCCGTCAAGACATCAATAACTTAGGCGGTTCGGTTGGCGTATTAGTACAATCACCTACTGATGCTGACGAAACGGCTATTCCATCAGGCGATTTAGAAACGGCTCGTTTATACGGTGAGCGCGTTGCTGAAATAGCAAAACGATTAAAGTAAAAATGACCTAAATTAAGTTTATTTAATCCGTAAAGCCACACTTAATTAGTGTGGCTTTTTAGTTTGATAGCCCCAGTTCTTGCTTATGCTCAAGTTGATATAAGCTTGAATATTCACGTTTATGAACTTCAAATAAATACGCTCTCAGTTGCTCTTTACCATGGTGAATATGCTTTATTTTAGCTGCTATGCCACACTCACTGTGCCTAACGGGTTCTATGTCTAATGATATAGCCGCTTCATTGGGTAAAATAAATTGCATATTTTGTAACTCATCAAGTTCACTGTTTATTGATGTGGGTTTTAAAAATATTCCTGTGCTTGAGATAGATTCAATGCAAAAACCTTGGCTTTGAATATTTAATTCACTTATTCGCCAGCTACGTTGAGTCCCTTTAGTATCAATCACTTCTGGGGCTGCTAACACAGTACTGAAATGGCCTAATTCATCAGTTTTAAATTGAAGTGGAAACCACAGTTGGTAATGAGCTACTTCTGCTAATAGGGTTAATTTAGCCTGACCAAGTAAATGCGCAATACCATCTGGTATTGATGTTTGTACTGTTAGTTTTGTTTCATTAATTAATGCTGTACTTTGACTAGGTTCAAACAACCCAGATAAAAAGTTAATTTCTTCGTCAGACAAATCCATGTATTTTCCTTAATACGTAAATCCTAGATTCTATTCCTTACAAGGTTACTGCCCAATGAATGACCAGTTTATTATTTTGTAAGATTTGGCCTGTACGGCTTTATTTTTATACAATTTATAATCTAAGCTTTCCTGGCTGAATTTATAAGCAATTGATTTAAATTAATTATATTTGTTTTTAAGCTTGTTTAGTTAAATGATTGAATAGATTTTTTGGTATTCTAACCCCAATAACAGCAATAAGTTAAGTAATAAAGTGTACAAAATTAAAGCGCTCTGCAACGTTTTTATACCAACTATGCGTAAATGAGACTTAGGTCTAGCTTACGAAGCATAAGGAAATACTTAGAATAGCGCCCAAATAATAATGGGGTTTAAGGGGTTCCAAATGCAATTAGAACGAATTCGTCGTAGTGACTTACACAACAAAGTGATGTCTGCAGAGCAGGCCAGTTTATTTATTAAAGACGGCATGACCGTGGGCATGAGTGGCTTTACTCGTGCTGGTGAAGCGAAAGCTGTACCACGTGCACTTGCCGAGCGTGTACGTGAAAACCCAATGAAAATTAACCTAATGACGGGCGCGTCATTAGGTAACGACTTAGATAAGCTACTTACTGAATCAGGTGCGTTAGCGCGTCGTATGCCATTTCAGGTAGACAGCACATTACGTAAAGCAATTAACAACGGTGAGGTCATGTTTATTGACCAGCATTTATCTGAAACTGTTGAACAGTTACGTAATCATCAGTTAACTATGCCAGATGTAGCGGTCATTGAAGCCGTAGCTATTACAGAAGAAGGCCACATAGTACCTACAACGTCAGTGGGCAACTCAGCAAGCTTTGCTATTTTTGCTAAAGAAGTAATTGTAGAAATTAATATGTTACACCAGCCAGAGCTTGAAGGGCTGCACGACATATACATTCCATCGTACCGTCCAACGCGTACACCCGTGCCACTAGTGAAAGTAGATGACCGTATCGGTAGTACTGCTATTCCAATCGATCCGGCTAAAATTGTGGGTATTGTATTTACCAATCAAAGTGACTCATTTTCAACAGTAACCGACCCAGATGCCGATACCGCCTCTATTGCCCGCCATTTAGTTAACTTTTTTAAAGAAGAAGTAGCGCAACAGCGCATGCCTGCAAACTTAGGCCCATTACAAGCGGGTATTGGTAACATAGCCAACGCAGTCATGATGGGTTTACTAGACTCAGATTTTAAAGACCTCACTATGTACTCAGAGGTACTACAAGATTCTACCTTTGATTTAATTGATGCGGGTAAACTTAATTTTGCCTCTGGCTGTTCAATTATTTTATCAGAGCGTTGTAACGCACAAGTATTTAATAACCTTGAAAAGTACCGCGATAAGCTAGTACTTCGCCCACAAGAAATGTCGAATCACCCTGAAATTGTGCGTCGTTTAGGTATTATTGCAATTAACACGGCACTTGAGTTTGATATATATGGCAACGTTAACTCAACTCATGTGTGTGGTACTAAAATGATGAACGGTATTGGTGGTTCAGGCGACTTTGCACGTAATGCGCATGTATCGGTGTTTGTAACTAAATCAATTGCTAAAGGCGGCGCTATTTCAAGCGTGGTACCTATGGTAAGCCACGTCGATCATACCGAGCACGATGTTGATATTTTAGTGACCGAGCAAGGCCTTGCTGATTTACGTGGATTAGCGCCACGCGAACGGGCTGTTGAAGTAATTAAACACTGTGTACACCCAGATTATCGCAACGCTATGCTTGATTACTACGAGCGTGCTTGTGTACGTGGCGGCCATACGCCTCATATTTTAGAAGAAGCATTCAGCTGGCATACCCGCCTTGAACAACAAGGCACAATGAAGCAAAGCTAATACTTAAAACCCCGCATTTGCGGGGTTTTTACAAATACTTTTAATTTTGCTTTACAGAATGTTGTTATGACTTTGCCTATAAGGTGGTTTAAGTTTTTACTGTGTGCTGTAAAATAACCGCATATTATTGACAGACTCGCTATGGCGAGCAACACATAGAGCAACCACAATGGAAAACAAACTAACTGCAATCGACACCCTCGCTGAACTTGAAAGCTTTTTACTGCAAGTTGAAAACGGCGGCTTAGGTTTAACCGGCGTAGCAGGCGTGGGCATGGCAACTAACAATGCTGACGGCAGCCGTTTTGTTGCGGTGTTTGATGACAAGCAACAACTTTTATTAGCACGCGAAATTACCGAAGAGATTTTCCAAAGCGGCCAAGACATGGTGCGCAACGGTGTAGGGCGTAAGCACTAATACCTTACTACTAATTTAAAAAGCGCCAAATGGCGCTTTTTTTGTGGTTTATTTTAAACAGGTGTTAAATATAAAATAAATTTATACTAACGGTGCTCTTTGTAATGGTTTTACTATATAGAAACAAATAATCGATAAGGTGAGATTATGATGATTCAACCGTTATCAGGTGTTAGTTAGTATGGACTTTATTGCTATTGGACTTTTCTTTTTAGTCCTTCTAATCGCTTTATCTATTGTTTGGGGCACGCTAAAAACGGGAATTTCACCGATGATGAGCTCAAGCAAAGCGCGCCAAACTATGCTTGCTGCAATAAGCATGGATGAAAAAGGCGCATTAATTGATTTAGGTTCAGGTTGGGGAACGCTTGTTATACCGGTTGCCAAAAAGCATCCTAATAAACAGGTTATTGGCTATGAGTTATCGTGGTTTCCTTGGATGGTTTCAGTGCTTTTTAAATATAGTTTGGGTTTAAATAATCTTACCCTCTATCGTAAAGACTTTAAAAATGCCGATTTTAGTACAGTGTCTACTCTAGTGTGTTACTTGTTTCCAGGTGGTATGGTAGCGCTTGAAGAAAAGTTAAAACATGACGTAGTTAATAATAAAATCACTATTGTGAGTAACACCTTCGCTTTGCCATCATACAAACCAACTAACGTTATCAAGCTTAAAGATTTTTACCAAACACCGATTTATGTGTATCACTGGCAACCCAAATAGATGAGTATTATTTAGGGTCAGTGCTTAGTGGATGTCATATTTTTTATCCATAAGTTCATCTTCTCTGCAGACATTGGTTTGGCAATATAATAACCTTGCCCATGATAGCAACCCATGCCTATAAGTACTTTTTCGAGCTCTTGTGACTCTATCCCCTCTGCAACTAGGTTATACCCAAATGCTTTACTTAGCGCCACGATACACGTAACGATGGACTTGTCTTCATGGTCTGATAGGAGCTTTTTAACAAAGCTTTGATCTATTTTTAATGTATCTAAAGGTAATTTTTTTAAGTAACTCAACGAAGCATAACCTGTACCAAAGTCGTCTAGCGCAATACTTACCCCTAAATCGCGGCAGCCATTGAGAACGTCGACTGCTTGGTCAACGTTTCCAATTGTAGTGCTCTCTAAAATTTCCAATTCGAGGGTTTTTGGTTTTATATTATTAGTGCTGATGAGTAACTCTCTGAGGTTTTCAACAAAGCCCTCACTAAGTAAATGAGCTGGAGAGATGTTTACACTCATAGAAAGATGATTTCTTGTCCAAATTTTATGCTGTTTTAAGGCCTCAGCAAGTACCCATTCACCAATTAAAATACCAATGTGTGGATGCTCTAATGCCTCTGAAAAGTGACCAGGATAAAGTAAACCCAAAGTAGGGTGATTCCAGCGTATTAAGGCTTCAACGCCAATCAACTGGTGATCCATCAAATTTACCTTTGGTTGATAATGTAAAATAAACTCTTTGCGAGCAATGCCTTTTTCAGCAGCCAATAATAAATCATGTTTTGCATGCCTTAGGCTTTCTTCTTCTGGATCAAAAAACAGAATTCGGTTTGTTCCTGATCTTTTTGCTTGGTACATTGTTTGATCGGCTCTGCGTAAAATGTCATCACAAGTTAAGCCATCATCACTGGGAAGTGCAACGCCGATGCTGACTGAAATTTGAACGGAGCACGAAAACTCTGCTAATTTTATTGGGTCGTTTACCTCAATCAGCACCTCTTGTAACAGAGTCTCATATTCTTGTATCGTGTGCGCAGCCCCTCTTAATAAAAAGATAAACTCATCTCCGCCAATACGCGCGAGTGTATCTTCTTTGCGTAATGTGCTTTTTAGTCTTTGGGCAATAGTTTTCAAAACGAAGTCACCGGTTTCGTGACCGTATTTGTCATTAATGGGTTTAAAATTATCTAAATCTAAATAGGCAACGGCGAGCTTTTGCTCAGATGTAATGGCCTGTTGGAGTTGATCAATTAAAATAGGGCGGCTTGCTAAGCCTGTTAGGCTATCGTAGTGTGCCATGTCATGAAGTTTTTTTTCTAAGTTTGCGCGTTGAATTGAGCTAGATATAGAGTGTATCAACTGATCGCTTTTTAATTGATTTTTAAGTAAATAATCGCTTGCTCCTAGCCGCATAGCTTCTGCTGCTATTTTTTCATCTCCTAAGCCCGTGATCATAATCACAGCACAGTGGTTATTTTCAGTCTTTCTAATATTATTTAGCAGGGTAAGCCCCGATCCGATACCTAATCGGTAATCAACTATGACACAATCAAACTCACCATGTTCAAGGTAAGACATCGAACTTTCAATAGAGGATGCCTCTGAAATTTTCGCCTGTATATTTGAGCGAGATATCATACGACGTATTTGTTCTCTATCAACCGCATCGTCATCAACAATGAGTAGGTTAATACTGTCGCAGGTTTCAAAATTATCTATTGAAGTTATCATATCCATATCTCTTGCAAAATGGCTTATTCAAGCTCAACGGCATGTATATAAGCATCCATAAGTGTCGCTAATTTGGCAAACTGCGGGCCAATTGCATGTTTAACCATGTAACCTGCTACGTTGTTATGGTACGCGCGAGTACGATCGTTATCCTCATTGGAGGTCGTGAGTATAAATACAACGGTATCGTTTAATTTTTTATCTTTACGAATATGCTCTAAAAATTCAAACCCATTCATCACTGGCATATTCAGGTCTAACAATACTAAGTAGGGCTCTGATATTACTTTTTGTTGTGCTTTTTCTCGTAACGCATCTAACGCAAGTTTTCCATTTTGTTTCCAAATTATTTTAATTTTAGGATCCACTTTTTTTAGGCTTCTTGTTACGGCTTCCGCGGCAACATCATCGTCTTCAACAAGCAGTATAGATAGATTTTTGATCATAAATTCTCTTTCCTTGCAAAGCGCGGCCACCAAACATGAAATGTAGACCCTTTTTGCGGTTCATTTGAGCTAACGGAAATGCGCCCACCATGAGCTTGTGCCAGACGCCGACTAATAGACAGCCCAATACCTGAGCCTGACTTATCGTCAGAGGTTGTTTGAAATAAACTAAAAATACGTTCGTAAGCTTCTGGTGGTATACCGGGGCCATCATCAGTCACAGTGATATGGCAAAGCGTATTTTCTGCTACACAACGAATCTCTATAGTTCCCTCTTTACTGTCGTGATGTTTAATGGCGTTACTTAATAAATTGCGGACAACGGTTTCAAGTGGCGTCCATGCAGTGACGATAGTATCTAATTGAACGTCTTTATGAAGCTTCATTCCAGCAGGTAAATCTAATAGTTCGGTAACGTTAGAGATTAATTTATGCATATCGATTACTTGAGTATCTAGGGTAGCTTTGCCAGCTCTTGCATAGGCCAATAAATTATCAATTAACGTCTCCATTTTATGAATACGATCATCAATACGCGTTAAGTTGTACTCTACTTCAGGCGTGGTAGTGCCTAAATCTTCTTTTATCCATTCAATTAAGTTTGAAATGCCACGCAATGGAGAGCGTAAATCATGAGAGGCCACATAGGTAAACTCTTTCAGGCTAGTGTTATTTTCTCTTAGCTCAGTTTCCATTTGTTTTCGTTCTGTTATATCTAACAACGAGACAAACACCATGTCTTCATCATTGGTGTTTATAAAAGGACTCAAGCCTACTTCAACCGGGAATTCTTTACCGTCTTTGTGTAACGCGGTTAAATCTCTACCTACTCCCATACTTCTTACACTGGGTTCACGGTGAAATGAATGACGAAGTGCTGAGTGATGCCCTTGGTAGCGCTGCGGTAATAACATTTCCATTTTTTTATCGAGTAGCTCTATTTCACTGTAACCAAAAGATTTACATAACGATTGATTAACCGCTTGAATAATGCCCGCTTGGTCAACTATTAACACACCATGTGGTGCAGCTTGAATAGAGCGTTGAAACATATTATTAGCGCGCAGCCTTTGCGATATATCAACCAGTGTGGCTAAAACTAATTCTTGTTGTCCTTGTATTGGGTTTAAACCTATTTCAATTGGGATTTGCTTACCACTTTTTTGACTCGCAAATAACTCACGGCCTTCACCCATTAAGCGTTTTCGAGGGTTAGCAAAAAACTGACTCATCAAGTGGGTATGATTGGCTTTAAATTGAGCTGGAAGTAAATTATCTATGTTCATCCCTATGAGTTCTGAATCCTCATAGCCCAGTATTTCAGACAGTTGATTATTGGCAAAAAGGATCTGAGCATCAGTATTAACTACCATTGCCCCCATGGGTAAACAATTAACTAGTTGAGTTAAAAATGCTTCATCCATATTTACAGTTAAACTTGGTGAGTTAGATTTTTTATTTACTTTTTTAAGGTCCATCAAGCATCCCGCAAGTAAATTTAGTTCCCATAATATAGTAATAGTCGAACAAGTAATGAACAGCAAATCTAGCGAAAGATCATGTTATATAAATGCCCATTTTAATAGTTTCTTCTTATATTTTAGCGAGTCATTATGGTTAAAAAAGGCACATTGATTTAGGATCGGGTTGGGGTATGTTGGTTTTAGTGCGTATTAAATATAGTTTGGGTTTAAATAACCTTACTCTTTATCGCAAAGACTTCAAAAATGCTTATCACAGTACTGCGTCTACTCAGGTGTGTTACTTGTTTCCTGTTGGTATGCTAGCGTTTGAAGATAGACTCAAATATGATGTAGCTAACAAAATGACCATGGTGAGTAATACCTTCGCTTTGCCATTACATAAACCAACTAAAGTGATCAAACTTAAATATTTCTACCAAACGCCTATTTATGTGTGGCACTCGCTACCAAAGTAAACTTTGCCTGAAGTCTTAACACAAACGGCAGCAGCTTTGTCGCGATTTTTAATTGCGATACTTATTGGTGCAATAAGCTAATACTGCTTGAAGCTGATAAACTTTATCTCAATGCTCATAATAAAACTATAGAATTAACAAAAGAGCTTGAGAAAAATAGAAATGCATACCGAAAGCTTGTATTCGATAATGAATCACTTAATGGAAAGATGGATTTAATTAAATCTGAAACATGTAAGCTTAATAACGTATTTAAGCTTAATACACTAAGCAATATAACTACACCAACAAAGAATGAATTGATACTAGCAATACAAAGCTTAAGAAATATTGACAAAATATTGAAAGAGTAGTTTATTTGAATAGTTTGTAACCCGCACCCTGCGGGGGGGCTATGCGTGTAAGAAAGCTCCAAAATGAAACTTCTTCTCAAACGCTTTCTAACTCCCGCCGGTATCTATGGAACATTCGGTGAGCTGTATGTATAACATACGTTATTTTGTTACACCGTTGAGCTTGAGTTGAAGAAAACCATAGGGGTAAATCTTGACTTCAGACATTACGGCTATTTAGCATCTACTCATAGCTGCATATCAATGACCTCAAACCAATACATCAATAATTAAAGCAGTTACGTGCTTCTTTATTATTTGAAAAGTATTTAACTGTGGGGTCGCATAATCTCAATATCTTTGAAATCATAAAAAGCAGGAAAACAGTCAATAAATTGGTTGGTGCGATAAATGTGCGATATTTTTTATTATTAAATTAGCTAGTACGAAAGGAAAATGGTTTTTATTGAATAAAACTAAGTTTTGAAGGGATTTAAATGGTCGGTATGGAGAGATTCGAACTCTCGACCCCTGCCACCCCATGACAGTGCGCTACCAAGCTGCGCCACATACCGACTTCGACTGCAATAGTACGTGTATTTTTAAAAAAATCAATAAGCTTTTGTTTGTTTGGATGTTTATTGCGCAAGCGTTTAATATTAAGCGCTTGCGCCAGAAGTTTTACACGGCTTTACTCTTTATTTAACCACTGGTTGATCGTGTTATACATTTCATCTCGTAGTATTGGTTGCGCAGTTTTGTTAGGGTGTAAGTTATCGTTTTGCATTAGCTCGCTTTTGCCTGCTACTTTAAGTACAAAAAACGGCATTAAATACGAGCCTGTGGCTTTACTAACACTGGCAAAGCTATCGGTGAACATTTTACTGTAACGTGGGCCATAGTTAGGTGGAATATAAATTTCCATTAGCGCGGTTTGTGCATCTATTGCTTGGCTTTTTTCAATTAGAGCGGTCAAGTTGTCTTGCATTTTAGTAACTGGAAAACCGCGTAGACCGTCATTAGCGCCAAGCTCTATGAGCACATGAGTTGGTTGATATTGCTCAAGCAATGCATCAAGTCTGCGCAGGGCGCCACCAGTGGTTTCACCACTAATACTGGCATTAACTAAGTTGATATTGCGTTGCTCGGCATCGTATTTATCTTGTAACAATTGCACCCAGCCTTGTTCTTGTTTTAAGCCATAGGCTGCGCTTAAACTGTCACCAAGTATTAAAATCGTGTTGTTAGCTGCCGCAGTAAGCGGGTTAATAATTAAAAATAAAATAAATACAAAACGTAGGATTGAATGAGTCATATGTCAGCGCTTTCTCAATTAAATATAATTCAAGTAAATGGTTTGTCTAAAGTTGTATCTACCCTTGAAGGTGAGTTGTCCATCCTCAGCGACATCAGCTTTAATGTCAAGCACGGTGAGTCTGTTGCTGTTGTTGGCACGTCGGGCTCAGGTAAATCCACTTTATTAAGTTTATTAGCAGGGCTTGATACGGCAAGCAGCGGCGAAGTAATGTTAGATGGGGAGCCGCTGCACGAATTAGACGAAGAAGCGCGGGCCGCACTCAGAGCTGCAAAAGTTGGCTTTGTGTTTCAGTCTTTTATGTTGGTACAAAGTTTAACTGCACTTGAAAACGTGATGCTACCGGCAGAGCTTGCAGGTAAAGAAGACGCCAAAGAACAAGCGCTCGCTTTGCTTGAAAAAGTAGGCTTAAGCCATCGGGTTGATCATTACCCGTCGCAGTTATCTGGTGGTGAGCAGCAGCGTGTTGCGATTGCCCGTGCGTTTGTGGGTTCGCCAAAAATATTGTTTGCCGATGAGCCATCAGCTAACTTAGATAGCAAAAATGGCCATATGATTGAGTCGTTATTATTTGATTTAAATAAGCAAAACGGAACAACCCTCATTTTAGTCACTCACGATGAAGCCTTAGCGCAAAAATGTGAACGCATTATTCAAATAGAGGCGGGGGAGCTGGTACAAAATTCAACAGAGGAAATGGCAAATGTGGGCTAAATTAGCGCTTAAACTATTTTCTCGTGAGTTTCGCCGTGGTGAACTAACCGTAATAAGCGCAGCCATTGCACTGGCAGTATTAACCGTGCTTACTTTATCTATGGTAACTGAGCGAATTGCACAAAGTATTGCGCAAAAAAGCAGTGCATTTATAGCAGCAGATCGTGTTCTTGCCAGCAATCACGCCATAGATACCGCCTTTATAACCAAAGCAGAACAACAAAACTTACAAACTGCACAAATGGTGTACTTTGACACTATGCTGTTTGCAAACGATCAAATGCAGTTTAGCTCGGTAAAGGCTGCATCAAACAGTTACCCGCTTAAAGGCCAATTGAAAGTTAAGTCGGGTTTGAATGCTCAAACTGAGGTTGCACCCGGTGCGCCAAGCCCTGGTAACGTATGGTTAAGTGAGTCAGTTTTTTATAGCTTAAACATAAACGTAGGCGACCAAGTTGAATTAGGTGCCGCGTTATTTAATGTTGAAAAGGTGATTGTAGAAGAACCCGATGCGCCATTTAATGTGTTTTCAAGTAGCCGCAGGGTGCTTATAAACATAGATGATGTGGCAAAAACCGAAGTAATACAGCCAGGCAGTCGTGTATTTTACCGCCAGTTATATGCAGGTGATGAAAACGACATCAATAGTTTTTACGATTGGTTAAAGCCGCAACTCAAAGAAAACCAAAACTGGTATGGTGTAAAAGACCGCCAGTCTCCTATTTCAAATAGCTTAAACAGAGCCGAAAGCTTTTTATTGTTAGCAGGTTTACTGGGCATTATTTTAGCTGCAGTAGCCATTGCGGTGTCAGCTAAACGTTATTGTGAGCGCCAATACGACCCTGTCGCAATGATGAAAACTTTAGGCGGCAGCCGCGATATGATCCGCAAAATTTACCTTATGCACTTATTAATGGTGTGTACGATGGCGGTAGTTGTTGGCCTTGCTATTGGTTACGGCTTACAAGAAGTTGCAACTGGTTACCTTGCAAAAAGCATGGGAACCGAACTGCCTATGGCAGGGTTTAAACCGTGGTTAGTGGCCATTAGCACCGGAGTTATTTGTGCGGTTATGTTTTCTATTAAGCCATTGTTAGATTTATTTGATATTCCACCACTTAGAGTGCTTCGCCGTAATTTAGGCGATCGCCTTGCGGTAAGTAAAATCCATTTAGGACTTAGCGCCTTAACGGTATTTTTATTAATGTGGTTATTTAGTAACAATATTAAAATTACCCTTATTTTATTTGCCTCAACGCTTGCGCTTATTTTAGTGTTGTTTTTAATTTCTAAATTAATATTTGGCGGGGGCCGCAAGCTTGGCTTAAAGCCAGGTAACAGCTGGTCGTTGGCTATTGCGTCTATTCAAAAGCGCGCCAATGTTAATGCGGTGCAGCTAATTAGTTTTTCGCTAGCGATTAAATTACTGTTGTTTTTAATTGTGCTAAAAAACGACATTATTTCGGATTGGCAGTCTCAGTTACCAAGCGATGCACCTAATGCCTTTTTGGTTAATATTACGCAAAATGAGCTGGATCCGGTAAATGAATACTTAGCGCAAAAAGGCATTCAAGTGTCGGAGTTTTACCCAACGATTCGTGGCCGCGTGAATGCAGTAAATGGCGAAGCAGTAGCACGTGAAGTGTCATTGCAAGACAACGAGAAAAAAGACGAAGAAGCCCGCTCAGGCATTGGCCGCGAGCTTAACTTAACTTGGCTTAACGAAGTCCCCTCACAAAATGACATTATAGATGGCCAGTGGTTTGGCGATGACGCAGTAGCTGAGGCCTCACTTGAAGAGTCGATGATGAAGCGCCTTGATGTGAAAATGGGCGATACCCTCACGTTTTTAATTGGTGCGCAGTCGTTCGACGCTAAAATTACCAGTGTACGTAAAGTTAATTGGGCCACGCTTAAACCTAACTTTTTCATTATTTTAAGCCCTGATGTGTTGAGCAGCTTTCCGGCCACGTATATTTCATCAGTACGTATTGAGCCTGAGCAAAAGCGCGACTTTAGCCAGCTATTGCGAGCATACCCTACTATTACAGCGATTGATGTAGACAACTTTGTTAAACAAATTCAATCGACTATTGAGCAAGTGTCGTTAGCTATTGGCTTTGTACTGGCTATTGTGGTGTTGTGTGGCGCGTTGGTACTTATATCGCAGGTGCAAGCAAGCTTAGGTGAGCGCATGCAAGAAATTGTAATATTGCGTACGTTAGGTGCTAAAAGCCGATTAATAAAAAATGCCACCTTGTATGAGTTTTTATTACTGGGCGGTTTAGCCGGACTAGTTGCTGCATTTTTCAGTGATATAGCACTGTTAATAGTACAGCAGCAAATGTTTGATTTGGCAGGTAAGCTGCATCCTAATATTTGGGTTATTGGCCCCGTTGCTGGTGGCGTGTTTGTAGCAGGGTTAGGCTATTTTATGATTGCCCGTACGCTTAAACAAAATACTCAAGGCTTAGTGCGCGCTTTAGCGTAAACTTTCCAGCCAAATAGCGTTTAAATGCCTACTTTTTAAGTAGGCATTTTTGTTTTTGCTTTGTACTGGTAATTTATACAGTGCTCTGGCATTATTAGCACTATTAATAAATAACAATAATGAGAGTGCTGTTTGGCCATAATTTTAGGGATCGATCCGGGCTCGCGTTTAACGGGTTACGGTGTGGTTGCGCATCAAGGTGCCAAGTTTACATACTTAGGCAGTGGCTGTATTAAATTAGCCGATCATGACTTTCCCACCCGACTTAAAATGATTTACCAGGGCATTACGCAACTTATAGAGCAATTTTCGCCTGAAACATTTGCTATAGAAAAAGTATTTATGGCGCATAACCCTGATTCTGCTTTAAAGCTAGGTCAAGCCCGTGGTGCTGCGATTGTCGGTGCCTCTATGGCCGACTTACCGGTTTTTGAATACTCAGCACGGCAAATAAAGCAAGCCGTTGTGGGTAACGGTGGGGCAGATAAATCGCAAGTTCAACATATGGTTAAAAACATACTTAAACTGCCAGGTACGCCGCAAGCCGATGCGGCGGATGCGCTTGCAATTGCAATTTGCCATGCCCACTCTGAACAAAATTTAATAAAACTAGCGGGTAGCGCAAGCAAAACCGTTAGAGGACGTCTAAGGAAATAACAATGATAGGTCGCTTAAACGGCGTGTTAGTTGAAAAACAGCCCCCAGAAATACTATTAGAAGTGAGCGGCGTTGGCTACGAAGTACAAATGCCAATGACCTGTTTTTACGATTTGCCTAAAGTAGGCGACAACGCCATTGTGTACACTCATTTTGTAGTACGCGAAGACGCACAGTTATTGTTTGGCTTTAATAATAAAACCGAACGTGCGTTATTTAGAGAGCTGTTAAAAGCCAATGGAGTAGGGCCTAAATTAGGCTTAGCCATTTTGTCGGGCATGTCGGCGCAGCAGTTTGTAAGTTGTGTAAATAATGAAGATGCCACTGCCTTGGTTAAACTGCCAGGGGTGGGCAAAAAGACCGCAGAGCGCTTAGTGCTCGAAATGAAAGACAGATTAAAAAATTGGGGTAATGACTTATTTACCCCATTTAGCGATAGCGCCGTAATAGAGCCTGCGAGCGATGCAACTATAGCCAATAATGCGGCCGATGATGCGGTTTCGGCGTTAGTGGCGCTCGGTTATAAATTGCCACAAGCGCAAAAAGCAGTAAAATCAGTAAGCAAACCCGATATGTCGACTGAGGTTCTAATTAAAGAATCTTTGAAATCAATGCTGTGAGTAAATTATGATCGAAGCTGATCGCTTAATAGATGCTGCTGAAAAAACCAACGAAGACACCATAGACCGTGCTATTAGGCCTAAGTTACTGGCCGACTATCGTGGTCAGCCGCATGTTAAGCAACAAATGGAAATATTTATTGAAGCTGCGCGTAGCCGCAGCGAAGCGTTGGATCACTTATTGATATTTGGCCCACCAGGCTTAGGTAAAACCACGCTTGCTAATATTGTGGCGAACGAATTAAACGTAAATATTAAAACCACGTCTGGGCCTGTGCTTGAAAAAGCGGGCGATTTAGCCGCATTGCTCACTAACCTTGAAGAAGGTGATGTACTGTTTATTGATGAAATTCACCGTTTGAGCCCGCAAGTTGAAGAAATACTCTACCCCGCAATGGAAGATTACCAGCTCGATATTATGATAGGTGAAGGCCCTGCAGCGCGTTCTATTAAGCTTGATTTACCCGCATTTACACTCATTGGTGCAACTACCCGTGCGGGATCATTAACTTCTCCACTGCGTGACCGTTTTGGTATTGTTCAGCGCTTAGAGTTTTACTCTGTGGAAGACTTATCGCATATTGTGGGGCGCTCAGCGCATTATCTTAGTTTAGAAATGTGTGACGATGGCGCGGCCGAAATAGCCAAACGTTCGCGCGGTACGCCACGTATTGCAAATCGTTTATTGCGCCGAGTGCGCGATTACACCCAAGTAAAGTCAGACGGTACGGTTAATGCTGAGGTAGCTCAACAAGCCCTCGACATGATTGACGTTGATAAAAGCGGTTTTGATTACATGGATCGTAAATATTTACTCGCCATCATCGAAAAGTTTATGGGTGGCCCTGTTGGCCTTGACAACTTAGCCGCGGCAATAGGCGAAGAGAAAGAAACCATAGAAGATGTGATTGAACCCTTTTTAATTCAACAAGGATTTATTCAGCGTACGCCGCGAGGGCGAATTGTCTCTGATAATGCGTACCACCATTTTGGCTTGTTACCTAAAAAAGATTAAATAACCAGAATAACTAGACTCTTTCTAAAGCCACTGTCATTTTAACGACAGTGGCTTTTTAGTATGAGCAAAAGCTAAATTTAGACGTATTTTACTTTGCCAATAATTCACTGAGCGTTAAGACATATCAGGCTATTGTGCGCCTGCTGTAACGTTACTGAGGCCGAGTTTAGCTGATTTGACAAATTGCGGGCAAAAAAAAAGCCCGCAAATAATGCGGGCAAACAACAAGTTTAAGGAAGTAATCTAGGGAACTACGTTTTACTTATTGAGGTCATACCCCAAGAAGTAAAAAAGTAATACGAAATAAATCATATTACGAAGAACTGGATTCAATGAAATAGCTTTCATTTAATGCGCTAGCTCGGTATGGGAGAATAATACCGAAGCGGCAGAATTTGTTCAAACTAGAAAATTTATATTTTCAGATTAAAAAAACTAATAGCAGGGGTTTTCTGTTTTTACTTAATGTTGCATGTTAATTAACCATTAATTCTATAAGTTAATGAAATGCTTTGTTTATGTATATTAACATATAAACGTTCGGTATTAGTTTTACTATTACGTTAAGGTAAGCGTGTAGTGTTTATGAGTGCTTATGCATTAATTTTGAATAAACAGCGTATTTTTGTGACTCTTTAGTGAAGTTAAGCGGGCTTACAGATAGCTTTATTGTTATTTATTTATACAGTAAAACAAGAGTTAAGTAGTAAAACTATTTTTTTAACGTTTTTTGTTGGCTATTCACAGCAATATCGTTGTCAGCAGGAAATACACTAGATACACTAGCTGAACTTTAATGGTGGCTAATGTGTTACAAAGTTACCTTACTCAAATAAATCAATTTGATGTTTTTAATTATTTAGGAGTTTAACGTGGGATCAGGGCTTAATTTTTTAGATCTAATTCTAGAAGCCAGTTTGCTTGTGCAATTAGTAATGCTAGCGTTGGTTGCTATGTCGGTTATGTCGTGGGCTATTATTTTTCAACGTAAAAAAGCCATCTCTGACGCCTTAGCAAATGCCAAAAAATTTGAGCAACGTTTTTGGTCTGGTGTTGACCTAAGTAAGCTATATAACGAAATTTCATCACGCGGTGGTCAATCAACGGGTATTGAAGCGTTATTCACCTCAGGTTTTAAAGAGTTTGCACGCCACAAAAAAAATACCTTTCAAAGTGCAGGCATTGTTATGGAAGGCACGCACCGTTCAATGCGGGTTGCGCTTTCTCGTGAAATAGAAAAACTAGAATCAAGCTTATCGTTTTTAGCAACCGTTGGGTCAATTAGCCCCTACATAGGTTTGTTTGGTACAGTATGGGGTATTATGAATGCCTTTATTGCCTTAGGTGAAGTAAAACAAGCAACCTTACAAATGGTTGCACCAGGTATAGCAGAAGCTTTGATTGCAACAGCAATGGGTTTATTTGCGGCTATTCCTGCCGTTATTGCCTATAACCGATTTGCTAATAAGGTTGAAAAGTTAGAATCTCATTACATTAACTTTATGGAAGAATTTGCCAATATCTTACACCGTCAAGCAGCTACCCAAATAGAGGCTCAAGCGAATGTACCAGCGTAAAAAGCGTCGCCCAGTCGCAGAAATTAATGTAGTACCATACATTGATGTAATGTTGGTGTTGCTTATTATATTTATGGCCACTGCGCCATTAATAACCCATGGCGTAAAAGTAGACCTACCAAAAATGGAAGAGTCAGACTTAGTTGATACCAAAGATACGCCGCCCATTATTGCCTCTATTGATTCGCAAGGTAAGTATTATGTAAGCATAGGTACTGATCCGGAAGAGCCAATGGAAGCATTAGATGTAGCCGCTGTAATTAAACTACAACTAATGAAAAACCCTGATACCCCAGTAATGATTAAAGGCTCAGGTAAAGTGTCGTATCAAGAAGTGTTACTGCTCATGGATTTTTTGAAGAATGCAGGTGTACCATCGGTAGGCTTAATGACCGAATCCTTTGAGGGGACCAAGTAGTCATATGAATACGTCGTTAATCAAATCAGTAATACTGCATTTAGCATTAGGGGGATTTTTGTATGCATCAGCAAACATTCATCCACCTAAACCTAAAGTAATGGAAGTGACGCTTAATGCCGCCATTCCTGAGCCAGAAAATGCGGTGTCTGCTGTGACCGTGGATCAACAGCAGGTTGAGCAAAAAATTGCTGAGTTACGCAAAAAAGAAGAAGATAAAAAGCGCGCTGAAGATAAACGCATTCGTGATTTAGAGCGCCGTGCAGCCGATGCACGTAAGCAAAGTGAATCTGAAGCAAGACGCATTAAAAAGCTAGAGCAGCAGCGCAAAGCTAAAGAGAAAGAAAGAGCCGAAGCCGAAGCTCAAGCTAAAAAAGCCCGCGAAATAGAACAACGTGAGCGAGCAAAAGCCAAACAAGCGCAAAAGCAAAAGCAAGAAGCTGAAGATGCTGCTAAAGCGGCTGCCGACAAACGCAAAGCCGAAGAAGCCGCGCTTAAAAAAGCGGAAGAAGAGCGTAAAAAACGTGCTGAAGAAGCCGAGCGTAAACGTCAGCAAGCATTGCAAGAACAAATACTGCAAGAGCAACTTGCCAAAGAGCAGGCTGCTCGTAATAAAATACGTCAACAGCAAGTAGTGAGTGAAGTTGATAAATACCGTGCATTAATTATGGCGCGTATTCAGCAAAACTTATTAATTGATGAAAAAATGAAAAACCAGCAATGCCGCATTAATCTCCGTCTTGGGTTTAATGGCTTGGTTACGCAGGTTAAGTCGTTAGGCGGTGATAAGTTAGTGTGTGAAGCTGCTTTAAGAGCGGTTCGCATGGCAGACACATTACCGGTATCGAAAGATAAAGACGTATTCGAACAATTAAAGAATATTAATATAACCATCGCGCCAGAGTTTTAAGGGATGACATGTTTAACAAAATTAAAATAGCCTGTTTAGTTTTAATATTAGGGTTTCAGGGCGTTGCACACGCGGCACTTGAAATTGTTATCACTGAAGGTATAGACGGTGCAAGACCGATTGCGATTGTGCCTTTTAAATACCAAGGTATTGGCCCTATTCCAGAGCAGCTTAGCGATGTTATTGCTGCTGATTTAATGCGTAGTGGTAAATTTAAGCCAGTTAGCGTTTCACAAATGCCTCAACAACCACATAAAGACGGCGATATTGATTACGGCGCTTGGGTTAATAAAGGCGTTGAAGCGGTTTTAGTGGGTGAAGTAGAACAGCAAACCAACGGACGTTACTTAGTACGTTATGAGCTTGTTGATGTTATTCGCGGCCAAATTACTGGCGGTGAAACACAAATGATGAGCAACGGTAAGCTTGTTCAAAGCCAAGACCATATTTTAGAAGCACGTCAAAGCGTAATTGGTGAAACTGGATTTCGTCGATACTCGCACCGCATTAGTGATGTTATTTATGAAAAGCTAACTGGCGAAAAAGGCGCGTTTTTAACAAAAATAGCCTATGTTATTGTACGTGATACCGAAGAAAAGCCTTATCAGTTAGTGGTTGCTGATTACGATGGTTTTAATGAACAAGTATTATTGCGTTCAAAAGAGCCATTAATGTCGCCGGTTTGGTCACCTGACGGTACTAAGTTAGCGTATGTAACCTTTGAAAATCGCCAGAGCCAAATTTATATTCAAGACATTTATACGGGTAAACGCGAATTGATCACCAGCTACAAGGGAATTAACGGCGCGCCGCAGTTCTCGCCAGATGGTAAAAAGTTACTGCTAGTGCTGTCAAAAGATAAAACTGGTGCAACTGAGGTTTACTTATTAGACTTACTAACACGTAAAGAGACGCGATTAACACGCCATCGTAGTATAGATACCGAACCTTCGTGGTACCCAAATGGTGAAGATATAGTATTTACGTCGGAAAGGGGTGGTAATGCTCAGATTTATAAGTTAAATTTAAAAACTGGCAGAACGCAAAGATTAACCTTTGACGGTGACATGAACCTAGCGGGTTCTATTTCGCCAGACGGAAAAGAATTAGTGATGGTAAACCGTACTAACGGACAGTATCATCTTGCTAAGAAAGAGTTGGCTACAGGTGCGTTTCAAGTTTTAACACGAACTCGCCTTGACGAATCACCGAGCATAGCGCCGAATGGCTCGATGATTATATACAGCACGCTCCACAATAATAAACAGGTACTTGCGCTAGTATCGATGGACGGCCGTTTTAAAGCACGTTTACCTGTGCTTGATGGACAAGTAAAGGCACCGGCTTGGTCGCCATATTTACAGTAATAATTGCTGGTTTACTCAAAATAGGAATCTACTCAATGCAACTTAACAAAATACTTAAAGGCCTGCTAATTGCTGTGCCAGTAATGACACTAGCAGCTTGTAGCTCATCTTCAGATATCGACGAAAATGCAGCTAACCAGTCAAACCAAGCAACTGTTGAGCAAACAACAACGGATACAGTTGAAGTAGCCACAATGACGCCAGAGCAACAAGCAGAAGAGCAACTTCGTCAAAAGTACGAAGCGCTTCGTCAAGAGCAAATTATCTACTTTGACTTTGATAAAGCGACAGTAGAAAGCAAATATGCAGACTTACTTCGTGCACACGCTGAGTTTTTAGTTAAAAATCCTTCTGTTAAAGTATTAATTGAAGGCCACGCAGATGAGCGCGGTACGCCAGAGTACAACATTGCACTTGGTGAGCACCGTGGACAAGCAGTTGAAAAATACCTACAAAGCTTAGGTGTTTCTGCAAGCCAAATGTCAGTAGTTAGCTACGGCGAAGAAAAGCCAATGGTTAAGACTCGCACAGAAGCAGCTTTCGCTAAAAACCGCCGTGCGGTACTAGTTTACTAAGATAAGAGATATTATGAAGCCGAAAATTATTTTGGCAGCCATGATATTGAGCGGGAGCACCCAGTTAATGGCTGCTCCCGCTCCTGTTTCAGAAGCTGCAAGTTCACAGTCAAGCATTGAAAAGCGTTTAGCAACACTTGAAAGTATGATGCAACAGCGTAATTTTTTACAAGTAGAGTTACAGCAACAGCTCAATTTACTGCAAGATGAAGTTAGTCAAATACGCGGAGTAACTGAAGAGCAAAGCTATAAGCTTGAAAAAGTACTCCAGCGTCAACGCGAGCTTTATCAAGAAATTGAGAACCGTGTTAGCCAAGCGTATGCAAAGCCTACGGCTCCAGCGCCTACAACAGACTATACACAGCCTAGTAATGAGCAGAGCTACAGCAGCGATTTATCTGAAAACGAAGCGTACGAACGTGCTGTTGCGCTTATAATGAAAGATAAACGCTACGACCAAGCTATTCCAGAATTTCAAGCGTTCTTAACAACGTATCCAAATTCAGTGTACACCTCAAACGCACATTATTGGCTGGGACAACTATTAACGATTAAAAATGACGGTGTAAAAGCAGCCGAGCACTTTAAAGTAGTTGTTAACGAATTTCCAAATTCAAATAAACGCCCAGATGCGATGTTAAAGCTTGGTACACTTTTACAAGAGCAAGGTTTGAAGGCAGAAGCACAAAAAATACTGAATGAGCTTATCAATCAGTACCCAAGTACAACTGCTGCTAAATTAGCCACAGATCGCTTATCAAAATAAATGTTGATGCTTGATTAGACTGCTTTTTGTCATAAGCGGTCTAAAATTGCTCAACTAGACATAAAAACTTAAAAAAAGAGACAATTTCGGTTGCACTCATTTTATAAATAAGTATTATAAGCGCCCGCAGCAAACGAATGGTAACCCCACTCGAAATGCGACAAAAAGAGCGGGTCATTAGCTCAGTTGGTAGAGCAGTGGACTTTTAATCCATTGGTCGATGGTTCAAGTCCATCATGACCCACCATTCTTTATTGTTAATAAAGTTTGGTCTTAATCGGCGGATTTACGCAGCCTTACTTTTTACAAGTAAACCAGAGCGGGTCATTAGCTCAGTTGGTAGAGCAGTGGACTTTTAATCCATTGGTCGATGGTTCAAGTCCATCATGACCCACCATTCTCTATTGAATGGTTATAATCGGCGGATTTACGCAGCCTTACTTTTTATAAGTAAACCAGAGCGGGTCATTAGCTCAGTTGGTAGAGCAGTGGACTTTTAATCCATTGGTCGATGGTTCAAGTCCATCATGACCCACCATTCTTTTTATATTAGAATGGTCTAATCGGCGGATTTACGCGTACTTACTTTTTATAAGTAAACCAGAGCGGGTCATTAGCTCAGTTGGTAGAGCAGTGGACTTTTAATCCATTGGTCGATGGTTCAAGTCCATCATGACCCACCATTCTTTTTTATATTTAGAATGGTCTAATCGGCGGATTTACGCGCACTTACTTTTTATAAGTAAACCAGAGCGGGTCATTAGCTCAGTTGGTAGAGCAGTGGACTTTTAATCCATTGGTCGATGGTTCAAGTCCATCATGACCCACCATTCTCTATTGAATAAGAATGGTTATAATCGGCGGATTTACGTGCACTTACTTTTTATAAGTAAACCAGAGCGGGTCATTAGCTCAGTTGGTAGAGCAGTGGACTTTTAATCCATTGGTCGATGGTTCAAGTCCATCATGACCCACCATTCTCTATTGAATGGTTATAATCGGCGGATTTACGCAGCCTTACTTTTTATAAGTAAACCAGAGCGGGTCATTAGCTCAGTTGGTAGAGCAGTGGACTTTTAATCCATTGGTCGATGGTTCAAGTCCATCATGACCCACCACTTCTGGTACACTTTCTTCGACATGAAATATTTCCTACTATCTCCCTAATTTTTATTTATAAACTGCCTTGTTAGATTGCTATTATTTAGTGTTAGTTTCTCGTATAATTTGCACTATTAATTACACTGTAAATAAAGTGGTCGAGAACAATGAGTTTAGCTCAAACTATTATGCCAGAAGGCTATATCTTTCCTCCTAAGCCAGCTCCGTTAACACAAGACGAAAAAGGCGAATATAAAGCGCGAATAAAGCAGTTACTGCAAGAAAAAAACGCGGTGCTTGTTGCTCATTATTATACTGATCCTGAAATTCAAGCACTCGCTGAAGAAACAGGCGGTTGTGTAGCCGATTCACTGGAAATGGCACGCTTTGGCGCTAGACACGAAGCCGACATGATCATCGTCGCGGGCGTACGTTTTATGGGTGAAACCGCTAAAATTTTAACCCCCAATAAAACTGTCGTTATGCCCACCCTTGAAGCAACCTGTTCATTAGACATTGGTTGCCCTGTTGATGAATTTTCAGCATTTTGTGATCAACACCCAGACCGTAAAGTGGTGGTATACGCTAACACCTCTACCGCGGTTAAAGCGCGTGCTGATTGGATAGTTACCTCATCGTGTGCACTTGAAATAGTAGAGCACTTAGATGAGCAAGGTGAAAAAATTATTTGGGGCCCAGATAAGCATTTAGGCAGCTATATTCAAAAGAATACCGGTGCCGATATGATCATGTGGAACGGCGCATGTATCGTACATGACGAATTTAAAACCAAAGCCTTAAAAGACATGAAGGCATTGCACCCAGATGCGGGCGTACTTGTGCATCCAGAATCACCGGCTGAAATTGTTGAATTAGCCGATGCAGTTGGCTCTACTAGCCAGCTAATTAAAGCAGCGCAAACTATGCCTAATAAAAAGTTTATTGTAGCCACCGATCGCGGTATTTTTTATAAAATGCAGCAACTATGCCCAGAGAAAGAGTTTTTCGAAGCTCCAACGGCCGGTAGCGGCGCTACGTGTAAAACTTGCGCTCACTGCCCATGGATGGCAATGAATGGCTTACAAGCGATTGAGGAAGCACTGATTGATGCCAGCGGTAAAGAAGTGTTTGTTGACATGGATTTGCGCGAAGGCGCACTTAAATCATTAAATCGCATGCTTGATTTTACAGCCAATATGGCAAAATAATAGATGGCAATATAATGCATTAGATAAAGGCGATACTCAGGTATCGCCTTTTTTATTTGCTTATAGGTGGTTAGTTTGATTATTGAGCAGTTAAAAGCGTGATGTTAAAAAGGCCTTGCACCAAGCAAGTGTATTTCATACTATAGCGCGCTGTTGCACTGCAACATTGTGGAGAGATGGCTGAGTGGCTGAAGGCGCACGCCTGGAAAGTGTGTTTAGGTTAATCCCTAACGAGGGTTCGAATCCCTCTCTCTCCACCATTATTCTATATTAGGACGCCTTATGGCGTCTTTTTTTGTGCCTGTAATAAAGTTTAGCCAGTTAGCCTATCGCTTGCGCGACTCGATTATTTTTATGCCGATGTTTTAGCGTATACATGCTCGGCTAAGGTTAAACAGGTTGGGTAAGTGGGGGGCGTTTTGCTGCTGGGCAATTATTAATACCCATAAAAATGGCTGAGGGGCGTTTGAAGTTTAATGTAATAGCATAAAGCAGAGCTTAATGGCTATGTAGCCATCAAGCTCTACTAACAGCTTGTTATTCAACCGTGGCTGTTAAACCACGACGTTTAAGTAAGGCTGATGTGTCTGGCTCTTGGCCACGAAATGCTTTAAACGATTCCATAAGGTCACGCGAGTTACCGACTTCTAAAATTTCTTTACGGTATTTGTCACCTAGTTCACGTTTTAAGCCTCCTTGCTCTTGTACATAAGCAAATGCATCAGCAGCTAAAATTTCACTCCACATGTAGGCATAGTAGCCTGCAGAGTAACCCCCTCTCATTGAATGAGAAAAGAATGCAGACTTATAACGCGGCGGCACAAATGGCACGTTAACGCCGTGTTTTGTTAAAACATCTTGCTCAAATTTTTCAATATCTTGCAGTGGGGCATCTGCTGGTAATGAATGCCATTCCATATCTAATAAAGTGGCAGATACATATTCTAACGTATCAAAACCTTGGTTAAAGCTTCTTGATTTTATTACTTTTTCAAGTAATTCATCCGGAATCGGCTCGCTTGTTTGATAATGTTTAGCATAGTTAGCAATTACTTCAGGGTGCATTGCCCAATCTTCTTCAAACGTAGACGGGAATTCAACAAAGTCTCTTGATACTGACGTACCAGATAAGGTTGGGTATTTTACTTTTGAAAGCATACCATGCAGGCCATGTCCAAGCTCATGGAACATAGTGGTTGTTTCATCGTAGCTAATAAGTGTCGGCTCACCTTTGGCGCCTTTTTGAATGTTCATAACATTCACGACAACAGGTTTTTGCCCATGCAAACCAGACTGTTTAACAAACGAGCTCATCCATGCGCCGCCACGTTTACCTTCACGCGCAAAATAATCAGCAAAAAAGATAGCTAGGCTTTCACCATTTGCGTCAAATACTTCATATGCTTTTACATCTGGGTGATACACAGGTAGATCGTTACGTGGCTTAAATGTAATGCCATACAAACGATTCATGGTAAAGAATACACCGTCTTCTAATACACGGTTAAACTCAAAATATTCTTTTACTGCTTTTTCATCAAGGTTGTACTTATCTTGACGTACTTGCTCGGCATAATATAACCAATCCCATGGTTTAAGTTCGAACTGCTCTGCAGATGCATTTATTTTTTCTTGAATATCGGTAGCTACTAACGCTACATTTTGAGTTAGCCTTGGCACCATGCTAGCAAACATATCAAATACAGCTTGTGGTTTTTTAGCCATTTGCGACTCTAAACCAAATTCAGCCCAGCTGTTGTAGCCAAGTAGCTTTGCTTTTTGTGCTCTTAATTTAACTAGTTGCGCAACAATGTCGCGATTACTAAATTCACCATCTAGCGCGCGCTCTGAAGATGCACGCCACACTTTCTCGCGTAAATCACGGTTTTGTAATGAAGCTAAAACAGGCTGGCGAGTGGTATTGGTGATTTTAATTAAATACTGCCCTTCGTGGCCGGCTTCTGTGGCTGCATTAGCAAATTGTTCAATTTGACCTGCCGATAAGCCAGCTAACTCTTTTTGGTCTTTTACGATAACAACATTACTTTTACTTAGCGCAAGTAAATTTTGTGAAAACTGCGTCGTTAAGGTTGATAGCGATGAGTTAATATCACGTATTTGCTGCTTTTGTTCATCATTAAGCTGAGCGCCTGAGCGCACAAAACGTTTATAGTAAACGTCTAATAGTCGTGTTTCTTGCGCTGTTAATGCTAAAGAGTCTGTTTTTTCAAAAAGTGTGGCTACTTTTTTAAATAACGCATCATTTAAAAAGATGTTGTCTCTGTGCGCTGCAAGCTTTGGTGCAAGTTCTTTTTGAAGCTCACGACGCGCTGGGTTTGAGCTAGAGCCTGCAAGGTTGTAAAAAATGCTGCTTGCACGCGTTAATAACTCGCCACTTTGCTCAAGTGCCACGATGGTGTTTTCAAAAGTCGTAGGGGCTGTATTATTAATAATGTCTTGTACTTGCGCCATTTGCTGCGCCATACCTTGATTAAAGGCAGGTAAAAAATGCTCATCTTTGATGACTGCAAAGTCAGGGGTTTCGTACTGTAGTGTGCTTTTTTCTAATAATGGGTTGGTAGCTTGTTTTGCTTGCGCTGAAACACTTTGCGCAGTAGTTTGCTGTTTGTTGTCAGCGTTTACATTTGGCTCAGAGCAGCCCGAAAGTAATAACGCCGAGCTGATTGCCGTGGCGAGTAAAGTTTTCATATTTACATTATCTTATTATTGTAACCAGTCGTTACCTTGTCATTAATCAAGTAAGAGTACGTTGACTTAAATGTAACCACACTTAGGTTGCGATAAAGTCTGAATTAACTGCGACGAGCTGGTAAGTTATATGCCTCATAGTGCATTTTTTGACGAGCGAGTAAAATATAAAGCAGTAAATAGGAGGGGCGTTGAGTGACTTAAATACGCCAGCGATACTTAATTTATTTACCTATCTAGTTATTTATCGACGCACGTCTTTTGGTGCGCCACCTTTTGGCCAGTCATCCGCTTTATTGGCAAAAATAGGACGTTCTAAATGTGAAAAGTAATAAGCAATATCAACAGCTTGTTGCTCGGTTAACATGCCTTCTTGGCCCAATGGCATATTTCCTTTAATAAATGCCGCTGCGGTGTAAGTGCGTGCCATACCTGCACCATCATTAAACGACTGACTGCCGGCAATGGCTGGGAACATGTAAGTATTATTAGGATATAAGCCTTGACCGTCTAGTTGGTGACAACTTGCACAGTGCTGAACGTAAAGAGTTTTTCCGTTATCGGCGTTTGGTACTAGCTCTTTATTAATAGTGACAAAACCTGTGTTGTCTTGCAGATCGTTTTTGTTTTTTATATTTTGTGATAAAAAGTTCATGTAGCTGACAATAGCCTGCATTGGCACTGAATTAGTAGGCAGTGGCTGACCGTTCATTGAGCGTTGAAAACAGCCATTAATTCTGTCTTCAATGGTGTTTATTTTTGCATTACGTGAACGATACTTTGGATATACCACATTCATGCCCACATAAGGCGCGGCTTTAGCTACACGCCCTTCATTAAGATGGCAAGTGCTACAATTGAGCTTATTATTTACGTTATTGGGAAGTTGTTTATAGGTATCAATAATTAATAAGCGCCCATAACGAATTAAATCCGACTCAGGGCTGGCATCGAGCTCATTAATAGCGGGCGTTACTAGGGTTTTAGGGTGATTTGCTGATAAGTTTATAATTGTGGGCGCATTACTTAACGCTTTTTGCACAAGTGATTGTGTTTGCGCTTCTTGTGAGTATACGGGCAAAGTAAACAACGTCGCGAATAAAACACTTAAATGAACTTTAAACATAATTAAAACCTAAATAAAAAAGAGTATTTAAACGACAGTGCTCACTATTGCTGTAATGTGGCTAAGTGTTTTTAATACCGGTGAAATTGGTAAGATGAATCGGTAAACCGTGACCCACTATCATTAAAATATAGTTAACGATTACTTAAAGGGTTAATAATTTAGTTAGTTTGATTATTGAACAGCAGTGCTTAGGTGGAGGTGTCATTAGTTTGTGATTAATTTATATAAGTTTGGTATGCATAGCCAAATGATTATGAACCATAACGCTATGCAAAGTGAGGTGTTTTTTGACTATTTTACTTACAGTTATAGTCCATAATTTTGTGTGATAAAGCGCTAAGTATGTCCACTACTTTAAAACTTGCTTGCTCCATAAGAGATACTTTTTCTACAGCAGTATTGATATCGCCTAATTGGAATGCTTCTAAAGCAGCAAAGCCATTCTTATGGACATCTTCATGTGGTTGCTCTAATGCTTTAAAGTCGTTAATGCTTGAATATTTTAATGCACCTTCACCTTGGTAATACCATTTACCTAAACGACACATGGTATGATCAGAAAAGTCTTCTGCAGTCTTATTTGATTGGCCTAAAATGACTTTATAAATATCGTATTTCCATACAATGTGATCCATTTTTACTGTTTGAATAAATGCATCGGCACTTGAATTAACAATAACGCTATACATATTTTGTGATAGTTCAACCACCTTTTTAGCGGTAGCATCAATTTCTGATGAGCTATTTGCAATGCCATCACTTTCTTCGCTAACGTTAGTAATGTTATTTACAACGCTTTGCATTTGCTCATTGACCTTAGCTATTAAATTAGAGATCTCGTTAGATGCATCAGAAGAGCGCTGAGCGAGCGTCCTTACTTCATCTGCCACAACAGCAAAGCCTCGTCCTTGCTCTCCGGCTCTAGCGGCCTCGATGGCCGCATTAAGTGCAAGTAAATTTGTTTGATCAGAAATCCCTTTAATTATGTTTACAAAATCATTAATTCCGATTGTTACTGACTGCAATTCTTTAACGGATTTAGTGGCTGATTTTGTATCTCTTGAGATATTATGTGTTGACGATGAAGTCGTTGCTAACATATCTAAAATTGTATCAAGTAATTCTTGGGATGACTTAAATGACGTAATATCATTAATTAGTTTATGTGAAGTTGAGGCTAAGCTTTCTCTGATGTCACTAATTAAATCAGATGACTGTAATGATAATGTGTTTAATTCACGCTGTTTTACAAAGGCTGTATCATTTGCTATTTCATTGTCGTTTTGTTGTGATTGCTCGCTGTTTGCTGCTAACAATTGCGCTTCAAGCTTTTCATTGGTTTTTTTTAATTGAATTAACTCGTTATTTAACTCATTAATTTTGTTTTTATATTTTGAATTGAACAGCATGTAGACCCCAATTTAAACACAGAAAATAAACGTATATTTTTTATTAAATTTACCTGAACATTGATTACTTTATTCGATTTTTTACAGGGGTGGAATTGACGTCCACCCAGGTCGATTTTTATAAAAGTAAGTTACAACACTATAATAGATGCTTTATAAACTTTTGGTAAATAAACTTTTCTTTTAATGCTTATAATAAGCTTGTTTAAGGTGAACACTGCTTTAGAAGTTAGTACTTCCTAATTGATTTACTCAACTGGGCTTGAAACTCATCAGGGAATAAAATTGTGCCGTCGTCTTCTTCGGTAGGGAACACGGCCACCAGTAAGTCGTCTTCTTCAAGGCCAGGTGTCCAGCGGCTAAACCAATCGTTTGTTGGAATTGCTTTAGGTGTACAGCCTTGCCATTCGCCGGTTGCCCAGGCTTGTGCGAACTCTCGTGTTGGCCATACCGGCACGCAATCGTCGTCCTCGTTAGTGAGCATTACGCAGCCGTCGTCATCGTTTAAAATCCACACTTGTTTAAATTGCTGCACGGTTTCGTACATGTATGCGAGTCGTTTTTTTGCGCCAAGGCCTAAAATTACGTCGTCTTGCTTTGATAAATTATCGGTGGTCATTTTTGGCTCTCTCTCACTGTGGAGTATACAAAGAGCAGCGAGCTGCTGCGCTTTAAAATTTAGTTTAGCTGATGGCTGCTAGTAGCTCATTGGCTAGTTGGTTTAGTGCGTCGGGGTCTTGGTTTGTTAATGCGTAGGTGCGTAATCCATATATACCCATAACACAAAATCGTGCCAGCTCTATGGCACTTCGGCCATTGGTAATTTCTTTATTATCAATTGCTTTTTGTAACTGCTGCGCAAAAGCATGCTCATATGCAGTTAAATTAGTACGCAATACGTGGCAAATTTGTGGATCGTTACCCTCTACCTCGCTAATGCTTTTTGTGAGCAGGCACACTTTGGTTGCTTCACCGTCAACGCATTCTTGCACAATGATATTAAGGTATTGTTTCAGCGTATCTAAAATACAACTGCTGTGCTCAAACAGCGCCGTAAACTGTGTATTGCGATCGGTTTGGTATTGCTCAGTAGCGGCTAAAAAAATGCCTTTTTTACTTCCAAATGCCGCGTATAACGAGCCCGGATGTAAATGGGTTGCTTGAGTAAGTTTTTGCATACTGGTTTTTGCATAACCGTGAAGCATAAACATCGCCATTGCTTGGCGCAGTACAAACTCTGTATCAAATTCTGCAGTTCTCATAATGACTCTTCTTGTTGGCAGAGTAGGTAAAACGAACTCTCAACAATAATCCTACCTTAAGCAGCGTTTAGGTAAAGCAGTTTACGCAATCTTGAACAAAGTTTCAAAATTATACTTGAATATTCATTCAAGTGACCTTATCTTGAATGTACATTCAATAAAGGATAAACATTATGTCGACAGACTTACTTTCACCTTTTAAATTAAATAACAGCATTGAACTGCAAAACCGCGTACTAATGGCACCACTAACTCGTTGTATGGCAGATGACAATTTAGTGCCTACACAAGCGATGGTTGATTACTACGCTCGCCGTGCTAATGTAGGATTAATTATTAGTGAAGCAATTATTATTCGTGCCGATGCACAAGGTTACCCAAATACACCGGGTATCTTCACTAGTGAACAAGTTCAAGGTTGGAAAAAAGTCACTGACGCCGTGCATGCCAATGGCGGTAAAATGTTCGCGCAATTATGGCATGTTGGCCGTGTTGCTCACCCTCACTTTTTTGGTGGTGATGTTCTGGCGCCATCGGCGATAGGGGTTGAAGGTTCAGTACCGCGTATGCGCGAGCTAACTTATATTACGCCAAAAGCTGCCACTAAAGATGATATTAAAGGCTTAGTGGCTGACTACGCTAAAGCGGCAGAAAACGCGATGGAAGCAGGTTTTGACGGCGTGGAAATTCATGGTGCTAATGGCTATTTAATTGACCAATTTTTACATTATGCTGCCAATGAGCGTGATGACGAGTATGGGCAAACACCAGAAAATATGTCTCGTTTTGCACTCGAAGTAACCGATGCCATAATTGATGTTGTAGGTAATGAGCGTACCGCTATGCGTTTAACACCAGGTGCCTACTTTAATATGAGCGAAGATAACCGTGATAAAGCAGTATTTGACTACTTATTACCTGAGCTTGAAAACCGCAAACTAGCCTATTTACATGGCGGTATTTTTGACGACAGCATGCGTTTTGATTCACTAGAAGGTAAATCAACCTCTGAATTTTTACGAGCTGGTTATGCAAGTACCTTAGTGGGTGTAGGTAGTTATAGTTTTGAAACTGCCAAACAAGCGATCAACGATAATAAATTTGATTTAATTGCCATTGGTCGCCCACTTATTGCTAACCCAGATTACATTAGCAAAATTAAAAATGGTGAAGAAGTGACACCTTATAGTGATGAGATGCTTGCTGAGTTAGTTTAAGTTTTAAAGAGTTCTCACTAATAAGCCCACAAATGTGGGCTTATTACTTAAAAGCGGATTTATGAATCTATCTTTTTAGATAATTCTGCAAGCTCTTGAATTTTAGTAACCGTTTCTTTTATGTAGCCGTTTATTTCTTCAGAAGATGCCTTTGAATTGCCTGCAAGAGTTCTTACCTCGTCAGCAACAACGGCAAAACCGCGTCCCATTTCACCTGCTCTTGCGGCTTCAATAGCAGCATTGAGTGCAAGTAAATTTGTTTGCTCTGATATTCCATTAATTGTTTCTACTATTTTGCTGATGGTTTGGCTTATATCTAATAATTCTTTCATTGATATTTGAGTTTGATTAACTGCTTTTTTTCTTTCCGTTATGTTTAAACCTATAAACATATAACTAGTGGTTTGACCATTAACATCACGAAGAGCACATATTCTCGCATCAAAGGCACTGTATTGATTATTTTTTTCAAGTTCAAAAGTTTTTGAGATATGTTTGTTTTTGTCTAAAAATGCTCTTTCTTCAACGCTGAGATCAGAAATCAGATTTTTAGCAAACTCTTCTACAGAAAAATTGGGTTTTAATGCCGTTTTTAGTAATTCGTTACAATCAAGTACTTCACCATGAAGAGACACTTGCAACATAGCTATAGACTCGCCGATAGTTTCTAGTTTGTTTGTGAAATCAAGCGCCATTTGCTTTACTTCAGATATATCAGCTTGAATTGCAATGTAATTTTCTAATTTCCCTTCTCTTATTACTGGGTTGATAGATAGCGAGGTCCAGTAAGCACTCCCCGATTTTTTATAGTTTAATATTTCTCCATAAAAAGGAGTTCGATTTTTAAGATGTGTGCGTATCGTTTCTATCATGTTTTTGTCAGAATCTTTGCCTTGTAAAAAACTGCCTGGTTTCTTACCTTTTACTTCACTTAAAGCGTATCCTGTTAAACGTTCAAATCCATTGTTTACATATTGAATATAGCCGTTAGGATCGGTGATTATTACCGCGTTGTCTGTTTCGTTTGCAACAAGTGACAACATCCGTTGTTCTTCTCTAGTTATTACCTCTTGCGTTACATCTTTGATAAAAGCTGTGTAAATAACGCGATTAGCTAATTTAATTTTCGATAGCGATAATCGCCCCCACACGGTTGTTCCATCTTTGCGTTCAATTTCAACTTCTCTACTGGTACCAACTATTTTATCGACACCTGTGTCTCGGTTTGCATTTACAAGCTCATCATGGTTATGTTGTATTGCATGGGGTACTAGCATTTTTACATTGTTTCCCATTACTTCTTGTTTACTGTAACCCCACAGTGTTTCTGCGGCTTTGTTATACAAAGTGATACAATTATTTTCATCAATACATACAACTGCATCAAGGGCTTGCTCTAACGATTGCTCATTGATTTCTTTTGCTTCACGCTCTGCTGATATATCTCTTATAAAAGCGGTGTAATGTTTGTTGTTATTTACTTTCACCTGAGAAAGCGCTAATTCGACCCAAATGCGACTTCCCGATTTAGTTTGTAACTCAACTTCTCGGTAGCTGCCAACAATTTTGTCTTGCCCGGTTTCTCTATGATGATTTACATAGTCGTCGTGGTTTGTTTTATGTTCGTCAGGGACTAGTTTTCGTATGTTGTGACCGAGTACTTCATCTTCTGTGTAGCCCCATAATTTTTGCGCGGCTTTGTTATAAAAGACAATATTGTTTTTTTCATCTATGGAAACAATTGCCGTAATAGACTGTTTTAATGCTTGCTCAGCGCTATTAGCGAAAAAATTAAACATAGTGCAGCTACCTGTAAGTAAAGCGTTAATAAAAAGATAGCCCAGAAAAAGCTGATTGCAAAATTGGTTTTTTAACTTTGTATAAAACCGTGTTTTTGGGCTAAAAGTTATCACTTTATGGGCTCTTAACTCTTTATATCTAAGTTAAATAAGATTTTGATCAATTGCAGTTAGAAAGAGTGAGAAAATTTTATGACTTTAGAGAGTCCCTTGGCTTTTGGGTGCTGTTTTAGTCTGATTGCTCTTAATTACGATGTGCTTGATTTGATTACTTTACGTCATAATTAACTCATATTTGTTTAACCTGTTTGTCAATAAAATTGCCCCTCGTTGTCATACTTAAAAAATAGACTGTGCCCGCTTTCATAATTACCTTTTTATAATTAGAATCAAATGGGACAACAATGTACGCTTTAAAAAATAAATCGATTTTGAGCATGGCTGTGGCCATGGCGGTATCAACTCCAGCTTATGCTAACGATAACGTGATAGAAGAAGTAACTGTTACTGCAAAACCAACCAGTTATGCAAACAACGTTATTGAACCTGCGATGCTAGAACAACAAAGCTCGGTATCGAGTGTGTTATCGGTAATTGATAACTTGCCAGGGATTAGCATAAACGAAGGCGACGCATTTGGCGGCGATGATTGGTCAACAACCATTACCATGCGTGGTTTTAGTATTGACTCTAACCAACAGCAATTAGGTATGACGATAGACGGCATTCCTAATGGTGGCTCTAATTATGGTGGCGGGGCTAAAGCGAATCGTTATCTCGATAGCGAAAACTTGGTGACAGTGGAAGTTGGCCAAGGTACCTCAGATATTAAATCTGCCTCATTAGAGGCATTAGGCGGTACTTTTAATTTTGTAAGTAAAGCACCGAGTTTAGATAAAAGCACCACCTTTGCTTATACCTCAGGCAGTCACGATGCTTCGCGTTATTATGTTAAGCACGAAACTGGCACCATTTTCGATAATACCCAAGCGTACGTGAGTTACTCACAAACCGATACCAGCCGCTGGATTGGCTCAGGCAGCAATGGCGGAAAAGATAACCAACACGCTGAGGCGAAATTTGTTACCACTCTTGATAATTTAACTATTACAGGGCGTTTATCGTACGACGATGTAAGCGAGAGCAACTACAATAGCGTGAGCCTAGAACAATTTGAACAAACCCCTGATTGGGATCAACTAACATGGAACTGGACAGGCGTTCCGCACTTTGACCAAATGTTTGCAGAAGGTTGGGGCACCCTGCGCGAAAATACCCTAGGCTATTTAAAATTTGAATACGCGATTTCTCCAACCTCATTATTAACCGTTAGCCCGTATTATCATAAAAATTCTGGCCGTGGCGATTGGATCCCACCTTATTTAACGTCCCCTGTAGATGAAAATGGCAACCCAACCACCGAGGGGGGCACAAACGCGGGCTCTTATGGTTTTACCGATAGCAACGGTAATCCACTTGCGCCGAACGCAGGTTGTACCGCAAGTTTAAACTGGCCATGGGAGTCGGGCCCTGAGCTTAATCCTGCGTGTTACGACGCTGATGCAACGCCTGTTATGTCTTATCGTCATACTCATTACAATAAAGATCGTTTAGGGGTAACTGCTAATTATCAAGCTAGCTTTGGCATGCACGATATAGAAGCGGGTTTTTGGTATGAGCAAAGCGACCGTGATGAGTCGCGTGATTGGCATAAAGTAATAGATGCCCGTATTTATCATCATTTTGATAACACCCCATACTGGACGCAATACAAAAACACCTTTGAGACTGATACGCTTAAATGGTATGCACAAGACTCAATGACATTTGGCGACCTTACCTTAAACCTAGGGGTAAAAAAATACTTAGTGGATATAGAAAAGTATGACCACTATAAAAACGCCACAACAGCTAAAGTAAACAGTGATTCAGACCTTCTATTTAGTGGTGGTATTTTGTATCAGCTAAATAGTAATACTGAGTTATTTAGCAGCTATAGCGAAAACTTTGCCGCTATTAAAGACGGTGTGCTTGAACGCGATAGCTCTGACTTATCAGCAATTAAGCCAGAAACCGCTGAAAATATTGACCTGGGTGTACGCTATCAAAATAATGCACTTAAATTAACAGCAACGGCCTATTCAATTGAGTTTGATAACCGCATCACCTTTATAGCACCAGGCAGCGACACGGGCGGTATAGACTACACCATAGGCACAAACGGCTCGTACCTCAATGTGGGCGGTATTGAATCAAAAGGTTTAGAGTTGTCAGCAAGTTACATGCTTAATAATGAGTGGAATGTATATAGCTCATACACCAATAATAGCTCTGAATACAAAGGCGATGCGCCAGGCTTTGAAGCTGGAGGCAAAGTAATTGACTCAGTGGATGATTTATTTGTGCTATCAACCGATTACTACAGTGGCGATTTCCGCTTTGGTTTATCTGCTAAATACACCGGTGAGCGTGGCGATGTAGACAGTTACACCGTGCTTGATTTAAACGCAGGTTATGCAGCCGAAGTTAACGCAGGCCCGTTTAAAGCCGTTGATATTGCCTTTGTGATTTATAACATTACCGATAAAAGCTACTTAGCAGGTGGTACGGGCAATGGGAGTACTTACTTTATTGGCTCACCACGCACAGCAGCAGTTACATTAACGGCTACTTTTTAAACCTAATGTAACCTTATATAAGCCCATCACCGATGGGCTTTTTGCTATAAAAAGATTGATGAGAACACAATGAAAAGCATGATAAAAATAACCGGATTAAGTTTAATTTTATTGTTTAATAATGTGGCATTGGCTGCTCAACAAAATGTAGTGTTAGTCACCCTTGACGGCGTGCGCTGGCAGGAAGTATTTAATGGTGCCGATAAAAACCTGCTCAATAATAAAGAATTTGTTAAGCAACCAGCACAGTTAAGCAATGAATTTTGGGATGAAAGGGTGCAACAGCGCCAGCAATTATTAATGCCGTTTTTAACACAAACGATTGTCACTCAAGGCGTAATTATGGGCGACAGAGCAAACGGCTCAGCGATGTCAGTGAGTAATCCATGGTATTTTTCATACCCTGGTTATAACGAAATTCTTACCGGCGAAGTGGATGAAAACATTAAGAGTAACGATAAAGTATTTAATCCAAATAAAACCATTTTAGAGCGATTAGATGCGCAGCCTGAATTTAAAAACAGCACGGCTTTATTTGGTAGCTGGGATGTGTTTCCTTACATTGTAAATACTAAGCGTAGTCATGTGTATGTAAATGCAGGATTTATGCCTATTGCCGATGATTTATTTGCCGATGCGCCCCTGTTAAACGCATTACAAACAGAAATCCCCAGCCCATGGCACAATGTGCGGCTTGATAGTTTTACCTATCGATTTGCTAAAGCCTATATGCTGGCTAAAAAGCCAAGATTATTGGTGATTAGCTTAGGGGAAACTGACGATTTTGCTCACGATGGCCATTACGATGCTTACTTAAAGTCGGCCAAACAAAGCGATGCATTTTTAAAAGATTTATGGCAAACCATTCAAAGCACAGCAGGTTATAAAAATAATACTACGTTAATTGTTACTACCGATCACGGCCGTGGCAGCTACGCAAACGATTGGCAACATCACAGCTCTAAACGGGCATTAGCAAAGTCGGAGCAGGGTAAAAAGGCATTTCCTGAGGGAATTATTGGCTCAGAGCATATTTGGCTTGCTGCCATTGGTCCTACAATTAAAGGTAATGGCTTAATAAAAACCGATAATGAGCTTAAACAAGCGCAAATTGCCGCCACCGTTTTAAAAGCACTTGGGCAAAACCCAGACACGATTAACCCTAATATGGCACCGGCTATTAATGAGATTTTAAAATGAAACAGTTACTAAAAACCTTTAATCATTCAGCGCTGTTACTTGCTTTTGTTATTAGTGGTGGCGCAATGGCTGCGCCCTCTAAAATATTGTTTGGCTCGTGTGGGCATCAAGATAAAGACATTCCTATATTTAACGCCATCAACAAAGAGCAGAGTGATTTATTTATTTTTTTAGGCGATAACATTTATGGCGATACTAACGACATGGCCGTGCTTAAAAATAAATACCAACGATTAGGGGCAAAGCCTGGCTTTAAAACCTTAAAAGCAAATACACCATTAATAGCCATGTGGGACGATCACGACTATGGTCAAAACGATGCGGGTAAAGAGTACCCGCATAAAGAAGCATCTCGGCAAATTATGCTCGATTTTTGGGATGAACCGGCAAACTCAGCGCGCCGAACCCGTGCTGATGGTATTTATACCTCTTACATGTATGGCGAAGGCGAGCAAACCGTGCAAGTGATCATGCCTGACTTACGTTTTAATCGCGATAAACTTAATTCAGTGAGCGAACTTGAGTATTACACCAAGCGTAAAGCAAATAACCAAGGCCCGTATAGTCCAACCGAAGTAAAAGGCGCGTCTATGCTAGGGGAGGCGCAGTGGCAATGGCTTGAAGCCGAACTTAAAAAGCCAGCAGCGATTAAACTAATTGCATCAAGCTTGCAGTTACTGCCTGATTTTACTGGCTGGGAATCGTGGGCAAATTTTCCAGAGGATAGAAACCGTTTATTTGCGTTAATTAAAAAACACCAAATAAATGGCGTGGTGATCATCAGCGGCGATACCCATTGGGGGGAAATTTCAAGGTATCAACACAATCTTGATTACCCACTCATTGAAATGACCAGCTCAGGCCTGACAGAAAAGTGGAAAGACGTTAGCCCAAATAAACATCGTGTCGGTGATTACACGCATAATGTTAACTATGGGGATTTAACCATTGATTGGCAGCAAGCAGATCCAGGCTTGTCACTTAAGCTCAAAGGCATTGATGGTAACGTAATAATGCAAAGTGACTTTAGCTTATCTAGCATAAGCCCATACCAATAGTTGGTTTAATATAAAAACGCACAGTGACTAAAGTGAGTCCTGTGCGTTTAAAAAAACAGCTAGCTACTGGCTAACATGCTGATTTATTAACGCCAATTCCTCCTTTGCGCTACCGCTTAAATTGAAAATATCTTACACTGGCCTTTATCTCAAGTAAGGCTGGTATCGTATGCTCAATATTATTCAATCAAACCGTATGGAAGCCCTGCAAGCGCAGTTTCATCAACTGTTAAAGGTAAACCCGTTGCAAAGCCCATTTGATAAAGAAGTGGTGTTAGTGCAATCGCCGGGTATGTCGCAGTGGCTAAAAATTGGTTTAAGTGAAAATTTAGGCGTGGCTGCGCAGGTAGACTTTCCGCTGCCGTCGAGCTTTATTTGGCAGTTGTACCAGCAACTATTGCCAAACGTGCCTAAAGAGTCGGCGTTTAATAAACCGAACCTTGCTTGGAAACTGTTTGCAATTTTACCTACTTGTATTGACGAGCCACTGTTTTTACCCCTAAAAACCTATTTAGAGGGGGATATTGACGGCCAAAAAACCTTTGCCCTATGTGAAAAAATAGCCGATGTGTACGACCAATATTTAATGTATCGCCCCCATTGGATAGCCACTTGGGATAGCGGTGTTGATACGCTTGATGATGTAGATATCAGCATTGCTCCTTGGCAACCCGATTTGTGGCGCCGCCTTGTCAAATTAAGTAAAACACTTGGGCAAAGCCAATTTCACCGCGCCAACATGCAAGGACAATTACTCAGCGCCCTTGAGAGTATGGATAGCAGCTTATTGCCAAAGCGTATTAGCCTATTTGGTATATCTGCGATTGCCAGCTCACAGCTTGACGTGTTTGAAGCCTTGAGTAAAAAAACTGAGGTGTTTTTATTCTTTTTTAACCCCAGCGAGCATTATTGGGGCGATATAATCGATGAAAAAACAGCGGCTAAAATAAACGCTAAATACGCCAAAATGCCGCTGGTGGAAGCGCAGCAAAAAAAGCAAACGAATCCTGATGAAGAATACTATTTTATTGGTAATCCGTTGTTGTCGTCGTGGGGTAAACTCGGCCGCGATTATTTTGAGCAACTGGTGCAGCTTGATGCCCGTTGGATTGATGGTTTTATTGATGCGTTTGACGATACCTTACTTGGGCAAGTGCAAAGCGAAATATACCAACTTGCCTTTAAAGGTGAATCGCTTACCGATAACAAAGAATGGTTTATAAACGATGAGGGTAAACTGCCCATAAGTGCAAACGATACCAGCATTACGTTAAGTGACTACCACACACCATTAAGGGAAGTCGAGCGCCTGCACGACTACTTACTCAATTTGTTTAATCATAACCCAACGCTTACCCCCAAAGACATCATTGTGATGATGCCTGATGTAGGTACTTATAGCCCTTACATTGAGGCCGTTTTTGGTGGTGCGCAGGGCAGCCGATTTATACCATACGCCCTTGCCGATTTAGCCATAGAGCAAGAAAAACCAGTACTGGGCTCGTTTGCCAGTTTAGCTAATTTACCGTTTTCGCGCTTTGGCGTGTCGGATATTCTTGATTTATTACAGGTTACGCAAATTGCCGAAAAATTTGGCCTAGAAGCCCATGAATACGAGCAAATACATTATTGGCTTGAGCGAGTAGGGGTAAAGTGGGGCATAAACGCTGAGCATAAACAAAGCTTTGATTTACCCGCAATTGATTTAAATACCTGGCAACATGGCTTGAACCGTTTATTACTGGGGATTGCCATGCGCGACGAACAGTGCCCATTTAATGGTATTTACAGCGCCGATGAAGTAGAAGGTATGGCGCTTGATACTCTCAATAAGCTGGTGCATTTTATTGATGTGCTTCAAGACTTTAAAGCGAAACTCACCCCTGATGATACGCTTTCTAATAAAGCCCATATATTAAGTGAGCTACTCAATGCTGTGTATGAGAGCGAAAGCGATGATAGCTGGGATTTATTAGTGCTGCAAAAGGTGCTCGAAGACATTGCGAAGCACCACGACAACGGCGACTACAGTAAAGCCGTATCGCAGCGCATAGTGAGCTATCTAATCAAGCAAGGTATACAAGAAAAAGGTGTAGGTCAGCGCTTTTTAGTAGGACAAGTGAACTTTTGTACGTTAATGCCAATGCGCGCCGTGCCGTTTAAGGTGGTGTGTATGCTAGGCTTGAACGATGCCGATTACCCACGTACCGTGCAGCCTATCGGTTTTGACTTAGTACCTTATTCTAAAAAGCAAAAAGGTGACCGTTCACGTAAACTCGATGACCGTTACCTCTTTTTAGAAGCGCTCTTAAGTGCTCGAGATAATTTATATATGAGCTACATTGGTCGATCATGTTTTGACAACCAGCCGCGCATGCCATCAACACTTGTCAGTGAATTGTTAGAATACATAGGTCGCAGTTTTAAACTTAGCGAACCCAGTGATAAACCCTTGCCTGAATGCCTTATTACGCAGCAGCATTTGCAGCCTTTTAATAGCCTGTATTACTCAGCTCCTAGCGATGAACAGGCGGGAGTAAATAATCACAGCTATAACCCAATTTGGCTGCCTAGTGAGGCTATTGAGCCAAAAGCAATCACTGCGCTTGATGTAACACCCCCAGAGCTACTTGATCTTGATGTGTTTATTCGCAGTGTGTGTCATGCCCAAGAGAGCTTTTATCAACAAAGCTTAGGGTTACGCTTGCCGCAATTTAACGATATAGCGAAAGACGAAGAACCGTTTAGCCTAGATGCGCTGCGCCGTTATTTTTACCTTGACGAAATACTTGAAGCAAACATTAACAATACGCCACTCAGTACCGAGCAAATCCTGCAGCGCGGTGAGTTGCCCCAAGCCAATGTTGGCAGCTTAATTTATGAGGGTATGCAGCACCGAGTTGATGCGCTTGCAGGGCAAGTAAAAGAGCAAATAAAAGCCGGTAAAAGCGAACCGATAGAAGTGTTACTTGCGCTTGAAAATACCACCATTGAAGGCTGGCTTAACCATGTGTATATGCAAAAACAAGTGTTTTACCGCAGTGCCAGTATTAAAGCCAAAGATTTAATAAAAGGCTTTCTTTATCACCTGGCAGCTCAAAGCATGGAACAAGAGGTTGAAACCTTATTACTGGGTTTAGATAAACAAATTAGCTTTGCCCCTATGAGTAAAGCCAATGCCGACTTGCTGCTTGCAGATTGGTTTGAACTATACAAAGCATTGCGAAACGCGCCCGTGGCGTTTTTTCCGGTGAGTGGTTACGAATATGTGAAAAGCGGTGGCGATATGGCAAAAGCTAACAGTAAATTTAGCCCACAGTATATTGGCCGAGGTGAAGGGGAAAACCCTTATATTCGTCTCACGGTGCAATCGCTCAATGATTGCCAAGAGGAGTTTATACAATGGAGCGAAAAATTACTCGCCCCGTTATTTGAGCACGCCAAGGAGAGTGACTATGCAAGCGCTTAACCCAATCACTATGCCATTAAAGGGCCAAAGCTTAATTGAAGCCAGTGCTGGCACAGGTAAAACCTACACGATCACGGGTTTGTATTTACGCTATTTATTAGGTATGCAAATACCCGGTGAGCTGAGTACGCCATTGAGTGTTGAGCAAATTTTGGTGGTAACCTTTACCGATGCCGCTACCCAAGAGATTAAAGACCGCGTACGTAGCCGTATTATTGCCGCGCGCGATGCCTTATTGGGGCAACAGCCAAACGATGAACTCATTGAAGATGTGATAGCGGGCGTTGATGATAAACATCGTGCGTTTGACTTACTCGATGCAGCAGCTAAATCAATGGATGAGGCGGCTATTTTTACCATTCATGGTTTTTGTCAGCGGATGCTAAAACAACATGCGTTTGAATCGGGGGTCGCGTTTAACTTAGAGTTTATTTTAGATGAGCGCGAGATACTGCTTGAGACCATAAAAGATTTTTGGCGCGCGTTTGTCTACCCGCTTAATAAGCAAAAAACAAATGCAATTTTAGAGGTGTTTGCCGCACCTGAATCATTATTTAGCCAAGTAAGCAGTATTTTAAATAAAGCCAACGCCGAAATAACACCGCAAGTAAATTTAGAGGATGTGTGGCAAGCCCGAGATGAATACTTGGAGCTTGTACCCGCCTTTAAAAAAGCGTGCCTAGAGCAAGAATTTATTGGCGCTGTGAAAGCATCAGATTTAAGCGGCTCAAAAACACCGGCACGAAAAGGCAGCTTAGCGGCGCTTGAAGCGTTTTGTTTAGGCAATGATGACTTTTTTGAATTTGGTACTAACAAATATTCGTTTGAGGTTTGGAGCAGCGAGAATTTAAGTAATACCGCTAATTATAAAAAAAATGGCACATTACTGACTCATCCACTTATTAGCCAATTCGATACCTTAGCCGCACTTAACAATACCATTAAACAAGGGCTAAAAATTGCGATAGTGCAATATGCGGCAAGTTGGGTAAAAGCGGCCATAGTTAAGCGCAAACAAGAGCAAAGCGTGATCACCCCTGATGACCTACTCACTAATTTACATACAGCCCTTAATAGTGAGCAGGGTGACGTATTGTCGCAAAAAATTGCGCAGTTATTTCCGGTGGCAATGATTGATGAGTTTCAAGACACCGACCCTATTCAGTACGGTATTTTTAGTAAAATTTATGCTCAAAGCAATACCACTTTAGCTATGATAGGCGATCCCAAACAAGCTATTTATGGCTTTAGGGGCGCAGATATATTTACCTACATTGGTGCCAAAGAGGCCGTAGAGCAGTCGCAGCAATTTACCCTAGGCACTAATTTTCGCTCCAGCAGCGATATCGTCAACAGCGTAAATAGCTTGTTTAGTAAATACGACAACAGCTTTATTTATAACGATGCCATTCCTTTTAATAAAGTGAAAGCCAAGGGTAAAAAAGCCGAAGATGCATTTTTAATTGCTGGCAAGCCGGCCACCGCCTTTGAGTTTAATGTGTTTGTAGATGAAGCCGGCGATGAAAAAAATAAGCCGACCAGTAAAGGCTTAGGGCAAGCTCATTTAGCCACCCATTTTGCCAATAAAATTGTTACGTTACTCGAGCAAGCAAACCAAGGAATAGCCTGTATTGGCAGTACGCCGGTAAGCGCTGCTGATATTTGTATTTTGGTGCGCGACCGCGTTGAAGCGCAAATAATGAAGCAGGCCTTGAGCAAAGCCAATATTGCCAGCGTGTATTTGTCTCGTGATAGTGTATTTAGCCAAGAGCTAAGTCACCATTTACTCAACTTTTTAACCGCATTGCACGGCCAGTACGACGAGTCGCTACTACGAGGTGTACTCGCAGGGCCATTATTTTGTTTAAGTTATAACGATATTTTTGCTTTGGCCGATGATGAAAATGCATGGCAAGAACACTTAAACTTTTTTGCCCAACTTAGCCATATTTGGCACAAGCAAGGGGCTATGGCGATGCTTGAGCGCTTACTGAGTCATAATCAACTCAGTGCCAAATGGCAAGGCTTGGGCTATAACGTAGAACGTTGGCTTACCGACTTTAGACACCTTGGCGAAATACTGCAGCAAAAACAAATAGAGCTTGAAGGGACACTTCGTTTATTACGTTGGTTTGCGCAAAAGGTGAGCCAGCAAGATGGCGAAACTGTGCAAGTACGTTTAGAGAGCGACGCAAACTTGGTTAAAATTGTCACTATGCATGCCTCAAAGGGGCTTGAATATCCATTGGTATTTATGCCCTTTGCTAGTGGCTATCGTGAAACTAAAGACGCGCTTTATCACCATAACGGCAAGTTAATTTTTGATTTAAGTAAAGACGAAGACGCCCTGCAAAAAGCCGAGCAAGAACGTTTAGCAGAAGATTTACGCCTATTGTATGTCGCACTGACCCGTGCAGTGCATTTTTGTGCCTTGGGTGTATATAATATCGGGCAAGGGCAAAGTAGCCGCTTAGCGATTCAAAGTAGTGCGCTTGGGCATGTGTTGTTCTCAGGGTTAGCGTTAACCAGCAGCCAAATATGGCGCACTCATTTAAGTGAGTTTTGTGATGCCAATGATTCGATGGAATATCTGCAATTTACCTCGGGTGAATTACTCGAGCAGGGCATACTTCGCTTTAATAATGAACACGTTGAAAAGCAGGCGCTGAGTATTAATACTGTAACCACGCAGATTGAACGCGATTGGCGGGCAACCAGTTTTAGTGCCTTAAGCTTTAAAAAGCATACTGACCAACTGGCACCTGGGCGCAGCGATGAAGATCATCAAAGAGATGAGTTTGCGGTGCAACAAGATGAACTTCTCTCACCGTATAGTTTTCCAAAAGGTGCAAAACCAGGAAGTTGCTTACACGAAATATTCGAGCAACTTGATTTTACCAGCCCGCTTGTTCACCCCTCAAATCCAGAGCAAAACTTATCGGCAGTAATTAAACGTGCCTTTGAAAAATACCATATTGATGAGCAATGGCAGCAAATTACCGAGCAATGGATACTCGATGCGCTTAATTGCCCGTTAAATAGTGAAAATAATTTAAGCTTGAGTCAATTATCACCGAGTGATTGTCTTGTTGAAATGGAGTTTAACTTACCGCTTGCTAGCCTAAGAGCGCCTAAACTCAACGAAATGCTGATTAAACACTTTGATTTTAGCCAAAGCAAACTTGAATTTGCCCATGTAAAAGGCTTACTAAAAGGCTTTATAGATTTAATTTTTTGTTACCAAGGCAAGTATTATATTTTAGATTATAAATCGAATTATTTGGGCAGTACCCCCGCAGATTATGATCCAGAGCAGCTTGAGCAAGCCATGACCAGCCACCAATATCATTTACAGTATTTAATTTATACCGTAGCGCTGCATCGATTACTTAAACAACGTATTCCTGACTATGCCATAGAGACGCATTTAGGCGGCGTGTATTATACCTTTTTACGCGGTATGCCAGCGGGTGAAGGGGTGTACTTTAAACAGTTAAGTGCAGAGCAAGTTATTATTTTAGATGGTTTGTTTAGCCAAGGAGCGATGCTATGAGTGATTTAAACCAACAACCTGGTTTGTTTGATGACTTTGACGACGCGCTTGTTGATGAGTCGGCGCTACTCAATGAACAACTAGCGGACTCTGTTACTCAAACACCTAAAGTTGTGCCGCTGCTTAGCTATTTAACTGAGCAGCATCGCGTACGTGTTGTGGATGTAAAGCTGGCCGAATTACTCAGTGGTAACAATACTGAGCATGATTATGACGAATTATTTTATATTATTTTAATGCTGTGTTTATCGCAGCAAAGCCAGCATAGTTGTTTAACTCTAACAGAGGTTGATTGGGCTAATCCGTTTAATTTACGCCAAAGCGACTTTACTAAATTAGAAGGCACCGTACCTGACACTCTCACCCCATTTAGTGACGATTTTACGACTGAGGCGGCAATAAATTACTTACACGCGCATCACAGTGTGGGGGATCACAAGCCGCTGCAATTGTTTAATCAGCGGTTGTATTTTTCCCGTTTAGCAGGGTATGAGCAAACCTTAGCGCAACGATTACTGACAATGAGTGAGCGACAACTCAATATTGATGATGCAGTCCTTACTGAGTTATTAACACGCTACTTTCCTGATAATCCAACGCTTGATATTGATTGGCAAAAGGTCGCTTGTGCTGTTGCTGCAACAAAGGGCTTTAGTGTGATCACAGGCGGGCCTGGCACAGGTAAAACCACCACGGTGACAAAGCTGTTAGCGATTTTACAATCGTTATATCAAGCGGCGCCATTGAGCATAAAATTAGTAGCACCGACCGGTAAAGCAGCGGCGCGATTAACAGAGTCAATTTTAGGGGCTAAAAATAAGCTCACAGAAATACCGGCTGATATTAATGCGTTGATCCCGCAAAGTGCGCAAACTATTCATCGTTTGTTAGGAGTTAAGCCATTTACCAATAAATTCAGGCACGATAAAAGCAATCCGTTGCATGTTGATGTATTGATTATTGATGAGGCCAGTATGGTCGATTTATCGCTCATGGCTAAATTAATTGAGGCCTTGCCAGCGCATGCCCGATTGATTTTACTCGGCGATAAAGACCAACTCGCCTCGGTTGATACTGGCAGTGTAATGAGTGATTTATGCCAAGGTTTAGTGCTTGGGCAAACACCGCGTTATTCAAAAGCACGCTGTGAGCAATTAAATAAGGTGTGTTTTAATGGCAACGCTAAACTTGGCGCGCAAAATCAGAGTGAGTTTAAACTGGCTGATTGCATTGCCTTTTTACAACATAGTTATCGCTTTGATGCCCAAAGTGGCATAGGCCAATTGGCTTTGGCTGTTAATACCAATGATCGGGGTATTTTAAATTACGTTGAACAACACAGTACGCAAGGGCATTTTAGGGATGTTATTTTAGACTACGATTTTGTCTCTACACCGATTGAAAAGCTTATAAACAGCGCAGCAAGTCATTACGGTGATTATTTAACACTGATTGCTCAAGGGGCTAGTGTTGCCAAAGTGCATGAGGCTTTTGCCCGCTATCAATTACTTGCCGCGGTGCGTGAAGGCGATTACGGCGTTAATAGTTTAAATCAACGTATTGAGCGTGTATTGCAACAGCAAGGGTTAATTAGCGTTAACCCTAATCAGCGGCATTACACGGGTATGCCTATTATGATTAGCCAAAACGATTATCAACTTAAACTTTTTAACGGCGATATAGGTATTTTAATGCCTGATGACAGTGGCCAACTCAAAGCACTGTTTATTGATGAGCAGGGTAATGAACGTGCATTTTCACCTGCACGACTCCCAGCGCACGATAAAGTGTATGTTATGACCATTCATAAATCGCAAGGCTCAGAGTTTAGTTACACTGCTATGGTATTGCCCCCACTTAAACAAGCGAGCGTCGGTATTAACCGGCAATTAGTGTATACCGGTATTACCCGTGCAAAGCAGACCTTTGAGCTGGTAGCAGATAAAAAAGTGCTGCAACTGGCGATGGGTAAAAGTGTGTCACGGGCATCAGGACTCTATGAGCGATTAGTGTAACGCAATGCTTATACTAATCGTTTATTTTTGGTGTTCTTTTTCTAAATAGATTGGGCTGCCAGCCAAAATGGAGCGCGCCCAATCTTAAAAAAACACTGACCAACAGCGAACCAAGAATGCACCATAAATAAGGGGCTTCTAATAAAAATAGCGCGGCATAGGTCAAGCCTCCTGCAAAACAGGCGGTGGAGTAGAGCTCTTCTCGCATCACCAACGGCACTTCTCGACAGATCACGTCGCGTATTAAGCCACCAAATATCCCCGTAGTCATGCCCATTGTAAGTGCAACCATCATGGTGGTGCCTTCAATTAATGCTTTTTCGATACCGACCACATTAAAGATAGCCATACCAATTGCATCAACCAACAACATGTAATAGTTAGACACATCGGGTAAGTGGCGAATAAACATAACAGTGACAAAAATAGCGCCATAGGTGACATATAAAAAATCGGGGTTGGCTATCCAAAAAACGGGTTGGTTAAGAAGTATGTCTCTGAGCGTGCCACCGCCAAGCGCAGTGACTGAGCCAACAACCACCACTCCAAATCCGCCAATATCTTTATCATGGCCTAATAACGCACCTGAAATTGCAAAAAAAGCCACACCAATTAGGCTTAAAAAATTAAAATATTCTGCTGTCATTAAGGTGTCCTTACCTGATTGAGAATTTATATAATTAAAGGTAAGCGAAAGGGGATTTATATTAGCTGAATAACACTCTCTAATAAAACAAGCACAAGGTTATTACCCCTGTGCTTGTTACGTTGAGTTGTTATTGTAAGTAGTCAACAACCAGTTGAGATAATGACTCTACGCCGAGTTGTAAGGCGCTTTCGTCAACATAAAACTGAGGTGAATGATTACTTGCTGCCGTTTTAGCGTTTTGATCTTTTGGAGTGACGCCTAAAAAGTAGAACAGCCCAGGGGTTTCAAGCGCATAGTAACTAAAGTCTTCTGCGCCGGTAATTAAATCGGTGGTAATAATATTGTCAGCACCAGCAATACGGGCAAGCGTTGGGGTCATTTTTTGGGTGAGTGCTACATTGTTTACTGTGACAGGGTAGCCGTGATCTATATGCACATCGGCTTTAGCACCAGCGGATTCGGCAACCAGCTCAGCGGTTTTAGCTAAACGTTTTTTAATATCGGCGCGCATAGTTTGATCAAAGGTTCTAATGGTACCAATCAGCTCTACATTATCAGGGATTATATTTGAGCGTATGCCGCCATTAATTGCGCCAAACGAAATGACTGAAGGTGCTTTAGTTACATCAACTTGGCGAGAGGCGATTGTTTGAGTTGCCATAATAATTTGTGATGAAGCAACAATTGGGTCTACGCCATTCCATGGACGTGAACCATGTGTTTGACGCCCCGTTACGTTAATTGTGAAAGAATCTTCACTGGCCATTAGTGGCCCTTCACGAAAGCCAATTTGCCCTGTATTGAGTGAGCTCGTGACATGTAAACCAAACACGGCCTCAGGCTTTTGCTTAAATAAGCCTTCTTTTAACATCAGCTCAGCGCCACCTTCTTCGCCCTCGGGGGCACCTTCTTCAGCCGGTTGAAATACAAACAGTACTTCGCCCGCTAACTGATCTTTTATTTTTACCAGTGACTCTGCCACGGCCATTAAAATAGCAACATGAGTGTCGTGCCCGCAGGCATGCATAACGCCTACTTCATTGCCACGATAGGTTGATGTTTGTTTAGAGGCAAAGGGTAAATCAACTTGTTCGGTAACCGGTAAAGCATCCATATCAGCACGCAATGCGATTAGAGGGCCTTTTTTACCGCCACTTAATTTAGCCACAACACCGGTATGCGCAACACCAGTTTGCACTTCAAGACCTAGTGATTTTAAATGTTGAGTAATGTACTTGGCGGTTTCAAATTCGCGATTACTCAGCTCTGGATATTGATGTAAGTGACGACGCCATGTAATGACTTTTTCACTCACACTTTGTGTTGCTTGTTCAAGTTGGGTGTTAACACTCGCGGCAAAACTAGGGGCGGAAATGGCGGTTAATAAAAAGCCACCACATATTATTTTTTTTATCATTATGATTCCTCGGTTGTTCGTATGTAACTAACTTACGCTATTACGCTGATAAAAAGTAGTGCAGTGCGATAGTTAACAAAAAAGCTCACGGTGTTTTCAATGGCGGTTTATAAAGCCCATAAACTGTTCCAAATAGCACAATAGTTTAGCGCTTTTGTCGTATTTTAACGCAGATATTTAGCCTTAACAGTGAAAATGATAACAAAATGTTGCATTTTTTAACTTTGTTCCCAATACTGGTCAATGCGTTGCTTTTACCATGCACCGACAACAGCGTGTAACAAGCTAAGCATAATAAAAATATTGAATCAGTTAAGGATTAATATGAACAACACACACATATTTAAACGCGTCTCTTTATTTGCAGCAGCATTAAGCCTGCTAATGAGTTTTTCTGCGCTCAGTAAAGAGTATAAGGTAATTTTAATTCATGGTTTGCAGGTATCACAACTTACCAATAGAGCAGCCAGTGATGTGGTAAACGATGGACAAAGCTATTGGCAGTCTTATTGGGTGAACCGCGCAGACGAGCGCATCGATTGGCCTGCATATGAACGAATAGAAGGAAAAATCACCACCGATTGGATATGGCCTAAACTACAGCAAATTTCTCGCTCAAATCTATGCGAGCCAGGCTGTGTATTTGTGACTCATTCAACCGGTGACTTAGTTGCCCGATATATTATAGATAACCAAGAAAACTGGCTTGCAAATGCCGGATTACAGCCGCTTAATATTATTGCCACCTTTGATTTAGCCGGTGCTGGTGGCGGCAGTGAATTGGCCGACTTAGCGGTGAGTACATTAACAGGCGCATCGTGGAATTTTGCTGTAGATGCCGCGCTAACGTGGTGGTTAGGCAGTGAAGTTAATGAGGCGGTAGGCGTATTGCACGATTTAAAAGTAAATAATGCACGCAGAATTGCGCCATTACCTGATGCACGCACACCTCGTTTACGTTTTGTAGCCGATGGTAATGCTTACTTAGGTTTAACGGCTGGATTTTTACGCGGTAATGACGACTCGGTGGTGGCTACTCACTCATCATGTGGTGCAAGCTCGGTAAACTCATTTGGTAGCTGTAGCACCAATATTGACACTAATGGGCGTTTAAAATCGCAAGGTGATGCTGTTAATAGTTTTATGCCATATCATTATCCATTAATGATGACTAACAGTTACAGTCATAATGAGATTCAACAAGCGCAGCGCCAAGGAAATGTAACGATTGCGATGAATAACATTACGGTAGCTGACGACACGCTAGGGTTTGAAACCGTAGATGAAACCATAGGTAGTTGGTTTTGGAAGAAACAATATCGTTATGTAAAAGACTCAGATAATTTGAGTGCATCGGCACTTATATATAATGTGATCCCGTGATATAAGCATACTTAAAACATCGTGTAGTATACGTACTACACGTTTTATATAGGATAACTAACCGATGAAAAAGTCCTACGTGATTGGCTTTGTTATCAGCATGGGCCTACTTATGTGGTTTTTAATTGATGAGGGTCATGCAAGTTACCCCCTAAAACAAGCCCCTCTCAATGATAAAAAGCCGATATCGACACCTCCAGCTCAGCAGCGCACGCTAAGCCAACCTGTGACAAAGGCAACAACAAAAACCAGCTCAGTAACTCAGTCAGCATTTGATGAAGACTTAGCCAAAGCGGCATCGGCGGTGGCACAACAGTATCAACAAAGTTTGGCGTTTCCGCCTTATTCACAACCATTAACGGTATATGATGAGGACAGACTTAAGCCAAATCAGTTCTTTCCTGTTAGCAGCCCAGTGGGTGAGCAAGGAGGGGAGTTAACAGTGAGCTTGTCTCAATATCGGTATGTGTATCCACAAGCTATAGAGCTAACCGTAAGCGCCCCAAATTTAGGTAAGGCGGTAGTAACACTCAGTAATACAGACACCAAAAAGTCGCTAAAAACGCAAAGTGGTGTGGCTCGTCAAAATGAGCTGGCAATGACATTTAAAGGTGAAGAAGACTATCCACGTAATTTACAATTATTAGTTGAAGCCGATATCGCGGGTAAAATAGTCCCGGTGGTGGCACAAATACATTATATGCCGCCTAGTGCAACCTTAACTGGTTTTGAAAACGCCTATCCACGTAATGAAAACATGATAGTACCGGCCAATTTAACAGTTATAAAAAGTGGCTTATACCGTTTAAGAGCTAACTTATACAGTGGAACTTCGCCATTAGCACATTTAGTTGCTAAAGCACGTTTAAATGAGGGCAGTCAGCAAATTGACTTTAAAGCGCATTGGTCTGTTTTGCCCAAGCAAACGAATGACTTACGGTTAAGCGATTTTGTTGTTGAGCGTATGTCGCCAAGCCCAGGTGAGCTTAACAGTTTTGGTGAAAGTGAAATTAGCGAGTTTACTATTGATGATTTTGCTTACGACAGCTTACAACAGTTGCCTTATCAGGCAAACAAACAAGAAATGCAGAGTTTAGAGTTTTTACAAGGATTAGCTGCTGGTCAGTAGCAGCATAGAACAAAGTGAAGGGTTTGCATTACTGCAAACCCTTAAAAATTAGCTTAAATTAATGGTAACCACGTCGGCTTGGTTTGTTTCATCTTGTTCATTATTAACTGGCGCTTTTGGAATATCTGGTTTATCGAGCGCGATATCGCCCCCATCAATAACGTCACCCGTTTGCAAGTTGGTAAAATCAAATAATTGATTATCAGCTAAGTGTGAAGGCACAACGTTTTGCATGGCGGTGAAAATACTCTCTATACGGCCCGGGTGCTCTTTATTCCATTGCTCCAGCATATTTTTAGTGTGTTTACGCTGTAAGTTTTCTTGTGAGCCACATAAATTACACGGAATAATAGGGTAGCTTTGGCTGAACGCATATTTGCTTATATCGGCTTCTTTACAATATGCCAGTGGGCGAATAACCATATGCTCACCGTTATCGCTCATTAGTTTAGCCGGCATACTTTTTAGTTTTCCGCCATAAAACATATTTAAAAACAAGGTTTCTATCATATCATCGCGGTGATGACCCAGTGCAATTTTAGTCGCACCTAACTCTTTAGCCGTGCGATATAAAATACCACGGCGCAAGCGAGAGCAAAGCGAGCAGGTTGTTTTACCCTCAGGAATAATATCAGTAACAATACTGTAGGTATCTTCTTCTACAATTTTGTATTCAATATTTAAATTATCAAGATACTCAGGAAGCACATGCTCAGGAAAACCAGGTTGTTTTTGGTCGAGATTTACTGCAAATAAATCAAACTTGATAGGTGCAACACGTTGTAAATGTTGCAACATGTCGAGCATAGTGTAACTGTCTTTGCCACCCGATAAGCACACCATAATACGGTCACCTTCTTCAATCATGTTAAAGTCCATGACAGCTTGACCTGTGAGGCGGCGTAAACGCTTTTGAAGCTTATTTAAGTTGTATTGAGCTTTGGCTTGAGCAGAATGAGACACTACGCCCCCTTGTAAATAGTACGGCAAAATTAATTGCTAAAAATAAAGGGGCGTATTATATGCCATATGTAATATGGGAGCTACTGCAAACGCTAACTTTCTGCAAGCGGGCTTACGTACCCATCAGGTTTAAGTGCAAGTACATCACAATCAAGGCTGTCAATAACATGCTCAGCAGTGTTGCCTACTAAGGCAGCGCTTAAGCCAGTCCGTCCCACAGTGCCAATAACCACTAATTCGCTGTTTAAGCGTTTTGCAACATCCGGTATCACATCTTCTGGCAATCCCTCTTCAATAAAGCATTGATCAGAGGTTAGGTTAAACTCACTAGCGAGTTCATTGGTTGATTCAATATGATGTTTTTTAACTGATTCGTTATATAACCCTGGGTTAAACTCAGGGATCTCTATGGCTATATTAACCGGTGTAGCAGGGTATGCATTGACTAAGTTAAGTTTAGCATTAGCCAGTTCACATAAAAATTGTGCATCTTTAATTATGCGTTTATTAAGTGACAGGTGCTGATCGTTTTCACTGACTGCATTAACAGCCGCTAAAATATTCCCATGTGCTGGCCACGCCATATCTTTTACAAATAATACAGGGGTTGGGCATTTTCTGACTAAGTGCCAGTCTGTTGGCGTGAAAATAACCGCTTTAAGCGCACCATGCTGATGAGTACCTTTGATCACTAGGTCATATTTATCATTAATAACGGTATTAATAATGGCTTCGTAAGGGCGGTTATGCCAAATGACTTGGGTATTAATATTAATGTTTTGATAAGGAGAGACAAGATCTTTTAACCATAGTTCGCGATCTTTTAACACCGCTTTACGCATTGCTTCACGTTCATCACCAGAGAGCATAGTAGTCATTTCGTAAGAGAAATCGTACACCGTCATAAAGGCGGTAATGCTAGCCCCTGATTTTTTGGCTAAATCTATTGAACGCGCGAGGGCATTTTGATCGTCTTTAGTTGGGTCAATAACCGCGATAATACGTTTAATCGTTTCCATTGTGCTACTCCATTCACTTAACAGTTATACCTTGAGTGTAACGCAAATACACAACAGTTAAAGGGGTAGCACTAATATTCTTGTTCTATATCAATTTATTGATTTAATTAACGAGGCTTAACAATCGCAGCAGTTTTGGCTAAAGCGTCATTATCTAAAATAGTAATAAATTTACCTTCTACTTTAATTAAGTCGGCTTTTTGAAAACGGCTTAATAAACGGCTGATAGTTTCTACTGTTAAACCAAGGTAGTTGCCAATTTCGCCGCGGGTCATGGTAAATCTAAATTCTTTACGTGAAAAACCACGCTCACCAAAACGCTCTGATAAGTTATAAATAAAACTCGCTAGGCGTTCTTCTGCTGATTTTTTATTCAGTAATAACAGCATTTCCTGATCGTAGGTTATTTCACTACTCATTAAACGCATTATTTGTTGGCGCAATTTAGGCAGTTTACCGGCTAGTTCGTCAAGAGTTTCAAAGGGAATTTCACATACCATTGAGGTTTCTAGTGCTTGAGAAAAACTTTGATGTTGCATTTTATTGATGGCGTCAAAGCCAACAAGGTCACCCGCTAAATGAAAGCCTGTAATTTGTTCATCGCCTTGCTCTGACAAGGTATACGATTTAAACGACCCCGAACGAACTGCATAAATTGCATTTAAAGGTGCGCCCGACTCAAATAAGTAGTCACCCTTATGTAATGGTTTTTTTCGCTCAATGATCTCATCAAGTTTATCCATTTCTTGGCCATTTAAAGAAAATGGTAAACATAACTGGCTAATACTGCAGTTATTACAGCTAATGGCACAATTACCTTTAGCACGACTTTGAGAAAAATCCATAAGTTCAATCCGTTAAATTTCTATGCACAACATTTACCAATGTTAATGCACTAGCTTGTCTGTTGCAATGATCAGAAGGTAGATACCATACCAAATGATAACACTGCCTAATATTATTCGCGTCCAAGGGTGATTAAAAAGCGTATTGAGCTTTTGTGCAGCCACACCTAAGGTGATCATGGCAGGGAACGTCCCTAGGGCAAATGCCAGCATAACCAGAGCACCATTTATGGCAGTGCCACTGGTCATCGCCCATGTGAGCGCAGAATATACTAAGCCGCACGGTAACCAGCCCCATAGTGCGCCATAACCAAGCGCTTTTAATGGGGAATCAATGGGCATTAAATATTTATTAAGTTTAATTAAGTGCTGCCAAATGAGGGTTTTGCCGAGTTTTTCGAGCCATTGTAATGTCGCGGCTAAGCGCATGATATAAACGCCGACCAGTAACATAAACACGCCCGCTAAAAATGATAAAAACAGCGCAAAGGCCGAGTTTTGTGTGGCAAATTGACTACTAATACCGGCGACTAGGGCACCAGCAAGCATATAACTTAGCGCTCTGCCGCTATTATAGGCTAGAGAATACAACCAAGTTTGGCGCTTGTTACTGGCTAACTGTAATGAGCTGGCAATGCCGCCGCACATAGCAATGCAATGGCCACTGCCAATCAACCCCATTAAAAAAGCACTAACAAAAATCGGGTCAATCATTACTTTTATTATGTTGCTCTTTATCGTCTTCAAACAAAATACTGTGGCCTTGCTTGTTTAAATCAGAGAATTGCTCGCCTTTTACTGCCCAAAAAAACACGCCAATGGCAATTAGTACAAACAAGATAGCGATAGGAACTAAAATATAAATTATGCTCATAACTTTAATAGCCTTAGTGAATTACATATCACAATAATAGAGCTGGCAGACATACCAATTACCGCCATCCAAGGCGCAACTAAACCCATAGCAGCAAGCGGTAATATAGAGCCATTATATAATAAAGAAAGCGCTAGGTTTTGCTTAATTATACGCCGTGTTTGCTTAGCAATCGTCAACAAATGATCAATAGAGGCTAAATCACTGTTAAGTAGCACAACATCGGCACTGTTTTTAGAGATATCAGCGCCTGTTTCCATGGCGATTGATAAATGGGCGCTGGCAAAGACTGGGCTGTCGTTTACGCCATCGCCAACCATAGCAACAACTTCGCCTTGGGTTGACCAATGATCAACGGCGTCTTGTTTATCTTTAGGACTACAACTGGCTTGTACTGAATCAAGCTTTAATTTTTTAGCCACCTTGGCACCGGCATCTGAGGCGTCACCTGTTAGCATATGACAACTTAGATTGGCAGCCTTTAACGAGTTAATGAGTTTATCGGCATCTGTTTTTACTTTATCAACAAAATAAAAGCGTGCAACGAGTTGCTTGTTTATGTAAAGGGTAGCTTGCGCATTGGTTTTTTTGGTATCAAACCAACCACTTTTACCAATGGCGTAATGCGTATTATCGTATTGAGCACTGATCCCAACCCCTGGATGGAGCTGTACATCGTCAAATTTACGCTGACCTTTAAACTCTTTAAAGGCACTAGCAATAGGGTGCTCAGAATAGCTCTCAAGCTGTGCTGCAATATCAAGAATTTGCTCTTTGCTGTAGTTATCATCAAGTATGTCAACAACATCGAGGCTAAATTTACCTTGCGTAAGCGTACCGGTTTTATCAAAAGCAACTAAAGTAAGCTTTGAGAGTGTTTCGAGCACATGTGCTTGCTTAATTAATATTCCTTTACGAGTTAAGGTAGCCACAGCACACGTTAACGCGGTTGGAATAGCTAAACTCAATGCGCACGGGCAGGTGGCCACTAACACCGATATAGTGATCCAAAAAGCGACATCAGGGTCAATTTGATACCAGCTAATGGCGGTTAGAGAGGCAAATACCAGTAACACGGCAACAAACCACTGCGCGACTTTGTCGGTAATTTCTACTAACCGTGGGCGTTTTGTTAGGGCATTATGTTGCAGGCGAATAATTTGATTAAGCAGGGTATTTTGGCCCAGCTTATTGATTTTTATTTCAATAATACCATCATGATTAACCGTGCCCGCATATACGTTATGATCAATATACTTTCGTACTGGCTGATGTTCACCAGTCATCATAGACTCATCAACACTGGTGCTGCCTTTGACTAAGATGCCATCGGCAGGGATAGTTTCGCCTGCTTTTATTAAAACGATATCGTTAAGCTTGAGCTTTTTAGCGGCAATTATGTGCTCTTTGCCGTTTTCATCGAGTGTACGGGCAGTCAGTGGCAGTAGCTTTTGTAAGTTGGCTGTAAATTCACTGGCCTTTAAGCGCGCTCTAAATTCTAAGTATTTACCTAATAAGAGTAAAAAGGTAAACATACAAATAGATTCAAAGTAAACTTCACCGACTTCCATTACGGTGGCGTAACAGCTTGCACCATAGGCACCAAAAATCGCCAATGATACCGGTAAATCCATATTCAGTTGTTTTGCTTTTAAGCCGTTAATTGCGTTACTTAAAAAGGGCAGGGCGCTGTATAAAATTACGGGCGTTGCAAGGATCAAGCTGATCCATCTAAAGTACTGTTCAAAGTTGCTGTCCATCCCAGAGAACATACCAAAGTACATAGCAAAGGCAAACATCATCACTTGCATGGTCATTAAGCCTGCCACGCCGAGGCGGCGAATATAGGCTTTAGCTGTTTGTTGTTTTTGCTGGGCTTCTACATCTGATTGGAATGGATAGGCTTTGTAGCCTATTTCAGCCAGTGAGGTGATTAGCTCACTTAAAGGGGTTGCGCTTTTATCCCATTGGATCATAGCGCGATTAGTTGAGGTGTTTACATCAACGCGCTTTACCGATTTAAGGTTAAGTAATTGCTTTTCAATAAGCCAGGCACAAGCGGCGCAGGTAATACCTTCAACACTGAGAAGCACCTCAGAGTTGTCGTTATGCGTACTGATAAACTCATCTTGAATATCTTCATTGTCATAGCTTTTAATAAAAGCGAGTTGTTCAGGGACGAGTTGCTCTACTTTACCGGCACTAACAGTGCGATATTTGTAGTAGTCGGTCATCCCTTGGTCAATGATATTTTGTGCAACAGCTTGGCAGCCAATGCAACACATTGGCTCAGCGGTATTGTCTATAACAACATGTGCACTAAATCCAGCAGGCACACTTTCAAGACAATGAAAGCAATTTTTAGACATACTAAATACTACTTATAGTTAGGAGTCACTAAAACGGTGGCGGTGGTTGGTAAACTAACGTTTTCTTTCATTTTCCAACTGTTATCAACGGGTTCAATAAATACCGAATATGCGCCTGGTGTATAGCTTTCTAATAATGCAGTGAACTCTTGATTAGCATTTGGGGTGAGGGTGGCCTCAAAATCGTGCGCTTTTATAGTACGGTGAAAAAACGACAATCTTAATGCGTGTATATTACTGGTATCGCCTTTGGTAAATTTAAAGCTTACACGCTCATCTGATACATTTAGGTCGCCATGTAAATACAACGCTTTTGCTTTATCAAATTTAACGAGTTCTAAGTTGATTGCTTTGCCTTTTTTATAGTAATCATCTACAACCATATCTGGGCCGTTACCAATGGCTGTAATAAATAAACTAATGCAGCCAATAATTGCAGCTAAAGGAAAGAAGATTAAAAACCAAGGCCAAAAATTTTTATACCACGGAGTCGGTTGCATAGTCGCTCTAAAATTAATTAATGTGCGGCTATATTATAATAAATAGAATGAAAAGACTAAAAAAAAGCCTCCGAGTGGAAGCTTTTTTGATCTGAATTAATCTACTGAAATAAAAAGATTAAAACTGAAACGTTTTGTTAACTTTATCGTTATTTATCTTGCGATAAGCTGTAAACGTAAGCAGTTAGTAGGTGAATTTTATCTTCGCCTAAAATCTCTTTCCATGCAGGCATTACACCAGCACGGCCATGGTTAAGTGTTTCTTCAACAGCGCGTTGAGAGCCACCGTATAACCAAATGTTATCAGTTAAGTTTGGTGCACCAAACGGTAGGTTATGGGCAACTGAACCTTTACCATCTGGACCATGACACGCAGCACACATAGCAAATTTTGCTTTACCTGCATCGGCATCTTTTTGGTTAACAGTACGGCCAGATAGGCTAAGTACGTAAGCCGTCATTTCTTTAACGCCTTGCTCACCTAATGCATCACCCCAAGGTGGCATTGCTGCAACACGACCTAAAAGTAATGTTTCTCTGATCTTGTCAGGAGAACCACCGTACAACCAATCGTTGTCAGTAAGGTTAGGGAAGCCAGTACCACCACGAGCATCAGAGCCATGACATTGTGCACAGTTTTGTGAGAACAAACGTTGACCAATTTCAACAGCGAGTTGACCTTGAGTTTGCTCATGTTTAGTGCCGTTTTCTAGCGCAACTTGCTGTGCTGCATCACCAGCAAATTTAGACTCTACTAAATCTAGAACAGGTATTTGAGCCAATTCATTAAAAATAGGACCAAAACGTTCTTCAGCAGCGCGGTATTCAGCATCTAGCTTTACAAAACGGCCATCTTCTTTCGCTTCAATGACTGCTTCTTTCGATTCAGTTAAAGAGGTAATACCTTGGTTTGAGCTTGTCCATTTTGCTAAACCTTCCCAATTACCTAAACCTGGGTAGGCTGCTAAGTAATAAACAGACCACACAAACGTTGCGAAGAACATGTAAGTCCACCATTTCGGTAGTGGATTGTTTAATTCTTGAATGCCGTCAAACTCATGTCCACAGCTTTCACCTTCTTTTACACCTACATAGTTTTTTAAGTTCCAAACTAGTAGACCAAAGATAATGATTAAGCATGCAAGGGTTAATACAATAACCCATATACTCCAAAAGCTAGTCATTTCTCAGACCCCTTTTCCTCGTTAGAGAGTGTATTGTTGTGTTTTTTTTCATCTTCAAATATGACATTAGCAGCGTCTTTAAAACGACTTTTACTACGCTTGCTATATGCCCATCCAACAATCACAATAAATAATACTAAAATTACCAGAGTCAAAATGCCTCTGTATGTCCCGTAGTCCATAATAATCTACTTCAAATGTGTGCCAAGTTGTTGCAAATAAGCGATAAGGGCTTGCATTTCTGTTGCACCTTTACCGTCATTCATTGCATCAACCTTAGCAATGTCAGCGATTAATTCCTCGTCACTGCCATAACCTAGACCCGGGTGTTTTGGGTTTTCTGGATTAATAGCAAACGTGTCACGGAAAATTTGTAGTTTTTTCAGAGTCAGACTTGTATCAAGCGTGTTCTCTGCTAACCAAGGGAAACCTGGCATATTAGACTCAGGAACCACGGCACGTGGATCCATTAAGTGCGCATAATGCCAATCATCTGAGTAACGTTTACCTACTCGTGCTAAGTCAGGGCCAGTACGTTTAGAACCCCAAAGGAAAGGGTGATCCCATACTGACTCGCCTGCTACAGAGTAGTGACCGTAACGCTCAACTTCATCACGAAATGGACGGATCATTTGAGAGTGACAGTTAGCACAACCTTCACGTACATAAATGTCGCGACCTTCAAACTCTAGTGCGTTTAACGGGCGTAACCCATCCACTGGCTTGGTTGTATCGTCTTGGAACATTAGCGGCGTAATTTCTACTAATGCACCGAAGCTGATTGCGAAAACAGTCAAGATGGCCATGAGGCCAATGTTTTTCTCGATAATTTCGTGTTTGTTTTGTGAATTTTTATTGCTCATTATCTAACTCCGTTATGCTAACTGCGCTTGTTCATCAAGTTCTAACGAGTTATTTTTCGCTGAAACTGTACGATAAACGTTATAAGCCATAACCAGCATACCTGTAACGATGAATACACCGCCTAAGAAACGCATAACATAGAAAGGATGAGAGGCTTCTAACGACTGTACAAAGCTGTACATTAATGTACCGTCAGAGTTAACTGCACGCCACATTAGACCTTGCATTACACCTGAAATCCACATTGCAACAATGTATAAAACAACACCCACTGTGTGTAACCAGAAGTGTGTATTGATTAATTTAATGCTGTACATACGACCTTGCGAGAATAACGCAGGGATAAGGTGGTAAATAGCACCGATAGAAATCATCGCAACCCAACCTAATGCACCTGAGTGAACGTGACCTACAGTCCAATCTGTGTAGTGCGATAACGCATTAACAGATTTAATTGCCATCATCGGGCCTTCAAACGTCGACATACCGTAGAAAGACAATGAAACCACTAAGAAACGTAAAACAGGGTCAGTACGTAGCTTATGCCATGCACCTGAGAGCGTCATAATACCGTTGATCATACCACCCCAAGACGGTACGAATAAGATAATAGACATCACCATACCTAAGCTTTGCGTCCAATCAGGAAGCGCAGTGTAGTGAAGGTGGTGAGGACCTGCCCAAATGTAAAGAGAGATAAGTGCCCAAAAGTGAACAACCGACAAACGGTATGAATAAACAGGGCGACCCGCTTGCTTTGGTACAAAGTAATACATCATACCCAAGAAACCCGCAGTTAGAAGGAAGCCTACTGCGTTGTGGCCATACCACCACTGAACCATTGCATCTACGGCACCTGCATAGATTGAATATGATTTAGTCAATGAGACTGGGACTGCCATGCTGTTAACAATATGTAGAACAGCAACGGTAATAATGAAACCAGCATAGAACCAGTTAGCTACATAAATATGCGCTACTTTGCGTTTTGCAATAGTGCCCATAAATACAATAGCGTAAGTTACCCAAACAACAGCAATTAAGATATCGATTGGCCACTCAAGTTCTGCATACTCTTTAGAACTTGAAATACCCATAGGTAGAGTAATTGCTGCTAGAACAATAACTAACTGCCAACCCCAAAAGGTAAAGGCGGCTAATTTGTCTGAAAGAAGGCGCGTTTGACATGTACGTTGTACGACGTAATAAGACGTCGCAAAAAGTGCACTTGTACCAAATGCGAAAATTACTGCGTTCGTGTGTAACGGACGAAGTCGAGAGTAAGTTAACCATGGTGTGTCAAAGTTAAGAGCTGGCCAAGCTAATTGGGCAGCTATCAGAACCCCAATACCCATGCCAACGATGCCCCAAATCACTGTCATAATAGCGAATTGGCGTACAACTTTATAATTGTACTCAGTTTGTGATGCTACTGTTTGGCTCATTTTCTGGCTTCCGCTGCAATAAATGCGTTTAGAAATGAATTACCTACTTGTAAAAGTAGGACCTACTATTATTCCAAAGTATACTATCTAAAACCCACAATATGTGGTTGTTAAAGATAATAATCTCAAGAAATACTTGTTTTTTTTGCGGTTGAAATGATAAATTTTTTGGCCTTAAAAAGATAGGTCAATTGCGTAATAATATGACATCAATCAAACTTTATTAACTTGCTGTCTATTTTTTGAGGTGATTTGTACCTTACTTGCCCATTAAAGCCGATAATCAACCAACGTGCCCAAATGTTGGGCTAATACATTAGATACTTTGAGAACCTGCATGTATATATATAGAGTATGTTTACTTTCTTTTCTACTATTCTTACTAGGTTGTGACTTTTCTGGATCAACATCAACACCAAAAGTAAATCAATCACAAACAGAGTGTAAAAATAACAACCCGTGTATTTTTCCAAATCAAGTTAAAGTTTGGCTAAGCGAAGAAACCCTATCACCAGAGACACCGTTTTCAATTTACACTCAGTTACCGACTGGTGTAACAATAACTGCAGCTAAATTAGAAGGCGTTAGCATGTATATGGGTTACATTCCCGTACAATTTAAAAATCAGGGCAGCGTTTGGGTAGCTAATACTATGGTAGGGATTTGCTCAGAAAAAAACATGGTGTGGAAGCTTATTCTTACTACTGTCGATACAAACACTGGCATAAGTGAAAATGTTGAATATTTTTTTAACGTTACCTATTAAAGGCTTTCTACTCAGGCGTGGTTTTTAACTGCGCCATTCCCGTAAAATTATAGCGGCAAAGCCAAATGCCTCACATTTAATAGTTATTTGTAATTAAAGTACATCTGATAAAATAACCATTCTTAATAAAGCTTTTATATACCCATTTACCTTCCAAGTTTATAACTTAAGCTCTGCTTGGCTTACTTATTCAATTGTGCTCATACGTGCAATAAAGCACCTATATCATTTATATGTAGATTTATCTAATGGACCCACTTTGATAGCCGTTTTTAGTTTAATTGGCAGCCCGTCTGAAACCTTCAATACACATAAAATTTGCATGATTAAAACTTATAACAAAAAAATTCAGACTAAATAAACAATCTACTTGCATAAATATGGTTAGGAATTAACACCTAGTTTTACCGTTTTAATAACGAGCTGTGATTAACATGTTAATTTTCCTGTTTAGGGCACATTATTGTAATAATTACATTTGATTACAAACTCTACTCATTTGATTTCAGCTGTGTTTTTTATGTGATTGCTTGGTCTTTAGTTTATGATTTTTAACTGTTTTTATTAATTAACAATGAAACATACTGTAACCTTTGTTCCTTTCGTGGGACGTCTTAATTTTCATTGGTTGCATAGTGATCGTTCGTTAAGTTTTCATTCAGTTAAAGGCGCCTAAGTTGCTCCCGCTCACTCAAAATTCTCATAAAAGTGAGCATTACCAATTTAGGTAAATTTTCAACAAGTAGGGTTCATCCATGAAAAAATCAACTCTTGGTTTAGCTGTAATTGCAGCGATCCCAATGTTCTCAAGTGTTCAGGTTTTAGCTGCAGACGAAGCAGCAAAGTCAATTGAAAAAATTCAAGTAACGGGTTCTCGTATTAAGCGTTCAGATATGGAAACTGCTAGCCCAGTTACACTTATCGGTGCCGATGAAATTAAAGCATCAGGTGCAACATCTGTAGATAGCGTATTACAACAAATGACGGCTACGGGTGGTGCAATGACAAACCCTGGCGTTAATAATGGCTCTGGCGGTGGTGCATCTATAGATTTACGTGGTTTAGGTTCACAGCGTACTTTAGTACTTGTTAATGGTCGTCGTATGATCAATTCAGGTACTGGTGCGGCTTCAACGGTTGATTTAAATACTATTCCAGTATCAATGATCAAACAAATTGAAGTACTTAAAGACGGTGCTTCTGCTGTATACGGCACAGATGCTGTAGCGGGTGTTGTAAATATTATCCTTAAAAATGACTTTGAAGGTTTAGATTTAAACGTCAACACAGCCATGACTTCAAAACATGATGCGTCAGAAACATCAATCGACTTTACCTTAGGTACAACATTTGACAAAGGTAATATGGTTTTTGGTATTCAATACACTGATCGTGGTGAAGCAAGTCAAGGTGATCGTGGTTTCTCATCATGTCCTTTATTTGAAGGCGAAAATGGACTTTTCTGTGGCGGTTCTTCATTCAGCGAAGGCGGCCATATTTACAATGTTAATACAGCTAATATCATCAACGATAAAGGTGAAATCGAGAAGCAGGGTGTTGCTGACGATGCTGGTTTAAGTGGCCTTGGCGGTAACTTACACCGCTATACCGATGAAAACGATGCATACAACTATGCGTCTAAAAGCTACCTATACACACCTATGGAACGCTTAAACATCACAGGTTTAGGTAATTATGAACTAAATGATGACACAATGCTTTTCAGCGAGTTTACCTATACTAAGCGCTGGTCAGAGCAAAAGTTAGCACCACAGCCTATCAACTTTGGCTTTAAATATACCGAAGATATGGGTGACAGCTTACTGTCACAAACTTATGATAAGCGACAAGTCGTTAATGGTGCATTTGTAAAAGATGCTAATGATAATTACGTTACAACACCGACTAATTACGCCTATGGTGATGAAATAAGCTACCGTCGTCGTATGGCTGAAAGTGGTACTCGTGACTTATCGCAAACAGTTGATACTGTTCGTGTTGTTGTGGGTGCTGAAGGTATTATTGGTGATTATTCATGGGATGCATCAGCAAACTTTGGTCGCAATGATTCTGTTGATAAAATGAGTAATCTGCACAACGTTTCTGCAATCACAGAAGACTTAGCTGCAGGTACATTTAAGCCTTTAAATGAGGCATCTTGGTCACAAGAAAACATTCAAGATTATATATACACAGAGCAAAACTCAGGTGGAAGCCAGTTATTTATTTTGGCAGCTTCATTATCTGGTGAAATGTTTGAGCTACCTGCAGGTTATGCTGCATTTGCAGCGGGTGTAGAGCGTCGCCAAGAAAAGGCATGGTATAATCCTGATTCGATTGCTGCTCAAGGTCTAGGTAACGATCCACGTGTAGATCCAACAAGTGGTGGGTTTGATGTGAATGAGGCTTATGTTGAGTTTGCATTACCCTTACTATCTGAGCTTCCATTTGCAGAATATGTTGAATTAAGTGCGGCAATCCGCGCGTTTGATTACAGCACTTTTGGTTCTGATGAAACATGGAAACTTGGTTTTACTTGGAAAGCAAATGATGAATTGATGTTCCGTGGCGTACGTTCAACCGCATTCCGTGCTCCAACGGTAGATGAGCTTTACTCAGGTAATGCGCCATCTTATGAGCAAGTAAAATACCCAGGTGCTGATAGCCAGGCAGAAGTAACTGTGGGCGGTAATCAAAATCTAACACCAGAAGAAGCTGATACTTTAACGTTTGGTGTGGTGTACGAACCACAATGGTTTGAAGGTTTCTCAATGACCGTAGATTACTACGACATTGAAATCGAAAATGCTATTTCAACATACAACAACCAATTCGTTGTTGATCAATGTATTGGTAATTCAAACAGCAGTTCAAACGAACTTTGTGCAAGCACAGGTGCAATTTTACAAGCTGATGGTCGAATTGTTTTCAATAATCAGCTTCGTAATATTGGTTCTGAAAAAACATCTGGCATTGACTTAAATCTGAAGTATTCATTTGATGCATTAGGCTTAAGCTGGAGAGCTGGCCTTGATACAACATATTTAGATGAATACGTTGTTGATACGGGTGCTGTTGTAGATTACGCTGGTTACATTACGGGTGGAGCTGGTAGTTACGCAGATATCAAATCAAACTTTAACTTAACAGTTAAAGGAGATAACTGGGATGCAACTTATGAAGCACGCTACATTGCTGGCCTAGATAGCTTCGCATGTATTGATGGTGAGACATGTTATGCACCTTCAACGCCTTCAGTTGTGTACCATGACATTAGTGGATCTTACTTAATTAATGATACAGTGACATTGTCTGCAGGTGTTAATAACTTATTTGATAAAGAGCCACCGTATTACTCAGGTAATAACGATTCAAACACTGACCCGTACACGTTTGATACGTTAGGTCGTCGTTTATTCGCTGGCGTAAACGTTAAGTTCTAATTTTAATTCATTAGAACTACTAAAAGGCCTAGTTTTTACTAGGCCTTTTTTGTTGAACAAAATTAAAGAGGCACGTAAACTCAGGTAGGTAACCGAAGGAGGCATCATTGTTAAAGCAAGACGAAAATTTATCGTTTGTTATTGAACCGCAACTATCACCGCGTGCAGAGCAGCGTCTCGATCTTTATTTTTCTATCCCAAACGAAATGGGTATTAACGCGCAAACACTCAGCGAAGAGTCTTACTTTAATAACCAATTTAAATCTTTTGTAGCCTATAACGCGAATAACATTCATCTTCCATTGGTACGAAGCCGCTTTGTGAGTAAGAACAAAGGTGAGCAGCAAGATTACCGACAAAATTTAAATTTATATTGTTATCAAGTGCGTCTGGCAATTGATGCCGATATTAAAGATGCGTTAAAAATTCAAGAAAGCGATGAGTTTTATCAACGAGCCATGGAGCTCTGTGAACAAAGCCAAAGCCTACTTAGAAAACTCAGACGTTACACCCCAGATAACGAAAAGCTGATCCCGTTTTATACTAATGCTGATAACTACCTAAGCTGGCAAATTGAACAAACTTTTTTAAAGCTACTTGATGAAGGCCCGCGTAGTAGCGATCACGCTAAAGAGCGAAATGACTTATTAAACTTTTGTAAGTCAGAGAGTGAGTATCGAGCAGAGCAGCAATATAATTCTGACTCAACGCTTAAAGACGCCAACAGAATTACTAATAAGATGCGTTTACTCCAGCGTTTAATAGAGCATGGAGTGATTTTACAGCGCCAAACACGCTATCTTAATAGCTATTTAAAGCGGTTGGTAAAAGGCTCTGTAACGGCTGTTATTATGGCTTTTGTGATGGTGGTAATACTCAATGCGCGTTCTACCTTTACTGAAATAACCGCTTCATTAATTCTAATTTTAGGGGTTATTTACGGGCTAAGAGAAATATTTAAAGAAGATATTACCCGTATTATTTGGCGTGCTATTGTGCGAGGGCGGCCAAAATGGCGCTTTCTTTTTAAAAACAGTATCACAAAAGATAAAGTGGCGAGTCAGTTTATTTGGTTAGAGTACACCCGGTTTAAAAAAATCCCCAAAGAAGTGAGGAAAATTTTTTCTAAGCGTCGTCAGCAAAACAAACAGGCGGCGCAATGGCTGCATTTTGCTAGTGAAACCCGGGTAAGTGCTAAAGAATTTTTGCCAGGCTACGATAGCTTGCAGCAAACGCTGCAATTTAATCTCGCGCCGTTTGCACGTTATTTAAAAAAAGGAGAAGGGAAGCTCTATCATTTAGAAAACAATAAAATTTCTAAACAGGGAGTAGAAAGGCGCTATCAGTTAAACATGGTATTGGTTCTAACCGAACCGGATAAAACGCTCTATCAGCGTTACAAAATCACTTTAAACCGCAGTAAAATAGTCAACATAGAGCTTATTTACACCAGCGATGCAAAAAAAGAGGAATAACATACGTTATTCCTTTGTTGTCCTTATTTATCCGTTAGCCCTTTTTTGCTGTAAAGCGTTACTTTGTCTGATACCAGCGTAATTTCGATGTTTTTAGCGTCATCACCCCAAGTACAGCTAGTATGTAATGTTTTTTCTACACAGTTATCAGCACTGCCTAAAAGTGCTTCAACTTCTGTTTTGTCCATACCAATTTTAATTTTTTCGTAATTTTCCATGCTTACTTTTGAACAAGCAGCAAGACTCAGTGCTGCAGCAATTATTAGGAGCTTCTTCATTATTATTTTCCTACTGTTAATGGTTAAATTTTCGAATTTGTATAATCATACCCATACGAGGATGATCAAAGTAATGAATATCTTCGCTGAAAACGCGTCTAAATTGTGAAAAACGGGCTGATTCTAGCTCACCATTATCTTGCTTTTCACTAATATCGAAATCCGCATTAATGTATAAATAATGGCGTAAATGTATTTTCAATAAGCCATCTAACTCCCATTTCATGGTCGGAGACTGTGCTTCATTAAACAATGGCTCAGGAGTATCAAGTAAGCTAATAAAGTCAGAATTGGCGTAACTAAAACCGGTGTTCATATTGTTTTTTAATTGGTTGCCTGCAAATAAGTGCATACTGGGGGAGCGTGATTTACTTGCGCCTTCAAACCGCCAGCCGGTATGTAATATAGGGGTGAGTCCTTTGCGGTCTAAAGCTTGGCGTTGTTGTTCAAACTGCAGTTGTTCAGGAGCGAGCAGGTAAGTTTGCTCCATCGTATCTTGTACTGGTGCTTGAGGGGTTACTGGCAGCACATCGTAACTTTTTACATAATCAATGCTGTCGTTACACGCTGCAGACTGTGGGTTTGAATTAACCAAAGTGTCAGCAAATGTACGTGTTTGAAAGCGTGGGTCACCGTTTATACACGCGTCCATTGCTTGGTTTTTATAAGCAGAGGCCAATAAATCTAAGGTGTTTTTATCTTCAATGGCGTCATGCTTTAAGCTAAAGTCTTCTTGTAAGTAAGGAGCAGGGCGCTGTTTAAATATTAACACCTCTACTTCAAACCAGCGCTCTGCAAATGCAGTACTGCTAAATAAGCAGCATAAAATAACCAGCGATTTTTTCAGCAACATTAATGGCTAACCTTTTTTTCGAAATCTGCAATCATAGCAGTGATCATTTTTAAGCGTTCACGGGCATTCGCCTCGCTAATGGCAAAGCGTAATTTATTTGCGCCATCCATTTTATAAATGTGTGGCGCACTTTGTATCAAACCAATAATGAAGCTAGGATTAACCTTGGTATTTTGACTAAACTCAAAGTAGCCTCCTTTCGGGTTAGCTTCTATTTTGGTTATGCCCAAATTGCTCGCCTGCATTTTTAGTTGTTGTAAACTAAATAGGTTTTTAGCTGCATCAGGTAATAAACCAAAGCGATCTATCAATTCTACTTGCAGTTCATCAATATCAGCAAGGTTAGCACAACTTGCTACACGCTTGTACATACCTAAACGCGCGTTAACATCATGAATATAATCCTCAGGTAACAAGGCAGGTAGCTTTAAATCAACTTCGGTTTGTTTTTGTAATAAATTTTCAAGGGTTGGCTCTTGACCATTTTTAAGTGCGTTAACGGCCTGTTCAAGCATTTCCATATACAAATTAAAGCCAATGGTTTGCATTTGTCCAGATTGATCGTCTCCTAATAGCTCACCGGCACCACGAATTTCTAAATCGTGGGTTGCTAAGGCAAAACCTGCGCCTAAATCTTCTAATGAGGCAATGGCATCTAAACGCTTTTTCGCATCTTTAGAGAGCGCTTTAGGGTTACCTGTGAGTAAATAAGCATAGGCTTGGTGATGACTTCTACCAACACGTCCGCGTAATTGATGCAGCTGAGCAAGACCGAGTTTATCGGCTCTGTCCATAATAATGGTATTTGCTGTGGGTACATCAATGCCGGTTTCAATAATCGTAGTACATACTAGTACATTGTATTTTTGGTGATAAAAATCGGTCATGATCTGCTCAAGCTCTTGCTCTCGCATTTGGCCGTGGGCTGAGGTAACTGTTGCCTCAGGCACCCATTCGCTAATTTCTTGAGCAACACGCTCAATGGTTTCTACATTGTTGTGTAAAAAGTACACCTGGCCGCCGCGTTTAATTTCACGCAGTACCGCTTCGCGAATAAGCTCTTGGTCGCGTTGGCGCACAAAAGTTTTAACGGCTAAGCGTTTAGCCGGTGGGGTAGCAATAATAGATAAATCGCGCATACCACTCATGGCCATGTTTAAAGTACGGGGGATAGGCGTAGCGGTCAGGGTGAGTATGTCAACATCAGCTCTCAGGGCTTTAATTTTTTCTTTTTGGCGCACCCCAAATCGGTGTTCTTCATCAACAATTAACAGGCCTAAGTCTTTAAAATTGATGTCTTGTTGAATTAGTTTATGCGTGCCAATAACCACATCAAGCTTGCCATTACTCATTTTTTCAAGGGTTTCTTTTTGCTCTTTGGTCGAATTAAACCGAGACAATACGCCCACTTCAATTGGAAAATCAGCAAAGCGGTCTTTAAAGTTATCGTAGTGTTGTTGAGCAAGTAGGGTGGTAGGGACTAAAATAGCAACTTGCTTATTATCGTTAACCGCAACAAACGCTGCACGCATTGCTACTTCGGTTTTACCAAAGCCTACATCACCACAGACTAAGCGATCCATGGCTTGTTTTGATTGCATATCACCCAGTACAGCTTCAATAGCGTTACGTTGATCATCCGTTTCTTCAAACGGGAAGCTATCACTAAATTGACGATAAGCTTGGCCATCCAGCGTAAATTTATTACCCGGCTTTGCTTGGCGCTGAGCGTAGATATCGAGCAATTCAGCAGCGACATCGCGTACTTTTTCAGCGGCGCGTTTTTTTGCCTTATCCCACGCATCAGAGCCGAGCTTATGCAGTGGGGCACTGGCTTCTTCACCGCCTGAATAACGACTGAGCATATGAAGCGCTGATACCGGCACATAGAGCTTTGCTTCACCGGCATAAATAATGGTTACAAATTCAGTAACCACACCGGCAGCATCAATTGTTTGCAGTCCTTGATAACGGCCAACACCATGGTCAAGGTGCACAACCGGTTGGCCTTCTTTTAACTCTGCTAAGTTACGAATTAGCGCATCTTGGCTTGCTTCATACTTGTGCTTACGGCGTCTGCGTTGTGATACTTTAATTCCAAGCAATTCTTGCTCAGTAATAATGCTCAGGCTAGGTTTTGTGCTAAGCACGACACTTTGTTCAAGTGGGCTTACAATTAAACCAACGTCACTACTGCTGTTGGTAAATTGCTCAAAAGTATCAAACTCTTTAAATTTTAAGCCGCTGGGTTTTAATATACTCAGTAATGATTCACGTCGACCATCCGACTCAACACTAATGACAACTCGGCCTTTTTTCTTTTTTTGTTCTGCCACATAGCTAATGAATGCGTTGTAGGGTTCATGTTGTTTATGATCAATGCGGACATTGGGTAATTCATTAACGGCAAGGTTTTTATTGCCTGCTTTAGTGCCCAATTTTGCTTGCGATAAACGAATGCGGCCATAATTACCTAAGTTTGAAAATAGCTCATTGATTGGCTGGTACAATTCATCCGGTGGTAAAAGTGGGCGCAAGGGGTCCACACGGCGGTTTTCATAGCGTACATTAACATCGTGCCAAAAGTTATCCGCCGCATGTTCTAAATCGCCTAGCTCCATCACGGTTGTTGATTCAGGCAAATAGTCAAAAATAGTCGCCAAGCCATCAAAAAATAATGGCATGTAGTATTCAATACCTCCAGGCCAATTACCTTTACTAACTTGCATATAGACAGAGTCTTGCTCTGCGCTTGCGCCAAACTTTTCACGATAGTTTATTCTAAAGCGTTCAATATCCGTGTCGTTAGTGGGGAATTCATGGGCTGGAAGTAACTCAATTTTTTCAACTTTTTCGTCTGAGCGTTGTGTTTCCACATCAAATAAGCGAATGGTATCAAGCTCGTCATCAAAAAAATCGAGCCTAAATGGGTGTTTACTGCCCATCGGGTATAAATCAACAATAGAGCCACGTATTGCATATTCGCCATGCTCCATAACTTGTTGCACGTGCATGTAACCCGCTTGCTCTAAGTTTTCACGCAAAGCGTGGGTGTCTAATCTATCGCCCACTTTAAAATTAAGCGTTGAACCGTATATAAACGAAGCAGGGGCTGTGCGCAGCATCAGCGTTGATACAGGCATAATAAGCACGCTTTGTTGCTCGTTTTTCAGGGTATTAAGCGTTGCTAAGCGTGCTGAAATAATATCTTGATGGGGAGAGAAATGATCATAAGGCAATGTCTCCCAATCCGGAAATATCATTACCGGATTATCAGGAAGCAAATACTCTAATTCGGTTTCAAGGCGCAAAGCACTTGGTGTATCTGGCGTAACTATTAACACTAAGTTATCTTGTTGTTTTACACCTTGTGCAATGGCAATGCTCAAGCCACTGCCTAAAAGCTCGCCCCATTGAATTTTATCTTTTTGAGATTTTACCCAAGGCAAGGCTGCCCATTGCTCAAACGCCATTAATTACTCCATTAAATTAGGCTCTTAGCTGCTAAGAGCCATACTATTATTTAGTCGCGATAGATTTTTGTTAAATCTTGATAATGATCAATTCTGCGGTCGCGTAAATACGGCCAGATACGTCTTACGTTCTCGCTGCGTTTTTGATCAAGTTCAACCATTAATATTTGTTCACTTTGGTTATCAGCCTCTGCCAATATTTCGCCTTGGGGACCTGCAATAAACGAGTTACCCCAAAATAGAATGCCGTCACTTTGTCCACTCGGGTCGCGCTCAAGACCAACACGATTACAGCTAATCACTGGAACGCCATTGGCTACCGCATGGGCTCGCTGTGAAATAACCCAAGCATCTTTTTGGCGGGTTTGCTCGTCTTTATCATCGCGTGGATCCCAGCCTATGGCCGTTGGATAAATTAAAATCTCGGCACCTGCCATCGCCATTAAACGCGCCGCTTCAGGAAACCACTGATCCCAACACACCAGTACGCCAAGTTTGCCCACTGAGGTTTGAATAGGCTCAAAGCCTAAGTCGCCTGGGGTAAAGTAAAACTTTTCATAAAAGCCAGGGTCATCCGGTATGTGCATTTTACGGTATTTACCGGCAATACTGCCGTCTTTTTCGAGCACCACTGCGGTATTGTGGTAAAGGCCTGTAGCGCGCTTTTCAAATAAAGACGCGACAATCACAATACCAAGCTCTTTAGCAAGTTCACCTAACGTATTACTACTCGGCCCAGGTATTGTTTCGGCTAAATCAAAGACGTCGACATCTTCGGTTTGGCAAAAGTATAAACTACGGTGTAACTCTTGTAGCACAACAAGTTGTGCACCTTGACTGGCTGCATCGCGAATGCCAGCAATTGATTTTTCAATATTGTGTTCAGCGTTGTCACTGTTGCTTTGTTGCACTAAGGCAACTGATAAATTTGCAGGGCTTGTCATTGTGCTGCTCCAGCTAAAAATCCACGAGGTAATTGCATTGTAATGCAGTGAAGACTGCCAAATTGCTCAATAATAGGTAAACAATTTACCCCAATAATTGTGTGATCTGGGTATGCTTTTTGAACCTGTGCTAACGCGCGTTGGTCGTTTACATCGTTATAAGTAGGCACTAATACCGCATTGTTAATAATTAAGTAATTTGCATAGGTGGCGGGTAAGCGCGTGTTTTCATCATCGTACACGGCTTTTGGCCATGGCAACTCAATTAGCTTATATGGGGTGCGATCGGCAGTTTTAAAGCTTTGTAGTTGCTTTTGCATGGCATTAAGCGCGCTGAAGTGCTCATCGCTTTTATCGTCACATTGCACATACACAAGGGTATTATTTGGTGCAAAACGCACTAAGGTATCAATGTGGCTGTCGGTGTCGTCACCAGCTAGATAGCCATGATCAATCCATAAAAAGTCTGTTGCGCCCAAGTGCGCTTTTAAAAGCGCTTCTATGTCACTTGGGTTTAAATTTGGGTTACGGTTTTTATTAAGCAAACATTCGCTGGTTGTTAGCAACACACCATGCTCGTTTATTTCAATACCGCCACCTTCAAGTACCATATCGAGCGCTTGATAGTGGTTTTTTTTGCTACTTAACTCTTTTACCAAAGTACGATTAATTTGATTATCTAATGCGCTTTCAAATTTATTGCCCCAACCATTGAAAGTAAAATCATATACTTTTAGTTGCTCGGGTGAGTCAATAGCGCTACAAGTAAGCGGGCCATGATCGCGCGCCCACGTATCATTGGTAGGGGTTACTACAAAATGAACACGATTCAAAGAGATGTTAGCGCTATTTAGCAATGCTGTAATATGCATTTTTAAGGCGCTATTATGCGCCACAATAACAAGCTTTTGCTGCGTTGTTATATGCTTAGCAAGCTCAATATATACAGGTTCTACACGGGCTAAATTATCAGCCCAATCTGTGTCTTTATGCGGCCATGTAAGCATAACAGCGTCTTGCTCGGCCCATTCAGGTAAAAGTCTAAAGTTCATGGATTTTTAATACAAATAAAGATGGGGCTAGTTTAGCAGTTCAATTACTGCTAAGTCACTTCTAAATGAGCGTTTGGCTCACAATTTTAAAGCGATTTGAGAAGTAAATAAACGCTAGCTTTTATCGTTTGTACTCTCTTTGGCTTTTTCAAGTTGCTGGCGCTTTTTAAGCTGGCGAGTTTGCGCATGTAAGCTGGCTCTTACAACCAGCTCTTGGTCGCTGTCTCTCATTGATACAAATAACAGGGTATATTGGTAGTGCTCATGATCTTGTTTTTCAATGGCAACCACTTCGCTATAACAATACACCGCAGAGGCCTCGTGTTGTAAAAAAAGTTTAGTACGAAACTTTTGCCCTAATGTATACAAATGTTCACTGGTAAACTTAATGCCGCCACCGCCGTAACTGTCGCAATAGATAGAGTTATCTTCTGGTTGTTCAGAGGCTAAAATATGACTCATGATCAAATCTATTTTGCGCGACTGAGCTTGTAAAAAAGTAGTTAGTTCTTGGGCAATATCACCTAAATTACGCAAAGGGCCTAAGGCGCTTTGCTCTAAACTGCTTACTTCGTTAGCAAGTTTAAATAAAGGCGGAATATCAGCGTCAAGTTCAGCTAAGCTTTTTGGCACAGCCGAATCATCTACGGCAAACAGATTGACGCGATTACTTTCATCAATTTGAAAATAAAGCTCAAAATCTGATAATTTTTGATTATTCATATGTAACTCCTATCCGTTAATAGTAGCGTTGCGACTACTAAATTACTACACAACACGCCAATAAAATTAAGCTAAATATCTGTTTGCCCTCATTATAAAAAGCCAAATCAACTAAAATTGCGCTAACTTTCAATATTTACCAAACAGGCATAATGATTAAAAAAGTTTTAAAAGGTAATACGTTTACATTGCACTATGTATGTTAGCAACTAATAAATAACCAATAATTAACAAAACTCCTTGTAATTAGCCCTAAAACTCGTAATCTTACGGTAATAATAATAACAAGGGACTACCCACGTGGCTCGAGGACTTAAATTAGCCAGTACATTCTCAGACATATCCACGCAACTGCGGCGCTTCGTGTCTAAAATTGTGTTGCCTGACGATGTTGATGATATTGTTCAAGAAACCTTTGTTAAAAGTTATGAAGCTGAATTAAAGCAAGATATTCAATACACCCGTAGCTACATGTTAAAAACAGCTAAACACCTAGCACTTAATCATATAGCTAAATGGGATAATAAATTTAGTACCCCTTTAAACCACGAAACTGAACTTCCCAAATTGCTTAAATCAATGCAATTAGAAGACGAATACACCTCTAAAGAACGTTTTTTATTATTTTGTCGGGCGACTGAGCAATTAAGTCCTGTTGTAAGAAAGTGCTTTATTTTAAAAAAAGTCTATGGAATGAGCCAAAAAGAGATCGCACAGCAAATGCAGCTAAGTCAAAGTACGGTAGAAAAACACATTGCCAAAGGGTTATTAAATACCATGCTATATATGCGCGAACAGTCACACGATGAGAGCGACCATTGCCAACAAAGTGCGGACATAATGAGGGCAGCAAAATGAATAACATCCATCAATTTACCTCAAAAGAATTAATATTAGAAAAAGCATCGCAATGGATCAGTGCTATTGACCGTGGCCTTACAAAAGAAGAGCAAGAACAATTTAAACTGTGGATGCTACAAAGTACTGCTCATCAAAATGCGGTGTATGAATTAGCTCAGCTTTGGGATGACCTGAGTGTACTTAACGAACTCAGCGTATTATTTCCAAATAAACAACCGGCTAATAGCAAAACAAAGCCTGCGTATGTATTTGGCATGGCAGCAAGTATTGTTGCTGCATTAATGATGTGCAGCTATTTATTGCTAAATATAGATAGCAATTTCAACAAAAATTTAGCCAAGGTAAATTATACAAAAATTTATAAAACAAAAGTTGGCGAGCAAGCAACCTATGTTTTACCAGATGGCACAATTGTACAACTTAATACCAATAGCTCATTGGAAGTCGCTTATAGCCAAGGCCGTAGACAATTGTTACTAAGTCGTGGCGAGGGGCGTTTTAATGTTGCTAAAGATGCATCACGCCCATTCAGCGTGATGGCCGGTGATAAAAGCTTTACCGCTCTCGGTACTGTATTTAATGTGCAGCGCAATACTTCGTCAGATCTCGAGCTGGTTGTTACTGAGGGTAAAGTGATGATCACCGATCCTAGCGTTGCTGTTAATGCTGATGATTTTAAAGCGTATCAACAAGCTGATAATAACAATCATGAAATTCGTCAAATTAATGCCAATATTGTGATTTCCGGTGAAAAAGCCATTATTGAACAAAGCGTTACCAAACCAATCACACAGTTATCGGTTGATGATGTACAGCGTGACTTAGCTTGGCAAAATGGCATGTTGATATTTAATGGTGAGCAACTGGTTGATGCCTTAAACGAAGTTAGCCGTTATACCGCCACGCGGTTTGAACTATCATCTGATGAGTTAGCCCGTATAAAAGTGGCCGGTGTTTTTAAAGCGGGTGATGTGGCAGGGCTGTTAGAGAGCTTGCAAAATAATTTTTCGATTGAACATGAACGTTTAGGCGAGCATGTTGTTAGCCTAAAATATCAAAAAAAATCATAGGTAATCGTAATGAAAATCACACCATTGTTAATCAATGTTGCCCATAAGGGTGTAAAAAGTAATTTAAAGATTAAAAAAATGATAAAAAACTATAGAGGATTTTTGTTTGCTAACTGTTTATATAAGTTGCGCAGTAACCATACGTGTCATTTAGCTCAGTTTGGCCTTGTTGCACCGCTGTTTTTAAGTATCAGTGTGTATGCAAGTCAAACCGAGGGACAAATGATGCAATTTGATATAAAAGCGCAACGAGCAGACAAAGCCTTAATAGAATTTGCTAAGCAAACAGAACAAACTGTGGTTTTTTCGTATGAACTTGCCAAGCAATACGAAGCAAATTCGTTGTATGGATTTTATTCTCAACTTGATGCACTAAAAGCATTACTGGCTGAGACACAGCTCGATGCGGTTGTTGATCAAAATGGTTTACTGAGTATTAAACTCAAACAAATCAATAGGAAAGATAACAACATGATGAAGCTTTCAGGAGTTAGTGCAGCTGTATTACCTGCTTTACTTGCAGTTAATTCACAAGGAATAAATGCCGCTGAACAAAGCGCAGAACAAAACATCGAAAAAATTGCTATTGTAGGTAGTCGTGTGGCAGGGCGCTCAGTTGAAGACTTACCTGTCCCCGTTGATATTTTAAGTGCAGAAGCACTCGAAAATACCGGCCAAACAGAAGTTGGCCGCATGCTTCAAGCTATCGCACCTTCTTTTAACTTTTCAAGTTCATCTATCAGTGATGGTACTGACGCATTAAGACCAGCAACGCTACGTGGCCTAGGGCCAGATCAAACGTTGGTATTGATCAATGGTAAGCGTCGTCACCAAGCCAGTATTATTCATATTAATACTTCGGTGGGGCGTGGTACGGCGGGTACCGATATGAACGCTATTCCAGCCTCAGCAATTAAACGTATTGAAGTACTGCGTGATGGCGCTGCGGCTCAATATGGTTCTGATGCAATTGCCGGTGTTATAAATATTGTGCTCAAAGATGGCAGCGAAGGTGGTAAAGCCGCTATTAACTACGGTGAGTATTCAGAAGGTGATGGCGAAACTGTTAACATCGACTTTAATAAAGGCTTTGCTTTAGGTGACAATGGTTATTTAAATACAACTATAAACTACCGTGACCGCGCACCAACTAACCGTGCAGGGCTTCATGGTTCATGTCAATTTTATGGTTGTACTGAGCTCAGTGACGGCACGTTACTGGCAGGCGACCCGCGTGAACTAACCGCGCCACGCGATACATTTAGAATTGGCGATGCCGACTCTCAACAATTTGGTTTAACGGTTAACACCGGCTACGAATTAGGAGCGGGTGAACTATACGGTTTTATTACCTATTCAACGCGTGATAACGAATCAGCAGCATTTTTCCGTCATAATGCCAATGCCGGTGGTAACCCAGTATTACAAGATGGTGATGCGACAGTTCCGGCTGGCTTTTTACCAAAAATAAACACTACGATTGACGATATTTCATATAACTTTGGTTATAAAACGCAGTTTGATAACGACTCAAGCTTAGACTTATCGTACACCTATGGTGAAAACAGCATTGATTACACCACTAGCGATACGATTAATGCCTCTTATGCCAACTTCCTACGTTACGACCAAGGCTTAAGCGCCGCAGATATTCGCGCCACTATTCCACGTGAAGGTTACGCGTATGGTATGGAGCTATCACTGCAAACGATTAATCTTGATTTTACTCAAAATTTTGATGATTACTCATTAGCAATGGGCGCAGAAATACGCACCGATGAGTACCGTATTTTAGAGGGCAGCGAATACGCATACCGTGATTACGATACCAACAATGGTGTTAATATTTATGATGGACTAAGCGGTGGTATTGGTAGCGAAAATGCATCAGGTGGCACACAAGGCTTTGGTGGTTCATCGCCAGCATCGTCGGTTGATGAGTCGCGCGATGTGATCTCGTTTTATTTAGACGCTGAAGCTTACGTTATTGAAGATGTGATTATCTCAGGGGCGTTACGTTACGATAATTACAAAGGATTTGGCGATACAGTTAACTTTAAACTCGCGGGTAACTGGTCACTAACCGAAGATATTTCACTTCGTGGTGCATTAAGCTCAGGCTTTAGAGCGCCTTCAATGCAGCAGTTGTACTTTAACAATATCAGCACGCAGTTTGTTGTTGGTCCTAATGGCAATTTAGTGGCTGAAGAAGTGGGCACGTTTAGAAACGATTCAACCTTGGCGCAAAGTTTAGGTATTCCTAAGTTAACAGAAGAGAAATCTCAAAACCGCAGTTTAGGTATTGTTTATAATGTAAGCGATAATATTAATGTAACGCTTGATTACTACTCAATCGATATTGACGACCGTATTGTAATTAGTAATCGCTTAGGCAAAGGTTTATCAAACAGTCTTGATGCCGCGTTATTGAGCTCGGGTGCTGGTGCAGGACAGTTTTTCTTAAATGGGGCTGACACTGAAACGCAAGGTATCGACTTTGTAGCTACATGGAATACAGAAGGCCTAGGCGGCACGCTTGATTTTACATTAGCGGCTAACTTTACCGAAACCGATGTCGTGTCGTTATTTACACCTGCAGGTTCTGGTCTTGAAACCGTGCCAGTCGATGATGTGTTTTCTGATCAAGAAATTTCTATCATCGAAGAATGGCAACCAGAAGATCGCATTAACTTAAGTGCACTTTATCGCCGTGACGACTGGACTGTTAATTTATCACTTAATCGTTTTGGTGAGTACACAGTTGAAGATGGCGGTCGCCAGACTTACGGTGCTGAAATTTTAACTGACATTAAAGTTAATTACTTTGTAACTGATAACTTATCGGTAAATATTGGCGCAAATAACTTATTTGATGTTTACCCTGATGAAAACACCATAGGTAATTCACGTTCAGGTACTATTGTAGATGCTCAAGGTAATACCATTGTCAGCAGTGATGGGGTATTTAAGTACTCTCGTCGTTCAGCGCCATTTGGTTTTAACGGTGCTTACTACTACGTAGGTGCAGAATACCGCTTTTAATTAATAACTCTCCTATTGTTATTTAACAACCAAAGGGCCGCAAGGCCCTTTTATAGTTTTTAAACTTAATGTTTTTGCATTTTACTCATTTCAGCATGACAGCTTTGCATGGTAAGCAATACCTTTGACAGCGCCGCTTCACAATCATGTGATTGAGGCTTTTTTAACGCTGTTTTAATTTCTTCTAAGGTTTTATCTTCTACTTCTTCAAGCTCTTTAATGTAGGTTTGGTCGTTATCGCTAGTGAATGTACTGAGCAAAGCGGTAAATGCTCTGCGTGCTTCTACCGCGAACGAAGAGCCATCTTCACGTGCACCTTGTTGATTAATTGCATAGGGTTGTAAGCTTTCAACACTTACTTTGCGGGCGTCGATCATGCGCTGAAATAATGCACTTACGCTAGGATCTTGTACTTTATCTTGTGCTTTTTCGTAAAAGTCGATACCGCTATTCATTACTTGGATAATGTCGGTGATATGATTTATCTCTTGTCCTTGATGGGTGCTCATAATAATGACCTCTGTTAATTTAAAATACATAGATAACTAAGCAAGCGGCATTCCAACGCGGTTTTATTTTTTAACTAATTGTTTTTCATGGTTTTATTATTATGGGGAGGTCTAGGTAAGCTTGCTAACATGCTGCTAGCAAGCAAAATTTACATAAAAGCATGTAAGAAGGTTATTTAAGCTCTTCAGCTACTTCGGCCACTTTTTGACGTAACCAAATATGGCTAGCATCTCTGTGTAACAAAGGGCTCCATATCATATCAAGTTCAAATGGTGGAATTGGAAAGGGTGGTTCAAGTATTTTAAGCCCCGGATCGTCTACATAAATATTGGCCGCTTTTGAAGGTAAAGTCGCCACGAGGTTTTTTTCTTTCGCTAAATGAATCGCAACATGGTAGTTACGAGTAAAAGTGGCAATATTTCGATGCTTCCCAAAATGTGCGAGCGCTTCGTCAACCCAACCCAGCTTTTGCACATCTTTAGGATCCATGCCAACCCCAACACCAAAGCCTGTTTTACTTACCCAAATATGGCGGGCTTTTAAATAGCTATCTAGGCTAAAGTTTTCAATAATAGGGTTGTCGGATCTTACTAAACAGCAAAAGCTATCTTTCCAAATTCGCTTATGATGAAACGATTGCGGTAAGTTCTCGAAGCGGTTAATTGCCATGTCTACTTTACCGTTTTCTACATCATGGAAAGTTACATCGCTGGGCGTTAAAATATCTAATGTGGTGTCTGGGGCTTCTTCATGTAATTTCCCTAACAAACGCGGTGCCATGGTACTGGCTGCATAGTCACTGGCCATAATTCTAAACACGCGTTTACTTTGTTTAGCTTCAAATTCGCGATTAGGTGCTAGCGTTTCTTCAAGCGTCATCAAAATACCGCGAATAACAGGCTGTAACTCAATAGCGCGCTCGGTCGGCACCATACCATCGCTGGTACGCACTAAAATAGGATCGTTAAAAAGGTTACGTAGGCGTTTAAGTCCATTACTCATTGCCGGTTGAGTAATACTAAGCTGGTTAGCAGCACGAGTAACGTTACATTCGCGCAGTAATGTATCGAGGTAAACCAGTAAATTTAAATCTATTTTACTTATATTCATTGTGTGTCCTTAACGTTTACCAGTAATGGATAAAACGCTGTGCTGTAGGATAGGGATAAATATGACTCACCTTTCCATTTTTTATATTTTGTTGTGCTTGTTTCCAAAAGCTCACATCAAGTAGTTCTGGGTGCGTACTGGTTAAAAATTGTTTATATGTTGGGTTAGGCATTACAAAGGTACATAATTGCTCTGGAAATACATCTTGCGGAGCAACCGAGTAACTTTGTTCATCCATCAAATAATCATCATAACTTTTTGCTTTGGGTAGTGCTCTAAAGTTCATGTCTGTTAAATATTGCACTTCATCGTAATCATAAAAAATAATACGTTTGTGCTTACTTACACCAAAGTTCTTTAACAGCATATCGCCAGGGAAAATATTCACGGCAATCATTTCTTTAAGCGCCTGGCCATACTCTTCAATGGCATCGGCGGCACTTTTTTCGTCTGCATTTTCTAAAAACAAATTAAGCGGTGTCATTCGCCGTTCAATGTATAAATGTTTTATGATTAACCAGTCACCCTCAATCACCATCGATGAGCCAATGGTTTTGTGCAACTGTGCTAACAAGTTACTATCAAATCGTGCCAAAGGAAATACGACGTTTGAATACTCTATGGTGTCAGCCATTCGGCCAACACGGTCATGGCTTTTAACCAGTTGATAGCGTTTTAATACCGTATCACGGCCAAATGGTTTACTTTCGCCAAACTTATCTTTAATAACCTTAAATACATAACCAAACGAGGGGAGGGTAAATACCATCATCACCATGCCGGGTGTACCAGGTGCAATGGTAAATTCATCATTAGAATGAGTTAAATGATTCAAAAACTCACGGTAAAATTCAGTTTTCCCTTGCTTATGAAAGCCAATGGCATTGTAAAGCTCGGCTAAGGTTTTATTCGGCATGAGTTGGTTTAAAAACCGCACTAACGCTGAGGGAGCGTGAGTTTCTACCATAAAGTAAGCTCGTGCAAAGCCAAAAATTACTCGCATTTGCGATGACTTAGTCAGTAGGGCATCAAGATATAACCCCTTATCTTCATGGTGTAGTACCGCAATGATAAAAGGTTGAACGCCGCTTTGCGATACGACACGTCCTACAATATACGCGGCTTTATTGCGGTAAAACGGCGTGTGTAATATATCAAAACGCATTTGCCAATGCTGGTGGTGAGTATCGGGAGCTTGCTTATAAAACGCTTTTACTAATAAACGAATATCACGCTCAAGGTTGACAAAATCGGCTTTAAAATCAAAGTGGTTAATAATGCGTTTAATTGTTGGTTTTAAACCATCCACGACGGGGAAGTAACTTCTATATTCAGCCTCTACAGGCACTGATGGCGCATCTTTGAGTGTCGCTTCAACAAAAATAAAGTCGTTATGAAAATAGCGGCGGTGGTATAAGCGGCAGAATACAGAGTTATAAAATGTTTCGGCAAGTTCTGCTTGCGGATGAAAACATAAAAAGTGTTGGTAAAGCTTTTTCACTTCAAGCCATAAGCTCTCGTTTAGCGCGTCTGTTTGCTGGCGTTCTCTTAGTGTTTTTGTTGTTTCGTTTACCCGATCATCGTAATAGCTTATACGCAGGCGACTTATATCATTAATAGCTTGCCAGTCTCTTTTAGCAAAAGCGTAGGGAGCCTTGGCTGTTGTTCTTTGAAACAGCAAATAATGTTTTTTAAAACCGGTTAAAATTAATTCAGCAATTTGGCGTGGTTGCATCAGTACTCCTTAATAGACGCCTTTAGGTGTTTAGGATAATGCCGGTGGTTATACCAATTTTACTAAGAACATGATCATTCTAGCGTATTAAATAATCCGCTACCTGCGTTAAAAATTATTTATATAGAACAACTATGTATCATAATTTTCGCCTTGTTATCGACTTATTTCTTTGTCGCTATAATAGATCACTAATTTAATGCAATTGGTATTAGTATTAAATCCGAAAAAGGTGGTCAAAGGAAATTACACCACTAAACACACAATAGAGTTTATGCTCTATAGATGTTAAGGGTATGTTATTTTATATTTAAAACCAAGCTAATTAAGATGATATTTATTGAAGTTAGTCTGATTAAGGTTGATAGGCATCAATCTTTTTTTGTAACTTTTTAATACGCTTTTCAATCAATGCTTTATCTTTTTTATATTGCTTATCTAATTTTTTCTGTGTGTTTCTAATATCTTTGCTAATACGCTTTTTATCATCTGCGCTCAATATATGATTTAAACGCTGCTGTTGTTTAAAATCAGCCCTGTCTTTTTCTCGTAAAAGTATTGCTAACTTATGCTGATTACTGCGCAGCTCTGCTTCTAGGTTGGAAATAATCGTATCTCGTTCCAGCTCGTTTAACTGTTTGGTATAGTTTATTTCTTTACCGGTTTGCTTAGGCTCAGTGGCGGTTATTGTGTGTGAGGTAGCATTATCACTACAGGGAAATTGAGAGAAAGTGGTGCCTTTGGGAGTGACGCACTTGAAATAGGTGGTTTGAGCTAATGCAAGAGAGCTAAAACATAAAATACAGACAGTAATGATCAGATTAATAACGCTGAACATAATGATTATCCTTTGTATATTCTGATCGAGTTAATAATTTTTAATAATAAAAACTATAACCTAGCTTGGGGGGATAGCAAGTGCAAAAGAGTAATAACAGAAACTAAGCGAGTCAGTTTTAATGACTCGCTCGTATTATGAGGTGCTATTGAGAAAATGTTTTAAGCTTTTTAATACCATGCACTAAGAATGGAATATCAAGCCCTTGTTCAATTGAAAACCCTTCAGCGGCAGAGATATTTCTAAAATTTCCATCACGATCAATAAGCGTGATTCTATCTTTTTTATAAGCAATCACCACGCCTTGCGAGTAATTAACCCCAATATTATTACTTTTACTGTACAAGTTTTCACCCAGCATAGTTTGCTGCGCAAGCGCATTACAGTTTAAGTATTGGCCAAGGCTCGTAGCGATAATATCGCTGGGCTGAATTAAACCGTTCACCTTAGAAATAAATTTATCGGAGCTGTACAATGTTGACGTGGTTACAATTTCATTGCTATTTTGCGAGATACTAAAAGCAAAAAATTCAGTAGCGTCATCACGTACAGTGGCGTTTTCAGCCCCTTTGACAATTCTTATTGCACTGTCTTTGTGTGCTTGCTCGTTAATAAAGCTCAGCTCATCAATACCGGCCACTTCCACACTACGACGTTGGCTTTGCCAAACGGGTAAAGTTTGCTGCTCAATAATGTTCGTTTTGTAAAATGCTGGCAAGCCGTACACAAGCCCAAATAACATATCACTATGATCGGTGGGTTGTAAAAATTGCGTGTTTTTATAAATACTTTGTTGGCTGGCAACAAATTTTGCTAGCTGCTCGTCATTATCAAACACCAAGATATCAACTTTTGCTGCGCTGTAATCTTCACATTTTTCTAATGGAGCAGGTGCTTGATAATTAATACCTTGGTTATTAATTTTAACGTTGTGCGCTTGCTCGTAGCTTTCAACATCCAGCAAATCGTTTTTAGCGAGTAAGCTTTTTGCCGTAGTCGGGTACGAAAGCGGTAGTACATTATCTTGTTTAGTGATATCAAATTTTAAATTGGCATCAGCCCAAATATGAATGCTGTGGCTTAGCGCAAAACAAATCACTAAAAATGAACCAGCATAACGGGCAAATTTAAACTGTTTCAAACGCCCTAAATGATGCCAAGTAAAATTACTAACAGTCAATTGAAACGCTAATATTGCTAACACTATGCTGCCTGCTAGCAAGGTAGTAAGTGCGGGTGAGTTTGTTACACGATGCCACAACAGTGAAATAATTTCAGGCAGTGCAGAGGCATTTAAATGATAACCTAAGTTAAAGTAGACGTAAGCGTCTAAAGTCAGTATTGAGGCCCCGACAGTTGCAATCACTGCTGCCATACCACGTATATGCCGTGGGTAGGGGAATACTAAACTCAAAGGGAAAACCGTCAGCACAAACGCTAAAAATGCAATAAAGCTAGTGTGGCTTAGCCAAGTAACCATCATATAGGTTATACCCATATAAGTGGTCGGTGGCGAATCGGCAAATAAATAGCTTAAGCTAATTAAAAGCGCTAAGCCAATATTGGCAAATGTAAACCAATGACCCCAACTTAATAATTGACTCGCTTTCGATGAAAACTGGTTGTGCTGCGATAAATTCATAGAGTTTACTTAACCGACTGCGCGAGTGCTTTTGCAAAGTTCTCGGTAACGGCTTGTCTTTTCCCTGTTGGTACATGCTCTTTTAAGATATGCGTGATAGAATTTCCTAAACACATAAGACTTAAATCAACCGGCGCATTATGTTTTGATAAAACATCAATAAGCTGATCGACGATTTGTTCTACTTCTTCATTAGAGTATTTTGATAAGATTGGCATCAGTTGGTTCAATAAAAAGAGTTATATTCCCGTATTTTAACACCAGAGGCGTGAAAAACAAAGATGGCAATAGATGTTAAAAAATTAGTCGTTCACTATGTAGACAAAAAAGACGACGACACTCAAATTCACCTTCGTAACGACGAAATGACTATCAACGATAAAGTGGCTGTATTCATTGAGCAATTACACCATGCCTACAATGGCAAGCCAGGCAAAGGGTTTTGTGCTTTTAGTGGCGAAAAAAACAGTATTGTAGCCTCTACCATGCAAAGCTATCGCAATAATGAGCTTGGCTTTTGGCATATGACCGAGCAAGCATCAACGGTATTAAAAGAAGAGTTAGATAAATACGCCTTTAATGAAACCGGCTATTTAGTATTTTGTCATTATCAGTACGTGGCGACTGATTATATGTTGATTGCCATGATCAATATCAAAGAGCATTACTCAATGACCTCTGAGCTTGATTTAGCCGCATCGCGTCATTTAGATATTTCGCGTATGCAATTGGCTGCTCGTATTGACTTAACCGCATGGGATACCCAGGCAGACGACAATCGTTATATTTCATTTATTAAAGGTCGTGCAGGGCGTAAAGTCGCTGACTTTTTCTTAGACTTTTTAGGTTGTGAAGAGGGCATTGATCCTAAGCAGCAAAGTCAAGTGATGCTCAATGCGGTAGAAGACTACTTATCAGAGCAAGAGTTTGATAAATCTGAAAAAGACGAGTTACGTAAGCAAGTATTCGATTACTGTAACGACTGTGTTACCACGGGTGAAGAAGCTAATGTGAGTGAACTTTCAGCAACGCTTACCAAAGGCGACGACAACCCGTTTGAAAGTTTTTGTAAAGAGCAAAGCTATGACTTAGAAGAGTCATTCCCGGTTGATAAAAAAACGGTAACCAGCATGGTTAAATTTTCAGGCTTAGGCGGGGGAGTCAGTATCAGTTTTGAGCGTAAGCATTTAGGCGAGCGTGTAACTTATAATGAATCCACTGATACGTTAGTGATCAAGGGCATTCCACCAAACCTAAAAGATCAGCTACAGCGATTTATGGAACAACAGCAAGATTAAACTCACAACGGGCTGCGAGCTACGGGTTTCGGGATCAGGCTCGTAATCCGCACCTTTTAGCCCGCTAACTTTTTTGACTCTAATCTTTGGTTTTTTAATCACAGAGAACACCGAGGCGCTGCGCGCTGCACCGAGAATACAAAACAAAACCAATACCCTGTACTTTTTAATTTCATAACATTTGTATTTAATCATTTCCTCTGTTTTCTTCTATCCTCTGTGGTAAATAAATCACTAAAATCTTATTGTCATGCTTACGGCAATTTGCGGGCTACGGGTTTCGGGATCAGGCTCGTAACCCTAACCCCGCAGCCCGTTAACTTTACCTCTATCTTCATTTTTGAACCACGGAGTACACCGAGGCGCTAAGCGCTGCACCGAGAATACAAAACAAAACCAATACCCTGTACTTTTTAATTTCATAACATCTGTATTTAATCATTTCCTCTGTTTTCTTCTATCCTCTGTGGTAAATAAATTACTAAAATCTTATTGTCATGCTTACGGCAATTTGCGAGCTACGGGTTTCGGGATCAGGTTCGAAGCCCGATCCCCGCAACCCGTTAACTTAAGATTGTAACTTTAATCTCTAAAAGCGCAGCGTCTCTTAGCCCTCTTTGTGAATAATTTTCTTAAGATCTAATTGCACTGAGAGAAGAGAATGAGGAGTAAATGAGAAGATAAAACAGGTATTAGCAGATAACTGGTAGACATAGAGCTTGATCTCGTGTGAAGCGAAGCTTCGAATGTTTTAACCTTTAACCTTTAACCTTTAACCGATTCTCGCAGCTCGAATCCCGTTGCCAGTTACATAAATGCCAGACAATAAAAAACCGCGTTAAAATTAACGCGGCTTTTTTATGCTCTTAGCTAAACTCAGTGCTTATTCAGCACTCAGCGTTTTAGTCATTGCTGAGCTTGCACGACCGGCAGGTTTTACCGAGCCAGGGCGAAGGCCGCTGTCAGGGATTAACTCACGTTTGTCATGTGCCATTGCAACCGATGTATGCTTGGTTTCGCTATCGGCTACAGGCGCAGGCTGTGCCATTGGCGCACTTGCATGTCCTGCTGTAATCACTGTTTTAGCGTTTACATTAGCTGAACTCGTTTGCGAAACTGCCTTAGGTTTATTTTCAACCACAGGTGCTTCTTTCGCTTCTACAGGTGTTTCAGTAGCGCTAACCGGTGCTGTTTCAGCTTCAACAGCAACTTCTTCAGCTGGTACTGATTCTTCAGCTTTTACTGGTTCTTCAGCTTTTACTGGTTCTTCAGCTTTTACTGGTTCTTCAGCTTTTACTGGTTCTTCAGTTTTCACTGGTTCTTCAGCTTTCACTGGTTCTTCAGCTTTCACTGGTTCTTCAGCTTTCACTGGTTCTTCAGTTTGCACTGGTTCTTCAGCTTTTACTGGTTCTTCAGCTTTCACTGGTTCTTCAGTTTTTACTGGTTCTTCAGTTTTTACTGGTTCTTCAGTTTTTACTGGTTCTTCAGCTTTTACTGGTTCTTCAGCTTTTACAGGCTCTTCAACTTTCGCTAATTCTTCTTCAACAATGTTTTGTTCAACTGCATCAGAGGCATCAACGGCCGTTTTATGTGCTTTTGCTTTTAGCTCTGCTTCGTATTCAGCAGCGGCTTGATCCGCAACTGGAATGAAAGCAGGCGCTTCATCAGACTTCTCTTGCGTGCCTTCACCTTCAGGACGACGACGACGTTGGCCAGATGCACGAAGATGACGCGGTGAACGACGTGAGCGAGTACGTGTTTGCTCTTGCTCTTCATCTTGTGTTGCCACGTTATCGTTTGCATCAACAACAGCCTCAGCTTGTTCTTTAGCAGGTGCAGGTGCTTTTTCATCAGATACCGGCGCTTGCTTTTCAACAACAGGAGCTTGCTCTTTCACTTGTGGCTTGTCTTCTTTAACCACTGGTTGCTCAACAGCTTGCTCAGTTGTTTGAACTTGCTCTGTGCTTTCGTCTTGTACGCGAACTTTTTTACGTAAATTACGACGTTGACGACGTACCTTAGGCTTTTGCTCTTTTGGCTCAGCATTCTTATCAGATTTAACTGCAGTATCCGTATTTTGAGTTGCCTCTGCTTTTACTTGCGTTTTATCTTCAGTTTTATGCTCAGGACGTTTACGCGTATTTGAATTACGACGGCGCTTATTGCGATTCTCATTCTTTTCTTGCGTATCATTTACAGGCGCCGACTCATTTTTAGCTTCAGCGTCTGCAGTACGTTCGTTACGCGGTTTATTACGAGGGTTATTATTACGACGACGTTGGTTGTTATTACGACGACGATTATCATTACCACGATTATTACTAGGGCGATCTTGCGATTGCTTTTCAGTCTGTTTTTCTGATTTTTGCTCAGTATCAGACCCAAATAACGACTTAATCCATTTACCTAATGCGGCAAATAAACCAATTTCAGCTTTTGCTTCTACTACCGGCGCAGCTTTTGCTGCCGCTTGTGGCGCAGGCGTTGAAGGCATAACGACGCCTTTAAGCTTCGGCTCTTCACGAACAGGTGCCGCTGGCGATTTAGACATTTCAAATGCTTCAGGCTCAGGCGCAACAACTTGCTCGTAGCTTACAGTTTCAAGTGTTTCGTCTTTACGTAAACGCATTACTTCGTAGTGAGGTGTTTCCATGTGTTGATTAGGAATAATCACTACATCACATTTATGATGCTTTTCAATACGGTGAACGCTACGACGTTGCTCATTCAATAAATAAGCGGCAACAGCAACAGGCACTTGAGCATTAACTTGAGCGGTGTTGTCTTTAATCGCTTCTTCTTCAATTAAACGAAGAATAGACAATGCGATTGATTCGTTAGAACGAATTGTACCTTGACCACTACAACGTGGACAAACACCTTGGCTTGCTTCGCCTAGTGAAGGGCGTAGGCGTTGGCGTGACATTTCAAGTAAGCCAAAGCGAGAAATTTTACCAATTTGTACGCGCGCACGATCTGGGCGAGCAGCATCTTTTAAGCGGTTTTCTACTTCACGTTGATGACGTGGAGGTGTCATATCAATAAAGTCGATAACAATTAAGCCACCTAAATCACGTAAACGAAGTTGACGTGCAATTTCATCTGCCGCTTCTAGGTTGGTGTTAAGCGCTGTTTCTTCAATATCGCCGCCTTTTGTTGCTTTAGACGAGTTGATATCGATAGAAGTAAGTGCTTCAGTAGGGTCAATTACAATAGAACCACCTGAAGGTAAGCGCACTTCACGTTGGAACGCAGACTCAATTTGGCTTTCAATTTGGTAATGTGTAAATAACGGTGTATCACCTTGATAAAGCTTAACGCGACTCATGAAATCAGGACGAAAACGCTCTATGTGCGCTTTAGCTTCTTCAAAAACACGAGGCTTATCAATTAAAATTTCGCCAATGTCACGACGTAAATAATCGCGAATTGCACGGAAAATTACGTTGCTTTCTTGGTGAATTAAAAATGGTGCTTTTGCACTGTCTGCCGCTTGTTGAATGGCTTCCCAGTGGACTAATAATGCTTTTAAATCGTAGTTTAGTTCTTCAAACGACTTACCTACACCTGCGGTACGTACAATTAAGCCCATACCTTTTGGTAGTTCTAAGCGGCTTAGCGACTCTTTAAGTTCAGTTCGCTCATCACCTTCGATACGGCGAGAAATACCGCCAGCGCGAGGGTTGTTAGGCATAAGGACTAAATAACTACCTGCCACGCTGATAAAGGTAGTCAGTGCTGCCCCTTTTTGGCCGCGCTCTTCTTTATCAACTTGTACAATAACTTCTTGACCTTCTTTGATCACGTCGCGAATATTCGGACGACCATGAAAGGTGTAACCTTGCGGGAAGTAAGTACGGGCAATTTCTTTTAAAGGAAGGAAACCATGACGATCAGCACCGTAATCAACAAATGCTGCTTCTAAAGATGGTTCAATACGTGTGATTTTACCTTTGTAAATATTGGCTTTTTTCTGTTCGTGACCTGGGCTTTCTATATCTAAATCATATAGGCGCTGGCCGTCAACCAGTGCTACGCGCATTTCTTCTTGCTGCGTTGCATTGATTAGCATACGTTTCATAATGTTACTCTACTAGTTTGTGTCGCTGACATGACGATGTTTTCTCGCCTGTTCAGGTGTTCCTATTTTTAGAATGTGCAGCCTCACGACTGGGTCTTTAACGGAACGGCTCTGTATTTAGTAAGCAGTATTTTAAATGCCGGCAAACAATAGGGTGTAATCACGCTATTAAATTCTAAGGGGATACAAACGCGTCGGCTGTTTAGCTCAATACTCGTTTTATCCAGAAGTTGGCCTGTCATAACAATCTTATTAAATGCATTCATATTAGGTGCGTAGGGCTCTTTAGCTTCAAACCATAGTTTCGTTTTTAAAACTACCGTTATCGTTTTTATGAGCAAAAATCGCTACCGATGTTAATGAACGCTTATTTATTAGATTTTTTTAGTTCTAAATAAGCTGCTGTACGGTACTACAATATTTGAGCGAATTCTGAACGGCGTTTTTTTACGCCGCCACTATCAGACAAATTATCTGTTCATTGCTTTTACTATCACTTTAAAAATCAATTCATGTTCAAACTTAAGCAGCAATATATTACGCGCATTGCCGTTAGTTGTGCGCACGTGTTAACTGGGTATGTATAAAAGCTTTGGAAAACTTAACTCGGATCTGTATGATCGGTTACCCAGAATGTGCATCACGAATGTTTTAATGTGTTAAAAAGCACCGTTGTTATTTGCAAATACTAAATATTTGCGCTGCTGATTATCCCACTATTATAACTGTGTTAGCAACTAAATTATTTTACTTAAATCAGTGATTAGGCAATGTCAGAAAAAACCGGCTTACAAGTAACTTTTGTCACTATCAACGAAGACCACCTAGGTCAGCGTATTGATAACTTTCTTATTACCCATTTAAAAGGGGTGCCTAAAAGCGCAGTTTACAAAATTCTTCGTAAAGGTGAGGTGCGTGTAAACAAAAAACGCATTAAACCTGTGTATAAATTGCAGCTAGACGACGTTATTCGTATACCACCAATCAGAGTGTCAGAGCGTGGAGAGTTTGTCCCTTCAAAACTCGATAAAGTAACGCGCCTTGAAGACGATATTCTATTTGAAGACAAATACCTGATGGTTATTAACAAACCATCGGGTATGGCTGTGCATGGCGGCAGTGGCCTAAGCTATGGCCTTATTGAAGCATTACGTGTTTTACGCCCAGAAGAGCGCAGCCTTGAGCTTGTGCATCGTTTAGACCGTGATACATCAGGTTGTTTACTCATTGCTAAGCGCCGCTCTGTGCTGACTGCCTTGCATGAGCAATTACGCGAAAAAACCATGGAAAAAAATTATTGGGCACTTGTTGAGGGTCAATGGGACTCTAAAACAAAAAATGTGACTGAGGGCTTGCGCAAAAACACCCTAAAATCGGGTGAACGCGTAGTACGTGTTGATAACACTGAGGGCAAACCGTCGCATACCCGCTTTAAAGTGCTTGAGCGTTTTAACGATTGCTCATTAGTACAAGCATCCCCTGTAACCGGTCGTACTCACCAAATTCGTGTGCATACTCAGTGTCAAGGTCATGCTATTGCCTGTGATGACAAATATGGCGATCAAGGGTTTGACGAGTCAATGCGTAAACGTGGTTTAAACCGCTTATTTTTACATGCCCATGATTTAAGTTTTTACCACCCTAAAAACGAAACCACTATGCGAGTAGAAGCACCGCTTGATAAAGCACTATCAAGTTGTTTAGTTAAACTTAGAGCAGCAAAAGCGTGATCTCACCCACCATGAAAAACTACAAGCTGGTGATTTTTGATTGGGACGGCACCATTATGGATTCAATTAGCAAAATAGTTAATTGTATCCGCAAAAGTGCACAGTTACTCAATATTGAACCGCCGAGCGATACTGCCAGTAAAAATATTATTGGTTTGTCGCTTGAAAACGCAATAGCGACCTTGTTTCCTGATTACAGTGAGCATCACGAAGCGCTTATTGCAGGTTATAAACAGCAGTATGCGCTTGATACCACCCCAACACCGGTGTTTGAGCACGTTGAACAGGTGCTCACTGAGTTAAAAAATCAAGGCGTAATATTGGCGGTTGCCACAGGTAAAAGCCGAATAGGGCTGGAACGCCTTCTAGATGAAAGCCAGTTGCGTCACTTTTTTAGTGCTACGCGAACCAGTGACGACGCTAAATCAAAACCCGCTCCCGATATGCTTTATCAATTGCTTGAAGAGCTAGGGGTAAGTGTTGATGAAGCGCTAATGATAGGCGACACCCAAATAGATATGGCAATGGCAAAAGCCGCAGGTATGGATAGAATAGGGGTAACCATGGGCGTACACAACGCTGCGCAATTAAACGAGTTTACGCCTATTGCAACAGCTGACAACTATCAGCAGTTGCAACAACTTTTACTTAGTTAGTTTGTGCGCTTAATACATCTAAGCCAAACTCAGCCAATAATTGGCTGAGTTTAATGAGTGGTAAACCAATTAAACTATTTGGGTCATCACCACTGAGCTTTTCAAATAAACAAATACCCAAGCCTTCACTTTTAAAACTTCCTGCACAATTATAAGGTTGCTCTGCATCGCAATAAGCACTTATTTGCGCCGTTGTTAACGTTTTAAAAGTGACATTAAAGGGCTCAACAAGGGTTTTGCTTTGCTTAGTGTCTATATCATACACACACAAGCCAGTTAAAAAAGTGACCGTTTGCCCACTAAATAAGCTGAGTTGTTTTATGGCGTTTTCTTTATTGTGTGGTTTACCTAAGATTTGGCCATTAAATACAGCAACTTGGTCGGAGCCAATCGCTAAGCCTTGGCCAAAATGCTCGACCGCAGCTGCGGCTTTTAGTTCGCTTAAACGTTTAACAAGATCGTTAGGTGTTTCGTTGCTGTGAGGCGTTTCGTCAACATCGGGCGAAAACGTTTCAAAAGGCAGATTAAATTTTTGTAATAAAGACTGCCTAAAAGGCGAGCTTGAGGCTAATATAAGAGAGTGCTTCATGGCATGTTTTCCTAGCATAAATCAGATTGAGTTAGGATAAATCAGATCCGTGAGTAAAACACGTGAAAAACAACGTAAAATTGGTTTTTTACTTTGACTAACCCACTAACTATCTATATGATGCAGCCCCTATGCAAAAGGTGAAAATTCCCATCACCCTTCATCCGGGCAAAGCAGCGCAACACCGTTTAAAGTATGACGGCATTGTACCGCTTGAGAAACTTCCTCGTTTACGAGGGGTTATCCAGGAAGAAGTAGGTGAAATAGCGGTAAAAATTCATTGCAAAAACGATGAGCAAGGTTTAGTTGTGATTAGTGGCAATTTGTCCACACACGTAACTGTCACTTGTCAACGTTGTAATGGTGATTTAGGGTTGGATTTGGATCAAGACTTTGTGTATTCGCCAGTCGGTTTGGATGCAGAGTCAGATGATCTTCCAGAAAGCTACGACGAAGTAGCACTTGATGAAAATGGTGAAATAGACGTGTTTGAGTTAATCGAAGACGAGCTCATTTTAGCAGTGCCATTAGTGCCTACCCACAACGAAGCTTCATGCAGTTATACAGCAGAGCCTGCCAGCTTTGGTGTTTTAAAGGCGGAAGATGATAAACCAAATCCATTTGATATTTTGAAACAACTTAAGAAAGATTCTTAGGAGAAGACTATGGCTGTACAAAAAAGCAAAAAGTCTCGTGCAAGACGCGGCATGCGCCGTTCACACGATGCGATCAGTGGTCCAACTTTAACTGTAGACCAAACATCTGGTGAGACTCATCGTCGTCACCATGTGACTGCAGATGGTTACTACAAAGGCGTTCAAGTAATTTCTAACTAAGAGATTGCTTATATGCTGACCAATCTAACCATAGCGTTAGATATGATGGGGGGCGATTATGGCCCCCGTTCATCTATCCCCGCAGCCGTTTCCGCGGTAAATGCTAATGCCAACTTAAAACTCATTTTATGTGGCAACGAGCAAGTAATAGCTAAACAATTAGAATCACTCGATTCACTTTCTCATCCCAGATTAATAATTCGCCATTGTAATGACGTTGTCACAAATGCCTGCGAACCCGCTGTTGCTATACGCTCAAAAAAAGATTCCTCAATGCGTGTTGCCCTTGATTTAGTTAAATCGGGTGAAGCGCAAGCCTGTGTTAGCTCTGGCAATACAGGGGCGCTATTTTTTATGGCGCATTACGTATTAAAAATGCTTCCAGGAGTGAAACGTCCCGCACTCATATCGGCTGTACCGACTGAACGTAAAAATCCTGTTTACTTACTCGATTTAGGTGCCAATGTGCACTGTGATGCGCAAATGCTGTATCAGTTTGGCATTATGGGTTCGGTAGTGGCAGGACAAGCACTTGGGTGTGATAACCCAAAAGTCAGTTTATTAAATATTGGCGCCGAAGACATCAAAGGTCACGACGAAATTAAGCAAGCCGCGCAGTTAATGCAGCAAAGCGAGCTGATTAATTATATTGGCTACAGTGAAGGTAGCGATATTTTTTCTGGCAAAGCCGATGTTATTGTCTGTGAAGGGTTTGTCGGTAACGTTGCACTTAAAACCTGCGAAGGTATTGCCAAACTTATCATGAAAAAGTTCACTCGTGCCCTCGAAAAACACGTTGTTTATAAGTGCATGGCGTTTATGTTGGCGCCAATCATAAAAAAACTCTATAAAAGAGTGAACCCCGACCAGTATAACGGCGCTTCTCTGGTAGGATTGCGCGGTATTGTTGTTAAAAGCCATGGAAATGCCTCAGCTAAAGCATTTCATGCCGCAATCGACGAAGCAGTGAAAGAAGTAGAACGTCAACTTCCGGATAAAATTGCTGCTATCTTCGAAAAAACACATTCTAAAGACACGGTGGCCAATCAGTAAATTGATGTGCCGTGTTATACATTATTTATTTTGTTTAATTAAAAGAGCAAACTATGGCACAAAAAATTGCACTTCTTTTTCCAGGTCAAGGCTCGCAAACTGTGGGTATGTTAAACGAGCTACTTGAAAGCTCAGACATAGTAAAAGCCACATTTGCAGAAGCATCAACCGCACTAGGATACGACCTAGCAGATCTCGTTCTTAACGGCCCAGAAGAAAAACTAAATCAAACTCACCGTACTCAACCTGCTTTATTAACAGCAAGCGTTGCTATTTACCGTCATTGGTTAGCAGCAAATCCAGATGCAGACGTTGTCATGGCAGGGCATAGCTTAGGCGAATACTCAGCACTAGTATGTAGCGATGTGATCAGCCTAAGTGAAGCTGTAAAACTGGTTGAAAACCGTGGTTTATACATGCAAGAAGCTGTCCCTGCGGGTGTGGGTTCTATGGCCGCTATTATTGGTTTAGGTGATGACGAAATTAAAGCAGCATGTGAAGCCTCTGCACAAGGTGAGGTTGTTTCACCGGTTAATTACAACTCGCCAGGCCAAGTGGTTATTGCCGGTCATAAAGATGCAGTAGATAGAGCATCAGTCGCCTGTAAAGAAGCCGGCGCAAAACGTGCACTGCCATTATCGGTTAGCGTACCGTCGCATTGTGAACTTATGAAACCTGCGGCTGAAAAATTAGCCGCCGATTTAGCGGCTTTAACATTTAATTCACCTAAGTGTGATGTAATTAATAATGTTGATGTAAAAGCTGAAGGTTCAGCCGATGCAATTAAAGACGCATTAGTACGTCAGTTATATAGCCCAGTTCGTTGGACTGAAACAGTGCAAGCATTAGTTGCACAAGGCGTAACGCAAAGTTATGAATTTGGCCCTGGTAAAGTATTAACAGGACTTGCAAAACGCATTGATAAAGCGATGGTGTGTGGCTCAGTTAACGACCTTGCATCAATCGATACAGCTAAATAAGAGTATATAATATGAGTAATTTATTTTCTTTAGAGGGCAAAGTTGTCCTGATCACCGGCGCTAGCCGTGGTATTGGTAAAGCGATTGCAAACACCTTAGTGGCGCAAGGCGCAAAGGTAGCGGGCACCGCGACAAGCGAGTCAGGTGCGGCTAAAATTAGCGAATACTTAGGTGATAACGGTAAGGGTTATGCGCTTAACGTCACCGATCCTGCGTCAATTGAGGCAACATTAGCAGCAATTAAAGCCGATTTAGGTGATATTGATGTTTTAGTAAATAACGCCGGTATTACGCGCGATAATTTATTAATGCGCATGAAAGAGAGTGAGTGGGACGATATTATCGACACCAACTTAAGCTCTATTTTCCGTTTATCTAAAGCGGTACTTCGCCCAATGATGAAGAAAAAGAACGGCCGTATTATCAATATTGGCTCAGTAGTGGGCACTATGGGTAACGCTGGCCAAGCGAACTACGCGGCAGCTAAAGCGGGTGTTATCGGTTTTTCTAAATCATTAGCGCGTGAAGTTGCTTCTCGTGGTATTACTGTTAACGTGGTTGCACCGGGATTCATCCAAACAGACATGACGGATGATTTGACAGATGAGCAAAAAGCAGCAACGCTTGCAAACGTACCTGCGGGTCGTTTAGGCCAGCCAGATGAGATTGCAGCAGCTGTGTGTTATTTAGCATCTGACGCTGCTGCGTACGTATCTGGTGAAACTTTGCATGTAAATGGTGCGATGTACATGGTTTAGCTTCGCAATGCGAAATAGTTAAACCACAAATTACCGATGAGTTTGCTAAAAAATATTGAATTTTTCGCAAACTTGCTTTAAACATACTTGAAATCGCTGTGAAAATAAGCGATAAAAGATAAAATAAACACTCAAGAGGTTTGACCAGCAAATTATTTATGGTCAAAAGATTGAATCAGAGAATTATCGGACGTAAACTACGCCGCAATCTGAAAATAACGCATTGGCGTTTTTAATAAAGGAAAGAAGAATGAGCAATATCCAAGAACGCGTAAAGAAAATTATCATCGAACAGCTAGGTGTTAAAGAAGAAGAAGTTAAAAACGAAGCTTCATTCGTTGATGACCTAGGTGCAGACTCTCTTGATACTGTTGAATTAGTAATGGCTCTTGAAGAAGAGTTCGACACTGAGATCCCAGATGAAGAAGCTGAAAAGATCACTACAGTACAATCTGCAATCGATTACGTTACAGCTCACGCTGAGTAATTAATCGCAAATTAAGGGCAGCATCCGCTGCCTTTAATCTTTATATCCAAACCACCTCAAAGTACATGATTCAATTCCAAACCCTCACCTATCATCAGCAATTAAGTTGTTATTGCTCAGCGTTGGTTATTGGTTTGAGACTCGCACTTTGAGGTAGCTTGGGTATGATCATCCCCAATACTAATAACATAACTAGCAACAGCGTTAACGCTGAAATAAACTGAGCTAAGTTAATTGGTATAATAATAATTCCTTATTGGAGGCAAACCGTGGCTAAACGTCGTGTCGTCGTAACTGGCTTAGGAATGTTGACGCCGCTAGGCAATGATGTGCAATCAACCTGGCAAGGCTTATTAGATGGTAAAAGTGGTATTCAAAATATTACCCACTTTGATACATCAAAATTTGGTACTCACTTCGCTGGTTTAATCAATGATTTTGATGCATCGGCTTATATGTCGCCAAAAGATGCTAAAAAAATGGATTTATTTATCCAGTATGGCATTGCAGCGGGTGTTCAAGCTTTTCAAGATTCAGGCCTCGAAGTAACAGACCAAAACGCAACCCGTATTGGTGTAGCGGTAGGTTCAGGCATTGGTGGCTTAACCCTAATCGAAGAAAACCACATTAAATTACTAAACAGCGGTCCACGAAAGTTATCGCCGTTTTATGTACCGTCTACCATTATTAATATGATCTCGGGTCACTTATCAATAATGCACGGTTTGCGTGGTCCTAATATTTCAATTGTGACGGCATGTACCACAGGCCTGCACAACATTGGCCATGCAGCACGTATGATTGCCTACGGCGATGCCGATGCAATGGTTGCCGGTGGCGCAGAAAAAGCGTGTACGCCAATTGGTATGGGTGGCTTTAATGCCGCACGTGCGCTTTCAACACGTAACGACGACCCACAAGCAGCGTCTCGTCCGTGGGATAAAGACCGTGATGGCTTTGTGCTTTCTGATGGCGCTGGTGTTGTGGTTGTTGAAGAATACGAACACGCTAAAGCTCGTGGTGCTAAAATTTATGCAGAGCTTGTTGGCTTTGGCATGAGTGGCGATGCCTACCATATGACCTCGCCACCAGAAGACGGCGCAGGTGCAGCACTGGCTATGGAAAACGCATTAAACGATGCGCAAGTAAATGCAGAGCAAGTTGGCTACATTAACGCACACGGTACGTCTACTCACGCGGGTGACAAAGCCGAAACCTCAGCGGTTAAAACCATTTTTGGTGATTCAGCGAAAGATGTGATGGTAAGCTCATCTAAATCGATGATGGGTCATTTACTAGGTGCAGCGGGCTCTGTTGAGTCGATAGTGTCTATCTTATCGTTGACCGAGCAAAAAGTAACACCCACAATTAACCTAGACAACCCAGATGAAGGCTGTGATTTAGATTACGTACCGCACACAGCACGAGACGCCAAACTTGATTACGCGTTGTGTAACTCATTTGGTTTTGGTGGTACTAATGGCTCGTTACTGTTTAAAAAGGTATAATCTTTTTTAACAACGAACGACAATAAGAACCCAGTTGTTTAACTGGGTTTTTTTATGTGTAAAAAAATATGCAAACAATAATAACAGCAAGTGAAACCAGTACCGTAAGTACCCGCGATAGAGGCTTAAACTATGGCGATGGCTTTTTTACAACCGCAATTATTACTCATGGACAGGTTGAGCATTGGGCTTATCATAAAGCGCGTTTAATTGAATGCGCGCAGCGTTTAGGGTTTCCAGCGCTTGAGTTTAAAGCACTTGAGTCGCACATTACTCAGCAAATAGCATCACAGGTTCAAGCGGTTCTTAAAATAGTGGTAACACGTGGCGAGGGCGGGCGAGGCTATGCGCCGCCAAGCGAATGTAATTTAAACATTATTGTGAGTGTTTTACCTTATCCAGCGCATTATCACAGCTTACACGAGACAGGAATTAGTTTAGCCATCAGTCCAATTAAACTGGCTTTACAACCGCACTTAGCAGGGCTTAAAACCTTAAATAGGCTTGAGCAAGTATTGATTAAAAATGCCCTACAAGCCGAGCAAAGTGATGATGCGTTAGTGCTTGATTACAACAACAATGTAATTGAAACCTCAGCGGCTAATATTTTTGCGATAAAAAATAATAAAGTAATTAGCCCCAGGCTTGATGAGTGCGGCATTAAAGGTGTTTTTCTGCAATCTTTATGTGATAAATTAGCAATTGAATTTAAAACTATCAGCGTTGATGAGCTTACCCAAGCAGACGCGGTATTTGTATGTAATAGTTTAATGAAAATTGTGCCGGTAAAAAGCATAGGCGAGCACTGTTTTGATATTGCTCACAGTCAGTCATTACTAACAGTAGCCAAGGAGGCTTAGTGTTAAAAGTTATAGTATCAGTATTATTGCTGGCTTTTTTTAGCTCAGTGATTGGCTATCAGCAATTACAGGCAACCATTCAAACGCCATTACAGATAGCCGATAACACCCAATTTGAAGTTAAAAAAGGCACCGGCTTTAATAAATTGTGTCGTCAGTGGCAGCAGCAACAGTGGGTAGAAGACTGTTGGCGTTTTCAAATATTAGCTAAGCTCGACCCAACCTTGACCGATTTAAAAGCAGGTTTGTACGAATTAAGCTCAGATAGCGTGCTTAATAACATCAAAAAAATTAACCAAGGTCAGCAAATTAGCTTTAGCTTTACCATTATTGAAGGCCAAGCACTTAGAGATGTTTTAAATACTCTGAGTACTTCTACACACTTACAAAACGATTTAAAACTTGAGCAACTTGGCGAGCAAATAATAGGTAAGCAAACCCATCTAGAAGGGTGGTTATTCCCCGATACCTATCATTACCATAGCAATGATACTGCCAGCAGTTTACTAAAACGTGCTGCGCAAAAAATGCAGCAAACATTAGCAGATGCTTGGCAGCAACGGGCAAGTGATTTACCTTACGATACTGCCTATGAAGCACTGATCATGGCCTCTATTATTGAAAAAGAAACCGCGCTTGCCAGCGAACGTCCGTTAATTGCATCGGCGTTTATAAATAGATTAAACACCAATATGCGCTTACAAACCGATCCAACCGTAATATATGGCCTAGGCGAAGATTTTGACGGTGATATTAAACGTAAAGACTTGAGAAATTACACACCGTATAATACTTATCGTATTAACGGATTACCGCCCACACCCATTGCCATGCCATCCAAAGAAGCGATTTTAGCCGCGGTAAACCCGCCTAAAAGCGAGTATGTTTACTTTGTAGCAAAAGGCGATGGCAGCCATCAGTTTTCAACCACATTAAAGCAACATAATGCGGCGGTTAACCAGTATATTTTAAATAAAAAGAATTAGTGTTTATGAAACCAAAATTTATAGTGATAGAAGGCCTAGAAGGCGCAGGTAAATCAACCGCTATTGCCTTGTGCCAAGACTTTTTAAACCATCATCATATTGATTTTATTAATGTGCGTGAACCCGGTGGTACGCCATTGGCTGAATCCTTACGTACCTTAGTAAAAGCAGAGCATCAAGAAGAAATTGCCTTTGAAACTGAGCTACTTATTATGTACGCAGCACGCTCACAGCTAATGCACAATGTGATCAACCCAGCACTTGAGCAAGGGCAATGGGTATTGGCTGATCGTCACGACTTATCGTCACAGGCGTATCAAGGCGGCGGGCGAGGAATTAGTGCAAACACGTTAGCGTCGTTATCCTCTATGGTGTTAAAAGGATTAAAACCCGATTTAACCATTTACCTTGATATTGACCCTGTTATTGGTCTTGAACGTGCAAAAGGGCGGGGTGAACTCGATAGAATTGAACAAGAAGCCATTGAGTTTTTTCAGCGCACCCGTATGCGTTACATTGAGCTTGCAAATGATGACGACAGCATTAAAACCGTTGATGCTAACCAAAGTATTGATAAAGTACACCGTGATATTACCAATGTACTGCGCACATTTTTTTCAGGGTTAAAATAATATGGCATTGCCATGGCTTAACGATGTAGAGCAACGCTTAGCGCAAAGCTATAAAGCGCAGCGCTTTCATCACGCGCAGCTATTTTGCGGGCCTATTGGGGTCGGCAAGTTTGAGCTAAGCGATCAATTAGCTAACAGTTTGTTATGTCATAATACACAATCGCAGTTGAGTGCACCTAATAGCGTGCTAACGCCGTGTGGGCAGTGTAAAAGCTGCTCGTTAAATCTAGCTGGGACGCACCCAGATAAACGCGTTACTCAAGTAGAAGGGCAAAGCATAGGTGTAGACGACATACGCGGCATAAGCGATTTTATGCACCAGTCGGCGGCGCAAAATGGCAACAAAGTGGCGATTATTGAAAACTGCGAAAAAATGACTACCGCAGCGGCTAATGCGTTATTAAAAACCTTAGAAGAGCCCAGTAACAGCCGGTTTTTAATTCTCACAACCAGCCAAGCGGCGCAATTACCAGCGACTATTTTAAGCCGCTGTGCTAAAACTGAGGTCAAAGTAACCAACAGCCAGCTAGCACAGCAGTGGCTAAGTTCTTTAGATGTGCCTAACTACCCATGGTTATCATTGTTTTACAGTCAACCCCTGCAAGTAAAGCAGTGGCAACAGCAAAATCAGCTAGAAAGTATTGATACACTCTATAAATTTGCAACTGAGTTTAAACAAAGCCATAATTTCAATGCGTTAGTCGATATAATAAATAAACAGCCTGAGCTTGTTCGTATTTTTACCTTATTTTTAAGTGAGCAGCTAAAACAGCAGCTTTTAAACGGCATGAGTTTTGAAGCCTACCAAGTTGCACAGCAAGCCTTGAATGATTTTTTACAAAATAACATACAAATTCTTGGGCTAAACTTACCGCTTGCGGTATCACGACTAGCGTATACATTACGCAACCAATAAAAAGGATTAGATATGCAAGAGCTATTAGTTGATATAGATGACCTTGACGAACTATATCGCTGCTACATGCCTTTTTTAAAAAAAGGGGGGCTATTTGTACGCACCAATATGCGTTATGAGCCTGGGTATTCACTCGCTTTACGAGTAACCTTACCTGATGCCTTAGAAGACGATGTGGTCACCGGTAAAGTCACGTGGATCACTCCGCAAGGTGCACAAAGCTCAAACCCTCCGGGGATCGGCATTAGCTTTTTAGATGATAAAACAAACCTAAACGCGAAGATCGAAAAACTGCTGGGGACTATGTTAAACTCCGGCAATCCAACTTATACCATGTAGTAAAAACAGGCCTTATTTTGATTGTAGATTCTCATTGCCATTTAGACCGTCTTGATTTTGATAAACTCGATTTAAACCTAGACCAAGTACTTGATAACGCCCGTGCCAAAAAAGTAGAACACTTTTTATGTGTGAGCGTCACACTTGATCAGTTCCCTAATATGCTAGAGCAAATTAAGCATTACGACGACGTATCAGCGTCATGTGGTGTACATCCGCTTGATCAAAAAGACGCGCTCAACAAACAGCAATTAATTGATTTAGCCTCGCACCACAAAGTAGTGGCTATTGGCGAAACCGGGCTTGACTACTATTATGCAAAAGATACTCACGCAGTGCAGCAAGCAAGCTTTGTTGGCCATATTGAAGTAGCCAACGAATTACAAAAGCCACTTATTATTCATACCCGCGACGCACGTGCCGACACCATTAATTTAATGCGTGAACACAAAGCAGAAAACTGCGGTGGGGTATTACATTGCTTTACCGAAGATTGGGATATGGCTAAAAAAGCCATTGATATGGGTTTTTATATTTCTATTTCAGGTATTGTAACCTTTAAAAATGCGGTAGAACTTAAAGAAGTGGTAAAACAAATTCCACTTGATCGACTGCTTATTGAAACCGACTCGCCGTATTTAGCCCCAGTACCGTACCGTGGTAAAACTAATCAGCCAGCGTACGTGGAAGACGTTGCTTACTATATTAGTGAACTAAAAGGTATTAGCTTTAACGAATTGGCAAAGGCCACTACCGATAATTTTTATTCTTTATTTAAATTAGCAGCTAAAGGCTAACCTCATGAAGACTCTCTCGGTGCAACACCCGCTGTTAATTATGGGGCCTATGGTGCGCCGAGCAGAAAAAACCACAGTTTGTATTCAGTTTGCTACCTCAAAGCAGGTAAACGGCCGTATAGAGCTAATGGGTTACGAATGCTATAGCGAACAAAATAGCGTTAGACTGGGTGAACATTTATTTTTACAGTTTATAGTTATTAAACCCATAAACAGCCAGTTCCCGCGCGACATATTACTACAATATCAGTTATTTTTTGATGACAGCCCCGTTGATTTATCAGCGTTTAGTTTTAATGATGGCGCGTTACCTGCGTTTGTGATCCCCAAAAGATTGACGCAAATATTGCATGGCTCGTGTCGTAATGCACATCATCCCGCAAAGGATAGCCTAGTTAGTTCAAGTCAGTGGCAAGCTACTCAACGCAGTAATAATCAGCAAGGTGCGCAGTTGCTATTACTCTCGGGCGATCAGGTATATGCTGACGATGTAGCAGGGCCTATGTTATTAGCTATCCATCAACTCATTAAGCAATTAGGCATTTACAAAGAGCAACCGCTTGCGCTGGATTTACCCGACGATATTAGCCAACAGCTTTATGGCCGCCATCATTTACTCCCTACCACCTCATGGAAAAAGCGCTCTAAATTAGGCATAGGTTACTGGTTAAAAAAAGACGAGCCGCATTTTTCTAGCGTAAAAGCGTATAACCACCTTATTCATTTTGAAGAATTTGTAGCATTGTACTTACTTAATTTTAGTAGTGCCGCGTGGCAATATGCTGACTTATCAAAGCTAAATTACTCAGGCGGTAACGAAAAAAGCCAAGCATTGTTTAGCACAGAAAAAGCCACACTCATTGATTACGCTAAAGGCTTAGCTGAGGTAGAGCGGTTATGTGCCAATGTGTCTACATTAATGATGTTTGACGATCACGATGTAACTGATGATTGGAACCTCACCGCCGGGTGGGAGCAAGCCATTAATCAAAACCCCAGCAGTAAGCGTATTGTAAATAATGGCTTAGCAAGCTATTGGCTGTTTCAGGGAATGGGGAACGACGCACTGCAAAAAACCGGTGCGCTACTTACTCCATTTACAACAAGTCTAGCTGGGGATAAGCAATGGCAATTCAAAGCATTTGATAAACATCTAAACGATTTTAACCATTGGCATTATGAGCTAACAACTATTCCTAAAGTGGTGGTGCTTGATACCCGAACACACCGCTGGCGTAACGAGCAGAACTTTAATGAACCCTCAGGCTTGTTAGATTGGGAGCGTCTCACTGAGCTTGAAGAAAGCCTACTCAGCCATGACCAAGTCATTATTGTATCGCCCGCACCGGTGTTTGGAGTCAAATCAATAGAGGCAATTCAAGCGGTGTTTAACATGTGTGGGCAACCGCTTATGGTTGATGTAGAAAACTGGATGGCGCACGAAGGCTCAGCTAAAAAATTGCTCGACACATTTAGACGCACCGACACCCCAAATGAAACGCTGATTTTATCAGGCGACGTGCATTATTCGTTTTGTTTTTCAGTGCAAAAGCGTTTTGGCGATCACCCCAACAGAATTTGGCAGCTCACAGCCAGTGGCATTAAAAACGAGTTCCCGCGTAAGCTAATAAATGTGCTTGATAAGCTCGACTCCATTTTATATGGCCCTAAAAGTCCGCTTAACTTTTTTACCAAACGCTGGCACATGGAAGTCGACAAACACCAAACTAAAGGCACAGGCCAAAAGTACCTAGTAAGTGATTCGGCTATTAGTTTGGTTACCCTTAAAGGCGGCAATTTAGTCCGCTACCAGCTCATACACGGCGACGGCCACACCACCGAATTTGATTTAGAAGAGCAGTAAATTTGAACAGGCGATAGGTTTTAGGTGCTAGGTATCAGGCCGCTATTATTTCCGACTTGTAGCAGCGACTTCATGTCGCGTCATTTTTAATGTCGTGAGCGGCGGGCGACGGGCTTCGAGTTGCGGGCTCAATATCCAAAACGCAGCGTCTCTTAACCCTCTGTGGTAAAAAATCACTAAAATATTTTTTGAACAAAGAGAAGGGAATGAGAAACAAATGAGAGGGTCAAGCCGGTTCTAGGTTGATATTATTGCTGACTTGTAGCAGCGACTTCATGTCGCGTCATTTTTAATGTCGTTATCGACGGGGCGACGGGCAACGAGCTTCTAGTTGCGGGCTAAATATCTAAAAGCGCAGCGTCTCATAACCTTCTTTGTGAATAAATTACTTAAACCCAAAACATAAAAATTATTCTTGAACCACAGAGAACACCGAGGCGCTGCACGCTGCACGCTGCACTGAGAATACAAAGTATTTGCTAATACTTATAACATTTGTATTTAGTCACTTTCTCTTTTTTCTCCTACCCTCTGTGGTAAAAAAATCACTAAAATATTTTTTGAACAAAGAGAAGGGAATGAGAAACAAATGAGAGGGTCAAGCCGGTTCTAGGTTGATATTATTGCTGACTTGTAGCAGCGACTTCATGTCGCGGCATTTTTTAATGTCGTTAGCGACGAGCTTCGAGTTGCGGGCTAAATAACTAAAAGCGCAGCATCTCTTAGCCCTCTTTGCGCATCATTCACTTAGGCCTAATTGAACTGAGAGAAGAGAATGAGAAGTAAATGAGAAAATAAAGCCACTAACCCAAGTGATTAATTGTTTTGTTACTGCCTCTAAAAGCGAAGCGTCTCTTAACCCTCTTTGTGAATAATTTTCTTAAAGATCTTATTGCACTGAGAGAAGAGAATGAGAAGTAAATGAGAAGATAAAACAAGTGTTAGGGATTAGGCCCGTAACCCGACCCCCGCAGCCCGATAACTTTCGACTTTAACCTCTAAAAGCGAAGCGTCTCTTAACCCTCTTTGTGAATAATTTTCTTAAAGATCTTATTGCACTGAGAGAAGAGAATGAGGAGTAAATGAGAAGATAAAACAAGTGTTAGGGATTAGGCCCGTAACCCGCCCCCCGCAGCCCGATAACTTTCGACTTTAACCTCTAAAAGCGCAGCGTCTCTTAGCCCTCTTTGTGCATACTTTTCTTAAAAATCTAATTGAACTAAGAGAAGGGAATGAGGAACAAATGAGAAGGCCAAAAAGATGTTAGGATACAGCTCGTAACCCGCAGCCCGATAATTTCGACTTTAACCTCTAAAAGCGAAGCGTCTCTTAACCCTCTTTGTGAATAATTTTCTTAAAGATCTTATTGCACTGAGAGAAGAGAATGAGGAGTAAATGAGAAGATAAAACAAGTGTTAGGGATTAGGCCCGTAACCCGACCCCCGCAGCCCGATAACTTTCGACTTTAACCTCTAAAAGCGCAGCATCTCTTAGCCCTCTTTGCGCATCATTCACTTAGGCCTAATTGAACTGAGAGAAGAGAATGAGAAGTAAATGAGAAAATAAAGCCACTAACCCAAGTGATTAATTGTTTTGTTACTGCCTCTAAAAGCGCAGCGTCTCTTAGCCCTCTTTGTGCATACTTTTCTTAAAAATCTAATTGAACTAAGAGAAGGGAATGAGGAACAAATGAGAAGGCCAAAAAGATGTTAGGATACAGCTCGTGACTCGCTCCCCGCAGCCCGGTAACTTTCGACTTTAACCTCTAAAAGCGCAGCGTCTCTTAGCCCTCTTTGTGCATACTTTTCTTAAAGATCTTATTGAACTAAGAGAAGTGAATGAGGAACAAATGAGAAGGCCAAAAAGATGTTAGGATACAGCTCGTAACCCGCAGCCCGGTAACTTTCGACTTTAACCTCTAAAAGCGCAGCGTCTCTTAGCCCTCTTTGTGCATACTTTTCTTAAAGATCTTATTGCACTGAGAGAAGTGAATGAGGAGTAAATGAGAAGGTCAAACAGATGTAGGGCACAGCTCGTGACTCGCTCCCCGCAGCCCGGTAACTTTAGACTTTAACCTCTAAAAGCGCAGCGTCTCATAGCCCTCTTTGTGCATAATTTTCTTAAGATCTTATTGTAATGATATAACTGGATGAAGTGTTAGGTGTTAGAGCTTGCTCACGGCGGGTTGCGAACTACGGGTTTCGGGATTAGGCTCGTGACTCGCTCCCCGCAGCCCGTTAACTTTCACTACGCCGTTTTTTAATCCGCTTTGGTGCCGGTAACTTATTGGTTAATAAAGCTAAACATAACACCACGATAAACAATATAGAATTAGCCCCCGCCTGCAGCGAATAATCAACCGACGAATGCAGCATCATTGCCACAATAGCTGTAGCACAACCAAACGCCACACCCTGATAAAGGGCCGTTTTGCGCGTTCGCATAGTATTAATACATAACCATAAACAATAAACCACTAACAGCCCCAAAAACGCCGTTGCAGGAATACCCAGCTCAACTGCAAATTGCACATAATCGTTATGCGCATTGTCGTAGTAGCCAGAGTAGGGCTCAGACTGATATGCAGGAAACGCAGTGTAAAAAGTACCGCCGCCCGAGCCTAATAACGGGTTATCTAAAATCAGCGGGATTGAGTCGCGTACAACTTCATCGCGAGTTTCCGATTGTAAACTGGTTTCGCTAATACGTTGTTTTACCTTTTCTACATCGAAAATGGCACCAATGATGATTAAATCGATAATAAAAAAGCTCACAATCAGTAACTTAAATGCCTTAGGCTTTTGTTTATAAACAAACAGCGCCAGTAAGCTCACTATAATTAAGGCGATAAAAAAGGCCGAATTACCCATGCGACTACGGGTTAAAATAAGCGCCACAATTATAATAATTAGCGATATACGCAAAATTATTTTAGAGCTTAATATAATCTCAGCCCAAGCACGTAAGGTTTGTTTTAAAGTAGGCTTGTAGCCGTTGTTAGTGCGTTTTAGTTCGCTAATTAAAACACCAATGCCTAAGCATAAGCACAGCGCTAAATAGTTAGCTAAAAAGTTAGAATAGGTAAAAGTACCAATCGCTCTGTCGGTGTGTTTGTAGCCAAATAAAGGGCTAACAATATCGGGCGACAAGTTTAAGTAACTAGCATACAAAGCCTGAAAAACACCGGCGCAAATGACGGCGTAAATTAATTTTTTAATACGATTTACATTATTACAGTAATTAAATATTAACCAGCTCAACATTATTAAAAAACTGGTTTTTAATAACATTTGTTTTGTTTGAAAAGCATCAACACTTACGCCAAATAACTGAACCGCGCACACCAAAGCAACAATGCCTAAGGCAGTAAATAACGGCCAAGTATATCGAGGAGGGAAAAGTGCTTGGTGGTTATTTAAAACACTGTTTGCCAAGTGAGTAATAAAGGTAAAGCTAGTTAAAATACCAATAGCTAAAATTGCCCAAGGCCTGTAACTACCTAAAGGAAGGGGAAGCAAAAAAAGGATCAGGCAAATAAGGAAAAATATAAAACGATTCAAAATAAACTCAAACAAAGTAAAAACGCAGCCAATTGGCTGCGTTTGAATATACTAATAGTAAAAACTAGTTACCGACTTCAGATATACCGTTATCACCGCCTGTACCACCAGAACCTGGAGGTGTTGGTAATGTTGGTAAGCTACCTACTGGCGGAGCAGGCTGACCCGCACCAGGACCTGCAGCCGTTGCTTCAGAAGCGGTTGTTGCATCAACACCTGCGGTAATTGCTGCTAGGGTAATTGCATCAGTATCTAAACCAGCATCCGAAAGAGCAGCTAAAAAGTCAGAAATTAATGGATTGTCTGCACCAAAACGTGCCACAACAGCAGCAACCATTGCATCTATATCAGCAGCGCCACAAGCGCCATTAAGCAGTTTTTCGTCTAGCTTGATTTTTTCTTTATTTTTACAAATACGTTTAATCGCTTCTACTAAATCTTCGCGTAATTGCTCTGGCGTAGTATCTGCTGTTACGTTATTAAGAATATCAATAATGCTATTTATGCTCACTTCTTGAACCACTGCATTATTATCCGTTTGTGCATAGGTTGGCAAAGCAGTTAGAGCAGACGCACTAGCTACTAAGCCAGCTAAAATTAATTTTTTCATTTCTCGTCCCTTGGTTGAGTACTAATTGCAAAATTTTAGCGCATCGGTGCAAAAAGTAAACTCTTTATTTACGCCATTTTCATTAGATTTAATGATTTTTGATGGTGGCAGTATTAAATTACCTTGTACGCCATCACATCCTAGGTATTCAAGTATTTCTAAAGTCTCGGTTTTTTCAATTAAACAGGCTAAAACTTTAATACCAAAGCCATGACAAATATTATTAACTGTTTGAATATAAAATTGACTTTGCGGGTTAGTTACCAAATCTTGAATGTAACTACCATCAATTTTAACGTACTCAATATCAAGACCTTGTAAATACCTAAACGACGTTAAGCTAGTACCAAAGTGTTCAATACACACATTAATACCCAGCTCTTTAATTGCATCTATATGTAAAGACGCAACATGCACGTTATAAAGCAAACCAATTTCATGTAGTTCAAACACTAAGTTTGTTTTAATTACCGGTTTCGTGTGCGAGTAAAGGGTAAGCCATTGTATAAAGTCGGCTGAATACAATGATGCTTTACTAATATTCAACGCAAACACATCATTAGGGTAGTGCTCTTTTATATCTACAAAGCTACGTATAATTTTTTTATCGAGTTCTTCGGTTAAATTTAACTTTTCAGCCATCGCGAATAAGTGGCCATTATTTACCTTTTCACCTTCATGAATAAAGTGTGCAAATACCTCAAAGTAACACTGAGAATCAGTTTTATTAGCTTGTTTAACAGGTTGCACCGAAAAACTCACTTCGCCAGCATTTATAATCGACTTAATTAAGGTGCGCCATTGGTTAACACTAAATAATGACTCTTTATCGTTTTTATCAAACGTAGTGTCTTCACCTATAGTGCAACCAGTATCAAGTAGCGATAACACTTCACCTAAACTCGCTCCTTGCTCAACGCCAACAATGGCTAAATTAGCGTAACCGTTTATATGTAAGCTGTTTTCTTTTTGACTTAAATTATCAATGAGGTCTAGGCGGGCTTTATTTAAAAATAAAACGTCATATGGGGCCAGTAATACAAACGTACCCCCATTAAGCCTAAATATAGTTGAATTTGGTAACTCATCGGCAACATGCTTAAGTATTTTAGCAGCATCAAGCACATGCTGATCACCATCTTGGTAGCTTACCACTTGGTTAATATTATTTAACGAGGGTAGGGTAAGCATCATCGCGGTAATTGGCGTATCGTCAGTAATATTATTTACAACAGAATTAAAGTGGTTTTCAAACGACTTACGGTTACCCAACCCCGTTAACGAATCTATATAAACTTCTTCAGTAAGCGCTTGTGTTTGTTTGGTCAGCGAATCGAACGTACTTTGTAAGTTTATAACCATGTTATTTATGGCTTGGGTTACAGTGCGAAGCTCCCGTGCTACTGGTATTTCTTTATTTAAGGTAAAGCGTTTTCGAGTCACTAAAGTGGCTTGGTCTTCTACTGCTTTTAACGGCTTAAATACTGCGCGTAAAATTAAAAATGCAATAGCCAGCGATGCTGCTAATAGCAAAAATGAGCTATATAAACTGCGGAGTGTGTGTTGCCACAATGTAAGGTAAGATTGCCCAGTATGGCTGGTTACATCAAGTGTGCCTGCCATCATCCAACCATTGTTTATTTCAGAATGCATAATAGGTGCACTCAGTTCAACAGCGCTAATAAACCAACCTGGAACAGATTCAACGCGTTTAGGGTTTTGTAACTCAAATACTATATTATTTTGCACATCGGTAAATTTAATTTGGCTGTAATAACCAGAGTCAAAAATAGCGGTTGCCATCGTTTCGGCAATTACTAGACTGTCGTCTTCTAAATAAGGAGATATAGAAAGCCCTAAACTGGTAGCGGTGTCTTGCGCATGGCTGGCCATTTGCGTTTGTAAATAATTACGGGTTGTATCCACATCGGTAATAACGCGTACACAAAATGAAATAACCGAAATTAATATGATCAAGCCATATACTTGAGTTTTTAAACTCAATCCATATTTAAATATTCGAGACATAACTACTAGTTCCTTTATTGTTACCGGCGGCGGGGGCAAGCTCACCTTGTTCAATTCGTTCAAGCATAGTGTTCCAAGCAGAAACGCCACGACTATTTTTAACCTTATTACCTAACCCTTTCGATTTGGCTAACCATAAACCTTGGCCATTAAAACTGTATATAGGTTTTAAATCGCCCCGATTGCTTGCAGGCACTAATTTTGTATTAAAGTTATCAAGCACCAGCGGTATTTGGTTTGGTTGTTCAAAGTATATAAGCACCATGTGTGGTTGATTAACCGTACGCTGGCGTACATACATAAAGCGTATTTTATCTTCGGGGATACCTAAAGCGATTAAAGTAAAATATTTAGCAATAACATAATCTTCACAGTCACCCATGCCCACACCTAGGCTTTCTAGAGGGGTGGCCCAGTAATCTTTTTTTTGCCAAAGTTCGTCATCGGTTTTGTACTTTATATGCTTATTAAAAAAATCATTAACTAAATGAATTTTTTGCCATTCGCTCTTATCGGCAGAGTCATCTATAAAACTCAGCCACGTTTTTATTCGTTGGTGGCCTGCATCGCCGTAAAACTGTTTGGCACGGCTTATTATATCGCTATTTCGCAGATGTAAAAGCATGTCTTGTGCACAAGCAAAAAAAGACACTAATATAATGATGCAAATTCCAACGCGCACAAAGCCCATCCCTAAAATGTTAACAAAGCCATTATATTCCCATTGGAAGTAAATTGATAGATTACAAAAAAAGCAAAAATAAGATGTTAACAAAAAATTAACCTAAAACAATCAAAAAGGCTGCTTTTTATATTGAGCGATTGTTTGTGTTGTGTATAATACCCGCCCATATGGTTAGTAGTATTTAAAACTCGCTACTCGCAGCGGTATTTTATAAATAGCTACGTTATAACCAAAAGTAACTATAAAAGGAATTGAAGTGAAAGTATTAAAAGCAGTCTTGCCTGTTGCAGGCTTGGGTACCCGTATGTTACCCGCTACCAAAGCAACACCAAAGGAAATGCTTCCACTAGTCGACAAACCTCTCATTCAATACGTTGTAAACGAAGCCGTAAAAGCCGGTATTAAAGAAATTGTACTCGTTACTCATGCTTCTAAAAACGCAATAGAAAATCATTTTGATACCAGCTTTGAGCTAGAAGCTACTCTAGAAGCGCGCGTAAAACGCAGCCTATTAGAAGAGGTGCGTTCAATAATCCCGCGTGATGTAAGCATTATATCGGTTCGTCAATCGGCGCCATTAGGTTTAGGCCATGCAATACTTGAAACACGCCCAATTATAGGCAACAACCCTTTTGCTATTTTATTGCCCGATGTAATTATCGATCAATATAAGTCAAATCTTAAGGTTGATAACCTAGCGCAAATGATCGCCCAATTTGAACGTACTCAACATAATCAAATTATGGTTGAACCTGTCCCTCATGAGGAAGTGCACAACTATGGTGTGGTTGATTTGGCAGGTAAAAATATTGCACCTGGCGAAAATGCAACCATTACCAACATGGTTGAAAAGCCAAACAATGACGAAGCACCCAGTAATTTAGCCATAACAGGGCGCTATGTTGTATCACCCGCTATTTGGGATTTACTCGAGTTTACGCCTCCAGGGGCTGGCGGCGAAATACAATTAACAGATGCATTACTGCAGTTACGTCATCTTGAAACAATTGAAGCGTATCATTTAAAAGGTAAGTCACACGACTGCGGCTCAAAATTAGGTTACATGCTTGCAAACGTAGAATACGCAATGCAATCAAACCTAATGGGTGAAGAATTTACAAAGCGCGTTAAGCAATTAATGGCAAATGCATAAAGTTATGCAAAACCGGTTAGTAAAAAATTAAGGGAAATCATGGCTATTAAAGTATTAAGTATTTTTGGTACGCGACCTGAAGCAATAAAAATGGCGCCACTTGTTAAAGCACTAAATGCAGCAGAAGGTATTGACGCAAAAGTATGTGTTACTGCACAGCATCGTGAAATGCTTGACCAAGTTTTAGAGTTGTTTGAAATTGTACCAGATTACGATTTAAATATTATGAAGCCGGGTCAAAGCTTATACGATGTAACAACAAATATTTTGTTAGGTTTAAAACCTATTCTTGAAGAGTTTAAACCAGATTTAGTCCTTGTTCATGGCGATACAAGTACGACTTTATCTGCAAGCTTAGCTGCGTTTTATCAGCAAATTCCAGTGGGGCACGTAGAAGCAGGTTTACGCACAGGCAACTTAAGTTCACCATGGCCTGAAGAGGGTAACCGCAAGCTTACTGGTGCTATTACAAAGCTGCATTTTGCACCAACGCAAACATCGCAGCAAAACTTACTCAATGAAGCAGTAAGTGCTGACGATATTCTAGTTACTGGTAACACCGTTATTGACGCATTATTACAAGTGGTTGATAAAGTAAAAACCGACACCGCTTTAATTTCAACTCTAAAAGCTAAATTCCCAGAACTCGATGAAACTAAAAAGCTTATTTTAGTTACAGGGCACCGACGTGAGAGTTTTGGTGGCGGTTTTGAGCGAATTTGTGAGGCATTGGTCGAAATTGCAACTGCCCACCCAGATACACAAATTTTATACCCAATGCATTTAAATCCTAATGTACGCGAACCGGTAAACCGCATATTAAAAAATGTTGATAATGTGCATTTAATCGAGCCGCAAGACTATCTACCCTTTGTGTACTTAATGAATCAAGCTCACATAATCGTAACCGACTCAGGTGGCGTACAAGAAGAAGCGCCAAGCCTTGGTAAGCCTGTACTTGTTATGCGTGACACCACAGAACGCCCAGAAGCGGTAGAAGCAGGTACAGTTAAACTAGTGGGTACAGATAAAGCTCGTATTGTGAGTGAAGTAAATAACTTACTCACTAACGCTCAAGAGTATCAATCAATGAGCCGTGCACATAACCCTTATGGTGATGGTAAAGCGTGTGAGCGCATTGTGGCAAAAATTAAGCAACACTTTAAAGATTAAAATAAAGTTTAAAACTTTTTCAAGGATTTAGTAATGACAATTAAAACAGTTTCAGTTGTTGGTTTAGGCTATATAGGTTTACCAACTGCAGCGGTTATTGCATCGCGTGGTATGAAAGTAATTGGTTTAGACGTAAGCGAAAAAGCAGTTAATACCATAAATGCCGGTGAAATACACATAGTAGAGCCTGATCTCGACATAATAGTTCGTGGCGTAGTATCTACTGGTAATTTAAGAGCGACTACAACGCCAGAAAAAGCCGACGCGTTTATGGTAGCTGTACCTACACCATTTATTCACAGCGAAAGTGGTAACCACAGTGCCGACTTAAGCTATATTGAATCGGCTGCAAAAATGATTGCCCCAGTGCTTGAAAAAGGTAACTTAGTTATTTTAGAAAGCACCTCACCCGTAGGTGCAACAGAGCAACTAGCCGCTTGGTTAAGTGAAGCGCGCCCTGACTTAACGTTCCCACAAGATAAAGGCGATGCCGCCGACATTAACATTGCGCATTGCCCTGAGCGTGTATTACCTGGTTATGTATTACAAGAGCTGGTATCAAACGACCGCGTTATAGGTGGTATGAGCAAAGCATGTAGCGAAAAAGCGGTTAAGTTATACGAAACTTTCGTGCGCGGCGAGTGTATTATTACCAATGCTCGTACTGCTGAAATGGCTAAGTTAACCGAAAACTCATTTCGCGATGTAAACATTGCCTTTGCTAATGAGCTGTCGGTAATTTGTGACAAATTAAAAATTAATGTATGGGAGCTTATTAAGCTTGCTAATCGTCACCCGCGTGTAAATATTTTAAACCCAGGCCCAGGTGTTGGCGGCCACTGTATTGCGGTTGACCCTTGGTTTATTGTTGCAAGCTGCCCAGACGAAGCAAAAATAATTAAACAAGCACGCTTAACTAACGACGCAAAACCATTCTACGTAATTGAAAAAGTAGCAAAAGCCGCTGATGAATTTAAACGCCCAGTAATTGCATGCCTAGGCCTTTCATTTAAAGCAGATATTGACGACCTTCGTGAGAGTCCGGCATTAAATATTGTTGAAGAATTAGCAGCAAAAAATATTGGTGAAATACTTGCGGTAGAGCCAAATATTGCAGAGCTACCAGCTAACCTTGCAGATAAAAATGTTAGTTTAGTGTCGTTAGAAAGCGCACTAGAGCAAGCAAATGTCGTTGTAGTACTAGTTGATCATAAACAATTTAAAGCAGCAGATAAAACAGAGTTTGCATCAAAAGTTGTTATTGATACTCGCGGTATTTTGTAAGGAATTGTTATGAAAGTTACTTTTTATGGTATTGGTTATGTCGGCTTGGTACAAGCGGCAGTGCTCGCAGATGCAGGTCATAATGTATGTTGTGTTGATATTGATGAAACCCGTATAGAAAACTTAAAAAAAGGTATTATCCCAATTTACGAGCCTGGGCTAACTCCTTTGGTAGAAAAAAACTTTGCGGAAGGTCGTTTAATATTTACAACAGATGCCCAATTTGGGGTTGAATTTGGTGAACTGCAGTTTATTGCAGTAGGTACTCCGCCAGATGAAGACGGCTCGGCAGATTTAAAGTACGTATTAAAAGTAGCAGAAACTATTGCTACACATATGCAAAAGCCAAAAGTTATTATCGATAAGTCAACGGTACCTGTGGGCACTGCAGATAAAGTTAAAGCAACAGTGCAGTCAATTCTTGATAGCCGTAAAAGTGATTTAACCTTTTCAGTTGTATCAAATCCTGAGTTTTTAAAAGAAGGGGCTGCAGTTAATGATTGTAAGCGCCCTGATCGTATAATTATTGGTACAGATTCAGCTGATGCTGAAGACCAAATGCGTGAACTTTATGCACCATTTAATCGAAATCACGAAAAAATTATCGTCATGGATATTAAAAGTGCTGAACTTACTAAATATGCAGCTAACTGCATGCTAGCTACTAAAATTAGCTTTATGAACGAAATGGCGAATATCGCTGAACGAGTAGGTGCCGACATAGAACATGTTCGCCATGGCATAGGTTCAGATCCACGAATCGGTTATCAGTTTATTTATCCCGGTTGTGGTTATGGAGGCTCATGCTTTCCCAAAGATGTACAAGCACTTGTTCGTACGACCGATAGCATAGGCTACGAATCAAAAATACTCAAAGCAGTCGAAGCCGTAAATTATGCTCAAAAGCATAAGTTATTTGAGTACATCACAAAACACTATGACTTAGAAAAAAATCCAGATGCAATTAAAGGTAAGACTTTTGCATTGTGGGGTTTAAGCTTTAAACCTAATACAGATGATATGCGTGAAGCACCAAGTCGTATTTTAATGGAACAGTTATGGGAAGCAGGAGCTAAGGTACAAGCATATGACCCTGAAGCAATGGAAGAAACCCAACGAATTTATGGTAGTCGAGATAATCTAAGCTTGATGGGTACCAAAGAGTCCGCTCTGAACAAAGCTGATGCCTTAGTTATTTGTACCGAATGGCAGAATTTTAAAGTGCCAGATTTTGATTTGATAAAAGAGCAGTTAATTGCACCAATAATTTTTGATGGTCGTAATTTATTTGATCCTAAGAGAATGAAAAAACAAGACATCACTTATTGGTCGATAGGAAGAGTAATCCAATAAACAGATGTTTAACTATTTACTCAAAGGTAATAAATTGTGCAATTGACTAATATTAAAAATGTGCAAATCAGTATTTGTACATACAGAAGACCTGAGTTGCTTAAAAAATTATTGATATCAATATTTGAAGCTATGAAACCTTCAATATTTAAGTTATCAATTCTAATTGTAGATAATGATATTGATGAGAGTGCCAAACCTGTAATTTCTGAGTTCAACAATGATGAAATCAATATTAATTATCTAGCCGAGTCTTCTCGTAACATCTCTGTTGTTAGGAATGCCTGTTTAGCGATGGGATTGGAAACATCGGCTGATTTTATTCTTTTCTTAGATGATGATGAGTTTATAGGTACTTCTTACTTTGTAGAGTTAGAAAAGAGTTATTTGAAATATAAACCAGACATTATTATTGGGCCTGTAATTACCGTTTATTATCCAAATACCCCTCGTTGGGTTTTAGCATCAAAAATTTTTGAGCGTGCTCGTCATATAACAGGTAAAAAGCTTTCAACAGGTAATACTGGAAATGCATTTGTTTCAATTGAACTAATAAAAAAAGTTGGTCTATTTGATCCTGAGTATGGTCGTTCTGGAGGTGAAGACTCTAATTATTTTTATCGTTGTAAGGCTTTTAATGCAAAGTTTATTTGGTGCAATGAAGCAGAAGCTTTTGAGTACTTGGCTGTTGAACGTGCAAACCTAAAATATGCTACTTTACGTGCTAGGAGAGGCGGACAAACTTATATAAAAATTAGAGCGGATGATATGAGTTTGGGAAATAAATTAACGCTTGTGCTTGTTAAGTTAATAAGCGGTTTGATTGGAATCGGGCTAGGTTATATTATTTCATTACTAACAAATAAGTATTATGGAACTCCTTTACTAATTAGGTCAATAGCTCGTTTAGGCCAAGTAGAAGGTCTTATTGGTAAAACGGTCTATATGTATGGCGAGTAAAATATGGACCAAAACCCTTAAACTATGCGGTGTTATTGATGTTGCTGCACTGAGTGCATCAAACTTTATATTGTCACTGTTTGTAATAAGGGAACTAGGCGATTCAAATTACGCTATTTATATGAACATTTTCTCAATGTTGATGCTGCTTTCCACCTTACAAAATGCATTTTTAAATACAACCTTGTCAGTAAAATATGCCAAAATTAATGTTCATAAAACTAAGTTAAATAAAGCATCTTCACTGTGTTATGTTGCAAACGTTGTTTATTTAATATTCTTAGTACCTGTCATTTTTTTAATGTTTAAGCTCAATATCTTTTTAGTTATTTCAGTTTATCTCGCATTTGTTTTTTACTTATCAAGAGAGCTTTTTCGAATTTATAATTATGTTTTTGATAGAAGAAAACTTATAGTTATTTCAGCATTGATATCTTTTATGGTTACTTTGCTGGGGTTGATTGCGCCCATATTAGTTGATTTTAAAGTTGTCAAGTTGTCATATCTATATTCAGTTATAGCCCTGTCAGGCGTGATTGGTTTAATTATTTTAATATACAGATGTAAGTTTACTGTCCCGAGTGCCGCTGAGATAAAAAGTACTCTGAATGATATAGTGGATGTCGGTCGTTGGTCTTCTGTAGGTTCGCTAGCAACTTGGGCTCAAAATAACAGTTATACTTATTTAGCCACATTAATTGTTGGTTTAGAGGCAACTGCTGCATTAGCTATTTCTCGTTTAATTATTATGCCAATTAATTTAGTTGCGTCAGGGATTTATATGGCTGAAAAACCTCAGTGGGCAAAGCTTTTTAGCATAGATAAAAAACAACTAAGAGCTAAATCTAAGAAAACGACAGCAATAATGATAGTTTTTGTCTTATGTTATTCATCATTAGTATTAATTGCATTGCCTTTAATAGAAGCTTTGTTGAAGGTGACTATTAATTTATGGATATTACTAACTTGGTTCTTAGCTTGTTTAATTCAGTCCTTTAAGTTTTCAAATAGCAATATATTAATTGTATCGGAAGACTTTAAATACATGGCTTTAATGGGGATTAAAGTTTCACTTTTAGGTGTTTTATTATCAACGTTACTTGGCTTTTATTTTGGAGCTATAGGTATTGTAATTGGTTTTGTTTTAGGTGAGTTATTACATGTATTTAATACTCAAGTTAGAATAAAAAACACGGTGTTTTAAATGAAAGTTAGCCGAAACGATATTCTCTTTTTTTTACTTTTAATATTTTTACTTAATTCGGCAGGAATATTTTCACCGTCTTTAACAGTAAGAAGTGATGACTGGGTAACCGATTTAGAGGTGTCTTCTAATATGGTTAATAGGCTAGTTATGCTTACATCTTTTTTAATATCAATTTTATATTTATATCAAAAGGCGATGATCGCAAAATTGGTATTAATAAAATCAATACCAATGCTTATGTTGATTTTTTTTGCCTTACTATCTTGTTTTTGGTCAGATATTCCTACAACTTCTTTTACGAGACTCTTACAACAAGTATTTATTTTTTCTTTTTTACTCGCAATAGTTTGCCACTTAGAATTTGAGAAAATATTTTCAGTTTTAAAGCTTTTTGCAATTATAGTTTTGCTTGTCGGAATAATTAGCTTACCGTTTTCATTTGCGTGGCAAGATATAGGGTTTCGTTCTATACATGGCCATAAAAATACCGCAGGCTATATTTATGCATTATCATCTTTAGTTTTACTTTTTGATGTTTTTATTGAGAAAAATAAAACCAAAATAAATTATGCCATTCTGTTAGGATTATTTCTTTTATTAGTAATAACTAAGTCAAAAACATCCTTAGCTTTAACACTCATCTCCTTTACATATACTTTGTTTTTGTTTAAACACAAAAGAATTAACGCCTTGCCGTTTATTTTATGTATTTGGGTAGGGGCTTTAGCTATTTTTACTATGTTACTTATCACAGATACTCAAACGCTGACAGAACTCGGTTTAGATTTTACCGGAAGAGCTATTATCTGGGAGTTTATACTTTCTGAAATGCAAGGGTTTGAATGGTTTGGCGTTGGATATAGGGCTTTCTGGGGAATAGGAGAAGAAGGGCTCAGTATTCTCTATGGTGCTGATTATGACGCTTTTATAACTAAATTAAACCAGTCACATAATTCGTACTTGGATATTTGGGTAATGCTCGGATTTGTTGGCTTAGCAATTTTTATTTTATTTAAAATTCATAGTTTAATATTAATAAGTCGCTCTAATTATTTATACATAGCTTTTTTATTGTTTATTACAATTCACTCATTTATGGAAACAGACTTTTTCAGAAGTAACAACCTTGTTTGGGTGTTATATACATTACTTTACTTATCCTCAATTAAAAAAGGTTTAAAAAATGACAAATAAAATTTTGTTTGTTTCAAAGGATGCTAGTTGGCAAAGATATAGAAACGAAATTTTAACCGAGTTAACTGCTAGGTTTGATTGTGAGGTTGATGTAATAACTCAAAGTGATATTAAAGATTATATAATTCCAACTAATAAGCTTAGGTATCTCAAATGCTTGAATATATTCAAATACATTGGAAGCTTAAGTTTATTTCCTTATGTGTATAAATTTATTGTAAAAGAAAAACCATCGGTAGTGTTAGCGTTACCAAACAGTTCAAATATTACCGAATTAACCTTAGCTTTGTTTTGTAAGCTAACACGAACTAAATTAGTTTATTGGACTCATGGCTATGACCATTGCCAAAGACCTAATAGCGGTATAAGAAAACACCTAGAAAGAATTCGAGTTGCTATTATTAATTGGTGTATTTCTAAAGGGGATTCAATTATTACATTCTCTGCACCGGGCAAACAATATTTGGTCGAACAAGGTATAAAAGAGCATAAAATTTTTGTAGCACCTAATACACTCAATACAGAAAAATTATTGGCCAGTTATTTACCTGTAACTAATCTACAAGTCGAGGATTTTAAAACTCAGTATTCGCTACATAACAAAACGGTGTATTTATTTTCAGGAAGATTGAGAGAAGGTAAACGATTAAATCATTTTATAAACGCATTGGCAAAAAGTAAGCATAAAGCAGATGTTGCCATAATAGTTGTAGGTAATGGTGAGATGTTTGACCAATGGAAATCTATGAGTGAAAACGCTGACTTAAATTGCCACTTTTTAGGTGAAATTTTTGATGAAACTAAATTGGCGGTAATTTTTAAAAGTGCTGACTGGTTCATCATGCCAGGTTATGTAGGTTTAGCTATAGTACATGCCTTTAGTGCAGGTTTACCGGTATTAACTGAAAAAATTTCATTTCACAGCCCTGAGATCAATTATTTAAAAGATGGCGTAAATGGAAAAATGTTTGATGAGTTTTCAATAGAACAATGGACTACATTTATTGATAGTGAAGGACTTAATGCCGCAACAAAATCTAGAATGTCACAGGAGGCTTTAAAAACGGTTAATAATGAAGCTAGTATTAGTAATCAACTAAGCTCAATGGCTAAAGCTCTTGGTGTTATGGCTAATGTATAAAAGCAAGCTTTACAAAAAGGCGCCGGTATTAATACAAGAGTTACTTATCAATATTAAGGCTCTAATATATAAAGCGCTTAGAGAAAATTACCTATACAAAAACCGTTTTAAAGAGCTGTTGAAAAACGCACAATTATCACGAGAAGAATTAACTGCGTTAAATAAAAAACTTTTAACAGAACAATTAGATTATGCAAAAAAACACTGTGATTTTTATCAAAGTATAAATTCAAGCAAAATTGAAGACTTTCCAGTGATCCTTAAGGATAATATTAGAGAGATGCCGAGTCGTTTCATTAGTAATGATAAAAATATCAAGTATTTTTTTAAATCTCAGACTGGTGGTACAACGGGCAAGCCCCTTCAGTTAAAGGCTAATTTAATGGCAATAATTGAAGACCATGCTCAATCAGCCAGACAAATAACGTGGACGGGTTTAAAACCTACGGACAGAAAATTATGGTTAAGAGCTGATTTAATTGTACCGCTAGAACAATCTAATACGCCGTTTTGGCGAAGAAATATTGTTGATAATATGCTAATGATGTCTGTTTATCATATAAATGCCAATACCATAGCGCAATATGTAGATAAAATTAACAGTTATAAACCTCAACTTATACAAGCGTACCCTTCTTCAATATGTTTATTAGCGCAACTTATTGACTCATCTGAGCATAAAATAGAAACTCCAATAAATGCAATAATACTCTCTTCAGAGTCTTTTACTAAAGAAGAGACTGCATTAATAGAGCGTGTTTTTAATTCTAAGGTTTATAGCTGGTATGGCCTAAGTGAAAGAGTTGCGACTGTAGGTACTTGCAGAAAAGGTTATCAACATTTGATCGAAGATTATGGTTTTTACGAATTTGATCAAAATAATCAACTTTTGGCAACCGGGTTTCATAATAAAGCCATGCCTCTTATTCGATACAACACAGGTGATGAATTTATTGATATAGATTTAAACTATAGCCCTTGTTTATGCGGGCTACCCTTTAAAAAAGTAGGAGGTATTAAAGGACGAGCAGGTGATTATTTAGTAGCTTCTAATGGTAACAAAGTAACAATTTTTAATCATATTCCAAAAGATGTTACAGGGTTGATTGAATTACAGTTAGAACAAATACACAAACTGAAACTGATTGCTAAAGTTGTTGTTGGTAGTAATTTTAGTATGACCTCAAAAGCGCAGCTTGTAAAAAATGTTAAACACTATTTAGGACAAGATATGGAAGTCGAATTGATAACTGTTGACCGAATTCCAAGAACAAAAAGCGGAAAGTTTAGACAAGTAATTTACAGTGTGGAGCCTTGATCATGTTTAGCAGACAAATATTAATAAATCATAAAGAAACTAAAAGCATACAAATCCCTTGTGGGTTTAAACATACGCTTATTGATAATTACGATGTTTATTATCATGAATTAAATGAGGTAAATTATTATAAAAGTAAAACTTTTGAATGTATGGTTATTGGCACAATTGTACATCCTGAGCAAACAAATTTTAATTTAGAGGCTTTATTAAGTGATTGCAACAATGAGGCGACATTTGAATTAATAAATCAAAAGTTATCTCGTTGTTGTGGTCGTTATTATCTGTTTTACAATGGCATGGATGGGACGTTCCTTAGAGCGGACGCCACCTCCCTTGCGCAAATAAATTACTGTGCTCAAACAAAGCAAATTGCAACAGATATTAATTTACTCAAACATAGCGGCTTAAATGTTACAAAAAACAAACGCGCCGAAAAATTTTACAAAGAAGTATTTCCTAAAAAAGGAAATGGTAATGCATGGGTGGGTGATGAAACGCCATTTAACGAAATAAATAAGGTATTACCAAATCACACTTTAAATCTAAACTCTTTTGAAGTTGTTAGATACTGGCCTTGGAAAAAATTTACAATTGAAAAGTTTGAACATGCTGTAGAAAACATAGCTCAAGAATTACAATTATTACTCAAGGCTTTTTCTGAGGTATCACCTCTTTCAATAGCGGTGACTGCCGGTAATGATAGTCGAATAATGGCTTCGGCGGCTAAAGCTATTAAAGGTGATGTTTACTATTTTGTAGATAAACTATCGTTTATGGATGATGAGCATTCCGATATTGTGATTGGCCGAACAGTATGTGACGCGCTAAATGTTAATTTTAACGTGCATAAAAATTTTGACTCATTTGATAATATACCGAGTGAGTTTAAAGATAATTATTTTGCTTCTGTTTTTTATGCACTACCTAAGCGTCTACCAGAAGTTTATTATTATTCTAAACATTTACGCAACCGCATAAATATTTGTGGAGTTGGAGAGTATGGGCGTTCTGTATACGGTGCACATATGTTTAACACTGACGCTAATTTTTTGTGTTATAAGTATCAATGCGTAAATTCTAGCTACGCAAATACAGTTACACATAAATGGATGACTGATATTAAAAAACATGAGTTTGCAGCAAGTTATCCAATAAATACTTTATATTATTTTGAGCAAAAACTGGGTAATTGGGGAGCAGTTGCAAATGCGGAGTCAGATATTGCTTTTGAAGAGGTAAACCCATTTGCAAGTCATGCAATAATAGAGCAAATGATATGTTTAAATCCAAAGTTTACAACTTATACAAACAATCAACTATTTAGTCAGTTGGTTGATACACTAGCACCTGAGTTAAATACGATCCCCATAAATCCACAAAGCTCGTTTTTAGCAAAGTTAAAAGCCTACTTCAAAGGAAGTACTGTATTCAGTGTGATAGATAAACTAAGGTATAAATTTAAAAGCCAATTTGGAGCAAAGTTAGCATAATGAATTTAATTAATTTTTATAATATTACGCATTGGGCATTTAAAAAAAATATTCCAATAATACAACCTGTAATTAAAGTTATAATTTTTATTTTATTTAATTCTGTTGTTCCTAGCTCAGTAAAAATTGGTAAGGGTAGCCGTTTTATGTATGGTGGTATCGGCTGCGTAATACATAAAAAAGCCATAATTGGTGAGCGCGTATGTATAGGACAAGGGATCACAATAGGTAGAAAACTGAGAGAATCTTGCCCAGTGATTGGAAACGATGTTTATATAGGTGCAGGTTCTCGAATTTTAGGTGATATAACCATAGGTGATAACGTTATAATTGGTGCTAATTCAGTTGTTGTAAGTGATATCCCTTCAAATTCAATTGTAGCAGGGTCTCCTGGTAAAGTGTTAAAGAAAATTGATAAGTCAATCTGGGATGAGCTTGGTGAAATTTTATGACAGATAGCATCCAAGTTATAACAAAACAAATTTTGGCTACTGCAAAAAAGAATAATTACGCAGGGCAAGACCCCTTTGATGGATTAAACAGCAAGTTATTCGATGTTTTTCCTTCATTTAAAAAAGGATTAGCTGGTTTAGCGTGGATTCAGTTACATAAGCGCTCAGCAATAAATTTCCGCGCATTGTGTGGTGTACCCAAAAAGCGCAACCCCAAAGGCATTGGCTTATTTATTTTAGGTTTGCTTGAAGATTATAAAGCAACTAATGAGCAAACTTATTTAAATGAAGCGATAAAGCTGGCTGATTGGTTATTGACCCAGCAAAGTGATAAAACTATTTGGCAACATAGCTGTTGGGGTTACCATTTTGATTGGAATGCCCGCGCGTTTTTTGTACCTAAAGGTAAACCTAATGTAATTACGACTATTTATGTAGCTCAGGCATTATATGCATTAAGCGAAGTAACTAATGAAAGTAAATACTTAGAGCCTGCAATAGATAGCGCTCATTTTATTGTAAAAACATTATACAAAGAATGTGATGGCAGACAGTTTTTTGGCTACATACCAGGTGAAACTGCATTTGTGCATAATGCTAGCCTTTGGGGCGCCGCGTGGGTTGCTAAAGTAGCGGTACTAACTAATAACCAAGAGTATAAACAACTTGCACTCAATGCGGCATGCCAATCGGTAAGTGAGCAGGGGGCTGATGGCTCATGGGTGTATGGTGCGCGCCACCATCACCAGTTTATAGATGGCTTTCACACCGGTTATAACCTAGAAGCGTTGCTCTTACTGAGCGATGCGTTGCAAACAGATGAGTTTGAGGCCGCAATAGCAAAAGGCCTTACCTATTATAAAACGCATTTGTTTGAGCAAGACGGCACCGCAAAATATTACAATAATAATCGTTACCCACTCGATATGCACAGTGTATCGCAAGCTGTGTTTACGCTATTAAAAGTAGGTAAAACGCCAGATGACTTTACGATGGCTGAAAAAGTAATAAACCGTGCAATACAAACCTTATATATGCCTAAACAGCAGCGATTTATTTATCAAAAAAATAAGCACTTTACCAATAAGGTTGACTACGTACGTTGGACTCAGGCGTGGGTATATTATTCGTTTGCTTATTTTAATCGCCAAAAAGTAGACATAACGCAGTAAGCAGATACCGAACAACTTTAAAACGGACACAATAATGAAACGTATTGAATTTTTAAAAGCGCCTATGGATATTGCCACCATGCAAGAGACGGTGTCTTTTATTGAAAACAGAATTGAGCAAAAGCAATTTTTACAACATGTTGTGGTTAATGTTGCCAAAATAGTAAATATGCAAAAAGACCCTGTTTTAGCTGAGTCGGTTAAAGCGTGTGAGGTAATTAATATTGATGGTATGGGCGTTGTTTTTGGTGCGCGTTTTTTAGGGCACGAAGTACCAGAGCGTGTAGCAGGGGTTGACTTATTTCATGAATTGTTAGCAATGAGCGCCAAGCGAGACTTCCCTGTGTTTTTGCTCGGTGCCACCGAAGAGGTGGTTAGCAAAACAGTAAGCAAAGTTAAAGCGCAGAACCCAAATTTAAACATAGCAGGTTATAACGATGGCTACTTTTGGGATGATGAAGAGGCCGTTGTCACTAAAATACGCGAATCGGGCGCTAAGTTATTATTTGTTGCGATTACCTCCCCAAAAAAAGAAAATTTTATTAATAAATGGCAAGACAAGCTTGGGGTAGACTTTGTAATGGGTGTTGGCGGTACGTTCGATGTTGTAGCAGGAAAAGTAAAGCGAGCACCACAGTGGATGCAAAAAGCCGGTTTAGAGTGGCTATATAGGGTAATTCAAGAACCAGGCAGAATGTGGAAGCGCTACTTAGTTACAAATTCAAAGTTTGCATACTTATTAATAAAGAATAAGTTTAGTAGCTAATTTTTTAACATTGACTAAAACCCCCCTCCCTCGCAAATCACTTTTAGGCATCAAATTTCAAGCTGACAATATAATAATATAAGAGTTACAACAGAGTAACTCTTATACTCTTATGTAACCTCTATTCTTTCACAAAAAATTAACAAGTTGCAATTCTTTAAGGTGTGTTTTGTGTTTTTTTTAAATTAATTTTGATTTTTTATTACTGTAACTCATTGATATTATGTTTTTGTGTCCTTTTAGGTACTAAAAATTAGTACTTTCGTAGGGTTTTTTGTTCCTTTTGATTCTATTTGTGTATATAATGTTCAGCAGAAGAGAAAGAATTAACTTTCATTAAACAAATGACATAAACTTGGTGCCTATAATGCACTTTTCATTTTCGAGGGAAAAAATGACTAACTCATTACTTAAATTTAAAAAGATAAGTGCAGTGATCGCACTTACTTTAGCCAGCTCTACAACACTAGCTGCAGACTTAGGCGTAGCCAATAATTTTTCAGCATTTGTTTTTGAAGATTTTAAATCGAACTTTGGTCGTGCAGATGGCGCTATTGCAGCTGGTGAAATTGATCTTAAAGGTTACAGTGTAGGTTACACTCGCCCTTACAGCCCTGAAGAATATTACTTAATTAGTGAATCTACTATCGACTTTAAATATGGTCGCCAATATGTAGGTAGTATGATCGCCGGTGGTGGTACTGACATTCACTGGGGTGTACGTTGGGGAATGGAGTGGGGCTCTAAAATCCTTTCTAATCAAGATGAATCGGCACTGCCATTTAATTTTGATGAACAAGAGCAATATTACAAAGATTTAAGTACGCAATTAAGTGAGCTAGATGAAACAGGTACAGTTTACCGTAAATGGGGAGGCCTTTATTTACAAGGTGATGGCAGTTCTGATAGACAAGTATTTAATTTAGATGCTCGTGACTTTGCTAAAGCGCATACTTTTAAAGTATGGGGTATACCTGCTGATGCCACTATAATTTTTAATATTACAGGTGATGACAACGTAGTTGTAAAAGGCAAGAGCTTTGCACGTTTACGCCACCATGCAAGTAAAACCGTATTCAACTTTACTAATGCACAAAAACTCGATATCAAAGGCAATCGTTGGCAGGGTGTAATATTAGCGCCTTATGCTGATATTAGAGGTGTATACGGCACGGCTAAAATGCCTATTATTGGCCAAAGTTTTTATGGCTCTATGGCGTTGTTAGGTGGCGAATTTAATGGTGATTTACCATCAGTGGCACAGCCAATTTCCCCATTTGCAATGGAGCAAAAGTGGCACTGGAATTCAAGTGATTTCATGCCTGAATATAATCAAGTCATGACTACCCCAGTTGTTGGCCAACTTAACGATGATAACCATGATGGTCTAATTAATGAAAATGATGTTGCAGATGTAATTGTTGTAACATTCTCATCTACAAATACATCTAACGGTATATTAAGAGCACTTAGCGGTGTTGATGGTACAGAGCTTTGGGACTATCAAAATGGCCAAATTTACTCGGATGCAAGATATTCACCTGCATTAGCTGATTTAGATAATGATGGCTTCGTTGAAATAGTTCTGAGTGATAGAAATAGCGATACGATTAGTGTGATTGATCACTTGGGTAATGTTAAAAAATCTATAAATAAATTTAGCCCTAAATCAGGTCGCTCTATTGGTTCTGTTAGTATATCTGATATGAACAATGACGGTGTTGCTGATATAGCTGTTGGTGATGCTGTATTTACATATGAAAATGAAGTGCTTTTTTCATATGGTTGGGCTCCTGCTCCAATTATGTTTGATTCTAATGATGATGGAATTCAAGAGTTATTTGCTAATAGCACACTCTTTGATACTAATGGGGCAGTGCTTTGGACATACCCTAGTTTAGAAAAGTCTTGGTTTTCTTCTGTCGCCAACTTAGATTCAGACTATCAGCCAGAGTTAATCGTTTCTATTCCGGCAACTGCATCAACGGGTGAAAAGTCTTCTCTTGCAGCTTTAGAGCATAATGGGAATGTAAAATGGCAAATTGATACAACGACAGCTCCTGGTGGTGGTGTTCAATCTATTTCAAACTTTTTAGAAAATGGTGAGCTAGGTATTGTTTATGCTAATTATAATTCTGTTAAGATGATTGATACTACAGGTAATGAGAAATGGTCAGTAGAGATTGATGATTCTTTCAGTGGTAAAATTGGAGTAAGTGCTTACGATTTTAATGGTGATGGTATCGACGAAGTGATTGTACAAGATCACTTTAAAGTTAAAGTATTAAATGGAGTTAATGGCGAATTGTTATCTTCAATTGATAATTCAACAGCAACACTTTGGGAGTACCCTATTGTGGTTGACCTCGAGGGTGATGATAACGCTGAACTTATAACTGTGTCGAATAACTATGATTCTAAATACAACATTAATAATGGTGTAACAGTCTATGGTGCTGCAGATAACAGCAAGCCATGGAAAAATGCTACACGCATTTGGAACCAGCACTCGTACCACCAAACAAACATTAACCAAGATGGCACTCTACCAACATATGAACTACCAAGTTGGTTAAATAACAACACCTATCGCTCTAGTACGCTTAAATAAAAAGTACTTTTAGCAAATAAAAAGCCAATTAAGTTTTAATTGGCTTTTTATTATTAAATAGTTGTTTAAAATAATTGGCAATTAATAATCACGTTGCGTTTGAGGTTTTTTTGTCGAACTTAAAGCAAGATCCAGCTATTAGAAGTTTACTAGAGCGAATGCCGAAGAACATTCAAACTACGTTTACTGATGAACAATTAGCGCATTTAAAAATAGCCATAGGTGCAAGGCAGTGGGGTAACCATGCCGTTGATTGCAGAGGCGTAGTTAAGTTTTTTAAATACCGTTATTACTATGTTTTTTTAGCAGGTCGAAACAGGCGTGAATTAAGCGCAAAAGAGCAAAAAATAGCAAGGTTTACTCAAGCATTTTTTTTAAGTTTGGCAGCCACGTTTATTATTTTATTTACATTGCTGGTTTTATATTTGATTAAGTCAGCATTGGGAATTGATATTTTTGATGGATATTCGTTTGGTGTTTGGAGTTGGTTTAAGGGCTTATTTAATTAAACCTAAGTAAAATACGAGTATTTACTTTAATACTTATTAAAAAAGCAAGAGTTAGCTAAAAGATATAAAGATGAATTTTAGTACTTTTGTCGGAATCAGTAATTGAACAAAATTGGCTAATACTATATTATCCCTGTGGATTTTTTGGGGCGTTACTCACACTGAATTAGCTATAAGGAATTAAGCAAAATGACATCTCCAAGGACTTTTAAACCTTCAGGTTCCTCTGATGCCAATTTTTACCGATTATTTGATATATTTGCGTTATTCTTAGCTTTTCAGTGCGCAGCCCTAATTTATAATTTTAAACTCACTCCTATTTATGCTACTTCTGCATTAACCGTTGCACTTAGCTTTTTATACAGCGCTGAGCTGTTTTCTACTTATCGCTCTTGGCGAGCGGGAAAATTTAGAACGATGGTAATGTGTGCGTGGGGTAGTGTGCTCATTGCTTTTGCGTTTTTATTAGTCGTGTCTTTTGTATTTAAGTTTACCGAGTCGCTTTCTCGTGTTGGTGTGGTTATTTGGTTTTTATTAAGTGTAGCGTATTTATATATTTGGCGCTTAGGGGTTTATTGGTATAAACGTAGCCGCCGTAAATTAGGACTATCGCAACGCAATGTGGCCATTATTGGCGCCACTGAGTCTGCTGCTTATTTACATGCTGAAATTGTAAAACACGACGAGTTAGGGTTTAACTTTAAAGGTTTTTATGACGACAGAAGCCCTGAACGTTTATTTGAACAACTTGAACAGCAAGGTGTTGAGGGGCGTATACAAAGTGCGGTAGACGCAGCACGCAATGGCGAAATAGACATACTTTATATTGCGCTGCCTATGAAAGCACAAAAACGCATAGCTGATATTTTATTACAGTTAGGCGATACCACCGTTGACGTGCACATAGTGCCTGACTTTTTATTATCGAACTTAATACATGCTCGTATTGAGCACGTGGGTGATGTTGATACGTTAAGCGTGTTTGAAGCGCCGTGTATTGGTGCTCATGAATTTATAAAACGCACAGAAGATCTAGTGGTATCAGCTATTATTGTTACCTTAATCACCCCACTATTATTGACTATTGCTGCCGCAATAAAGCTGACATCTAAAGGGCCTATTATATTTAAGCAAGATCGCTATGGCTTAGATGGCCGCAAAATAAAAGTGTGGAAGTTCCGCTCGATGACGGTGACCGAAAACAGCGATGTGGTGACCCAGGCAACAAAAAACGATGCCCGCATAACGCCATTAGGTGGTTTTTTACGGCGTACTAGCCTTGATGAACTGCCGCAGTTTATTAATGTTTTAAAAGGCGATATGTCGATTGTTGGCCCAAGGCCCCACGCGGTTGCGCACAACGAAGAATACCGAAAAAAAGTAGAGTTTTATATGTTTAGGCATAAAACCAAACCGGGTATTACCGGTTGGGCACAAATTAACGGCTGGCGCGGCGAAACCGATACACTTGATAAAATGGCCAAGCGAGTTGAATACGACCTACATTACATTAAACATTGGTCTTTATGGTTTGATGTAAAAATAATTTTTATGACAATTTTTAAGGGATTTAAAAGTGAAAATGCGTACTAATACAATTACCACTTTACTTGTTGCGTTGGGCTTAAGTGCACCTGCATTGGCGGTAGAATTACAACCAGGGAGTGTAATGACTAAAGACGGCGCTGAGATTACACCTACGTTACAGCTAGGCGTGAGCAGCAACGACAACTTTTTTATGACGCCGTCTGCCACTCAGTCACGTTTAATATGGAATATAGCGCCGAGTTTAAATGCTTTAATTGAAGATGGCCCAGATAGCTATAAATTTGATATTGCATCAAGCACGTCGTTTCATAATAAAGACACCACCGATAACTTTACCCAAGTTAATGTGGGTGCTGGCCTACACAAAGAGTTTACTAGCCAACACCGCTTAGATGTTACTGGTGATGCCGACTGGTTGTACGAGCCACGTGGTGGCGGATTAACTGAAGGCCAGGGCAGCGCTCTAGATGAGCTTGTAAATTATCAGCAACAAAACTTAACTGCTCGTTACGAATATGGTGCAGAAAGCTCTAAAGCTCAGGTTGCTTTAATGGCAGGTTATTATAATAAAAATTATCAAAATTTTACGGCCATATCGCAGTACCGTGATTACGATAAACCGATGTTGGGTATTATTGGTTATTATAATACCCAAGCAGGTACGCGTGCCTTTTTAGAAGTAAAGCAAGAAAACTATCAATACGATGTAATTGACTCAAACGGTATTACCCGTGATTCAGACGACGTAAAAGTATTATTGGGTATGGAGTGGGAAGCCACAGCCGTTACTACTGGCTCGTTTAAAGTGGGTTATCAAAATAAAGATTTTGATTCAAACCTGCGCGATAACTTTAGTGGTTTAAGCTGGGAGGCTGCTGCAGTTTGGAAGCCGTTGACTTATTCAACCTTACAACTAGTTACTAGCCGTGCCGCTAAAGATCCGTTATTAGAAGGCGATTACATTCGTGAGAGTGTTTACGGTGCAACGTGGCAGCACGATTGGAGCGACTACTTAAGCTCGGTAGTCAGTGCTAATTATGTTGATCAACAGTACTCTGGTAATTTTAACCGTAAAGATAAAGTTAAAAATGCCCGCCTAGGCTTAAATTATTTAGCCAGCAACTTTGGTATGGTAACCGGCTATATTGATTTTATAGACCGTAATTCAACCCAAACTAATATTGAATTTGACCGCGTAATTGTTGGCCTTAACTTTACATTTGCATTAAAGGGAAATGAATGAAGGTTAAAATTTTAACATGCTTAATGTTGTTACTGAGCTTTGGTAGTTTTGCGAACGATTCGCAAAACTACATTTTAGGTGCGGGTGACAAAATAGAAATTAAAGTATTTGGTCAGCCCGATTTAGATGTAACCTCACTGCTTGGTAATAGCGGTGAGATTAACTATCCATTTTTAGGTAAGGTTAAACTTGTGGGTTTAAGTGTTTCGCAAGTTGAGCAAACAATAAGCGAAGGCTTACAGCCGGACTATTTAGTTAACCCTAATGTATATGCGCAAGTTATAGAATACCGACCTTTTTATATTCATGGTGAAGTTAAAGAACCAGGCGCTTACCCTTACCAACCTGCTATGACGGTAAATCAAGCAATAGCATTAGCCGGCGGATTAACCGAACGCGCCTCAGTTGATAAAATATTTATTTTTAAAGAGCAAACCAAACAGCAGCAACAAAAAGGTAGTTTAAACAGCCAAATTGCAGCGGGTGACACCATAAAAATAGAGCAGCGCTTGTTTTAAGCAGTTTAAGGCAGTAATTAAAAAATGAATACACACTCTGAAAAGCCTAACAACAACGAGGAAGTTATTGATTTAGGTGCTTATCTTAATGTTATTAAGCAAAGCAAATGGAAAATTTTAGGTTTTGCTATTGTAGTTACCTTATTAACTATAATGGTTGCGTTGACGTTAGTGCCTAAGTATGTAGCCACAGCCACCTTATTGATTGAGTCTGAGCAAACCAAGGCGGTGAGTTTTGACGAAATATATGGCTTAGACTCTACTAAAAAAGAGTATTATTTAACTCAGTTTGAAGTGATTAAGTCAAATAGTATTGCTCGTGAGGTAATTACTAAACTTAATTTAAAAGATCATACCGACTTTATTGCTAAGCCTTCGATCACTGGTGAGCTAAAAGGCATGGTTAAGCAATTACTGCCTTTTTTAAATAAAAAAGAAAGCTCTGTTCTTACAGAGGAAGAACAATCAGAGCGTGAAATGTTAGGTTTGCTTGCTGCATTTAAATCGCGTTTGAGTGTTTCTCCAATTCGTAAAACACAATTAGTGCAAGTGAGTTTTGAGTCGAGCGATCCTAAACTTGCAGCCTTAGTTGCGAATACTGTAGGTGAAGTATACATAGAAAGCCAAATGCGCGCTAAAATGGGTATTACTCAGCAGGCATCGAGCTGGTTAAATACGCGTTTATCAGAACTACGTATACAACTAGATAGTTCTGAAGTACGTTTACAAGCTTACCGAGAAGAACAAAAACTGGTTGATATAGAAGGCATAGCCGGGCTGGTTACCCAAGAGCTTGAGCAAACTTCCAAACAGTTAGTTGATGCTCGTGCGACTAAAAATAACCTTGAAAGCATTAACCGTGTTATTAACGAATATGGTAACGACAACATAGAATTACTTGGCAGTATGCCTGAGATTACTTCACACCGTGTAGTACAAGATGTTAAACGCGAAGTAGTATTGGTTGAGAGAAAGGTAAGTGAGCTTGGCGAGGTTTATGGTCCTAAGCACCCTAAAATGATTTCAGCTAAGGCTGAGCTTGTTACAGTTAAAACTAACCTAAATAAGCAAATTAAAGGTTTAATTACCGGTATAGAAAAAGAGCTTAACAGAACCACACGTACTGTAAATGCGCTTGAGCGTGATTTAGCTAAAATTCGCGCTGAATATCAAGATATTACCCGTAAAGAAACCCAATATAACCAACTAAAGCGTGAAGTTGAGACAAATCGTAATATTTTTAATACCTTTTTATCTCGCTCTAAAGAAACCGAAGTAACCAGTGATTTTAGCTCTGCAGCAGCTCGTTTTACAGACCGTGCTTATGCTCCAAGAAACCCTAGTAAACCTAACAAAAAGTTGATTGTTATTTTAGCCTTTGTAGCCAGTTTTGGGTTTGCAGTGGTAATGACCTTTGTTTTTGATGCCTTAAACGACACAGTTAAAAATAAAAATGATGTCGAAAATAAACTTGCTCAGCGTATGTTAGGATTATTGCCGCATGTTGCAGTTTCTAAAAAGAGCTTTTTTCCGATTCATGCTTATTTAGAAGATACCTATCGCCGTTTTGCTGAGTCGGTACGTACCTTCCGCACTAGTTTATTGCTCACCCATTTAGATAGAGCGCATCAGGTTATTGCGGTTACCTCTACCTCCCCAGGAGAGGGTAAAACCACCACCTCTGCCAATTTAGCGATGTCGTTGGCACAAATGGGCAAGGTATTACTGATAGATGCCGATTTACGTAAACCAACATTAGCTAAACGTTTTGATATACCTGTATTTCACCCAGGTTTAAGTAATTTAATGATAGGTACTGAGCAACTAGCTGAGTGTGTACATGTTGATACACAATCGGGTGTCACTATTATGCCAAGCGGGCAAATACCGTCGAATCCACTTGAGTTGTTGTCAAGCCCACGCTTTGCTGAGCTACTTAGCGAGTTAAAAGCGCAGTACGATCATATTATTGTTGATACACCGCCTACACAAGCAGTAAGTGATGCATTGGTAATTGCACAAAGTGTTGATTCAGTTGTTTATGTTGTTAAATCAGATATTACCCGTATTAAACCTATTACAGCCGGCCTTGAGCGTTTATTTGAAGTAAAAGCTCACGTTGCTGGTGTGGTACTGAATAAGGTCGATATGAGTAAATCTAAAGATGAGCATAGCCATGGCTACTATGATTATTACGATTACTCACAGCAACCTGAAAAGCCTCAAGCGTAATTAAGTTAATTTATGATTGATATTCATACGCATATTTTGCCGGGTATTGATGATGGCGCTAAAGATTTAACTGAATCTTTAGCGCTTTTAAAATTGGCCGAAAACGATGGCATTACTCATATGGTGGCAACGCCACATATACATGTGGGGCGCTTTAATAATGCGACGGCTCAAATAAAAAACGATTTAGAGAGTTTAAAGCAAGAGGCAAAAAAAGAAGGTATAAATGTAAAGTTGGCTGCCGCTGCTGAAGTACGTTTGGACATAGAACTGATGGCAATGGTGATGGCTAATAAACTGCCTTTTATTGGTAAAATAGCAGACAAAAGCGTGTTGTTATTAGAGTTACCGCACTCTCACATGCCGCAAGGTTACGATAAGTTTATTCAGTGGCTCGCTAAACAAAATATACGCGTTATTATTCCGCACCCAGAGCGTAATCGCGATATTCAGTCAAATCTTTATTATATTCAACACTTAAACCAATTAGGTTGCGATTTTCAGCTAACGGCATCGAGCATTGAAGGTGAGTGGGGTGAAAACGCACAAACTATAGCGTTACAAATGCTAAAAGATGGTTTAGTAAACTATGTTGCCTCTGATGCGCATTCAGTAAAGCGCCGACCTCCTATATTGAGTCAAGCTAGAAAAACAGTAGCGCAGTTAATAGGTGAAGAGCAGGCAACAGCGCTTTTTGTAACTAACCCGCTGCAATTAACCGAGAGCTTATTTAATGACTAAATTAAACATGATCAAGGTAGTGCCTGCTGTTATTTTAGCTCTAATAGTGCTTGTAATTGCATATAGCAGCATGCAAAGTATGCGCGCTAATGCATGGTACTTTCATGCACTTAATATTGTGCAAGAGTCGGATGGTGCTTTATCTGGTTCATCGCTTCAAGCTGCAGAAAATGCGATTACGTTAGCTACGAATATGGATCCCGAGCATCCTCATTATTGGCATTTTTTAGCCCATATAAAATTACTAAGCCTCAGTGGTATAGATACCACATCAAGTGAGCAATCAGATAAAGTAAAGCAAACATATCAACAAGCTGAGCAGGCGCTATTAAAGTCGGTTGAGCTTAGACAAACTTGGGCACAAACTTGGATGAGCTTAGCGCAGGTTGTAAGTTATCAAGAGGGGCCAACAGAGCGGGTATACAATTATATTCAGCAAGCCAAAAAAGTAGGCCCATATAAGTTAGATATTCATTTAGGCATTATTCAAATTGCGTTAATGCACTGGAGTGAACTACCACCTACCTACAAAGCCCTTTATGTGAATGAGCTTAAATTAGCCTCTAAATATGGTTATAAATTTTATGATGTGTTTAGTATGGCTGAGCAAATGAATCGTTTGCCAATAGTGTGTTTATCGCTGCAATTTGGTTCTCATTATGAGGCTATTAGAGGCAGTTGGATGTTTAATAAATACTGTGGTTAAAATGCAAGCCACGGGTTACGGGCTTCGAGCTACGAGATATGGGCTGCGAGGTACGTGCTAAGGTCTCAGATCTTAGGGTTGCTTGTAGACGCATAGCTTGCTTGCGTAAGAAGCGCAGCTTCTATTTTTATCTTCTAAATGCTAAGTGTCTATAACTTCTTTTTTTAAATAATTCACCAAGACCAAATTGCACTGAGAGAAGCGAATGAGAAGTAAATGAGAAACCAAAGCCATTAACCTAAGTACTAATTATTTTGTCGCTACCTCTAAAAGCGCAGCGTCTCTTAGCCCTCTTTGTGCATAATTTTCTTAAAGATCTTATTGCACTGAGAGAAGGGAATGAGTAGTAAATGAGAAACCAAAGCCACTAACCTAAGTACTAATTATTTTGTTACTACCTCTAAAAGCGCAGCGTCTCTTAGTCCTCTTTGTGTATGATTTACTTAGATTTAATTGCAATGAGAGAAGGGAATGAGTAGTAAATGAGAAACCAAAGCCCTAATCCAATTGAATAATTATTTTGTCACTACCTCTAAAAGCGCAGCGCCTCTTAGTCCTCTTTGTGCATCTTCACTTAAGAGAATATTAACTATCAAGTTGATTGAAAAATCATAAATTAAAGCGCTTGATACTATCAACCAACTTTAGTGTATTAAAGTTAATTAGTAAGCCCGTATTTATATTTGATAGCTTCATATATGTAATCAACTGCGCTGAGTGAATAGGTTGTAGTTTATCAACGGCCTTCAGTTCAATTATTAATTCATTTGGTAATAAAATATCCAATTTATAACCTGTTGCAATATATTGTTCCTTGTAAATTATTGGTAGTTCAACTTGATTTTTAATAAATAACCCAGCCTGAGATAACTCATACATTAAACAAGATTCATAGCTTGACTCCAATAAGCCAGGGCCTAAAGTTTTGTGTACCTCTATTGCGCAGCCAATTACTGTTTGTGTTAACTCGTCAATGTGCATGATTATCCTTATTCAATGGTAACTTTAAGAGTTAGATTTTTTATTTCTACTTGTATTGATTTAAACTGATTATAGTTTAGTAAAGTAATTTATCCTTTACTCAACAATGCAAAGCTTACCTCACATAGAAAATTGTATGAGAAAACATTAAATACTAGGCCTAGTTATTAATTAAAATATTCTGTATTTGTCACGTCCTCTAAATCGCAGAGCCTTTTCATCCTTTATATGAATAATTTACTAAGACCTAATTGAACTGAGAGAAGCGAATGAGGAGCAAATGAGAAGATCAAACAGATCTTAAGTAGAGCTCATAACTTATAGATAGACGCTGAGCTTGCCCGCGTGAAAAGTACAGCTTCTGATTTTTAAGTGTCATCCTCTAAAAGCGCAGCGTCTCTTAGCCCTCTTTGTGCATAATTTTCTTAAAGATCTTATTGCACTGAGAGAAGGGAATGAGTAGTAAATGAGAAATCAAAGCCACTAACCTAAGTACTAATTATTTTGTCACTACCTCTAAAAGCGCAGCGTCTCTTAGCCCTCTTTGTGCATAATTTTCTTAAAGATCTTATTGCACTGAGAGAAGCGAATGAGAAGTAAATGAGAAACCAAAGCCATTAACCTAAGTGACTAATTATTTTGTTACTACCTCTAAAAGCGAAGCGTCTCTTAGCCCTCTTTGTACATGATTTTCTTAAAGATCTTATTGCACTGAGAGAAGCGAATGAGGAACAAATGAGAAACCAAAGCCATTAACCTAAGTGACTAATTATTTTGTCACTACCTCTTAAAGCGAAGCGTCTCATAACCTCTTTGTGCATAATTTCTCTTAAAGATCTAATTGTAATGCTAGGGCAAGTTTCTGGATTAAGCTCGTAACCCGACTCCCGAAGCCCGTTAACTTTTGCCTAGAAAAAAAAAGACCCAGAGCTATAAGAACTCTGGGTTATAGAGGGGCTCGTATTTGAGCCCTGCGCTAACTAAAGACACTTTCAGATTCTTAGGGAGAAGAAGAAAGTTATTTAAGTATAGTCAAAAGTGCTAAAAATACACATTTTTGTTCGTTTTTTATACTGTCGTAATTACAGTAAGTTACATTTGTTATGCACATCTTTATTAGAGTTTACGCCCAGTTTATTAACTGCGTATTTTGTACTAAATCTCTTGGTAAAGAGTTTTTAACTTTATTTTTTTGCCATTTCCCTAAACCAATAGGGCAACCACATAAAGTTAGGATCACCTCACCGCTGGCTTTGGTTACCTCTTCTAGGCGTATATCTTTACCATTAAAGTAATCGTTAGCCTGTTCATTGGTTAATGCCAGTACATTACTTTTACACTGCTTACCAAATACGGTGGCAAATTCGTGCGTTAGGCGTACGCCATTTTTATGAATAACGCCTACTTGTACCCCTAATCGCGCATATTTAATTTTATTTTGTATTGCTTCAAATTCATCAGGAAACAGCCAAAGCTCTTTGTCGCGTTGTTTTAACGTACCTTGCAGACTCGTTAAACCAAATTGCTTTTTAAGGAAGCTCATAAACGCAGCACTTTGTTTACTATCAAAGTCACTAAAGGGGAACGCGCCTTTTTTAACTTTTAATGTTTGGTTTTCGCAGCTGCTGTGCTTTTTAAATTTGGCAATAAAAAAACCTTCGCTGTCGAACGTTTGCGGCCAAACATGTAAGTAGCCCTCTGTGGTGGTGGCTTTATCAGCCCCTGGGAATAAGTCGCTTAATGACTCAGGGCTTATATATTCGCCAAACTCATCTAATAATGCGCTACATACTTGCTGGTTTTCGAGTGGGGTTAACGTACAGGTTGAATACACTAATGTCCCACCTGGTTTAAGTGCATAAAACGCACTTTTAATCAGATCTTTTTGTACTTGGGCAATGGTAATATTTGACTCGATAGACCAATTTTTTAATGCGTCGCTATCTTTACGTACCGTGCCTTCGCCAGAGCAGGGCGCATCAAGTAAAATGCTGTCGAAGCACTCAAACATGTAATTGCCAAATACCACACCATCAAAATGCGATAGCGCACAGTTACCTACACCCATACGCTTTAGCGTGGCACTGAGTACTTTTAAACGTGATGACGACAGCTCATTTGCAACCAAAACACCTTGATTGTTCATTAGTGCAGCCAGTTGTGAGGTTTTAGAGCCCGGTGCCGAGGCCATATCGAGCACTGTGTTACTGGTTTTAAGGCTTTGCTTTAGTGCCATTGGCGGCAACATTGAGCTTGCCTCTTGCACGTACATAGCCCCGCTTAAGTGTAAATCGGTATTGCCCAGCGCTAGGTTTTGCTCTTCATCGTTTGGGCGCTCTAACCAAAAACCTTCATCGCACCAAGGAATAGCGGTAAGTTGCCAGTTTTTTTTAGCCGCTTGTTGCTTAAACTCTTCAACACTCATTTTTAATGTATTAACGCGAACAGATTTACGCAGTGGACGACGACATGCACTTAAAAAATCATCTAAGTTTAGGTGCTCGGGTAAATAGGTTTTTACGTCGTTAACAAATGGCTCAGGGATGTAAGTGTTTGCGTCCACGATTTGGCTCATACAGTCAAAATAAAGCAGGATAATAGCATTTTTAACGATTTTTTTCAGTGTTAAAAACGAAATAGTAACCCTTAAAAGGTGTCGACATCTTGTTGAGTAAAACAGCTTAAATACATTTTTCATTATACTTTTGGCTAATAATGTCGACAATATGGTGGTTTTTCACTCAGTTTAAGTGGTTTTAGGGTTGACAGGTATAAATAATAAGCACATAGTTAACCCATAAATTGTCGACAATATAAAAATACTTTATGACACAGCACTTGTTAAATGAAACATCTATCACAACCGCTTCCGATAAAGTGTTTGTAGATATGCGCCGTGAAATTGTAGAAGGCAGCATTGCACAAGGCAGTAAAATATCTGAGCCGGAGCTTGCAAAGCGTTATGGTGTAAGCCGTGCAACCCTCAGAGAGGCATTAAACCGTTTAGAAAGTTGTTACTTAGTTGAGCGCAAAGCCAATATAGGTTGTCGCGTTGTGGCATTAACCGCAGAGCGTTTAATTGAGGTGTATCAAGTGCGCAGTGCACTTGAAGGGCTTGCATGTCGCCTAGCTGCCGACAATATGGAACCAGATGAAGTACAAGGCTTGAAACAATTACTTAATCAGCATTTGCAAACTCAGCGTGTTAAAGAAGGTGAGTCGTACTATCAAGAGGCCGGCGACTTAGATTTTCATTATCGAATAATCAAAGGCAGTAAAAACGCGCACTTAATTCATTTGTTATGCCACGATCTGTACCAATTAATAAGAATGTACCGTGTACAAATGGGTATGGTAGGGCCACGGGTATCGAAAGCATTTGACGAACACTTAGCCATTATTAACGCCATTGAAAATCATGATGGTGAGCTGGCCGAAATGTTAATGAAGCGCCATATCAGTGCATCACAAGCGAATATACAAACAAAATTTGATAGATATCAATCAGTACAAGCCACTCAAAATGAAGTGGCTAACTAGTACAGATGTTTAAAAAATACTAAGTTGCCAAAGAGCAGCCCCGTTCAAAGTTAGGAGAAGGTAATGTCAGCAGGATTAAAATTTAAACAGGCAATTGCAAATAACCACCCGTTACAAGTGGTAGGTACTATTAACGCGTACACCGCGATGATGGCTGAAAAAATGGGCCATCAGGCTATTTATTTATCGGGTGCGGGTGTGGCTAATGCCTCATTTGGTATGCCAGATCTAGGTATGACCAGCCTTGATAACGTGCTTGAAGATATTCGCCGTATTACCGGTGCTAGCGATTTACCTTTGTTAGTGGATGCCGACACAGGTTGGGGTGGGGCGTTTAATATTGCCCGTACCGTTAAAGAAATGACTAAAGCAGGTGCAGCCGGTTTTCATATTGAAGATCAAGTGGCGCAAAAGCGTTGTGGCCATCGCCCTAATAAAGAAATAGTTACCCAAGCTGAAATGGTTGACCGTATTAAAGCGGCAGTAGATGCAAAAACCGATAGCGATTTTTACATTATGGCGCGTACCGATGCGTTTCAAAAAGAAGGCTTAAATGCGGCGATAGACCGTGCAGCAGCTTGTGTTGAAGCCGGTGCCGATGCGATTTTTGCAGAAGCGGTTCATGATCTTGCTGATTACCAAGCATTTACCAAAGCGATTAATGTGCCTATTTTGGCCAACATTACCGAGTTTGGCCAAACCCCAATTTACACCAAAGAGCAATTAAGCGATGTGGGCGTAGAAATGGTGCTTTACCCATTAAGTGCATTTAGAGCAATGAACAAAGCCGCACTCAATGTGTATTCGGCTATTTTGAATGAAGGGTCGCAACAAAGCCAAATTGAAAACATGCAAACGCGTGCAGAGCTTTACGACTTTTTAGATTATCACTCGTACGAAAACACGCTAGATAACCTTTTTTCAGCAAAATCTGACAAATAATAAAAATTTCAACAGGAGACACATCATGGTAGATAAAGCATTAGGTGGCGCAGGCTTACGTGGCCAAGTAGCAGGACAAACCGCATTATGTACAGTAGGGCAAACAGGCTCAGGTTTAACTTACTGTGGTTACGATATTAGTGAACTTGCTGAAAAAGCACAGTTTGAAGAAGTGTCGTTTTTACTTTCACGCGGTGAGTTACCAACATCAAGCGAGTTGGCAGAGTACAAAGCTAAACTTAAAAGCTTGCGCGGTTTACCAGAGGCACTAAAAACAGTGCTTGAGAACATTCCAAAAGACGCACATCCAATGGATGTAATGCGCACAGGGTGTTCTATGCTAGGTAACCTTGAAATGGAAAATGACTTTGGCGAAGCAAACGATGCGATTGACCGCATGGTGGCAATTTTCCCAAGTATTATTTGTTACTGGTATCGTTTTACTCATGACGGTGTTCGCATCGAAACACAAACTGGTGACGATTCAGTAGGTGCACACTTTTTAACGCTATTACACGATAAAGCGCCAAGTGAATTATTTGCACAAGTAATGAATGTATCACTAATTTTGTACGCAGAGCATGAATTTAATGCCTCTACCTTTACCGGTCGCGTGTGTGCATCAACGCTTTCTGATATTCACTCATGTGTAACTGGCGCAATTGGTACCTTACGTGGTCCACTGCATGGTGGTGCCAACGAAGCCGCCATGGATATGATTGAAGGCTTTACCAGCGCCGATCAAGCAGAAGATGCACTGATGGGGATGCTTGAGCGTAAAGATAAAATTATGGGCTTTGGCCACGCTATTTACCGCGAGTCAGATCCACGTAATGTTATTATTAAAAAGTGGTCTGAAAAATTAGCCGCAGAAGTGGGTGATGATGTGCTTTACCCAGTATCAGTTCGCTGTGAAGAAGTTATGTGGCGTGAGAAGAAGTTATTCTGTAATGCTGACTTTTTCCATGCATCGGCGTACCACTTTATGGGTATTCCTACCAAGTTGTTCACGCCTATCTTCGTAATGAGCCGCGTAACTGGTTGGACAGCGCATGTAAAAGAGCAACGTGCAAATAACCGTATTATTCGCCCAAGTGCTGATTACACCGGGCCAGATGCGCGTAGCTACACGCCAATTGAATCAAGAGGCTAATTAGTTAGCGTTTAAGGTGAGCCTAGCTCACCTTTTATTGTTTATAGCGCTGATGATTACTCATTATAGCGCTTTACCGTACTCTCCTCCGTCACCAAATTAGCGAATTTATTATGACCATTATTAATAACACCCAATACCGTAAGCCTTTACCAGGCTCAAATGTTGATTACTACGATACCCAAGCCGCCGTCGATGCCATTAAGCCAGGCGCATACGCTACACTACCTTACAGTTCGCGTGTATTTGCCGAAAACTTAGTGCGTCGCTGTGAGCCAGATATGCTAACCGATGCGCTTAGCCAAATAATTGAGCGTAAACAAGACTTAGATTTTCCATGGTATCCGGCACGCGTTGTATGTCATGACATTTTAGGCCAAACCGCACTGGTTGATTTAGCGGGCCTGCGTGATGCTATTGCTGCAAAAGGCGGCGATCCTGCAAAAGTAAATCCGGTTGTACCGACTCAACTGATTGTGGATCATTCATTAGCTGTTGAGCACGCAGGTTTTGATCCCGATGCATTTGAAAAAAACCGCGCCATTGAAGATAGACGCAACGATGACCGTTTTCATTTTATAAACTGGACCAAAACAGCGTTTAAAAATATTGATGTGATCCCACCGGGTAATGGCATCATGCATCAAATTAACCTTGAAAAAATGTCGCCGGTGATTCAAAACCGCGATGGCATTGCCTTCCCAGATACCTTAGTAGGTACCGACAGCCATACCCCGCATGTTGATGCATTAGGTGTTATTGCTGTCGGCGTAGGTGGCCTTGAAGCCGAAAGCGTAATGCTTGGGCGCGCATCATATATTCGTTTACCAGATATAGTGGGCGTAGAGCTTACCGGTAAACGCCAGCCTGGCATAACTGCAACCGATATTGTACTGGCGATTACCGAATTTTTACGTGAGCAACGTGTGGTATCGACTTACCTTGAGTTTTACGGTGAAGGGGCTGATGCACTAACCCTGGGTGATAGAGCGACCATTTCGAACATGACCCCAGAATTTGGCGCCACCGCTGCTATGTTCTACATTGACGATAAAACTATTGATTACTTGCGTTTAACAGGCCGTGATGAAGATCAAATTGCCCTGGTAGAAAACTACGCTAGAACAGCGGGTTTATGGAGTGATAGCTTAAAAACAGCGCATTATGACCGTGTACTTAAGTTTGATTTATCAAGTGTAGGGCGCAACATTGCAGGGCCTTCAAATCCGCATCGTCGTGTATCTACCAGCGATTTAGCAGCGCAAGGTATTTCGGGTGTTGTTGAGAACGAAGAAGGCTTAATGCCAGATGGCGCCTGTATTATCGCCGCTATTACCAGCTGTACTAATACCAGTAACCCGCGCAATGTAATTGCTGCAGGTTTATTAGCGCGAAATGCAAACGCTAAAGGCTTAATGCGTAAACCGTGGGTTAAAACCTCATTGGCGCCGGGTTCAAAAGCGGTGCAGTCGTACCTTGAAGATGCAAACTTACTCACTGAACTAGAGCAACTCGGTTTTGGTATTGTTGGTTTTGCCTGTACTACCTGTAATGGCATGAGTGGTGCGTTGGACCCTAAAATTCAACAAGAAGTGATTGACCGCGATTTATACGCAACGGCTGTGCTTTCGGGCAACCGTAACTTTGATGGCCGAATTCATCCGTATGCTAAGCAAGCGTTTTTAGCGTCACCACCTTTAGTAGTTGCTTATGCAATTGCGGGCACCATTCGTTTTGATATAGAAAAAGATATACTCGGTAAAGATCAACAAGGTAACGATGTAACCTTAAAAGATTTATGGCCATCTGATGAAGAGATAGATGCGGTTATCAAACAAAGCGTAAAACCAGAGCAGTTTAGAAAAGTATACGAGCCAATGTTTAACTTAACTGTTGATTACGGCGAAGATAACGACCCACTTTACGATTGGCGCCCAGAAAGTACGTATATTCGCCGCCCACCTTATTGGGAAGGAGCTTTGGCAGGTGAGCGCAGTATGACAGGTATGCGCGCGTTAGCAGTACTTGGCGATAACATTACAACCGATCATTTATCACCTTCTAATGCGATTATGGCCAGCAGCGCAGCAGGTGAATACTTAACTAAAATGAACGTACCAGAAGAAGACTTTAACTCGTACGCAACGCACCGAGGCGATCACTTAACCGCACAACGAGCTACATTTGCAAACCCTAAACTATTGAACGAAATGGTATTAGATGAAAACGGAGAAGTGAAGCAAGGCTCATATGCACGCATAGAGCCTGAAGGTGAAAACACGCGTATGTGGGAAGCAATCGAAACCTACATGCAGCGTAAACAGCCACTCATTATTGTGGCAGGCGCTGATTACGGCCAAGGCTCTTCGCGCGATTGGGCAGCAAAAGGCGTTAGGCTTGCTGGTGTTCAGGTTATTGCAGCCGAAGGGTTTGAACGTATTCACCGTACTAATTTAATTGGTATGGGCGTATTGCCGCTTGAATTTAAACCAGGCACAACGCGTAAAACACTTAATCTAGATGGTAGCGAAAGCTACGACGTGAAGGGCGAACCAACACCAGGTGCAACCCTAGAGCTTGTTATTACGCGTAAAAATGGCGAGGTATTAAACGTACCAATGAAATGTCGACTAGATACGCAAGAAGAGCTCTCTATTTATGCGGCAGGCGGTGTGTTACAACGCTTTGCGCAAGACTTTTTAGAAGCCACGCAAGCATCATAAGGACACACGTTTATGTTTAAACCACAAATTAAAGTGCCTGCGACCTATATGCGTGGTGGCACGAGTAAAGGGGTTTTTTTTAATTTAACCGATTTACCCGCACCAGCCCAAGTGGCAGGTGCGGCGCGCGATAGCTTATTATTACGCGTTATTGGTAGCCCAGATGCATACGGTAAACAAACCGACGGCATGGGCGGAGCAACCTCAAGTACCAGTAAAACGGTTATTTTGAGTAAGAGTGAACAGCCCGATCACGATGTTGATTATTTATTTGGTCAAGTCGCCATTGATAAAGCGTTTGTTGATTGGAGTGGTAACTGCGGAAACTTAACCTCTGCCGTTGGCGCGTTTGCCATCAGCAATGGTTTAGTTGATAAATCTCGCGTACCGGATAATGGCATTGCTATTGTGCGCGTATGGCAGGCGAACATTAAAAAAAGTATTTTAGTGCATGTACCCATGACTAACGGTGCAGTACAAGAAACCGGTGACTTTGAGTTAGATGGTGTGACGTTTCCTGCCGCTGAAGTAAAGCTTGAATTTATTGACCCTGCTGATGGTGATGGTGCGCTATTTCCAACAGGCAATGTGGTTGATGATTTAGAAGTACCAGGTGTGGGGACATTAAAAGCAACTATGATCAACGCAGGTATCCCGACTATTTTTGTAAATGCCAGCGATATTGGTTATACCGGTACTGAGCTACAAGATGATATAAACGCTGATGAAGCCGCACTCACTAAGCTTGAAACCATTCGTGCCTATGGCGCGGTAAAAATGGGACTAATTAGTACTATTAATGAAGCGCAAGCACGCCAACACACACCTAAAGTGGCGTTTGTGGCTGCACCGCTTAATTACAAATCATCAAGTGGTAAGCAGGTTAATGCAAGCGATATAGATTTGTTAGTACGTGCAATGTCAATGGGTAAGTTACACCATGCAATGATGGGCACAGCCGCTGTCGCTATTGGCACAGCAGCCGCAATTGACGGAACATTAGTTAATTTGGCCGCTGGTGGCGGTGCTATTAACCAGGTTAACTTTGGTCATCCATCGGGCACACTTAAAGTAGGTGCCGAGGCGGTTGTTACAAATGGCCAATGGCAAGTGACTAAAGCGAGTATGAGCCGCAGCGCACGTGTATTAATGGAAGGCTGGGTAAGAGCGCCATTTGATTATGACTAACTAGCACCCAAAATACGTACTATAGTAAAATAATAAGCCGCGAACTTAACTTAGTTTGCGGCTTTTTTATTCAGTCATTCAATAGGTTGTAAAATGTACTTCGTTGAGGGGTGCCCAATAAACAGCAACATTTTTTCTGTTATGTCGGCAAATATTCACTTATATTAAAATGAATATTAGCCCGTGTATTTTTTCAATACAGTTTGTACGGAGTGCATTAATGGATTTATCAAGGCTAAATGCAGAAAGGTTAATACAAAACTTACAAACCGGTGTGGTGGTGCATGCACCAGACACAGGAATTTTGTATGCAAATCCTGCAGCTTTAAACATTTTACGTTTAACAAAAGATCAAGCGTTAGGGCGCGACTCGTTTGATAGTAAATGGAAATTATTGGATGAATTTCGTCAACCACTGCAGAATTCTCAGTATCCTGTTAGTGTTGTTATTAAAACCCAAAAACCATTGATGAATCTTGAAATAGGTATATGTGATAGCTCAAGCGACGAAATTACATGGGTGCTATGTAACGCTTATCCAGAGTTTGACAAGCAGAACAACATTGCTGAAATAGTCGTCACTTTTATCGATATTACTCATCAAAAACAAGCTATTCCATTTAAAGAAATTGTTGAATTAGCCAGCGACGTTATTTTAGTTACCGAGGCAAGCCCTATTACTAATGATGGCCCTAAAATTGTTTATGCAAACCAATCGTTTACTAAAGTAACGGGTTATCATTTAGATGAAGTTAGAGGTAAAACGCCGCGCATTTTACAAGGCGCTAAAACTCAACAAGCCACACGCGATAAAATTAGGCATGCGCTAGAAAATAAACAGCAAGTATCTGAGCAAATACTCAATTATAAAAAATCAGGTGAGCCTTATTGGATTGATATGAATATTTTTCCATTAAAAAATGCGTTAGGTGAGGTGGCTTACTATGCAGCGATTGAGCGCGATATTACAAAAATGAAGCAGTATCAAGCACAACTAAAAGATTTAACCATTAAAGATCCGCTTACTAATTTGCTCAACCGAAGAGGGTTTATGGAAACAGCTAAACTTGCACTTGATGAGTGTATTAAAGACAGCCAGCACTTAACCCTTACGATGATAGATATAGATCACTTTAAGCGCATTAACGATCAATTTGGCCACGAAGGCGGAGATAGTGTGTTGCAAAGCATAGCTGCTACGTTTAAATCATTTTGTGACAGTGATGATATTATAGCGCGTTTAGGAGGAGAAGAGTTTTGCATTGTTTCGCCTACCAAGTGTGTCAGTACCGTTGTTAAAACCTTAGCAAAGTTGCAAGATCATTTAAAAGATAACCCAGTGCAGTTATCAAGTGGCGGGCAGGTGAGTTATACAATAAGCAGTGGTGTATCAAGTTTGACTTCTGAGTCGTGTTCGCTGCAGGGATTATTAAGAAATGCCGATACCGCACTTTATAATGCAAAAACAACCGGACGGAACCAAACGGTGGTGTTTAACCAAAGCTTAGACTATGAGTAGATAAAACTGAAAACAGGCACGCTCAAATTTAGCTGTCTATGGCTTAATAGAGGTTATAACACTGCTGTTTTTTAGTTTTTATGAAGCGCTCAAATTCATTATTTGCACGCATAATCGCTATTTCTGCGTTGATATCATCTAAGATAAATTGCCAATTAGGCGTACTTTTACTGATTTCATAATACAGGGCTTTGTATTCTATGCTTGGCGTTAATGCAACTAGCGCACTAAGCATCCTCTTTTTTTCTCTAGCTGATAATAGTGATTTATAAATACTGGCTCTTAGCACTTCTAAGTCGGCAACAATAAGCTCAACCCGACCATTTAAAAGCAAATGAATAAGCTGATACTCACTGTTAGCAACGATGGTTTTTATTTCGCCTTGTTCAATAAGTTGATCTAATTCTTTACTATTTTTATATGAACGTACCACCCCCATAACCCTGTTTTTTACAGAATCAATACTGCCATCGTAATTTATGCTGTGATCTCTAAGTGCTACAAATGATAAGTCGCCACCAGGAATGGGCTCAGATAACGCCAATAACTGATTACGTGTTTTGGTTAAAATGTTTTCTGACATTACATCGTCACTAATAAAATACTCAGGAAATAAAATATCAGCTTTACCTAATTCAGCTTCACGAACGGCACGCGCCCAAGGGTAAAACTCTATATGTACACCATAGCCGCGTTTTACTAACATGCTTACTGTAAGTTGATATAGCCAGCCCTTATTGCATAAGTGATCGTCTATATAAGGGGGCCAATTAAGTGTAACTAAGCGAAGAACTGTATCGGCTTTTAAATTATAGCCATAGCCGCTTTTGTATTTCTCTCCGGGAAGTGTGATATTTTTATTGTCGACCGTATAGGTTACTGGCGCAGGTTGTGCGTAAGTGAAAAATGATAGTACTAAGGCAGCGATTAAAAATATTCTCATAAGGATAATGCATTTTTATCTTTAATTTTAAGTTTAGTGCGTTATTTGGAATAAACAACTTAAATAGTGAGGTTCTTCTAGTATACAAACAATTAAATATAGCCTTAAAAAGCGATAGCTATTAACATGCAAAGGTAGGTAATTTCACTTTAATACGACATAACAACAAAAAGTCTTTTTACTAGAGGGAATTTTTATGGCTAACAAGCCAATAAGTGAAGACAATCCATTTGCTAATTTATCTGATGTGCAGTGTGAGCAGATCCAAAATTGGTACCAAAAGCATATTTCTTCAACCTTACATTCTTTACTTAAAGGCAGTAAGTCTGGGCAAGTTATTGAGAGTAAGTTAGAAAGTACTTTAAATAAAGCGCTCTCTCAGAGCAAACAGCTTACTACTTATGCTATTGAGGGTAATTCGAGTATTAAATTAAAAAATGCCAGTGTTATGGCTGAGCTTAATGATACCCGTGATTTGTTTTATGGCGCGCAAGTTAAAATAAATAAACTAGAGCAAAAAATAACAACCAGTGCTCAAGAAATACAATTATTAGAGACAGAAAAAAGCGAATTGCAGCTAGAAGTACGTAGCTTAAAGCAACGTTTAAATCACGTACTTTCAAGGCTAGAATCGCAAGGTGTCTCATTCCAAAAAAGCCATTATGTAGGACGTATATTAGTTCAGGCTTTGCGAGCAAGTTTTGAAAATTGGCAGCAAACTCCACAAGGAGAGCCCTTTAAAAATCATGATTTTTACAAGCTTTTCCCGCGTGTTTTGTACTCAAGCTTATTAAAGGAAATAGAAAAACTGCTAGGGGAGCACGATTATAATCAAATCGAGCGTTCACTTAGTGATTTTGTGTTTAAGCAAAAGGGCTCGCCTGTAGAAAATTGGCCAGATGAAGACCCGATTTACGAGACGCGGTTAATTAACCAAAAGCAGTCAGAGCTGTTAATAAAATTACATAGCCAACACCTGCAACGAAAAAACTTTACGTCCTATTTAGAAAAACGCCTTTCTAGTACTGGCTTTACCCATAAACACAGTGATTTATTGATGACTTTAGTTGAGTTTGCGACACACGATGAAAATAGCAAATTTTCTAGTTATTGCCATTAAGTTATTAGTAATGTTATTAGTATTAAAGCAGCACCACTAAATATCATGTTGTTGTAGGCCAAGTATCTTTAATTTGGTTGCTAGGGTATTTTGTGCAAGTGTTTTTTTTACTATTTTATAAAGTGTGTTTACATTAAGTTGGTGTGTAGGGCGAATTAATAATTGGTGTTTATAGGTTTGCGCGACGCGTTCAGAGATAAGCAGCTTTTTTTTACTTTCTGGGTATTTATTGAGGTATTGATTTAAGTAAGAACGGGTAACAATCGCCATATCGCTGCGTTTTTTTAATACTAATTCAATACTTTTTTTATGACTGCTCAGTAACGTCATTTTATATTCGTTTTCAAGTATTGATGGATTGTTTTCAAAGTTTGCTAACTGATAGTGATAGCCTAAAATCCCAATGAGGGTTTTATCGTCTAAGTTATCAAACCAAGCTTGTGACTTTGCAAATTGCTTTAAAGCAATAAATACTTCGCTGTCTGTTGCTATCACAGGGGAGTTACTGATTATATGGTTGCCTTGCAGCCACCCCCAGTTTGGATCTTCAAAAAATACCGCATCGAACAAACCTTGCTGATAATCTTTAAAGCGCCGAATAGGTGTGGTGAGCACAAGCTCAAAATGATAGTCAGATTGTATTTTATTGAGTTCGCTAATTAGCTCTACGGTAAGGCCTGAAGCACGGCTGTCAACAATCTCTATGTAGGGAGGAAATTCATAGCCACCCACTTTGACTAGGGTTTTAGCTTGAACTTGCCCAGCAAAAATAAATAGCAATAGTAATGTAATGAGTGCGGCAGACTTCACAGGCAAATCCTTTCCTAGAATACTTTCTGATATTTCATCTTATAAGATAGCCTACTTGTTAACATAGTATTAATTTTCAAGCAATAAATTCTGACTTTGCAACGTGATTAAATGGATGTTACCTGATATTTATTAAGGAAGTTTAGAGCGTGTGCGCTTTTTTGGAGCTTTTTTATGTTGGCGTTGCTTGATGGCGGGTGTTTCCCCAATGTCGGGTGGCGTGGCTTCGCCACTTAACCGACTACGTTCTTAATAATTAACGTAGGTTGGATAAGCCGGAGGCGCCATCCGACGATGTTGGATAATTCAGAGGCGTTATCCTAAGGTATTGAATAACCCAGAGGTATTAGTCGTTTATTATAAGGAGATTTTTTGTGAGATATCGTAGAAATTATCAACCGGGAGGAACGTATTTTTTTACGGTTAATTTGCAGGATCGTAAAGAGTCATTATTGGTTGAGCATATTGATTTATTGCGTGGGGCTGTGCGCTGGGTAAAAATGCATAAACCATTTTATATTGATGCGTGGGTGGTGTTGCCTGATCATATGCATGCAGTGTTAACTTTACCCGAAGGTGATAGCGATTATTCTGGTCGTTGGCGCGAAATTAAAAAACGTTTTTCTAAAGGCTTGCCTAAAAACGAACATGTATCACTCGCACGCATTAATAAAAATGAACGAGGGATTTGGCAACGCCGTTTTTGGGAGCATACCATTGTTGATGAACGTGATTATTGGCACCATGTAAATTATGTTCATTTTAATCCGCTTAAACATGGTTTGGTTGAACGGGTGGTTGATTGGCCTTATTCAAGCTTTCATAAAGCGGTCGCATCAGGAATGTACAGCCGTAATTGGTGTGGGGAATAATATAATATATTTTATGTCGGGTGTTTCACATACGTTACCAATAATGAACGTAGGTTGGATAAGCCGGAGGCGTCATCCGACGATGTTGGATAATTCGGAAGCGTCATCCGACGATGTTGGATAATTCAGAGGCGTCATCCGACGATGTTGGATAATTCGGAGGCGTCATCCGACGATGTTGGATAATTCAAAGGCGCCATCCGACGATGTTGGTATTGGTCATTACCTGTGCATGCTTTGCTTTATGTTGGATGGCGTTTGGTGTTGGAATGCAACCTAATGTCGGGTGTTTCATCAATGTCGGGTGGCGCGGCTTCGCCACTTAACCGACCTACGTTCTTTTTTTATTGGTACGACTGAGTGGATTCGAACCATTGACCCTTGGAGCGGGTGATTAAGAGTAGGTAGTGCTTTTTCTTGGGGTGTTTTTTTGAATTGGTACGACTGAGTGGATTCGAACCACCGACCCTTGGAGCGGGTGATTAAGAGTAGGTAGTGCTTTTTCTTGAGGTATTTTTTGAATTGGTACGACTGAGTGGATTTGGAGAATTGACCCTTGGAGCGGGTGATTAAGAGTAGGTAGTGCTTTTTCTTGAGGTGTTTTTTTGAATTGGTACGACTGAGTGGATTCGAACCACCGACCCCTACCATGTCAAGGTAGTGCTCTAACCAACTGAGCTACAGTCGTACAATATGAAATTCTTAAACTTTGTTTGGTACGACTGAGTAGATTCGAACCACCGACTGCTGGACCGGGTGATCAAGAGTAGGTAGTGCTTTTTCCTTCAACGTACTTTAATTAAATATTTAAAAATTTGGTACGACTGAGTGGATTCGAACCACCGACTTCTGGACCGGGTGATCAAGAGTAGGTAGTGCTTTTTCTTTCAACGTACTTTAATTAAATCTTTAAAAATTTGGTACGACTGAGTGGATTCGAACCACCGACCCCTACCATGTCAAGGTAGTGCTCTAACCAACTGAGCTACAGTCGTACTATGAGTTTACGTACTATTTAATTCATCCATGAAGCTTCATCCTGTCGGCGTCCTGCCTTCACCTCGTTCGGCTGCGAAGCTTCGCTTCGGTCCAATCTCGCCCAACTGAGCTACAGTCGTACTTCTGTATTTAAGAATTGTTAATTGCTTAACAACGGTCGCTAATATATAGCGTGATGAGTGGTGAATCAAGCATGTTTATGGTTTTTAAGTTTATTTGCCGTTTTTTTATTCATATTGGACTGATTTCGCACGTTTTATAAAATTTTTGCCACCAGATAACATGCTCTTTTGCTGACGCTTTTAGCTGAGAGAGTAAGTTGTTAGAATTTGGGTCAAGTAGGGCATTTACCGCTTCACTACTCACTGCTTGATTAAACCATAGCTGCATATAAAGCGGCTGCAATGTTTCTAAATACCCGCTCAGCTGTGCTTGATAAGGCTGTATTTGTTTTAAATAATATTTATTAAATATATTACTGACAATTTTAGCCTGCTGCTTGTTTTTCCCTTTAGGGCAGATATCTTCTACTACTAATGAATTTACAAACTGGGTTGCTGTATGATTTAAGCTAATTTGTTCTCGCGCAGCTTGAATAAGCTGTTGGTCAAATTTGTATCTGTTGAGCGGTTCAAGCGCTGACAAAATATCATCGCTGTTTATTGCCATACTCCCTTTAGTTTCTATTTTGTGTTTAATGGTCGTTAGCTTTTTAAGCGCCTCAACTGTGTCGCTAAACCCAGCTGGTTGGGTGCTGAGTTCTTGGCCAGTTAGCTGCCAAGTGCTGCTCAGTTCAGGTTCACTATATAAAACATTATTAAAGTAATGAGTGAGTTGAGTTTGTTTTTGGTTTTTTGCCGCTGTAATTTTACTGTGAACGTTGCTTTGTTTATCTAAGGTGTTTAAACAGTTTTGCGCGCTTTGAATAAAATCTATTTGGTATTTCAATTGGCTAGCAGCGGTGGCTGTTTTGCCTAATTGATTATTATGCTCGCTTATCAGAACGTTAAGTTTACATTGGCTAATACCAGCTAGTTCAGTTATGCCAATTTTAATGGTAGGTTGCAACGCTTCAACTGGCTCTACTAAGGCTAATTGTTGCAGTGGCTTTGTGTGTGGCTCAGGCGTTTGTAAGGTATTACTCAAGCGAGACAAATAGGTTTTATTTGCCTCACTGGGCTGCTCTGAGCAGCCCAAAAGCACCATACAACACGCCGCCAATAACCAATTAAGCGGCAGTTTGGTATAGATTGATTGTTTAAGTGAGAATAAATGGTTCACGTTTAAATCGCCTATGAACGGTTAGCATCAGTAGTATAGCTGCAACTGATAAGCCAACGATAATGCCTATCCAAAAACCATGCGGGCCCATTGCTGGCACTATCATGTCTGTTCTTGCTAATACGTAGCCTAAACTAAAGCCGATTAACCAATAAGAAATAAAAGTGATATACGAAATCGGCGCTGTGTGTTTTAAACCACGTAAAATACCGTTTGCAGCTACCTGTAATGCATCAGGAAGTTGGTAAATACAGGCTAAAATCATAATTGATGAAGCAAGCGCAAGTACCGCAGGGCTATCGCTATATAATTGGCTGATCACATCACGCCCTATAAATGTAATAAAAGCGATAAACAACGCGACCATAGCCGCCATAATATAACTTGTCGATACCGCTACTTTTAATTGATCTAAATGATTTTGCCCAAATAAATTACCAATTCGTATGCTAATGGCAATTGAGAGGCTCAGAGGCATCATAAATAATAGTGCAGTCACACTGGCTGCAATTTGATGGCCAGACACAGCCACCGCACCCAAATGCGCAATAAACAGGGGAATACAGGCAAACAAGGTCACTTCAAAAAAAGTAGCGAGTGAAATAGGAATACCGAGTTTGGTAATAATACCAATGGTTTTAAAATTGGGTTTTTCAAAGCCAGTTAATAAGCCTTTGGCATCTATTTTTTTACTCAGCTGGCAATAAGTAACTTGCGCAATAGCCATTACAGTAAATACCAGTGCGGTGGCAATACCACAGCCAGCGCCCCCAAATGCGGGTAGACCAAATAAGCCCTTAATAAAAATATAATTGAGTGGGATATTTACCGCAAGTCCGAGTAGGCTGATATAAAACGCAGGCTTGGTCATCCCCATGCCTTCGGTCATATTTCTATACACGGTAAAAATTAAAAAACCAAATACACCCCATTTAACAAAATGAATGTAATCAAAAGCAAGTCCCGCAATCGCCGGGCTAGTATCAAGCTGTAAAATAACGGTATTGGCAAGCTGGGCAGCACAAAAACCTGCAATACTCAAAAGGAGCGTTAAATAAAGCGCTTGCTGAAAATAATGGCTAATGCCGTTGCGGTCTTTAGCACCCGCAAATTGAGCAATGACTCCCGTTAGGGCTAATAGAATACCTTGTATTGCTAATAAAATTGGGTTCCATATTCCTGTAGCAATTGAGAGGGCAGCGAGATCGGTTGGACTCACTTGTCCGGCCATAATGGTATCAACCACTGACATTAATACTAAGGTCACTTGTGCTAAAAAAACGGGAAAGGCGAGGGAAAGTAAACGTTTAGCTTCCCAACTACAAAAAGTCATAAAAATTAGCTATTCAGAAAAACATAGGCGCATTGTAATCTATTGTGATTGCTCTATCTATGTAGACAATCAGCGAATCTATTAAATTGCTGCATAAGCTTACTTTTGTTGCGAATAAAAGTGCTATTAAGTGAATTATTTTAGCGATTGATACGTTAAACTAGCACTTTGTTAGAAAGAGAAGCGATTTTTATGTTTACCGGTATTATTCAAACTCAAGCAACAGTAGTCTCTAGAACCCATACGCAGGGTGTATTACGTTTAGTCGTTTCTGTTAATGAGCAATACGTAAAGCATTTAGACTTAGGTGCTAGCATCGCTATAAATGGTTGCTGCTTAACGGTAGTTAAAGTAGAGCTTAGTAATCAAGATGTGGTGGCTCAAGTGCATTTTGATGTTATTGACGAAACTCTGCAGCTTACTAACCTTGGACAACTGGAATTGGGTAGTTTAGTCAATTACGAGCGTTCTGTGTCGTTTGGTACTGAGCTGGGTGGGCACATAGTCTCTGGCCATATTCATTGTACTGCCAAAATAGTGCAAATAGTTAAACTAGAAAATAACTACAAAATGCAGCTTAGCCTTCCAAAAAAATGGCAAAAATATGTGTTATACAAAGGGTTTGTATCTATTAATGGCGCCAGTTTAACGGTTGGCAATATTGATGAGCATGGCTTTTGGTTACACTTAATACCAGAAACACTCGATATTACTAATTTAGGTGCAGCTGTTGTAGGTGATGAATTTAATATAGAAGTTGATCAGCAAACATACACTATTATAAACACCGTCGAAAACTACATGCGCCAACATAGCTAAAATATTTGTTCGTCATCGCTGTCCACGTGTAACTCTAACTTATTACGTGCATAGTCTATATGCATATTTAAATGAATTAGATTACAGCAAGCACTGCATTCTTCATAGTAGTCTTGGTCGCCCATACTGGCATCAAGGTCTAAATGAATATGGTGTCCACAATGTGGGCAGGCGATACGTTGTGATAAAAAGTCTTTCATAACACCCCCTTAAAAATTAAGTTATTTTACCTAGATAGCACATAACGGCTTAACACTAAGTAGCTTGAACTCTGACTAAATGATTTACTTATATTGAGCTATCAACAGTGACTTATTACAAGTAAATTTAATGCAATTAGCGTTAAAAATAACGCTCGAATAGATTTATTTTTTAGAGTTCAAGTATAAGTATAGTGCTTATATTTTGTTTACTCATTTATTTAAGTTTAGTAGTTTTTCAACGTGTTCTTTAGCCTGATTTAGGTAATGGCCTGCATAAATATTGGCATGGTTTAAAATAGGGTAAAGCTGATAAATAAGCTTGCGATGTTGGTAGTTCTGAGAGAGTGGATAATGGTGATCATAGGCGTTATAAAATTCATCGGGTAATGGGGCAAAAAGCTTACTCATAGCAATATCGACCTCCCGATCACCGTAATAGCAGGCAGGGTCAAATAGGGTCGGAATATTATTTACAAATCCCATGTTTCCGCGCCAAAAGTCGCCATGTAATAACGAGGGCAAAACATGATGATTATGCAGTTGCTCTTTTACTAAATTTATCAGTTGTTCGGGGTCTGCCAGCACAATGTCTTTTTCAGCTAATAGCTGTAATTGCCAACCAATACGTTCTTCTGCAAAAAATACATCCCATTTTTTATGCCATTGATTTGGTTGAGGCGTAGAGCTTAAATAATTGTCTGTATCAAAACCAAACATCGCTTGCTCGTGTTTTTGATGCAACATGGCAAGGTGTTCACCCATCGTTGACCAATGCGTGTGGGGAAGGTCATCAAGTGTAAGCCATTCTAATACAATAAACGCATATTCTATATTGGCGCCAGTTGTAATACAGTCGGGCACCATAAATATACTGTTTTGAGTGAGTTGTTTTAAGCCCTGTGCTTGTGCTTCAAAGCGATCAAGCTCATTTTTTTGCGCAATTTTAACTAAATAATTGTGCTTGCCATCACTTATATGGAAAAGCTTATCGGTTGATGTGTTTTGCAACTGACGTTTATGGGTGTGTTTAAAATCGTAATGGATAGCTTGGCTGATCTGTTGATTGATTGTTTTCCACATAACAATTGCTCACCTTTTAAACCTATAAATAAACTATGGCAAAAAGGGATTAAATAAACAAATTAATCGGTGTAAAATTAAGACTATCAATTTCTGATACAAATCACTGAAACGGAATAAAAATGAATAAAAGTTTTATCACTAACTTATTGGCAGCGTGTTGTGTTGTTATTGGTTTTGTATTTGATCAAGCCATTGTACTTTCGGTGGGCTTATTTGCACTCTCTGGTGCGGTTACAAACTTACTCGCTATTCATATGCTATTTGAAAAAGTCCCGTTTTTATATGGATCGGGGGTGATTGCGCTCAAGTTTGAAAGCTTTAAAGTAGCTATAAGAAATTTAATACTTACGGAGTTCTTTTCTGAGCATAAAATAGATAAGCTTCTAAGCAAGGCGCAGCCAACGATAGACTTTGAATCGGTAATTGAAAAGGTAGATTTAAATCCTGCTTTCGATAATTTATTAGTGGTGATAGAGCAATCACAATTTGGCAGCATGCTGGCAATGTTTGGCGGTACAGAGGCGGTAGAGCCAATGCGAGAAAAATTTATCGAAAAAATGCAATTATCACTGGTACAAATAAGCGACACCGACGATTTTAAAATGCTACTAAGCGACATGCTTACTCAAGGAAATAACGCGGAAAGCTTACATAATACGGTACTTAAATTAGTGGATGAACGCCTAGATGAACTCACCCCTAAAATGGTAAAAGAAATTATTCAAACCATGATCCGTGAGCATTTAGGTTGGCTCGTTGTATGGGGTGGGGTATTTGGTGGCTTGTTTGGTTTGTTGGCAGCGCTTATTTAATAATAAATACACGTTAAGCAGGTACTAAGCCCTGCTTAACGTGTTTGATTCGTGTAAATTGAACGTATTAAAACCGATTTCCTAGTCATAATTTAGGTTATTTAGATCCCGCCATAATAACCACCATCAGTTTATTTACCTTTGCCAAATCCCTTATTGATGTGCTGGTGGTAGCCTCAATATTGAAAAAGCGTGCAGATTTGTCTAAATCATAAAGCGCTACAAAATCATTCATTGATAAATCATTGCAGCGTAATTTTTTGCCAATTACATGCTTGTTGGTATGGAGCTCTTTAATTGTTTTGTGCAGTGTCAGTTGTTTGTTAGATGCAACGGCCATGCAAACTTGTGTACCGGGTGATGAATCAGCGGCAACAAAAGTGGTTGCCATTACAGGCGCTGTTAATGTTGCTGCGCCCAATAATACAGTTGAATATAGAGTTGCTTTGAAAGAAATCATAGTATTTGCCTCTTTGTTTATGTGCAACTTAAGTATTGCTTAATGTAGCCAGCATGTTGTTAACTGAATGGGGCAAGCTGTAAGAAGATGTGTATATAAATCGTGCAATTTTGTAGGTGTATGAAAAGTTGTTCATAAGTAACCTGAACTATGGATAATAAATCTATCTCAAGCAGCTATTTTCAGCGCTAACTGCGTTGAATTTACTTGAAATAGGCCCACTATTGACGCGAAAATTCGCCTTGTTTTCACTGTAAATTTCTGGCTGGAGAAAACGAACTAAATTATTGATATAATTCAATATATTATTAAATCTCTTAACCAAAGTTCAGGTTAAGTAATTTATTTTTGACACACTTTAGCGTTTTCATACTGAAATATTTTTTCAGACTGTTATTATCGCGCCCTAAATTTGTGGCATTTTATATTTTTGGAGCGCAATTGTGAATAAAACGTTAGCCAGTTACTACCAGCAAGCTTATGCGTGTGAGCAACAGCATTTTAACCAATGTTTTTATTGCGGGTGTGAGGCAACAGAGCGCGATCATTGCCCACCATTGCACATGTTACAAAGTATTATTGATTTAGGCGAAGAAGCAGATTTTGTTGCTATTGCGGCTTGTTATGAATGCCATGCATTACTTCATAATGAACGCTTAATGACCATTGATGAGCGTTTTAGTAAGCTTAAAAAGAAACTATCAAATAAATACGCCAAGCCCTTACGTGTGTACAACATGTGGGAAGAAAGCGAGCTTGGCGACATGAGCGATGAATTTGCGCACAGCATTCAAGCGGGCATGAAACTCGGTAAAGAAGCGGCTGAGCGACTCGCCTTTACAGGGTTTAGTTATGCCACTGAAGAAGCGCGCGTTACGGTGCGCGAAAAAACCAAAGAGTTTGATGTAGAAGGCACCGTATTTACCGACTTTAAAGAAGCGCTTAACTATTGCATTACTGTATTAAAAGTACAAAAAAGTGATTTTTATAAAATTTTAGTCGAGGATTATCAAGGCGATTTTAATAAGGCATTGAGCCAATACAGGCATCGTCATGATAAAGTCACTGCCGCAAAAGATGGTAATACATTAATTAAAGATTTTTCAAAATTACATAAGCAAAATTCGGATTTTGTAACCCGAACGGTTAAACACTTTATTAGTAAAGATCCATCGCTCACCACTGAAGGGGCACTGGATAAGCTTTATAACAATTATATAAAAAAATAATTACAGAAACTCACCTTAAATAACCGCCTTTTCACCTGTTTTTTTAGCTTTATGCGTTTGCTTTCGCTAAAGTAGTAAAAAAACAGGAGAACCTAAAAACATGCAAAAATTTGCTCCCTCATTGTTAGCTGTTGGTTTAGCAGCGGCTCTTGTTGGTTGCCAAGAAAGCGGCCCGCAAGATGCAAAAGTAACCATTAATAAAAACCCATACCCAAGTACTTATCAACCCGTTGCTACATCAAGCACATTAATTACCAATGCCACTGTATTAACGGGCACGGGTGAGCGTTTAGATGAAGCCGATGTATTACTTGTTGATGGTAAAGTACAGCAAGTTGGTAAAGATTTAACCGCTAACGCAGACACCACTATCGATGCGCAAGGCAAATGGGTAACACCAGGTATTATTGATGTTCACTCTCATTTAGGTGCTTATCCAAATCCGTCGGTTGAGTCTCACCAAGATGGCAACGAAATGACTAGCCCAAATACAGCAGAAGTATGGGTTGAGCATTCAATTTGGCCACAAGATCCAGGTTTTAATCGCGCACGTGAAGGCGGTATTACCTCGTTACAAATTTTACCAGGTTCAGCTAATTTATTTGGTGGACGTGGCGTTACCCTTAAAAATGTACCGGCTCACACCATGCAAGGGATGAAGTTTCCTGATGCACCATACGGTTTAAAAATGGCGTGTGGTGAAAACCCTAAACGCGTTTATGGCCGTAAAGGTGAATTACCGATGACACGTATGGGTAATATGGCAGGCTATCGCACAGCTTGGATTGGCGCTCAAGAGTACAAACGTGCTTGGGACAAATACGATGCTGATTACGCTGCGGGTAAAAACCCAGAAGCTCCACACCGCGATATTAAATACGATACCCTTCGCGGTGTTTTAGAAGGTGAGGTTCGTATTCACAATCACTGTTATAAAGCTGAAGAAATGGCGATGATGATCGACCTTTCTAAAGAGTTTAATTACCATGCGGGTACATTCCATCACGGTATTGAAGCCTATAAAATCGCAGATTTACTGGCTGAAAATGGCTCGTGTGCAGCACTTTGGCCAGACTGGTGGGGCTTTAAAATGGAAGCCTACGATATGGTACAAGAGAACGTAGCGATTGTTGATGCAGTTAAAAACTCATGTGCCGTTGTGCATTCAGACTCAGACACGACCATTCAGCGCTTAAATCAAGAAGCCGCAAAAGTAATGTACAGTGCAAACCAAAATGGTTTTGATATTTCTGAGCAGCATGCAATTAAGTGGATCACGGCTAATGCCGCTAAATCACTCGGCATTGAAGATAAAACAGGCTCACTTGAAGCAGGTAAACAAGCTGATGTGGTTATTTGGAATCAAAGCCCATTTAGCGTTTACGCAAAAGCAGAGCAAGTGTTTGTTGATGGCGCAAAAGTTTACGATAGAAACGATAGCGCATTCCAAGCACAAAGTGATTTTATGTTAGGTCAACAATAAGGAGCACCCAGAATGAAAAAATTATCACGTTCGTTTTCGCTTTCTCTGGTTGCTGCAGGGTTACTAGCATCGGGTGCGGTGAGCGCTCAATCTCTTGCTATAATTAACGCAACACTGCATACATCCTCAGATCAAGGCGTATTAGAGTCTGCCAGCATCGTAATGAATGATGGCAAAATCACTGCAATTAATCCTAGCGATGTTAAAGCAGATAAAATTATTGATGCCAAAGGTCAAATCGTGATCCCTGGTTTTATTGCCACTGTAAATCAACTTGGTTTAGTTGAAGTAGGTGCGGTTGCGGGCTCTCGCGATGCGGGAGAAGAAAAAGCAGGTATTGATTTTGATGCAAGCTTGGCATTTAACCCTCGTTCAAGCCTAATCCCTTATGCACGTAAAGGCGGTGTTACTCGCGATTTGATCACCCCGTACGGCGGTGACAGCATATTTGCAGGCCTTGCCAGTGTGGTGGATTTAAGCGGCAGCTTTGAAAGCGTAAACAAAAAGCAAGCGGCATTAGTGGTTCATTTGGGTGAGCGAAGCAAAGGCTCTCGTGCATTTACATTGCAAACACTGATCAATAAGTTAGATGAGCACCAAACTAAAGCAAGCAAAGAAGCTAAAAAAGACGATGCTAAGCCAAGTGCTGAAGATAAAATAATGGCTAAAGTACTAAAAGGCGATATGCCATTACTAATTAGTGTGTCGCGTGCATCGGATATTGTTGAACTTATAAAAGTGAAACAGCAGTTTGGGGTAAATATTGTTCTTAATGGTGCGCAAGATGCCGTTGTAGTTAAAGATCGAATCGCAAAAGCGGGTATTCCTGTGATCATCAGTGCAATGGATAACTTACCAGGCAGTTTTGATTCATTACATGCAAGCCTAAATAATGCCGGCATACTAGAAAAAGCCGGTGTTAAAGTACTTTTAACTGTGGGTGGCGATGCCAGTCATAATGTTTACCAGCTCCGCTATGATGCCGGTAATGCAGTGTCTTACGGTATGAGCCAGCAAGGCGCATTAAAAGCGATGACTTCAAATGTGGCTGATGTATTTGGTATTAATGCTGGTAGCTTAGAAGTGGGTAAAGCCGCTGATGTTGTAATGTGGAGTAATGACCCGTTTGAGCTGAGCAGCCACGTAAATAAAATGTTTATTAATGGGGTTGAGGTAAGTACTGAATCTCGTCAAGATAAACTGCGTGAGCGCTATACAACAGAATCAAACATGCCACGTGCATACACTAAATAAACTTGTTTAGTTGAATATAAAAGGCCGCATTAGCGGCCTTTTTTATGAACAGCTTTTACTTATACCAATCTGCAAAGTAAACCACTTAAATAAGCGAATTGGTATTAGGCACAAAAAAAAGGCGCTCTTTGGAGCGCCTTTTCATTCATTTAATGGATTTATACCAGTTTAGATAAAATCTCGTTAAATGTTGTGCTTGGGCGCATTGCTTTAAAAGCTGCATCGTCATTTGGCTGGAAGTATCCGCCAATGTCCATTGCTGGGCCCTGTGCATCGTTTAGCTCGCTAACAATTTGCTCTTTGTTAGTTTCAAGGTCGCTAGCAATTTGCGTAAACTGCGCTTTAAGCTCGCTGTCATCATTTTGCTTAGCAAGTTCTTGTGCCCAGAATAAAGATAAGAAGAAATGAGAACCACGGTTATCAATCTCTTTTACTTTACGTGAAGGCGACTTGTTTTCAGCTAAGAATGTGCCGGTAGCTTTATCAAGTGTATCTGCAAGTACTTGTGCTTTTTTGTTACCTGTTGTTGTGCTTAGGTGCTCAAGTGACGCAGCAAGTGCTAAGAATTCACCTAAAGAATCCCAACGTAAGTGGTTTTCTTTCTCAAATTGTTGAACGTGCTTAGGAGCAGAGCCACCCGCACCAGTTTCAAATAAACCACCGCCATTCATTAGTGGCACAATTGAAAGCATTTTAGCACTAGTACCCAATTCTAAAATTGGGAATAAATCTGTTAAGTAATCACGTAACACGTTACCCGTTACAGAAATTGTGTCTTTACCTTCTTTGATGCGTGCTAGTGAGAACAAGGTTGCATCCATTGGCGATAAAATTTGAATATCTAGGCCAGCAGTGTCGTGATCTGGCAGGTATTTATTTACTTTTTTGATTAGCTCAGCATCGTGTGCACGTTCTGCATCTAACCAGAAAATAGCCGGATTACCTGTTGCGCGAGCGCGGTTTACTGCAAGTTTAACCCAATCTTGAATAGGTGCATCTTTAACCTGACACATGCGCCAGATATCGCCTTTCTCAACACTGTGCTCAAGTAACGTATTACCGTTTGTGTCTACAACACGGATAGTACCGTCAGCTTTTGCTTCAAATGTTTTATCGTGTGAGCCGTACTCTTCTGCTTTTTGAGCCATAAGGCCAACGTTTGGTACGCTACCCATAGTCGTAGGATCAAATGCACCGTGCTCTTTACAAAAATCAATCGTTGCTTGGTAAACGCCAGAGTAACAACGATCTGGAATTACAAAGCTTGTGTCTTGTAATTTATCGTCTTTATTCCACATTTGACCGCTTGAACGAATTGCAGCAGGCATAGAGGCATCGATGATCACATCACTTGGTACGTGTAAGTTTGTAATACCACGATGAGAATCAACCATTGCGATAGCAGGGCGGTCAGCGTAAACAGCTTGAATGTCAGCTTCAATTTCTTCGCGCTTAGCGTCATCTAAAGTTTGAATTTTAGAGTACACATCGCCTAAACCGTTATTTACATCAACACCTAGCTCTTCAAAAAGTGCACCGTGTTTTGCAAAAACGTCTTTGTAAAATACTTTTACAGCGTGACCAAAGATGATTGGATCAGATACTTTCATCATGGTCGCTTTCATATGAAGCGAAAATAACACGCCTTTTTCTTTAGCTGCATTAATTTCAGCTTCAAGGAATGCTTGTAATTTTGCAGCACTAATACGTGATGCATCAATAACTTCACCAGCAAGTAGCGGTGTGCTTTGCTTAAGTACAGTGATATCGCCATTAGCCGCTACGTGTTCAATACGAACATCCGTTGCTTCATCAACAGTTAGTGATTGCTCTGAACCAAAGAAGTCACCTTCTTCCATGCTTGCAACATAAGACTGTGAATCTTTGCTCCATGCCCCCATTGAATGTGGGTTATTACGTGCATATTCTTTTACTGAACTTGGTGCGCGACGGTCAGAGTTACCTTCACGAAGTACAGGGTTTACTGCACTGCCTTTAATTTTGTCATAGGCGGCTTGAATCGCTTTTTCTTCATCGTTTTTAGGTTCTACAGGGTATTCTGGAAGTGCATAACCTTTTTCTTGAAGCTCTTTAATTACAGCGCGAAGTTGTGGAACTGAGGCACTGATGTTCGGTAATTTAATGATATTAGCTTCTGGTGTTTTCGCCATTTCGCCAAGTTCTGCAAGTGCATCACCAATGCGTTGTTCTTCTGTTAGGTAATCCGGGAAGCTCGCAATAACACGACCAGCGAGTGAGATGTCGCGTGTTTCAACTTCAACACCTGCCGCATTTGTGTACGCTTGGATAATTGGTAACAACGAATACGTTGCTAATGCCGGAGCTTCGTCCGTTTTTGTATAGATAATTTTTGATGTCATCATCATTCCTAGATAGTAGGCCGCATTGGCCAAATTCAACAATGCAAAGAAATCATCGCCTAATACCTTATAAATAAAGTATTAATGTATGCAATGAGTAGTCTGTTAGGTGTTGGTACTCGTATAACCTAAACAAGGTAAGAATAATCACACCTGACGGACTAGTGTCTTTTATAACTAAAATTTATGTAAATCTAAACTAGCCATTAGGCTAAAGTAATTACGTTTTACAGGATAAAGAGTGTAACAAGCTTGGCTAAAAAGGGCTAGGATTACGCGCCAAACGCCAGCAGTTAAACATCTAATAATGAAATTATTGGGGTAGATAAAATAAAATCAAGGAGTGGGGTTGAATTAACGAACAATGAAGCAATTAATATAGAAGTGGTTAGGGGTTTTAGGGAATTAAGCGAGGATCTAAATAGGTCGCTCGCTTTAGTCTCATATTTACAATCACTCTAAAATATCGCCGTTAGGGGCTATATTAGTAGCGTGTAGACCTTTAGGGCCCTGTTGTAATTCGAAGGTAACATCTTGACCAGCTTTAAGCGTCTTGTATCCGTCCATTACAATAGTGGAGTAATGAGCAAAAATGTCGTTCTCGCAACCGTCTTCTACGATGAAACCAAAACCTTTGGCGTTGTTGAACCATTTGACTTTACCACAAGCCATACTTCTACATCCTTCTATAAGTTGACTAATTTAGTTATCCTAAACTGTATTGTTTGCTAGACTGACTAAGGTTTAATCAATCACCATTTGACTGTAGTTTATTTAAGCAACCAGTCAAGTGTTTTGGGTTATTTTTTAACATTTTATTTATTTTTTTATTCAAGTTTGCTTGAGTTACAAAGACAAGACTATATTTAATTATGAGTGGTATGAAAGATTCTGGTGTTATCGACACCGTTCGCGATAGTGAAAAGCAAAAGTTGCAGCCACCGCGAAAATATAAAGTTGTTTTAAACAACGATGATTACACGCCGATGGATTTTGTAATTGAGATCTTGATGACGTTTTTTAATATGGATAGCGATAGAGCAACTGATGTGATGCTGCAAATACATCAGCAAGGTAAGGGCATTTGTGGTGTTTACAGCGCCGATGTAGCACATACCAAGGCTGAGCAAGTTAACCGCTACTCAAGGGATAACGAGCATCCACTGCTATGTAGTTGTGAGCAGGAATAAATACCACAAAGGTGAACTTTCATCTTTGAAGTGCGGTATAAAATTATTATCTCTGTAAGGGGTTGCCAATGCTAAATAAAGACTTAGAACTAACTTTGAACACTGCGTTTCGTGAAGCGCGTACACGTCGTCATGAGTTTATGACCGTAGAGCATCTTTTATTAGCTCTACTCGATAATCCATCAGCTGGAGAAGCGCTTAATGCGTGTGGTGTTGACATTTCTGGATTAAAAACAGAGTTACTTGAATTTATTGATGAAACCACACCGGTTATTCCTGATTTAGAAGAAGAACGCGAAACTCAACCAACGCTTGGTTTTCAGCGTGTATTACAGCGCGCGGTATTTCATGTGCAATCTTCGGGAAAAAATGAAGTGACTGGTGTAAATGTGCTGGTGGCTATTTTTTCTGAGCAAGAAAGCCAAGCAGTTTATTTACTTAAAAAGAATGATATTTCTCGCCTTGATATTGTTAATTTTATTTCTCATGGGATTGCCAAAGGTGACGACGAATTAGGCGATGATACTGACGATATACATGAAGAAGTGCAAGAAGTTGCCAGTGAAGAAGCGAGTAAGCTCGACAGCTTCACCACTAATCTCAACATACAAGCCAAAGAGGGCAACATTGACCCTCTAGTTGGTCGCGACAGCGAAGTAGAACGCACCGTACAGGTGTTGTGTCGTCGTAAAAAGAACAACCCATTACTGGTTGGTGAAGCCGGCGTGGGTAAAACCGCCATCGCTGAGGGTTTAGCGTATCGAATTGTTAACGAACAAGTGCCTGAAGTTATTGCTGATGCGGTTGTTTACTCATTAGATATGGGCGCTTTGCTTGCCGGTACTAAATACCGAGGCGATTTTGAGAAGCGCTTTAAAAGCTTATTAAAAGAGCTGCAAGCTAAACCAGGCTCTATTTTATTTATAGATGAAATTCATACCATTATCGGTGCAGGTGCTGCATCGGGTGGGGTAATGGATGCCTCAAACTTAATTAAACCGCTACTTTCCAGTGGACAATTACGGTGTATGGGTTCTACCACCTATGGTGAGTACAAAAATATTTTTGAGAAAGACCGTGCCTTGGTACGTCGCTTTCAAAAAATTGATGTGCTTGAGCCCAGTGTGGAAGACACCACTAAAATTCTTAACGGCTTAAAAGAGCGTTATGAAGCACACCATGGTATTCGTTACACGCAAAAAGCGTTGAAGGCGGCAGCCGAGCTTAGCGCTAAGTACATTAACGAACGTCATCTGCCTGATAAAGCGATTGATGTTATTGATGAAGCGGGTGCAAGCCAACGCTTGTTACCTACCTCTAAACGTAAAAAAACGATTGGTGTTTCTGATATCGAGCTGATTGTGTCAAAAATGGCGCGTATCCCGCCACAAAATGTATCATCGTCTGATAAAGAAACGCTTAAAAACTTAGACCGTAACTTAAAAATGTTAGTGTTTGGGCAAGATCAGTCTATTGATGCATTAACTTCTGCCATTCGTTTGTCGCGTTCAGGTTTAGCGAATGAGAACAAACCGGTTGGTTCGTTCTTATTTGCAGGCCCAACGGGGGTCGGTAAAACTGAGGTTACCAAGCAACTAGCTAAGTGTATGGGCGTTGAGTTTATTCGTTTTGATATGTCTGAATATGTTGAGCGCCATGCGGTGAGCCGTTTAATTGGTGCGCCTCCGGGTTATGTTGGTTTTGAACAAGGCGGCTTACTAACAGAAGCGGTCATTAAAAATCCACACGCTGTTGTACTTTTGGATGAGATTGAAAAAGCCCATCCAGATATCTACAACATTTTATTGCAAGTTATGGATCACGGTACGCTAACTGATAATAATGGTCGTAAAGCCGACTTTAGAAGCGTCGTAGTCGTGATGACCACTAATGCCGGCGTGCAAGAAACCACACGTAAGTCGATTGGCTTTAGTGAGCAAGACCATACGCACGATGCAATGGGTGAAATTAATAAAGTATTTTCACCAGAATTTAGAAACCGCTTAGATAACATTATTTGGTTTAATCACCTCGATAAAGAAGTTATTTTACAAGTGGTTGATAAGTTTGTTGTGGAGCTTCAAGCGCAACTAGACAAGAAATCAGTTAATCTTGAGCTTACCTCTAAAGCACGTGAATGGTTGGCTGACAAAGGCTATGACAAAGCAATGGGCGCACGTCCTATGGCACGTGTTATTCAGGAAGACCTTAAAAAGCAATTGGCAAACGAAATATTGTTTGGTGAGCTAATTTCTGGCGGTACGGTAAAAGTATCGGTTAAAGATAAAAAGCTGCGTTTTGATTACGAAAGTGATTTAACCCCAGCCTAATGGTCGTTATACAAAAGCCTGCTTTGCGCAGGCTTTTTTATTTGCCTAAGAAATAGACAACAAAAAACCCAGCAAAGGCTGGGTTTTTTGTTTATTAAATGTAATTACTGGCGAGTATCCATTAATTACATTTAATAAACGCTTAAAGCTAGTTTGCACTAGCCAAAAACTAAATCTCGTTTACGCACTTACTTAGCGAGCACGGAATACGATACGACCTTTCGATAAATCGTAAGGAGTCATTTCTACCGTTACTTTATCGCCGGTTAAAATACGGATATAGTTTTTGCGCATTTTACCTGAAATATGAGCCACAACTACGTGACCATTTTCTAGCTCAACTCGGAACATTGTATTTGGTAAAGTATCAAGGACTGTCCCTTGCATTTCGATTACGTCTTCTTTCGCCATGTTTAGCGTAACACCTCTTTAATAGTTAAACGCTGCAGATTTTGCCCAAAATACGCCAATAAGTAAAGGCGCAGGGGCTATTTTTGTAAATTAAATAGCCAGCCACTGGTCATTGCACTGTTTTTGAGCAGGTAAAAACTGGGTTTTATAGTTCATTTTGTCGCATTCATCTATTTGATAGCCTAAATAAACAAATTGTTTTTGTTGCAGTTTAGCAAATTTAAGTTGCTGTAATATCATCACAGTGCCTAAACTAAAGTGCTCATAGTCAGGGTCAAAAAATGTATAAATTGCCGAAATAGCATTGTCCATACAATCAGTTACAGCAACAGCCACTAAGTTTTCTTGATCCCAAAGCTCAATAAAAGTAATGGTTAACCAACTACAAAACAAAAAGCTTTGAAATTGTGATTTATCAGGTGGATACATACTACCGTCTTGGTGGCGCAAGCTAATGTATTTACTGTAAAGTGGATAGTATTGTTCGCGTTCAACTTGAGAATATTTTACCTCAAAGCGGTTTTTTGCTTTGTTAAGTTTACGTTTTTGCGATTTTGTCGGCATAAACTCATCAGCTAAAACGCGCACAGAACTACACGCGCTGCAAATAGGGCAGTGCGGACGGTAAATTTGGTTACCACTGCGACGAAAGCCTAATCCTAATAACGACTCAAACTTGTTGCTGCTATAACAACTTGGGTCGAGTATCACCAGCAGTTGCTCTTGGCGATCAGGTAAATAACTGCATTCAAACGGTTGGCTTAGGCCTATACGAGCTGGAAGTTGTTCATTCATATATCGCGATTAGCTCCTGTGGCTGCCACATGCTGGCAGCTGGGGTGTAACACTGTGCTTTATTAAGTTTAGTTAAAAATTCTTCACGCGAAACCACGCTAGCACCTAACGACATTAAATAAGGGTTTTCTAATTGGCAATCAATAAAATGCGCATTATGGCGTTTAAGCCAATTAACCAGCGCCCACATAGCCAGTTTGGAGCAATTTGTTTGATGATGAAACATTGATTCACCACAAAAAACACCGGTTTGCATGATGCCATATAAGCCACCTGCAAGCTCTCCCTCGCGCCAAACCTCTAAACTATGAGCAATTCCATGGTGATGGGCATTAATGTACGCCTGTTGCATTTGCGGAGTGATCCAGGTGCCATCGGTATCAATACGTTGATCGCGACATGCTTCTATCACTTCTTCAAAGGCATGGTTTATGGTTACGGTGACCGGGTGCTTTTTTAAATGCTTACGTAGGCTTTTACTAACATGAAAGTCATTGAGCTCAACAATACCCCGCTCACTAGGCGACCACCACATAATTGGCTCGTGCTCACTAAACCACGGAAAAATACCTTGGCTGTAGGCATTTTTTAATCGCGCTACCGACAAGCATCCACCAATGGCAAGTAAACCATCGGGATCATCTAATGCATGGTTGGGATCAGGAAAAGCAAAGTGGCTTTGAGCGAGTTGATAGAGTTGTTTAGTCATAACACCGATTGAATAACTGCATGGTCAAGGTAAAGTGTAACCTGTTGCTTTAAAATCACAAACCACAAATTATTGTGTTGTCCATAGGGTTGAGCAGGGCTTACATTCCTGTTAGGTAAATTTTAGACATAAAAAAAGCGCGTTAAAAAACGCGCTTAATTAAATGGTAAACTAATCGAATTAGCTAACCACTTTTACAGGTACTGCTTGTCCAGCGTTAAACTTAGTTGTCATTGCTTCTTCAACAGGTGTAAACGAGGTAAGGTCAATACCTTCAACCGCAGACTTATACTCTTCGATAGTCGGGAAACGACCAAGTACAGTAGAAAGTACTACAACCGGCGTAGAGCCTAGTAGTGACTCACCTTTTTTCTCAGATGTATCGGCTACTACACGGCCTTGGAACAGACGAGTTGATGTTGCGATAACAGTGTCACCAGGTTCAGCTTTTTCTTGGTTACCCATACATAAGTTACAACCAGGGCGTTCTAGGTATAGGATATTTTCATACTTAGTACGTGCCGCTGTTTTTGGTTTTTCATCGTCAAATTCAAAACCTGCGTATTTAGCAAGAATATCCCAGTCGCCTTCCGCTTTAAGCTCATCAACAATGTTGTATGTTGGTGGCGCAACAACTAATGGTGCTTTGAATGAGATAGAACCGTTTTTCTTTTCTAGGTTACGCAGCATGTGAGCAATAATTTTCATATCGCCTTTGTGAACCATACACGAACCAACGAAACCTAAATCAACAGGTTTGTCGTTGTAAAAAGAAACAGGGCGGATCACATCGTGAGTATAACGCTTAGAAACATCATCGTTGTTCACGTCTGGATCGGCAATCATTGGCTCAACGATTTGGTCCAAATCAACCACAACTTCTGCGTGGTATTTAGCGTTGTCGTCTGGAGAAAGTGCTGGCTCTTCACCAGATTGAATACCTGCAATACGTTTGTCAGCTAAGTCGATTAGACCTTGTAGCGTTTGCGCTTCGTTATCCATACCTTTGTTGATCATGATTTGGATACGTGATTTAGCAAGTTCAATTGACTTAATTAGCGTTTCATCATTTGAAATACAGATTGACGCTTTCGCTTTCATTTCTGCAGTCCAGTCAGTGAAAGTAAACGCTTGGTCAGCCATTAGGGTACCAATATGTACTTCAATGATACGACCTTGGAATACGTTTTCGCCACCAAATTGCTTAAGCATTTGCGCTTGCGTTGCATGTACAACGTCGCGGAAATCCATGTGCTTAGCCATTTTGCCTTTAAACGTCACTTTAACTGAATCAGGAATCGGCATCGCTGATTCACCGGTTGCAAGTGCAACAGCAACAGTACCTGAATCGGCACCAAAGGCAACGCCTTTAGACATACGAGTATGCGAGTCACCACCGATGATGATAGCGCGATCATCAATTGTAATGTCGTTCAATACTTTGTGAATAACGTCAGTCATTGCATGGTAAACGCCTTTCGGGTCACGTGCAGTGATCAAACCAAACTTATTCATAAACGCCATTAGTTTAGGAATGTTAGCTTGTGCTTTGCTATCCCATACTGATGCAGTGTGACAACCAGACTGATAAGCACCATCAACAAGAGGTGAAATCGTTGAAGCAGCCATCGCTTCTAATTCTTGTGCTGTCATTGGACCGGTTGTATCTTGCGAACCAACGATGTTCACTTTAACACGAACATTTGAGCCTGCGTGAAGTGGCGTATCAGATAGAACACCTACCGCATTACGGTTAAAGATTTTTTCAACCGCTGTTAAGCCTTGGCCTTCATGTGAAATTTCTTTTGAAGGTGCATACACAAGAGGAGTTTCAATGCCGAGCGTTTCAGCAGCAAACGTTTGTAGTTTCTTACCAAATACTACAGCGTAAGAACCACCAGCTTTCATGAATTCAACTTTTTGCGGTGTGAACGCTGATGATACATCAACCAGTTCTTTATCACCGTTATAAAGCTTTTTCTCTTTTGTATTGATTGTTAATACAGTACCTGTGGCAACTGAATAAGCTTCTTCAAGCACTGCATCGCCATTTTCATCAGTTACAGTATTGCCGTCTGCATCTACTTTCTTAACCCAGTTTTTAAGATCAAGACCAATACCGCCGGTTACATCAACCGTCGTTAAGAAGATTGGTGCGATACCATTAGTACCTGCAACAACAGGTGCAATGTTGATGAAAGGAACGTATGGACTTGCTTGTTTACCCGCCCAAAGTGCAACGTTATTTACACCAGACATACGAGATGAACCAACGCCCATGGTGCCTTTTTCAGCAATAAGCATTACTTTAGCATTAGGGTGTTTCTTTTGAAGTTCAACGATTTCTTGTTGTGCTTCTTCAGTGATCATACACTTACCGTGTAATTCACGGTCAGCACGTGAGTGTGCTTGGTTACCTGGAGACAGTAAATCAGTTGAGATGTCGCCTTCACCAGCAATGTAAGTTACTACTTCGATTTTTTCTTCGATGTCAGGTAGTTTTGTGAAGAATTCAGCTTTTGAGAAACTCTCGAGTAATTCTTTAGCAATTGCGTTACCTGCTTCGTAGGCCGCTTTTATGCGCTCCATATCAGCATCGTATAAGAATACCTGAGTTTTAAGTACTTCAGCCGCTTGTGCTGCGATTGCTGCGTCATCACCAAATGCTAAATCAATTAGTATTTCAATTGACGGGCCGCCTTTCATGTGTGAAAGCAGTTCAAATGCAAATTCTGGAGTGATCTCTGCAACGAGCTCTTCACCTAAAATGATTTCTTTTAGAAACTGTGCTTTAACGCCCGCAGCACTAGTTGTTCCAGGTAAAGTATTATAAATAAAGAAATGCAGTGAATCTTTACGGTGCTCGTTATTAGTATCTTTAATTTGATTAATTATTTCTGATACTAGTTCAGCGCTATCGATTGGTTGTGGGCTTAATCCAAGCTCCGTTTTACGGGTTTGGATTTCTTCCATATATTTTGTATACAAACTCATAGAAAACTCTCGGTAATTTACTTGATATGAAGTTAAGCATTTTAACTGATTTTACAGTCTCTAGTAATGCCTAAATGAATAAAGCTTTTATTCCTGACGATAATTATAGCTAGTTTTACTTATATAATTTGACGGTATTCGTTGCTCACCCTTAGATCCTATCGTACCTAAGCCATTAATTGTATAAATACGATTGATTTCCAGTATAATTTTTGTGAATGTTTATGCGGCTGCAATGAGTACTTTTCGGTGTTGGATGAGCCTTTATAATTTTTGGCCACAAAAAAAGGGCTGAAAATTCAGCCCTTACTATATGTTATGAAAACTTATAGGTTATCTAAAAAGCGTTCTGCATCAAGTGCAGCCATACAGCCAGTACCCGCAGAAGTGATTGCTTGACGGTAGATATGATCAGACACATCACCGGCAGCAAATACGCCTGGCACACTCGTTTGTGTTGCATTACCGTTAAGACCAGACTCAACTACTAAGTAGCCGTCTTTCATTTCTAGCTGACCTTCAAACATATCGGTGTTTGGCTTATGGCCAATGGCAATAAACACACCCGCTAAATCAAGTTCTTCAGTAGCATCTGATGCCACATCTTTAATGCGAACGCCGGTAACGCCCATTTGGTCACCAAGCACTTCATCGAGTGTACGGTTGTAGTGCATGACAACGTTACCGTTTGCTGCTTTTTCAGCAAGGCGGTCAGCAAGAATCTTTTCACTACGGAAACTATCACGACGGTGAATAACATGAACTTCATCAGCAATGTTAGATAGGTATAACGCTTCTTCAACCGCTGTATTACCACCGCCAACAACCGCTACTTTTTGACCTTTATAGAAAAAGCCATCACAGGTTGCACAAGCTGAAACGCCGCGACCTTGGAAATTAGTCTCAGACTCTAAGCCTAAATATTTCGCAGAAGCACCTGTTGCAATGATTAAAGCATCACAGGTGTAAGTACCTTGGTCACCGGTTAGTGTGAAAGGGCGCTTAGATACGTCAACTTTGTTGATGTGGTCGAACACAATTTCAGTTTCAAAGCGTTCTGCATGCTCTTTCATACGATCCATTAATGCAGGGCCGGTTAAACCGTGTGCATCGCCAGGCCAGTTTTCAACTTCAGTAGTGGTTGTTAGCTGACCACCTTGTTGAATACCTGTAATTAAAACAGGGTTTAAATTAGCACGTGCAGCGTAAACTGCAGCTGTATAGCCTGCAGGGCCCGAACCTAAAATAAGTAACTTACAATGTTTTGCTTCAGTCATGATCTTTTCCTAAACGTTTAATACGGTTTTAATGCGCCCGATTCTAAGAAAAACAAGCAGGAAGTAAATAAAAGATGAGATTATTTTTTTTCGTAAATTCCGAAGCTGTTCATTAATGTGTACTAGCAAATGACTTACAAGCAGTGCTCGACTAATAAATAGACTGTTAGCCAATAAAACGACGTTAATTCATGACCAGCCTGATTTTTTTTGTTATCTTTTAACTAATTTTGATTTGTCACTGCTTAATTATGTGACCTAAGTGAATAGGCAACTATGTTATTTTGGCAAGAGAAACCCGCATTTGGGTTGACTTCAAAAGACGTTAACGTCTTAACCAATGCGCAAGAATACCGTACGCAATTGTTAGATTTAATTGCCAACGCAAAAAAACGAATTTATATCACCACACTTTACTTACAAGATGATGAAGCGGGTCGTGAAATATTAGCTGCACTACACAGTGCTTCGTTAGCTAATCCTGCGCTTGAGATAAAAGTATTGGTGGATTTTCATCGTGCGCAACGCGGTTTAATAGGAGCTGAAAAGTCAGAGGGCAATGCAAGCTTATATTGCGACGATTTAGAAAAATTTAATTCAAACGTTCAAGTGTATGGTGTCCCCGTAAAGGCAAAAGAACTGTTTGGGGTGTTACATTTAAAAGGCTTTGTTATTGACGACACACTGCTCTACAGCGGTGCCAGTTTAAATAATGTGTATTTGCAATATAGCGACCGATACCGGCTCGATCGCTACTTTTTAGTATCGCAAAGCGAATTATGTGACTCAGTAGTTGATTTTATCGAATCAACTTTATTAAGTTCTGAAGCGGTACCAAGAATTGATCAACGACCGCTTAAACGTATGGCTGACTTTAAGCTTGAACAAAAGCAACTTATGCGTGAGCTTAAATCGGCAAGTTATAAAAATGCGCAAGAGTTTAATACCCATGCAATGGGTATTCGTTTATTTTTAGGGTTAGGCCGTCGTAATAACGAGCTCAATCGCTTAATTAAAGCGTTATTTGATACCACCGAGCAAGAGTTGGTGTTATACACGCCGTATTTTAATTTTCCAGCGCCTTTAATGCGCTCTTTACGTCGATTATTAAAGCAAGGTAAGCAGGTTACTATTGTGGTGGGCGATAAAACCGCAAACGATTTTTATCTGCCACCTAGCGAGCCATTTAGTAAAATTGGTGCACTGCCTTATTTATACGAAACTATTTTGCACAAGTTTGTAAAATCGCAAAAACGCCACATAGATAATGGCAACCTAAACGTATACCTGTGGAAACACGAGAGTAACTCGTTCCATCTAAAAGGGATTTGCTGCGACCGTAAAGTGCATTTACTTAGCGGGCATAACCTAAATCCGCGCGCGTGGGGGCTCGATATCGAAAATGGCATTCTAATAGAAGATCCTGAGCAAACGATAATGCGCGATATTGATAATGAACGCCAAGAAATTTTAAAGCATTGTCGTCGTTTAACTGGCCCTGATGATTTAGAAACCATGGACGATTACCCGCAGCCGGTGAAAAAACTGCTTGGTCAAGCTAAGCGCGTAAAAGTCGATTTTATTATTAAACGATTTATATAATACGAGGGTCTGTTGACCACAGACCCTAAAATTTAGATACAAAAAAAGCAGCTAATTAGCTGCTTTTTTAATGCTTATACCTAAATAATGACTTAGGTATAAGCGGTAACTATTATTGTTACGCGTTTTCTACTGCAGTACGTGGGTCAACATATTCCATGTTGAACGCTTCAGCTACTTCTTTGTATGTTACTTGGCCTTTAATTACGTTTAAGCCTTTTAAGAAGTGAGCGTCATCTAATAGTGCTTTTTTGTAACCTTTGTTTGCAAGGTTAATGATGAACGGTAATGTTGCATTATTAAGTGCAAACGTCGATGTACGTGGAACAGCACCAGGCATGTTAGCAACACAGTAGTGAACAACTTCATCAACGATGAAAGTAGGATCAGCGTGCGTAGTTGCTTTAGAGGTTGCAATACAACCACCTTGGTCAATCGCAACATCAACAATAGCAGCACCTGGCTTCATTGCTTTAATGTGTTCAGCAGTCACTAGTTTAGGTGCAGCAGCACCTGGGATAAGCACGCCACCAATTACTAGGTCAGCTTCTAGTACGTGCTTTTCAAGCGCGTCAGCTGTTGAGTAAATAGCTTTAACTTTGTTACCAAACTGTGCGTCTAGTGCACGTAGTACGTCGATGTTACGGTCAAGTACAACAACCTCAGCACCTAAGCCAACCGCCATTTGTGCAGCGCTACGACCAACCATGCCGCCACCAATAACAACAACTTTAGCTGGCTCAACACCTGGTACACCACCTAGTAACATACCACGACCGTGGTTTGCTTTTTCTAGCGCTTGTGCACCTGCTTGAATAGACATACGACCCGCTACTTCACTCATTGGTGCCAATAGTGGTAAACCGCCGCGTGCGTCAGTCACTGTTTCATAAGCAATACAGATTGCTTTACTTTTAACAAGGTCTTCAGTTTGTGGAAGATCCGGTGCAAGGTGAAGGTAAGTGAAAAGAATTTGGTCTTCACGTAACATTGCACGTTCAACAGCTTGTGGCTCTTTTACCTTGATGATCATTTCTGCTTTTGCAAAAACGTCAGCAGCTGTTTCTAAAATTTCAGCACCTGCTTGAACATAATCATCATCTGTAAAACCAATGCCCATACCAGCGTTAGTTTCAACAATCACTTGGTGACCGTGACTTACAAGTTCGCGAACACTCGCAGGAACCATACCTACACGGTACTCATGGTTTTTAATTTCTTTAGGTACACCAATAATCATAATTTTGCCTTGTTAGAACGGGATAAAAATTTTTCACTATTATATTCATGCTAGGGTAGTGTGTCTCACCTTTTTTTAAGGTCTTTGTAGTGTTAGTATCTGTTAAATCGATTTTATTAGAATAAAAAACTAAAAAGCTATGCATAACTTATTAGACCGTATTGATCGCAAGATTTTAGTCGAATTACAACTCGATGGCCGCCTGTCAAATGTTGAACTGGCCCGACGAGTTGGCCTAAGCGCCACGCCCTGTCTAGAGCGAGTGAAAAAGCTCGAACGAGAAGGGTATATTTTAGGCTACAAAGCCGTGGTTGATCCTGCCAAGCTTGGTCAAGGGCTTTCTGTGTATGTGGAAGTAACCATTACCAAAACATCGCCCGACGTATTTGAAGAGTTCAGTGCTGCTGTTAGAAAGCACGAAGAAATTATAGAATGTCATTTGGTTTCGGGTAATTTCGACTTTTTATTAAAAACCCGAGTTAACGATATGTCAGAATACCGAGGCGTGCTCGGTGATATACTATTAAAGCTGCCTAATGTGAGTGAAAGCCGCACTTATGTAGTCATGGAAGAAGTAAAAGGTGAAGAGGGCGTGGTGATCCGTCCTTTTGTTGCTTAATGATAGAGTAACAGCCTTTAATATACTTTTATTGTTGCAGCCAACTTTGCTTTTTTAATAAGTGTACGACTAAATAATAAAAACTTGTTCATAATCAGGCCATCATGGTTAAGATAAAGTGCATCAAAATACATTTCCTGCTAAGGTATTCTATTGCCAAGTGAGTGTAAAAAATAATAATGAGGGATAGGTAATTATGCGCCTAAACGGTGTACAAAGACTATTAGAAACGGGGCTCATCGTCAGCACCTTTGCAGCGGTATTTATTTTATGTGCTTTAATTAGTTTTCATCCTGCCGATCCTGCTTGGTCGCAAACGGGTGAATTTACCAACGTACAAAATATTACGGGTACAGCGGGCGCGTGGGTGGCCGACATACTATTACTTACCTTTGGCTGGCTTGCCTATTTTGTGCCAGCGGCTATTCAGCTGCTAGGTTACTTGGTGTTTAAGCAGCCACACCGTATTTTACAACTCGATTACACCACACTTGGATTACGCATTATTGGTTTTGCGCTGTTTATTACCTCAGCCACTGCTATTAGCAGTATTAATTTTGATGATATTTATAATTTTTCATCCGGTGGGGTAGTGGGTGATGTGATTGCATCAGCCATGATGCCAGCGTTTAATTTTACCGGTACCTCTATTTTACTACTGTGTTTCTTTTTTGCAGGGTTAACCCTATTAACAGGTGTGTCGTGGGTACAATTTGTTGATTACTTAGGTGATTTAATTGTTAGGTTATACCGCTTTTTGGTGACCTATGCCCGAGGCTGGATGCAACGTGAACGCATTGCAGGTAAAGTACAAGACGAGCAACCTGATGCTTATTTTGAAGACGATACACGCCAACAAGAACCTGATCTTGCTAATAAAGTAGCAGACAAACCAAAAGCACTCGATAAACCAGCAACTAAGGTTAATGCCCCTCAAGACGACGAGTTTATGCCGTTTGACGAGCTTGACCAAATACTCGATCAAGAAATTAGCTTTAGCGCCATAGACGATGAACCTATGGACACCGAGGCAGCACTTAACGCGCTGGATCAAAGCCCTGTGGTTGAACCTGAAAAACCAGCAACAACCGTGGTTTCACCAGCAAGGCCAATTAACAAGCCAAAATCAGGGTTTCAACCGCCGCCAACTGCCAAAGAGAAGTTTGAACAATTATTAGAGCAAGAGCCACCTCCGGGGCCATTGCCGTCACTGGATTTACTCGACAGGCCCGACAAAGCAAAAAACCCAATTTCGCAAGAAGAGCTCGATAGCGTATCACGCCTTGTAGAAACAAAACTACTCGATTTTAACGTGCAAGCCACTGTGGTTGGGGTTTACCCAGGGCCTGTTGTTACTCGTTTTGAGCTTGATTTAGCACCGGGTATTAAGGTGTCTAAAATTACAGGGCTGTCAAAAGATTTAGCGCGTTCACTTTCGGCAATTAGTGTGCGCGTGGTTGAAGTTATTCCTGGTAAAACCTATATAGGTATTGAGCTGCCTAATAAATACCGTGAAATTGTACGTTTATCAGAAGTCATAAACGCACCTAAGTTTGAGCAAAACCCATCGCCACTAACCATGGTGCTTGGTAAAGACATTGCAGGGCAACCTGTGTGTGCCGACTTAGGTAAAATGCCACATTTATTAGTGGCCGGTACAACCGGTTCAGGTAAGTCAGTGGGCGTTAATGTAATGATATTAAGCTTACTGTATAAATCGGGCCCTGAAGATGTTCGCATGATCATGATTGACCCGAAAATGCTTGAACTTTCAGTATACGAAGGTATTCCGCATTTATTGTGTGAAGTTGTGACCGACATGAAAGAAGCCGCTAACGCACTGCGTTGGTGTGTAGGTGAAATGGAACGCCGTTATAAGCTGATGTCGGCTTTAGGTGTACGTAACTTAAAAGGGTACAACCAAAAAGTAATGGAAGCCAAAGAAGCGGGCTACCCAATTATGGATCCATTATTTAAAGACACCGACGGCATGAAAGACGGCCCTGATGAGCTAGATAAATTACCTAGCATAGTGGTGGTTATTGACGAATTTGCCGACATGATGATGATTGTAGGTAAAAAAGTTGAAGAGTTAATTGCCCGTATAGCGCAAAAAGCGCGTGCTGCGGGTATTCACTTAATTTTGGCAACGCAGCGTCCGTCGGTTGATGTAATAACCGGTTTAATTAAAGCGAATATACCTACACGTATGGCGTTTCAGGTATCAAGTAAAATAGACTCGCGCACCATACTTGATCAACAAGGCGCAGAAAATTTATTAGGCATGGGTGACATGCTTTATTTACCGCCAGGTACCAGTGTACCTGAGCGTGTGCATGGCGCGTTTGTAGACGACCATGAAGTACATGCTGTGGTAAACGATTGGAAAGCCCGTGCTAAACCAAATTACATAGACGAGATTTTAAATGGCGATGCCACGGAAGATATTCTATTACCAGGGGAAGCCAGTGAAAATGGCGATGAAGAGTCAGATCCGTTATACGACGAAGCGGTCGCCTTTGTAATAGAAACCGGTAAAGTGTCGGTATCATCAGTGCAACGTAAATTACGTGTAGGCTATAACCGTGCTGCACGATTAGTAGAACAAATGGAAACATCAGGTATCGTGAGTGCACCAGGACACAACGGCGCGCGCGATGTATTAGTACCTAATGGAGCAAATTAATGAAAAAATTAAGTAGTTTATTATTGGTATTGGGCAGTTTAGTGGCGATGCCAAGCTTTGCTGACGACAGCCAAGCATTACAAGATAAGTTATCGACCTTAAAAAGCTTTAAAGCACAATTTAAACAGAACGTAACCGACGGTGAAGGCCAACTGGTAATGCAAGGTCAAGGCAATATTGCGTTGCAACAGCCATTAATGATCCGCTGGCAGCAAACTAACCCAGACGACACTTTATTTGTATCAAACGGCGATAAAACCTATTACTTTGATAGCTTTGCTGAGCAAGTAACCATTATGAAAACCAGCGGTTTAATTGACTCAACGCCGTTTATATTGCTCACCTCTAAAGACCCTGCGCAATGGGAAAAATACAGCGTGATCGCTACTGACTTAGGCTTTAGCATTACCCCAAATAAAGGCGTAGAAAGCCAAGTAGAGCAGCTTGATATTACTTTTGCTGATAACGAGCAAGGGCTTGCAAAACTGGTAGTTAAAGATAACTCAGGCCAGCTGTCTGCGTTTACATTTAGCAATGCACAGGTTAATACTGAGCTTGATAAAACAACTTTTGAATTTACCCCGCCAGCGGGTGTAGAAATAGACGATCAGAGTAACGGTGAGTAATTTAGGATTTAACTTTGGGCCCGATGTGCGCCCACTCGCTGCGCGTATACGCCCTTTATCGCTTAACGATTACATAGGGCAGCAACATTTACTCAGCGCTGATAAACCTCTTCATCAAGCTATTGTTGCAGGGCGTTGCCATAGTTTAATTTTATGGGGGCCGCCGGGGGTAGGTAAAACTACGCTAGCGCAAATTATTGCCAACCATGCCGACGCTGAACTAATTCAAATGTCGGCAGTAACGGCGGGCGTAAAAGATATTCGCGATAGCGTAACCCAAGCGCGCGATAACTTACAAAGCCGTGGTCAGCGCACTTTGATGTTTGTTGATGAAGTACACCGCTTTAATAAATCTCAGCAAGACGCCTTTTTACCCCACATTGAAGATGGCACTTTTATATTTGTAGGCGCCACCACCGAAAACCCCTCGTTTGCACTTAACAATGCGATTTTGTCTCGTGCAAGGGTGTATGTTTTAAAATCCTTGCAGGAAAGCGATTTATACACGGTAATAGAGCGTGCACTTAAACAAGATGAGCAATTAAGCCAAAAACACATCGTGATTGCAGATAACGCCAAACAGGCGCTATGCCAAGCAAGTGGTGGCGATGCTCGTAAAGTGCTTAATTTACTCGAGCAAGCAGTCGATTTAACCACTGAGCAAAACGGCAAGTACAACGTAGACGAACAGGTACTCAGCCAAGTACTGCCCACGCATTTAGCCAAATACGATAAAGGCGGCGATGAATTTTACGATTTAATTTCGGCGTTTCATAAATCGGTGCGAGGCAGTTCGCCCGATGGTGCGCTTTACTGGTACTGCCGTATTTTAGCCGGTGGCGGCGACCCACTGTATGTTGCAAGGCGCTTATTAGCGATTGCCACCGAAGACATTGGCAATGCCGATCCGCGGGCTATGGAAGTGGCTTTAAACGCATGGGATATTTTTCAGCGTGTTGGCCCCAGTGAAGGCGAGCGTGCAATTGCACAGGCAACCTTATATTTAGCCAGCGCACCTAAAAGTAATGCGGTTTATATGGCGTTTAACCAAGCTAAAGATGATGCTAAAAATCAGCCAAGCTACCCTGTACCAGAGCATTTACGTAATGCCCCCACTAATTTAATGAAAGACTTAGGTTATGGCGCAGAGTATCGTTATGCGCATAATGAAGAAGGCGCATTTGCTGCTGGCGAAAAATACCTACCGCCAGAAATGGATGGCAAACAATACTACCAGCCAAGTGATCGTGGACTTGAGCAAAAAATTAAACAAAAGCTCGATTATTTAAAAGAGCGCGACGCGCAAAGCCCAGTAAAACGTTATGAGCATTATTAAACTTTACATGATGATAGCCCTTGGCGGAGCCTCAGGAGCCTGTTTACGGTTTTTTATTAGCGAAACCATGCTAAAACTCCTCGGTAGGGGATTCCCTTTTGGTACGTTGACGGTTAATATTCTGGGTTCATTGTTGATGGGCATTTTATACGGTTTAATAGATAAACAAGTTATTGCCGTCAGTCCTGCTAAAACCCTCATCGGAATTGGCTTTTTAGGTGCGTTAACCACCTTTTCAACATTCTCAATGGATTCGTTGTTGTTATTACAACAAGGTCACTTTATTAAAATGGCCCTCAATATCATCTTAAACGTGATGGTGTGTATTTTTATGGCTTGGCTGGGCCTTCAGCTAGTAATGCAAAAAGGTTAAAAAACTAACATGTTAGATTCTAAATATTTACGTCAAGATGTCGAACAAACTGCAGCACGTTTAGCCGCACGTGGTTATGAGCTAGATGTAGCGGTAGTGACTGAACTTGAAGAAAAACGCAAAACATTACAAGTAAAAACGCAAGAACTTCAAAGTCAACGTAACGCCAGTGCTAAAGCCATTGGCCAAGCAAAAGCAAAAGGCGAAGACGCACAACCATTGCTAGACGCAGTTGCTAACTTAGGCAGCGAGTTAGACGCGGCTAAAGCTGAGCAAGACGAAGTGTTAGAAGCAATTAAACAAATTGCCTTAGCAATTCCAAACTTACCGGACGAGTCGGTACCAGAAGGCGCTGACGAAGACGACAACGTAGAAATTTTAACGTGGGGCACCCCTAAAAAGTACGATTTTGAAGTTAAAGACCACGTTGATGTAGGGCAAGACCTAAACGGCCTAGACTTTGAAATGGGCGTTAAAATTAGTGGCGCACGTTTTACCGTAATGCGCGGCCAAGTAGCACGTATGCACCGTGCACTTACCCAATACATGCTAGACACCCACACAGATAAAAACGGCTACACAGAAATGTATGTACCGTACTTAGTGAATAGCGCAAGCCTTTACGGCACCAGCCAATTACCTAAGTTTGCGGGCGATTTATTCCACACGTTAGGCCTAGTGAACGATGATGGCGAGCAGCAAGCTGGCTTTAGCCTTATTCCTACGGCAGAAGTACCGCTTACAAACAGCGCCCGTGATGAAATTTACGAAGAAAGCGATTTACCAATTCGCTTAACAGCGCACACGCCATGTTTTAGAAGTGAAGCAGGCAGCTACGGTCGCGATACACGCGGTTTAATCCGTCAGCACCAGTTTGATAAAGTAGAGCTTGTACAGCTTGTAAAACCAGAAGATTCAATGCAAGCACTCGAAGAGCTAACAGGCCATGCTGAGCAAATTTTACAAGCGCTAGAATTGCCATACCGTAAAGTGATTTTATGTATGGGCGACATGGGCTTTGGCGCAGCTAAAACATACGATTTAGAAGTATGGTTACCAGCACAAGATACCTACCGTGAAATTTCATCATGTTCAAACATGGTTGATTTCCAAGCACGCCGTATGCAAGCACGTTTTCGTCGTGAAGGCGCTAAAAAACCAGAGCTTTTACACACACTAAACGGCTCAGGTTTAGCAGTTGGCCGTACGCTTGTAGCAATACTAGAAAACTACCAACAAGCCGACGGTTCAGTAGTCGTGCCAGAAGTATTACGCCCATACATGGGTGGACTTGAAGTGATTGGTAAAGCTTAAAGTACTAGCTGTCAGTTTTTAGCTATAAGCTTTAGAAAGCCGCTGTTTTAACGAACAGCGGCTTTTTCACATATAATTAAAGAAAGAAATTACAATATGAATCGCCCCGAGTTCATCGGAGACCAGTTTGTTTAAGTCAGGCCACTTTACCTGACTCGTTTAAATTATCATAGTAGTCTGTTTCATATTGAGCTGGTGAAATATACCCAATTGAAGATAATAAG
>Ga0209349_1000011_pt1 | contig 216636 bp, 195 predicted proteins | sample ETNvirnome_2_130_FD_184067 | JGI IMG/M metagenome (GOLD analysis project Ga0209349, IMG submission 184067) | Marine viral communities from the Pacific Ocean - ETNP_2_130 (SPAdes) (version 2) | ecosystem: Environmental > Aquatic > Marine > Oceanic | place: Pacific Ocean | collected 2013-06-22
TTTGGTATTTGCTTAATGGTCGTTATGTCGGTTTTGGATATCGTAAAACCAGTAAGGGAGCAAACATGCAACGTATGGCTAATTGCCGTCGTTGAAACGATTAACGGTCAATGTCTGCTTTTCGCTCTTAGCTGCCTCTTAGGTTAAGCCCTAAGCTTTTATTTACGTCTTCTATTCGGCGCTCTTTGCCCTGTAATACGTTTTTTATCACGATCTTTACGCGCTTTGTTGGTGTTTTTGCGGTTATCTTTAGGTGGCTTATTTAAATCGGGCTCGTAGCCTTCAAGCCATTGTGGTGTTAAACGCGTATCAAGCAGTACTTCAATTTCTTCAAGCAGCCATTGCTCATCTAAACTCACTAGCGACATAGCAAGGCCTTGCTCGCCAGCTCGTCCTGTACGGCCAATACGATGCACATAATCTTCAGCTATGTATGGCAATTCAAAGTTGATTACGTATTTAAGTGCCGGTATGTCTAAACCGCGCGCCGCTACATCGGTGGCCACTAATACACGCGTACTGCCTTCTTTGAAGTTATGAAGAGCTCGGTCGCGAGCTCCTTGCGATTTATCACCATGAATAGATTCGGTTTTTAAACCATCTTTACACATTTCTTTGGCAAGCTTATCGGCCATTTGTTTAGTGCGGGTGAATATAAGCACTTGGCGCCAGTTTTTCATGCCAATCATGTGCGATACCAGTTCGCGCTTTCTGTCTTCATCTACTGCGTAAATAACTTGTTCAACCTCTACAGCAGCAGAGTTGCGCTTATCAACTTCAATAAGTTCAGGGTCTTTGAGCAATTTTTTACTCAGCTCAAATACACTGTCATCAAAGGTGGCGGAAAACAGTAAGGTTTGACGATCGCCTGGGATATGACGCAGTATTCGTTTAATTTCGTCAATAAAACCCATATCAAGCATACGGTCTGCTTCATCAAATACTAACGAATCAACACTTGAAAGCACCACACTGCCCTTCACTATGTGATCAAGTAAGCGCCCTGGCGTTGCCACTATTACTTGCGCTGTTTTAAGTGCTTTGATTTGTGGGCCAATGCTTGCGCCACCATAGGCAAGTGCACCCTGAATATCACTACCAAGAGCATACTTTTCAAAGCTTGCAAATACTTGCTGAGCAAGTTCACGGGTGGGCGTTAAAATAACCACACGAGCAATGCCTGGTTCGTCTTTTTTAGAGCTGTTTAAAAGCTTATGTAATAGCGGCAAAACAAAAGCGGCTGTTTTACCGGTGCCAGTTTGAGCGCTGCCCATCACGTCTTTGCCCGCTAAAATTGGCGGTATCGTTTTGTGCTGAATGGCGGTAGGCGTAGTGTAATTATTTTGCTCTATTGCAGTTAGTAGTAACGGGTCTAGGGCGAGTGATGAGAACGATGTGGCAGACATAAGCTTGGCTTTAAAATAACAAAGAACGCTATTATACCTGAGCTTAAGTAATAAAAAAGGCGCTAAATAGCGCCTAAGTAAAATGAAGTATTTAAACCGGTTTTAATGTGGCTTTACGTTCATTATAAAATGCAATTAAATCATCTACGGTGCTTTGACAGTATTCACGAATACCCGATACCACCATGTGTTTTTCACCAAAACCCACCTTTTCGCCGTTTTCTAATAAATTAAAGCGCAAGGTTATTTTGCCGCGTTTACCAGCGTATTCAAAGCTTGGCTCTGCAAACTCAAGGGTCGGTGATTTAATATCAATGTTATTAAGATTAATTATCATTGATTCATAAATAATCATAGGCCGCGCAGGATTTATCATTACCTCTTGCTTGCCCATTAAAGGAATAATTACATGCGGGAACGCAGCACCTGAGAACTCAACATAATTTTTTATTAAACTGTTTGTAAGTGTTGGGCATTTACTGGTTTTACCGTCGCGTTTAACCTTTAAAATTACTTTTTCACCATGGTTTACATCAAACTCTTCTCCAGGTTGTTCTGGAAAATTTAGCTTGGTGTTTTCATCAACCATACCGGCAAAGGTAAACTCCATTCGCTCACTAATGCCATAGCGGTCTAACACTAAAGAAAAAAGTAAGTCTCCTGGTGCGCAAAACTTTTTAGCGTCTTTATCATGAAGCGGGTTGTAGTCGTCGGCTACACATTTAGCAAAGCGACAACCTTGCTCACGAGAAATTGAAACATAATCAGCATGCTGCTGATAGTAAGGACTTAACATAGTGTGTTCACTGCTTAAACTGCTTATAACCTAGCTATACTACCAGAAAAAAAATCTTGAGAGGTCGAATCTGTTTAATAAAGGCGAAAAATGATAATTTGCAACTCGCTAATTAACTAAGTAAATTAGGCAAATACGAGTTTAAGGGATTAACTAATGAAGTATTTTTCTTTATTAATATGCGCGGTTTCATTTTTAACTGGCTGTAATAACGTTACTTACACAACCAATATCGACGACGAGGTTTTATCAGAACACGTTTCAAGCCACATTAAAAAACGTGGCCTAGAGCAGTTTTACAGTGTTCAGGACGCTCTCGATAGAGGTGCAAGCCCCCTTGGTGGAATAAAAGGCGAAAGCTGCGATGTTTCAGATGATACGCGAACATCCTCAATTAGCTATAACCGTTTGAAATCACAAGCTATAGAATCCCTTAAAAACAATGTGCTTTATTTAGGTGGCAATGCATTTACACTAGAGCAGTGCCAATCAGTATCCCGCTACAATTGTGATTTAGCCGTTATTTGTACCGGACAAGCCTATAATTATTAATAGCTCAAAATTATCTAATTGAGACTATAACGCTATGTAATTCGTTTTCTCTCATTTCCTCTATCAAACAACAAGCTGTATTTGCCAATGACTTTTTACTTTTTAGCTGCCGCTATTTTATGTGTTTTCCCGCAGTGTAAACTCACTGTATTTCGCCAACCATTATGGCAATACTTATTACTGCTAAGTGTTATTACTGCCTATTATCAACAATATATAAATTTAAACGCAGTTGCTGTTATAGCTGTTTATGTGGGATTGTTTCACTTTACGTTATTGGCAACCTCAGCGTTAAAACGTAATGTTCTAACGTCTTTATTTATAACAGCCTCACTCGGGTTAGCCTTACATTGGTTTGCGGGGTTTAATAACCTGCCTATCGTTGTTAATGAACAAGTCACCAGTAACGCAATTGCATTTACCCTGTATGCTAATTTTGATAAAGCATTTGCGGGTTTAATGCTGAGCGCTTATTTTTTTGAAAAAAATAAAACGGCAAAGCCAGTGACTATCGGCTACCCTGCTTTAATCATAATTATCACTATTTTAGCGGCGCTTATAACTGCTTTAACGTTAAACCTTGTTGAATTTGCGCCAAAAGTACCTGAATTTTGGTTACTATTTATAGCTATCAACCTACTTTTTACCTGCGTTGCAGAAGAGGCATTATTTAGGGGGGTGATACAAACTAAGCTTTCAAAACTAATAACCCCGAGCAGATTTGCATTACTGGCACCGGCTATCAGTACTTGTGTATTTTCACTGGCACACTTTTCAGCGGGTACTCATTATATGCTTGTGACGGCCGTTGCAGGATTTGGTTATGGCTATATTTACTATAAAACTAGCCGATTAGAATGGGCCATTTTATGTCATTGGCTCGTTAACGTGTTTCATTTTTTCTTATTTACTTACCCTATGCTGGCAACTCCATCTTAAAACTACGGGTACAAAAAAGCCGCTTAAATAAAGCGGCTTTTGAATCTATATACGCGATTACGCACTTGGGTAATCGCGGTATGCGCGCTCTATTTTTTTAGCCTGCTTTTTAGAAATACCTAAATGGGCAAGCGCAACACGTAAACGTGCACGCGATAGGTCAGATCCTAAAATTTCCATTGCATCTAATACCGAGGTAGATGATGTTTTGCCGGTAATAGCCACAAATATAGGCTCTAAAAAATCTTTAATTTTAAGCTCGTGGAAGGTGGCTACTTCTTTTGCAATTGCAAAAATAGCTGGTTTTTCAAAGCTACGTAAGCCTTCTAGCTGCCATACAAAAAATTGTAATGCTTGGCGAATAACATCTTCGTCAGCTTTACCGGCTGTTAATAGCGCAGGATCGTAAGTCGGGATGCCGCCTACAAAGTGCCCTGCTAAATCAACCATGTCAGAGAGTGTATTTATACGCGTTTTAGCTTCTGGTAATACTTTAGCCAGCATGTCGCCATTAAATTTCCAGTCAACAAAACGCTGCATTAGCTCTGCATCAGTTAAGTTTTCACGGATCCACATACCGTTTAACCAGCTTAACTTGTCTACGTCGAATACTGGGCCACCTAGCGATACACGCTTCATGTCAAAGTGCTCAATCATCTCATTAAGGGTGAACTTTTCACGCTCATCAGGCATTGACCAACCCATACGGCCTAAGTAGTTAAGTACCGCTTCTGGTAAGTAACCCATTTCTTTATAGTAATTAATAGACGTTGGGTTTTTACGCTTAGACAGTTTTGATTTATCTGGATTACGCAGTAATGGTAAGTGACCTAGTACCGGTGCTTCCCAACCAAAATCTTCATATAGTTTTAATAACTTAGGCGCTGAGTTTATCCACTCTTCACCACGGAAAATATGGCTAATTTGCATATGGTGATCATCCACCACGTTAGCTAAAAAGTACGTTGGAAAACCATCCGCTTTTAATAGCACTTGCATGTCTACGTTTTCCCACGGGATCTCAATTTCGTCGCGTAGGTAATCGTTAAACTTAAAGGTACCTTCGCTTGGGATTTTCATACGTATAACGTACGGTTTACCAGCAGCTAGGTTTGCTTTAATTTCGTCTTCTGTATGGTTTAAGCCACGACCATCGTATTTAGGACGCAGACCTTCGGCCATTTGCTCTTCACGCATTTGGTCCAGCTCTTCGCTGGTTGCGAAACAGTAGAATGCTTTGCCGTCTTCAACTAACTGATGAGCGTATTTTTTATATAAATCACTGCGCTCAGATTGACGGTATGGACCAAACTCACCACCTACATCAGGACCATGATCCCACTCAAGGCCTAACCAGCGTAAGCTATCCATGATGGCTTGTTCAGATTCTGGTGTGCTGCGAACTTGGTCAGTATCTTCAATACGAAGTACAAATTCACCGCCTTGCTGTTTAGCAAAACAGTAGTTAAATAAGGCAATGTAAGCGGTGCCAAGATGCGGGTCACCAGTTGGCGACGGAGCAACACGGGTACGAATTGTCATGGTAATGTCTCTTTTAATAAGTGAGATGGTATGAAATACCAATAAATATTTTAAGCGGCTACTTTGTTTAAGTAAGCAATAATATCGTTTGATTCATAAAGCCATTTTACTTGGCCATCTTGCTCAATACGTAAACAAGGTACTTTAACTTTTCCGCCTTGCTCTAATAGCTCTTGGCGGTATTGCTCATCATTTTTTGCATCGCGTGTTTCAATTTTTAAGCCTTCACGCTTAATTGAACGGCGCACTTTTACACAAAAAGGGCATGCTTTGAATTGATAGAGCTTAAATTGTGCGGTTTGCTGATCAAGCTTAGTTTGCTCTTGCGGATCACGTTTTTTGCTACGCGGCGTAAAAACAAAATTAAAAAATAAGATGATACAACCTAAAACCCAGCGAACTAATTTCATCTTCAATACTCTTTACAACAAATTTAAGGTGCAAGATTTTAACACAAAAAAGCGCAACACTATAAGCGGATTATACGTTGCGCTATATCGTTAAAAAAGTGCTTAATTACAACACCACCATATCATCTCTGTGTAGCACTTCCACGCCGCTATCGTAATCAAGTAAATGGCTGATTTGATTAGAGTGTGCGCCTTTTATTTTATCGATTTCAAGATGACTAAAGCGAGTTAACCCCCGTGCAATAATTTGCTGGTTTACATCAATTAAGTTAATTAAATCTCCACGTTCAAACTCACCAATGGCGCGCGTAATGCCTTTAGCAAGTAAACTAGCCCCCTTAGATTGCAATGCATGCACGGCACCGGCATCAATTAAAATTTGGCCGCTACTTTTAGGCCCTGCTAATAACCATTTTTTTCGGCCATCTTTAGGGGCGGTAAGTTTTAAAAAACGGGTGCCTGGCAGTTGCTCGCTCATGCATTTTAAAATCACGTTTTCATCAGCGCCTTTGGCAATAATCACCTCAACTCCAGCTCTTCTGGCAATATCTGCTGCCTGTAGTTTGGTTGCCATACCCCCTGTGCCTAGATTTGTACCGCTGCCACCCGCAAGTTGGCGTAACTCATCATTAATATGAGTCACTTCGTCAATCAAGGTGGCGTTAATGTCGGTGCGCGGATCGCTGGTAAATAACCCTTGTTGATCGGTCAGCAATAGTAATTTATCGGCATTGGCCAAAATAGCCACTAATGCCGATAAGTTATCGTTGTCACCTACTTTTATTTCACTGGTAGCAACCGCGTCGTTTTCATTGATGATCGGCACAACATCATAATTTAATAAGGCATTGAGGGTATCGCGCGCATTTAAATAGCGCTCTCTGTCGTCAACATCGGCGCGCGTTAGTAGCATTTGCCCCACGTTAACGCCATATAACGCAAATAAACTTTGCCAAATATGAATGAGCTGCCCCTGTCCAATGGCGGCCAACATTTGTTTGTCTATTAATGTGCGCCCACAGGGTTTTAATAACTGTTCGCGACCTGCGGCAACCGCACCACTAGAAACTAAAATAACCTGATGACCTTGCTTTTTTAGCTCACAGCATTGGCGAACAAGTTCCACCATATGTGCTTTGTCTAACTTATCGGTACCGCCAGTGAGTACGCTTGTACCTAGCTTTACAACTACGACCTGATCCCTTTGCATGTTTTTTACTTAGCGCAATAAATGATGAATTTATTTATACCAGTTCGGTATTTTTGAACAAGTAAAAAATATTCAAGCCCCCCCTCTGCGTGCTAGGATCGCACTATATTCAACCGATTAAATTACACCTTATGCCTGCCAGTTTATGTTTAATTATTGCCACCTTTTTGTGGGGTAGCTCCTTTATTGCACTTAAATACGCGATTGCGATTTATGACCCTGCCTTGGTGATATTTTTACGTATGCTCACCACTTTACTGATTTCGTTATGTTTATGGCGTTACGTAATTCGCTTTGAATATTTAAAAGGCGATTGGAAGTATTTATTAGGCATGTCGCTGGCAGAGCCTTGCTTGTACTTTTTATTTGAAGGCCACGCAATGGAATATACCTCAGCGTCTCAGGCGGGGGTTATTGTGTCTTGTTTACCCATTATTGTGGCATTTTTAGCGTTTTTCATGCTCAAAGAGCATATTAGTAAAGCTATTGTGGTGGGTTTTACGCTGTGTATTGGCGGCAGTATTTTACTGACCTTGCTCTCACCCAGCTCAAGCCAAGCCCCAAACCCATTACTGGGGAATTTTTTAGAATTAATGGCCATGGTGTGCGCGGCATTTTATACCGTGTGTATAAAACATTTAGCTAACCGCTACTCCCCACTCACATTAATTGCTCTGCAAGGTGTGAGTGGTAGTTTGTTTTTTGCTCCATTTTTATTATTTATTGACCTACCCAGCGAAAACCAACACGATTTAACCGCACTAATGAGCATTTTGTACTTAGGCTCTTGTGTCACTTTGGGTGGGTACGGCATGTACAACTACGCGATTAGTAAAGTGTCGGTGTTAACCGCAGCGGCTTACTCTAATTTAATTCCAATTTTCACTTTAATTTTGTCAGCCATTATTCTTAACGAAGTACTGACACTTGGCCAGTGGTTCAGCATATTTGTGGTGTTTATAGGCGTAATGATAAGCCAACGCCATCAAGAACTAGTGGTCGATATTCCTAACGCCACCTCGGGTGAGGATATTTCAGCCGACACTAGCCACCTTAAATCGGTACCCGAAGCCAGCGAATCAAAAGGGTAACAGGTCAGTAAATACAGCCCTGCTTGATGCAAAAAATCGGTGTTGTACTGATTAATTACCTCAACATGTGTCACTGAATAATGCTGCACTTGACCATTTTGTAATTGCAGAGAAAATTGCTCCCCCACTTTAGCGTTTTTTAAAAACGCAAAGTGGGTATCGTTGTGGCCAGCAATAAGTGCTCCTTGCGAGTTACCAAAATCAGCCCCACCTAATTCCCCCGCAGCTAAAAAATGACTGGGCGCAAACGCTAAATTTCTACCACTTGCGCCATCGAGCACGGTTAGTCGTTTATTATGCTTTGGCCATATTATTTGTGCCACTGGGTAACTATCAGCATAAAACCACGGCTTAATTTTTTTATTGGGTGATTTAAGGGCTGTTTGCCAAGCTTGCTCTATTAACACTTGTGAAAGCCACGCCTTTGCCTGCATGTATACACCATGGCCAAATAGGCTCAGTCCTAAGGCTAGTAAACCTATGCTTAGCCACTTTTTCATTTACAGCGCCTCACTAACAACAGACCACCTAGTAGCAGTAATACTCCAAACACAATATGCACTTTGCTTTGCCCATCAGTTTGCGGCAAGCGCATGGTCATTCCTTGCGGCATAGTATTAGCCACTTGTGTACTTTGTTTAGCAACTTCTTTTATGGTCGTCTCTTCTATGGCAATAAACGCAGTAAATGGGCTAAGTAATTGATGCTCAAGCGCAAGCTGCTGCACTTGCTGTTTTACTACACTTTGTTGGTTGTATAACAATAACGACTTTATTTTTTGACGTGCCCAGAGTTTATCAATTCCAGTGGCTTTTGAGCTTGCTTGCGGATTAAGCTTAACCTTAAACTCCCCATGCGCCGTTTGCCCCGTAAAAGTAATTGCATCGGTACTGTCTAATTTAATAGCCACCATAATAGGCTCAGCAAAATATAGATCAGGCAAAGGTGAGGGCCAAAAATCTAAGCTGCTTCCATTTTTATTTGTTAACGCTAAATTAGTCATAGCCGGGTGAGCGAGTTTATCAAACAACTGCTGCATTTTCGGCTGCACATCATGAGCACTGCTTATAAAGGTGTAAGTTCCCTTACCTATATCAGCGGCACGACGCATAAAATAACGGTTAGGCGCACTACCAATGCCCACGGTAAATAAGCGGCTGTCACCTAAAGTGCGCGCAATACTTTTAAATAACTGATCTTCGTTACTTACGCTACCATCAGTTAAAAATACCACTTGGCGCACAAACCCTTCAAACTGCGCACCATCGAGTACTGCATCAAGTGCGCCTTTTATTTCAGTTCCGCCATCGGCTTGTAAGTTATAAATAAAACGCTCTGCGCGACGTAAATTAAAGTCACTAGCAATTAATGGGGTCTCACTCATGGCTGCAACCTGATTATTAAAGCCAATAATATTAAAGCTATCATCACTATCTAATAATGATAATGCGTAAAACAGCGCTTTTTTAGCTTGTTCAATAGACTGCCCATGCATAGATCCCGAGGTATCAACTACAAACACCATTTCACGCGGTAAACGCTGAGATTGAGTAAAACTATCGCTTGGCGGCATTAGCATTGCTAACGCATACTGCTCACCATTTTGTGCTTGCTGAGTAAAAAGTGCAGCTTGCGCTTGCGCTATTTGTAGTGGCTTAAACTCAAGTACAAAGTCTCTATTTATGGCTTGCTGTGGTTTTAGCACAATGCTGTATTGCCCAAATGCAGGGTTTTCAATATTAACTTGATGGTACTTAGCGTTTATATCAACCAATTCTAAGCCTATATCTATATTAATTGTTAAGCTTAAATCGCTGGCATTTGTCGCCTCATTGGTTTGTTTTGTGTAAACAGGGCTTAACCAACCCTGTGGAGTGAACAAAGGTGCATTAGCGCTTTTTATCGCATGCTTATCTTGTTCATCGTTAACTTCCCCTGTTATTGCATGATAGCGTGGCGTAATTGTGGTTGGAAAATGAATCGCAAAGGTTCCGTGTTGGTAATCAATAATCTCTTGATACTCAAGCGTTATAACTATTTCTTCTCCTGGCCCTACATTTGCCACATTTGTAATAAACATATTTGCACGCTGCTGTCGCAGCAATGAAGCTTGTTTGCCTGCTTTTTTGGCAGCTTGGTACTGTTTTTCAGCTTGGCGTTTTTTTGCTATTTTACCTTTAATAACTCGCTCGCCAATGCGCATGGTCATTGCTTGCACGGCGCTTTCATCGGGTAAAGGAAATACATAACGTGCATTTACGGCAAAAGGGTTTTCATTTATGTAGTGCTGCGTTACTACAACACGATTAATTAGCCCTGTTAGGGTCATTTTTGCATCGCTTTTTAAAATAACCCCAGGGTTTACCGCCACCCCTTGGCTATCAAACAAGGATAGTTTTGGCGACTGTGCATGGCTTTTAAAGCAGGCTAAAAGCACGATGATAATAAAAATAAAAAGGCTTACCTTCGTAAGCACTTTGGTGGGTTTACTCAACATAAATCACTCCCTCGAACGCACGCTGTTAATTGCTTGCTGTTTGGTCAGTCGTTTGATTTAGCGCACGGGTAGTCAGGGTAACGCGTCTGTCAAAAAAGTTATCTTCAAGGGTGTTACTGTTTGCTATGCTTTGCTGCTCGCCAAATGCTTGTGCGCTTAAACGTATATGGCTTACACCTTGTTTAATTAAGTAACTTTGTACGGCGTTTACTCTGGCTTTTGAAAGTAATAAGTTTGCTTGCTCTTCACCACGCTGATCGGCAAAGCCACTTAAATCGAGTGCGAGTTGCGGTTGGCTTTTTAATAACGCAACTAATTGATCAAGCTGCTTGGCAAAATGAGGAGCAATATCGCTAGAGCCAGTTTTAAATTGCACCGTCATTGCCAATAAATTATTAAGCTGCGATTGAGTTAATTGCTCATTTTGTTGCGCCAGTAGTTCAAGTTGCGCCTCTAGGTGACTGTTATGATTAAGTACGTGCTGGTAGTCGTTGGTTTTCTCTGCCATTACAGTTAAAGCTTGCTGCTGCTCGGCAATAGTTTGCTCAGCCACCTTGGCATCGCCAATCAAACCACCAGCAAATGCGCCTACAAACGCGCCGATTGGCCCACCAACAACACCACCAATAATGGCACCGGTGCTCAGGCCAACAATTGTTTCTTTTTTTGCTTCTTTTGATGGGGTATCCGCAGCAAATACTGGCGTACAAAAAGTGCTAACAAGTGTGAGTGCGATTAATGTTTTCTTCATGATCTATCCCTTACTATTAATAATGGTTGGCAAGCTATTGGTTGGCACTTGCGTTGTATTGGTAATTTCAATAGCTGTATTAAAACACCATGAAGTGGCAATAAAGGGGAGTAAAAATGGCAAACTGCTGAGCAATTGTGGCAAAAAAATGGCAATTGTGTTTTTAACCGTACTTAGCGCAAAAACTTCGCTATAGTGCGCCTAAGTCAATATGAGTAATTAAAAAATGAAAAAAATAGCTATCGTTGAAGATGAAACCGCCATTCGCGAAAACTACATAGAAATGCTAAGCGCTCAAGGCTATCAGGTAAGTGGTTATGAAAACCGCCCTCAAGCAGAAGTAGCTTTTAAAGAAGCACTCCCCGATTTAGCCATTGTTGATATTGGCTTAGGCCATGAAATAGATGGCGGCTTTTTACTGTGCCAAACACTGCGCTCACTTTCTAAAACCTTACCAATTATTTTTTTAACCGCTCGCGACAGCGAAATAGACACCGTATGCGGCCTGCGTATGGGCGCCGATGACTACTTAACCAAAGATATTAGCTTAGCGCATTTAGCCGCGCGTATTGGTGCGCTATTTCGCCGCATGGAAGCATTAGAGCAACCCGCCGATGCCAACGCATTAATAATTCGCGGTCAACTAACACTCGATACGCAACGCATGCAGGTGCTTTGGCAGCAACAGTTGGTTGATTTAACCGTGACTGAGTTTTGGATGCTGCACTCACTCGCCCAACGACCTGGCCACGTTAAAAGCCGTAATGAGTTAATGAGCGATGCTAAAATTTATGTAGACGACAGCACCATTACCTCCCATGTAAAACGCATTCGCAAAAAGTTTATAGCACTCGATAGCCAGTTTGACTGCATTGATACCGTGTATGGCATGGGCTACAGGTGGGAGCAACCCACATGCTGAGATTTGGCCTACGCAGTAAATTTATTCTACTTTCATGCTTTTTGTTTTTGTTGCCATGGTTAGGCTACGAGTACGTATGGGAAATGGAAAAGTTTTTACGCCAAGGCCAAGAAAAAACGTTGGTAGGCACTACACGTGCACTGGCCACGGCCCTGCACGAACGTCCCGCTTTATTTGACGAACAAACCAACTTTTTAGACCAAGTTGTAAAAGGCCGCGATCTCTATGCTTATAATTTAAAAAGCCCAATTCAGCTCGATGGTAAACTCAGCGACTGGGACGCTTACCAATCGCTATTTTGGCTTTATGACAAACGCTACTTACAAACAGCCAATGATAACCATCAACTGAGCAACTTATCATTTAGCCATATGGTAGGTAAGTTTGATAATTACTTATATGCTGTATTTAAAGTCACAGATGACACTGTAATTTACCGTGCTAAAAACAGCCTCAGCATTACCAATAACGATTACATAAAAATTGGCCTAAAAAACCCTGATGGACAATTTAATACTTATATTATTGCTCCGCGCCAAGATGGCTGGGTCAACGCATTTGATGCCAACAGTAAAATGCCTTTTACTAAAATTCAGGGCTTTTTTAAACAAACTGAAACAGGTTACAACCTTGAACTGCGCTTTCCTTTGAGCATGCTTGGCAATAAACTGGGGTTTGCCATTGCCGATGTTGATAGTAAACAACCAAACCAAACACCCAATATCATGTCTACATCCAACTTAAATAACCCAAATGATTTAGGCTCAGTACTGGTGCCCTCCCCTGAGATAAACCGTATATTAAAAGGCATGGGCCACAGCGGCAGTCGCATTTGGGTGGTCGATAATCATCACCGTGTTTTAGCGCAATCGGGCAGTATTCAAAATGCCGATGGCGTATGGGCTGATGGGCTAAAAAATCAAGCGCCAAGAACCGCATGGCAACGCTTTGAACAAACCTATTTGCATCCTTTGTACTATAAAATTTTAACCCGTCCCGAAGATGAGTTTATAGACACCCTACACGATGTCGCCTCAATGCAAGGCACTCATTTAGCCAAAGCACTTAAAGGCAAACCGGCCTCGTCGTGGCGACTCACCCCCGACAATAAAGCGGTGATTTTATCGGCCGCGTATCCTATTTGGATTGAGGATAAAGTTATCGGTGCAGTTATAGCCGAAGAAACCACTAATGGCGTGCGCACACTGCGTAATAAATCGCTGGAAAAACTGTTTAATGTGATTTTGGCAGTCATGCTAATTGGTACTGTGACTTTGTTCTTTTTTGCCTCACGTATATCAAGTCGTATTAGACGACTACGCGATACAGCAGAGCAAGCCATTGATGCTCAAGGGCGGGTAACAGGCCATATAAATTACAGCGATGCCAATGACGAAATTGGCGATTTATCGCGTAGCTTTTCAAATATAGTGAGCCGCCTTGGAGGGTATACCGATTATTTAGAAAATATGTCGTCGCGCTTATCTCATGAGCTGCGCACGCCGGTTGCGGTTGTACGTTCATCACTTGAGAACTTACAAAGCTTGCAGCAAAGTGAACTGAGTCAAAAATACCTTGAGCGTGCTAGCGAAGGAGTTGAGCGCTTAGGAAAAATAATTACCACCATGAGCGAGGCAACCCGCCTTGAGCAAAGCATTCAAAGTAATGAGCCAGAGCCGTTTGATTTACAAAAAGTAATTAGTGGCTGTATGCAGGGCTACCAACTTACTTATCCTAACCAGTTATTTACACTCAACATTTGCCAATGCACACTGCCAATGCAAGGTACCCCTGAATTTATAGCGCAACTGCTCGATAAGCTAATAAATAATGCCTTGGAATTTAGTGAAGCTAACACCGCGATTGAAGTCAGTCTGAAGCAAAGCGAAAACAAAGCAACATTAACGGTAAGTAATACAGGTACTTTGTTGCCTGAGGGGCTTACTGAACATATTTTTGATTCTATGGTATCGGTGCGCAGCCAGCAAATGCAGCAACAACCGCATTTAGGTTTAGGACTTTATATTGTCAGGCTGGTGTGTGATTACCATAACGGCAGTGTTACCGCGCGCAATAATGAGCAAGACAATGGTGTGGTGTTTACCGTGAACCTGCCTTTAAATAATTAAACAAAAAGCGGTTTAATTATAAACCGCTTTATTTTAAAGCTTTGCAGTTACAATTTAATTCACACTCAAGTGTAACGATTCACTTTTAATTCATTCGCTCAGTCTTAGTCTACTCACCTAGGAGGAGTCAAAATGAAAGAGTTATTAGAACCCGAAGAAATAGAGTTTATTCTCGATTTATATCGTCCTAATGCAGCCAATAGCCATGCTCAACAGGGCGCGACTAAAAAGCACAAGGTAAGTAATAAACAAGCCATGCAAGCTGAGGCTTTAGCTCGTAGTGCTTAACTACACAAACCTTACAAGTTAGCCATTAAGCTGTAAAAACGCTTTAATACAGTCTATTTCTGCCTGCTTGACCGTTTCGCCTATTTCAGGGCCCTTTTTGCCGCTTTTAAGCGCGTCTTGCACTATCTGTTTTTTATCCATTTTTTGTAGTTCGTTGTGAATAGCACGTAATTTAGCGGCTTGTGGATAGGGCTTATCCACTAGCGTCTCGCCTCGTCCTTGTGCATCACACTGGCACGCTTGAGTAAAGGCAATAAAACGCTCTGGGTGCACTAGTGCATTTAAATTAGTGACGATTAATTTATGAATGGTTTGCGGCCTTAATTGTTCAAGCGTGTGGCAAAGCGTATGGTTATCACTGGTAAGCACGCCGATATCGCGAAAGCGATTAGGCACTTTTAGCCGCTCACAAAAGGCCTCAACCACAGCAACCCCTTCACGTTCATGGCCGCGTAAATTACCGCGTTTTTTATAACTGAGCGCTTTACCAAAATCATGAGTTAAAGCAGCAAACCGGGTTTCTAGGTTAAAGTTTAAATCGGCTGCTCGTCTAAGGACTAACATAGTATGGACAAAAACATCGCCCTCGGGATGATGATTTGCCGGCTGCGGAGTGTTTTTCATCTGTTCAATTTCAGGAAAAATACCTAAGCCATCTAATGCTTGAAAATAAAGCTCTGGATGCTTTTCACCAAGCGCTTTTTCTGTTTCAAGCCAAACTCGCTCTGGCACTAAATGTTCCAGCTCGCCTTTATTTTTAAGCTCCTGCATTAATGCAGTAGTACTTGGATGAATAGACCATTCACTACCATAACGGGCTAAAAAACGGGCAATACGTAATACCCGAACAGGGTCTTCTACAAATGCTTGTGTGGTGTGGCGCAGTATTTTATTTTTTAAATCATCTTGACCATTAAAAGGGTCAATAACAGTGCCGTTTTCGTCAAGTGCCATAGAGTTTATGGTTAAATCTCGGCGTGCTAAGTCTTCTTCAAGGGTTACGTTTGGGCTCGCATCCACCACAAAGCCGGTATAACCTTTACCACTTTTACGCTCAGTGCGCCCTAGTGCATATTCATCTTTGGTTTTTGGGTGCAAGTAAACGGGAAAGTCGCTGCCAATGGGTAAAAACCCAAGCGCTTCCATAACCTCTGGCGTTTCACCAATAACAACGTAATCGTTATCTTTTGATTGTATGTTTAGCAGTTTATCTCGTACTGCTCCGCCAACTAGGTAAACTTGCTTCAAGCTTTGTTGCACTTTATCCCCAACCACTACTTTTAAGGTTTTCTTTGATGTTAATCATACCTAATCGCAATTTAAAAATCAGCGTTGTTTGCCAAGCTTTAGTAAGCTCATTACAATAGTGCATTATTTTTTTATACCTAAACTCACCTTAACTAATGAAAAAACATTCAGCAAAAAAAGAACTTAGGTTACTACCCATCCTTTTGATCGTTATTATTATGTGTGTTGCGGGGCATTTTTTGCTGCAAGCTAATTTTCAAGACAGTCATTTGGTCGAATACCTATTAGCCGCGATTCCATTTGCTATGTTTGGCTTAGTGATAGTGGCCTTTAAAATGGCAGCTAAAAGTGAACAACAAGAAAGTGATGAGTAAATAAGTTACTGATAGTTTTTTTCTGCTTTAGTGACTTTGTATAAATAGCGTCTTGATTCCGCACGTGAGTGCTTAGTGGTGAGAATGTTATAAAACTGGCTTGAAGTAAGCTGATTTATTTGTGAAAACGCCACACTTCTATTTTTATTAAATATGCGCAATACATTACCCGCCCCACCGTTATAAGACGAGATCATGGCAAAGTGCTTACTTTTATCGGTAGTAATTTTATGTAAGTAATTATTTTTTAAGATACTTAAATACGCGCTGCCAATATCAATATTATGTTTTGGATTAAACAACACCGCTTTGGTTGGCTGCCCGGGTACTTTTTTAATTTTTTGATACACATCCCGCCCTGCAGTTGCGGGGATCACTTGCATTAATCCATATGCGTTTGATGAGCTCACCGCATGTGGATTAAAGCTACTTTCGGTTTCAATAATGGCATAAATAAGTGCTGCCGATATTTGATATTTTTTTGCAGCCGCCAGCACATAATCACTGTACTTTTGCTTTCTTAAATGGGTGTTTTGCTCCACTAAATCAAAGCTAACCGACGAAATAAGATGCCCATACTGACGCCTTTTTTGTAAGCGATTACTCACTAAATAACGCGCAAACCGATTCGCCCGCCAAGAGTATTTTATTGGTAACTTATCTTGGTCGAGTACTTGTTGATATAAAAACGGTTCGCCTTCTAATATGGGGGCTTCGCTGGTAAAAATATCGGTTTTATCGGGGTCGCTGGAGGTCAGTAGGGTCATAACAATGGCCTGCTGTAACAAGCTTATTGTATTTTTTAACGCGATGGTTTCTACTTTTACAGTGCCTTGCTCAAAATCAATAATGGCACGAGCTTGGTAATCATTACTGTATTTGACGTATTTTTTTGCACTAGGCTGTTGCGTATTTTGCTTACCCCACTTGCGCCCAACAACGCTTTCTAATGCGGCTAAAAGCTGTTTTACGCTACCAACCTGCGCTTTAATAGAGCGGTGTGTTTTTTGAGCTTGCTTGTGAATTGCAACCACATTGGTCGGGTCGTTTTTTACTTGCTTTACCAGTTTATTTAAATCAACAACGGGCGGTAAACCCGACAGTGATTTACAGCCACTTAAGCCAACTAGCAAAAGTATAAACGCATACTTTTTCACACAATATCCAAACAAATGCTTAGCAACTATAATACATAATAACCAAACCAGTCCGGTTTAATTGGTTGCGCTTGGCCGCTTGGGGTTAGCTTAATATTAAGCTGGCTATCGAGTAAATCAATCGCAAAGCAGTCATCAACATCATATAAATCATCTTTATGAAGATGACTCAGCCCTGCTAATAAGTCATTTTTAGCGCGTTGTTTCGCTTCTTCACTACTGCTGGCGACATACAAAGCAAAGTCGTGTTGCTCTGCCATTGAGTCGCTTCTGTAAGCACCTAAGTTAACAAAATAAAGTTGCTTATTTTGCTCTACATAACTATCAACTACCTCGATTTTATAACCATCAATATGATTAACCGCCATGTAGCTATCCATGTGTACACTGTTTTTATCACCCACCCATTGGCTTTTTAGTTTGGTATAGGTTTGCTCAATATTTTGGCCTACCACAAAACGTACGTCGTGCATTTCTATGTGACAACCTTGAATGCGTCCACCTAAATACACCATGAATAACTGCATGCTCACTTCCTTTTAAAAACCAAATTAAATTAAACTATCTACGTCAATCTCATGCTTTTTAATCAACTTATAAAAATCAGAACGATTACGCTTGGCAAGTTTGGCGCCTTCTGCCACATTGCCCCCTGCCATTTTCAGGGTATTAATTACATAGTCTCGTTCAAATTCTTTTTTAGCTTCATTAAGTGATAATGGCTCAACGTTACTTTCATTACTGTTTAGCGCACTAAGCACTAAATGTTCAGATATAACCTCACTAGGAGTCAACGCAACCACCTGCTCCACCACATTTTGTAATTGACGAATATTACCAGGCCAATCATACCTTACCAATGCATGCATGGCATCGTTTGCAAAACGTTTTTCTTTTTGCTCCATACGTTTTGCAATATTGGCGCTAAAAAAGTTGGCTAATAAGCTAATATCTTCACGGCGCTCTCGCAGCGGAGGTAGTTTGAGATTTACTACGTTTAAGCGATAATATAAATCTTCTCTAAACTCTTGATTGCTAATAGCTTCAGGCAGGTTTTTATGGGTCGCTGAAACAATTCGCACATTAATGGGGATTTCTTCTTGAAAACCGACTGGGCGAATGGTTTTTTCTTGCAGCACGCGTAATAACTTAACTTGTAAATTTAGCGGCATATCACCAATTTCATCTAGAAATAAGGTCCCCCCTTGCGCTTGCTGAAACAGGCCTTGGTGATCTTTTACCGCCCCTGTGAATGCGCCTTTTTTGTGACCAAATAACTCCGATTCTAATAACTCACCAGGGACTGCACCACAGTTAATAGCCACAAATGGGCCATCACTAACATGGCTGTGCTGATGAATTGCCTGTGCAAGCAGCTCCTTACCCGTGCCACTAGCACCAGAGATAAGTACATTTACCTGAGTAGGGCCTAGTAATTTAACTTGCTCTAGCAAATGCAGCATAGCGCCACTGCGGGTGACAATATTACTTTGCGGGGCGACTTCATCATTATTAACCCCATGTATCTCAATGGCTTTAGCTAGGCTGTCAAACAGCTCATCTTTATCAACGGGTTTTGTGATAAAGGCAAAAATACCTTGCTTAGTCGCCTCTACCGCATCAGGAATTGAACCATGAGCCGTCATCATAATTACAGGTAGTGCTGGGTAGCGGCTTTGCAATTGTCGGTGCAGTGCCATTCCATCCATTTCATCCATTCTTAAATCGGTGATCACCGCATCAAATACTTGGCTTTTAAGTATTTGTAATGCATTCATACCACTATCACAGGTTGTTACTTCATAACCTTTTGATTGAATTCGAATTGCCAGTAACTGCAGTAAGCTGGCATCGTCATCAACGAGTAACACTTTAGCGCTTGATGGAAGTGTGACTGACATAGCTACTGCTCCTTGGTTTCTTCACGTAATAAAAGTTGCTGTTCAATTGCAGCTAATGACGATAAGGTTTTTTGCATTTCAGCGTTTAATGCTTGTTGTTGTTTTTTTGCATTTATTTGCATTAATACCTGCTGCTTTTGCAGCCATAAATAGTGTTTTATATCGTCTGGCCAATAGTAAGCTTGATCTAGCTTAAGCAATTGACTCATAACAGTATCAGGGTCGCGACTAAGGTTGACGCATGCGGTATTAAAAAATGCCTTAAGTGCTTGCTCCCCTAAGTAAGTTTTATTGTCAGGCGTTAATTTAAAGCCACCACACTGATGGGCATGCCATGCAATAACTTGCGCTGCGGGCGGATACATAAGATCTAGTTTTGGCCGCGGCTTTGGATTGGGCTGGTTGCTTTTATTATCGGGCTGAGTTTGAGCTATTAGCTTAGGTTTAGCTGGTGTTTGAGTGTTGGTTAATTCACACCCAGATAAAAAAACGAGACTGCTGGTTAGCCATAAAATAGCCATTAAACGCGCAGACATATTATTTAACTCCTTTATTTTTATAGGGGATGACAATGTTAAATCGACAGCCTTGCGGCTCATTATGCTCAATTTTTAGTTGCCCATGTAACTGTTCAACTGACTCTTTGACTATAGTAAGGCCTAAACCACTGCCTTGTAAGCTAATCTCTTTGGTATGTTTACCTTGATAAAACGCCCCAAAAACATGTTCTCTTTCATGCTCTTTAATGCCACAGCCCTCATCTGCTACCTGCATATTTAGGCCGTTATTTTCTAGACTCAAGCTAATAGTAACGACTTGGTTTGGCTGAGAAAACTTTAAGCCATTGGAAATTAACTGAATTAAAATCATTTCAATTAACTCCCGTGGCAAACTAAGAGAAATATTAGGTAAACTATTGTGCCAAATAAGCGATTGTTCTCGCGCATTTAAGCGATGCTCAAAGTGGTTATTTACCTTTTTTATTAGCTGATTAAATTCCACTTCACTGACGTTGTCTTTACTGGTGCGAATGGCGTTATAACTCAATAAACTGTCTATCATAGTACGTAGCCTCACCATCGATTGACTGATCAGCCCAAGTACCGCTTTTTGCTCGTTATTGATGGGCCCAACAATTTCATCGGCTAATAACTCAGTGCCCTCAACCATAGAGGCCAAAGGCGTTTTTAATTCGTGAGTAACATGGCGTAAAAACGTATCTTTTTGCTGCTCTAGCATATGCAATTGCGCCTGCACCCACTGCAACTTGTTACCTAGTTCAATGAGTTCAGCTGATCCCTGCACTGATATTTTTTGCTGCCAATCTCCTTGGCCTAATTTATCAATAACAGAGGTTAAGCCCTTTAAACGGCCACTTATACGCCATAAAAACCCACCGCCAACAAGTAAGGTTAAAGGCGTAAGTGCCACTAACCAGTGTATAAAGGAGGCTTGTAAATTTGTCAGTTTAACTTGGTTTTGAGTGATTTTGGCTTCATTGGTTTCGCGCAGCCATACCGTTAGCTCTGCCAGTATTTCACTAATTGGCACAAACAATTCTGCTTGCTGACGAGCTTCAACCACCAGTTTGGTATGCGCTGTTTTTAGCGTATCTGTTAAACGTTGCCATTGTTGAGTATTTTTTTGGTTGCTAGAAAGCTGTTTAAGCTCATTTATATTATCCAGCGATGACTGCCATTTATCCACGATAAGCTCATCGAGTGAATCGCTTTTTAAAACCCAGTTTTGCCTTGTTGCCCTTTCTAAACTGTTGAGCTCTTGCTTAAGTGCATTAAATGACTTAGTCACTTGGTAGTTATTACTCACAATTTGCTGCGTGACCGCTAATTGTTTATTTAGTACATTTAAAAAAACAATAACTACAATAGACAAAGGCAATAGTGACAACAGCATACTGATTACAAATTGGCCAATTAAATTGGGGCGCCAATTTATCAATGCTTTATATTTTTCAGCCATGACTGCGGGCATACAAAAGTCCTTTGCTATTTTTAAACGTTCTATTATTAAGCGCTCAACTTATACACTCGCTGAACCATCAAGGATAAAAACCCCTGTTGTCTCTAAATAGCGACAAGTTAAGCAATTGATTTAAAAAATTTTAAACGCTTATAACTGCAAAATTGTTGCATAAAACACACAGTTACTTGTAAAAATTACGCACCAATCATCACAAAAAAACATAACTCACTGATTATTAATAAAAATAAATATTGGCATCATTTTTGTTACGAGAACATTAATATTAATCTAAAAAGAGCCAAGGAATGTTCAAAAACAATTTACAGAACGCTGCACTTATCGGTTTGTGCCTAACCTGTACTCATTTATTCGCCCTTGATGTAGATGCTGAATTTAATCGTTTAGACAAAGACAGTAATGGCACATTAAGTGAAGCTGAAGCAGGTGAAGATGCTTTATTACATGAGAACTTTGCACAGATAGACACCGATGAAAACGGGCTCATATCTCTAAACGAATTTAAACTGTTTATAAAATAAAGGAGTACATTCATGAAACAACTAATTGGTGCTTTTTCGCTCCTATTTTTAGCCATTAGTGCCACCGCACTGGCATCGCCATTAAATGTACGTTTTATGCATTTAGATAAAAATATGGATAACCAAATATCGCTTGTTGAGGCAAAGCAAGATAAACAATTACTTAAGCAGTTTGCCGATTTAGACAAAGATAATAACGAGATGATTTCTAAAAAAGAATTCCAAAACTTTAAACCTTAAGTTTAGATTCAAGTTTAATCTATTAGTATAGAGTTAAAAGCACTTGCCATAATCCCTGAGGGAGTGTGTAAACGGATTTAATGTTGGGATTTAAATTATGGCAAGTGCTTTATTTCATTACTGCCAGCAATTAAAATATGCCTTGGAACGCCAACCATGAAAATACAGCTTCTCCTTATTGGTGCTTTACTATTTGTTAGCCATAGTGCATTTGCACTTGATGTAAAGCAACGCTTTGAACATCTAGACACCAACAACGACGGGTATTTAACCCATAGCGAGCTTGCTGCTCAGCCTCAGCTATTAAACTCATTTTCAAATTGGGATGAAAATCAAGACAACAGAATTTCTTTAACTGAGTTTAAAAACTATCTAACCACCAATTTATACTGAGTATTTAGATGAAACCTATCCGCCATATTATTTTACTAACGCTTACTGTTGTTAGCTGCATGAGCTTTGCGACAAGCAGCTATATTGCCTCAGAATTTGAAAAACTTGACCGTAATCAAGATGGCTTTTTAACTCGTTCGGAAACTGCCAGTGATCCTGCTTTATGGTCACGCTTTGGCAGCTACGACCGTGACAAAGACGCACAATTGTCATTAAGCGAATATAGTTTGTACGCCAGTAAATAAATAGCTCCCTCAAATAAAGCCTAGTTAATTAGGCTTTATTTGAGAAGATTAAATAAATTCTTTCCTGTTAACACGCACCCTATCCCACCCTGAATTTGCTTGCTCTAGCTAAAAACTGGGCTTATTCGACTATTAATAAATTATGCTATTGGTATTCTAAATTTGAGTTTGCTACTGTGATAGTACAAATAATAACAACATACCTCTTATGCGACTCAATAAATTAATTAAACCGGTATTACTAGCAAGCCTCTGCGCCTTATCTAGTGTGGCAATTGCACAAACGAAAGTAATATATAATGCCAATGGCTACACCCCTTTATACAAAGGAAAAATGCGCCACGGCGAAGTAAATACATTTACAACCTTAGTCATAAAAGATGGCAAAGTTGTAAAAACAGGTCCTGACAGCTTAAAAAATAGCTTCCCGGGCGCAACCCTAATTGACGCCAATGGAAAAACCTTATTACCAGGACTCATTGATGCCCACGGACACGTAATTGGCCTGGGTGAAAACTTGTCACAGCTGGATGTGCGCGGCGCAAAATCGGTAGATGAAATAACCGCTAAGCTCAGCGAATTTGCCAAAGGCAAAGAAGGTTGGATTATTGGTCGGGGCTGGAACCAAGAGCTATGGTCCGACACGCGTTTCCCTACCGCTGCTGATTTAGACAAAGTCGTCAGCGACCGCCCTGTTATTTTATCGCGAGTAGATAGCCATGCTATTTGGGTTAATTCAAAAGCACTAGAACTTGCCAATATTAATGCTGACACACCAGCCCCAGCAGGTGGAGAAATTATAAAAGACGAGTTTGGCAAACCAACCGGTATTTTTATAGATAAAGCAGAAACCTTGGTTACTCAGCATATGCCTGCAACATCTGCGCAATCGGTTAGCAATGCATTAGATGCCGCAGGTAAACATTTATTAAGCTTAGGCATTACCTCAACCCACGATGCAGGTATTGATAAAACCACGTGGCAAGTTTATAAACAGCGCGCTGAGTTAGGTACATTACCGCTTAGAATTGTAGCGATGTTAAGTGCAGCAAGCCCAGATTTAAACATGATGCTTAAAGCGGGTCGGTATCAAGATGCTCAAGACTATTTATCTATTCGCAGTGTAAAAATTTACGCTGACGGTGCCTTAGGGTCACGCGGTGCCGCGCTTATTGAAGAATACGCAGACAGAGCAAACCACTTTGGCCTAATGCTTGAAACCCAACAAAAGCTAGAACAATTATTTACACTCACTTTTAAAAGCGGGTTTAGTGCAAATACCCACGCCATTGGCGATAGAGCAAATAAAATTGTGCTCGATGCCTATCAAAATGTATTTAAGCAAACCGGTGGTATACTACTGCGTAATCGCATGGAGCATGCACAAATAGTTTCGCCAGAGGATATTCCGCGCTTTAAAACCCTGAAAATAATTCCATCAATGCAACCTGTGCATGCTACATCTGACATGCATATGGCAGAGCAGCGTTTAACCGATAAACAACTCAAAGGCGCATACGCTTGGCAAACATTCTTAGAGCAGGGGTCGACTATTGCAGCGGGTTCTGATTACCCTGTCGAGCTCGCGAACCCGTTTGATGGCTTATATTCTGCCATTACACGTATGGATCATAATCAATTGCCTGAAAACGGTTGGCGCGCCAGTGAAGTGTTAAGCAGAGAAGATGCATTACGTGCGTTTACCCTTGGCGGCGCGTATGCAGCGCATCAAGAGTTTAAGCTAGGGAGTTTAGAGCAAGGTAAATGGGCTGACTTTATACTGGTTGATCAAGACTACTTTAAAGTCCCCATTGAGCAGCTATACAAAACTCAGGTGCTGCAAACGTGGATTGCGGGTACGTTACGCTACGAAAAAGACGCCGCAAAAGCTGAGTAATTAAAAACAAAAAAGGGTTAACTTGCGTTAACCCTTTTTTGTATCAACTTTTGACTGACGATATAGCTTAATAATGTGATAAATATTAACCAAAGCCAACAAGCCGTTGGTAAAAGCCACCGGCACTGAGCCTATAGCCGCACCGTAAAAAGTAAACGCAATACAGCCCAATAAATTAAACCAACGTAGTTTGGTTACATCAGTCATGGTTAATGATATGACTAATAAGACGGATGCTAAATAACCTAAATATTCCCAACTCAATTGTTCTCTCCAAGGCTTTAGGTTAGTATTACGCGTTAAATTTTAGTACATTATTAAGCTACGCTACGCAGTAGTTAAAATAAAAAAGCTAACTTACCAATAAAACCTTAAAATATACTGGTTAATACCACAATTTTTAATCATTACACGGAAGAATGAAGGTCATTTAACGCTATTAATTATATTAACGGCGTGGGCAAGTTAGCATAAATTCTTAATCTTAATGCTATCGTCATTAAGGTGTAATAAATAGGACAATTGTCCGAAGAGCATGATTGATGTTTCAATACCATTTTTCCAGTTACCTTGTTGATCAATTGCTGACGTTTGCCGGCAGTAGTTTTCAGCAATCAAAAAAAGAAATATTAATACAGCAAGACCAACCGTTAACTAAGTTGGTGTTAGTGCGAAGTGGAACTGTATCGTTTAGTTACGATGTAGGTAATGGCAGGCGCCTGCTTCTTGGCCAACTCGACTGTAACAATACCCTAATTGGCGAAATTGAAGCACTTAATAATAACCCCTGCATTTACACGGTAACCTGCTTTAGTGATGTCACGTATAACTTGATTGAATTAAAACATTGGCGCGCATTATTGCTCGATAAACCCGAGCTAAGCTTATATACGGCGCAAACGATTGCGGCTAAGTTTCAAGAAAATCAAAAAATTAATTTAGATAAGCTGTTACTGCCGTTGAGCTACAATATTGCCAAAGACTGCTTATTACGTGCAGAGAATAACAATCCCACCTTGTTACGTGCTTACCCTACGGTAAATGCAGAAGCTGAGCGCTTTGCAACCACTGAGCGTGCATACAGGCGTGTAGTGAGTGAGTTAGTAGAGAAAAACTTAGTGCAAAGAAGCACACAAGGACTACAAGCTGTCGATATACCCAAATTAAGTGACTATGTAGATAGCTTTGCACAGCTTTAAAGACAATAAAAAAGGCCACTAAGGCCTTTTTTATTAGGTAAAATAATGCTTAACCTGAACTCTGGTTAAGAGATTTACTAACATATTGATTATGGGTGATAGTTAGATTTATTTTCTCTAGCCAGAGATTTACAGTGAAAACAAGGCGAATTTTCGCGTCAATAGCTGGCCTATTGCAAGTAAATTCAACGCAGTTAGCGCTGAAAATAGCTGCTTGAGATAGATTTATTATCCAGAGGTCAGGTTACTTACTTTTCAAGTAAAATATCGTGGATTTTAGCTAAATCAGATTTACCTTCAATAATTTCATCCGGCGTTAAACCTGATAATTCATGCGGGAATACTAACCACTCTTCAGATTCATGAATGTAGTAATCAGGCACTGTATCAACTTTTGAATTTTTTGGCTTGTAGTATGGACAAGCAATACGAATATCACGTGGTAAGTTTAAACGCATTAGCTCAGAGAGCTTCTCTTTTAACGCTACGATACTACGACCTGAGTCAAAAACATCGTCAACAATCAGTAAAGAGTCACCTGCATTTGCGTTTTCAACTATGTAGTGTAAACCATGTACTTTGATTTCTTTTGATTGCTTACCAATACCGTAATAAGACGAGGTACGAACCGCAATGTGATCCGTTTCTATGCCTTTGTAATCATAATATTCCTGAACCGCAATCCCAATTGGAGCACCACCGCGCCATATACCAATAATAAAATCTGGACGAAAGCCATCTTTATACACTTGTGCCGCTACGCGGAATGAATCTTCAAGTAATTGTTGAGCCGTGATATAGCACTTTTCTGACATAGTAAGGATCCCAGTGGTATGTATAATATTTGAGCGAGGTTTAAATAAAAATAGATGCCCAAACACGTAATGGCGAAGGATTTTACCGTAAATAAAACAAAATTGCTTGTTTGGCGGATAAAAAAATAGGCACCCTAAGGTACCTATTTTTTAACTAATGCGTAATCTCAGTAGATTATGCCTTTTCAAGTAGGGTACGTGCTACGGTGCGCATACCTTGTGTAGTTGCACCTGAAGCCCATTGACTTGTGCTACCACCCATATTAAATGCAGCAGCTAAATCGATGTGTACCCAGCCTTTGCCATCGTTTGGCACAAAGCGAGATAAGAAACCAGCGGCGTTAGATGCACCACCGAAACCACCGCCTTTTTGGGCGCGGCTATTTGCTGTATCCGCATACGGCGATGGGCAGTTTTGTTGATGCCACTTTTCAAGTGGTAATGGCCATGCGGCTTCCATTTCTTGTGACGCAAAGTCTTCCACTTCACGCACTAGCTCTTTATCAAGGGCAAACAATGCGTTGTACTCTTGACCAACAGCAACAAGGGCGGCACCAGTAAGGGTTGCCGCATCAATAATAAGTGGAGCGCCTGTCTCGCCTGCGGCCATTAAGCCATCAGCCAATACTAAACGCCCTTCAGCATCGGTATTTACAATTTCAACGGTTGTGCCATTTTTGTAAGTAAGAATGTCACCTAGTTTGTATGCATTACCCGAAATTAAGTTCTCTGCACAACATAAAAACAACTTAATACGCTTTTCTACGCCACGGCTAATTGCCAGTGCCAAACCTGCGGTTACCGTTGCTGCACCACCCATGTCGCACTTCATACCCAACATACCTTCGCTTGGTTTAATTGAGTAACCACCTGAGTCAAACGTAATACCTTTACCAACAAGTGCTGCGCTTACCGGTGCGTTCTCATCGCCAGTTGGGTTGTAATCAAGCTCAAGTAATACTGGCGGACGCTCACTACCACGGCCAACGGCATGAATACCAATCCACTGCTGTTCTAATAGCGCATCGCCTTTTATGATTTGATAGCTAACATGCTCTGGTGCAAGTGACTGAATAAATTCAGCGGCTTTTTCAGCTAAGCTTTCTGGGTAAATGTCATCGGCGGTGCCATTGATCATTTCGCGCGCCCACGTTGCCGATGCTTTTAAATCAGCGAGTTCTTTAAGATCAGATTGTGCGTTATCAACAAACTCAACACCGTTTAGTACTTTTGGTGATACAAAGCCTTGGTAAAAAGCCCATTGGCTCTCAGTGCACCATACATCACCTTCAAGAACAACATTTTTAATGCCTTGATTTGCAATTGTACGACCCGCTTTTTGCACATTTTTTAATGTTTCTTGCTCAGATAAATGAACCGTTGCGCCGTGTTCGTTAAAAGATAATGACGCACTTTCGCCCCAATGCCCTGGTGCCAACTGCTCGCTTAATTGAACAACAAATTTTTCACTCATGTTAGAATATCCTTGCACTTAAATGTGCGGTTGAGTTTACTATAGAGCGCTTAAGTTCCCAACTGCTTGAGGTGAATAACCTCAACCGGCCTGTAAACCTCGATTTCACTTACCCTAAACTCAGGTTATTAAGTTTGCTAACATATTGAGCTATAAAAATATTTAAGTTTATTATCTCTAGAAAAAATGAACTCAACGCAGTTAGCGCTAAAACAACTACTTGAAATAAACTTATTATCCAGCGCTCAGGTTACATAAGGAAGTCATAAATGAAGTACACCCCGCCATTACAATCTGCCACTTTATTAAAGCGTTACAAACGCTTTTTAGCTGATTTAGAGCTCAGTGATGGCACTACTTTTACCGCTCACTGTGCTAATACGGGTAAGATGACGGGCTGTGCCGATGCCGGTTTTACTGCCTTTTATTCCACCAGCAGTAATACCAAGCGAAAGTACCCGCAGTCATTAGAGCTGACGCAAAATAATGTATCACAGCTTATTTGTGTAAATACCGCTATCGCCAATAAAGTGGTCGAAGAAGCACTTAATAATGAGGTTATTGATGAGCTTACAGGCTATCAACACATACAAAGTGAAGTGAAGTATGGCAGTGAAAACAGCCGCATCGACTTTTTACTTACCCACAGCAGCAAAGCCAATTGCTATGTTGAAGTTAAATCAGTCACGCTGCTGAGCGAAGATCGTCCACAAAGTGGTCAAGGCTACTTCCCTGACGCCCAAACTGTTCGTGGGCAAAAGCATATTCGTGAATTAATCGACATGGTAAAACAAGGGCATCGAGCGGTATTACTATTTGCAGTGCTGCACCAAGGCATCACACAAGTCAGTGCTGCGGTGCATATTGACCCAACCTATGCACAATTGCTTAGCGAGGCCATTGAGCAAGGCGTAGAAGTATTAGCTTATAAAGCACACATTTCAGCGAGTGAAGTTACTTTAATTGAAAAAATAAACTTTGTTGAATCGCCAAATTAAGCGTATGAATAAAATCTGATTAATTTGCTCAATTCACTAATAAGCTCTTAAAGCGCAATTAATATTACTAAAATAAGAGTGCAATTTGTTAAATATGCACTTTGCTGGGCTTTTCTGAACAGCGTGCTTTTAAACGCTGGTATTGTATTACGCCTAAAAAATACTTAACCGAAAAGTAAAAGATAAGTTGTTTTTATTATTTTTGCCCACATAACAACGCCAGTTTATAAACCGATACTGTAATAAAAAAGTATAAACACTGCTTTTGCTACTTTTATATGGGTAAACAGGGTTGAAGCTAATTCGATTATTTAAAAATAAATTTGCCTAGGGTATGAGTTTCTGTTATTTATACCGCCGGCTAATGCTGAGGCATTAAATTAAGGATTTAGGAGAGAGTTATGCCAGACCAAAAAAGACATGGTTTATTGGCTCAAGCCGGTTTAGAACCATACCAAGAAAAACCGGGTGAAGAGTACATGAATGAAGCACAACGTGCTCATTTTAAAACAATTTTAGAAACTTGGCGTAATGATTTACGGAACGAAGTTGATCGTACTAAGTCACACATGCAAGACGAAGCAGCTAACTTTCCTGATCCCGTTGACCGCGCAGCACAAGAAGAAGAGTTCTCATTAGAGCTTCGTACTCGTGACCGCGAACGCAAATTAATTAAGAAAATTGAAAAAACAATCAACTTAATTAAAGAAGACGAGTTTGGTTTTTGTGAGTCTTGTGGCATTGAAATTGGCATTCGTCGTTTAGAAGCACGTCCTACTGCTGATTTATGCGTAGACTGTAAAACACTTGCCGAAATTAAAGAAAAACAAGCTGGACGCGGCTAATTAAGTTATAGCCATGTCTTCTACAGCCGTTACCGCGCAAGTATCTGACTATCGCGGCCGATTTGCACCGTCTCCTTCGGGGCCGTTACATTTTGGCTCACTTGTGGCGGCTGTAGGTAGCTACCTAGATGCAAAAGTTAACCAAGGGAAATGGTTAGTACGCATTGAAGATATAGACACCACTCGCGTTGTTAAAGGCGCAGCCACCGATATCCTAAATACCTTAGACGCCTACTGCCTTAATTGGGATGAAAACGTTGTGTATCAAACACAGCGTCTTACTATTTATCAAGATGCAGTAAACTCACTGTCAAAACAACACCTTATTTATGCCTGCCAATGCTCTCGTAAGCAAATAAAAGCGCTAGGTGGAATTTATCAAGGGCAATGTAAACATAGCCAACTCAGTGAACAGGGTCATGCCCTTCGCTTAACTCAATGCCATGCAACCGTGACTTATAACGACCTTATTCAGGGGCGTATTGACGTTGACCCTGCTCTGGCCCATGAAGATTACATTATAAAACGTAGCGACGGTTTATTTGCCTATCAACTGGTGGTGGTTATTGATGACATTGAGCAAGGGATCAATCGAATTGTACGAGGCGCTGATCTACTTGAACCTACCGCCCGTCAAATAAGTCTGTTTAAGCAACTTAATAACCCTATTCCAGAATTTGCTCATTTACCTTTAGCGGTAGCAAAACCCGGATTTAAACTCTCTAAACAAAATTACGCCCCCGCTATTTGCAAACAAAATCCCAAACCGACTTTGATAGCGGTATTTAACTTTTTAGGTTTGCCAACTCACGACCAACTTATGGATTTAACCACAGAGCAATTACTTGCTTGGGGCGTGGCACATTTTAACTTAAGCCGCGTTCCCACTACGCGTGAAATACAGATTTAACGCTCTTTCGCGGATTGGGTATAACAAATTCAAATAAAATCGTTAAAAATGGCTTAATTTCAGCACTGCAACTTAATTTTTCCACCTTGCTGGTATATGATAGCCGCCTAAATATATGCTAATTACATAAAACAGTAAGTACAGCTCTATGAGAAGGTACTTGTTGTCATTTTGATTGCAATGGCGAGTCAATCAACCGCTTCTCTAGGAGACAGACTATTATTTCCAAGCTTTTTCAATTTTGTCGACAAATTATCGGCCCGAATGCCAGTGCCGAAGATGTCGCAATCAGCAGTGAACCGTTGGTGATCCCTCGAGGTGAGCATGGTATTTCTCGCAAACAATTTAGCCCAAATGCAATCAAAGTACTCTATCGCCTAAAAGATGGTGGCTATGATGCCTACTTAGTTGGTGGTTGCATTCGCGATGTATTGTTAGGTCAACAACCCAAAGATTTTGATGTTGTAACCAATGCAACCCCTGAGCAAGTTAAAAAACTGTTTCGTAACTGCCGTTTAATTGGCCGCCGCTTTCGTTTAGCGCACATTGTTTTTGGTCGTGAGATTATTGAAGTGGCCACCATGCGCGGCCATCACGAAGCACAAGAAGACAAAAATCAAATTAGCCAATCAAGCGAACATGGGCAACTACTTCGCGACAACGTATTTGGCAGCATTGAAGAAGATGCCGAGCGTCGTGATTTTTCAATCAATGCCTTATATTACTCAATCAATGATTTTTGTATTTATGATTACGCCAATGGTTTAGCGGCCATAAAGGCAAAACAAATTGAGTTAATTGGCGATCCTGAAACGCGCTATCGTGAAGACCCCGTGCGTATGCTTCGCGCGGTGCGCTTTGCCACTAAACTCGATATGCAAATAGCACCTGCAAGCGAAAAGCCAATAACCGCCTTAGCGAGCTTACTTGATAACATTCCACCAGCGCGTTTGTTTGAAGAAATACTCAAGCTGTTTTTAAACGGCAAAGCACAACAAAACTTTTTAATGCTGCGCAAATACGGGTTATTTAAATCGTTATTCCCAGAGCTTGACCGCATTTTAGATAAAAACCCAGGCGGACTTGAAGAAACCTTCATTGAACAAATGTTTGCAAACACAGATATTCGTATTAATGCAGAGAAAAAAGTCACCCCTGCGTTTGTATTTGCAGCGTTACTGTGGTTTCCATTGGTTGAACGCACCGCAAAAATTCAAAAACAAGAACAACTCTCTGAATACGATGCCTTTGCCCAAGCAATTAATAAAGTACTTAGTGAGAACGCTCAGCATATTGCAGTACCAAAACGCTTTACGTTAGGCGCACGTGATATTTGGCATATTCAACAACGTTTAGACAAACGTGCGGGCCAACGTGCCTATCGCTTAACACAGCAGCCTCGTTTTAAAGCCGCTTATGACTTTTTACTACTGCGTGTTGATGCCGGTGAAACTGAGCATACAGAGCTTGCACAGTGGTGGACACAGTACTTGAGTCAAGATATTAATGGCCAAAAAGAAATGGTGCGAGAGCTAGGTCATCAAGGTGGACCAAAACCACGTAAACGTCCTCGTCGGCGCACCACTAAAAAACCAGCTGAGTAAATAATGCAACGTGTCTATTTAGGCTTAGGTGCCAACCTTAATACACCTAAAAAACAACTTGATGATGCTATTATTGCGCTTAAAAACTTGCCTAACAGCGAGTTTATGGCGTGCTCACAGTATTATGCGAGCAAGCCCATGGGGCCACAAGATCAACCTGATTATGTGAATGCGGTTGCCTGTATCAATACCTCGCTACAGCCAGAGCAGTTACTTGATTTAACGCAAGCCATAGAGCTGGAGCATGGTCGAGTCAGAAAGGCTGAGCGTTGGGGTGCACGCACACTGGATATTGATATTTTATTATTTGGTGAGCAGGTTATAAATACTAAACGTTTAACGGTGCCTCATTACGGATTAAACGAGAGAGAGTTTGTTGTTTACCCGCTGCAAGAAATTGCACCCGAACTTATTTTACCAAGCGGCGCATCTATCAAACAGATAGCAAATAACCTACCGCTTAACGACTTACAACAATTACCACTGTAATTAACTAAGACCACTGTCTGCGAGAATATTATGTCTAAAATAACCGTTTCAACTTTGAATAAAATGAAGGCTGAAAGTAATAAAATCACTGCGTTAACAGCTTATGATGCCAGTTTTGCTAAGTTATTTCATGAGAATGGCGTTGAAGTTGTTTTAGTCGGTGATTCTTTGGGTATGGTATTACAAGGTGGCGATGACACACTCGCTGTGACAAACCAAGAAATTGCGTATCATACTCGCTGTGTTCGCGCTGGAAGCCGTGACTTATTTGTTATTGCTGACCTACCGTTTATGACCTACGCAAATCCAAATGATGCGTGTAGAAATGCCGCAGAGCTCATGCGCGCAGGTGCTAATATGGTCAAGCTTGAAGGTGGCGAATGGCTGCATGACAGCATTAAATCACTTACTCAGCAAGGTATTCCGGTGTGTGGGCATTTAGGGCTTACGCCGCAATCTGTGCACGTATTTGGTGGTTTTAAAATTCAAGGCCGTGAAGAAGCACAAGCACAAAAAATTATTGCCGATGCAAAAGCATTAGAGGCAGCGGGTGCTCAACTACTCGTGCTTGAGTGTATTCCAAGTGCCTTAGCAAAACGTATTACTGACTCATTAAGCATTCCGACTATAGGGATTGGTGCGGGCAATGTAACCGATGGCCAAATTTTGGTTATGCACGATTTAGTCGGTATTTCTGCAGGCTACATTCCTAAATTTTCAAAAAACTTTTTACTCGAAACAGGCAATATGCCTGCCGCTGTTAAAAAGTATTGTAACGATGTTAAAAGCGGCGTTTTTCCAAGCGCTGAACACGAGTTTAAATAATGCAGTCAATCACTGAAATTAAATCATTACGCAGTCAAATAAGAGCTTGGCGCCAAGCGGGTTTAAGTGTTGCACTAGTACCTACTATGGGTAACCTGCACCGCGGTCACTTTTCGTTGGTAGAAAAAGCAAAAACACTGGCCGACAAAGTCGTTGTTAGTATTTTTGTTAACCCGATGCAATTTGGTGCTAACGAAGATCTAGACAATTATCCGCGTACCTTAGATGCCGATAAACAAGGTTTAGCCGATCTTGAAACGGATATTTTGTTTATCCCCAGTGTAGAGGCTATTTACCCAAATGGCTTAGGGGTGCAAAGTTTTGTTGATGTACCAGGTATTTCGATGGGCTATTGCGGCGGCTCACGTCCTGGTCATTTTAAAGGTGTAGCAACAGTTGTCACTAAACTATTTAACTTAGTCCAACCTGATTACGCCTGCTTTGGTGAAAAAGACTTTCAGCAGCTGCAAGTTGTTAAAACAATGGCCCGTGATTTGTCGATACCAGTAGAAATTATTGGTGTGCCAACGATGCGTGAAGTTAGCGGCCTTGCCATGAGCTCACGCAATGGGTATTTATCAAGTGATGAAAAGCAAACCGCTACGATTTTATTCAACACTTTAAATCACTGTGCGCAGCAACTAAAAAGCGGAAATAAAGCGTTTGCTACTCTTGAAGCTGATGCTAAAGCGACTTTAGAAAGCGCAGGGCTAAAACCAGATTATTTTTCGATAGCTCAACGAGATACATTAAAAGCTGCTACACTCGAAGATACACGATTTGTTATTTTAGCTGCCGCCTTTTTAGGAAGTGTTAGATTAATCGACAATATACAGGTTGAAGTTTAATACTGGTGTAGCCTCACTTTAAGGATAAGTATGAAAACTTTTATTAAAACCACTCTAGTGGCTTTTTCTTTTGCAGCATTGGCAGGGTGCCAAAGCCAAGCAGGTAATCCAGCACTTAACCAATGCGCTCAGCAAAGTTATCAATGCGAAACCAGCTGTGAACAACAAACAACCACCGACAGCCTTAAGTCACAGGTTTGCTCATCTAAATGCATCGAAGCGTATAATCAATGCAAAGTACAAGCTGAAAACTTAAGTAAAGCTGACTAATATCAATCGGCATAAATTGTAAACCAAAAAAAACCGCTCATTTGAGCGGTTTTTTAATTATTAGCGGTTTATTTTAAGCCTAACTTTTTCAACTCAACTTCAACTAGCTTTGCAGAAAGTGGCACATAACCATCTTTTTCTACAATTTTTTGACCTTCTTGCGAAAGTACCATCTTTAAAAACTCAGCTTCAACTGGGCCAAGTGGCTTATTTGGGTGTTTATTTACATAAACATATAAGAAACGTGAAAGTGGGTATTTACCTTGAGCTACGTTTTCAAGCGTGGCATCAACAAAGTTAGTGCCTTTTTTAGATAACGGAACAGTACGCACACCCGATGTTTTATAACCAATGCCAGAATAACCAATGGCATTTAGTGATGCTGAAATTGACTGTACAACAGAAGCTGAACCCGGTTGCTCGTTCACGTTATTACGAAAATCGCCTTTACATAAGGCTTTCTTTTTAAAGTAACCGTAAGTCCCTGATACTGAGTTACGTCCATATAATTGCACGTCTTTTGCAGCCCAATCACCTTCTAGACCAACATCACTCCAGCGGTTTACTTGCTCTGGTGCGCCACATTTACGTGTTGATGAGAAAATAGCATCGATTTGGTCAATACGCAGCCCTTCAATTGGGTTATCTTTATGAACAAATACCGCCAATGCATCAATTGCTACACGTACTTGTGTTGGCTTATAGCCATAGCGCTTTTCAAATGCTTCAATTTCTTTCGACTTCATAGCACGGCTCATTGGACCTAAATTTGCCGTTCCTTCTGTTAATGCTGGTGGCGCAGTAGACGAACCTGCCGCTTGAATTTGAATATTTACATTTGGGTAAATACGCTTATATTCTTCAGCCCAAAAGGTCATCATGTTGGCTAACGTATCAGACCCTACCGATGAAAAGTTACCTGATACACCGCTAATTTTTTGATACTCAGGCATACCGTCTTCTAATGCTACTGCTTGCGCAGATACAAATGTTGTAACAGCCACACCCATTGCGGCAACTAAGTTTTTAAATTTCATTTTGGGGTTCTCCAGTTTGTTCGTCCCATTTCCTAACTGCGGTTCACTCTAAAGTGAGTACATGACAATGGTGTGACTCTTAAATGACACTTTTATGACTAGCAGTATTACTCGTCACTAATGGCGAAATAGAGATCAGCCTATCGCTTGAAAACGCAAAAGAAAAACAGGAGCCTTTACCCAGTTCACTGTTAATTTTTAATTGGCTACCATGGCGAGTAAGTACATGTTTAGTAATTGCTAAGCCTAATCCTGAGCCACCTGTGGTGCGGCTTCTGGCTTTATCGACCCGATAAAAACGCTCAGTTAAGCGATTTATATGCTCTGGTGCAATACCATCACCATTATCGGTAACACTAAAACATGCCTGTTCATTGTTGCGCTGCCAACACACCTCAATTTTACCACCTGGCTTAGTATAATGAATGGCATTAAATACTAAGTTTGAAAACGCACTTCTGAGCTCATCCTCAGCACCGGTAATATCAAGTGACGCATCAATATTAAAAATAAGTTGATGGCCTTTATCTTGATTTATAGACTGTGCTTCAGTTTCAATCAGTTTTAGCAATTGCGGTACCTTTACTGCCTTATCATTACTGTGGCGTTTTGCGCCTTCAATACGTGATAACGAAAGTAACTGGTTCACTAAACTATCCATGCGTTTACATTGTTCTAGCATGGTAGTTTGTGCCTTATTCCACATTGCAGGCGGAGGAAGCGAATCACTGTCGAGCATTTCAAGGTAGCCGGTAACAACCGTTAAAGGGGTTCTGAGCTCATGAGACACATTAGCAACAAAGTCTTTACGCATCTGCTCAAGCTGCTTTAAACGGGTGACATCACGTACTACCACCAATAACTGAGTGTTAGCATAAGGCATCACCCTAAACTCAAGTACTTGTTCTACACTGTGGCCACTTTCAAGCTCCAGTGCATCACTAAACTCTTTACGGCGCATATATTTAGCAAATTTAGGATCGCGAATGAGGTTATCTAAACGCTGACCATGATCAACCGGCCATTGTAACCCTAACACTTTGAGTGCAAGTTGATTACACCACACAATTGATAAATCGTTTTGCAATACAACAACAGCATCAGGCACCGCCTCAGCACCGTCACGAAAACGGCGTATCAGCTCTGCCAGTTCGTTACGCTTTTTACGATTACGATGTTGCAGCTGATAGATGCCTTCAAATACTTGCTCCCACGACCCTTCACCTTCTGGTGGATTAAAACTGCGCTGGTTATGCAGCCAATCACTTAACCGATAAAGTTGATGGTAATGCCACATAAGTAGCGAAAAAGCGCCCAAAAACAACATCAAAAATGGGGCACCAATAAGCACCCCAATTAAAAGTAAAGGTATAAAATAGACAAACAGCCGCTTTGTTAGCGCCTGCTTGTTAATAACTCGATACATACACGCTCTTTACCTTATAAACGCTAGCAGACAAGTTGACTGAGCTAGGTTAATAGATTGCTACTTAACTAAGTAAGCTTAATTGTAAGCACACTATAATTTACTCGAAAAGCGATAACCAGCTCCGCGTACCGTTTGTACTAAGCGGTCGTGTCCAAGCGTAGCAATCGCTTTACGCAAGCGACGAATATGAACATCTACTGTTCTGTCTTCAACATACACATTCGTGCCCCATACATGATCAAGCAGTTGCTCACGGCTGTAAACCCGCTCTGGATGGGTCATAAAAAAGTGTAATAGTCTAAATTCGGTTGGCCCCATATCAAGCTCACTGCCCCCTGAGGTAACACGATGCGAAATAGGGTCCAAGCGCAGGCCGTGCACTTCAATTGCTTCTTCTAAAGAGGTAGGTGCTACTCGGCGAATAACCGCTTTGATACGCGCCATTAACTCTTTAGGTGAAAACGGCTTAGTAACGTAATCATCAGCACCGACTTCTAAACCGCGTATTTTGTCTTCTTCTTCGCCGCGAGCAGTCAGCATAATGATAGGGATTTGGCGTGTGTGTTCATTTTGTTTGAATTTTTTAGCGATTTGAATTCCACTACCACCAGGTAGCATCCAATCGAGTAACACCATATCTGGATAAGGTTCGACCATTGCGGCTATTGCAGAATCATAATCTTCTGCCTCAATGGCTTGAAAGCCATTTTGTTCTAAAACAAAAACCAACATTTCCCTGATAGGTGCTTCGTCATCAACGACTAATACTTTACGTGACATTCCAATTTATCTCTTAGGCTATTGAGTAGGTTTCATTATTATGACTAAGTATGACATTTTTATTAAAGTGTAACGTCTAAATTAAAATGAGACTAAAAAAAACACAAAATAGTAACAAAAAATTGAATATGTCATATTTTTACCATCTTGAGCAGTAAATAAAAAAGTGGTTTGCAGTAAAGTGAGTCGTTATTAAAGGCACTATTTATGATATTAACTTGGGATCATCAAATTACTAACTAGCAGCTATTTTTAGGCTTAATAATAAAAGTCGGCACCTATTTAGATCAGGTTTATTATGATCTTAAATACAAGGATCAGAGTTTTATCAAGCAGATCCCTTTTCGGATCACTATTTTACCCACTAACAAAGCTAAACCAATGATTTACTGTGTGATTTTTATCCATTAATTATGATATTCGACACTTAAAAGTACAAAATGCGTCACTTTAAGCCCTTCACTTAGTAAAGTAATGATCCCAGATAAGGTTAGTTAGTAATCGAGTGATCCCAGATTTATCGGTAAGTAAAATACTGATCTCTTACAGATCAAAAAAGCCAGTGCGTAAGCAACTGGCTTTTTATAATGAGTGCGAGAGTATCGCCGTTATTGGCTCATTATTTTATTTTTGGGTTTAACTCACCGCTTAAGTATTTAAGGTGCATTTCATCTAATGAAATTGGCTTAATTTTACTTGCTTGACCCGCCGTACCAAACGCTTCGTAACGAGCGATACAAATATCAGTCATTGCTTGGGTTGCAGCAGCTAAAAACTTACGTGGGTCGAAGTTAGACGGGTTCATCGCTAAATGACGACGAATCGCACCGGTAGACGCTAAACGTAAGTCAGTATCAATGTTTACCTTACGCACACCATATTTAATACCTTCAACGATTTGCTCAACTGGCACGCCGTAAGTTTCTGGAATTTCGCCACCGTATTGGTTAATCACTTCTAACCACTCTTGTGGAACAGAAGACGAACCATGCATTACTAAGTGGGTATTTGGTATACGCGCGTGAATTTCTTTAATACGATCAATCGCTAAAATGTCATCGGTTGGTGGACGAGTAAATTTGTAGGCACCGTGTGATGTACCACAGGCAATAGCCAGCGCATCAACATGGGTTTTATTTACAAAGTCTGCCGCTTCTTCTGGATTTGTTAGCATTTGCTCAGTGGTAAGTTTACCCTCAGCGCCAACACCATCTTCTTCACCCGCTTCACCAGTTTCAAGTGAACCTAATACACCTAGCTCACCCTCTACAGATACGCCACACGCATGCGCCATTTCAACTGTTTTACGTGTTACATCAACGTTATAATCGTAGCTTGAAGGTGTTTTACCATCGCTCATTAATGAGCCATCCATCATTACTGATGAAAAACCTAGCTGAATTGAACGCTGACATACACCCGGTGATGTACCATGATCCTGATGCATAACCACTGGAATATGTGGCCATTCTTCAACTGCAGCTAAAATCATATGACGAATAAAAGGTGCACCGGCATACGCACGTGCGCCCGCAGAACCTTGTACAATAACTGGGCTGTTTGTTTTATCAGCCGCTTCCATAATTGCACGCATTTGCTCTTGGTTATTTACATTAAACGCGGGTACACCGTAACCATGCTCTGCGGCATGATCAAGAAGTTGTCGCATACTGATTAAAGCCATTGGGTATTCTCCAATTTATCGGTAGTTATTTTACTACCTAGTTTGAACGGATTTGTTAGTTTGGCGCAATCACTGCGCCATGAATTAAAAGGCAAATGGCCTAAAATTCATATTATTAACGACTAAATAAAAGTGAGAGGTATTTACTCGTTAATTGTAGCAGATGTGGGATTAGCACATCTGCTTTACGGCTAGCTAATACCATAGGTATTATTTAGCGCGTGATTCTAGCATTGCAACTGCAGGTAGTTTTTTGCCTTCTAAAAACTCTAAGAACGCACCACCACCTGTAGAGATATACGATACTTTATCACTAATGCCATACTTATCAATTGCCGCTAGGGTGTCACCACCACCAGCAATAGAAAATGCGCTTGAATCAGCAATCGCTTTTGCAATAGCGCGAGTGCCATTACCAAATTGATCAAACTCAAACACACCCACTGGGCCATTCCATACAACAGTGCCCGCATTAGCAATAATTTTTGCAAGTTTGTTTGCTGTATCAGGGCCAATATCAAAAATCATATCGTCGCTGGTAACTTCGCTTACATCTTTAAGTGTTGCTACAGCTGATTCTGAGAATTCATTACCCACAACAACATCAGTCGGTACTGGAATTTCACCATTGTTAGCTTTTGCTGCTGCACATAAGCGATTAGCTTCGTCCATTAAGTCAGCTTCAAAAAGGGACTTACCTACAGGATAACCTGCAGCGGCAATAAAGGTATTAGCAATACCGCCACCGGTAACAAGCTGGTCAACAATTTTAGATAACGAATCAAGTACGGTTAACTTAGTTGACACTTTAGAGCCACCCACAATCGCCACTAATGGGCGTGCTGGGTTATCAAGTGCTTTGCCTAGCGCTTCAAGTTCAGCCGATAATAATGGACCGGCACACGCTACATCAGCAAATAAACCTACACCATGCGTTGATGCTTGTGCGCGATGCGCAGTACCAAAAGCATCCATTACGTACACGTCACATAATGCAGCTAATTGCTTTGATAAGGTTTCGTCGTCTTTTTTCTCGCCTTTATTAAAACGCACGTTTTCAAAAACAACGACTTCGTTATCTGCAACATCAACGCCGTTTAGGTAATCTTTTTCTAGGCGAACTGTTTGCTCAAGTGCATTATTTAAGTAATCAACAACCGGAGCCAATGAAAACTCGTCTTCGTATTGCCCTTCCGTAGGACGGCCAAGGTGTGACATAACCATCACTTTCGCGCCTTTCTCTAACGCTAGTTTGATAGTAGGTAACGCAGCACGAATACGTGCATCTGACGTCACTTTTCCTGCTTTAACGGGTACATTTAAATCTTCACGAATTAATACGCGTTTGCCGTTTAAATCTAAATCTGCCATTTTAATGACCGACATGAACATCTCCTTAGTTAACGATACTAAACCTAGGGTCTGTTGACCTTTCAAGGTTGAATTTGCAGCTGCCTGTTTGGTATTTAGGCAAGGCAGAGCCTATGTGGTGTGGTTATTCCCCATAAATAGGCGATAACGCAGCATCAATGCCAAACAGGCGCTGCCCAAAGGGTTCTACCTAGGGGCAATTAACTCTTTGTTGCTCGGTTTTTACTTAGCCCACTAGGTTACAAACCTCGCGCCGCGATTAAATTGCCCTTAGTTTGAACAAATATTAATCCGCAAAGGTCAACAGACCCTAACAAATACGTTTTAAATATTACTTAAATGCCATCATAGCACGCGCGGTATCGAGCATGCGATTCGCAAATCCCCACTCGTTATCACACCAAACTAGTAATTTTATCAGCCGTTTATGACTAACACGTGTCTGTGTGCCATCTATGATACAAGAATGTGGGTCATGGTTAAAATCAACCGATACCAACGGCTCTTCGGTGTAACTTAAAATACCTTCAAGGCGGTCTTTAGCTTGTGCTTTAAGCGCATTATTAACCGCACTTAAATCTACATCTGCATTAACCGTGACACTTAAATCCATCGCCGTCACATTAATGGTCGGTATACGGACCGCAATGGCCTCAAAGCGACCTTTAAATTTAGGTAAAATACGGTCTATACCACGGGCTAATTTTGTATCTACAGGAATAATAGACTGGCTGGCGGCACGAGTTCGGCGTAAATCATGATGATACGCATCAATCACTTGCTGATCGTTCATTGACGCATGAATGGTTGTAATAGCACCTGATTCAATGCCAAAGGCATCATCGAGTACTTTAATAACAGGAACAACGCAGTTAGTTGTACACGAGCCATTAGAGACAATAGTATGCTCGCTTTTAAGCTCATCGTCATTAATACCGTAAACAATAGTGGCATCAACATCATTATCCGCAGGATGTGAAAACAGCACCTTTTTTGCGCCCGCAGTCAAATGTAACTGTGCATGTTCACGCGAGTGATAAACACCCGTACATTCAAGCACCACATCAACATCTAACGTTTGCCACGGTAATTCAACTGGATTTTGTTCACAAAATAACGCAATGGTGTCATCAGCTACGCTAATGGTGTCTTCACCTAGTTTAACTGGAAAAGCAAAACGACCATGAGAGGTGTCGTATTTTAATAAATGGGCAATAGCTTCAGGGTCGGCTAGTTCGTTAATTGCAACAATTTTGATCTCGTCGCTTAAGCCTGATTCGTATAGTGCACGGACAATATTTCGACCAATACGACCAAAACCATTAATTGCAAGTTTGATTGCCATGAAATATAAAATCCACTCTAGTTACGTACAGAGAAAGGCAGCGTCGCCTTTTAGATGGCGGTATTGTAATCGACCTTGCCTGTGATTATAAGAGCCAAGCATTAGAAACTTTAAATTAACGTCATAATCAACACACACTGCACTTTTACTTTTAGCCCTGCTAGTGGGTATTTGCACTGTTTGCTATTTTAGTTTTAAATCAAACACCACCTTTATTGATGCTTTAACGCTTATTGTTGCGCCTAAATATTGCTGCTGCATAAATGGATTCTCGTTATTACTAGCAACCATACTATTTCTGTGGCTAGATAAAATAATGTGCTTAACACCGCCCGCGTCATAATCGTAATCTGAGCTGCCGGAATTTGCACTGATACTGTAAACGTTGCCAAGTTCAGCGCCAAAAGCTTGAGCGAGCTTATTTCCCTTCGCTTTTGCGTTATCGATTGCTAATTGTGTTGCCTCTGCCTCTAACTGATTAACTTTAGAGGATAAACCATTAATTTTTTCGATATTGTCTATTTTTAAGCTTTGAGCAAAATTAATAAATTCATCGACTTTTTTAATATCTTTTAATGTGACTTTAACTGTTTTCAGGGCTAAATACTTATCGCCTGAAACAGTCCCAGATTCTGTACCAATCATAGTGTATACCTTGCTTTTTAAACCAGATATATAAACATCGTCTTGGCCAAAACCGTATTTGTCTGATTGTTCAAGTAACAAGCTAATCCGGCCATCAAGCTCACGTTTAGCCTCAAGGAATGTATCTTCAGTGCTTTTTACTTCAAATATAATTTGAGCCATATCAGGCTCAACAAATACCTCAGCTGACCCCTGCACTGCAATGTGACGATTAGCTGGCACGCTTGAATTAGCAAAAGTAATAAGAGGGAATAAAGTAATAAAAATAGCGATGATAAGTTTCATATTCGTTCCTTGAATTCATAATAAATCACACGTTCCCATAATTATACAAATAAAAACAAAAGTAAACTGCCTCATTAACCAAGTATTTATGCATTCTTTATAGTTAGGTTGGGTTTCGCTTCGCTCTGCCCAACCTACGTCAACTCGCCTACTTTGAGCTCCTTACCGGCGCTTATTTGATGGCATTGGGCTAATAACAACTCAGCAGTAGCTTGTGCATCGGTAAGGGCGTGATGACAATGATAGCTTGGTAAGTCGTAGCGTTTACGACATTCATTAAGAGTTAAATCGTCTAATTTTATATCTGAGCTATGTTTTAGCAGACGCTTTTTTTCTATTTGTAAGGTATCGATAATCAACTTGGGGCGCTGGGTGATCCCTGCATTTTTTAGTGCTAACTTTAAAAAACCCCAATCGAGCATGGCATTATGAAATACTAAAATGCAGTCACTAAAGTGAGCACTTAAAGACATTAAAATACTCTGTAGGCTTTGCCCTTGTGCCACCGAGTCAGTACTAATGCCGTGAAAAACAGGGCTTTGCTCTAGACTTTTAACCTCTTTATTAACGATATGCTGCGATTGACTGTTTTTGATACATTGATTCTCAATCAGTACCCAAGCAACCGAGACAATTTCATGTTGTTTAGGATCAAGCCCTGTTAATTCCAAATCAATCACTAAATAACGTTGCTTTAAAGCACTTTGCGCAAGCAAATGACGACGCTTTAAGTATCGCGTAATAAGCAGCTTAACCATTATTGTTACAAACTCCCACGCGCAAATTTAAACGCCGCGCCTTGCTGCGCTTGTTTTACTAGGTAAAACGCTTCTTTAAGCTGATGACGTTCTAACGAATTGAGTTTGTCTGGGTTAATGCAATTACTAGGTAACCCTTCTTCATTTATTTGCGTGCGCAGCCGAAGTTGAGTTAAAAATCGCCAACAATCTTTTAAATTATAAATATCTTCTTTGCTTAGCAATGAATACTTTAATAAGGCGTCTAATCGCTCTTGGGTGTTAGCACGGCGGATGCCTACTTTTAATGCATACAGCCTTGCCAGATCGTTAATGATCACCACCCCGCGCTTTTTAAGATCGATGTATTTGTGATGCTGATCGGTTTTTTCAGTTTTAAAGTTATTAAATAAACCAATCGGCGCGCTGTTGGTATTCACATCGCTGGCCATTGCCGCATAAAAAAGATCGTTGCGAGAAATATGAGTTAACTCTTCACAAAACTGGCTATAAAGTGTGGTGGATCCTTCAATAAAACGCAGATCAAAAAATATTTTACAGTTGAGCATTGCCTGGGGTGTGGGGCTGGTGATCCACTTTAAAAACTTCGCCCGCCAATCACTAACACTCATTCGACACGCATCACTGCTGGCCATTATGTTACCAGGACAACGACGAATGCCGCACTCAACTAAGTTTTCACAAACAAATTCGCCCATCTGTTTAAAATATGCGTGCTGTTCATCGTTTAGACCATCAGGTAATAACAAGCCATTATCTTGATCTGAATGCAGTGTTTGCTCTTCGCGCGCTTGAGAGCCAAAACAAATAAAACTAAAACTGGTTGGCGCGGCGCCATGGTGTTGTTGAAATAAAAAAATTAGCCGCGAGGTCAACGCATCGGTTAAACCACTGAGTAACTTTCCGATCAGCGAAATATCATCAATATTATTTGAAAACCCTTTTAATAACTCAGGAATTTCTTTCGCGTAACGTTTTAAATCAGCCACATTATGGGCCTTGTAAATACGACCAATTAGCTGCACTGGGTCGCTTTTTTGTTGGCGTAGTAAGTCTGTACTGGTGATCATTCCTAGCGGTTTGTGGTTTTCGTCAAGCACAGGTAAATGATGAATATTATGCTTAAGCATTAAGTGCAGCGCTGAAAATACGCGGTTATTTTCAAATATAAACTTAGGCTTATTGGTCATAATACTATTGATAGCTTGCGCGGGATCCACTTCATCAGCAAGCACTCGGTTACGTAAATCCCGATCTGTAACTACCCCAACAAGATGCGAATTTTCGGTGATCATCATTGATGAAATCCCATGCTCTTGCATTTTTTTAGCACTATGACGGATGCTGGCATCGGGAGGCAGCGTAATCGCTTTGCGAGTCATGATCTCTGATATTTTACGCTCAGACCAGCTGTCGTTATTGCTTTTATAATGTGATGACAGCAATCGATTAGCATGAGCACGAACAAAGTATTGCTCGAATGCTTTATATTCTCGACGTAAGTAATCAAAATCCGTTTGGTCGAGCATATAGACAATGCCCTCTTTTTGTACTTCTAAACTGTTTTGTATTGAATCTCCCGTCAGTAACGAGGGATAACCAAAGTAATCACCTTGAGTTAAACGCGTTACCGTATCGCCTTTGGCATCGACTAAATCGTATAACCCGGAACGAATTAAAAATAATTTAGGCTGTTCACTGTTAAGCCATTGCGTTTGGTTTTCTCGGGTCAAATAAATACTATCGAGATGGTTAACAAAATAACTGCAGGCGCTGTCCTGTAACATTGAAAATGGTGCTTGCTTGTTAATAAACTGCGCGACTTCCTGTTGCTCACTACTCATAAATCATCCTCAATAAAAAAGCGACTTAACCTGAAATATAGTTATTTAATGTAGTCATTATTTAAACAAATAAAAAGCCCGACTTAAGTCGGGCTTTGATGCGTTATATCATTAGATATATGGATTAGTGAGCATGCGCTTCACTAGACCCTTTAGGATTACGAATACCTTCAACCATTTCTTGAATTTCAACTGGTGTCGGTTGAGTCATTTTCATAACACCTGCAGCTACTGCAAAGTTAATGATCATGCCTACTAAACCAATCCCTTCAGGTGAAATACCTAAGAACCAATTTTCTGGGCTATTAAGCTCTGGACTCACAAACTTGAAGTAGATGATGTATGCAGCAGTAAAGGTGATACCCGTTACCATGCCTGCAATTGCACCATGTTTATTCATTGATTTAGAGAAAATACCCATAATAATTGCAGGGAAGAAGCTCGCCGCCGCTAAGCCGAAGGCAAAGGCAACAACCGAGGCCACAAATCCTGGCGGGTTAATCCCAAAGTAAGCGGATATTACAATAGCAATCATCGCTGCCAACCTCGCTGCAAGTAATTCTTGCTTGTCGGTTATATCCGGTTTGAGTGTCCGTTTAAGTAAATCGTGCGATACTGAGGTTGAAATAACCAATAGTAAGCCCGCTGTAGTCGATAGTGCCGCGGCAATACCACCAGCAGCAACGAGTGCAATAACCCATGCTGGTAAGTCGGCAATTTCAGGGTTCGCTAGTACCATAATATCGCGGTCAACGTTTACTTCGTTCGCGCTATTAGGGTCAGTGATTTTACCTGATGTGTAAAACATTTTGCCGTCACCATTTTTATCATTAAAGGTGATTAGGCCCGTACGTTCCCAGTTTTTGATCCATGCAGGCGCATCTGCATACGCTGTGCCGCTACCGTCTTTACCATTAATGGTGTCAATCATGTTTACACGGGCAAACGAAGCTACTGCGGGTGCTGTTGTGTAAACAATAGCAATAAATACCAGTGTCCACGCCGCTGAAATACGTGTGTCCTTTACGCGAGGTACAGTGAAAAAACGAACAATTACATGTGGTAAACCAGCAGTACCCACCATAAGAGCACCTGTGATTGCAAATACATCAATCATGCTCTTCGAGCCTTCAGTGTATTGCCCAAAGCCCAACTCAGTACTTAAACCATCTAATTTATCCAATACATACATGCCTGAACCATCACTTAGCGTGGCACCAAACCCTGTTTGTGGAAAAAAGTGACCGGTTGCCATCATAGAGATGAAAATAGCCGGTACTAAATAAGCAAATACCAGTACACAGTACTGCGCAACTTGCGTGTAAGTAATGCCTTTCATGCCACCAAGTACAGCATAAAAGAAAACAATTATCATGCCGATGTAAACGCCGGTTTCAATTTCAACTTCTAAGAAACGCGAGAACACCACACCCACACCACGCATTTGACCCGCAATGTAAGTAAAACAAATAAAGATGGCACATAAAATAGCCACTAAACGCGCAGTACGTGAGTAGTAACGATCCCCGATAAAGTCTGGCACAGTAAACTTACCGAATTTACGTAAATAAGGCGCTAAACACATGGCCAGTAGTACATAACCACCCGTCCACCCCATTAAGTAAACACTACCGTCATAGCCAGCAAACGAAATAATACCAGCCATTGAAATAAATGACGCAGCACTCATCCAATCCGCAGCAGTTGCCATACCATTGGCTAGTGGAGGTACACCACCACCGGCAACATAGAATTCATTTGTTGACCCTGCACGAGCCCAGATTGCAATGCCGATATAAAGCGCAAAGCTTAAACCGACGATTATAAAAGTGAGTATTTGAACATCCATTGCTTAGCTCCTATTCGTCTACGCCATATTTTTTATCTAACGTATTCATTTTGAAAACGTACACAAAAATCAAAGCTACAAAGGTATAAATCGCGCCTTGCTGGGCGAACCAGAAGCCAAGTTTAAACCCAAAAAAACGTACTTCATTTAGTACATCTACAAGTAATATGCCAAAGCCAAAAGAGACCACAAACCATACCGCTAATAACTTAAACAGTAATGAAATGTTTTCTGCCCAATAAGCTTTTGCTTGTTCTTCATTTTTAAAAGCCATTTTTATTTTCCCCTTTAAACATCGCAAGATTACGATGGGTGGTTTTTTATATTCGTTAATCAATTTAGCAACGCTACTCAAATATTGAATTGCGACAATAGTCGTAACAACATGTTAACGTTTTCGTAAACTGTAGGCGCTTAATTAGTAAACAACAAGTGAACTACTTTAATTTCAGTAAGTTAATTAATTTATTTGCGAGGTGTTTACGCCAATTTTTGAGTCAAGCGTGGGAATAAGACATTAGTCTAACTAAATAACCAATTTAAAATAAATCATTAAAAATCAATGCTTTATTTTATTTATAGATAATATAAATAAAATGTATACCCCCCTATTTAACCCGCAACCAAGTATTGTAAAAACCCAAACTACCTCAAACGCCAACTGACGCTCGCATCTTGAAATAGTTTGGGTATAGTTATGGCAAATTATAAAAATATTCTACAAGGTTAAATAAACATGACGGCTGTACTACTCATTGTTGCCTTTGGCTACATAGGCGTGCTGTTTTGGCTGGCTAATTGGGGGGATAAAACCACGCCACTTGCCAAGCGTATTAGTCATCACCCGTTTGTGTATTCATTTGCACTAGGTATTTATTGCACTTCATGGACTTACTACGGCTCAGTAGGCACAGCAGCGACCAGCAGCTGGAGTTTTTTACCTATATTGTTAGGCCCCGCTTTATTGTTTTTTTTCGGTCAAGGCTTTTTACGTAAACTGGTACTGGTGAGTAAAAAACAAAATATCACCACTATTGCCGACTTTATTTCAGCCCGCTATGGTAAGCGTCAAACCACCGCCATTATGGTGACAATAATCGCCTTATTGGCCACCATTCCGTACATTGCATTGCAATTAAAAGCACTCAGCTCTAGCTTTTTACTCCTACAAAACAGCAATCAGATATCAGGGGATATTTTAGCGCTATCGGCCACGTTAATGATGGCGCTATTTGCTATATTTTTTGGTACGCGCAAAGTTGATGTAACCGAATACCGTTCAGGTTTAATGCTCGCTGTTGCGTTTGAGTCGCTAATAAAGCTGTTTGCTCTGGCTGCTGTAGCAGGGCTTGCAATATATAGCTTATTTAATTTACCCGCAGAAAGTTCTGGCCAAGTCGCCGAGTCAATTTGGCTGCATTGGGCGCAGTTTGACTTTTTTAGCTTTAACTTTGTAGGTCAGTCGCTGATGGCGGCGGCCGCTATTATTTGTTTGCCACGGCAATTTCATGTCACCGTGGTTGATAACCAAGATAAGCGCCATTTATTTACTGCTCGCTGGGCTTTTCCATTGTACTTGTTATTGACCGCTGCAATGATTTTACCTATAGCCACCGCTGCTATTCATCCAGAAATTGGTCGTAGTTTATCACCTGACAGCTTTGTACTGGCACTGCCTATGCTGCACGATAACGCTTTTTTAACCACCTTTGTGTTTATAGGTGGGCTTTCTGCTGCCACAGCCATGATTGTTGTTGCAACGCTTACGCTAAGCACCATGATCTCCAACGACGTGGTGCTACCCTTAATGTTGCGTCGTAAATTTAAACGTAATTTAATCACCAGCAGCTATAAATCCCGCATTTTATTGGTGCGCCGCTTTACCATTGCTGGGGTGCTTATTTTAGCCTACTTCTATCAGCAATGGTTTGGTAGTGGCAGTGCGCTGGCCAGTATGGGGTTAGTGGCTTTCTCATTGGTGTCGCAATTATTGCCTGCTATTGTGGGTGGGTTATATTGGCGAAAAGGCCATGCTTATGGTGTTTATGCCGGGCTACTCGCAGGAGTCATTTGTTGGGTGCTATTTTTGATGCTACCTATTTTAGAAGCCCCTAACCCACTAGACAGTGAGCTACAGCAAACGCTTATAACTAGAGGCACCTTAATTGCGTTGTTTGCTAATATTGGCTGTTATATTAGCTTTTCCTTGGGAGCTGAAGAGCGCTTAATTGATAAAATTCAAGCGGCAGCATTTGTTAATCCCAAAGATCAGGCCATTTTATCTCGTCGCTTAAATAAAAACGTAAAAGCCACGGTATACGACTTTAAAATTTTACTGCAAACCTTTTTAGGCATTCAGCGTAGCCAACAAATTTTATCGCATTACGCACTTCATCATGATTTAAACGACAACAACGCACACCCTCGCGCTGATTTTATTGCCTACTGCGAACGCGCACTAACTGGTGTATTGGGTGCTTCCTCTGCGCAAGCACTTATTCATACAGTATCATCTGGGAAACGCATGGCGTTTGAAGAAGTAGTAAACTTTTTTGATGAAACCACACAGGCACTGCAGTTTAATCAAAACTTATTATTTACTTCACTAGAAAACTTAAGCCACGGACTCTCTGTGGTAGATAAAGATCTCAACCTCGTTGCTTGGAATAAGCGCTACAGCGAAATGTTTAATTACCCTGAAGGTTTTTTACAAGTTGGCCAGCCAATTGAAGAAATAATCCGTTATAACGCAGAGCGCGGTGAATGCGGCCCCGGTGAAATCGAGCGCCATGTTGATAAGCGTGTTCAGCATTTAAAAAATGGCAGTTCACATCACTTTATTCGCCATCGTCGTAATGGCCAAGTTTACGAAATGATAGGCAACCCATTGCCTGATGGGGGGTTTGTAACAAGCTTTTCTGATATTACCAATCATATTAGTACGCAAAATGCGCTCGAAGAAATCAATATGGACTTAGAAAACCGTATTGAAGCGCGTACCCAAGAGGTGCAAACCATTAATAGTAACCTGCAAGCACAAATCGATAGTCGCGTACAAACAGAGCAAGCACTTACTTTAGCCAAACGCGAAGCAGAACAGGCGAATGATAGTAAAACCCGCTTTTTAGCACTGGCTAGCCATGATATTTTACAGCCGCTCAATGCGGCACGATTATATCTCGCCGCCATTGATGAAACTCAGTTAGATAGCACCAATAAAAATAACTTTAATAAGCTAGGTGATAGCCTCGATTCCACCGTGCATTTAATGTCGGCTTTATTAGAAATTGCCAAGCTAGAGCAAGGGGCGATGACCCCAAATCCTCGTCACTTTTGCATTGATGATATTTTAGACCCCCTTAAAAGCGAATATGCGATTTTATCGAGCGATAAAGGGCTTTCATTTAAAGTGCGTTCAAATAAACAAATAGTACACAGCGACATTACTTACTTGCGTCGAATACTACAAAACTTGCTGTCTAATGCAATTAAATACACCGAAAATGGCCGAGTGTTAATTGCCTGCAGAAACAGAAAACACAGTTTACGGATTGAAGTATGGGATACCGGCCCTGGCATTAGCGATATTGAACAAGCAAAAATATTTAACGACTTTTACCGAATTGAAGCGGGCGATAATAAAGGCGTTGGCTTAGGTTTAGGGGTGGTTAAACGTATGGCTGATTTATTGAGCCTGCCGATTGATGTGGTTTCATTACCTAATAAAGGCAGCCGATTTAGCATTGAAGTGCCTTATGGTGATACGCAATTAGTACAGCAAAAACAAACCAGTCAAAATATAGTCGACAACCGCGCCGCGATAAATATTATTGCCGTTGACGACGATCCTGAAAACCTTGCCGCCATGGCCAGCCTAATGAAGCGCTGGCAGGCAAATTACACCCTATTCGATAAAGTAGACGCGGTGTTAACTTATGCAAAAGAACAGAGGGCACCTGATGTTATTTTAATGGACTATCAATTAGGTAATGATTGGGATGGGATTACATTAATTAAAGCGCTACGCGAGATTTGGCAAAGCGATATTCCGGCTATTTTAATTACCGCGGTGCGTGACACCGAGCTAAAACAAACCACCAAAGCCGAAAATATTCATTACCTGAGTAAGCCAGTAAAACCAGGCAAACTTAAAGCACTGCTGAATCACAGTACTTGACGATTAATAAGAGTTTAAGCCCAGTAAGTACTGGGCTTAAACTTAACTATGACTGCGCTTTCTGAGTTTTTGGAACAACCAACTTAGCCCTACCAGCGACAGCCCTAAGCCAATAAACGATAATGCTTTTAGAAGTCCCGTTAAGTTTGCCATATCAATTAAAAATACCTTAACAATTACAGCGCCAAGAATACCAAGACCAACATTTTGCAGTAACCGTTGCTGTTTTAAATGCCCGGCTATCACGACCAGTGCGCCGAGTAACAACCAAATAACCGAATAGCTATATAGTTCGGCGTCACTGGTTGCTTTATCAAGATAAATAAAGCCACCTTGCCAATATTGGCGGATCAAGGTATTGATAGCTAACAGGGCTAATAAACCAGACACTCCGAGTGTAATTTGACTCAATTTAGCATTTAACGATTTAACTAAACTCGCTAACCATAACGCCAGTAGGCTCGGTACCAACCAAATTAAAATCACCCAGTTAAATATTGGCGTTTCAGCAACATAAAGACGCATTAATAACGGATTATTATCCAGCGTTGTATTGATTAATAACAAGCCAGCTAACGCTGATAAAATCAAACCTGCAGTGCGGTATAACTTACCCAGCTGCCCTGCACTTTGCGCGCGATATAAATAAACGCAGCCTAAAGCAAGCAAGTTACAGCTGAGCAAAACTTGCTCATAAAAACTTAAAGAAAACAACTGAGGGTAGTGCCCTACCAGTTGATAACTGGTTTCGGTTGTCACAAATAACGCTAAACAATGCAGTGCCGCCCCCTCTAACCATATTTTTAGTTTTGAAGTATTAAAACATTTAGCCGCTGCAAAAAATAACCCAATACACAGCGGGTAAACAACTAAGCTCCAATGCAAACCAAAGATAGTTAGAGAATCATAACTAGGCGTCCACGGCGATAAGGTAAGGCGTAAAAGTAATGCCGCCACAAGGGCTTTTATTGGCCAGTGTGGCATAGCCACACTGTATTTTTTTATTAATAAGCTCAGCAGTAATACTTGAACAGCCAGTGCAATGGTAAGGCCGCTATCGCTCAGTAGCATAGTAATTGCTAAAGTGATATTGGCGTTTGCTCCCACCCAATAACTAAAACGCTGCCATAAGGTTGTATTATTTTGCGTAAATTTAATTAACACCGCACTCATTAAACATAACAATACCGCCCAAAGTGGATAAGCGGTTGCTAAAGCCGTATTTGGGATCATCGCATACAAAGTGCCAACTAATGCAAACACGCTTAATGAAGCAAGCAAATGAAAAGCTAATCGTTTTGGGTATTTATTACCAAAATAGAGTCCATAGCCACTTAACCCCAGAGCAAGTAATAAGCCTAGCCCATATTCGTTTTTAAAAATAAATAACGCATCATCAAAGGCATAAGTTTGTTTAGCACTGACCACTAGTAACAGCGCAATCACTAAAGAAACCCCTTGCCATGCATCCCAACGGCTATTTTTTAACACTAAAAATAGTAACAAAGCGATGCTTAACAACGCCACGATTTGCCATTGTAAATTAAACAAACTCAATAGCATGGCAATCATTAAAGGCGCCATAAAGGCCAGTAATAATCCGTGATCTGGAAATAAGTTAACTAATCGTTTGAAGCTGTGCGGGCGCACTTCAAGGGTATTAAAGCCCAAGCCTAAGCGTGCAATAGCGATTAAGCCTAAAATACTTAGTAACGCATAAGCGCCTATTAACCACACTGTGTCGTAGTTAAATAGAGTGAGTCCGACCAAGTACCAGCCTATATGCCCTACCCACAGTAAATACCACAACCACACTCGCTGTACTTTATGTGCCACAACCGCTGCGGCAACACTCACAAGGGCAACATAAATAAGTAAAGAAAATAACTGACCACTGCCCGTATTTACCCAAATAGGAACACTGTATGCGCCTATAATGCCAATTACAGCAAGTAAAGGACCTAACTTAATCGCCATTGCACTGGCGCAAAGAGCAATCACTGCTAAGCCAATAAATGCCCACTCAGCACTTAGCATGGTAAAGCTGTTATAGGCCAAAAACATTAAGGCAAAGCAAGTCATAAAGCCGCCACTGGCAAGGGCTGCAGGAATGTAATTATTAAAGCCTTCAAAAACGATACGTTTATAATGTAAATAATACGCTGCTGCGATTAAGCCAATGCCAAATAATCCACCGGCACTGAGCCTCATCGCAGGTGAAAGTAGCCCCGCCTCTAAACTGTACTTGGCTAAAAACACGCCACCTAAAGCCAAAGCAATAGCACCAATCCAGGTCATCCAGTTTTGTTCAAAGCCTGCACGTAATTGTTTAAAAAGCAGTTCAATACTCGATGGCTTTTTAATTGCTACTTTAGGTAGTGGCGTATGTTTAATGCTCGCAGGTTTATAATCAGAATCAGGAATGTCTGCGCGGTTTAAAGATTTTGCGTTATCTGGTTGTGTGTTTACAGGGGATTCGCTAGGGACTGTATTTGGGTTTAACTCATACTGTGATAGTTTGAATTTTAATACTGCAATCTCTTGTTTTAAGCCGTTTAATTGCACTAAGGCAACTAAACCACATACGCCCCCTGCAACAATCGCAATAGATATAATGATTGCTAATCCGATTAACTCATCCATACAGTCCCTTTTTTATTTTACAAAACAAGTACCCAAAAATATCACAAACAAAGCTTATACTATAAAATTACGATGTTTAAGCAACCTCAAGGCGATCACGGCCTGCTTTTTTAGCGCGGTATAATGCTTGATCAGCACGTTTCATTACATTATCAAAGGTCTGGTCGCTTGTACGATGTGCAATACCGATACTGACCGTTAAAGAACGCTGATTTTGTACTGTAATAGTACGAGCCGTCTCTAGAATAGTCTGAGAAAAGTTAAGTACTTCATCAAGCTCATAACTAGGCAGGTAAGCGGCAAACTCCTCACCACCTATACGAGCAAAAATATTTTCATCTTTAAAAAGACGATTCACTTTATCAGCAAACTGTTTAAGCACCTTATCGCCCACATCGTGGCCATAATCGTCATTAATACGTTTAAAGTGGTCGAGATCTATAATTAAAACAGTGTAAGGATTATTAACAACCCCCTTCACATGCTGATAAAAGCAGCGACGGTTATACACTTTGGTTAAATCATCCATAATAAACTCTTGCGCTAACCGGTTGTGCATTCGCTGCATAAAGTGCATGGTTTTAAATAAACCATAAGCGGTAATTAGCATACCTAATGTGCGGCATAAGTCTTCTACGTAATTGCTTATCCAAAAAGGCTGACGTATCACTTCATCAAGCACATCGGCAGTTGAACCTACAATCCATAGCATTAAACCGATACTGACATATAAATACGCTTTTTTAGCTAACCGTGAACATTGCACTACAAAAAAAATAGCAAAAATCACCACTAAATTAATAAAGTCAGTGGTAAAGCCATAGAGGTTTTGGGTTATGTCTAATCGGGGAAAGTACATCAACGAAAAAATTGAGAAAGCGATAATAAACGCCAGCGTCATCAAAATTAACAGCTTATTTAATCTGGTAATTTTAACAAAATGGCTTAACTTTAGACTCACTTTTTCCGGGTTCATCATAGGCGATATTTAAATTATTTTTATAATTACTATTAAAAACTATACCACAAATTATAAAACGGATTGATTTATATTAGTGTGCTAACAACCCAGCCAATAGCAACTAAAATAGTTAACCCAATCATGGTTTTAGTTTTATGTTTACTGATAAGTCGCTCAGCTTGATTGCCTGCATAATATACCACTAACGCTAATCCAAAATAGCGTATAGAGCGCGCAATCGCAGATGCCACTAAAAACAGTGCCAGCGAATACTTAGTTGCACCAGCGGCCAACATCGCAATTTGAAACGGAATAGGCACAATACCTAAGCTTAATACAAACCAAAAACCTTGTGCCTGCATTTTTTGCTTAACGTTTTCAAACTGTTCAGGACTAGAAAAGGTATTAATGATCCAATCGCCCACTACATCAAATAAATAATAACCCAACGCATAACCAAACAACGCCCCAATAACACAGCCGATTGTGGCCATAAGGGCAATTTGCCACAGTTTTTCACGCCTTGCCTGCATTAATGGCACCAGTACTGCTTCAAGTGGAATGGGCACTATGGTGGATTCTAAAAATGAGGCAAACGTAATACCGCTGAGCATATTTTTAGACTCAATAAACTGACGCGTTTTTTGCTTTAGCTTTTTTTGTATAGCCATTAAACATCCTTTTAACTACTGAGATTAATATTTTTAGCGGGTACTGGCATCATCGCACAGTTAGGTTAATCTAACCTGAAAATATAACGCCTTATTATTTATAGATTTAACATTGGCAAAATAGTAATACTTCCCAGAGTACTTTATTATTGCTCAATGCCATTATACTTTTCTGACAATTATTAATTATGCAAACTGCGCGTTTTATTCCTTTTAGAAAGCAAGATATCATAGGCATGTGCAGCCAAGAGCTTGCCGATAGTGCACAACAAACCTCTTTCAAACAGTTTTGCGACGTGCTCGCCAGCCTGATTCATTATAATTACCACTCAACCCTTGAGTCACTAAAAAACAATTACGCACCGTTTGATCCTAATAGCGACACTCGCTCGTTAGCTCCTGTCTCGAAGGAGCAAAAAGCCCAGTGCCAACGCGATTTTGCTAAAGATTTTGCCAACGTATTAAATGCGGCTAATTTTGAAGTGATTACCAATGAAGACCTACAAGATGCACTCAACGAAGAATCGCTTTTTAAGGTACGCCTAGAGGTAGAGTTTGACGACTTTGAAGAAGTGGTCTTTTATCGCAGAGGCGAATCGCAACTCACCGAAACCATAACCAGCTTTTGGGGCTTACGTAAAAAGCCACTGCATTTTACCAACTACGACCGCGTAGCGGTATTTATTCGCTTTAAAGATAAAGCCTATTTTGAATCAAAAAATAAACTACCTATGGGGTTTGAGCCAAGTTCTACCATAGTAAAACTATTTCAAAATGTGCCAAAAGCTGACTTAGAAATGCTATTTCCTAATAGCGAAGTACGGATGCGCCCGATTGATAAAATTATTATTGGCTCATCTGCACTTATTGGCGGTGCGGTGGTGTTAGTTACCAAACTGGGCGCCTCATTACTTTTATTGTTTGCTTTGTTTGCATTTTGGGGAGGGTTTAGAGATGAAGCCGTTACCATGACTCAGCAGCACTTTATTACGTTAGCGATTGGTATTGGGGTATTTGGTAGTTTTGTTTTTAAAGAGTGGAGTAAATTTAAAAACCGCAAAATTAAATTTATGAAAGCGTTGAGCGATAATCTCTACTTTAAAAACCTAGATAACAACGCCGGTGTATTCCACACTCTGATAGACGCTGCCGAAGAAGAAGACATTAAAGAAGCCCTGCTTGCGTATACGTTTTTACTAAAATCTAAAAATGGCTTAAGCGCACACGCGCTTGATGAGCAAATAGAGACGTGGTTTAAAACTAAGTATCAATGCGAGCTAGATTTTGAAATTAGTGATGCGCTTGAAAAACTTGAACGTATGCATTTAGTAACCTGCACAAACACCCTATATAACGCGATAAATCTAGAGCACGCAAAAGCCATATTAGATGAACGCTGGGATAACCTGTTTCAATATAATTAAACTGCACGCTTTACTTAATAACAACGAAAAAGCAGCTGACACTTCAGCTGCTTTTTACGTTATTACCTAATTGGTAATTAGTTAAGCTGTTTGCTGCTTTTTAAATTTTGTATGCACTAACTTATAAAGTGCTGGCAAAATTAATAGCGTTAGTAAGGTAGATGACATAATACCGCCTACAACCACGGTTGCTAATGGCCTTTGCACCTCAGAGCCGGTACCGGTATTGAGCGCCATAGGTATAAAGCCTAAACTTGCCACAAGCGCGGTCATCAGCACGGGGCGTAATCGCTGTAATGCGCCGCTGTGTATTGCATGGTATAAACTTAACCCTTCGTTTCGTAACTGCTTAATAAACGACAACATCACTACACCGTTTAATACCGCAACACCACTTAGGGCAATAAAACCCACACCCGCTGAAATAGAAAGCGGCATATCTCGTAGCAATAACGCCAATACCCCACCGGTCAGTGCCAGAGGTACACCGCTGAATATAATGAGTGAATCACGCAGCGAGCCAAAAGCACTATAAAGTAAGCCAAAAATAAGCAATAAAGTCACAGGCACAACCAACGACAAACGTTTACTCGCCGATTGTAATTGCTCAAACGTACCGCCGTATTCAAGCCAGTAACCGCTAGGTAGGTTAAGTTGTGCGTTCATTTTCGCTTGGGCATCACTGACAAAGCTTGCTAAATCGCGCCCCGCTACATTGGCCGTTACTACCACATTACGCTTACCACTTTCGCGGTTTATTTGATTCGGCCCTTTTTCAATGCTGATTGTAGCCACTTCTCCAAGCGGTACAAATGCAAGCTCAGGGTTACTACTTTGAGGTAATGCAATAGGTAAACGCGCAAGCGCAGAGACATCATCAGACCAACGCTTATCTAAGCGTACTAGTAACGAAAAGCGCTTATCACCCTCATAAATGAGCCCTGTTTGCACCCCACCAACGGCAGCGGCAAGCGTTTGTTGAATGTCGTTTACAGTTAATCCTAATAACGCCATGTGGTCTCGCATTGGAGTAACAGAAAGTGTAGGCAGCCCCTGTATTTGTTCTAAACGAACATCAGTAGCACCGGTAATATTTCGCATTAAACCAGTGGCTTTTTCGCCAAACTGCTTAAGTATGGCTAAATCGTCACCGTAAATACGCAGCGCTACATCGGCACGCACACCAGCAATTAACTCGTTAAAGCGCATTTCTATAGGCTGGGTAAATTCATAGTTATTACCCGGTACCTCATTCACGCGATGACGAATTTGCTGCACTAACGCGTCTTTACTCAGTGATGGGTTTGGCCATTGCTCGGACGGCTTTAACATTAAAAAGGTGTCGGCAACATTTGGCGGCATAGGATCGCTGGCTACATCCGCAGTACCAATCTTCGAAAATACGTTCGCAATTTCGGGTTGTGCTAATAAAGCCTGCTCCAACTGCTTTTGCATTTGCACCGATTGTTCAATACCGGTGCCAGTAATACGCAGCGCATGCATTGCAATGTCACCTTCATCAAGCTGAGGTAAAAATTCGGCGCCCATATTTTTAACTTTAAAGCCAAGCACTAGTACTAAAACCGTCGCAATGCTCACCATCAGCCACGGTAATTTAAGCGATAAGTTAAGCAGTGGCTTGTAGATTTTTTTAACGCCACGCATTACTGCGTTTTCGCTTTCATCTACTTTACCACGCACAAATACGGCAATAGCCGCTGGCACAAAGGTGACAGCAAAAATGAGTGCACCTATTAACGCGGCAACCACAGTAAACGCCATAGGCTGAAACATTTTGCCCTCAACACCACTGAGCGCAAATAGCGGTAAATATACCAACATAATAATTAAAATACCAAATACGGCGGGGCTAAACACTTCTTTGGTGGCTGAAGTGACAACTTTTAAACGCTCACTGAGTGTAAGTAAGCGCCCGTGTTTATGTTGAGCCATCCCTAATTGACGAAGGCAGTTTTCAACCACAATCACCGCGCCATCTACAATTAATCCAAAATCGATTGCGCCTAAGCTCATTAAGTTACCCGAGACTCGATTGCCCACCATACCAGTAATAGCAAATAGCATACTCAGCGGAATAACCATGGCGGTAATAAGCGCACCAGTGATGTTCCCGAGCAATAACAGTAAAATGACGATAACTAATACCGCCCCTTCAAACAGATTTTTTTGAACTGTGGCAATGGTTTTATCAACCAGGTTGGTACGGTCATAGACAGGCTCAACGATAACCCCTGCAGGTAAGCTTTTTTGTACCTCTATCAACTTATCAGCCATGGCTTTGGCAACCACACGGCTGTTTTCACCTATTAGCATCATTGCCGTGCCTAGTACGGTTTCTTCGCCATTATAGGTAGCCGCGCCGGTTCTGAGCTCTTTTCCTAAATACACATTTGCCACGTCTTTAATTCGCACAGGGGTATCATCTCGCTTGGCGATAACGGTGTTTGCTATATCGGCTAAGGTTTTTAATTGCCCTGGCGAGCGCACTAAATATTGGCCGTCAAAGCGCTCTATATAACCAGCACCACGGTTGCTGTTATTAAGCTCAAGTGCACTAATAACATCCTTGATTGTCAGCTTATAAGCAATGAGCTTTTCTGGCATGGGCGCAACCTGGTACTGGCGCTCAAAGCCACCTTGGCTGTTTATTTCGGTTACGCCTTTTACTTTTAAAAGCTGCGGACGAATAACCCAATCTTGCAAAGTACGTAAGTCTTCGGCGTTATACGCCGTACCATCACTTTTTAACGCATTGGGCTTTGCATGCACGCTGTAGGTAAATATTTCACCTAAACCACTGGCAATAGGTCCAAGGTTTGGCTCAATATTATTAGGTAAATCGGCGCGAATACTTTGAATCCGTTCACCAATTTGCTGACGCGCCCAATAAATATCGGTGCCTTCATCAAAAATAACGGTTACTTGAGAAAGCCCATAGCGAGAAAGCGAACGTGTGTAATCAAGCTTAGGAATACCCGCCATCGCCGTTTCGACTAAGTAAGTGATACGCTGTTCGACTTCAAGCGGTGTAAAACCAGGCGCTTTAGTATTAATTTGCACTTGCACGTTGGTAATATCGGGGACAGCATCTACCGCTAAGTTTTGGATGTTATACACACCAAACCCAGCAAATAAAAATGTTAGCGCAAGCACCATCATGCGGCGTTTAACCGCAAAAGAAACAATCCAGTTAATCATGGTACCTCCTAGTGAGCGTGACTTGCGCCGCTTTTTAAAATATCGGCTTTGATCACATAGCTATTGACAGTGACGTACTCACTACCGGGGCTTAAACCTGCGATGACTTCAACCCACTCGCTATTTTTTGCGCCTAAAGTAACCGGGCGTACTTCAAACACATTATTTTTACGCACAAACACACTCGCCATGCCGTTAAACTCTTGAATAGCCTCAGGCTTTACACGCACGCGAGCATTAACCTTATCGATACTGACATCAGTATTAACATGCATACCTGGGCGCCAATGACCATCTGGGTTATTAAGCGCTATACGGGCACGTGCAATGTGCCCGCCGGTCATCATAGGCGCTATAAAAAACACCTTACCTTGGGCATTTAAATGGTGATGTAAATCGTACACCGTGGCACTTTGACCAATGGCTAGATTTTCGATGTTTTCAGGAAAGGCTGAGAGCTCAACCCATACTTTATCAAGATTCACGACCTGCATTAACGCGCGAGTACTTGCCAGTTCGCCACGCTTTAAATATTGCTCGGTTACCACACCGCTAATGGGGCTTTTAATACTGTAGTTTTGTAATGTTTCACGGTTGGTGACACTGGCCAGTACCTCACCTTTTTGAACCGTTTGACCAATGCTGACAAAAATATCGCTGATCAATCCGGTATATGGCGCCATCACTTCTACTGTGCCGTGCTGTGTCGGTGCAATAACACCAAACAGCGTGTCGGAAATATCAACTTCGCCACTTTGTGCTATCTGCGTTTCAATACCCGCGCCTTTAATTGCTCGCTCGCTAAGCACAGTTTGGCCTTCGTGCTGAGAGTACTCAAAGCTGACGCGTTCACCTTTATAATTAGCAGTAATCAAAAGCTCAAACGAATGTGGCTCATTTATAGGTTGCGTGCTAACAAGGTAGCCATTCTCACGGGTAAATTGTATTTTTTGCGGCGTTTCTACTAAGCGTTTTAAGTTTATTTCTATACTTAAATTGTTTACATCTACCGGCTGATTTTGCTCATAACCATATACGCGCAGCTCAACTTTACCTGCCAATTCTTGCAGCTTTAACTCAAGAGTGAGCTTTTCGTTAGTTAATAAAAAGCCGCCGTGTGGACCTTGTTTTTGGGTTTGCTCTGTTTGGTCATGTTCTGCTGAGGCAAATACATGTGTGCTTGTTAAGCTAGCTACAAACGAGAGAAATACTAATAATGCGATAAAAGTGTTGTTCATGATTGAAAAGTCTCAGTTAAAGATTGGCCAGTTAAACGCTCAAGAGTAAGGTGCGTTTGATATAGCGCTGCATAGGTATTGATAAGTGCGCGTTTAGAGTCAAATAGAGCTTGTTGGGCATCGAGCAATTGCAACACCGAAATTTGTCCGCGTTGATAGCTTTTTAAACTTTGCTCAATAAGTGTTTGGGCTTGTGGAATAACCTGCTCAGATAACAACTGCGCCTGTAACGTTTTGCCTTGGTAATAGGTGTACAAGGTACGAACTTGTTGGCGTAACTGAACCCGTAATTGCCCTTGCTGCTCACGTAACAATGCCAACTGACTGTTAGCCGCTTCAATATTACCGCTATTTGGGTTACTCAATTGCAATGGCATAGAAAACGAAAACAGCAACGAACTGGTATCGCTTTGCTGATTGTAGCGCAGGCCCGCACCTACATTAATGTCGCTTTGCCCGTTGGCTTTTTGCAGCGTTAAGTTGGCCGCTTGCTGTAAGTATTGTTGCTGCAACATGGCAAACTCAGGCGCTTGGTTAACTGCATTAAGTAACGCTTGCTCAGATTTAAGCGGTATTAAGGTAGCCATATTCCCTGCGAAATTCGTGTAGCTATGTTGCTCATTCCACAGCTCATTGAGCGATAAACGCGCTCGCTCAAATTCGCTATTTAGCTTAGCTGTCTCAAGCTCAACTTGGCTTAGTGCATAACGCATACGGGTTACATCGGCTTGCGATACAGCGCCGGCGTTAGCCCGTTGCTTTATTGCTTTTAGAGCTTGGCTCACCACGTGATGTCGTTCGCTGTTAAGCGTAAGTAAGGTTTGAAATTTAAGCGCCTCGTAATATCGCTCACCAGTGGTTGCTAATAAAGCTAACCGAGTATTTTGATATTGTATTGCTTGGGCTTTAATGTTCGCCGTTGCGTAATTTATGCGGCTTTGGCGTTTATCTCCAAGCTCTATAAGCTGGCTAAATGCCAAGGTTATTTCAGCGTCTTGCACACCACGCGCATCGTTTGTCCCTAATAAGTTTTCAGCTTCTATATTTAAAATAGGGTTAGGCGAAAGTGCAGCTTGAGATTTAAGTGCGCTGAGTATTTTTTGATGATAAGGGTAGCGTTTTAATAGCGGATTTTGTTGCTCGGTATTTATCAACGCTTGTTTTAGAGTTAGTGTTTTAACATTTGCAAACGCACTGAAAGCAGGCAGCGCGCACAGCATCACCACCAACATAATTGATTTTTTATTCATATAGCTTGTCCGTTTTTTAATAAACAGAGTTCACTTGCAAACCATTCTCAACCTTCGCAAAAAAATAGCGACAGTGTAAAATAGCTAGCAATTTAAACATGCCATAACAGCCCATAAAACGCTTACGCGCAGGCAGCTAAAAGCACAATAATTAATTGAAATTAAATTAAAAACTAGCTAAATGAATTCGGTGGAGGTACATCAGGTGGATAATTTAAACTATGGTAATACACAAGTACTGTGGTTTACTTTGTTGAGGAATAATAGCGTGACTAAGTGTGCTGTAATAGCCACAGTGACAATGTTGGTGTGCATGAATCTCAACCGGTGGCTGATTATCGCTTTGTCCATGGTCATTATCAGCGGTTATAGTGTTTTGTGATAATGCGTTACTTACATGCTCAACGTCTTCTTGTAAATGGTATGCAGCGCCATCACAACTTATAAAGCTGTGCACAAGCACGAGTAACATGACCATTAACAAACGATTTGAGCGCATAATTTAGCTATCTTCTCAGCCTAAAATTGACTTAAATAAACCTAACCAATTAAAGCCACATAGTATATTAGCGGCAAACGACAATAAAGGGCTTTTTATCAATTAATGGCGCCAATTGCGTTTACTGAGGTTAACTATAAAACAAAAAACCACCGGCTTTAATAGCCAGTGGTTTTTTAAAATTAACGCTTAAGCAACCGCATGTTCTAAAATTTCACGGCTTTCTTTTAGCGTAATCGCTTGGTTTTCACCAAGGGCAACCATGCCATGTGCTTCTAGTTTGCCAATAATATTATCAATGGCAGCCGCTTTATCATCACCATGTTCAGTTAGCTGTGTTGCAACCTCAAGGCTGTGGTAAAACGCTTCAATCGCTTGAATTGTTTGCTCTGCTAAATCATCTGTTTGCTCAAGGCCAAATACGTTTTTACCCATTTGCTCTAGTTTCGCTTTTTTAACTGCAAATTGATTGCGCAATAAAGAAGGCTGAACAATAGCAAGCGAACGCGCATGGTCAACACCATAGGCAGCAGTAAGCTCATGACCAATCATGTGGGTTGCCCAATCTTGCGATACGCCTGAACCAATTAAGCCATTAAGTGCTTGGTTAGCTGCCCACATAAGGTTTGCACGCCATGCATCGTCTTGGTTTTCAAAGTTATCGCCCAGTGTTTTGAGCGTTTTTAACAGTGCCTCTGCGTATCCCTCTTGTACCAATGCGCCTTCAGGGAACGTAAGGTACTGCTCACACGTATGCACCCACGCATCAACTAAGCCATTTACAAGCTGGCGCTGTGGTAATGTTTTCATTACATCAGGATCCATAATCGCAAATTTAGGCAGTACTTCTGGTGAAGCAAACGGCAATTTTTGCTTAGTCGCTTCTTTGCTTACCACTGAGTTTTGGTTAGATTCAGAACCTGTAGCTGGTAGCGTTAATACGGCACCAATTGGTAATGCGCTAGTAATTGTATGCTTACCAGTAGGAATGTCCCAACCTTCGCCGTCGTATACTGCAGAAGCGGCAATGTATTTAACGCCGTCTATTACAGAGCCGCCGCCGACACCTAATACAAAGTCGATATCTTGTTCTTTACAAATTTTAACCGCTTGGTCAAGTACTTCAATTGTTGGGTTAGCACCCACACCCGAGAATTCGACCCAATCAAAACCTTCAAGTGCAGCAGCAACTTGGTCATACACGCCGTTCTTTTTAATTGAGCCGCCGCCATAAACAACCAATACTTTTTGATCTTTTGCGATCAAGTCGCTAAGTGCGGCAATTTGCTGTTGGCCAAATTGGATGAGAGTGGGATTTACGTAGCTAAATTTCATTATTTTGCTCCTAGGTGACGGTTAATTTTATAATGCTTTACTTAGTTACATATCAAGTAAAGCTTTGATGAATGCATATTAGTGGCAAAGTTAATATATAAAAAGCCCAATAACTGCCAGAAGCTTGCCTAAAACTACCAGCACTGTTATTTTACGCAAAATATTTTAATTACAGATACTTTTATGCCCATCATAGCCAAAATGTTGCAACAATACGCCGAGCACAATAATTTACTAAGCTTTGAGGGCACCATGGAAACAATTATTCCTGGGGTGTATTTTCATCGCGCTACCAAAAGCTCACCACGCCAACCGCTTATTTATAATTCAGGCATAATCGTGGTTGGCCAAGGCCATAAAATAATTCATTTCCCAGAACATCAAATAAAATACGGCGAAGGTGATTACTTGGTACTAGGTGTACCTGTCCCATTAGAGTGTGAAGCGTTTACTGATAATGACTTACCGGTTATGGGCATTGCTATAGATATAAATCCTGCCATGTTGCACAAGCTAGTTAATCAGATGATGCAGCACCAGCCTTTATCAGTCTCCAGCGCGCACATTGGTGCAGTACAATCCGCCAAGCTAGACTGCGCAATGGAGCAAGTGACGTATAGGTTATTAACAGTTTTAAATAATCCACTTGAAGCTGAGATATTCGGCGAAGATATAGTAAAAGAGCTTGTGTATCGTGTCCTTTGCGGCCCCCAAGGGAATACTTTAATAGGCCTAGCTATGCATGATGGCCATTATGCGCGTATAGCTCGCACACTAGCAACGATGCATCAGGACTATGCAAACCCTATTACTGTTGAAGGTTTAGCTGAAGAGGTCAATATGAGTGTCTCCTCTTTTCATCGTGCATTTAGGCAGGTAACGTTTGAATCTCCCTTACAATACTTAAAAAAAGTACGTTTAGCTAAAGCAAAAGAGTTAATTACCACAGCGGGCAGCAAAGCAAATGAAGCTGCTTTTAAAGTAGGTTACACCAGTGCATCACAGTTTAGCCGTGAGTTTAAACGCCACTTTAATAAAACCCCTAGTGAAATACAGTTATAAAAATAAGATTTACCCATTCATGCGCTACATCAAACTTTACTATTAATTTTTACTAGCAAAGATAATAAGCTTTGTTAATATAAGGTAACTGCCTTTTTTTATAACCCTATTATGCTCAATAACACCGTAACAATAAGGAAGCACTTACATACAACCACCTCCTTATGTATTAAATTTTGCGGTGCTTTACTTGTCATTTTTACTTTTCTCATCAGCAATACAGCTATTGCAAAAGATAGCTGCAATTTAAAATCTATCGCAACAATGTATCAATTCCCTTATCGCAAAGTATTGCTGCAGACACAAAACTAGAAAAAGGCATTAACCAATTTGAGTTGGTATGTACGCTAAACCAAAGCGGTGTTTTTACGTTTACCCGCCCGGCACTTGAGAGTTTTTCGTGGCAACAAAATAACCAATTAAAAGCCCCTTTAAAAACAAATCAAATGGCTATTTTAATGGAACAAGGTAGCTTTAATGCAAAGCTAACTTTAACCACTACTGCCAGCTATAACCCCCGGTTTACTTGGCTAGACTCACAGCAATTTATTGAAAAGGTTCAGGTATACAATTTAATATTTGGGGTGTTTTATGGATTATGCGCAACGCTTATTTTTTATGCTTTAATAATAGGTTATGGCATTAGAGACGCTATCTTTAACCAATATGCTGCCTACCTTTTTTGTATCGCTAGCTTTATTTTTTTACAAGAAGGTCAACCCTATTTATTTACCAATGGCTACTTTTCTGCATATATCAGCCACCTTTATACATTAAGCATTGGTTTAACTATAGCCAGTGCCACTTGGTTTATGAGCGCACTATTAGAGCTACCTGAGTATTGGCGCAAATTAAGCTATGCATTAAAAATTATCGCGTTATGTGTACTGACTCTGTGCTTACAAAAAATAGCTTTAGATTTACCCGCTATTACTAATATCACCACAATCGTTACTGGCTATTTGTCATTACTGATTGTTATGACCATTTTTATACTCTCAGCCGTGCAAGCTAAACAAGGCATTAACGAAGCCAGCTTGGTATTTATTGCCTTAAGCTGCGTATTTATCAGCATGATATTTAGAGTGTTACTAACCGAATACAGTCCTTTTATGCAGCGTTATGGGTTTGTGATTGCTTTTACGATTGAATCCCTGCTTCTTGCTATTGCAGTTGGTAGGCGAATTCAACGACTCAGTTATGCTAAAAAACAGGCTGAACGGCACGCTAATTACGATCATCTTTGTCATATTTGTAACCGCCGAGGCTGGAGTTTAAAAGCCAATGAGTTATTAAAAAAACACGCTCAACGTGGTGGCGTGTTGTGTTTTTTATATATCGATTTAGACCGATTTAAAGCAATAAATGATACCTACGGCCATGATGTTGGCGATAAAGTACTCTGCATAGTGGCTGAGTCAATTAGTCAGCATATGCGCAGTGAAGACGCAGTTGGCCGCTTAGGCGGAGATGAGTTTGTGGCTATGGCATTATTTACCAGCAAAGATAAAATTAACCGCCGAGTTGCGACCCTTGAACAAAAATTAAATGCGCTTAGCTTAGAGCACCAAGGTAACACCATCGCTATTTACGCAAGCGTAGGGCAAATAAACTATAGCGAAGTGCCTAAAAATTTAGATGAGGTTTTAAAAGCCGGTGATGAAGCAATGTATCAAAAAAAGTCATTACGAAAAGCGCAGGCTAAGCAAACCTACACAAGAGAAAACGCCTAAAGTCATCGTTTAGGCGCATAATCATTACTCGTCTTTTTTGAATAAGACTTCTGGGTTTACCATAGTTTTCATTTCTAAAACGTTACCATTTGGATCTTCAATAAAAAACGTTTCTTGCTCAAATTCATCACCTACAAAACGGCGGTAAGGCTTATCTAAATATTCAAGGCCCGCGTGTGCAATACGTTTTTTTAATGCCTGAAATTCATCTTCAGATAAGTGAATACCAAAATGCGGTACAGCTACTGCGCCCATATCAACATCATGACGCACTGTTGGTAAGCGCTCTGTGCTTTGATGAAGCGTTAACTCGTTACCCCAAAAATCAATGTCTACCCATCGCCCAGCTTCACTATTACCCGTTTTACAACCAAGCACGTCACAATAAAACGCTTTCGCTTTTTCAAGATCACCAGCTGGAATAGCCAAATGCAAACAGTTAGACATAAATTACCTTAGGTTATAACTTTTAATATATGAAATATGCTGCATTATACATAATTTGTAATTTATAGAACATTAACGGCATTATTTTTAGTCATTCATTGCGTACATTTAATTTAAAGCCACGGTTATTTGCTCTTTTGGGAGCCATATATCGCTTTTAGTCTTAAATTGTCGATTTTAACTATTAAAGCTAAAACTGAACCTTTATGATGTGCGCCTTATGACTAAATTCATACTTTTAAAATTCATCACCTTTTTTATCGGCTGCTTGTCGTGCTTTATATTGCATACCATATTGGCATTACCTATTGTTGTGTCTGCTGCTTTAACAGGCCTCATCGGCTCATTTATTCCGTTTCCTGCACGTTATCAAAACCACCCTTATGCCTCCATTTATGCAGGTAGTTTTGCCGGTATGTGTTCCACCAACTTAATTAGCAACTATTGGGAAATCGCTATTATTTCTGCCATTGGCGCTGTTTTATATACACTAACACTTAATGTATTTGCAGGATTTGGCGGACGATTAGGCAGTATTGCATTTGCCAGTGTAGCCCTGTTTGTTTTAGCTAAAGGATTGCTGATATGACTATTACATACCCAGTATTAGCCTTGGCTGGTGCTTTTTTTACCTTTTATTTAGCAAAGCATAACCGCTTTGATGCTATAAGAGCCTCAGCTGCACTTTCAATTATTGCCTATTTGATTTTTGCACAGCTGAGCCTCAACGCAGAACTCTATAGTATCGTTTTTTTTGGCGGCACCTTTATTGGCATGAGCGCCCCTCACCGCTTTGGTGTTTATACGCTTGCCAGTTCAGCAATTATATTTTCATTGTTTTTTGCCTATTTGGTTCCCATTCTTGATGGCTATGGCGGTGCGCTAGGGGTGAGTGCATTCTTATCTATTTGTATTTGCCATATGTTTATTTTACTCGGCGCGCCAAGAAGTAAAAAGCAAAGTTCTTAAAGCTAGCTAAAACCAGTAAGTAACGTGTTTATTTTATTAATTAAAGTAAGCGCAACATGAAAAAATTCATAGCTTGTTATGTTCCTTTTTTCTACAACTCTGTTAAAATCCTCCGCGCTCTTTGTTTACCCTAAATAAAGACTAATCAAATATGGATTTATGGATATGAAAAAAATAATCGCAGTAGCAGCACTTTCTTTACTTCCTTTCTCTAATGCTATGGCTGACCAAGATATTGGTTGTGGCCTAGGCTCTATGTTATTTGCTGGTCAGCAAGGTAAAGGCGTTAAAATTTTAGGCGCTACAACTAATGGTACTTCTGGTAACCAAACTTTCGGTATTACTTTTGGTACTTTAGGTTGTGACGGTACTGGTACTGTTACTTCTTCTGAAAAAATCGCATTATTCATCGATGGCAACATGGAGCAACTTGCTCGTGATATGTCTCAAGGTGAAGGCGAAACTTTAGCAACACTTGCTGAGGTTTGGGGCGTTGCAGACCAAGATAAAGCAGCATTCAACAAACTTGCTCAAGCACAATTTTCTTCAGTATTTACTTCTGAGAACGTAACTTCACAAACAGTGTTAGAAAACCTAAACGCTGTTGTAGCAAGCGATGCACAACTAGCTTCTTATACTCTTTCTTAATCAGCTAAATTAGCCGGTTTTATATGTATAAATAAAGCCGCTAGAGTATCCTCTAGCGGCTTTTTTATGATTTAGCGATTATGAAAAAAATATTATTTACCTTGCTAGCCATACTTTTTAGTATGCAATCAAATGCTAAAAGTATTGAAAAAAGTACCTTAGCCACACACCCTTATTGGCTTAAACTGGGCCACTACCGCAATACAACCTTCAGAAGCTGGAAAAGCGAGGTGGATAGCGCCGAGTTTTTTTTATCCCCTACAGGTAAAACCAGCCCAGTAGATGAGTTAAATGCCACCATTAGCGCATTTAATGCCAGTAAAAGCAGTCAACAAAAATACAGCTGTCAATTTCCAGCTCGCTACACATGGCTAAAATCAAAAATTAAAAACAATTGGCCTGCTCTTGATTGCGCTGAGCTTAAAACCTGGCAACAAGTCATTAATCCTAAAGGGGTTACGCTTGTATTCCCTACCGCATTTATGAACAGCCCTTCATCAATGTTTGGGCACACTTTACTGCGCATCGACGCTAAAGATCAAACCCGTAGTAAAGAACTGATTGCCTTTGCTGTAAACTTTGCGGCAGAACCTGATGACTCAGATAACGCTGCCATGTATGCACTGAAAGGCCTTGTTGGTAGCTATCCGGGTAAGTTTTCACTTATGCCGTATTATAAAAAAGTACGCGAATATAATGATTTAGAATCACGCGATATTTGGGAATACAAACTCAATTTAACTGAGCAACAAGTTGAGCGGGTATTACTGCATTTATGGGAGTTACAACGCGCCACTTTTGATTACTTTTTTATAGACGAAAACTGCTCATATCAGTTACTGGGGCTATTACAATTAGCTAAAGACGACCTTAATTTAACCTCGCAATTTAACATGCAGGCTATTCCTTCAGACACAGTTGCCGCACTTAGAGACAACAACTTACTGCAAACTCCTAATTACCGCCCTGCTTTTGGTACTAAGCTACATCACTATTCAACACAGTTAAGTGATCAACAACTTAGTGATGCGAGGGAGCTTATGCAAGGCAAGCCATTAAATACCCGTAATTACTCACAAAAAGAGCTAGTAGCCATACTAGAGATGGCGTACGAATGGCTAAATTTTGAATTTTACGATAAAGCCCTTAACCGTGAAGAAATAGCCCCTCGTCTTACTAAGTTATTATTAATGCGCAGTAAGTATGCTGTCCCTTCTCCTTTAGCTAAGCCCTATAAACCTAAAGCTTCGCCAGAGCAAGGCCATGGTTCTTCAAGGCTAACAGCTAAAAGAGTGCAAAATAATAACCAGCAAAATACTACCAATTTAGCTTATCGACTTGCTTATCATGATTTACTCGACAGACCCGCTGGCTTTATACCTGGAGCACAAATTAGCTTTTTTGACCTAGAAGCCAACCTTACAGATAACGGCAATAATCACATTGAGCACTTTTACTTACTCGATGCAATGTCGCTTGCTCCAGATAACCGTGTATTTGATAGCTGGTCATGGAATATCAAAATGGGCTTTGACAGACAGCCTAGTCAAAATAAGCGCACAGGCCGATTTTTTACTAAAGGTGGATATGGTAAGTCTTATGGCAACCCGAACAGTGTGCATGGCTATATTTTGGGACAGTTTGAGCTAAATACTGGTGATATTTCTAACCAGCTAAGTATAGGGCTAGGTAGTGAGGCTGGCATTATTTGGCAAGTAAATAACAATCACAAACTTGCGCTAACGGGTAATATGTTTTGGCTAAACGATAATACCGCTAATAACCACAGTGAAGCTGCGCTAACCTGGAGCTATGCGCTGTCACGTAACATAGCGCTTCGCAGCCAAATAAAGCTCGAAAAATGGCACAACCATAATACTGCGGCTAGTTTAGCCCTACAGTTTTACTTTTAAGTCTATTATTTAATTTTAATGCTACTGGTTGGGTAGCCAAATAGCACTTCGCATTTCGCTTTTAACCCTTTCGCCGTATAGGTACTTTTTAATAAATGAGCCCACTGATGAAACGTTATTATTAGTGGGTTATTGCTATTTAGCTGGCCTACGATGCCATATTTACAGGGCTGATTTTTGTCCTCCTCTATAAAGGTACCAAACAGCTTATCCCAAATAATAAGGACGCCGGCAAAGTTTTTATCGAGGTAGCTTTTATTAATTGCATGATGAACCCTGTGGTGCGATGGCGTATTAAATACCCTTTCCAACCAGCCTAACTTGCCTACGATTTGCGTATGCACAAAAAATTGGTACGCTAAATTAAGTGCCACCACACTAAATATTGTAAGCGGGTCAAAACCTATGAGAATCATGGGCAGCCAAAATACCCACATGCCGGCTACTGGGTACATTATGCTTTGCCTAAACGCAGTGGTAAAATTCATTTTAGTAGAACTATGATGCACTACATGAGCGGCCCATAACCAATGAATATGGTGTGATGCACGATGAAACCAATAGTATAAAAAGTCTTGCAGTAAAAAAGCGCCTAAAACAGTAAATACTGTCAATTCAATATCAAATAGTCGAAACTGATACAACCAATAAAAAAACGGCATTAATAATAATAACGCAATGGCATCAGCGCCTTGATGTAATAAAGCAAGTAACGCGTTGGCTAAGCTGTCTTTTATATCGTAGTAACGTCTAAATTTTATAAACTCAACCCCTACAAACAGCAAAAAAATAGGGCTCAGTGCCAATAAAATAATTTCAATGCTCATGACGTTTCTCCTGAAAATAGCTGGCTATTTTTTTAAGTGCTTGGCTAACATCTTTTTTTATAAAAAAAGCCAGTATAAAGTCGGGTAACCACAAAGGCGCAATACAACGAATATGGTAGCTGATCTCGGTGAGTGATGGCTGAGTATTATTGGCTTTTAAGTAAATATCACCACGGTGCTGTGCAACGGGTTTATCCCCTAAAATGCGGTAACAAATGTGGCTATTATTGGCCGTTATTATTTGCTCTTTAAATGTTGTACCTTGCATTTTTATTTGTCTAATGGTGCCTTTTCCACCACTTATTTCACCCGAGTCTTGCGGTGTTAACACTTCAAACTGCGCATTAAAAAAGCGCCCCAAATCAGCATGCGCTAATAATAAGGTGCGTAATTGTTCAGGCGTTGCTGCCACACTATGTTTAACGTTTATCTCAATCATTGTGTGCCCCCTATTATTTTTATAGATCTCTAGCATATAAAAATATTGCATGGCAAACTTGCGATTAGATGACTATTTTTTAGCTTTAGGCGACAAATGAAAACCTTAGCCGATCATTACTTTTCTAGCTGTTTGGATTATCTTCAAAGCACAGGATTAGATAGCCAAGAGATACTAACTGCCATTGAATTTGATGAATATACAAATAAGCAAACACAACAATTAGCGCCTCGTATTAGCTTAAAAAGCTATAATGCGCTGCTTAGTTATGCACAGCAAACGCTAAATGACTCCTTATTCGGGTTTGAATTAGGAAAACAAATACGTACCGCTGATTTTGGTGTACTTGGGTATTTAATTGAATCGAGTACTAATCTAGCCAGTGCCATTACTGCATTACTGAGCTACGACAGTTTAGTGGCTAACATAGGGCGTGCTGAGTTTGAACAGCAACAAACACTTTGCAAGGTAACCTGGTTAGCAGACCCACAGTGCAGTCCACAAGCCGTATTACGAAATATGACCGCGTGGGTAAGTGTTATACGCCAACTGCTTAATCCTCAGCTTTCGCCTAGTTGCGTTTATTTTACAGCACATTTTTCAGACAGTGAGTTACAACAATTAGCGCAATGGTTTAATTGCCCAGTAAAAGCTGGCGCTAACTTTAATCAAGTAGAGTTTCCAAGTAGTTACTTAACCCTTCCTTTTAAAACCGATAACTCCCAGATTAACGCTGTGCTAAAGCAAATGTCAGAGCAACAGCTATCCCAGTTTAAAAGTCAGCAATTATTAACAGAAAAAATTAATCATATTTTAATGGCTAAATATGATTTGCAGGACTGTTCACTGATCAGAACGGCTAGTGCTTTAAATATGACCCCGCGCACAGTGCAACGTCATCTAAAGCAAGAAAACACCAATTTTGCCGCTCTTCTTGAGCAAGAGCAAAAACGCCGTTTGTTAACATATATTCCTCATTATTCGCTAAGCAGTATTGCAACTATGTTGGGGTTTAATGATCAAAGCTCTTTTAATCGCGCCTTTAAGCGCTGGTATCAATGCTCACCTCGTCAATTTATAAAAAACAATAATTAAACAATTTGATTACCTAAAACACACATTTAACGTGTACCTTTTTATTGATTTTATTTACACTAGCCTCATGTATTGCTTTAAAGACAATTATTTATGCGTTTGCGTATGATGTTAACTGTTTTTGTATTGGTTTTTTATAGTGCGGTCTGTCACGCAAATCCGGTTACCTTCATCGCTGAAGATTTGCCCCCTTATCATTTTAAAAACCCTCAAGGTGAAGCGCAGGGGGCCTTAGTAGATATCGCTAAAGCAGTATTAAAAGGCACGGCTTTAACAGCAACGTTTGAAATAATGCCGATGGCGCGTATGTTTCAACAACAACAAGCCAATCCTAATGCCATCATGCTGTCACTGTTAAAAACGCCAAACAGAAACAGCCAGTTTAAGTGGCTGGGAAAAGTGTATTTTGCAGATGCATACCTAGTAAGTTTACGCAGTCATAACGATGAAGTGATTCACTTAAACTTTGCCAAAGAATACAAAGTAGCCACTATTCGCGGTTATTCTGCACAAGCTTATTTAGAAGCTCAAGGCTTTACTGAAAGTGAGAATTTAGTCTTAGTGAGTTACTACCAGCAGCTATGGAGAATGCTGTATAAAAATCGTATCGATTTTGTGGTGACTAACACCCTCACCCTTGAAAACGAGTTAAAGCGAGCAGGGCTCGACCCAAACTTAATTACTAAGCGTATACATTTAGATGAGCTACCTTCTTCTCTTCACTTTGCAGCAAGTAAGCAGCTTAACCCGCAAACAGCGAAAATTATTACTAATAGATTAAACGCGATAAAAGAAAGCGGTGAATACCAACAAATTTTAAATAAATGGCAGCTCCCTATTCCAACGCGCCTTTAGTCTTGAGTAGGTAAAACGCCTTGCGTTAAGTAATTTTTCAATGAAGTAAATAAAGGTGAAGGTAAGTTATTAATATCGCACCAACGCCACTGTAAACATTTGTTAGGCTCTTTATTCACAGGCTCGCCACCTTCATACTTTGCCTGTACATATAAAGTAATATAGTGCTTGTTCTCGGCGCTAAAAATATCGTTGGTAAAATCGAGTTTACGAATATTAGTAACAGTAAGCCCAGTCTCTTCAGCGACTTCACGTACTGCACATTGCTCAACCGTTTCACCAAATTCTAAATGCCCCCCAGGGGTTGCCCAGGTATTTGCACCATGTGCGCCTATTCGCTCACCGAGTAAAATTTTATTATCATGCATTACTATCACTGCAACGCCTACTCTGACAACTTGACTCATTATTACCACATTAAATAGTTCATCATTTTTATATGTTACCTCATTTAAATCATCAAACTAGTCGTTAGTTCTTTATAAACCATAGCGTTAGCTAAAAACCACACAATCCGTTCATTATTTAACCGACCATAGTCGAATATCACTCCTGATAAAAAGCGCTTAGTTTTAAATAAAGTTATATTAAATTTTGCTCAGGAGCCTTTATGTCAGGTGAATACAAACAACACTACAACGAGTTTAAACAAAACCCGGCAGCGTTTTGGTTATCGCAAAGTAAACGCCTCCCTTGGTACCAGGCTCCCGAAACAGCTTACACACAAGATGAAAACGGTTTATATCACTGGTTTGCCGACGGCCAACTTAATAGCTGCTTTTTAGCGGTAGATCAGCATGTTATTGCAGGCCATGGTGATGAAACAGCGTTAATTTATGACTCACCCGTAACCAATACCGCGCGCAGCTACAGCTACTTTGAACTGCAACAAGAAGTCGCTAAATTCGCAGGAGTAATGCAGTCTTTAGGCGTAACAAAAGGCGACCGCGTGGTTATTTATATGCCCATGATCCCCGAGGCCGTAATTGGTATGTTAGCCTGCGCCCGCATCGGCGCTATTCATTCGGTCGTATTTGGCGGGTTTGCAGCGCATGAGCTTGCCGTAAGAATTGATGACGCCAAGCCTAAGTTAGTACTCAGTGCTTCTTGCGGTGTGGAAGTGAATACCGTAATTGAATACAAAGAGTTACTTGATAACGCGCTCGAATCAGCCTCGTATAAAGTAGAAAATTGTATAATTTATCAGCGTGAGCAAGTAACTGCACCACTTATGCCTGAGCGTGATATTGACTGGGCTGTTGCAATGCAAACAGCTACTGGCGTTGATCCTGTTCCGGTAAGTGGCGATCACCCGCTTTATATTTTATACACGTCAGGCACAACGGGTACTCCCAAGGGGGTTGTTCGTGAAAATGGCGGCCATGCCGTGGCCATGCATTACAGCATGGAAACCGTATACGGAATGAAACCTGGTGACGTGTTTTGGGCCGCTTCAGATATTGGTTGGGTTGTAGGCCATTCGTACATAGTGTATGCCCCACTTATATACCGCTGCGCCACTATTTTATTTGAAGGTAAACCGGTTAGAACCCCGGATGCCAGTGCATTTTGGCGTGTGGTTGAACAGTATAAAGTAACGGCTTTATTTAGCGCACCGACAGCCTTTAGAGCGATAAAAAAAGAAGACCCCAATGCCGATGGGTTTAAACAATACGATACTTCAAGTCTGAAACGCTTGTTTTTAGCAGGCGAGCGCTTAGATCCTCCCACCTACGATTGGCTCAAAGAAAAAACAGGCCTACCTGTGCTTGATCATTGGTGGCAAACAGAAACTGGTTGGGCGATAGCCTGTAATCCTGTCGGCATTGAGCACCTACCTACAAAAGCAGGCAGTTCAACGGTTGCGACTCCTGGGTTTGACGTACGTATTTTAGATATGAATGGTGACGAATGCGCCCCCAATGAACAAGGTGCAGTCGTTATTAAACTGCCTTTACCGCCAGGATGTTTACCCACTATTTGGCAAAATACCGAACGCTTTAAAGCCGGTTATTTAAGTGAATATGAAGGCTATTATCTCTCTGGCGACGGCGGTTATATTGATGATGATGGCTACCTATTTATTATGGGCCGCATCGATGATGTGATTAATGTTGCGGGACATCGTTTATCAACCGGTGAAATGGAAGAAATTGTAGCCGCTCATCCCGCGGTTGCTGAATGTGCCGTATTTGGTGTTAATGATGCGCTCAAGGGTCAAAACCCCATGGCCATGGTGGTATTAAAAAATGATTTTCATGGATCGCATAAAGAAGTAGAGCAGCAATTGGTGCAAACCGTGCGTAATCAAATCGGCGCTATTGCGTGTCTTAAAAATATTATATGTGTAGAGCGCTTACCAAAAACACGCTCAGGTAAAATTTTACGCAAAAACTTACGTCAACTTATTGATGGTGAAGAACTGCAAATTCCATCAACCATTGACGATCCGAGTATTTTTGAGGAGTTAACTCTGCAACTTGCTGAAAATAAAATATAAATATTATTTTTAAAACGTCTATTTAAGCGCGGCTTAAATAGACTTTTCTCGTCCCATCTGCTTAACTAGATCTCATTAAATAGATGAAACTCACGCAAATAAATCTCTTGGGAATATAAATGACTGAAATACGATCGCAGCTGCGAGAATTTTTACTGCAATGGTTTAGTCTTTATTTTCCTGGGAGTGCGCATTTATGGTACAACATATTAGTACTGTGCTGGGTTGGCTTATTTGCGCTCATATTGCACCTCATCTTAAGGTCAGTTTCAAAACGACTACTTAAAGGCCGCTTTAGTGATAAAGTTGTTCAAACCGATACCCACACGCCTGCCGACTTAGCGCTTAAATTAACACGTAATATTTCCTTTGTTTTACAAGGTGCAGTGGTTGTTATACAAGCAAGGCTCTGGGTTCCAGAAGGAACGGCTTTTTTACATATCATTGAGATGTTTACTGATCAGTGGATCATTTTATTTGCACTGCTCTCGCTGTTCTCTTTGCTCAATATTTTTCAAGCAATATCTGACAGGCAACCCATTGCAGCTCACTTTCCATTACGTGGTTTTTTACAAACAATTAAACTGATCGCCAGCGTATTAACCGGTATTTTAGCGATTTCATTATTAATGAATAAATCCCCGTTAATATTACTCAGTGGTTTAGGTGCGCTATCGGCTGTACTGCTACTGGTGTTTAAAGACGCTATTTTAGGGCTGGTGGCCGGTATTCAGCTTTCAGCAAACAATATGCTTGCGGTTGGTGATTGGTTAGAAATGCCCAAATACGGCGCTGATGGCGATGTGATTGATATAGCCTTGACCACAGTTAAAGTAAGAAATTGGGATAAAACCATTACCACTATTCCAACCTATGCGCTAATTTCTGACTCATTTAAAAACTGGCGCGGTATGTCAGAATCCGGTGGGCGGCGCATAAAACGGAGCATTCATATAGAAATGAGCAGTGTGCGCTTTTTAGATGAGCAAGAGATCACCGCGCTGAAAAAAGCAGATTTATTAAGTCACTACCTCGAAATTACCCTACCGGCTATTAACGAGCAAAATACCACGAAAAAAATAGATATGAGCTGTACGTTAAATGGTCGTCGGCTCACTAACGTTGGCACATTTCGTCATTATTTAGTCGCGCTATTAAAACAGCATCCACATATTCATCAGGGAATGACACTGATGGTAAGGCAGCTAGAGCCAACTAAAAATGGCTTACCCATTGAGATTTATGCATTTACCAATACAACTAATTGGGGTGAGTATGAAAATATTCAGTCAGATATATTTGACCATATATTAGCGATATTACCCGCCTTTTCGTTACGCGCCCATGAGGCACCAACAGGGAACGATATTCGTCAACTAATTAAATAATCACTAAATCCGTTTTAATTGTGCTATTAACCACTGGTGAATATCGCTGTTATTTGAACGTGGATGCCACGCTGCAATCACCTTAAATGGCGGTGGTAATAATTCAACTTCAAGCTGTTTCACTTTGGCGTTTGGCAGTAAACGCGATGGGTAAAAAGCAATTAAGTCAGTACTGCAAAGCAAATCGGGGACAAATGAAAAGCCAGGCACTGACATAACTATATTGCGCGCATAGCCCTTATCAGCAAACCATTGGTCGTGAGAGCCTCTTAAGTTAGCACGTGACGCTGAAACCACTAATTGAGGGTGTGCGGCCACTTCAGCAAGGCTCAACGTCGATGAAGAAAACACCGTGTCTTTCCCCGCAATACAAATATGTTGTTCTTCAAATAATGTGTCATAGATTAAGTTTGTAGGGATAAATTCAGGAAAACTAATTAATAAATCCAGCTCTCCTGCACTTATTAATTGATTAACATTATCAGAGGCAAAGTCACGAATAATCAGCTTTAATCCTGGCGCTTCGCGTCTTGTTATTTCTAATAATTGTGGCAAAAGAGCTGCTATAGCGTAATCAGTCGCACTTATTGTAAATACGCCCTTGTAGCTACTTGGGATAAATTGTTTAGGTATTAATAACGCTTCTACCTGAGTTAATATTTGATTAATGGGCTTCTCTAGTGCAATTGCTTTAGGTGTTGCAACCATTGTATTGCCTTGGCGAATAAAAAGCCGATCGTCAAATAAGTCACGCAATTTTCGCAGCTGCTCACTAATAGCCTGCTGGGTTAAGCCCATTTTGCGGGCCACATCCGACACATTTTTTAGTTTAAGTAATGCACTCAATATTCGTAATTGTTTTATATCAAGCCGAGATATACCATTCATAATTGTATCTTAAACAAAAAAGCATTGTTTCAAATTGTACCTTTTAATCCCTATGCTCACCAGCATTGTAATTGGCGCTAAACAGCATTATTAATTTAAAAGGTATTAAAATGAGTCAACCAAGTAAAAATATCGACAGTCTATTTTCATCAATCAATTTAGGCCCATACACACTTAAAAACCGTATTGTAATGCCGCCACTTACACGTTCACGTAGCACGGTTCCTGGCAATATCCCCAACGAGGTGATGGCCACATATTATGCACAGCGTGCTAGTGCTGGTTTTATGGTTACCGAAGGCACTCAAATTGAACCAAGAGGACAAGGGTATGCCTGGACACCGGGCATTCATTCTAATCAACAAATAGCTGGTTGGAAAAAAGTAACTAATGCCGTGCATGCAGAAGGTGGAATTATTTTTGCTCAACTTTGGCATGTTGGCCGCGTTTCACACACCAGCTTACAGCCTAATGAAGCCAAACCTATTGCCCCCTCAGCTCTAATAGCTGATAGCGTTAAAGTCTTTATTGAAACAGGACCGGCTCAAGGCGCTTTAGCCGATCCAAGTGAACCACAAGCTTTAACAACCGATGAAGTAAAAGAGCTTGTTGGCATGTATGCACAAGCTGCCCGTAATGCGCTAGAAGCGGGGTTTGATGGTGTAGAACTGCATTGTGCTAATGGGTATTTAGTAAATCAGTTTATTTCTGAGCACACCAATAAACGAGATGATGAATACGGCGGCTCTCTTACTAATCGCCTGCGCTTTTTAAAAGAAATTGTCGCGGCAGTAAGTGACGTAGTAGGCCCTGAGCGCTTAGGGGTTAGATTTGCGCCCTTATTTAGCAGTACTGATGAAACCCGTGTTTATTTAGGATTAGTAGAATCAAACCCGCATCATACCTACATTGAAGCAATTAAAGCACTTGAACAAGCTGGTATTGCCTACCTTTCAATTGCAGAAGCTGATTGGGACAATGCCCCTGATTTACCAGAGCAATTTTATCAAGCAGCTAGAGCTGAATTTTCTGGGCGTATTATTTACGCTGGTAAGTACACCGTTGAAAAAGCGGTGGCGATGTTAGCTAAAGGCTACGGTGATTTATTTGCTTTTGGTCGCCCTTTTATTGCAAACCCTGATTTACCAGCGCGCATAAAAAATCAATGGCCATTAAATGAAGCCGATGCAGCCACTATGTATGGCGGGACTGAGCAAGGTTACAGTGACTACCCTTACTACAAAAACGATTAATTAATAGGCCATGGATGGCCTTATTCAATGTTTAAAAGCTTTTTACATCGTCTCCCACCTTGTTGAATTTAATCTGCTCACTATTTTTACATTTACTAAAATGTCATACATTTGGTTAAAAAATGTCGATAAAAAGCATTAAAATTAGTTTTAAAGTATTGCTTTTAAATAATTAACAAGCATTAAAGTAGTAATATTTTTATATATCAATACAATAAGCTTTTATTTTTTAGGCATCGGTCTTTGGAGCATGGGTTGTTAAAATTAGCAGGAGTTAAATCAACTTCTTTGAGTCTTGTAGCCGTGTGTGGATTATTTTTGTTATTAACTCAATTTCAAACCCAATGGCAAAGTAAGCTCTCTCTTATTAATAATCTTGTTTATCCATTACTGATTATTACCGCTATATTTGCCACTCAGTTTAATCGAAGTCGAGTTGCTATTTTGTGCGCGTTTTGGTTACTTTATTTATGTTCACTTGAGTATGCTTTGCCGTGGTCAAGTTGGCTTAAAGCGCAATCTGATTGGGTTTTACTATGCGCTGCAAGTTTATTAATGCTGTTAGCCGTGATTAAAGATCGCGCACTTTTATCAATACACACTGCGACCCGAACCTTATTAATTATTCTATGTGGCGGCGCAGCGTTTGCGTGGCTGGCACTGAGTCTGCATTTACAAGGGCTATCATTACAACCTTCTGTTTATACTCAACTGCTTCCTTATTTACCCATAGCTTTACCACTGTCGCTCATTGGCAGCTTACTCATTTGGCAAAGCGTAAGAACACATAATCTGACGCAAACGGCCTTACTCATCACTTTTATTGTGTGGTGCCTTAACCAACAACATATTATTGATTTTCCTTGGTCTGTGATTGCTGTGCTTATGGCTTCTTTGTATTTATTAGCGGTGAGTACCGACTCATATTATTTAGCTTACAGAGACGATTTAACGAGCTTACCAACGCGCCGCGCACTTAATCAGCTTGCTCTATCATTAGGGCGAAAATACACTGTTGCTATGCTCGATATTGACCACTTTAAAAAATTCAACGACACCTATGGCCATGATATTGGCGACCAAGTACTTAAGCTAGTGGCAGCAAAAATGAGTGGCGTTAAAGGGGGTGGCAAGATTTACCGTTATGGCGGAGAGGAATTTACCGTTGTATTTCCAAGAAAAACAGCTGAGCAGTCAATTCCTGAACTCGAAACACTGCGTCAAAATATTGCAACTTACGACATGGTGATCAGAAACCCAAAACGCACAGATAAAAAATCTCGCAAAGGTAAACAGCCAAGCGACAATAAAACGGTGAACGTGACTGTTTCTATTGGCGTAGCACAAAGAACGGCAAAACAAACCTTTGACGAGGCTCTAAAAAATGCTGATTTAGCGCTTTATAGAGCTAAAAAGAAAGGCAGAAACAACGTAAGCGAATAATGCTTTTATAACGTGGCACGCTAACGTTTAGTCATAGCGTGCCCAAAGGCAACTAATTTTATCTGCAACCTATTGCTTTTCAATCACCGCTTTTAAATTATTTAACGCGGAGACCGAAAAACCACGGTCGTAAAAATAAATAATTTTGCCACTCTCATCAAGCAGTATTACGCGGCTGTTGTTAGGGTTTTCGTTACCAGTAAATGCTTGAACTTTATCGCCATCTTTGTAAATTGTGATCACCCCACAACTCTTTTGGGATCCCTTTGCGCATACCGCTATCAATTAAGGTACTAAACATACGAGGAACCATACCCTGAATAGTGGGCAACTCATAAGCGGTCACATTCACTGCGCTCATATCTAAACCAATAAGCCAACGATCAATATCAAACTGGCTATCTTGTTTGTATCCAATTAATAACAACGTATTTGGGTTGTTAAAGTCCTCAGGAATGGTGAATGACTTTTGCTCTAAGCTTTCTCCGCTAACGGTGGGAAATTGCTTACCCAGTAATGCTTGGTTTGGATATTGGGTTGAACACCCGCTAACCACTAAAACCATCACCAGCGCCATTATTGCCTTTAACATACCTTTACTCCCTATCTTTAAATAAAACTAAAGTGAACACGTTGACCAATTAATTCGTATCAGACTTACGCTTTAAACAAGGCTTACGATCTATAGTAAGTCCCATAATTTGAAGAAAATACAATCATATGGGCTGATTTTTTTCAATAATGTGCTCATTCGTTATACTTTAATATTATTACTATATTCATTTTAATTCTATCCCATAGCGAAAGCGTATTTTGTTAACGTCTTACAAAGCGTTAAAGTGCCGCGCTAATTCACAGCTATAAAAGAGGGTACCATGTCGCTTGCTGTATTATTAATGTTGGCATTATTTGTCGGTTTGCTGTTCGCCATCTATCTTGTTTCGCAAAAAAGCAGCTCTTTATCTCGTACCGTTTTATTTGGTTTAGTGCTTGGTAGCGCCTTTGGTTTAGCCCTACAGTTTTTGTTTGCCCACTCTCCAGAGACGATTAAAGAAATACTCAGCTGGGTAAGCATAGTAGGTAAAGGCTATGTCGGGTTACTAAAAATGATCATTATGCCATTGGTATTGGTCTTTATGATTGCCGCTGTGGTTAAGCTTGAGAACCAAGGCTCGCTAGGAAAAATATCCTTTATTAGTATTTCTGTTTTACTCTTTACCACAGCAATTGCCGCTTTGGTGGGTATTGCTGTCACCTATGGATTTGACCTCAGTATTGAAGGGCTTGTTTCGGGTACTCGAGAAGCCGCTAGAATGGACACCCTACAAAGCAAAGCTGCGAATGTAGCCGACTTAAGCGTGCCGCAAATGCTACTGAGCTTTATCCCTGAAAACCCCTTTGCGGATTTAAGTAATCAACGTTCAACCTCTATTATTGCCACGGTTATATTTGGTGTCCTTGTTGGTATAGCTGCACGTAAAGTAATGCTGGAAAAAACAGAACTTGCCAGCCCAATTCGTAACGGTGTAAACGCCCTACAAGCTACGGTAATGAGCTTAGTTCGCATGGTGATTGCACTCACTCCTTATGGTGTTGCGGGCCTAATGGCAAGCGTCGTGGCAAACTCTAGCAGTAACGATATTTTAAATTTACTTGCCTTTATTGTTGCCTCGTATGTGGCTATTTTATTAATGTTTGTTGTGCATGGCTTATTGCTTAGCTTTGTGGGTGTAAACCCAAAGCATTATTTTGAAAAAATCTGGCCAGTACTGACCTTTGCATTTAGCTCACGTAGCTCAGCGGCCTCCATTCCTATGAATGTCGATGTGCAAATTAACCAGTTAAAAGTACCACCAGCAATTGCAAACTTATCGGCTTCTTTTGGTGCCACTATTGGTCAAAACGGCTGTGCTGGTATTTATCCTGCGATGCTCGCAATGATGGTTGCGCCAAGTGTGGGGATAGACCCACTTACATTTGAGTTTATTTTACCGTTAATTGGTATTGTAGTTATTAGCTCGTTTGGTATTGCAGGTGTTGGTGGTGGTGCTACCTTCGCAGCGTTGGTTGTATTGCCTACCATGGGATTACCTATAGAGGTTGTGGCTTTACTTATTTCTATTGAACCCTTAATAGATATGGCACGCACTGCGCTCAACGTATCAGGCTCTATGACCTCAGGTGTGATCACCAGTAAATTAATGAAAAATCAATAACACAGATTTTAATCTAATAGCCCAGCCTACGCTGGGCTTTTTTATGTCTGCCACTTTCAAAGCTCTTTAGTGATTTGTTTATTTAATCATTTAACTTTAATAAATCATTTTTATAGATTGTATCAATCGGTTTATTTCGCACAGGGTTTTTAGCCCCTCTACTATACTATTCGCACTGCTTAGTCATTCAAGCTTGGTAAACAACAACTTGAATGGAGTAAAAGCTCACTAATTTTTAAATTATTAGATTCTATTTTTAATAATAGTAATACGCTTTGTATATAACGAAATTCGTTAACTTTAAGGAAGCTGACAATGAAAAACCGATCATTTACTAAAAAAGCACTTATTGGATTTATAAGTATGGCACTTATGTCTGGCTCTGCTTTTAGCCAAGAAAAACCACAAATGTCTAAGCCACAAGGTGCTGTTGGCATGGGTGAGGCTAAAATGGGCGCAACCAGAACAAACCAATTTTGGTGGCCAGATCAACTAAACCTGTCTCCTCTTCGTGATCATGATCTACGTTCTAACCCTTATGGTGCAGACTTTAATTATGCAGAGGCATTTAACAGCCTAGATTTAGACACAGTAAAAAGTGATATTGACGCCCTACTTACGCAATCTCAAGACTGGTGGCCAGCGGATTTTGGTAACTATGGCCCATTTTTTATTCGTATGACATGGCACAGCGCAGGCACCTACCGTACGCTTGATGGCCGTGGTGGCGCAGGCGGTGGTCAACAACGTTTTGAACCGCTTAACAGCTGGCCAGATAACGTAAGCTTGGATAAAGCGCGCCGTTTACTTTGGCCAATTAAACAAAAATACGGAGAAGCACTTTCATGGTCAGACTTAATCGTATTAGCAGGTAACGTTGCTCTAGAAAACATGGGATTTGAAACCTATGGTTTTGCCGGCGGGCGAACTGACGACTGGGAACCAGACATGGTTTACTGGGGTCCAGAAGTAGAAATGCTTGCCAGCGACCGTGAAGATGCTAGCGGCAAATTAGAACGCCCATTAGGTGCAACGCACATGGGTTTAATTTACGTAAATCCTGAAGGCCCTAAAGGGGTTCCTGATCCAATTGGGTCAGCTAAGAACATTCGCGTTGCGTTTTCTCGCATGGCGATGAACGATGAAGAAACACTGGCACTTATCGCCGGTGGTCACACCTTTGGTAAAATGCATGGTGCGCACAAACCTAAAGACTGTGTAGGTGCAGAGCCTGCTGCAGCCGGTATTGAAGAGCAAGGTTTAGGCTGGAAAAACAAATGTGGTAAAGGCCACTCTGAAGATACCGTATCTAGTGGTTTAGAAGGCGCATGGACACAAGCACCTACCCGCTGGTCATCACTGTACTTAAGCAACCTACTTAACTTTGAGTGGAAACAAACTCGCAGCCCTGCAGGCGCTATTCAGTGGATCCCAACAGATGAATCGTTACACAACGCTGTACCTGACGCTCATATTAAAGGTAAGTTTAACGCACCAGTAATGACTACGGCCGACTTAGCATTAAAATTTGACCCAGAGTATCGCAAAATTGCTGAGCGTTTTTTAAATGACCCTAAAGAGTATCAACTGGCCTTTGCTAAAGCATGGTACAAATTGACTCACAGAGATATGGGACCACCACGTAACTTTTTAGGGAAAGAAGTTCCTAAAGAAGACTTAATTTGGCAAGACCCAATTTCAGCAGAGACTAAATCAAACATTGATGCTGGTGCTGTGAAAAAGCTTAAAGCCGCTATTTTAGACTCAAACTTAAGTGTACCTGAGTTAGTACGTATAGCCTGGGCTTCTGCTGCCAGTTACCGTGATTCAGATATGCGCGGCGGTGCCAACGGCGCACGTATTGCGCTTGCTCCACAAAAGGATTGGGCAGTAAATAATCCAGCAGAAACCGCAAAAGTACTTAACGTATTAAAAGCGATTCAAGCTGACTTTAACGACAGCTTATTTAGCAAAAGCCATGTATCGCTTGCTGATTTAATTGTGCTTGGTGGTAATGTAGCGATTGAAAAAGCAGCCAAAGATGCAGGTTACACAGTAGATGTACCGTTTAATGCTGGCCGTGGCGATGCTACGCAAGCGCAAACTGACGTTAATGCATTTAGTTTATTAGAGCTGCCGGCCGATGGCTTTAGAAACTACTTTGATGCTGAACAAAGCTACAAATCGCCAACTGAAATGCTAATAGATAAAGCCGATCAGCTTGACCTAACCGTGCCAGAAATGACCGTGTTAGTCGGTGGCTTACGTTCGCTTGATGCAAACTATAAAGGCACTGACTACGGCGTATTTACTGACAAGCCAGGCACTCTAAATAACGACTTCTTTGTTAATTTATTAGATATGTCGACGGTTTGGAAAAAGTCATCAGATGCGGGGATTTATCAAGGCTTTGATCGTCAATCAGGCGAGCAAAAGTACACTGCTACTTCGGTTGATCTGATTTTTGGTTCAAATTCAGAACTACGTGCAGTTGCTGAGGTGTATGCCTTTGATACATCAAAGCAAAAGTTTGTAGAAGACTTTGTTGCGGCATGGACTAAAGTAATGAACTTAGACCGTTAATTACCATTAAGTAATACAACCATAGCGCTGCAATTAATTGCAGCGCTTTTTTATTATTAAGCTATTTTAAAGCAACCACTCGCTCGCGCAAATCATCGGCATTAACCTTCTGTGCAGCCACCATTTCACCAATAGTCACACTGACCAACGACCACTTTGGTCTAGGCAATCGCCACTTCGTTTTTCGACTAAACATACTGCCCCATAGTCCATCTAAATGGACAGGAATAACAGGCACCGGTGTGCGCTGAATTATTTTTTCAATGCCACGGCGAAATACATCAACCTCGCCATCTCCACTGAGCTTGCCTTCAGGAAAAATTCCCACCAGCTCTCCACGCTCTAGTGCCTGAGCGATATCGTCAAAGGCTTTATTAAACGCCTTAGGATTTGCTTTTTCACTATCAATTGGAATGGCTTTGGCCATTTTAAACAACCAATTAAGTGCTGGTGAATAATAAATAGGGGCAAACACGACAAACCGAATTGGCCTAGGTGACGCGGCTAAAATAAACATCCAATCAACAAAGCTAACATGGTTACTCACCACCACGGCAGCCCCATCATCGGGCATATTAAGCGTTCCCTTAGTGCGTACTCGATACATGCAAATCGCTAAAATATAAATAATAAAACGTAAGAAAAACTCAGGCACTTTGCTATATATGTACAGCGATATCAGTAAATTAAGCCCTGCTAATAACAACAGTAATTGTGAAATCTCCCAGTGTAAAAGCGTTAGGGTAACAATACTTAAAACAGCGCTGCCCACCATAAATAAGGCGTTTAGTACATTATTGGCAGCAATCACTCGTGAACGGCTATCTGGGTGAGTACGCTGCTGAATAAGTGCATACAGTGGCACCGTATAAAAACCCGCAGCTATACCAATACCAGCCATCCAAATAAAGTGCCAGAGCATATCGCCGGTATTAATCACTTGTTCAAGGGTAAGCAGCGATTCATTAGTTTGGCGATAAAACTCAATGCTTGGCTCTTGGCTTAATAAATATAAAAACAAGCTAATTAAAAGCGCCCCAAAAGGCACAATGCCTAACTCAATACGTGAGCGCGATAGCTTCTCACAAAGTAAAGACCCCAATGCAATACTCAACGAAAACACCACTAAAGCTGAGGTAACCACCAGCTCATCGCCTCCCATTACATGTTTTACATAGTTAGGGAGCGCGGTTAATATCACTGCACCAATCAGCCAAAACCAGCTGATCCCCAATACTGATTTACCCACTGACTCGGTTTGTGCGTTAAGCACATTAAATACACTTTTGGTCGAGGAAATAGGATTAAGCGATACCTTTAAATTAGCATCATTCGCAGCACTTTTTGGTATAAAACGACTACTCAAATAACCAATAACCGCCAAGCTCACTATCGCGATACTGATATAAACAGGGCCTGCAGCTTGGGTTATATAATAAGTGCCAAATACGGTGCCCAATAAAATAGCCACAAAGGTGCCAGATTCAACTAACCCATTAGCTTTGGTTAATTCATGAGGAGCCACATGCTGCGGTAAAATAGAGTATTTAAGTGGCCCAAAAAAAGTGCTTTGTAAACCCATTAAAAACACAGTACCCAACATTAACCAAACCTGCTCGGTTAAAATAGATACCACGCCCACCAGCATTATTGGAATTTCGCAAAACTTTACGATGCTGATCAACTTTGATTTTTCCAACTTTTCTGCAATTTGACCAGCCATGCCCGAAAATAAAAAGAATGGCAAAATAAATAATCCCGCAGCCACGTTAGAATAAAAAGCACCATCGGCCACCGTAGCAGCCTGAAAAATTAAAATAAGCAGGATTGATTGCTTATAAACATTGTCATTTAAAGCGGAGAAAAACTGTGTCACAAACAGAGGTAAAAACCGTTTACTGCTCAGTAAAGCTCCTTGATATTGTTGTTTATTTCCCTTCATTACGGTCTCTTCAAATTAGCTACAGCGTTTAGATTACCACTGTGTAAAAGAAATACGAACCCACTTTTTTAAGTACGTACTCAAAAATATACCTAATCGCTAACACGCAATAAAAATGATTAACAAATGAACAATGCAACTAAATCTTGCGTATAAGTTGTTTATGAGTTGTAAATAAAACATCTATGTTCTAAAACTAAAAGGTGACTAAAAAAGGAGCATCTTTATGCCAACTACAAACACAATAGACAAAGACACCAAATTCGCACGTTGTTTAGAGTGCAACAAAGTAAATACATTTGCCGCTTTTCATTGGCTTTCGTTAGCGTTTAAGGATATGGCGCGCGCGCCCATGCTGAGCTTAATTTACGGTTTAATCTTCACACTTATTCCCGTAGCGATTGTTTACTCTGTTGTACTTACCGACAGCCACCTTGCCATACTGCCAGCCACGGTTGCATTTGCCTTAATAGGTCCTGTGTTTGCGGTTGGTTTGTACGATGTGGCTTGGGAGCTTGAAAAAGGCCATAAACCTACTTTAAGCCATTCATTAAAATCGATGTTTCGTAACCCTGTAGGTGAGTGGGGTTTTGCCGTGTTACTTATGGTAATTATGATTATTTGGATGCGCTTAGCTGCAATTGTTCATGCATTGTACCCAAGCCATGCAAACCCAACATTTGAAGAGCTTTCGGCGTTTTTAACCATAGGCAGTATTATTGGCGGTATTTTACTGGTTAGTGTGTTTTCAATTTCGGCGTTCACCCCGCAAATTATGATGGAAAGACGCGTTGATATAATGACTGCCGTGGTTTCTTCAATCCATGCAGTTAAAGAAAACTTTGCAGCCATGCTGGTGTGGTCTATTTGTATATTTGTACTTGTGGCACTGGGCTTTGCTGCGGGCGCCGCTGGATTCATTATTATTATGCCACTACTTAGTTACGCTAGTTGGCACGGTTACATTGCGGTTATTAAAACTAAAAAAGAACGTGGTTACGAATAACATTCACCCACAGTCATTTTTTATCACTTAATAAAACGCTTTAGGGCGTTTTATTAAGTTATGCCTGTTTCCCTCCTGTGAATTAAATCTGCAAAAACCTTGATCTCAATAAGGTGCAAAGCTTAAAAAGCGCGCTAATATAATGTGATATACCACACGCTTTATAAAGGAATAAACATGAGTCAAAACGTTGCAGACTTAATGACACCTAACCCATTCTCAGTGAATATAAAAAGTACTTTGCACGACGCACATAATTTAATGAAAGAAAAAAATGTTCGTCACATTCCCGTCATCGACGAAGATGGCGCATTTGTTGGCATGCTAACGCAAAAAATTATGATTGCCAAAGTAATGGGGATCATGGCTACCTTTGGCGCAAATGCATTACAACGCAAAGAAAAACTCACAAAAGTAGAAGATATTATGGTGAGTGACTTTATTAGTGTTACTCCAGCCCAGCCATTATCAGATGTGGTTAAGTTTTTTGTAGAGAATCGCCATGGCTGTATGCCTGTGGTTAGCGAGCAAGGTCAGCTGGTAGGTATTTTAACCTCTTCTGATTTTGTGCGCTTAGCTGCGGCGCTATTATCTTAATTAATAGCACAATAAAAAACCTGCGTTTTGAATTTACTCAAAGCGCAGCTATTTTTATAAACAAATACCTACCCAGAAGCCTCTTCATATATAGCTAAGTCACTAACAGCCTGTTATGGTAAACAGCTCTTTTCAGCAGTTATCACTAAAAGGTAATTTGTTATATGGCTAATCAATTAAATGTACTGGGAACTCGCCTACAACTATGTTGTGGCAATGGCGGCTATACTCGCGAAGGGTTTTGCTATGTGCCAGACTCAGACTTTGGTAATCACAGTGTGTGCGCCATTATGACCGACGAATTTTTGCAATTTTCTAAGGCGCAAGGTAACGATTTAATTAGCCCTAATCCTTTATATGATTTTGCGGGCTTAAAAGCTGGCGATAAGTGGTGCTTATGTGCGATTCGTTGGTATCATGCCATTGCTGCAAATGTTGCTCCTCCTGTTGTACTTGAAGCAACAAACCAAAAAGCGCTAGATATTATTCCCCTTGAAGTATTAAAAGCACATCAATATACCGGGTAATGATTTGAGCGCTCAGCTTACAATATTAAAGTATTATAACCACCCTTTATGTTTAAAAAATAAATAAGGGGCAAAGCCCGACAGTAACATAATGCCAATTGCAAATGGATAACCCCATTCCCATTGTAGCTCAGGCATTATATTAAAATTCATACCATACACACTAGCCACTACTGTAGGCGGTAAGAAAACCACTGAGGCAATAGAAAAGGTTTTAATAATTTGATTTTGTTCAATATTAATAAAGCCTTGTGTTGAATCCATCAAAAAGTTCACCTTGTCGAACAAAAAGGTACAGTGCGACATTAAAGTTTCTATATCGAGTACAATTTCTCGAAGAGATTCGCGCTCATCATTTTGCGCGCCTATACGGCGTATTAAGAACGAAATATTGCGTCGCGTATCCATTAAACATAAACGCACTTTACCATTAGCATCTTCTAAGCGAGCTATGCGACCAACCGCCTCTTCTAAGTCTGAGTTATCTTCTTCAAGTACATAAGCACTGAGCTTCTCTAATTGATGATGCATGTCTTCGAGCATATCCGCGTGGTTTTCAACTTTTTGATCAAATAAAGTGATTAATAATTGTTTTGCTGTATCGCATGCCACCTGACCTTTGCGCGCTCTTAAGCGCAGTAGTCTAAAATCAGCCAATTCCTCATCACGAATAGTAAGTAAGCAATTGTTTTGCAACAAACAAGCTACCGTTACAGTATTAAATCGCCCTTCATTAGGTGACATAAACAATGCATGCACATGTAAACCTTCATTATCGATAAAGCACCTTGACGACGTTTCAATCTCTTCTACATCTACCGAATCTGGAAAAGTTATATTGAGCGTTTTTGCAAGCGCATTTTGCTCCTGCGGTGTTGGATTAATAGTATCAATCCAATGTGCATTCTTTATGGATACTTCAACAGGGGTATCAGGTAAAGGCGCTAACTCTTTGATCACTCCTTGCTCGATGGAAAAAAACCTCAACATACACTTCTCCTTTAATGAATCTTTAAGTTGAGTATATGTAACAGGACATTAATCAACAATGATAATACCTTCATTATAACCACTATAAAGGGCACGCTATTCGCTAACACTTTAAAGTACTACTGTTTTGCAGAATTTACAAAAAAGTGCATATTTTTCATATGCACTTAATCTTACTGCTTTATCAAGTACTATAAATAAAAATTAAACTGCTATTTTTCAGTTAGTTAAAACTATATCACTATCGGCATGACGATTGCTTCTATAAATACAAGAGGTGTTCGTTATCGCAATTTAAATACTCACTAGAGTAAAGCGAGCACTATTTTTGAAATAGTAGGAGGAATCATGAGTAACAGTAATAATGCAAATAAAGTCGCTGAATTTACCGCTCCCGGTGTAGAAAACGAATCAGCAAATAAAGCAATATCTGTACTAGAAAATCGCATGGTAGCGCTAATTGATTTACAGCTAACTTTAAAACATATTCATTGGAATGTAGTAGGTCCAAACTTTATTGGCGTACATGAAATGCTAGACCCACAAGTAGAAACCGTCCGTGAAATGACCGACACCATAGCAGAACGTATTGCCACTTTAGGCGGCGTCCCAGTTGGCACACCAAAATCGATTGTTGAGCGCCGTACATGGGAAGATTATGCCATAGGTAAAGGCTTAGTAACTGAACACTTAGCCGCATTAGACAAAGTATATAACGGCGTTAACGGTGATCACCGTAAAGCCATAGAATCACTTGCTGAGCTTGATCCGGTATCTGAAGATATGATCATTGCGCAACTTGCAGAGCTTGAGCAATATCAGTGGTTTGTTCGCGCCCACATAGAATCATCTACTGGTCAATTGAATAGCTAATTTTTAAAGCAGTCATTTTACTTACAAAGCCCAGTAACTTGCTGGGCTTTTTTGTTTTTAAACTATATTCCTCTTATTAATACACTAGAAATCCCCCGATTTAGCGCATCTAACACGTTTAGTTACTATACTTATTATTAAAGAGAACTTACTATCGACTCCTAATTATTAGCAGGGAATTTGAAGTGTTGTCGCGTCTATATAGCTTTATGCCAGGTTTACACACCTTATTTAATTATCAACGTCAATGGTTTGCTGATGATGTGAGGGCGGCATTATCGGTTGCAGCCGTTGCTTTACCTGTTGCTATAGCTTATGCGCAACTTACAGGCGTTAATGCTGCAGTTGGCCTGTATTCTTGCGTATTACCTATGATGCTTTATGCACTTTTTGGTACCTCTAAACAGCTTATTATTGGCCCTGATGCCGCAACATGTGCGGTTATTGCAGCAGTTGTTACTCCACTTGCTGCAGGCGATAGCTTTAAACATTGGCAATTAGTGATCACCATGACCGCAATGACCGGTTTTTGGTGCTTTATTGCCAGCCGCTTTAAGCTAGGTGTATTAGCCGACTTTTTATCTAAACCAATTTTAATGGGGTTATTAAACGGTGTGGCTATTACCATTATTGTTGGTCAGTTTTCTAAAGTATTTGGCTTTACCTTTGATGAGCGCTACTTGCTTGAGCGTTTAGGTGGCGTTCCTACGTATTTATCGCAAACTCATATTCCCACCTTATTAATGGCTTTATTTACCCTCGGCGTTTACTTTGTGTTAAAGCGCTTAAAACCTACATGGCCAGCCTCTATGTTTGCCATTGCACTAGGTGCGGTATTCGTTTGGTTGTTTAATTTAGAGCAGTTTGAAATAAAAACCATAGGCACAGTAACCGGTGGTTTGCCTGTGTTTAACACCCCAGTATTTGACGTGGGTATTATTCGAGAACTTGTTGTACCGGCACTCAACTTAGCCATAGTTAGCTTTGTCAGCATGATGCTAACGGCGCGAAGCTTTGCAGCAAAGAATGGCTACGACATCGATGCCGATAAAGAATTTAGAGCCTTGGGCATCGCTAATTTAGCGTCAGCATTATCACAAGGCTTTGCCGTTAGTGGTGCCGACTCACGCACAGCCGTAAACGACGACTCTGGCGGAAAAACCCAATTAGTTTCGATTATAGCTGCCGCTATTATTGGCGTTATCGCTCTTTTTTTAACGGCGCCGCTTGAGTTTATTCCCAGTGCTGCACTCGGGATTGTATTAATAATTGCCTCTGTTCACCTGCTTGATTTAAAGGCAGTCTGGCAATTAAAATTTAAAGATAAGCAGGCATTTTACTTAGCCTCAGCCACACTTTTTGCTGTGCTGTTTATTGGTGTTATACCAGGAATTACCCTTGCTGTATTACTAGGGTTATTTCAATTTATTCGAACTGTTATGCGCCCATCAGACACCATTTTAGGTGTGGATATAAAAGGCGTAGTAAGAAGCTTAGACGAAACAGATAAAGCCAAAGCAGTACAAGGGGTTTTTATATATCGTTTTAATTCTCCTTTAACCTATTTTAATGCCAGTTATTTTAAACGCCGCTTGTTAGAGCAATATGCAAGACAAAAAGAAGATACGCAATGTGTCATTATTGATGCTGTGCCCTGCTTCACTCATCTTGATTTAAGCGTTATGGCCATGCTCGCAGACCTAGATGTGATATTTAAAAAACGAGGTATTCGATTAGAGCTAGCAGGAAGAAAACGCCAGCTACTTTCTTGGTTTAAAACCGCTGGTATCGCCTCAGGTAAAGACGGTATTTATATTCATTCAGACTTATACATTGCCTTACAAAAAAACAGCGTCAGTCAGCATGTCGACGAGGTTACGATGTTTCAATCGCAAAACTCCGAAGAGATAAATGCAGGTAATAATTAGGGTTATTATTTTTCCTCAACTACACTAGATGAGTCATTTATTGTGAATGACTCTTTATAAAAACAATAGAGTGTTCAAGCATTTTAATGAATCAACACTTAATAATAAGCGTAGCCTTATTAACTTTTCTTGCTACTTACTAAACCTTAAAAATACAAACAATAGCCAGATGCAAATATCATACAGCGCAGTAAATACATAGTTTAGTCGCTAATGCGGTCGCTTTTAGTTTTAGCTAATTAGCCATAAGTTGTCTATGGCTATGGTTTATCAATTGCCGCTCACTAAACCAATGAAAGACAAAGGAGCTACCATGAAATATACATTAATAATTTTATGCTTAATTGCACTTGCAGGTTGCGATAAAGGCGTTGATTCTCCAAGAGGATTTAGCTTACCAGAGGGAAATGCTGAAAAAGGTAAAGCCGTTTTTATAAAGTATGAGTGTTTGGCATGCCATACACTTGCAGGCGTAGAAGATGACAGTATAAAAAAACATGACGATATTTCTATCAGACTAGGCGGCAATAAAACCAAAATAGTCACTTATGCTGAGTTAGTTACATCGGTTATTAACCCTTCGCACCGCTTTTCGAGACCTTACAGAGCTGATGCTAGAACCCCCGATGGAGCATCTAAAATGACGGTATTTAACGACACCATGACCGTTTCTGAACTTACTGATTTAGTAACCTTTTTACAGCCAAATTATAAACTTATTCCTTATCACAGAACGAAGTACTCTGATTACAAATAAATAGTTATAGGTAAGCATAAACAAAAAAGCCGTTATTAAACAACGGCTTTTTATTATAGATTATGTATAACTCTATTCAGCATTAACCATGTCTTCAAACTTCATACCAGTTAATTTAGTCAGTACTTTAATTACATAAACAAAAATACCAATGAGCATGAGCATAGACGGAATAGCAATTACCGGATAACTCAATAGCGTCATTTCACCAAGCTGTTCGTTAAATTCAACGGAGCCTGCAGGGCTGGTAACAATCCATTTAGCAAGGATGTAATTCATCGTAGATGAAAACACAAAGGTCAGCGCTAAGAGGTAATTAGCATTGGTGATTTTTTGTTTAAAGCTTTGTGTATTGCCTCGTGCATCTAAGGCATCATAAATAGTATCTAGCTTAAATAAAAGTGAGTTTAATAAAAGTTTGGCTAGTAACGGTTTGCCAAAAAAGCCCGACATCAGCACGGTAAAACCAATGATTGCCGGAATAGCTGCTTCTTTAATAGCTAACCACTCAACGTTTAGCTCAAACAAGGCAATACCACCGGTAAGCAAAGTACTTAAAAAGCCTAAAAGCGAGATGAAGTTTAATGAGCCCGCTTTTATAAAATCATAAATACCGTAACTAATAGGAAATATAAGCGCGACAATTAAACCAGTCACACTGCCTAAATATTCAGGGCCAGAAAACTTCATTAAAATGACTGAAGGGATGATGATATTAAAGACTATTTCGATAAGCGGATTATTTTTTTTACGCTTATTTGTAGCTTGATTATTACTGGTCATTTTTAGTTCCAAAAAATATTACTGCTGCCATTAATTTCCCCTAATGTGGAATAAATAATGCTAAATATTGCTTCTTTGCATAATACCCGCAATAAGCCCGCTATTCTAGCATGGCACTTAGTCATATTATTTTATTATGTAGCGCTTACTCTGCAGTAATATAGGTATAAATTGAGGCGTTAATTAAATCACCAGTCGTATTTTCAGCCCTCAAAGACTATATTAAAGCTACAAAAAATAAATTAGTTTAAAGTCATGCTCAGTAGTAAGTATTTATCTACATCGTACTTTTGGTTATTTTTATTGATGGTTTGTGTGCATCAAAAGGCCGCTGCCAAACAAATTATTGCTGTTGCCGAATTAAGTGGACTGTTTCAACACGCTGCTAATAATCAACACCAAGGGGTTTATCATGCGTTATTAACCAAAGCACTCGCAGATACAAAACTGAGTGATCAATACATAATTGAAGTCATGCCAATGAAACGCGCTAAGCTTGAGTTTTTAAAACAAACTGTTGCTTGCTATGCACCAGGTGAGGACACCTTTGATGGCTCAGAAGGGATTACATTACCTAAAAACATTTTACACAGCACACCTTTTAACAAAGCACTGATCAAAGTGGTTTCTAATAACCCAAAGCGAGTTATTTCAAACGTAGGCCAAATTAATAACAGCGATATTATTAGCATTGTTCGAGGGGTGCCCAGTAGTCGTGAGCTAGATAGAATAAAAGAAAAAGCCAAAATAGTAATTGAAGTAAATAGCGAAATGGAAAGCTTACAACTTTTATTACTCGGGCGAGTAGACTTAATATTAGCGTTTTACCCCGATATTAACTTTGCCTATAAAGCGTTAAATATACACCCCCATCTACCCTATAGTAATAACTACTCACCGGTGAGCATTAACGATAATATTATTTGCCACCCAAGCTATAAAAAAGACTTTGAAAAAATAAACAAAAAAATTACCGAATATCTGCAAAACGGTGAAATGAAAATATTATTAAATGATTATTTTATTCATTAACCTCTATTTAAAGCCTGCATAGGGTTGCGCCATATAAAACTCCCTTTTACAGCTTGGAAAACCTTCTCGCTTGCTCTAGTATCTAGTTGTCTTAGCTCATAATTTGCATTTTAATGAAATCATTTCCGTCACTGTACTTTGCCAATTTATTCTTAATTATTGGTACCGGCTTACTTACTACCTATTTAGCGCTTTATTTAGGTAAACAAGGCACGTCTACGTTTTGGATAGGCCTAATGACCTCGTGTTATTACCTTGGCTTATTACTGGGTTCAAAACTTGGCTATCATCTTATTAAATCGGTGGGTCACATCAGAACCTTTGCCGCCAGTACTGCGGCGGTTACTGCCTGTGTGGCTGCTCACGGGGTGAGCGATAATCTTTATATATGGTTAGGCCTTAGGCTTTTTGTTGGCTTAGGTATGATGTGTAATTACATGGTGCTAGAAAGCTGGCTAAATGAACAGTCAGCCCCCGAATCACGCGGCCGCGTATTCTCGTTTTATATGATCACTTCATACTTGGGGATGATTTTAGGGCAATTAGCGCTCGCACAATTTCCTGAGCTAGGTTATGCGCCGCTATTTTTAGTCTGCATGGCGTTAGCAATCGGTATTATTCCTATTTCTATCACTCGTAGAATCCACCCAAAACCCTTAAAACCGATAAAAATGAGCCTGTTTGATTACGCTAAAAAAGTGCCACAATCGCTTACTGCGGTCCACTTTGCAGGTATTATCAATGGTAGCTTTTATGGTCTAGCACCTATTTTTGCTAAGCTATCTGGCTTTAACGCTGCTGAAATTGCTATTTTTATGTCGCTAACTATTTTAGCCGGCCTACTAGCCCAGTGGCCAATGGGCATGCTCTCTGATCGTATTCGCCGCAGTTTATTAATTCGTACTAATGCCATAGCTATAGGCATTGTGAGTTTGGCATTGTTTTTATTACCAAGCTCACAGTTAATTGCTTACATACTGACCTTTATATTTGGTTTGTTTGCCTTTACTTTATATCCGCTTTGTTCGGCATTGGCCAATTCGCGAGTTGAAGACGAAGAACGCGTAGGCGTGTCATCAGCGTTATTGGTTGCTTTTGGCGCTGGTGCGGCAATAGGCTCAACAGTTAACGCACAGTTCATGAGCTACTTTGGTCACCAAGCATTGTATGCGTCTATTTCGCTATTAACCGTAACCATGTATTTATTACTCACGTTTATTAATTCTAAACAAAAAGTAGAGCAGCCTGAACCCAGTGATTATGTGGTCGGTACGTCCGATGTAACTAACTCGCCACTGGCAGCAACTATGGATCCCCGTATTGAAGAAACCACCGCACAAGATCAAATGTTGGTTGTGGATGACGAAGAAATAGATGATGAGTTTTTTGAACATCCCCAAGGGGAGCTGTTTAAAGATCTTCACGAAGATGACGTGAAAAATTAATTTTTACTGCTTTTAAGTGTTTTAAAAAACACGCTAAGCAAACATCAATTAAGGGAGTCATTATACTCCCTTAATTGTTTTAGATTTTAAGCAAACCCTGTTTCAATATCTCGAAAAGTCCACTTGCCATTTGGATCTGCAATATCAATTAACTCACATGCCTTTTTATTCCATGCAGCCAAGCAAGTAATATAGTTTGTTAGTTGATGATACGCACGATCAGGAGCATCTGGGCGAATTCTCGACATGGTAAACCCTGAATAAGTAGCACCACTACCTACCCAGCTCACAATTGAAGAAGCAACACTACCACCAGGAACAGCAAAACCAACTGTTGTAGTAACAAGGCCTAAAATAGTTGCCGCTTTCTCAACACTATTACCTGTTTTCATAATATCTTCGTTTATCACTGGGTGTAATAAAGCTAATAAGTTGATTGCTTGGGGCTGATTTGAAGCAATAGCAACATCGTTAGATGTTTTTGCAACACTACCGGGTGCTGAAGCTCCCCCACGCATAGCAGGAAGTAAGCTATTAAAAGATTTTTGACTATTATTACTGGTAGAAAAAACAACGGACTGTGTCGTTAAGCCACCGGCTTTAACACGCTTTTGATCCCTAGGTGTTACAGTAGATTTATAGGTGCGTTGTAAGCGGCGATAAACCGCAGCACTGCACTGTGTCATTTGGATTGCCAAAGCGGCTTGCTCTTTGAAAGCCCGCCCAATAGCGCGCTCAGAAAGTTGAGTTAGTTGCGCTTTTTTCTTCAGCACATTTTGACCAATGATAATATCCACAAAAATATCCTTATTTATTATATGATAAGGCCGATTCTAGCATAATGCTAAGCAGAGATAACAGCCCAAAAAGAAAAACCTCATTGGCTTATCTGTGGCTTTATATCGCTTAAATCTAAATGGATAGTCATTTCAAAATTATCAGGCTGTACAGCAACATCACTCAAACCGGTTCTCGCAAAATAATCTTCAAAGTCTTGCTGATATTTAGCCGAGAACTGCGTATACGCGGTAATAAACAAACTCAACTTTTTAGCTATTATTGGATAGGTAACGGCAAGTTCCCGCAATTTTTCAGGTTCAGCAAAGACAAATTCAGCATAAATATTAAAGTCGTTCTCAATATTAGTTTTACCATATTTAGATAAAAACCCATTTTCATAATCAGGCCCTATATTTCTATCTTGCGTTAAAGCCTCATAGTTCGAGGATACAGGCTTCCACTCTTTTGGCAGCAAAGCTTGCCATGCAAAAATAACGAAAGGTGAACGCATATAAACCAACGAGCTTAATTCATGATGAACCCCCTTCAACGAATTTTCGAAATTAAAATTCATGCCATTCCATCCTGAGAGATTAACTAGAATTATGGAATTACTTGAATAGGTTCCTCCAGCAGCAGCCCCCTCTATAAGCATAGAGGTAAATAGCGTCAATTGCTTCAGCAACAAACCCTGGAGGATAGGTCGTTAATGCGGCCTCAATACCATCGAGTGACTCAGAAGCATCTGCAAGCGTAGTCATTTCCATTTCAAGAATTGGAGGCTCTCCATCACTAACTGTAAATTGTTCAGGGAAAAATAAACGGGGTTCACCAGCTTGAATGTCTACTTCGTGTGTTTTGGATAAACGATTAGCTTGCTCTGTTTCACTTTCGAAATATGAACACGCACTAACAAATAATAAAAAAACGAATATTGCTTTTTTCATTTATAAAATCCTTTTTAATGAGCATGCCTGAATGTTGCCACCGCTACTACTGAGAAGCAAAATCTAACAACAGCAGGGAAGCAACTTAAAGCTCTAAATTTCATCTACCTAGAGTAGATAAAATAGAAAATAACAGGCAAACCTTAAATTAACTACATTCTTTTTAGCCAACCCAAAATAAAAAAATCAAGAGACCTTTTATATAGGTTAAATACTACCCCTGTATTTTTAATTAAATTTTAAAACTATTTGACCCCTTTTCTATTTGCCAACCGTTATAGCTCTGAAACAACATAATAAGTTAATTTGGAGCGGCTTATGCACACACTTGAATTCCCTAAAAACCCCATGTTCAAAACATCAACAGCTGTTCTTGGCGGTGCTGTGATGACCTTTATTGCATTCGCCTTTATGCAATACTTAATTAGTGGCGAACAAAGAGCACCTATAAAATTGGGTGATGATATTACTGTTGAGATTTTTCAAGCACCAGAAGATAAACAAACCACGCATATTAAAAGAATACCGCCACCACCCACACCTAAAGTGCCGCCTAAAACACCACCACGTGTAACACCTAGCAATGAGCCAATAACAGCAATAAGCACAGCACCACCCATAGTAATTAACGGATTTGGTAACGATATGAAGCAAACACTGACCCGCCCTACGGGAGATGCTTCACCCATTGTGCGCATAAATCCAAAGTACCCAACTAGCGCAGCACGTGATGGTATAGAAGGCTGGGTGCAACTTAGCTTTAATATTTCACCCACTGGTGAAGTGATTGATGCCACAGTAGTAAATGCCGAACCAAAACGCATATTTGATCGCGAGGCACTTCGCGCAATTAAACGCTGGAAATATCGTCCAAAAGTAATTGAAGGTGTGGCACAATTACAAACAGGTCAAACCGTACAGCTTGATTTTAAATTAGACAGTTCGCAGTAAAGGAATAAGCGCCTATGCTATTGAGTATTAAGTCATGGTTATTTGAAGCGCCAAGCAAAGACTGCATGGCGCGGTATGCAAAAAGTGGCGACAACCGCCACTTAGAGCAGCTTATTGCCTTATACAGTAACGATTTATATCACTACCTAGTTATCCAGTCTAATACACATTTAGCATATGACGTAAGCCAACAAACATGGCTAAAGGTTATTGAAAAGCGCCACCTTTACCAAACACAAACCACGCCCAAAGCCTGGTTATTTAAACTCGCACGCAACACCCTAATAGACGAATACCGCAAACAGCAACACTTTGTCGAGCTTGACGAAAACAGCCAACTACCTGCGCAAAATAACAATCAAAGTGAATTAACAAGTAGTGACTCACACATAGGCGACACACACATAAGTTATGAAGCGTTTAATGCTGCGCTCAAGCAACTTAGTTTTGTGCAGCGCGAGGCCATAACCTTACAACAAGAAGGCTTTAGCCTTGCCGATATAGAGCTTATAACGCAAAGCAACGCCCAAACCATAAAAACAAGGCTACGCTACGCCAAACAAAACCTAAAACAATTATTAGGAGAATGTAATGAATAAGCCTGATGAGCAGTTTAATGAAAAGCTCACACAACATTATAACGAGCGAAAAGCACGTACCACTCTTTCGCATGCTCAACAACAGGCGTTAAAACACTCCGTAATCCAAAAACAACCTAAAAGGCTTGGTTTTGCCCTGCAACTCACAAGTCTTACCTGCGCACTGGGCTTACTGGCTTTTATAGTGCTCGACAGTAACAACGTGATAAATACTGCCCCTAAAACCGTATTAAACACCATAGACATACACGACTACTCGTTTATAACAACGCATGAAATAGATCAAACAGGTAGCTACGCAAGCACCATAACGCAACAAAAACGCGCGCTCGACACCCAACTAGCAAACGACTTACGCCGCCATCAACAACACCATATAGAATACGGCACGCTCGTAAAGGTCGACAACGACTGGTACATAGCCAGCTGCAATGACGAGGTACTGGTACACATTAAACAATCACTGCTCAGTGATTTAAAAGGAAAGCATGCAGTTGAAAGTAATATCAATACCGGTGACACGCTTGCTATGGCGCATAACGGCAAAGGGCAGATTATTGCACTTAAACATGCTGGGGTTGGGATTAGGCAGTGCGAGGCTTGAATAATAGACTAAGTTTATTTATTCATGCACTAATCTGTTTTTACCTATAAAAACGAAAGAGCCCTCTTGGTAAATGAGGGCTCTTAATGTCAAGCTAGAATACTCTAAGATTCAATAATAATAGCTTTTTCTATTAGATGAGTTACAGAATTATGCTCCAGTGAACTCACTAGATTTATAAATAATAACTATTTTCATATTCCACCACCTTAAATTTTTATCTGACCTTAATCATAGCAACATAAATGGATAAAATAAAGACTATCTTTATCAACCTTTAGCTTCTTTAGCTTCTTTAGCTTCTTTAGCTTCTTTAGCTTCTTTAGCTTCTTTAGCTTCTTTAGCTTCTTTAGCTTCTTTAGCTTCTTTAGATTCTTTAGCTTCTTTAGTGTGAATTTTAAGTATAACTATATCATCAGGAGTTACGCCTCTACATTCAAATTCAGCGACTTCTAAGGGCCTAAGAGTAAAAGATTTAGAAGATTCATTTTGCTTCTCAAAATCTGCATCAATTTTCTTTTTGTCTAATAATTTATTTATATTAACACTAGAAACTTCATTTTTATCTAAGTACTGTTTAACATAATTTGCTATTTTCTCAGCTACACCTATCGTTAATTTTTTAGACTTTACTGAAAAGTTAATTGTATTAGACGATGAGTTCCTAACTGTGTAGCTTTGCTTTTTAGTATATCGATTAACTTTAAATTTAAAATCATCATTTGGATTTTGCCAACACCACGCACTTGTACGATAAATTGCGCCTTGTGAAGGCTTTAACTTTATAGAAAGATTTTTACTATACTCAGGCTTTTTCGCTGTTAGTTTTTTATTGGCCCGCAAATTATTATGATCTTTAGGTAAAGTTTTAGTGCAGCTAGTCAATGAAGCCTCTGTTACTTCACCCCATAGTTCTTCACCTTGGACAGGGTTGGCTTTAATAGAGAAGGTCATTTTATTATTAATATAATCATGATTATGATATATATTCGTCAACTGAGATTCACTTTTAATAGACACTTTTACAAAGTTACTACACTGAGAAATATCTTGTAGATCGATATGCCTCTTAGATTCTGTAACAATGCATGCGAGCGAAGCAACTCTTTCCTTTATATGCAGTAATAAATTCTGATCATTCTTAGTTTCGGGAAAGATAAAGTTTATTTTTTTTAATAAATCTTCTTCTTCAGGACTTTTAAGTGAAATAAACAGTGCAATGGCACCAATAAATAAAAAGAAAATGAAGCTATCAATAGAAGACGCAAGGTAAGATTCAACTAATGATTTAGGTAGTACACCAAAAAATGGCAGCTTAATACTGCAAGTTTCTGAAGCACAGTTAATAGATTTATAAAAATAAAACTGAACTAGGATCCAACTGAGAAATACAATTAAAGCAAAAATAAGAGTCAAATGATGACTTAAAACTTTCTTCATATAATTAATCAAATTAATACCATAACCTAAAGCTGATTTAATACTGAAATGCAATTGTAAATATATTAACTCATTTACAATTAAAAAACATAGTTTCATGAGTAACATAAATATTATAAAAGTAAAATATTGCCTAGCCTTAATGCAATGTTCGCATCCTTGTAATACAAAGGAGTTTTCTTTAGTGTTATATAAGAATGTCAGACGTGATCTTTATAATAACTAGTAGCATAAACCTAACTTGCAACGTTCTGAGAATATGTAATTTCGTAAACGCGAAGCTAAATAATAAATACTGTATATTTATTACATAACTTACATCTATCAAATTCACAAATAGTAAAGATAGCCCGATGCCCTAACAAGCTAAGCGCCTACAAAAAAGTAATTATATTTAACGTTAAAGCTGCAAAGTGGGTTGCCGATCTGTTGGGTTTCGCTACGCTCTACCCAACCTACAAAACAATTAAGCTCGTTATTAAGTAAGCTACAAACGTTAGGCCGCCGCCCACTAACGCATAAGGTAGCTGGGTTTTAACGTGGGTGAGTAAATCACAGCCCGAGGCGATGGCAGATACCGCGCTGGTGTCGGATATTGGGGAGCAGTGATCGCCAAATATCCCGCCGCCTAAAATAGCGCCTACCACCAACGATGGCGGTAAACCAAGCGCTTGAATAAGCGGTACACCAATGGGGATGAGGATGGCAAACGTGCCCCAAGAGGTGCCTGTAGTAAACGACATAACCGCGCCGGTTAAAAACAGCACCGGTACTATTAAATAAATAGGTAAGTAGTCGCCAACCAAAGATGCGACAAACACACCTGTACCTAGCTCTTTTAAGCTTGCACCCAGTGTAAGCGACAACAGTACTATGGCCACTAACGGCATTAATTCGCCCATGCCTTTAAAGCCGGTATCAACAAGTTGGTGATGGGTAAATTGGCGCGAGCCAATCATTAAACAATAGGCTACAACAATAGCTAAAACCGTGGCGTACAATACTGATTTTGAACCGCTACCCTCGGCAAGTACCCCGTTACCGGTGTAAAACATAAAGCCGACCATGCTAACAATTAGCGTTAGCAGTGGCACTAGCATAAAGCGTGCTTTAGAGCCTTTTACTTCTTCTTTTAGTTCAGTTGTTTGTAGCTCTAGTTTTTGTTCAGCTACTTTCATTGGGCCATGAACTTTATCAAAGGCAATAGTATAAAAAACAATAACCAAGGTGATTATGGCGTAAAAGTTATAGCCTACACTGCCCCACAGCACCGATACGGCCGACTCGCCTAATTCGTAATTACCTAGCAAGCCCAGTACGAATGCCCCCCAGCCGTTTAGTAATATTAAAATACACACAGGGGCGCTAGTGCTATCGATTATGTAGGCTAAACGCGCGCGGCTCATTTTAAATTTGTCGAACAGACCGCGAGATAAAATACCCGAGGTAAGCACACTTAAGTTTGACTCTATAAATACCGCTACGCCGGTAAACATAGTTAAAAAGCCTACTTGGCGCTTACTTTTAGCAACGCCTTTGTTCATCAGCAAATTAACGGTAGCAGCAACACCGCCAGACTCGCGAATATAGGCCAGTAATGCGCCTATTAAAATACTAAATATGAGTATACGGGTATTACCGGGGGAACTTGCTACCGAAATAATGCGCTCTATGGTATTTAAAAATGTATTAAATACGCTATTTCCTTCGCCCTGAATGGCCAGTAAAAACTCTGATGAAGCCACTGCCACCAAAAGAGCCATAATCACTTCTTTACGCCAAAACACGATAGCAATGGCAATCAGTGGCGGTAAAATAGAATACCAATGCATAAACAAACCTTATTTATTTTTATAATGACGACGCTTTACTTAACTTAATAGATATAAGCACTTAAGTCACTTACTAACACTTATTGATTTAATAATGCCTCATAAACAAGCGACACAATAGAGCCGTATTGCGCTGTTTCAAAATTTTTCCCTACGAATTGATAGCGCTTTTCAGTGCCTTTAATAGGAGTATGCCGCGCATTAGTCAGTAAAATAATGGCCAAATCGTAAGCCGGATCAATCACGGTGACTGTGCCTGTCCACCCTGTGTGGCCATAGGCCTGAGCGCTGGCATAAGGGCCAAAGTGCCAACGCCGCGCTTGGTTATTTCCAGCAAGACGAAAGCCTAACCCGTAGGTTTCATCACTGCTTTGTGGCGTTAAAAATTGCGCTAAGCTACTGGCGTTAAAAATTTGCGTATCGCCATAACCACCTTTGTTAAGTAGAACTTGGCACAGCACAGCTAAATCGGGAGCGTTACTAAATAATCCCGCATGGCCTGCAACACCATCGAGCGAATAATAAGCACGTTCGTCATGCACCTGCCCTTGCAGTACATTGGTGCGAATATTATCAAAATGAATACGCCCATCTCGGGTATTACCGCTAAGCTCCGTGGCAGCAAACTGCTGACGATTAAAACCTTTTTTAAGCGGATTAAATAAGGTGTTATTGAGTTTTAAAGGCGCGTAAATATGCTGCTCTAGGTATTCATCGAGAGGTTGGCCGCTAATTCGCTCAATTAAAACCCCTAAAATCATGTAATCAATATCAGAGTAAACATGCGGCGCTGTAGGTTCAGCGGTTAATGGCACACTTGTTAATAATAGCTGTTTAGTGGTTTCGCTTGTTTGTGAGAAAAACGCATCGCCGTAAGCGGTGTCTTTTCGATGAAAATCAAACACTGGCGGATAACCGGCACTATGAGTTAGTAAGTCTTTTACTTGGCGGTGCTCTCGGCCATTACCCTGATACTCTTTTAGGTATGAATGCACCGTATGATTTATGTTTAACTGCCCCTCGCTGACCAACTTCATTAATGCAAAGTTAGTAGCAAATATTTTAGTATTTGAGGCTAAGTCAAATAAGGTATTGGTTTGCATAGGCTCTGGGCGCAGTAGCATTAAATCACTTTGCTGATATTGTTTTGCATCGCCATACGCGGTTAATTTTAATACCTTACCCGCTTTAACAACCGCTATTACTGCTCCTGGAAAGCCTGCTTTTATATCGTTTTCAATTAAGGTATCAACTTGGCTAAAGTCGATTTCTTTTGTGGCGGTATTTTCTAAGGTAGCAAATGCAAAGCGCAGAGTTAAACTGCCGCCAGCAGGTTGAATATTCTCTACCTTAAAGGTATTCACGCCGTTATGCGTATAGTGCCCTAAATTAAAGTCGTACTCGGTGTTAGCGCGTAAAGGCTCATTAAGTGAGAGCTTTTTATTATTGATGTATATATCGGCGCTAACCGCACTGACATTTTGTAGCAATAGTTGTCCTCGGCCCCGGTAGGCTTTAAAAGTGCCGCGGTTATTTACATATTCTCTGGTGCTGGGATTTGGCTCAGGAAAGGTAGCAATCACCTGCGCATTAGCTAACGCGTTAATATGATTAGCCGTTAAAGGGCGCTCTGATTTAATTGCTGTAGAGCGACTACAGCCAGCAATAATAATGCTCAGCAGCAATATAACTACTTTATAGTACGTTTTATTATTTATCATTTTTAAAGCCCAATGCACGCATCCCTTTTATTAATACAGCAAATAAGGCGCTCTTTGCTGTTTAAACTGTTTAAGCCCGGCTTGCCAACTTTGTTTAATTTCCTCAGCTGAGTGCCCTGCTTCTATGGCGAGCCTTAATTTATCGGTACCTGCGAGCTTATCCATAAAATCGGCACGTTCAAAAAACACCTGCTTAGCCTGTGTAAGCTGCTGGTAAGCATTAATTAAATAATTTAAGTTTAAGCCTGTGATATTACTATGGCGTAAATCAATCCCTTTCACCATTTGGTCTTTAAATTTAGGATTAAGCGCTGCGCCTTTTATTGAGCGAGGGGTAAAGCTAAAGTCCCCAAGTGCTACTGGTGAATAACCAATAACCTGAAAGGCAAAGTCAGTTCCTCTACCTATACTAATAGGAGTGGCTTCAAAAAAGCAAAGTGATGGATAAAGCGCAATTGATTGATCGTTGGGTAAATTAGGGCTTGGTTTTACCGGCAAACTATATGGTGTTGTGCGGGTGTAGCCGGCAACAGGGATCACGTTTAGCTTTAAATCACGAGCCTGATTGATCCACCCCTCACCTTTGATCATGTTAGCAAGCTCGCCTACCGTCATACCATGAAGTACAGGGATTGGGTGCATACCCACAAACGATTTAAATTCTGCTTCTAATAATGGGCCGTCAATGTGGCTAATATTAGGATTTGGCCTATCGAGTACTATAAATTCAACACCCTGCTCGGCCGCGGCTTCCATCATGTAATGCATAGAGCTTATGTAGGTATAAAAACGTACGCCCACGTCTTGAATATCAAAAATAATTACATCTACATTTTGCAATGACTCGGGGGTTGGCTTTTTGTGTTTACCGTAAATAGAAATAAGCGCAATACCGGTTTTGCTATCAACGGCGTTTTGTACATGAGCACCGGCATCGTGATCGCCTCGAAAGCCATGCTCAGGTGCAAAAATTTTAGTGATGTTGATGTTTTTAGCCAGCAAGCTATCAACTAAATGCGTTTGCCCCACAAGAGAGGTTTGGTTAACCACCAGCCCTACACGTTTGTTTTTTAATTGGGGTGCATACAAAGCAAATTGCTCTGCACCAACGGCGATTGCATGTTTAGTCTCATTTGCATGTGTAGCAACGGTAAAAAGTGCACTTAGTATAAAAAAGAAGGTAAAAAACACGGTTTTAAACATACAGCAAGATCCTTTTAAACAAGGCATTTAAAATAACACAGCTAAGTTTAAAGAGCAGCTTAGGTTTTAAGAATTAGCGGTCAGCGGTCAGCGGTCAGCGGTCAGCGGTCAGCGGTCAGCGGTCAGCGGTCAGCGGTCAGCGGTCAGCGGTCAGCGGTCAGCGGTCAGCGGTCAGCGGTCAGCGGTCAGGTAATAAAAATAAAACACCGAGCCTTTTGCAAGCGCAATTTTTATATTGTAGGCGGGAGTTTACCTCGCGCAGGTTTCAGGTTTTAGCAATGAGAAACTGTGTTTCTAACGTAAGTAAGCTCTACGTCCACATTGAAAATAGACGATAATATTATCTCTAAAATATAGCTTGCTGGCGTTCAAATACTCATGGTGATTTTGAACGTCTCATTTACTCCTCATTCATTTCTCTTTGTGCATTTAAATTTTTAAGAGTGTTATTCACAAAGAGGTTAAGAGGCGCTGCGCTTTTAGAGAAGTGACTGAAACATTATAAATCAAAAGCGACGCTTTTAACGTAAGCAAGCACTACGTCCACATTGAAAATAGACGATAATATTATCTCTAAAATATAGCTTGCTGGCGTTTAAATGCTCATGGTGATTTTGAACGTCTCATTTACTCCTCTTTCACTTCTCTTTGTGCATTTAAGTTTTTAAGGGCGTTATTCACAAAGAGATTAAGAGGCGCTGCGCTTTTAGAGAAGTGATTAAAACATTATAAATCAGAAGCTGCGCTTCTAACGTAAGCAAGCTCTCCATCCACATTGATAATGTTGGCGGTGGTGTTACCAAAAAACCACCGTTATTGTTTTATTAAGCTCTTTAAGTTTTTACTGTACGTTCTACTTACCTTGAGTGTTTTTTCGTTATCTAACACCGCCATATATTCAGAATTACGTAATGGGTTGAGCTGTTTGATATGGCTTAAATTAACAATCGTTGATTTATGTATGCGTAAGAAGTCTTCTGGTAAGGTATTTTTTTCAAGATCTTTTAAACGCGCACGCATTACATGGGTTTCAGCCAGTGTATGAACACACATATAATCGCCTGCGGCATCAATCCATAAAATATCTTTAAACGGAATTATTTGAATTGGGTTTTTAGCATCTTGGATGACTAAGTTTTCGGCTTCAAATTTATATTCTGAGTTTTTTGAGCTTTCTAATTCTTGATGTTCGTTTTCTATCAGCGATTGGTGTACTTCAATCAATGTATTTTTTCTGTGGAGTTGCTCTGTTTTTACTACTCTTTCTATGGCTTCTGCAAGGCGAGCTAACTTAACGGGCTTGAGTAAGTAGTCAAGGGCTCTTACCTCAAATGCTTTAACGGCATGCTGGTGAAACGCAGTAACAAAAATAACCGCTGGACAGCTTTCTGGTTGAAAATATTTAATTAGTTCAAAGCCTGATTTTGTTGGCATTTCTATATCTAGAAACACTAAATCAACGTCATGTTTGTTAAGTACGTTAATAGCGTCATCAACACTTTGTGCACTGCCAATCACTTCAATTTCAGCAAAGGCCTCTAAACGAATACGCAACCCTTCAATAGCGCTGTATTCATCGTCAACAAGTAATGTTTTTAATTGAATCATTATTGCAAACCATTAATAGGAAGAGAAATACAAAGCCATGCGCCGCCTAATTTGCCATTGCCTTTCTCAATGCGATGGCTATTTCCATACATTAATTTTAAGCGTTGCTCGCAATTAGCCAAGCCAATGCCCCTTTTCGATTTTTTATTATCGTCAAACCCTTTACCAGTATCTGCAACCTTAATGAGCAATGCGGTTTTTGTTTTTTCAACTTTAATTGTGATCACCATTTTTTGATCTGCGCGCATACCATGTTTTAACGCGTTTTCTACCAATGGTTGAATTAATAAAGAAGGTATTAATAAATCGTTGCATGGTTCATCAACGTTAATATTAACCTCTAACCGGTCAGTAAATCGACATTGCTCTATATCTAAGTAGGTTTTTAATATGGCAATTTCTTCTTTAATCGCTACTTTTTCAAGCGGATCGGTATACAAACTATGGCGCAGAAGATCACAAAGCTTTTCGAGCATATTCACTGCCTGCACACTTTCTTTTTTTAAGATTAAGGTGCAAATAGCATTAATGCTGTTAAACATAAAGTGCGGATTAAGCTGATATCGAAGCATTTTAAGCTGTGACTCTTTAGCTAGGTGTGTCGCTTCTGCGGCTTTTTGAGTTTGCTCTAAATTGTCGAGATATATTTTTATCCCGTAATAAAAAGCAGTCCATGTTGAGAGCATAGTTAACGATGCAGACGTCCATGTACCAAAGTCAAACCATGTCATTGAAAGCCACCAATTGCCATATAACCACTGCAAAGACGCCCATTTAATTTGTGTCCAGATTAATGTGGCAGTTAACAGCAGCACCAGATGCAGTGCTATTTTAACTTTAATCCCTTGCCTATTTGAGCAGTTATAAGCCCTTCTTAAAAGCAAGGTGATTAAAAAGCCACACGCTACATCAATAATTAAATGCGGAATGTGTATCGACCATGGCTCGTCGCTTGGTATTTTTATCATTAGCTCGGTCAGCATTGCATACACAATCCAACCGCAGCTCTGAAACAACCAGAAAAGATGACTTCTGGGATTTTTGGAATTCAAATTAATACGTCCAACTTTAAAGGCAGTTGAATAGCTTACTTATTATCAACTGCCTTTGCCTTATTTATTTTGAGCACGTGATTGATAATGCGTCATTATTAGGTTTTGCAGTCAACGCGATATCTGCAACTGCTAAACTTAAACGCTGAGCTGAAATACGAATTACATCTGACATAGATTGTTCAATCAGTTCGCTATCGGCGCAATTGAGTGCGATTGATAAAGTATGCCAGCGCTTATCTGCCATTGTTTTTTCAAACGATGAAAAATCAATACTTCTTAAACAGTTATCTAAATTACACATTACTTGTAACTGGGCACCTTGCTCTGGAGCTTTATCTAATCGCATCTTTAGTTCAAGGTAACCTGATTTAAATTTGCGTTCGAGTAGCGTAGGTTTTAAGTAACTTAGGCTAAGCGTTGCATCTGAGGATTGAGATTGCCACTTAAACTGCCTTGCATCCTCTTGATACGATAAATTAACCGATTGCATTAACAAACTTTTTTTATCGCCACTGGTGGCCGATGAACCACTAGTTAAAACCTTTGCTGTTGTATCAGCTAACGCCCAAGTGAGATTTTTAGCTAAACTTTTTACAAACAATGGGTGTGCATCGCTTTTAACGATTTTTTTAGGGCTTGTAGTTTCACTCACAACAGGTATGTTTACTGTGTCTTGATAAGTTAACCCGTAGCCATAGGCAAAGAGCGGGTCGTAATTTACATCGCCTAAGTTAAGGCTAAATTGGTCGTCGTATTTAGGCCACGAAAAACTCAACTTACCGCTAAAATCAAACTGACTGTTACCGTTTTTATCTGTTAGTAATACGTCTGCAACTCCCTCACCCTCAGAGCCTGGTAACCATGCAGCAACAAAGGCATCTGATGCATTGAGCTCTTTATTGACCCAAAGCGGGCGACCACTTAAAAATACGGTGACTACCGGAATATTGTCTGCCTTAAGTTTTTTCAGCAGTGCAAGAGCGTGTTTGCTTTCATGCTGAAACTCTAACATTTCTATATCACCAAACCACTCAGCATAAGGTTCTTCACCAATAACAACAATGGCTACATCTGGCTTGGTTTTATAGTCACCAGACTCACTTAAGCTTATTTCACCGCCTGCTTTTAATACTTGCGACTTTAAACCTGCATAAATAGAGGTCGCATTTGGAAAATCGCTATTAGTATTGTCTGTGCCCTGCCAAGAAACGCTCCAGCCACCGGCTTGCATATTGATTGCATTGGCGCCTTTACCGGCAACTAAGATGCGGCTATGCGCTTTAATTGGCAAAACGTTTTCGTTGTTTTTTAATAGAACGAGTGACTTGCGAACCGCTTCTCTTGCCAAAGTGCGATGCTCATTAGCGCCTAACCACTGCGGGTGTTGTGATTCAGGTCGCGCTGATGGTTTACCCTTTGTAAACACCCCCCAGCGGATTTTAGCCCTTAAAAAGCGTCTAACCGCATCGTTTATTCTTGATTCGGCTATTACCCCCTCTTTCACTTGCTTAACAGTATTATGATAAAAGGCTTCAAAATGCTCTGGCACCATGATTACATCAACACCTGCGTTTATAGCTTGGGCGCATTGCTCTAAATCGCAGCCTTCTACAAACTTATGCGCATTCCAGTCGCTTACTACAAACCCATCAAAACCAAGTTGGTTTTTAAGTACATCCGTTAATAAATGCTTATCGCCATGTACACGTTTGCCATTCCAACTATTAAAGGATGCCATCACTGATTGCACGCCTTCATTAATAGCAGAAAAATAACCTGCGCTGTGAATATCTCTTAATCCTTTTTCATCGATAAGGGTATTTCCGCGATCAACGCCTCGCTCAGTGCCACCATCACCCACAAAGTGCTTAGCGGTGGCAATACGGTTACTGCCTTTTAAAAAGTCAGCGCCTATGTCACCTTGAATACCGGTCACCATACTACCTGCATACAACCTAACTAATTCAGGGTCTTCTGAGTAACTTTCATAAGTTCTGCCCCAGCGATCATCTCTGACTACAGCAACAGTAGGCGCAAAACTCCATTCAATCCCTGTGGCAGATACTTCCTTTGCTGTTGCTTGGCCTATGCGTTTAATTAAATCAGCATCATGCGCAGCTCCTAAGCCAATATTGTGCGGAAATAACGTAGCGCCATACACATTACTATGCCCATGCATGGCATCGGTTCCCCATACTGTCGGGATCGCAATACCATCTATGGTCGAATCCATAGAGGCTAGGTACATTTCATCTGCGTATTTTAACCAAGTAGCTTGATCCGCTCGTTTATTTCCGTAAGGGGCAGTATTTCCGCCATTTAGATAAGAGCCAAATCCATACTTTTTCATTTGCTCTACACTTAAATAACCAATTTCTGGCTGGATCATTTGCGCCACTTTTTGCTCTAAAGTCATTGTTGCGAGCAGTTTATCAATCTGTTTTTCAACGGCTGGATCACGCTTAAGTTGCGTATTCACATAAGGCCAGTTAACTTGCTGATTGTCTGCACTCAATACATTTTGACAGTTGAACATGCCAAAAACAGGCAATAAGCAAAGTAATAATTTAGGGTGTTTTATTTTCGACATTTAAAACCTTCGAGATTAAATACTGTTTTATAAAATACGGACTGATTAATTTAGTGTGGAATATATTCAATAAAATCATAATATGCCCATGAAGGGCTGTCGTAGTATTGACCCGGAAAGTAATTCCCTTGAGTCGAGTTGTCACCATTCCACTGGTTAATCATTATTTTTGTTTTATCAATTGGCCATGCATAGCCGGGAATTTCATTATCGGCTATTACGCCATCCCCATTGTCTTTGTACATCACTCTAATTGTTTTCTCGTTTCCTTGTGAGTCGTACAGATACCAACGAATTGATGAGCTTGACCAATCAAAGCCAATGGTTAATAAGTTTTCTCTGTAATCAAGCCCAAACTGGCTTAAATCGATATCCTTTTCCCAACTTTGATACGTGCCTCCTTGGGGCTGGTAAATCACATTGGTATGAACAACATTGCCTAAAGAAGGTAATAGTTCGATATCTATTTCTTGCCATGCGCGTCCTGGCGAATCCCACCATGAGGTATAAGTAAAAATAGAAGACACGGTACCGGCGATATTGCCCGACTTAACACTGCCTTGTACCTTACCAAAACTATAAAAGTGATTACTTTGCAGCTCAGCACATGCACCTTGTGACAGAGAAAGGGTGATGCCGTGTTGACTTGGGTTAATCATTCTTGGGACAAATTCGCAGCCAAAAGGTGAGCCATTATCGCCACTACGTGCACTCCAAAGAGTTGTGTCAAATCCCCACGAAAAATCGTCTTTAAAATAGTTAGCGTATGTGGCGGGTGAAATAACTATAAGGCCAGCAACTAAGGTTGAAATTAACTTCGTTTTCATTATTAAATCCTTATTTAATCAAGCACCTCCTACAGTACTTTAGCCTGTAGGAGGGTAACTTTTACTCGGTTATTTAGAATGAAAAACCCGCTCTCATACCGTAGTATCTCGGCATACCAAAGCTGCCTTTTGGGATTCCCTTACCAGTATTATTCCAGTATTGAATAGTTTCATCTGAAGCATTATTAACAAACACTTCTGCAAACCAGTTTTGTCCTTGCGGCTCATACTTAATAGAGGCGTTAAATACGGCAAACGCATCGCGGCTATCATCGATATATTTTGTTGCTTCATCTGGCACTTGAAAATCCATGTCATCTAAATGTTTATCAACATTCCATACCGTTGAGTACGACTCATCTTTCCAACTGGCATTTAACCATGCGTGAACAAAACCATACTCTCCTAAGTTGAGTGTATGTGTGTAACTGATATTGGCGGTAAACTCAGGGGTCATTGCTAAATTATTCCCCTTTAGATTGGTAGCTAACAGGGTATTTTCAGGATTTTTTGATTCTTCATAAGAAATATCAAACAGATACTCCGCGTCGTAATCCCATTTAGTATTCCAATCTTCAGTAACTTTTGCATCAGTCCACGTTACGTAACCACTAATTCGACCATTTGGATACGGCTTCCAATCAAACTCAAGCTCAATCCCTTTTATTGTTGAGCCAGGGACATTTTGTGTGTAGTAAGCTATAACTGGCTTGTTTTGAAAATCGAGTACAGGCTCGCCATTACCGTCTAAAACGGGAGAGCCATCTTCATCTTCTACCACAGATAAACGCTCTACGTTACCAATAGAGCCCACTGATGCGTATTGCATGTCGGTGTAATCTGTATAAAAAAATGCGGCTTTTAGGTTTAATGAGTTATCAAAAAAGCTCGATTTAGCACCCAATTCCCATGTTAGTACTTCTTCTGGGTCGAACTTGGTTTCAAAACGAGTAACGTCACCGGTTCTGTCATTTACCACTTCGTAAACATCACCAATACCACCGGCTTTAAAGCCACTGGCAAGATAGGTATAAACCATGGTTTCAGGTGAAATGTCATAATCTAAACCAACACGAAAATCATGGTGTTTCCAACTTCCCTTATTGTCGTTTTCAAAGTATGACGCATAAATAGAAGGATCTTCGTAGTAGTCAACAGGAAGGTTATTTAAATCAGTTCTATTTAACCAACCTACGGCGCAGCCATCAGCATTAGAACAGCGATAGGTTTTTCCGCCTTTATCTTCTTTTGTTTCATCACTAAATCGATAGCCAAGTGTTAGGTGTAACTTTTCAGTTAAGTTGTATGTACCTTGACCAAATAATGCGAGGGCGTCGGTAGAGCGATCGGGTTGATCCCAAAACGCTTTGTCATCCATAGGATTATCGTAATAACCTAAGGTTTTTGTTCTTTCATGAAAGTAATTAATACCTGCAATCCAGATAAAGTCGCCATATTCATCAGATTGTATTTGCAGCTCAGTTGAAAAAGACTCTGCGCCAGTGCCGTCTAAAAAGTAAGTTGCGCCATCCCAAGGGTCTAAACCTACTTCACTATCTTGTGCTGAAGAGCGTTCCATATCTTCATAGCCCAATAACCAGACAAGTGAATATTCATCGTTTATGTTGTAATTAAGGGTGTTTCTTAAGTACGTGATATCTAAATTAAGCTTACCGGGCACATTTACAACCGCCTGATAAGTATTATCGCTGGGTAAAAAGTTAGTGCAGTCTCCCCCTAGTTCAGCACTTCTGCCACGAATTTTATCGCAGTTAACTAAATCTAGGTTGTTATTGCTGTCATTTACATACTTTTGAAAAACAGTGTGGTTTGAAAAATTGCCGCCCAAAGGCTCCCACAAGGTGCTAATTCTAAATGAATATTCATCAGCATTATTGTAAAAATTGCTTTTATCAGCCGGTGTTAGCGCGCGAACTTTTTGCGCTTCTGGATCTGTGCCAGCGCCATCTATCCACCAGTTTTCTCGTTGGGTAATTGTTTGACCCACGCCTTGATAAGAATCTTCAGAGATTACTGGCGCATTAAGAATATCGTCGCTTAAGCGTCTTGAGTCATATTGGTTAGGATCGTAATACCCTTCTAAATAAGAATCCCGTTTCAAGCCTTTTCCTGAAAACCTAACGGCAAATTCATCATTAATAGGAATATTTAAGACTGCATCAATATTTTTACTATTAAAGTTTCCCGCTTCAATACTGACGTTGCCATATAAACCGGTAAACTCTGGTTTTGCTGAAATAACATTAATACTACCCACCGTTGAGTTACGACCAAATAGAGTGCCTTGTGGGCCCCTTAGAGCTTCAACCCTGTCTATGTCGTACATCAATGCAAGGGCACCTTGCATACGTGGTGAGTAAATACCATCAAGGTGAACACCCACAGCCGGATCGCCAAGCTCAGTAATATTAGTAGAGCGTACACCTCGCATTGAAATAACCGGCGCAGCTTGATCTGTTGCAGTTGAAATATCTAAGCCAGGGACTAAGTTAGCAATATCCTTAACGCTATTAACACCGTTTCTTTTCAGCTCGGCTTCAGTTAATGCTGTAATGGCAACAGGTGTTTCCATTAATCTTGTTTTTCGCTTAGTTGCTGTTACCGAAATGATTTCTAATGAAACTGTTTCTTTTTCTGACGCTTGCTCTTTATCCGTAGAAGCTTCTTGAGCATTCAATGGCATTGAACAAGCCAACGCAACGGCTATTGATAGTGCTGTTTTATTTATTGTGTGCATGTTTGACCTTTTGGATGTGTGTGTAAACGTTAAACTTTGTTACTTTTATTTAACAGTCTCATAGTATCCATATCGATTATTTTTATTACTAGTCAAATACGCCAAGACGAGTTAGATATAATACAAACCGAAATCACCTTCTAATTTTTGAAGCTAAAGCCAGATAAACCTCAAGTATTTTCCTCGTAGTTTAGCCTTTTGATTCTATTTCAGACACAAAAAAACCGACTTAGTGTCGGCTTATTTATAAAAGCGGTAGACGCAGGATATCTCTTGTAAGGGTTAACCTATGACAGCCTGTTCGTAGCTAGAGGAAACGGCACATCTACGTGAGCAAGCTCTTCGTCTACATTAAAACGTTGTGGTGATATTATTTATAGACCGTAGCTTACAGGCGTTTAAATACTCATGGTGATTTTGAACTTCTCATTTACCCCTCTTTCATTTCTCTTTGTGCATTTAAGTTTTTAAGGGCGTTATTCACAAAGAGGTTAAGAGGCGCTGCGCTTTTAGAAAAGTGACTGAATGGAAGATTTGGCAGTATGTATCATTAGGTTTAACTGATATCTGAAAGCTTTCTCAAATTTCAGACATAAAAAAACCGACTTAATGTCGGCTTATGTATGAAAGTGCTGGGCGCAGGACGTATCTTGTAAGAGTGAACCTCCGACTGCTTGGTTCGCAGTAGGTTACTCTATCCACATCCACGCTTTGATTTATTTCAGGCACAAAAAAACCGACTTAATGTCGGCTTATTTATGAAAGTGGTGGGCGCAGGACGTATCTTCTAAGAGTGAACCTCCGACTGCTTGGTTCGTAGTAGGTTACTCTATCCACATCCACGCTTTGATTTATTCCAGGCACAAAAAAACCGACTTAATGTCGGCTTATGTATGAAAGTGCTGGGCGCAGGACGTATCTTGTAAGAGTGAACCTCCGACTGCTTGGTTCGCAGTAGGTTACTTTATCCACATCCACGCTTTGATTTATTTCAGGCACAAAAAAACCGACTTAATGTCGGCTTATGTATGAAAGTGGTGGGCGCAGGAGGATTCGAACCTCCGACCGCCTGGTTCGTAGCCAGGTACTCTATCCAGCTGAGCTATGCGCCCACTTTCATATTTACTTATTTAAACTCTAAGTGAGAGTTGAAAGTGGTGGGCGCAGGAGGATTCGAACCTCCGACCGCCTGGTTCGTAGCCAGGTACTCTATCCAGCTGAGCTATGCGCCCACTTTCATTTTGCTTGTTTTAACTCTAAGCAGAGCGTTCTCTAAAAGAGAGTAAAGTATGGTGGGCGCAGGAGGATTCGAACCTCCGACCGCCTGGTTCGTAGCCAGGTACTCTATCCAGCTGAGCTATGCGCCCATACTTTATTTTACAAGATGCGCCATTTAAAAAATGGTGGAGAGGGAGGGATTCGAACCCTCGATAGAGCTACAAACTCTATACTCCCTTAGCAGGGGAGCTCCTTCGGCCACTCGGACACCTCTCCGTCTTGTGGGGCGTATAATAAAGATTTCAGAAAATATGTCAAACACTTTTCTGACAAAAGTGACTATATGGCTATAGATTGCACACATGCCTGGTTTTAAAGTGTAATTAGTTTGAAAAATAATCAGGTTAGGTGTTTGGGGTGCTTGAATTTACACCCATCACTGGCACTAGTTCGTCCGTAAGTTCAGCAAGGTATTGCTCTTGATAGCCTAACTTCTGAAACTCGGCAATACACGCGCGATAATACGCTTCTCGCTGTTGCTCTGTAGTGTTCTCATCAGGTAAAGATTCTACTCGTTTAGCTTTCATATTATTTCTCTAAGTCCTTTAGAAATTTTTATTTTTTACGACTAAGAATGACCGTGTATAAATTTCGGCCACATTTTAGCTAAAAAATTCACATAAATACAACATAATGTTTAAAAAACAATCATACCAAAAAGTTATAGCACTGCTGTAATGTTGCTAAGCAGTCAAGCAACTTTATGATAATGAAGCTGAATTAAAGATTAATTTACTTTTATACTTACACTTAATTATCAGTGTAGTACTTATTAATTAAAAGCCCTAATGTGAAGTTTAGGCAATGTCTCACAAACAATAGGGCAAAAAAAACGCCGCTAGTTAGCGGCGTTGATAATTTTTTAGTTTATTCCTTCAAGCTTAGTCTGCTTGTGGGCGCATATGCGGGAATAAAATAACATCTTTGATAGTTGATGAGTCAGTAAACAACATGACTAAACGGTCAATACCAATCCCTTCACCGGCTGTTGGTGGTAAACCATACTCTAGCGCGCGAATGTAGTCTTCGTCGTAGTGCATTGCTTCATCATCACCTGCGTCTTTTTCTTCAACTTGGCGAGAAAAACGCTCAGCTTGATCTTGTGCATCATTAAGCTCAGAGAAACCATTTGCAAGCTCACGGCCACCAACAAAGAATTCAAAGCGGTCAGTTACAAATGGGTTTTCGTCGTTACGACGTGCAAGTGGCGATACTTCCCACGGATACCCTGTGATAAATGTAGGTTGGATAAGCATATGCTCAGCCGTCTCTTCAAATATTTCACATAAAAACTTACCCGGGCCCCATACGCAGTTTTCAGGAATTTTAACATGCACTTGTTTAGCGTACGCTTTTAATTCTTCAAAGTGGTTTTCTGGGTCGTTAAATACCGCAGCATCAAACTCAGGGTTATATTTTAAGATTGCGTCACTCATGCTTAAACGTGTGAACGGTTGACCAAAGTCATACTCTACTGAATCAATCACTTCACCGTTTTCATCTTTAGTGGTGTTAACCACGATTGGGCTGCCCAATACGTTAGTTGCAACTGTACGTAACATGTCTTCGGTGATGTTCATTAAATCAATGTAGTCAGCGTATGCTTGGTAGAACTCAATCATGGTGAATTCTGGGTTGTGACGCGTTGATAACCCTTCGTTACGGAAGTTACGGTTAATTTCGAATACACGGTCAAAACCACCTACTACTAAACGCTTTAAGTAAAGCTCAGGCGCAATACGTAAGTACATGTCGATATCAAGCGCATTATGATGAGTTACGAATGGACGCGCAGATGCACCACCAGGAATAACCTGTAGCATTGGCGTTTCTACTTCCATAAAATCGCGGTCTGCTAAAAAGCGACGAATACCTTCAACCACTTGTGAGCGAATACGGAATGTTTCACGCGTTGCTTCGTTAGTAATTAAATCAACATAACGCTGACGGTATTTCGTTTCTTGATCCGATAGGCCATGGAATTTTTCAGGAAGTGGACGAAGTGACTTAGTCAGTAGTTCGTACTCAGCCATGTCTACGTATAAATCGCCTTTACCCGATTTATTAAGCGGCCCTTTAACACCAATAATATCGCCAATATCAAGCTGGCCATATTTTGCTTTTAAATCTTTTTGTACGTCTTTTGATGCATAAACTTGTACACGGCCTTTCATATCTTGAATAGACATAAACGGACCACGCTTAGCAAGAATACGACCTGCAATCGATACTACGTGCTGTAATTCGATTAATTCTTCTTTACTCTTATCACCAAACTCAGCCTGCAAATCTGCCGTGTAATGCTCACGACGGAATTGGTTTGGATGACCGTTGGCTGGGCAATTTGCGCGAATAGCGTCTAATTTGCCGCGACGCTCAGCGATTAACTTATTTTCGTCTTGGATTTGATCAGTCATTTTTTAGCTCTTTTTTAGCTTGGTGGTTATAAACCAGATTTTAAGCTGGCTTCAATAAATTTGTCTAAGTCGCCATCGAGTACCGCTTGAGTATTACGGTTTTCAACGCCGGTACGTAAATCTTTAATACGCGAGTCATCAAGTACGTAAGAACGAATTTGACTTCCCCAGCCAATATCAGACTTGTTGTCTTCTTGGCTTTGCTTTTCTGCATTTTGCTGTTGTAGCTCAAGCTCAAATAATTTCGCTTTTAACTGCTTCATTGCTTGGGCTTTATTTTTATGCTGCGAGCGCTCGTTTTGACACTGCACCACAGTATTAGTTGGCACGTGAGTAATACGTACCGCTGATTCAGTGGTATTTACGTGCTGACCACCCGCGCCTGATGCACGGTAAACGTCTATACGTAAGTCAGACGGATTAATATCAATCTCAATGTTGTCATCAACTTCTGGGTAAACAAACGCAGAAGCAAACGAGGTATGACGGCGGCCACTTGAATCAAATGGGCTTTTACGGACGAGGCGGTGTACGCCTGTTTCAGTGCGTAACCAACCATAAGCGTATTCACCAGAAAAACGTACCGTTGCGCCTTTAATACCAGCAACATCACCATCGGTCGCTTCAACTAGCTCTACTTTAAAGCCTTTTGCTTCACCCCAGCGTAAGTACATACGCAGTAAAATATTACACCAGTCTTGTGCTTCAGTACCGCCAGAGCCTGACTGTAAATCAAGGTAAGCATCGTTTGAATCGTGAGAACCTGAAAACATACGGCGAAACTCTAAGCCTTCAAGCTGCTGATTTAAATCAGCCAGTTCGCTTTGTGCTTCATCAAAGGTGTCTTGATCTTCGGCTTCAACAGCAAGCTCTACTAACCCTTCAACGTCGTCAGTACCCGCCACTAAGGTGTCAATGGTTTCAACAACAGCCTCTAGTGCTGACTTTTCACGACCAAGGGCTTGTGCGCGCTCAGGTTCATTCCATACGGCTGAATCTTCAAGTTCGGCGTTAACTTCTTCTAAACGTTCTTGTTTAAGAGCGTAGTCAAAGGTACCCCCGAAGCAGTTCAGTACGTTCGCGAATTTCCTTGATTTGATTAATCACAGGATTCACTTCAAACATGTACATTACTCCAAAATGGCTAGGTTATTGCGCACTTAAAAAAGAGACCGAGCGCAATTAAAAATCATCAAATAATAAAAACGCCCGATTTTAACAAAAAACCGCGCGTTTTATTAGCCTTTTATGCATGGTTTGAAGATATTTTTTAGCCCACTTTTTCAAGCTCTCTTACAATCAGTTGTAAGCTAAATTTACCTCTAAATTCATTTATATCGAGCTGGTACGCTACTTTAACAAACTGCGCCTCGGTATCTGGCCACGCTTTTACATCAATGCCAAAAGCTATGGCGTCAACTAAACGTGCAGATTGGTGTTTAAGGACTAACTTTAGGTGTTTTTCACCCACAATGCGCTGCTGTATCACTTCAAAGGTGTGTTCAAATATCGGCTCAGGAAATTGCTGCCCCCACGGGCCTGATTGTTTTAAAAGCTGGGCAAAATCCATGCTAAAGCAGTCGTTAGGTAGTTCACCATCAGTAAATACAATGCAGCGTTTACTTTCTTCACTGAGTTGCGCGCTGACCGCACTATCAAACGCACGTTTAAACTCAGTAAATTGCTGCTCGTTAATACTTAACCCTGCCGCCATTGCGTGGCCGCCAAATTTATTAATTAAACCAGGCTGCGCGGTGTTTAATCCCTCAAGTAGGTCGCGCATATGCAAGCCTTCAATTGAGCGACATGAGCCTTTTATTTCACCATTTTCACCACCGGCAAATATCACCGTTGGGCGGTGGTACTTTTCTTTTAAGCGCCCGGCTAAAATACCAATTACCCCTTGGTGCCAATCGTCTTGGTACAAACAAATAGCATCGGGCACACTATCTTCTTTAAAGGCGAGCCTATCGAGCACCGCTTGCGCTTCTACTTGCATGCCTTGCTCTATTTCACGTCTGGCAAAGTTTAAACTATCAAGCTCGCCAGCTATGCGCCTTGCTTGATTTATGTCGTTGCTAAGTAAACACGCTATGCCTAGACTCATGTCGTCTAAGCGCCCTGCTGCATTTAAGCGTGGAGCAAGCGAAAAACCAAAGTCACTGGCGCTCAAGCGCGCGGCATTGCGATTAGCCACTTCAATCAGTGCGGTAATACCTGGGCGAGTTTTACCACTGCGAATACGTGCCAAGCCTTGGTGCACTAAGGTGCGGTTATTCGCATCAAGGGCTACCACATCGGCCACCGTACCTAACGCTACAATATCAAGCAAATCAGCAATATTTGGCATAGGATGCTGCTCAAAATAACCTTGTTCACGCAATGCGCTTCTCAGGGCAATGAGTAAATAAAATGCCACACCAACACCGGCTATCGACTTAGAGGGAAAATCACAATCGTGGCGGTTAGGGTTAACAATAGCATCGGCGTTAGGCAGTTGTTCACCCTGCAAGTGGTGATCTGTTACCAGCACTTTAATGCCTGCGGCTTTAACAATATCAATGCCTGCGATACACGATATGCCGTTATCGACGGTGATCACTAAATCGGGCTGCATCGTCACTATTTGCTCAGCCAATGCTGGGCTTAAGCCGTATCCTAAACTAAAGCGGTCTGGTACTAAGTAATCTAAGTGGGTAAAGCCAAACATGGCCAGCCCTTGCATTAAGGTGGCGGTGCTGGTTGCGCCATCGGCGTCAAAGTCGCCCACAATAAGTATTTTGCTTTGTGCGTGTAGGGCTTCAATTAACAGTTGGCTGGCTTTGTCTATATCTTTAAAAAGTTTGAAGTCGTGGAGTGTAGCTGCGCTATTGTTTAGCTCATCGGCATGGGACACATTTCGCGTGGCATAAATTTGCTTAATAACAGGGTGAAGATGGCTCGGCAGATGAGAGTCGTCAACGGGTTCTCGCGCAATGATCATTTTTTTCATGCTAGTTTTTAACTTATGATGTTCATGATATAAGACAAAAAAAGGCCATTAAGGCCTTTTTAAACACATACTCGTGGTATTGCTTAGCCCGCTTTGTTAGCCTCAAGCGCTGCGCTTAATGCCGCAGCAGGCTGATAACCTGGGATCATCGTGCCATCTTCTAAAATAATAGCCGGTGTACCGCTAATACCAAAACTCTGGCCTAACTGATAATGCTCAGCAACAGGTGCGCTACAGCCTTTAACAATTTGGGTATCTGCACCCGATTTAGCTTCAGTTAATGCTTCTTGCTGATCTTTCGCACACCATACATTCATTAAATCAGCGTAACCAGATCCTTGCAGACCGCCGCGTGGAAATGCTAAATACTTAACGGTAATACCCGCATCAAGTAAGTCATCTAGTTCACGGTGTAATTTACGACAGTAACCACAGCTAATATCGGTAAATACAGTAATGCTGTGCTTCTCTTCAGGTGCTTTGTAAACAATCATTGAGTCTTCGTATTCTTTTAACCCTGATTGGCGCACACCATTAAGTGCTTGCTCGGTTAGGTTACTACGGTTGTTTAGATCGATTAGCGTACCTTGCATTAAAAATTGACCGTCAGGACTTGCATACAGCACACCTTTATTGGTGATCAATTCTTTTAAGCCTGCAACTGGGCTTGGATTAATTTGTTTAACGGTCACCCCTAGCGCGGCAAATTTTGTCACGATAGGATCTGTAGCATCCGGAGTGACTGCAACGCTATTAGCAAAAGCGCTCAAACTAGTGCACAACATGGCACCTGCTAACATTAATTTTTTCATAACGGGTTCTCTATCCTAAAAATACTTATCTTATCGTGTCTATATGACCGGCTTAGTGACAAAAAAATTCGCTTAAGCACGAGGATGATGCTCAGCATGCACCGATTTTAATCGCTCATTCGCTACATGCGTATAAATTTGGGTAGTTGATAGGTCGCTGTGGCCAAGCATCATCTGCACCACACGCAAGTCAGCCCCATGATTTAATAAATGCGTTGCAAATGCATGTCGCAAGGTATGGGGTGATAGCGGCGACTCAACGGATGCCAAAATAGCATAGTGTTTAATCCGATGCCAAAAAGTTTGTCGTGTCATACCCACTCCTCGCTTTGAGGGAAACACAAAATCGGTAGCATGTTTTATCATTTGCGCGCGCCCGAGCTTTAAAAATTGCTCGAGCCAATACATGGCCTCTTCACCTAAAGGCACTAATCGCTCTTTGTTACCTTTACCTTTTACAAACACCACAGCTTGGCGCAAATTTATTTGCTCCATTCTAAGCCCCACCAGCTCGGTTACCCGCAGGCCTGTTGCATACAGTAACTCCAGCATGGCTTTATCGCGCAGCCCCATTGGCTCTTCAATGTTGGGCGCACTTAATAGCGCTTCTACTTCGGCCTCAGATAGCGTTTTTGGTAACGACTGCCCTGCCTTTGGCTGAGCAATATTGACCATAGGTGAGTCGCTAATTATTTTTTCACGTACAAAGTACTGATAAAAACGTTTTAATGCACTAATACTTCGCGCAGTGCTGCGTGGTTTTAGCCCTAAATCAACGCGGTGTGCTAGGTAACTTTCAACATCTAAGCTGGTTACCGTCATTAAGTTTTCGCCTTTTAAAAACTGGCAAAACTTATCTAAGTCACTGCGATAAGCGCTCAGTGTGTTTTCACTTACGCCTTGCTCTAAATAGAGGCTATCTAAAAAGGTTTCTAAAAAGTCGCTATTGCTGCTTAGCTCAGTATTTTGTTCAGGTAAATCGTCAGATAGCGTTGTCACGTTGTGATCTCATGTTGGTAATACCACGGGAGAAGGTATCAATTAAAAATACCTTACGGTAAACTTGAGCCTATCATAACAGGCAATTACACAGTGATAAATACGATGCAGATTGGTTTATTTTTTGGTTCTACTACCTGCTATACCGAAATGGCGGCAGAAAAAATACGCGACATTATTGGCGCCGATATCGTCAGTTTACACAATATTAAAGACGAGCCGCTTAAAAACGCTGAGCAATATGACTTTATCATTTTTGGTATTTCTACGTGGGACTTTGGCGAAATTCAAGAAGATTGGGAATCAAAGTGGGACGACATAAAAGATGTCGACCTAAATGGTAAAACCATTGCCTTATTTGGCATGGGCGATCAGCAAGGGTATGGCCAGTGGTTTCAAGACGCATTAGGCATGCTTCACGACGAAATAAATGCCCAAGCCATTACTCAATTAGGCTTTTGGCCGAACGACAGTAATTACGAATTTGAAGCATCAAAAGCCCTTACCGAAGACGGTAAACAGTTTGTAGGTTTAGCATTAGACGAAGATAGTCAGTACGAGCTAAGCGACGAGCGTATTGCCACGTGGGTAGAACAAGTGATGACAGAGTACGCTAAAACCCTATAACTCACTATTGCAAAGAGCGCTGCCATGCAGCGCTTTTTAATTCTTAACTATTCTACTTTTAACCAGTATTGGTTACGGTAAAAAAAGCCCACATAACCGCGCACTTCTAGTTTTTCGCCATTTTGCTGCGGTGTTAAACGCACGCTGTAGGTTTTACCGTTATTTGGGTCGAGTATTTCACCGTCTTCCCAACTACCGTCACCCGCATAGGTCACATCTTCAATAATGGTCATCCCCAACATAGGCTGATTCTTTTTATCACCATCACACTCGGTGCAAAGTGCATCTTGCTTGGCTTTATTGAGTATTTTTTCAATTTTTCCAGTCAGCACGCCATCTTGCTCAGTAATGCGCACGTACGACTTAGCCTCGTTAGTCTCTTCGTTAATAGTTTTCCAAAGCCCAACCGGTGTGGGGTTAGCAAAAACCTCAGAGGTGTTAAATAAGCTGCCCGCTAAAAGGGCTAGTAATAGTATTTTTTTTGATTTTTTAGTTAATAAATTCATCAAATTACTTTAAATATGAGTCAATAATGGTGCCATACTAACAACCCTTTATAAAACACTCTACGTAAAAATGCTTTAGGCATACAGCGTGGTATTACATATTTAAATAAAACGCCTTGCACAGTGCAATGTAGTCTTGACTGTAAGCATTACTTAACTCCCTTATGCATAGAGTGCTTTTACTTACTTCACAATCATCAAAACTAAAAGTCATCAAACTGCGTCTAAAGGGCTTATTTGGCATAGCTTGTACTTGGCAAAGGCGATTTAAATACAGCCCTTGCTGCTGTGCTAATGTTATAAATAACTGCGCCTCAGTAGTGGGTAAAATAAGATTAAAACGCGAATGTTGATGACTTAGTTGCCTAAACGCACCAAGCAGTTCTGCAAAGCTTAAACCATCGGTATGGCGAGCGGTATTTCGCGCTGCATTATCACCTTTTAAACTTTGATTAAAATAAGGCGGATTAGCTATAACACAATCAAATAAACCTGCAGCCTCAAACTGCTGAATAGGCTGATGGTAAATACTAATATCCGGCCAAGGACTTTGCTGGCAATTTTGTAAAGCCTGCTGGTAGGCGGCTTCATCAACTTCAACCGCACTCACCTTTAAATGTGGCGCTCGTTGCTTACACATTAGAGCCAGTAACCCTGTGCCTGTTCCTATATCAAGTAACGTATTTGCGTGGCTTAAATCAGCCCATGCGCCCAGTAAAATACCATCGGTAGAGACCTTCATGGCGCACTGGTCGTGCTCAACCTTAAATTGTTTAAATGCAAAACCAGACATTTTTTCACCTTTTCATTCACCAAGCAGGTTTAAGTGCGTATAATTAACGGCAATTGTCCCCTATTTTTGACACTCTATGCAATTTTCTGAATTTGATCTTGATGATAAGCTACTCAATGCTATTAATAAAATGGGCTATGAAACCCCCACTAGCATTCAACAACAAGCCATTCCTGAGGCGTTGCAAGGACGCGATATTTTAGCGTCGGCACCAACAGGTACAGGTAAAACGGCGGCATTTTTAATTCCGGCAATTCAATATTTAATGGATTTCCCGCGTCGTGATCCGGGCTTTGCACGGGTATTAATTATGACCCCAACTCGCGAGCTTGCTTATCAAACTCATGAACAATGTGAGTTACTTGCAAAACAAACCCACTTAAAAATTGGGGTGGTTACCGGCGGTATTAATTACGGTACACACAAAGAAATTTTTGAAAATAATAACGACATTTTAATCGCCACACCTGGGCGTTTAATGGAGTATTTGGAAACTGAAAACTTCCACGCAGAAAACGTAGAAATGCTCATTCTTGATGAGGCCGACCGCATGCTCGACATGGGCTTTCGTAAAGAAATGCTGCGTATTTGTGATGAAGCTAAAAATCGTCGTCAGTGCTTTTTATTCTCAGCTACTCTTGAAGGTGACAGCGTAGAATTATTTGCAGAGCGTATTTTAAACGACCCGGCTCTGCTTGAAGCCGAATCATCACGCAAAGAAAAAGCTAAAATACATCAATGGGTTCATTTAGCCGATGATTATCATCATAAACTTGAGCTATTAGTTAACACCTTAAACGGCCCTGATGTTAGTAAAGCGATTGTGTTTGTAAAAACTCGTGAGCGCCTTGAAACCCTTATTGGTGAACTAACCAATAACGGCGTTAAAGCTGCGTGGCTACGTGGTGAAATGCCACAAGATAAACGCATGAAAGCGATGGAAAATTTCCACAGTGGCAAAACCCGCATTTTAGTCGCGACCGATGTCGCCGCGCGTGGTATTGATGTAGCTGATATAAGCCACGTAATTAACTTTGATATGCCTCGCACTGCAGATGTTTACGTACACCGTATTGGCCGTACAGGCCGCGCGGGTAAAAAAGGCATAGCGATTTCACTAATTGAAGCGCACGATATTGGCATCCTTTACAAAGTAGAACGTTACATAGAGCAAAAGCTAAAACGCCGTGTATTTAAAGGATTAGAGCCAAAACATAAAGAAGCTAAGCCACCAGTTAAAAAGCGTAAAGATCCAGTAAAAATGAAAGCGAAGAAAAAAGCCAAAGCTAAAAAGAAAAAATAGCTTTAGCTTTAATACATTTGATTGAGCCGACGTTTGTCGGCTTTTTTGTGGCTTAAAAACAGTGAGTAAGCAATTCAGAGTAATATGTAAAAACTACTTAGCTGAATAACCAATTAATAAAATATCCAATTATTTCAAATAGTTAATCTTGGAATGAAACTTGTAACCCTATCGAATATACGAGTATTAAAACGCCGAGTAATGGCGTTGTTTTTTAGTAACACACTAAGGATATAGTTATGAGTCGCATTAAATTTACTATCGGTTTTATTTCGTTTTGTTGTTTATTTTTATTAGTCTCTGCTTTTAAAGTTAGTGCAGCAACGCATTTAGCAGTAGTAAGTAGTGTGGCCACACAACCTAATTTACAACAATCTATTACTCATGAGTTACGTACTAATCCAAATTTAGAATTAGAAAATTTGAACGTACAGGTCGAAAATGGCGACGTTGAACTTAAAGGCAAAGCTAATAACGGTTTTGAACGTGCTCTTGCACAAAAATTTTTAGAAAATATGGATGGAGTTAAAGTAATTCGCAACAAAATTAGTGTTATTTAATACAACTTTTTCTTAACTAATACACTTAACTTATCCCTCAGCGCTGCTTGCTTCTCCAACACAAGCGGCGCTTTTTATGGCCTTCACAATATAAATTCAATACAGACATAATCCCAATCCAGTTTAAATAGCTTGATTAAAAGCCTTTTTGTTTACGCACCAATCGCGACGCTCATTGCAGCTACTTATACCATTGAATCCTTTATTACTCACAGACACTTACTATATAGGGCTTGCATCAAGCTTGAGCACAAATTCGATTAATTAAGTAATCTATTTTGAGATGAGAAACCTTATCGATATAGTTTTATAATTGAGATGCTTTAAAGGCAGTTAGCGCAAGGCTTTAATTACTTCAGATTATCAATTGGGTCTGTTGTTCTTTCAAGGTTGAATTTGCAGTAGTCTGTTTGGTATTTAGCCAAGGGTTCTGCCCAGGGACATTTACTCTTTGTTGGCTACATGGATGGTGGTAAGGAGCGTGAGCTGGACGCGGAAGCTTTGCTCGGTTTTTACTTATTATTACATGGATGTAAGCCAGTAGAATAACGCAGGAGCAGTTATCGAGCCCACTAGGCAACAAACCTCGCGTCGCGATTAAATAGCTCTTAGTTTGAACTAATTTTAATCCGCAAAGGTCAACAGACCCTTATATTATTTATTATAAAAAGCGCGTTTTACTTTGTAAAAACGCGCTGATAGTCAGTAACTATTTCCCAATGCTTTTACCTTCGGGGTTTTAAATTATTTACTCACCTTGGCTTGCATCAGTATTATTGTCACCCTCTTTATTTGCTGACTGCTGACTTATTTTATCGCTTATCATGGCATCGAGTTTTTCACCGCCCTTAATACCAAAATCCAACGTACGAATAGGAAACGGAATACTAATATCAGCGGCATCGAGTGCTTGCTTTACAGCCACAACTCCTTTGTGACGCACCGTCATAAAATCAGGCTCGCCAGGGTATTTGATCCAAAACCACACCAACAAGTTTATACTGCTATCACCAAAGCCTTCGGCATAAACAGCGGTTTCATTTTTGCGGATCACAAAGTCAAATTGGTTAATTTTGTCGACGATGACCTCACTGGCTTTTTCTATATCGTCAGCGTAAGAAATACCCACCGGCACTTCTATTCGTCTTACCCCTAAGGTGCTGTAATTACGCAGTACATTTCTAAATAGTATTTTATTAGGTACCAGTATCAATTGCCCGTAAAAGCTCTCTATTAGTGTGTTGCGCAAGTTTATTGAATGTACCGAACCAAACACATTATCGGTTTCTATGACATCACCCGCTTTAAACGGTTTACGAATTCCCATGGCAATACCCGCTATCAGGTTTTCGGTCATATCTTGAAAAGCAAAACCAATGGCAAGACCAACAATACCTGCACCAGCAAGCAGAGAAGTGACAGTACTTTTTAAGCCCATAAAATCAAGGGCAATAAATACCCCCACACTCAGTACAATAACTTTAAATATTGAGGCCATTAAATCGGCAATTTGCGTAGAGTCGAGCGAGCGACGTAAAACATTTTTCATTCCTTTGCCTGCCAAACGCGCAATAAATGAAAATAGAATGGCAATGATCACCGCAACAATAAAATTAGGGATATGGCTTATAACTACATCAAACCAACCGCCGAGCTTTTCTTCTATCAACTTTTCGGCTTCTGTAATTGAGGGAATTGAGAGCATTTATTTTATACCTTAGTTAGGGTTAGTAATCTAAGGTTTGCAAAAATAACGCCAGTATAAAAAAGCCATGCAATGCATGGCTTATTAAATACTTTAAAAAGTGTGTTAGTTTTGCTCTTCGCGTAAAAATACCGGTTCAAGTTCTTTGGTGGTTGCCTCTGGGCTAAAGTAATAGCCGGCCACAGTAAACTCTTTGAGTTGGCTTAATTGAGTCACTTGATTTTCAATGATGTAGCGTGCCATCATGCCGCGCGCTTTTTTAGCGTAAAAGCTAATCACTTTATATTGGCCGTTTTTACAGTCTTTAAAGTGTGGTGTAATAATGTGTGCGTTAAGCGTTTTTTTATCTACTGCTTTAAAGTATTCGTTAGAGGCTAGGTTTACTAAGTATTGTGCATCTTGTGCCGCTAATACGTCGTTAAGTTTATTAGCAATAACACTGCCCCAAAACTCATATAAGTTTTTACCCCGGCTATTTTCAAGTTTTGTACCCATTTCTAAGCGATAAGCCTGCATTAAATCAAGCGGCTTTAATACTCCGTATAATCCCGAAAGTATACGTAAATGGTCTTGAGCGTAATCAAGCTGCTTAGTAGTGAGGGTATTAGCATCTAACCCGCCGTATACATCGCCGTTAAAGGCAAGCACGGCCTGTTTAGCATTATCGGTAGTGAATGGTTGTGCCCACTCACTAAAACGCGCTGCGTTGAGGCCTGCGAGTTTATCGCTAATTTTCATTAAACTGCCAATTTGCGCAGGAGTTAGTTCACGGCATACTTTCATGAGCGCTTCGCTGTGCTCAAGTAATTCAGGTTGAGTGAACTTATCTGTTGCGGGTGGCGTGTCGTAATCAAGATTCTTTGCTGGTGAAATAACAGTGATCATAGTTAGCTATTGACTTGTAAATTATTTAATGTCAATTTCAACATTAAATGAAACGAAAAGCACGTTTTGTTTAAAATTATCCTACCTAAAACTCAACCGTTACCGTTTTTTTATTGATAAGGACATAAGACCTATCAAGCATTGTCACACTGTTGCAGTATAGCTATATTAAGGTAGTTTAGATTTTCTTTTAACTTGCTTGGAATGAGGAAAAGCAAATGACTAGCGCTCTACAAAGGCTTAAACAACATTCTTCTATCGTGGCCGACACGGGCGATATAGAAGCCATAAAAAAACATCAACCTGAAGATGCGACTACCAATCCATCGCTACTTTTAAAAGCGAGCGAGATTGAAGCTTACAAACCTTATCTAGATAAAGCATGGCAGTATGCAAAAGAAACAGAGCAGCAGCCTGCAAAACAGCTAGAGCTGGCTTGTGATTATTTTGCAGTATTACTTGGTAAAGAAATTAGTGAAATTGTACCGGGTTATATTTCTACCGAAGTTGATGCACGTTTATCATTTGATACCCAAGCAACAATTAATAAAGCACACACGCTATTGAGCCTTTACGAAAAAGAAGGCGTAAGCAAAGACAAAATTTTAATTAAAATAGCGTCAACGTGGGAAGGTATTAAAGCGGCTGAGCAATTAGAAAAAGAAGGCACTAAGTGTAACCTTACTTTATTATTCAGCGATGCCCAAGCGCGCGCTTGTGCTGATGCAAACGTATTTTTAATCTCTCCATTTGTTGGCCGTATTTTAGATTGGCACGTGGCAAACGGTATGGAAAAACCAACCGACCCGCTACAAGATCCTGGCGTACAATCGGTGCGTAGTATTTTTGAGTTTTACAAACGTCACGATTACAAAACGGTTGTTATGGGCGCAAGCTTTCGTAATACCGGTGAAATTATTGCCCTTACAGGTTGCGATAAGCTAACAATTAGCCCTAATCTTTTAGAAGAGCTAGGTAATTTAGAAGACGCACAAGAATACTTACTAGAAAGCGATATTGCTAAAGAGCCAAAACCAGAGCCACTTAGCGAAGCACAGTTCCGTTGGTTACATAACCAAGATGCCATGGCTACTGAGAAACTAGCTGAAGGTATTCGCTCATTTGCAGATGCGCAAGAGCAACTAGAGGCACGCTTTAAAGCGATGTAACTAACAGCTGTTTAATGAGTTTAAAAACGTCGCTTTTAGCGGCGTTTTTTTATGTCTGCGATTTACTTTAAATACTCGACTTGTCCCCATTTACGTTCTTTTTGTATTGATCTTCATCAAAATACCACCCATCAGTAACAGTTTCGTCACATTTATATTCTATTTTATTAATAGCTGTGGTATAGATACTGCCGAGGTTCAAAAAGTGGTCAATAGGAGATAATCAATGGATAGCCTAAACGAAATAATAGAGATATTAGAAGGTTCTGATACATCGAAAAAAACCTCTCAAAAAAATAAAAAAAGAAAATGGCGTGAAATAGAAGCAATAAAAGATAAGCAACGTTTGCGCAAAGAACTACAAGAGCTCGACTATTTTGCTGATAGTATTGCTATTGATGAATTAGAGTTTTAATCAACAACAGCAACTAAAAAGGCTTTCATTTATGAAAGCCTTTTTTAATACCAATTACCCTATACTTGCCAATTAATGGGCTGCGCTCCTTGCGCTATTAACAGTTCATTGGTTTTTGAAAAGTGCTGACAGCCAAAAAAGCCGCGATGCGCTGAAAGCGGCGAAGGATGAGGCCCTGCCAATACATGATGGCGCTGGCGATCAATACTTTTACCTTTTTTTTGTGCATGTGCGCCCCATAAAATAAACACCACACCTTGGCAGTGTTCATTTATATGAGCAATCACATTATCGGTAAATTGCTCCCAACCTAAGTGTTTATGGGAATGGGCTTGCCCTTGCTCTACGGTTAATACAGTATTGAGTAAAAATACACCTTGCTCTGCCCAGCCTTGTAAATAGCCGTGTTCTGGCGTGGTAAAGCCATTAATATCAGTTACTAACTCTTTATAAATGTTTTTAAGCGAAGGCGGGAGCTTTTTAACCTCAGGCAATACTGAAAAACACAAACCATGCGCTTGCCCTTCTCCATGGTAAGGGTCTTGACCTAATATAACCACTTTAATGTCGCTAAGTGGAGTTGCATCAAATGCGCTAAACACCTGTGATTTTGGCGGATATACAGCAGTGCCTTCGGCTCGTTTATTCGCAATATATTCAAGGGTTTGCTGCATATATGTTTGGCTAAGTTCATGGTTTAAAAAAGATGACCAGTTGCTCATAATTGACTCTTAATAAATTCTCTAGATATATCAACTTTGTCACACATCTGCGCTAATCCATCCAACATTCTGGGGGTAAACCGATGTAATAAATCAGCATTGACGCTAATAAACTGCTCATACTTTACCGCAGGAATTTCAGGCCACTGCTGCCAATTTACCGTAGGCATTACCCTTTTTGATTTTTCATCAGGAATAATAATAACTTGTGGCTTAGTAACTATCACGTTTTCGATGCTAATTTGTGGGTAATCGGTGTCGCTGTTTGCAAATACATTGGTTACTTGGCACGTTTCGATTAACTGATTGATCCATGTATTTTTTGATACAGTCATCATAGGCTCAGGCCACAACTGATAAAACCCAGTAAGCGTGGTTTTATCTTTCTGGGTAACTTTAATTGCGTTGAGTTTGGCTGTAAATGTCTCGGCTACTTGTTTACTTTGCTCAATATGGCCCGTTATTTGACCTAGTTTTAGTATTTCCGAGGCAACCCCTTCAATAGAACTTGGATCACTTAAATATAATTCAATTCCTAAACGCTTTATTTGTGCTAAATCTTCAGCCTGATTACCACTTTTCCACGCAATCACCATGTCAGGTTTTAGCATGAGTAACTTTTCAATAGAAATGCCATTGTAGCCACCAATACGCTCAATTTTAGTCGCCTCTTGCGGGTAATCTGCGTAATCCAGCGTGCCCACTATTAAATCACCAGCACCAATAGCATATAAATTTTCAACTATGTGTGGTGCTAAAGCCACTATACGAAGCGGCTTGTCAGCTAGGGCTTGAGGTACATTAACAGCAAACAATAACAGCCCAAAAACAATACGCTTTAACATTAGTAATCAAAGCCTTTCAATGCTTTTACGCCCGACTCAAACGCATGTTTTACATTACGTACTTCACTTACCGTATCGGCAAGCTCTATTAAGGTCCGATGCGCAGCACGACCAGTAATAATTACCGATTGCATAGGCGGTCTATTATTTACAGCAACAACCACTTCTTCAAGGTCGATATAACCATAGGTCACCATATAGGTGAGTTCATCGAGTAATACCACATCGATACTGCTGTCGCTTAGCATCCGCTTTGACTCTTGCCATGTTGCTTGCGCTGCCGCGGTATCGGCCTCTTTATTTTGCGTATCCCACGTAAACCCGGTGTTCATAACAGCAAATTCAACCCCAGCACCTTGCAGTAAATTACGCTCACCACACTCCCATGTGCCTTTAATAAACTGACATACCGCAGCTTTTTTACCGTGACCAACACAGCGTGCAACCACACCAAAACCAGAGGTTGATTTACCTTTGCCATTACCAGTAATAACCTGAAAAATGCCTTTTTCTTGCTGTGCCGCTGCTACTCGAGCATCAACTTGTTCTTTTACTTTTTGCTGGCGCTGTTGGTGCTTGTCGTTTGTTGATTCAGTCATTGTTATGTCCTTGGTAAATTTTAATAATTTGTTCAATATTTAAATGTGTTTGGCACATTTCAGCGAGGCGTTCTAGCTGGCGCTCGCGATGCTCATTGATGCTGATACCACTAATTTCACTGTCTGGTTTTAGCCACTTTAATAGCAGCTCTGTAGCAGCTGCGTTGTCAAATAAGCCATGTAAATAAGTACCAGCAATAGCATTATCATCACTAATAAAACCATCAGTTTCAAAGCCATTTGGGTGTTTATTAAAGCGAATAAGTGGTTTGTTGAGCGCTTGACCTTTACTGATCCCAGCATGTATTTCGTAACCCTGACAAGCAACCTGCTGCTGGTTTAAATTGAGTATTGCATTTACTTGGCTTAGCACTTTTTGCTCACCTAAAATGGTATTAAAATCACTAAGCGCTAACCCAGCTATTTGCCCTAATGATGATTCCACCGCATTAGGGTCACAAATCGTATTACCTAGCATTTGCATACCGCCGCAAATACCCAATACTTTGCCACCATAGCGTAAATGGCGTTTTATTTGCTGATCCCAGCCTTCATTTTTTAAAAATACCAAATCGCTAAGTACATTTTTACTGCCAGGCACAATAATTAAATCAACATCAGGAATTGTTTGAGTATGGCGCACATAGGTTATATTTATATTTGGGTGTAATCGCAGTGCATCAAAATCGGTATGATTACTAATATGAGGCACTAGCAGCACCGCAATATTAATGCTGGCCTCGGTCACATTATTATCTATGGCAACGGCATCTTCGGCATCAAGTGCTAAATCGTGTAGGTAGGGTAACACCCCTAACACAGGTTTACCGGTGTACTCTTCAAGCCAATCTAACCCGCCTTGTAATAGGCTAATGTCACCACGAAAACGGTTAATCACAAAGCCTTTTACCCGTGCTTGCTCTGATTCGCTTAATAGCGCCAAAGTCCCTACTAGGTGAGCAAACACACCCCCTTTATCAATATCAGCAATAATAATAACCGGGCAATCGACCTTTTCGGCGTAGCCCATATTGGCGATATCGTTTGCGCGTAAGTTAATTTCAGCTGGGCTACCAGCCCCTTCAACCAACAATAAGTCAAAGCGTTTAGCTAAACGGTTATGCGAGGTTAATACCGCTTCCATAGCCACTTTTTTGTAGTCATGGTAAGAGTCGGCTTCCATATTACTAATAGCCCTACCATGAATAATAACTTGCGCGCCGGTATCACTATTGGGTTTGAGTAATATCGGGTTAAAGTCTATTTCAGGTGCAACTTTTGCCGCAACGGCTTGTAATGCTTGTGCTCTACCAATTTCACCGCCATCATGAGTTACGGCACTATTAAGCGCCATATTTTGCGGTTTAAACGGCGCAACATTAACACCTTGATTAGCAAACACTCTGCAAAGTGCTGCAACCAGGGTACTTTTACCCGCATCTGAGGTAGTGCCTTGTACCATTAGTGTTTTCATTATTGAACCACCAGCTGGCGCTTACGAAAATACAATATACTTAAAAAGAATAGACTGCCGATAGCCGCCGTGATCACCCCGATTGGCAACTCTTGATTACTTAATAGTGAGCGAGCAAGCACATCGACCCACACCATAAATATTCCCCCGACTAATCCGGTCATTAATAATCCAACGCGGCTACCTTGAGAGATAAAAAAGCGCACTATGTGTGGCACCATCAAGCCAACAAAACCAATACCACCACAGTTGGCAACTAACACGGCCGTGATCAACGAGCTTAAAATAAGCATTAAAATTCTAAAACGATGTACTCTTACGCCAAGCGTTGTCGCACTTTCATCGCCTAACAACATGGCATTAAGCTGGCGCCTAAAACCCAACATGATTATTGTACAAACTATAATGACTAAGACAGGTAACAGCAGCGACTGCCACTGTGCTTTAGCAAAACTACCTAAAGTCCAAAATAAAATAGCCGCGACCGCTTGTGGATCGCTCCAATAAAGTAGCAAACTAGTAAAAGCACTAAATAAAAATGATAGGGCTACCCCCGCCAATAACATCGATTCAACTTGGGCATTACGCTGGCTGCCAGCAATTAAAATTAATAATCCCATCGCCACTAAACTACCGGTTAATGCCGCCCCAGATAGCGCAATGCCTGCGCCTATTCCCACAAAAGACATTAGTATAACCACACCTAATGAAGCGCCGGACGAAATACCAAATAAATAAGGATCTGCTAAGGGGTTACGGGTGACTGTTTGTAGTATTAAACCTGCAATCGCTAAGCCACTCCCAGCTAAAAAAGCCAGCAAAGTACGTGGCATTCTTAATTCAATAATAATACGGCTGGTAAATGAAGCCTCGTTTGAAAAGGTTAAGCTTTGATATACATCTGCTAGCGACGTAGGTACCGCACCAAAACTCAGTGCAATAAATAAACTTAATAGTGCGCATAGTAGCGCAACGATTAATGCAACGGTATGGTTAGAAAAAACCGTCATATTATTGGTATCCATAATAATAAGTAATATGAGGAATAGCCTCACCCGAAGCTGCTGATTGAGGGTGAGTGCTCACTTGTGCACAAACGCCAAACACCTCATCCAGCATCTGCTCAGTGACCACTTTATTTGGCTTACCTGCATCAACAACTTTTCCATTTTTAATAACCACTAACTCATCACACATAGCAGCAGCTAAATTTAAGTCATGAAATGACGCAAATACCGTAATACCTAAAGATTTAGCCAGCTCCATCAGTTGAATTTGATATTTCACATCAAGGTGACTAGTTGGTTCATCCATAATAAGAAGTTGCGGTTGCTGCACAATAGCGCGGGCAATAAAGGCTCGTTGCTTTTCACCGCCAGATAGCGAATCAAATAATTGAGTACTATGAGATTCAAGCCCCACATGACTAATAGCCTGAGCTATTTTTTGTTTATCTGCTTGGGTGGTCGAGCTAAATAGCGTTTTATACGGGGTAAGCCCTAGAGCTACAACATCGAATAACGAGAGATTAAATTGCGACGGTGTTTCTTGTAGCACTACCGCAACTTGCTTGGCATAGTCTTCGCTTTTTAGCTGCCAAATATCGGTGTTATTAAATTTAACCTCTCCCGCTGACGGCTGATTAAATCGATACAAGCAACGCAGTAAACTCGATTTTCCCGCACCATTAGGACCAATTAAGCCAACAAACTTGCCACGCTCAATACTCAAATTAATATGCTCAAGGATTAAGGTGTTACCCACTCGCCAAGAGACATTATTAACGGTTAGAAGTGCAGTTTTTTTAGCGGTTTGAGTGTGCAAAAAATTATCCTAGGCAGGGAAAACCCACACTCAGTACCACAAGTACCAAAAAGAAAATGAGTTAACCCGCTCGTTATATGAAGTTTTAAGGCACTTGTATCTGACTTACAGTAAAACTGATTACAGTTACGGGTATAGTTGAGGAGTTTCACCTCATTCCAAATGCTTGGCTATTATGCGCAGATAAGTAAATAATTTAAAGCAAAAAAAACCGCACTCAACTGAGTGCGGTTAAAAGGGAGTGTTTTAACTAAGGTTTAGTTAAAACTTATATTCCATACCTAAACCTAGGTAATCTTGGTCAACATTGCTGTCCATATCAAAGCTTGAGTAAAAACCAAATACTTTAAGGTTTTTGTTTAGTTTATGGTCAACACCTACCGATATCGCGCTTTTATCATCGCTGTCATCAAAATCCATTGTTTGGTATTGCACTTTGAAAGTGTTGCTACCCATAAGGTAAGCTGCATTCACTAAGTAACCGTCAGCCTCAGCGCTGCCATCTACTTTTTCTTGTGTTTGGTACATTGCGCCAAGTCTAAAATCTTCAATTTTACCTTGAACTGTTGCACGCACTACATCGTAACCATTGACTTCGCTATCAGCAGCAATGGCAGCATATACTGCGCTCTTTTTAAGGCCTGCATCACCGTAAGTTAACGCCACTGAGTAGCCATTTTTGGCATCTACGTCGTCTTCTGCAATAAATGACGCTAATACTTTAAAACCTTCATATGAGTTTGAAGCATAAGATACTGAGTTACCTAAACGATTTTCACCTTTAAAGGTATTTTTTATATCACCTTCTTCAAGATCGTTGAAAAGATCTAGCTTCCCCTGCGCTTGCTTAAGCGCGGTATCATTTCGGCCTATCACAACCTGACCAAATCCGCCTTTAAAGCCCACATATTGATTACGCGCTGAAATATTGTCGTCATCACCTTTAGAATCGGCATCAGACACATCGACCTGAAATTCAAACTTATAAACCGCTTCTAAACCGTCTGAAATTTTTTCAGACCCTTTAAGTCCGAAACGAGATGCATTACTTTTAATTTCAGTAAACGATCCTTCACCATCGTCAGATGATTGAACGGTTACATTTGCTTTACCGTAAATATCTACCTCTGCAAGTGTATTAAAAGATAAACCACTAAGTAGGGCTAAGCATAAGCTCGATTTTGCAAATTTCATGTTATTTCCTCGATAATCACAAAAGACTAATTTTTAAAACAGCAGCAGTGTGTCACCACTAAATGACAAAAATATTACAAAGGACACATTTTTGTCTTTTTAAATTAATAAAACTGCATTAAATCTGAAATCAAAATAACATGTAAAATAAACTGCCTACCGACTACTTACTTTGTTTCAATAAACTCGGTGTCATTTGCGTTAACAAATTAACCAAGGTTTCTATCAGCTCTTTCTGTTCGTTATCTCTATGATAGGCAACAAATACATCTCTTGAGGTATTTTCTACCCCTTTTACATGAAAAAGTTCGCCTTTTTCTAAATGATCTTTAACTAATACCTGTGGAATAAACGCACTGCCGCCACATTGCAGTATTAAATCAAGCGCAATACGCCCTGTACTGGTTCTAAAATAAGGCGGTGTTTTACCGGTAAACTGACGCGCATGCCAAAGAGAAAACGTGGTTCCCCAATCAACATACACATATTGATTATCAAAAAAGTTATCACTGGTTGCCGTATCGTAACCACTCACCGGAATAATAGGCAGTTCACAAATACGTTCAACCACAAGTTCATCAACTTTAGGGGGATCAAACAAAATAGCTAAATCAAGCGTACGCTCCAACAATAAGCGAGTGCTTTCTTGTTGCGCTTTCACTTCTGCCACCAGCGATACACCAGGCATCGCCGATACAATATTTGTAATACCAAACTGTAAAAATGCATCCCAAATATTAGGCGTACCAGCTAAGCTAATTTGCTTATGCATATTATCTGCAAGTGCAACATCCACTTTGGCTCTTTGCATCCCAGTAATAATCATTTGCGCATGCGGTAACAAACGCTCACCTGGGGCCGTGAGTTGAATATTATTACGCTGACGAATAAATAAATTTACGCCTAAGCCCTGCTCTAGTTGGCGAATTCTAAAACTCACCGCAGACTGCGTTATGTATAGGTTTTCTGCCGCTTTACCAAAATGGCGAGTACGCACCACTTCAACAAATGTTTTTAATAAATCTATGTCCAATTTTTTATCCTCACGATAAAAATTTTTTGTTTAAAAAAATAGCGATTATGTCCCATACTCCAGCTAATAATTGGTATGAGGGTACAGCTATGAGCAATGATATTTCACTACTTCGTCAAGCATTCGTAAGTCAACGTCAATTTTATGATGACCAAAATTTTCCACGCGGATTTAGCCGCAGCGGACACTTTACCCTGTTAGAGGCAAGTATTTTAGAGCAGCATGGTGTTGTTTTAAAAAGCCTGTATAACAAAACAGTTGAGCCACAAAACGAACATCAGCAACAATTTGTAAATGCGGTTAGTGGCGCAATAGAGCCAAGTAACCCAATTGAACGAGCATGGGTTAAATATTTAAAGTTAACAACCTGCAAAACAAAATTCCATACATTATTTGGACGCTCAAAAATTTCAGGGCCAACACCAATAAGCCAAGATTATTATTCTGAGGCAGACAATCTATAAGTCACTACAATAGTTGCTTTTTGGCGTTTTAGCAGTTACAACTTGTATAAGCAAACACTTTTGCAAAATTTAAACAAGGCTGTTACGTGACGCACAGAATACTTATTGTTGAAGACACTCCGACTATTGCGCGAGTGCAAAAGCATATCGCGCAAAAAGTCGGCTACAATGTTGATATTGCTCAATCCTTGGCTGAGACTAAAGAGCTTATAAGTAAGCACCATTACTTTTGCGCAGTGGTTGACTTCATATTACCTGATGCCCCACAAGGTGAAGCGGTTCCCTGCACCGTTGCAGCAGATATTCCTACCATAGTGATGACAGGCAATATCGATAAGTATACCCGTGATACCGTTGAAAAATACCCCATTATTGATTACATCATCAAAGGCAATAAACAAGCTTACGAGTATTTAGAAAAGCAGCTTTACCGCCTACCCCGTAATAAGCAGGTAAAAGTACTGGTTGTTGATGACTCTGCGTCTGCACGCCAATATATTTGTAATTTATTAACACGTCATAAATACCAAATATTACAAGCAGCCGATGGCCTAGAGGCGCTTAAAGAGCTTGAAAACACCCCCGATATTTCTGTGATTATTACCGACAAAGAAATGCCTAATATGGACGGCATTGAGCTGTGTAATGAAATTAGACGCATTTATAGTAATGAAGAAAAAGCCATTATTGGTATTTCAGGTATCACTTCGTCTAACTTATCCACTTTATTTCTTAAAAACGGTGCGGATGACTACTTGTATAAACCATTTAATAGTGAAGAATTTTATTGTCGGTTGAGTCAAAACGTAGATATGTTAGAGCTCATAGCCACCATAAAACGACAAGCTAATACAGATTACTTAACTAAACTCCCTAATCGTCGTTACTTTTTTGAAGAAGCAGCAAAGTCATTAAAGCAGTTACAAAAGGCAGAAACAACAGCCATGTTAGCTATGCTTGATATTGATCATTTTAAAGCGATTAACGATACCTATGGCCATGATGCCGGCGATGAAGTGCTTAAAGGGCTGGCGGTATGCTTTAATAAATATTTTGAAAACCAATTGGTTGCCCGTTTAGGCGGAGAAGAATTTGCGGTATTTTTTACTGAACTGACCAAACAAGAAGCGCTAAAACGACTAGAAAGTTTTCGATTATTTATTGAGCTTAATAGCCATGAGTTTAGCCAAGCACAAATCAAGTTTACGCTGTCGATAGGCTTCAGCTACAGTGAAACCTATCAAATTGACGAGTTATTAAAACAAGCCGACTTAAAGCTCTACAAAGCCAAAGAGTCGGGTCGTAATAAAGTGGTTTAGTTTAACTAAACCACACCTGAGGCGACAATGGCTGCTTTTCTGCGTTTACGCGACTGATAGTATGAATCCCAACTAAAAATAGCCAGTGCACTCCAAATACAGGCAAAGGTAATTACACGCTCAGCATCAAACACCTCATCGTAAAACACCACTGCTAAAATAAACATTAAGCTAGGCCCTATGTACTGAAAAAAACCAAGCGTAGTGTATTGCAATCGCTTAGCTGCGCCGGTAAAACACAGCAATGGCAGTGTAGTCACTATACCTGCACTTACTAATAGCGCATTAGTTAGCCAATCATTCGCTGGTAAATTAGACGTTTCAGTCGGCGCCATTAACCACCAATAGGTCAGTGCCACCGGTAATAATATTAATGCCTCAATTAAAATCCCAGGCAGGGCATCAACCTGTAGTTTTTTACGTAATAGGCCATATAACGCAAAAGAAGTCGCTAACGAAAATGCCACAACCGGAAATGAACCAAAACTAATTAACTGTAATAAAACACCTGTAAAAGCCAAGGCAACAGCAGCTCCTTGCAACTTACGTAACCGCTCGTTTAAAAACACCATACCAAGTAATACATTTAACAAAGGATTGATATAGTAGCCTAAGCTGGCATCTAGCATGTGGTTGTTATTAATAGCCCATATAAACAACCCCCAGTTAAACCCCAATAAGGTCGAGGTAACAACTAGCATCAGAATTAATTTAGGTTGGATTAAAATGCGTTTAATTTTATCCCAGTAGTTGAGCACACTCACCACCAAAATAAGAAACATCACTGACCAAATAACACGATGCATTAAAATTTCAAATGCTGATACATGTTGGATCATCTTAAAATAAATGGGTGCTAGGCCCCACATAAAAAAGGCGAGGCAGGCAAAAATGGCGCCCTTTCGCTGCTCGGTATCAATCGACATAGTAACCACTTGATGATTTAAAAGGCCGTAAGTTTAACCCCCTCTCACTCTTTAGCCAACTAAATACGTGCCCGTTCCAAACGCTATTTGTACCGACTGCTCGTTATGTAACTCCATTCGGCACACGCACACTTTATTTCCTGAACGAATAAGTGTGGCGCTGGCAATAAATACCTCCCCTTTACCTGGGCGTAAATAATCAGTACGTAAATCTATGGTGCCCAGTGTTGCTAACTTTTTATGCACACTGGGTAAGTCGGCATCATCTAGTTTTCCTATTACACTTGCTGCAGCAAGCATTCCGCCTACATTGTCGAGCACCGCAGAAATCACTCCACCGTGAAGAATCTTTTGCGCCGGATTACCAATTAATACGTCTTGCCAAGGAAATGATATTTTAGCTTGTTCAGTACTAAGTGACTCTACTGCTATTTTTAAAAACTGGTTAAAGGGCATGTTATTAACAAACAGCGCACCTACTTGATCGATCAACATTTCTTTATTCATTATTATTCTCTATGTTTTCAGTGGTACGATGAGTAAAGCACAGCTTGAGGCTATTGTAACCCCCTGCAGATTTTAGTTTATCACTACAGATGTGTGTACCAAGTAATGAAAGCTAAAGACATCCTGATAAAAAACCACTAAAATAGCGCCGATGAATACACTAACTCCTTCTCCTAATACGCTCGTGCGTAAACCCGAAACTGTACTCAAACAAGTGTTTGGTTACAGCGAATTTCGCGACGGTCAAAGTGCAGTAATTGATGCCGCCATTAATGGCCAAGATTCATTAGTATTACTACCCACCGGTGGTGGTAAATCGGTGTGTTACCAAATACCCGCGTTGGTATTAGAGGGAGTCACCATTGTTATTTCGCCGCTGATCTCTTTAATGCAAGATCAAGTTGCCCAATTACAAGCATTGGGCGTAAAAGCCGCTTATATCAATAACAGTTTAGCCCGTGAAGAACGACAATTAGTATATCAACAGCTACATCAAGGGCTGATAAAGCTACTTTATGTCGCTCCCGAAAAAGTGTTACAGCACGATTTTTTAGAACGACTTTCTCATTTAAATGTGAGCTTGTTTGCTATTGATGAAGCTCATTGTGTTTCTCATTGGGGTCACGATTTTAGACCACATTACTTTAGATTAAATGAGCTTAAGCAGCGCTTTGCACACGTGCCTATGATGGCACTGACGGCCACCGCCGATAAAGCAACTCGCTTTGATATTGTTGAACAACTAAAACTACAGCAGCCTTATATTCATACTGGCAGCTTTGATCGCCCTAACATTCGTTACACCATAGAAGAAAAATTTAAACCTATGGTGCAGTTGCTGCGTTACTTAAAAGAACAAAAAAACCAAAGTGGCATTATTTATTGTACCAGCCGTAAGCGCGTTGATGATATCGCTGAAAAACTCGCCGATGCAGGCCTTAATGCTGCCGCTTACCATGCGGGAATGAGTAACGAACAGCGCCAATTTGTGCAAACCGGATTTGCCCGTGACGACATTCAAATTGTGGTTGCCACCGTTGCCTTTGGTATGGGAATTAACAAGCCTAACGTTCGCTTTGTTCTGCATTACGACATTCCAAAAAGTATTGAAGCTTATTATCAAGAAACAGGCCGCGCTGGACGAGATGGGCTGGCTGCAGAGGCCATCATGTATTTTGACCCTGCCGATATAGGTCGGGTTAGACGCTTTTTTGAAGATATTGACGATGAACAACGCCGCCGCGTAGAAGAGCAGCGCTTTAATGCCATGGCCAGCTTTGCCGAAGCACAAACGTGTCGTCGTCAAATATTATTGAACTACTTTAGTGAGTACCAACGCGAGCCCTGTGGGAATTGTGACATTTGCTTAAATCCACCTAAAAGTTTTGATGGCACATTAGTCGCACAGCAAGCGCTTTCATGTGTGTATCGCGCGCAACAACGATTTGGGTTGGGTTACATTGTAGAGTTATTACGCGGCGCGAATACTAGCCGCATTCGTGATAACAATCATCATGAACTTAGTACCTATGGCATAGGTAAAGATAAAAGCAGTGAATTTTGGCTTAGTATTTTACGCCAACTTATTCATCAAGGGCTATTAAGCCAAGATATAACCCAAGGCGCTTCATTGCGTTTAACGGAAGCTGCACGCGCTATTTTAAAAGGTGAATATGCGCTGCAATTGGCCGAGCCTCGCTTACAAGCTAAACACGTTTATCAGGATAAGTTAGCGCAGTTTAATTACGATAAAAAACTATTCGCTCGCCTGCGTGCATTGCGTAAAGAGTTAGCCGATGCCGATGATGTGCCGCCTTATGTAGTATTTAACGATAAAACGCTAGCCGAAATGGCGCAGCTTATGCCTACCAACGACAGTGAATTTTTAAAAGTGTCGGGGGTTGGTTTTACTAAATTAAACAAGTATGGCGGTGAGTTTTTAACCGCAATTCGACATTACCTAGCAACGCAATAAGCCCCTTATGACCGAACTTGAATACGATCACACACATCAATGTATTATTATTAAACCGACAGAGCTGCCGCACGATGAAGACTTTGAATTGTGGGGAACGTTATTTTTGCACAGCGATGAAATTAGCATTAATGAGTATGCCGCTGGGGCAGATCGTCATCAACTGCGTTTTAACTATGCTAACCACACATTTAATTTAAATTTTGAGCATTACAGCCAAAGTGTGTGGATTAATGGTGAAGGGCAAGATGCCGACAACCTATTGGCAGCGTTAACATTTTATTTAACTTAAATGCATAGCTAATACCTTATAATCGCTATAAAAATAAAACTAAATCTGTCTTTTACTTACATATCAATAACAATGATGTAAGCTAAAAGTAAGTGTTTTATTTTGCAAAATAGCGCTAAAGAGGGTCAATGTTAAATAGAAAATGGATTGCACGTAGTTGTTTTAGCCTTTCTATTTCGAGTATGTTTATGCTCAGCGTTTGCGCGCAAGAAGCGCCACTAGCCCAAAGCTGCCCTAGTGACGACTCATCACAAACTCATGAAAGTAATTTGCGTCGACAAATCGAGTCTCAACCTCCACCGCTTACGATAAATAGTAACACTAAAATTGCCTCAATTAATCTTAAACAACTTAATGTTTTTAATACCGAACTCGAAGCTGAAAACAACGCACTGTTTCGCTTTGCTAATCGTGCACATATACAAACTGAGCCTGAGGTTATTAAAAGCATTTTATTGTTTAAAGCGGGTGATACTTTTAATCAAAAAACCTTGGCTGAATCTGAGCGGCTACTGCGTAAACAAAACTATTTATATGATGCACAAATTATTGCTGACGAAAATTGTGATGGAAATATTGATGTAACAGTAATTACTCGAGACTTATGGACTTTACTGCCCGAACTTAGTTTTAGCCGTAGTGGTGGTGAAAATAAATCAAGTATTGGTTTTCGCGAATCTAACTTATTTGGTTGGGGCAAACGGTTATCGTTTGCACGTAAAACAGACAGTGACCGAAATGGTTATTTATTTGTTTACGATGATCCTAATATCTTATCAACTCGCTACCGAGGGCGTTTAGAGTATGCCGACAACAGCGACGGCAAAAGTCATTTAGTTGAACTAACCTACCCGTTTTATGCCATCGATACACCCTATAGTTATGGCGCCCTGAGTTACTCAACCCAACGAGAAGAAACCTTATACATCAGAGGTGAAAAGTTTAGTGAGTTTGAACAAAAAACCGACCTAAACCAGGTGTTTTTTGGCCATTCTAAAGCCCTTAGTCATAACTGGACCCAGCGCTTGAGCCTTGGTTATATTGATGAGCAACACACTTTCAAAGCGATTGATTCTACCACTACAGCAGTGGCTGAAAACAGAAGCTTAAGTTACCCCTACATCAGCGGTCATTGGTTTGAAGATAACTTTATAAAAGTACGTAACTTTGACAGTATTTATCGTACTGAGGATTTAAATTTAGGTTGGAATATCAAAGCCACCCTGGGCTACTCCGATGAATCAATGAGTAACGACGATAGCCGCGCTGTGTACTCGTTTAATTTTAACAAAGCCCATTTTAGCACTAACCATACCCTTTGGCGTTTTCATGCAGATATTCAAGGTTATTGGAATAAAGAACAAAAACAACTTGAAAACTTAATCACCACCAGCCAAATTCAATATTATTTAAATACCAGTATTGATCAATCTTGGTATGTAAAAGCAAGGCTGCAATACGCAAAAAACCTCACTAATGATAAACAGCTCACCCTAGGGGGCGAAACTGGACTTCGTGGCTATCCTATGGAATTTCAACATGGGGATCGGAGTTTTTTAGTCACTTTAGAAAAGCGCTATTACTGGGAATATGACTTACTACAGCTGTTTAAAGTGGGAGGGGCGGCCTTTTTAGATATTGGTCGAGCTTGGTATAACAACGACTCGAACACTCAGTATCAAGTTGAGAACACCCCAGTGCTAAAAAATGTGGGCTTAGGTTTGCGCCTTGCGCCAAGTCGCGCCAATGCGGGTACCATGATCCACCTTGATATAGCCGCGCCACTAAATAAATATGATGATGTTGACTCGGTACAATGGCTGCTCAGCGTCAAAAATTCTTTTTAAAATCACTACTGCGCACCTACGTTAAACATTACACTTTGCGCCTATCATTATTGTGAGAATACATTTTGGAATTAATCACCCTTTTAGAGCTTTTGGGCACACAATATAAACTTATCGTGACCGTGATTGCCCTTTTAAGCTTTCCGCTACTATTAAAAGTAACTAAAAAATTACTCGAAAAAGCTATCAGAGGTAAAATCGATTTACACCGAAAGTACCGTGCAGAGCTACTACTAAAAATAATACTCGCCTTTGTGATGCTGTGTTTAGTATTAGTTTTTTGGGGAATAGAACTGCGTGGTTTACTGGTATTAGGCTCTTCTTTATTTGCCATGCTAGGCGTTGCACTCTTTGCGGCATGGTCATTGCTGAGTAACTTAACCGCATTTTTACTGATGTTTATTCAAAATGACTGCCGTGTAGGTTATTGGGTAAGAATTGTGGATGGAGCCAACGCCATTGAAGGGCGTATTATTGAAATGGGGCTGATGAATGTCTTACTCGAACACGTTGATGGCCACAGAGTGATTTACCCTAATAACTTATTTGTTACCCGCCCGGTGTTAGTGCTTAATACGGAGCCTAAACCAACAAAAGCGCCTAAAATTAAACGCATTATTGGCCCTAAACCGCGTAGCTAAACAACATCTATTAAAAAACCGCGTTAGCTTAAAACTAAGGCGGTTTTTATATCTACAGATAAAGTCATACCAATTCACTTAATTGAGCAAATTGGTATTAATTATTTAGTTCAGCCGTTTTCAGCTCATCATCTAAATCATTTATCTCATCAATAAACGTTTCTAACTGCTGCTCTACCAAGCTATTTGCATGTGCAAAATAAGCAATATGGAATACGGCATCGCCTTCATTTACCAGTGGCATAGTTTGCTGGCCAATAATAATACCGCTTCGAGGAGCAAGGAGTTCAAGTTCTGAATCGCCAAGCGGACTGCTAATATAAGCAAGCACTTGGCCTTTCATTACTCGCTCACCTAACGATACTTGCGCTCTCACTATGCCGTCTACTTCAGCACGCACCCAACTAGTTGAACTTGCAATCACAGGATCAGGCAGTTTTTTAGGGCGTTTACCGCGTATCATTTTTAAATGTCGCATAACATAATCAACCCCTTGCACGCCTGCAGCAATCGCAATAGGGTCAAAGCGCAGTGCTTCACCCGCCTCATAAGTAATAACAGGTATACCTAAATTAGCGGCTTCACTACGCAGCGAGCCATTACGTAATGACGCATCTATAACCGCAGGCGTACCAAAGGCCTTAGCCATTTGCGCTGTTGCTTCATCGGCTAAATTAGCACGAATTTGCGGTAAGTTAGTACGGTGAATCGCCCCCGTATGCAAATCAATAATATGCGTACAATGCACAGCTACTTGGTTAAAAAACATATACGCCATGCGACCTGCTAATGAACCACGCTCAGACCCCGGAAAACTCCGGTTCATATCACGGCGATCGGGCAGATAACGCGATTTATGAATAAAACCAAATACATTCACAATCGGGACCGCAATTAATGTACCACGCAGCTGATTAGGGTCGATTTTAGCCAGTAACTGGCGCACAACCTCAACCCCATTTAGTTCGTCGCCGTGTATAGCCGCACACACCATCAATATAGGGCCTTCCATTACACCGTTAACCACTTCAATAGGAATATTAAGCGGTGAATGGGTGTAAAGCTTTGCAGCTTCTAGCGCGAGTGTTTTACGTTCACCTACACCAATACTTTCACCTAATAGGGTGAAAGGCCGGTTAATTTTAACCTTTGCCACGAGTTGCCGTTCCTTTACTTGCAGCATTTTTCTCGATGAAATCAATCACCATGCCCGCAATGTCTTTACCTGTTGCCACTTCAATCCCTTCAAGACCTGGCGATGAATTTACTTCCATAACCAAAGGACCACGAGATGAGCGAAGTAAGTCAACGCCAGCAACGTTTAAGCCCATTGCTTTTGCCGCTGCAACCGCTGTTTTACGCTCTTCTGGCGTAATACGCACCAGTGTAGCGCTACCACCACGGTGAAGGTTTGAGCGGAACTCACCTTCTTGTGCTTGGCGTTTCATTGCAGCAATCACTTTATCTCCGAGTACAAAACAACGAATATCCGCACCACCCGCTTCTTTAATATATTCTTGTACCATGATATTGGCTTTTAAACCCATAAACGCTTCAATAACACTTTCAGCCGCTTTACGTGTTTCAGCAAGTACCACACCAATACCTTGAGTACCCTCAAGTAGCTTAATTACGACCGGTGCGCCACCTACCATTTCGAGTAAGTCTTTTACGTCATCTGGCTTGCTAGCAAAGCCTGTTACTGGCATGCCTACGCCTTTGCGTGATAATAATTGTAGAGAACGTAATTTATCGCGCGAACGAGAAATAGCCACAGATTCATTAACCGGATAAACACCCATCATTTCAAACTGGCGTAATACAGAACAGCCATAAAAAGTAACTGATGCGCCAATACGCGGAACAATGGCATCAAAATCTTTTAGGTTTTCACCACGATAATGAATTTCAGGTTGCTCTGAGTTTATATTCATATAACAACGTAGCGCGTTAATCACTTTTACTTCATGACCACGTTGCTCAGCCGCTTCAATTAAACGACGCGTTGAATATAAATTTTTGTTGCGAGATAAAATACCAATTTTCATAGTTAAAACCTTAACTAAATTATGTTGAGCAAGCACATATAAGTATGTTTGCTACTCAACGAATTCTTATAATAAATGTGATAAAGCCGGATCAACGACTATACGATTTTCCATAGCTGTGCGTCCTAATAACATTCTAAACTTCATTGACGCACGACTTGTTAATGTAATTTCTATTGGCCAACTAAATTCGCCGGCATGTAATGTAGTTTCAATAAAGTAACGCAATTCTTTTTGGCCACTAGAGCTGGTAACGTACTTCATCTTTTTAACTTTGGCATTGCAGGTAATTTGCGTTTGCTCGTCTTCTTGCAATGGTTGGGCTGTAAATTTAACCCATTTTTCGCCATCGACTTCGTATTCTTCAATATTAATTGCATGAATACAGGAAGTACGCGCACCAGTGTCTATTTTTGCTTTAATTTGCTCGATGCCTAGCTCGGGTAAACTTAACCACTCACGCCAACCAACTGTTATTTTTGTCGTCATAAATGTGCCCTTAGTAAAAAAAGTGTTTTATACGCTACAGCCAACAAAACACCAACAAAATAAATTCATCTACTCGATAAGCCGATTTGATTGACCTTTTAAGTTAACTCGTTTAACAATGCACCCCTAACGTATGTACTTAACCATAGGCTAAAAAACAATTTTTTGTTGATTAACTCTACAAAGTAAAGCTAAGTTAAATACACTACAGTCAACTGTATTAAAAATATACTATCTATGAGAAATTATTATGATCAATGGCTTACTTCATGCGCTTATTCTTGATGAACAAGGCGGGGCTCGCCCAATAGAAAACAGTAAACAGTTACACCAATGGCAACCTACTGATGGAAAACTGTGGGTGCATATGGATTACAGTCAAAAAGAAGCCGTAGATTGGTTAAAAAACTGCGGTCAATTAAACGACTACGAACTTGAATCACTCACAGCAGATGAAACACGTCCTCGCATTACTCCTACAATGAATGGCCATATGCTGTTTTTACGTGGAATCAATTTAAATCCAGCGCAAAGCCCTGAAGACATGGTATCTATTCGGTTATTTATAAATAACGATGTGGTGATCACCACGCGTAAGCGCCGATTATTATCAGTGCAAGATATTCTAGCCTCGTTGAATAATAATGAGGGGCCATGCAGTATTTCTGAATTGGTGTGTACATTAGCGCACAAGCTCACTTCACGTATGCAAACAGTAATTGATGAGCTAGATGAAAGCTTAGATGATTTTGAAGAGGAAATTGATGAGCCCAGTAAAAAGTTTGATAACCAAGGCTTGTCGCAACTTCGCCGTCAAACCATCGCGCTAAAACGTTACTTAAAACCACAAAAAGAAGCACTCAGTAGCATGGTTAATAATCATTACCCATGGCTTTTTGACGATGATAAAGCCAAGCTAAATGAAACCACCAATTTACTTATTCGCTATTTAGAAGAGCTCGATAGTTCAATTGAGCGCGCACTTGTTATCCAACAAACCATTACAAATCAGGTCTCTGAGCAATTAAATCAGCGTATGTATGTGATGTCGGTGGTGGCTGCTTTATTTTTACCGCTGGGCTTTCTAACGGGATTATTGGGGGTCAATGTCGGCGGTATACCTGGAACAGAAAGCCCTTATGCATTCACTGCATTTGTGGTGTTTTTAATTGTTTTGACTGGTGGGATTGGTATTTACTTTAAAAATAAAAAGTGGCTGTAATTACAATACAGCTCCAACAAGGCACAAAAAAGGCGAACATCATTGTTCGCCTTTTGCATTGGTAACCATTACTCTTGAAAGTAAGTGCCCCAACCATCGTATTCAACATCGCATTCAACAGCAAGTTGCGCGAGTTTATCAACGTCTTCCATTATCACGTCAACATCCAATTCGGCTTCAACAACAATGTCAAAACTCCAAATTTTTTCACCGTCTTCAAGCTCAAGTTCTGCTGGCTCTTCTACATCGTAACCTAGTTTAAACGCAGCCAATGCCGCTTGTTCTAACTTAGTAAAGTCTTCACATACAAAGTGGTGTTCTACTTCATAAAGAATTTCTGGATCGGACCCATCTTCAAGTAGTGAAGTTACGATGTCTTCACTTATTTCACGCCAGTTTTCCATTATTTCTCTCTCACTTGAGCATCTAATTCTGTTATTTTAGCAGCCATAATACTGTGCACACTTTTAGCATGTTCACGGGCACTGATACTGTTATCAAGTGCTATGGGGGCTAACATTTCAATGTAAATTGTACCATTATCCCAGCGATTTAGTTTAATGGTTTTATCGGTTGTGTTCATACATACTGGCACAACAGGCACCTCTGCACTCATTGCGGTATGAAATGCACCGGTTTTAAAGGGGAGTAAACCACGACCATAACTACGCGTCCCCTCAGGGAACATCCACACCGATAAGCCTTTTTGTTTTATTTTAGCCGCTGCTTTTGAGATTGTGCCAGCAGCTTTTGAACGATTTGCTCTGTCGATTAAAATATTACCCGATAACCAATAAAGCTGACCAAAAAATGGGATCCATTTAAGACTTTTTTTGCCAACGCTCACACAATTTTTTGGTACCATAGCTGGAATAGTAAATAAATCGTAGCTATTTTGATGATTCGCTACATACACAGCAGGCCCCACCTTAAGCGCATCAGGATGATATTTTAGTTCTAATTTAACCCCAAGCATTTTAGTCATTGAGCCAAACCAACTTGCAATAACATGCACATTATTAGGATGAAATGGTCTAAATATTGATAACAACAAACCAAAAAAACAACTTAATAATATAAACAACAGCATTATTAAAATACGTATAACAGCTAGCAAGTGCGCCTCTCCAATATAACCACAATCATGTATTGTTTTATTATAACGTTATTTTGTTACGCAGACGAGAAAATAGCGCACAAGCGTGCGCTGAAATAAAACAGTCATAAAAAAACGGCTTACCTGAGTAAGCCGTTTTCTAATTTGATCTCAAGATTAACTTGACTCTGCGTCTGAGCTTGGCTCATCAACTTGTTGCGGTGTTAACTCTACCACAGCTTCATCAACGCGCTGTAAACCACGAGGTAACTTGTTCCCTCTGCGGCCTCGCTCGCCATGGTAATGCTCAAGGTCGCTTGGTTTAAGGGTCAGCTTACGCTTACCTGCATGCAGCGTTACACTGCTGCCTTGCGGCACAACAGCTAATACTTTTACAAACTCTTCGCGCGCTTGTACTTTAGCGCCCGGAATAGAAATAATTTTATTACCCTTACCTTTACCTAACTTAGGTAGGTCACGCAGTGGGAATAACAACATCCGCCCTTCGTTAGAAATCGCCATACAGTAGTCAGTAGCCACGTCGTTAACGCGAATTGGCGAAAGTAACACACCCCCTTTTGGCACACTCACTAACGCTTTACCGTTTTTGTTTTTGCTGACTAAATCTTTAAAGTCAGTAATAAAGCCATAACCGGCATCAGAAGCCATTAGCAATACTTGAGCGTCTTCACCCATAACTACGTGCTCAAAGCTTGCGCCTGAGGTTAAGTTAAAGCGCCCTGTCATTGGCTCGCCTTGGCTTCTTGCAGAAGGAAGGCTGTGGGCATCAGTGGCAAATGCACGTCCAGCTGAATCTAAAAATACCGCAGGCTGATTACTTTTACCTCTCGCTGATGCTCTATAACCATCACCAGCTCGGTAATTTAATCCTTCTACATCTAAGTCATGACCCTTACCAACCCGTGCCCAACCTTTATCAGATAAAACAACAGTCACAGACTCTGAAGGGATTAAATCTTTTTCGCTCAGAGCTTTGGCTTCCACACGCTCAATAACAGGTGAGCGACGATCGTCGCCATACATTTCTGCGGCTTCTTGAATTTCTTTTTTAAGCAACGTCGACATGCGACGGTCTGAGCCTAATGTTTGCTCTAATTTGTCACGCTCTTTTGCCAATTCGTCTTGCTCACCACGAATTTTAAACTCTTCAAGTTTTGCCAAATGGCGAAGTTTTAATTCTAAAATGGCTTCTGCTTGAATATCGGTTAAATCAAAGCGCTCCATCAATATTGGTTTGGGCTTATCTTCAGAGCGGATAATTTCTATAACTTCATCAATATTTAAAAAGGCAGCCAGTAAGCCGTCTAAAATATGTAATCGAGCCAGTACTTTATCAAGTCGATATTGCAAGCGACGACGTACCGTTTCGCGTCTAAAGGTTAACCATTCAGTTAAAATACTACGTAAATCTTTAACCTGTGGACGGCCATCTAAGCCCAGCATGTTTAAGTTTACGCGGTAATTTTTTTCAAGATCGGTGGTGGCAAATAAGTGCGCCATTAATGGCTCAGCTTTAATTCGGTTTGAACGCGGCACAATCACAATACGGGTTGGATTTTCGTGATCAGACTCATCACGTAAGTCAGCCACCATTGGTAACTTTTTAGCGTTCATTTGCGCTGCAATTTGCTCAAGTACTTTTGCACCCGAACATTGGTGCGGCAAAGCGGTAATGACGATATCGCCCTGCTCTTCACAATACACTGCACGCATTTTAATTGAGCCACGGCCGGTTTTATAAATTTTGTGAATATCAGCTTTAGGCGTAATTATTTCAGCATCGGTTGGGTAATCTGGCGCATGCACTAAATCCAGTAACTCTTCGAGCTCTGTTTTTGGCTTATCAAGTAATAAACAACAGGCACTGGCCACTTCACGCACATTATGCGGTGGTATATCGGTTGCCATACCCACAGCAATACCAGTTACCCCATTAAGTAATATATGCGGTAAGCGCGATGGCAATACTAATGGTTCATCCATGGTGCCGTCGAAGTTTGGCGTCCAATCAACAGTCCCTTGGCCTAACTCTTTAAGTAATACTTCAGAGAATTTAGATAAACGCGCTTCGGTATAACGCATTGCCGCAAACGACTTCGGATCATCTGCTGCACCCCAGTTACCTTGACCATCCACCAAGGGGTAGCGATAAGAAAACGGCTGCGCCATCAGTACCATGGCTTCATAACAGGCACTATCACCATGAGGATGGTATTTACCTAATACGTCACCCACGGTACGGGCTGATTTTTTGTATTTTGCATTTGCCGATAATCCCAACTCACTCATCGCATAAATAATACGACGTTGCACTGGTTTTAGGCCGTCACCAACGTGCGGTAAGGCACGATCCATGATCACGTACATTGAATAATTTAAATAGGCGTCTTCGGTAAAACGCCCCATTGTTTGTTGTTCAATTCCTTGCATTAGCAAGGTATCTGTATCACTCATTAAAGCTTACCTAGTTTTTCTTATAGCTTACGCGGTAAATTACGTTTGCGTAATCATCGCTTACCAATAGACTGCCATCATTTAATTGTGCAAATGCAACAGGGCGTCCAAATGTCGTTTCGTCTTGCATAAAGCCGGTGATCAGTGGCGTATACTTTGTTACCTTGGCATTTTCTATAGTTGCCACTGCCACTTTATAACCGACCTTTTTAGAGCGGTTCCATGAACCGTGCTCAGCTACAAATAACTGTTGTTTATAGCTATCAGGGAACTGCTTGCCGGTATAAAAATGAATACCTAATGGCGCAACATGCGCACCTAATGCCAATGCAGGTTGAGTGTAGTCAGCAATGTTTTTGCCTTCACCAAACTCCGGATCAACAATAACGCCGCCATGCACGTATGGAAAACCAAAATGTTCTTCTTCTTTAGTGATGCGGTTTAGCTCATCGGGTGGAATATCATCCCCCATCATGTCACGGCCATTATCGCTAAACCATAGCATTTGCGTGCTAGGGTGAAAGTCAAAGCCTACAGTATTGCGCACACCTTTGGCTAAAGTGGTTATTTCTTTGGTGTCGGTGTTTAACGAAAAAATACGACCAAACCGAGGATCTTCTTCGCAAATATTACAGGGAACACCCACCGGAATAATCAGCTCTCCGTTTGGCGCAAAGCGTAAAAACTTCCAGCCATGGTGGCGCTCTGACGGTAAATCGCTATAAAACACTTCATACTCAGGGTTTTTGAGGTGCTTATCGATATTTTTAAAACGAATAATACGGTGCACTTCACCGACATATAAGTCACCGTCTTTAATCGCTAAACCCGAGGGCATATTCAGTCCCTCTGCAATCACTATTTTTTTATCTGCAACGCCGTCGCTGTTATGATCAATCAATGCATACACATTACCCGCATTACGCGACCCTGCATACACTATACCTCGGCTTGATACTGCAATTTGCCGAGCATTTTCAACATCATCAGCAAATAAGCTTATTTCAAACCCTGGGGCAGCCGTCAGCTTGTCGAGAATATTTTTCGCCATCACTGGCGATGACATAAAGCAGAGTAACAACAGTGTGCTAAATAGTATTTTCATTTGCCTCTCCTGTAGCCCAAAGGCTTATCAAACTTGTGCTTTGTTACCGTGATCTTCAAGCCATTGGCGGCGATCTGATGAACGCTTTTTAGCAAGTAACATATCCATCATTTCCATTGTTTGTTCTTCTTCATCAAGTGTTAGCTGCACTAAACGACGAGTATTAGGGTCCATGGTTGTTTCACGCAATTGTAGCGGGTTCATTTCACCCAAGCCTTTAAAGCGTTGCACGTTTACCTTACCGCGTTTTTTCTCTGCTTCTATACGCGCTAAAATGCCCGTTTTTTCATCTTCATCAAGCGCGTAATAAACATCTTTACCAATATCAATTCTAAACAGCGGTGGCATAGCAACATACACATGCCCAGTTTTTACCAATTGTGGGAAGTGGCGCACAAATAAGGCACACAATAAAGTGGCAATGTGCAGTCCATCCGAGTCAGCATCCGCTAATATACATATTTTATTGTAACGCAGCCCTGATAAATCACTTGAATCGGGGTCAATACCCAATGCCACTGAAATATCATGCACTTCTTGAGAGGCCAAAATTTGCCCTGATTCTACTTCCCAAGTATTTAAAATTTTACCTCTTAGTGGCATGATTGCTTGGAACTCACGATCTCGCGCTTGTTTAGCTGAGCCACCCGCTGAATCACCCTCTACTAAAAACAATTCTGTGCGGTCATTATCAGCAGCACTACAATCGGTCAGTTTGCCTGGTAATGCAGGGCCTGAAGTAACACGTTTACGAACTACTTTTTTAGCCGCGCGTAAGCGACGCTGTGCATTTGAAATACATAATTCAGAAAGTAACTCTGCGGTGTCAGTGTGCTCATTTAGCCATAAGCTAAAGGCATCTTTTACGACACCCGATACAAACGCAGCACATGAACGTGATGAGAGTTTTTCTTTGGTTTGCCCTGCAAATTGTGGGTCTTGCATTTTTACCGACAATACATAACTACAACGTTCCCAAATATCATCTGGGGTGAGCTTTACACCACGTGGTAATAAGTTTCTAAATTCACAAAATTCACGCATCGCCTCTAAAAGCCCTTGGCGCAGGCCATTTACGTGGGTGCCACCTTGTGCGGTAGGAATTAAGTTTACATAACTTTCGGCTGTTGACTCACCGCCTTCAGGCATCCATACAACGGCCCAATCAGCGCCTTCAATAGAACTTGAAAACTCACCTACAAATGGGTCTTTAGGCAGTATCTCATAGCCTTTAACTGCTTCTACTAAGTAATCTTTTAAGCCGGTTTCATAAAACCACTCTTGGGTTTCTTTCGTTTGTTTATTTACAAACTTAATACGCAAACCTGGGCATAGTACCGCTTTGGCTTTTAATAAATGGTTAAGCTTAGTCAGTGAAAAGTTAGCAGAATCAAAATAGCTGGTATCTGGCCAAAAGCGCACGTTAGTACCGGTATTGCGTTTACCCACTGAGCCAATAACATTTAAATCTTCAACTTTATCGCCATGCTCAAAAGCCATTCTAAATTGCTGTGCGTCACGGCGAACCGTTACTTCCACGCGGGTAGATAGCGCATTAACGACCGAGATACCTACCCCATGCAAACCACCAGAGAACTGGTAATTTTTATTTGAAAATTTACCACCTGCGTGTAATTTGGTGAATATTAGTTCAACCCCAGGAATACCTTCTTCAGGGTGAATATCTATCGGCATCCCCCGACCATCATCGCTCACTTCAAGTGAGTTATCTTCATGCAAAATGACATCAATACGCGTCGCATGCCCGGCCATTGCTTCATCAACACTGTTATCAATAACCTCTTGGCCTAAATGATTGGGGCGCGATGTGTCTGTATACATGCCTGGGCGGCGTTTTACCGGCTCTAATCCATTAAGTACTTCAATAGCTTCGGCGTTATAATTTTGTTGAGTCATAGTTTTTATCTTTATATACGCTAATATCTGATTTTAAGAAAATCGACAATGCTTGAAAAAGCTCGCTCAAAGCCATTAAAGCTATGATCGCCGCCAAATTCAATTAACTGTTTACATTGTGAGTAATACTTTATTGCGTGCTGAAAATTTAACACTTCATCCCCTGTTTGCTGTAATAAATACAACAGCTCAGGGTGTTTTAACTCTGTCACCGTTAATGCTTTTAACGCATCTATATGACGAGATTGTAATTGGTAATTATAATCTTGATACGGATTATAATTAGGCCCAAGTATAGGCTCTAATAATGTATATGGGGCAACGGCAGGATTAATTACCACCGCAGGAATTTGATAACGCTGCGATAAATACGTAGCAAAAAAGCCACCTAACGAGCTGCCCAATAATACGGTATTCGGTGTTAATAGTTGTTCAAGCGCTATAATCGCCTCTATAGGTTCATGGTTTAAGCGTGGCACACAATAATCAACATCATAGTGTGCCATAAGCTCACCAAAACGCACAGCTTTATATGATTTTTCAGAGCTATTAAAACCATGAATATAGATTACTCGTTTAACCATACCACGTCCGTGCGTATATGCACCTTTTGTTGCTCAGCATTTAAGTGCAGCATACGATAAGCCGCCCCTTTATCTTCTTGCTGCCAAGTAGCACTGTGCTTTGTAAACTGCACGGAACTGGCCGGTGTCGCGTAAATATCAAGCTCTCTAAATTGCTGTTGGTAGTCATTGTGAACATGCCCATGAAACAGCGCATCAACGCAGCTATTATTAACTAATAAATTTAATAGCTGCGGCCCATTTTCTAGTATGTGTTTATCTAGGTAGCCATTAATAGGCAATGGGTTATGATGGCAAAATACAATATGACGATTATCTGAATCGACTAAACACGCCATAATTTCCTCTAAATGCGAGGGCGTCACCCACCCAGCAGGGGTATTTCCTTTAGAATTAAGTAATAAAAGCTCAAACCCTTGCGCCACAATATGTTTAGCGCGTTGTATTTGCCCGCCACTAATTAAATTGAGCTGATCAATTTCATCATGATTGCCGGGAACCCAAAATACGGGGCAATCAAGGTCACTATTATGAATCAGTTCAGCAAATAATAAATAGGAATTAAAGCTGTGATCTTGGGTTAAATCGCCACCAAATATCAAGGCATCAGGCTGCTGTTTTGCTATATCTGTAAGTGCCCTAGTAAAATGTTCTGCGGTGTTAACCCCAAAATACTCGCCCTGCTTATCACTAAAAAGGTGACAATCCGTTATATGGGCTATACGAAGCTGGGCTTGCTCAAAATAATACGTATCATCAAACCAAGCCATTATTTACATCCCAATTAAGTGTTGATTGACCTCGCTCTACACAGGCAACCAACCAATCATATAAAAAAGCATTCAACTGATACTTTTCATCTTTTTGATGCATCTTAGGATTAGGGTAGCCATAGGAAGGTTTGATTCGTTGGTGGTAATCATGATGGACAATTTCGGCTACTTTAGCATCATTATATAAGCGCACTGTTAAATACAAAGGCGAAATACCACGTACCATTCCTGATAACTGTTTAATAGATACATCAAGGGTGTACTTGGCATTGTCATCTATGTTGATGGCAAATTCACTGTGGCCCAGTTTGATTTCTCTAACACTGCCAATCGCTCGTTCACGAGGTAGTAATTTTAAAAGGCGTACGTAATTATGCTCACAAAGTGTTAAATACTTTGGAAGGCTTTGAATGTATCGATTAGTGGTTAAAAGTGCTGTCAAAATACCGCCATTACTATTAAAAAATTAAAAACTATGCCCACTTCTTACGTATTCTGTCGCGATTTAGTGCTAACCATTGCAAGCAAATTACCGTAGCCGCATTATCTATTTCACCACTATTAAGTCGCTGTAGTGCTTCGTCTACGTGCATAATATGGGTTTTAATATCTTCACCTTCGGTGTCTAAGCCGTATATACCAGTAGTCATTTGGCTTAAATCGGCGTGAGCTAAATATAAATATAAACGCTCTGTAGTACCGCCGGGGCTTGAAAGGTAAGACAACATAAACTCAAGTTCTGTTAAATTAAGTCCGGCTTCTTCAAACGCTTCTTTTTTAACAACCGACTCGTAATCTTCACTGCCATCGGTCATGCCCGCTATACATTCTAACAGCCAAGGCGTGTGTTTGCTTTTAATTGCGCCAATTCGAATTTGTTCAATTAGCAGCACTTGCTCAGTTACTGGGTCATAAGGTAAAACTGCGACCGCATCTCCGCGTTCAAGAATTTCTCGACGAATTACCTCAGACTCTCCACCCGCAAATAAGGCATGCTTAAATTGATAAAGGTTTATTTTAAAAAAACCATCATACAAATTTTCAATTGGTTTTAATCTCACATCGTCATGGGTAAATTTAATACGACTTTTATTCGCCATCTATTCTTTCCTTTTTGAGGGTGCAAATACATCAACGTCATTTAGGTATATATTCTGTTACACTTGAGAACGCTGTTTTACTAATTTTTTTTTAGTTATTAGTTAAAACAGGTTAACATGCTACTAGTACAAAAATTGTCTAAGGACCGAACATCACATGAAAAAGAACATCCTTGCTGCACTGGTTAGTTTATCATGCGCATTGGGCTCAACCGTAGCCAATGCAGAAGATTTACTTCAAGTTTTTGAAATCGCAACAGCCAACGATCCTACCGTTTTAAAAGCAAAAGCCCAAGCTGATGCACAATCATACCAAAGCGATCGCGCTATGAGCGCACTATTACCGCAAATTGGTTTAAGCATGAGTTATGAAAAAAGTGACTCGACCTCTTTTCAAAGCATAGGCGATTTATCAAACCAAGTTAAAGTCGAAAGTGAAACGGACCAATTCAGACGTGGTATTAGCTTAAGCCAAACGCTATTTGATTTGGGCGCGTGGAATTCACTCGGCATTGCTGACAAACAAGCACTGCAAGCTAGTGGCCAGTACGATTTTGCTAAACAAGATTTAATAGTACGTGTGGCTGAAGGCTATTTTAACGTATTAAGCGCTATTGATAACCTTGAATTTGTACAAGCTGAAAAACGTGCCATTGAGCGCCAACTTGAACAAACTAAACAACGTTACGCTGTAGGTTTAACGGCTATTACCGATGTACATGAAGCACAAGCACAATTTGATAACTCAGTAGCGCAAGAAATCATTGCTAATAATGCGGTAGAAACAGCCCGTGAGCAACTACGTGAGATCACCGGTAAATACCATGCAAAGCTAGATATGTTAAACACCGAAACGTTTTCTACTGTTAAGCCAAGTACGCCTGCAACGGATTTAGTTAAAATAGCGAAAGACAAAAACTTAAATCTGCAAGTATCAAAAATAACGGTTGATATCGCTAAAGAGCAAATTGAACTTGCTAAAGCAGGGCATTATCCAAAACTAACTTTAAATGCTAGTTACGGCGACTCATTAACAGATAGCGAGTTAAATGGCACTAGTTTTGACGACCAGCCTCGTTCAGATTCAACATCTGTTGGACTTAACTTTAGCGTACCACTTTACTCTGGTGGCGCAACGGTTGCTGCAACAGATCAAGCACGTGCATTTTACGTTGCTGCGAGCCAAGATTTTGAAACGGATTATCGCGCAGTAACTCGCTCTGTTATTACTTCTTATAACCAAGTGGTATCTGATATTGCGACCTATAAAGCGCTTGAACAAGCGGTTATTTCAGCACAAAGCGCTTTAAAAGCCACGGAAGCGGGTTTTGAAGTGGGTACACGTACCATTGTTGATGTGCTCGTCAGTACGCAAAATTTATACAATGCAAAGCGTAATCTTGCTGATGTGCGTTATCGCTATGTTGTGTCAACGCTTCGTCTAAAACAAGCAACAGGCACATTAAGCCGCGAAGACTTAGTGGGTATAAACCAAGGGTTAAATACCGTTAACTAAACACACGACTTCATTATAAATAATTACTAAAGCCAGCTTTTTGTTGGCTTTTTGTATTTTTGAGCGCATAGCGTTAAACTAGGGTCTGTTGACCTTTCAAGGTTAAATTTGCAGCAGCCTGTTTGGTATTTAGGCAAGGCAGAGCCTATCTATACCCAAGTTGCCTCAATCTGCGAGTTTCAGTTGGGATTAAAAGCTATTTTGACAAGGCATTGATTGAAAATAATGGTTATTCCCTTGTTAAAATCAATAACGCAGTATAAATAGCTTTTAAACCAACCCGTAGGGCGTTTCACAGAAACTTACTCCCTTCGTTGTTCCTTTTTAAAAGGGACGACCATTATTACAAAGGGAACGCCTTGATATTAAGTCCCTGTGAAGCGCTGAATTCTGCATATTGAGGCAACTTGGGTATAATGTGGTTATTCCCCATAAATAGGCGATAACGCAGCATCAATGCCAAACAGGCGCTGCCCGAAGGGTTCTGCCTAGGGGCAATTAACTCTTTGTTGCTCGGTTTTTACTTAGTCCACTAGGTTACAAACCTCGCGCCGCGATTAAACCGCCCCTAGTTTGAACAAATATTAATCCGCAAAGGTCAACAGACCCTTGCCTTTTATTTTTAGAGAAAAATTTTTGTGGTTAACTCATCCCCTTTTAAAGCCTCTTTTTTAGGTCCTCGTTATTGGCTAACCTGGATTGGTGTTTTGTTTTTATATCTTATTTCATGGTTACCACAAAAACTACAATTAGCCATGGGTAAGCAGCTCGGACGCTTGGTTTATAAGTATATGAAACGCAGAAGGCACATTGCTGAGGTTAATATTAAGCACTGCTTTCCAACAATGAGCGAAGCCGAGCAACAACAGCTAGTACTTAAGAATATGGAAAATACCGGTATTGCTATGGTCGAAACCGGCATGGCTTGGTGGTGGCCACAGTGGCGGGTAGAAAAGGTACTCGGGTCACTAAAAGGGCTTGAGCATTTTGAACGCGTGCAACAATCAGGAAAAGGCGTTTTATTACTCGTTCCTCATGTGCTTCACCTTGAAATGGCTGGCCGTTTAATGGGGACTGGGTGTAAAGGTATAGGTTTTTATCGCCCACACAATAATCCGCTGATGGAATACTTTACCACTAACGGACGCCTGCGCTCGAATGAATATTTAATTGGTAAAAAAGACGTCAAAGGTCTATTAAAAGCATTAAAGAACAAAAAAGTTTGTTATTACTTACCTGATCAAGATTATGGCCGTAACCGTTGTGAATTTGTGCCTTTTTACGCAGTTCCCGACACAGCAACGACCACTGGCACACTGATGTTTGCGGGTAGTAAAAACTGCGAAACAATGAGCCTAATTACTCGTCGTGATGAGAAAGGCCAATATCATTTAGAAATCGTGCCTGAGCTTGAGCACTTTCCAAGCGGTGATGATAAAGCCGATGTAACACGTGTTAATCAGCGCATGGAACAATCAATAAATGCTGCCCCTGAACAATATATGTGGTTGCATCGACGTTTTAAAACACGCCCCGATAAAGACGCCCCGTCTTTTTATTAAAGACGGGTTATTAAAATAACAAAGATGAGTGACAGCCATGTGGTTTTGGATTAGATATATACTTTTAGCTTTATTGTTAATTGGTGCAGCCATTTACTTTTTACTAAATGGTACCTCGTCACTTAATTATCAACAAACCACTAACGCTGCGGCTGAAGGGTTATCGCGGTTTTATGCATCAATTAGAGATAGGATTACTACTGATAAAGACAATGACAAATTTGTAATTGAACTCGAAAAACCCGATCTTAGTCTCGACAGAGCGCTAAACCAACGCTCTTTTGTAGTAGAGCCTATGCCTTTAAATTGGAGTGGAGAAGTAGGGCCTCGTCGATTTCAACGTGACTCAACCTTACGTACTGTACTAACTCAATATGCGAATAACGAAGGGGTTACGTTATTATGGTACTTAAACAAGGATTACGTCGTAAAAGATCACTTTCGCATAGATAGCAGTTTTAACTCCGCTTTATACCGCGTTAGCCGCTCTATAAATGATGATTTTTCAAATGAAGTGTATGCGTTTTTTTGCCCTAAACAACGTGCAGCGGTCATTACCGAGCTACCGTCTGAATTTGTGCGTACAAACTGTTTAAAGCTAAGTAATTAACTAGGGTCTGTTGACCTTTCAAGGTTGAATTTGCAGCAGTCTGTTTGGTATTTAGGCAAGGCAGAGCCTATGAAGTGTGGTTATTCCCCATAAATAGGCGATAACGTGGAATAAATGCCAAACAGGCGCTGCCCGAAGGGTTCTGCCTAGGGGCAATTAACTCTTTGTTGCCTACATGGATGTAGGTAAGGGGCGTGAGCAGGACGCGGAAGCTTTGCTCGGTTCTTACTTAGCCCACTAGGTTACAAACCTCGCGCCGCGATTAAATTGCCCCTAGTTTGAACAAATATCAATCCGCAAAGTTCAACAGACCCTTGGCTTTATAGGCGCTCAATAATAATCGAGCGCCTACGTATTTATTCAATTTAATTCAATTTAATTCAATTTAATTCAATTTAATTCAAAAATAGCCTGCCATATCGACGTTACATTTTTAATATCTTCACTAAACTCTTCACGTTTTACGCAGCGACCTTGCTGATCTAGGCTCAACACATGATAGCGTGAACGATAATCTATATAGGCTTTAATAAGTTGCTGTTTTTGTGTGTCTGTAATGCAGCCAATTTTAGCCGCGTCCGTTAAAATTCTGACATTGTCAGAATTATCGCATAAATGGGTAAACTCATGAGCGTGCTTTAATACTAAGTATTGAGTCATAAACTCAATATCGGTCATCGCCCCCACGTCTTGTTTTAAATCAAACTGCTGCTCGTTGCCTTTGGCTAAATGACCACGCATTTTTTCGCGCATTTTAATTACGTCGGTTTTTAACAGCTCAACATCACGTTTTTGACACAATATCTCGGCGCGAATTTGTGCAAAGCGCGTCACTAGTTCAGTTTGGCCTAAAATTAACCTCGCCCTTACTAAAGCTTGATGTTCCCACGTCCAAGCTTGGGTTTGTTGATAATGATTAAAACTCTCTAAGTTAATCGCTAATAACCCTGATGCGCCCTCTGGACGAAGGCGAGTGTCTAATTCATATAAAATACCTGAGGCAGTACGAGTATTAAATAAATGCATTAACCGCTGCGCTAACTTTAAATAAAACTGCCTTGAGTCAATTGCCTTGTCGCCGCTGGTATAGCTGGTACCGTCATGGTTATGGACAAAAACTAAATCGAGATCAGAGTCATAGCCCACCTCAAAACCACCGGTTTTTCCATACGCAATAACGGCAAAGCCTTTATGCTCATCGTCAGTATTAGGTGGCATGCCAAAACGTTTAACACAATGATACCAAGCAATATTAACAGCCTGATCAACTATTGCTTCTGCAAGTGCAGTTAAGTGATCGCTTACTTTCATCACATCAATAACACCAGTAGCATCTGCGGCGGCAATCCGTAACTGATGAGTTTGTTTAAACTGACGTAATGCTTCCATTTGTTGTTCAAGATCGTCATGTTCAATACGTAAAAAATACTGTCTTATTTCATCTTTGTACGCTGTTAATGGGGTCGGTTTATATAGTACTGCAGGGTCAATAAGTTCATCGAGCAAAATGGGGTACAATGAAATATGCTCACCAATCCACTTGCTATGGCAGCAGAGTAAAACTAACTGTTTTAACGTTCCAGGATTTTCATACAACAGCTCTAAATATGCGGTGCGCGAAATAATTTTATTTAATATTTGGCATACCGTTGTAAATGCACTGGCACTGGCATTAAAGTCGTTTAATTGTTTGAGCAATGCAGGCATTAATTTATCAAGAATATCGCGTCCACGATTACCCACTTTGGCTTTAGATAGCCGTTGTTTAAAGTCATTTAATGGTGTTTGCCACTCATCTCTGGGATCATTTAAAAAGCTAACATCGCCATGATCCCAAGTGCTTATAAACGCGCCTTCACAGGTATCAAGTGGTTCGGTTTCTTCACCAATTACCTGAATAAACTCATTATGAATTTGCGCCATTACCTGCTCTATTTTCTCAATCGCTGAGCCAAAATCACCTTGGTTCAATAACACATTCAACCGTTGCTGATTTAGCTCATCATCAGGCAGAGTTTGTGTTTGCTGATCATCAAAAATTTGCAAGTATTGCTCTACCCTACGTAAATAAAGGTAGTTATTTTTAAGCCCGCTGGCCTCATATTCATCAATCACTTGGCTAACTGTTAGCTGCTCTAATGCAGTTAATAAAGATTGTGTTTGTAAGTTAGCTTCTCTGCCGCCTCTGACCATTTGCAATGCTTGGACAATAAATTCAACCTCGCGAATGCCGCCACCGCCTAGTTTAATATTATTAGTTAAGCGCTTACGACGCACTTCTTGGGCAATCATGAGTTTCATTTTTCTAAGCGATTCAATCACTGAAAAATCAATATAACGGCGATATACAAAAGGCCTCAGCAAGGTATTAAACTCCTGCCAATAAATGTTAGGCGTGCCAATTAAGCGCCCTTTTAACATCGCGTAGCGCTCCCAATCACGTCCTTGCTCTTGGTAGTAATCTTCAATGGCATTAAAGCTCATCACCAACGGGCCACTTTCACCAAATGGTCGCAAACGCATATCTACGCGAAAAACTTGGCCATCGACCGTACATTGGTTCAGGGCTGTAATTAACTTTTGGGCCACTTTGGTATAAAAAACAGATGCTTCAAGCGAGCGACGTCCCCCTTGGGTTTTAACGTTGCGGGGGTATGCAAAAATAAGGTCTATATCAGATGAGTAATTGAGTTCTTGCCCGCCTAACTTCCCCATGCCCAGTACCATTAAGGGCAAAGCGCTTTTATCTTCATCTAATGGCTCACCATTAGTTTTAGCAACATTGTTGTAGGCCCATTGGTTGGCACTATCTATAAGTTTATTAGCTAGTTCACTAATGTATTTAATACTATCCGCGATTGAGTTTTCACAACATAAGTCTAAAAATGCGACTTTTAGCCAGTATTTTTCGCGATATTGGCGCAGTAATTGATGACATTGCTGCTCTTCTACTTCATTTATATTAAGCGTTGCAAAGGGATCTGAAATTTCTCTATTGTTAATTTCAACGTCGCACAGCAACCAAGATAACAGCGAAGGTTGAGAGCTTAAGCTGCGCCAAGCAAAATCACTTAACGCTAATAAACGCACGATTTGCTGCTGGATTTGTTGTTCGGGATACAGCGCGGCAAAACGCGTTTCACCCAGTTTTTGTAATTGAATAGGAAGCTGCGTGTCGTTACTCATCAATACCCTCTTTTATCTCACCAATAACCATACTAGAATGGTTAAAAACCTATCAAGGTAAATCTATTTAGGAACACCATGTCATATTTGTCATTATCTAACACTAGTTTAGTTGCGATTGCTATTAGTTTTGTGGTTATTTGTATTATTATCATCAGTTTAAGAATTGTTACTCAAATAAAAGCAAAACAAGCACTTAAAGAAGAATTAGCGCAACATGATAACTTTGCAATGGGGATTAGTTTTGCCTCTGAAATATCAGTAGTGATCGCCACGATGGCATTTTTGTTTGATGAAATAAGTATTAGCACGGCTCAATCAAATCCACTAAAAGTAATTTTGTTAATTGTGCTGTTATTTTCGTTTATAAAAATGGGGCATTTAATCCATCGTAAATGGATATTACGCCGCTTTAATGAAGAAGCTGCCATATTAAAACAAAACGTTTGTGCGGCGCTGGTTGATTCAGGGATGCTGATTGCTAACTGTATTTTAGTACTGGGTTTGTATACGTGGACACACACTCAGGGCTTTAGTAATTTATTAATAGCCTCAGTAAGCTTTTTTGTTTTACAAGGACTGTTTGCCCTAGATAGTAAAATACGCGAAAACCGCTTTGCTAAAGCCAATCAAGGGGCTTCGTTGCAAAGTAACTTTGGTTTAGAAAATACCTCAATTGGTATTCGCTATGCGGGTAAGTCAATAGGCTTGGCACTTGCCGCGTATGCTGGTTTATCAAGTGCGGCGTTTCAAAACGGTAAAATGGTAGAAAACTTATTTACTTTGGTAATGCATTGCGGTGTGATGTGGCTATTACTATACTGTTTAACGTATATAATAAAAATTATCTCAATGCCAAATATCGATACCGCACTTGAAGTCGATCATCAAGATAATATTGGCATTGCGTGTATTGAATTTGCTGTATTTTGTGCTATTGGTTACTTACTTATAAGTATGTTTTCAATTTAGTACCAAACTGGTTAAATTAAGCCGTTGCTAAACGTCCCTATTTAATTGTTTGGTAAAATTAACAGGGACTTTAGGCATATGGCAATTAAAACAGGAAGTTATCTATTAATTGATATAGATAACGAGTTCAGCCGATCATTTGTAAAACAGTATATTAATACCAATGATGCTGCTAAAAAAGACATTGTAATAGCCGGTGCGAATACGCAAAAGCTAGTTAAAATGATGTTTGATGAACTCGTTAAAGATTATTGCTATTGCGATATTGAGAACGAAATCAGTATTTCAGAGCTCGCCAGCTATCTCCACGAACACCACAATGTTCAAGGCGTGTTATTTAATCAAACAGATTATTTGCTCGCCGATGATAAACAACGCTTTATTTATAATTCATTACATGAAAAACGCTATATTATCAGTCAAACCAATCATGGTTATGACATTAAGCCTATAAATGAAGAGTGTCATTCAAATCATTTGTCCTGTCATACCGATATAGCTCAAACCGCACAAGCGCTAGCTGAGCTTGCTGCCCCTGAATCTGAAAAATAAATAATTGCACCCAAGCCTTTGCTTACTTACCATAGAGGGATATAACTTCTATGTAAAAAAGTGATTTGCCATGCGAGTGCCTCATATTTATCAATCATCTGCGATTGCTGTTAATACCCCTTTAAGCCTTGACGATGATGCTGCAGGGCATATAGGTCGTGTGTTACGCATGAAAGTGGGCGAACAGGTTTCTATTTTTAACGGTGAAGGCGGAGAATTCCTCAGTGAAATTATTGAGGTAAGTAAAAAGAGCGTGGTTGTTATGCCGCTTGAATTTAACTCTCATGACGTTGAATCACCATTAAAAATTCATTTAGGCCAGTGCGTATCTCGTGGTGATAAAATGGACTTTACCATTCAAAAGTCGGTTGAATTAGGGATCACTGAAATCACCCCTATTTTTAGCCAGCGCTGTGGCGTAAAACTAAGTGGCGACCGCTTAGAAAAAAAACACCAGCAATGGCAAAAAATAGCCATTGCCGCAGCAGAGCAATCTGGGCGCAACTTTGTGCCAACAGTACACTCTCCCGTTGATTTAAAAAGCTGGCTTGAACAGCAAACAGCTGCCATTAAATTAACCTTACACCCACGCGCCGAACACAGCATTAAAACCATTACCGTTCCCGATGACGGCGTGCGCTTTTTAGTGGGTCCTGAAGGCGGATTTACCGACGATGAAATAGCGCAAACAAAACAACAAGCGTTTGTAGATATTCGCTTAGGCCCGCGCGTTCTTCGTACAGAAACAGCGGCATTAACCGTTTTAAGCGCACTACAATTACAATTTGGCGATTTAGCTAATTGAAATAACTAAAAGCACCCACATATCAAGGTTACAGTTGTAAAAAACACATAAATTAAGGCACAGCGCATGGCAATTAAGTTAGGTATTATTTCAGATCCTATTAGTGGATTTAACATTAAAAAAGACACCGGTTTTGCAATGATGATGCAAGCGCAAACCCGTGGCTACGAAATTTACTATATGGAAATGGATGATTTATCGCTGCGTAAAGGTAATGCCTACGCCACAGCAGCAAAAGCACAGGTTTTTGATAACACAGAAAAATGGTATGAGCTTGAAGAAAAAACCAGCATTGCGTTGGCTGATTTAGACGTTATTTTAATGCGTAAAGATCCGCCTTTTGATACTGAATATATTTACGCAACCTATATTTTAGAACGTGCAGAGCAAGCCGGTACTTTAGTTATTAATAAGCCGCAGAGCTTGCGTGATGCCAATGAAAAACTATTTACAGCTTGGTTTAGTGAGCACACACCTGATACATTAGTTACGCGCAGCCAAAAGCAAATCCGTGAATTTTTAGCCCAGCACAAAGATATTATTTTAAAACCATTGGATGGCATGGGCGGTGCTTCTATTTTTAGAGTGAAAGCAGATGATGCCAATATTGGGGTAATATGCGAAACCTTAACTGAGCATGGCAGTCGCTTTGCTATGGCGCAAAATTACATTGAAGAGATCACTCAAGGTGATAAGCGCGTATTGGTTGTTGATGGTGAAGTTATTCCTTATTGCTTAGCGCGTATTCCACAAAACGGCGAAACGCGCGGTAACTTAGCCGCCGGCGGACGTGGTGAAGCAAGGCCAATTAGTGAGTCAGATCTTAAAATTGCTCAAGCAGTTGCCCCTACATTGAAAGAAAAAGGCTTAATATTTGTTGGTTTAGATATTATTGGCGATAAGTTAACTGAAATTAACGTAACAGCCCCAACCTGTGTTAAAGAAATTGAAGCCGCTTACGATATTTCTATTACCGGTATTTTATTTGATGCCATAGAGAAGAAGCTAAATAAATAAATTATCACTGAACCAGTTCTAAGATATAAAGCGATGACGCTTATCGTGTCATCGCTGAAAACTCGAATAAATTTTTAGTGTTAAAACATGGGACTATGCCATACTCAAGATTCAATAACTAAAAGGGTAAAAATTATGCAGTCATTAGAAAATCACTTTTTAATCGCAATGCCATCAATGCAAGACCCTTTTTTTAAACGTGCTGTCACTTATATTTGTGAACACAATGAAGAAGGCGCTATGGGACTTGTTATCAATCAACCGATTGATGTTACCGTAGGTGAATTACTCGACAAGATTGATATTGACAACGATAAGTCTCAAAATGCTGCGCAAGTCACAGTGTATGCTGGTGGGCCAGTTAAAACTGATCGTGGTTTTGTGCTACATTCACCAAAACCTGGGTACTCGGCAAGCCAAAAGCTGAGCAGTGATATTATGATCACCACCTCAAAAGATGTGTTAGCCACGTTAACTACCGCCCAAGCACCCGAACAATTTATAATTACCTTAGGTTATTCTGGTTGGGAGCAAGGCCAATTAGAGCAAGAACTACTTGATAATAGTTGGCTGATTATAAAAGCCGACCCTAAAATAATTTTTGATACTCCCGTAGAAAAACGCTGGGAAATGGCAGTTTCTATGCTTGGTTTTGATATTGGCCAACTAAGCCCAGAAGCTGGACATGCCTAATAACATAAAAGATAAACATGACTAAAAAAACTCTAAAACCGCAGGGTGAACGCACTGTAATGGGATTTGACTTTGGTACCAAAAGTATTGGTATTGCAATTGGTCAAGAATTGACAGGCAGCGCCACCAGCTTAAAAGCGGTGAAAGCTCAAGATGGCATCCCTAATTGGGATGACATTGCTGTGCAGGTAAAAGAGTGGCAACCTGATTTAATGGTGGTTGGCCTACCGCTTAATATGGATGGCACCTCACAAGAGGTTACATTTAAGGCTAAGAAGTTCGCCAACCGTTTGCATAACCATTACGGTATTGCGGTTCATACTCAAGATGAGCGCCTCACGACCGCTGATGCTAAAGCACGGTTGTTTGAACGTGGCGGTTATAAAAACTTAGGTAAAGGCAACGTAGATAATATGTCTGCGGTAATCATTTTAGAGAGTTTTTTTGAAGCCAGTTATGGTGAATAAATTGCTTTAACAAAAAAAGCGCCTTGGGCGCTTTTTTTATGCGTGGATTTACACTAGGGGCAATTTAATCGCTGAGCGAGCTTTACAACCTAGGCTTACATTCATGTAAGAATAAGTAAAAAACGAGCAAAGCTTGCGCCCTGCTCACGCCCCTTACCTACTTCCATGTAGGCAACAAATTAGGTCATATTACCTTTATCATCAAGGCCATCAATGGTTACACCTTGTAAAAAGCCTGCTCCCTGCTGCTCGTTATTACGCAGTTTTATCATTAAGCGTAAATCATTTGGCGAGTCTGCATGATGCAGTGCATCGGCATAGTTAATCCGTTGCTGTCTATATAGCTCAAATAAAGCTTGGTCGAAGGTCTGCATACCCACTTCAGTTGATTTGGCCATGGTTTCTTTAATGCCCCCAATATTGCCGTTTTTAATTAGCTCACTCACCATTGGCGTATTCAATAACACCTCAATAGCTGCAACGCGGCCTTCACCGTCAGAAGTCGGAATCAGTTGCTGGGCAATAATAGCGCGTAAGTTTAATGCTAAGTCATATTTAAGCTTATCGTGCTTTTCTTTTGGCACTAAGTGCATAATACGGTCAATCGCTTGGTTAGCATTATTAGCGTGCAAAGTGGCAACACATAAGTGACCAGTTTCGGCAAAGCTTAACGCATATTCCATGGTTTCTTGCGAACGAATCTCACCAATTAAAATAACATCTGGCGCTTGGCGTAAAGAGCTTTTTAGTGCTGACTCAAAGCTTTCTGTATCTAAGCCCACTTCACGTTGGGTAATAATACTTTTTTGGTGCTCATGCACAAATTCAATTGGATCTTCTATGGTTAGAATATGCCCGCGCTGATGGCGATTTCTATAACCAACCAGTGCCGCCAGTGATGTTGATTTACCGGTTCCCGTACCACCTACAAATAATACCAGGCCTCGCTTTGACATAATGACATCGGTTAGTGCCGAGGGTAACCCCAGCTCTTTTACATCGGGTATTTTGGTCACAATCCGGCGAATAACCATCCCCGCTCTATCGCGTTGCCAAAATGCCGAAATACGAAAGCGCCCTTCGCTGGTCGCAATCGCAAAGTTACACTCTTTAGTGTTATGAAACTCGGCTTTTTGTTTTTCACTCATTGCCGACTCAACCAACTCCAGCGCTTGCTCATCGGTTAGTTTGTCATCATTAAGAGGGGTGAGCTCGCCATTAATTTTGGCGCTAATAGGCAGCTGGCTTGATACAAATAGATCAGAGCCTTTTTTGTCGATCATTATTTGTAAAAAATGATTCAAAGATAAAGTCATAATAATTCCTTAAGCGCTAAACTGCGTCTTATCTTGCGCTTTTGCATGCGCTGCAATATGAGTGATGATGCCACGGTTAACAAGGTTTGTTAAACATTGATCCATAGTTTGCATGCCCTGCGACGCACCGGTTTGAATTGATGAGTACATTTGAGCAATTTTATCTTCACGAATTAAGTTACGAATAGCAGGCGTTGCCAACATGATTTCGTGTGCAGCCACTCGCCCTCCACCGACCTTCTTGATCAGTGTTTGTGAGATAACCGCACGCAATGATTCTGAGAGCATAGAGCGGATCATGTCTTTTTCTTCACCTGGGAATACGTCAATGATACGGTCAATGGTTTTAGGTGCCGAGGTGGTATGCAAAGTGCCAAATACTAAGTGACCAGTTTCTGCGGCAGTCATAGCAAGGCGAATAGTTTCTAAATCTCGTAATTCACCGACCAAAATAACATCGGGATCTTCACGCAACGCACTTCGCAGGGCGTTAGAAAAACTATGTGTATCGCGGTGAACTTCACGCTGGTTAATTAAGCTGAGTTTATTGTCGTGCACAAATTCGATAGGATCTTCAATGGTCAGTACATGATGATGTTTAGTTTGATTTATATAATCGACCATGGCTGCAAGTGTAGTCGACTTACCTGAACCCGTAGGACCCGTGACTAATACCAGACCTCGTGGATTATCTGAAATTTGTTTGAATATTTCCGGCGCGCCCAAATCTTCAAGTGTCAGTACGTCACTTGGTATGGTACGGAATACGGCAGCAGGACCACGATTAGAGTTAAAGGCATTTACACGAAAACGTGCTAAATTAGGGACTTCAAAAGAAAAATCCACTTCGAGATTTTGCTCATAGTCCTTACGCTGGTTATCGTTCATAATGTCATAAACCAGACTGCTGACTTCTTTATCTCCAAGTGCTGGTATATTAATACGTCGCACATCGCCATCAACACGTATCATAGGTGACACCCCTGATGATAAGTGCAAATCTGATGCTTTATGTTGCACACTAAATGCCAATAATTCGGTGATATCCATTTATGACTCCACAACTAACTGATAAATATATGGTTACAATAGCAGAACGACTCACATCCGCCTACGCTAGAATTGCAGAGGCAGCGCAAAATGCGCAGCGTAACAGTAACGACATTACGTTACTTGCAGTATCTAAAACCAAACCCGTCTCTGATATTATGGCAGCTTATGAGCAAGGGCAACGCCAATTTGGTGAATCTTATGTTCAAGAAGCTGTAGATAAAATAGCGCAACTAGGCACATTTAGCGATATTGTTTGGCATTTCATTGGCCCCATTCAGTCAAATAAGAGCGCCTTAGTGGCTAACCACTTTGACTGGGTGCAAAGTGTTGATAGGCTCAAAATAGCAAAACGCTTAAATGCTCAGCGTCCGCAGGAACTACCCGCACTTAATGTGCTAATACAAGTTAATATTAGCGCAGAAGAAGCAAAGTCGGGCTGTGCAGTAGAAGAAATTGACCAATTAGCACAATTTATAAGTCAATGCTCGCAATTAAAACTGCGCGGACTAATGGCTATTCCTGCAAAAAGTGACGATGAAAACACGCAAACTCAATATTTTGAGCAATTACAAACTTGCTTTGATAAACTACAGACCCAATATCCTCATATAGATACGTTGTCGATGGGGATGAGTAACGATGTAGAAGCTGCCATAGCGGCAGGTTCAACCATGGTGAGGATCGGCACAGATATTTTTGGAACACGAACTTAAAAGGTGATAACAGACATATGTCAGATAAAAAAATCGCATTTATAGGCACAGGTAATATGAGCTACGCCATCATTGGTGGCATGGTAAAAAACGGCTTTAACGCAAACAATATTATTGCGACCAACCGCAACCAAGAAAAACTAGCTAAGGTAGCCGCGGATTTCAAAGTGCAAACCACCAGTGACAATAACGAAGCTATGCGCGATGCAGATGTCATTGTTCTGTCTGTTAAACCACAAATGATGGGCGACTTATGCCAATCATTTCAAGATTCAGGCATCGACTTTAGTGATAAATTATTTATCTCAGTTGCTGCGGGCCTAACCGTTAAACGCTTACGTGAAATGCTTGGCCAAGATGTGAAAATGGTGCGTTGTATGCCAAATACACCGTCGTTACTTGGCCGTGGCGTATCGGGCTTGTATGGCGCTGGCGAAACGCAAAGCGAACATGAATTTGTGCAGCAAGTATTTGAGTGTACCGGCATTGTGGTATGGGTAGAGCAAGAGTCACAAATAAATGACGTGATTGCTGTTACTGGCTCTTCGCCAGCTTACTTTTTCTTATTTATGGAAGCGATTGAAGAAAAAGCGAAAGCATTGGGCTTTAATGATGAAGACGCGCGTCGCTTAGTACAGCAAACAGCGCTAGGCGCAGCTGAAATGGCACTTAGCCAACCAGATATTAGCATTTCGCAACTGCGCGCCAATGTAACTTCAAAAGGCGGCACCACACATGCAGCCGTTGAGCATTTAAAAGCGCAAGGCTTAACCCAAACTGTGGGTGATGCAATGGATGCGTGTATTGCGCGTGCAGTGCAAATGGAACAAGAACTTTAAAACCATTTTTTATTGAAGGTTATACTATGAATGCCATGCAATTTTTAATTAGCACCTTGTTTGATCTATTCTTGATGGTGGTACTACTGCGTTTTTGGCTACAGTGGGCAAAAGCCGACTTTTACAACCCAATGAGCCAATTTGTGGTCAAAGCCACTTCGTTTGCAGTTAATCCACTGCGAAAAATCATTCCAGGGCTAGGCGGGCTTGATTTAGCCTCTTTGTTACTGGCATTTATAGTAGCGGCTGCAAAAATAAGTACATTAATGTGGCTCATTTATAGCTCTTGGGCTATTCAACCTGTACTTATACAGGCGCTAATAACTGTTTTAAAAGAAGGTTTAAACTTAGTTTTTTGGGTGTTAATCATTCGCGCTATTTTAAGCTGGGTAAGCCAAGGCTATAACCCTATTGAAGCGGTATTCCATCAGCTAACTGAGCCAATGTTAAAGCCAATCCGTAAAATTTTACCGCCATTGGGGGGATTAGATTTATCGGTATTGGTACTGATTATCGGCATTCAGTTTTTACAAATGCTGCTAATGGACCTTTTAGCTTAAGCATAACGTAATATAAAAGAGGCCTAGTGCCTCTTTTTTACATATTCAGGAGTTAACCATGCAACATTTAATCAAGTTTTGTTTTATTGCTTGTCTCGCTTTAGCATTTAATGCACACAGCGCTCAAGAACAAGGTGCCCAATACAAAGAACTAGGCGCTTGGCAAGTTCACTATATTGCTTTCCCATCTACGTTTATTCAACCGCAAATAGCTAAAGCGTATGACCTTGAGCGTAGTGGCTATAAAGGCATTGTTAATATTTCAATATTAAAAAATGATGCCGATAAAACCGCTCAAAAAGCGACATTACAAGGCACCGCTAAAAACTTATTAGGTAACAAGCAAACCCTTAACTTTAAAGAAGTCGTTGAAGGCGATTCTGTTTATTACCTAGCACAAGTAGATTACACCAACGAAGAGATTTTACGTTTTGAAATTGAAATCCAACAAGGTAATCAGTTTCAAACATTAAAGTTTAAGCAAAAATTTTACGTAGATTAAATATGACCAACACCTTAGTACTTGCAACCGGCAATCCCGGAAAAGTAAACGAGCTGGCTAACATGCTCAGCTCACTTAATATTAATGTTGTACCGCAAAGCGACTTTAATGTCAGTGACGTTGCCGAAACAGGCACCACGTTTGTAGAAAATGCGATAATTAAAGCGCGTCATGCAGCTAAAATCACCGGACTGCCCGCTATTGCAGATGATTCAGGTTTAGAGGTTGATGGCTTGAATGGCGCTCCCGGTGTTTACTCAGCCCGCTTTGCAGGTAAAGGCGCAAGTGATCAAGATAATATCGATAAATTACTGGCTGACTTAGGAGACAACCCTAATCGCAGTGCCCGTTTTTGGTGCGTATTGGTTCTAATGCGTCATGCTGATGACCCTACCCCGCTAATATGCAGTGCTAGCTGGGAAGGTGAGATTACCCTTAGCCAACACGGTGAAGGCGGCTTTGGCTACGATCCTATCTTTTTTGTACCATCACAAAATTGCACCAGTGCCGCACTGACTAAAGAGCAGAAAAATGCTCTGAGTCATCGTGGGCAAGCACTTAATAAATTATTACAAGAGCTACAACACAAAGGCGGCCTGTGAACCTTCCTCCACTGAGTTTATATGTGCACGTACCTTGGTGCGTGCAAAAATGCCCTTACTGCGACTTTAACAGCCACGGACAAAAAGGTGACATCCCTGAAGCTGAATATGTGCAGCATTTAATTGACGATTTAAAAGCTGATTTACACTTAGTGCAGGGGCGAAAAATTCACAGCATTTTTATTGGCGGCGGCACGCCAAGCCTATTAACCGGCGCGGCATACACCCGTTTACTCAATGAAGTAGATAGCCTCATAGGCCTAGCCGATAACTGTGAAATAACCCTTGAAGCAAACCCCGGCACAGTCGAAACTGGCCGTTTCAAAGATTATGTAAAAGCAGGGATTAACCGTATCTCTATCGGCGTGCAAAGCATGCAAAACGATAAATTAAAAGCCTTAGGCCGAATTCATGGTGCCGATGAAGCCAGTTATGCAGCACAACAAGCTAGTGAAGCAGGGTTGAATAGCTTTAACCTTGATTTAATGCATGGCTTACCAGGGCAGTCACTCGATGACGCACTCAGTGATTTAAAACAAATCATTGCCCTCAACCCTCCACATATTTCTTGGTATCAGCTCACCATTGAGCCTAATACGCAATTTGCTTCAAAACCGCCCACGTTGCCACAAGATGAAACCTTATGGGATATTCAAGAACAAGGCCAAGCATTATTGGCACAAGCAGGCTATCAGCAATACGAAATCTCAGGATATGCAAAACCGGGCTTTCAATGCCAACATAACTTGAATTATTGGCGGTTTGGCGATTATCTTGGTATTGGCTGTGGCGCCCATGGTAAGGTTACTGATGCGAAAACGGGGGTGATAACACGCACTGAAAAGGTTAAACACCCACGGGGCTACATGGACATTATTAAGCCCTACTTGTACAAAAGCTGGCAAGTAGAGCAAGACGACTTAGCGTTTGAATTTTTTATGAATCGTTTTCGTTTAATAGAGCCATGCCCTATAAATGATTTTAATGCGCTGACGCAGCAACCACTGCAAAGCCAACAGCATGCACTAGATAAAGCCATTAATGCCGGTTTACTAACAAAAACAGACAGCCACTGGCACGTTACACTCCAAGGGCAACGTTTTTTAAATGATCTACTTGCGTTATTTGTTTAGTGACAATAATAGGTTTCTAACAACAAAAGGGAAACGAATGCGTAAACTTACTCTAATTGCTGCCACCATTAGTGTGGCACTGCTTGCAGGTTGCCAACAAGCAACACAACAATCAACGCCTGCACCTGCGGTTCAAGCTCAACCTGTTCAAAGTGAAATTGACAAAGCGAATGCTTTTTTTGAAGACACTTTTAATCGTGATGTAATGAGCAGCCCGGTTTATCAAACCTACATGGGCATCAAAAAAGATTACGATAAATGGGATGACAACAGCGAAGAAAAAGCCCTTAAAGACTTGGCACAAGCTAAAGCCGATTTGGTCACACTCAACAGCATTAATCGTGCGCAATTAGATACAGCAACCCAAGTAAGTTATGATTTAAAAAAACAAGATTTAGAAGCCAGCATTGCTGATTTCAAATGGCGTTACCATAACTACCCAGTAAACCAAATGTTTGGTACGCACTCTATGGTGCCGGCTTTTTTAATCAACCAGCATCAAATTAGCAACGTAAAAGAAGCTAACGATTACATTGCTCGTTTAAATGGGGTACCGGGTGTATTTGATCAGCTTATTACTGGCTTAGAAATTCGCGCCGATAAAAACATCATCGCGCCTAAATTTGTATTTCCACACGTCATTGATTCAAGCAAAAACATCATTAAAGGTGCGCCGTTTGAACAAGGTGAAGATTCTACGCTTTTAGCTGACTTTAAACGCAAAGTTAATGCCTTAGAAATAGACCAAGCTGAAAAAGATGCACTTATTAGTAAAGCGACTGAAGCATTAAAAACAGCGGTTAAACCTGCTTACTCTAAGTTAATTAACTACATTGCACAGTTAGAAAAACGTGCTGATGACCGTGACGGTGCTTGGAAATTCCCTGATGGCGAAGCGTTTTACAATAACGCATTGAAACGCACCACCACGACAGACCTTACAGCAAAAGAGATTCATGCCATTGGCCTTGCTGAAGTATCACGTATTCATGATGAAATGCGTGCCATTAAAGATAAAGTCGGCTTTGAGGGCGACTTAAACGCCTTTATGCAGTTTATGAAAACCGACAAGCAATTTTATTTAGCTAACACTGAAGCTGGTAAAGCACAGTACCTAAGTGAAGCTAAAGGTTTAATTGATAACATGAAAACACGCTTAGATGAGCTGTTTATTGTAAAACCAAAAGCCGACATGATAGTAAAACGTGTTGAAGCATTCCGTGAAAAAGCGGCAGGTAAAGCGTTTTATCAACAACCTGCGCCAGATGGTTCTCGCCCAGGTATTTACTACGCCAACCTATACGACATGGAAGCAATGCCTACTTACCAAATGGAAGCCTTGGCTTATCATGAGGGGATTCCGGGTCACCATATGCAAATTGCCATTTCACAAGAACTTGAAGGTGTACCTAAGTTCCGTAAATTTGGTGGTTACACAGCCTACATTGAAGGCTGGGGGTTATACTCAGAATTACTACCAAAAGAAATGGGCCTTTACGAAGACCCGTATTCAGATTTTGGTCGCTTAGCCATGGAATTATGGCGTGCATGTCGTTTAGTGGTTGATACCGGTATTCACGCAATGAAGTGGACTCGTCAAGAAGGTATTGATTACTACGTTAACAACACCCCTAACGCCACTTCTGACGGTGTAAAAATGGTTGAGCGTCACATTGTAATGCCATCTCAAGCAACGGCTTACAAAGTAGGTATGCTGAAGATTTTAGAACTACGTGAAGATGCTAAAATGCAACTTGGCGATAAGTTTGATATCCGCCAGTTCCACGATGTAGTGCTTAAAAATGGCCCTGTACCATTAAACGTACTAGAAAACTTCGTTAATGAGTGGATTGCCAGCAAACAAGCTTAATTTTTAAGTATTTACTTAAAGGTATAGAAGGTCGCAATTGCGGCCTTTTGTTTTATAAAGCAAAAAATTAAGCTAGGATAAAGTTGGAACTCAAGGAGAACAGAATGGATCTAAGCATACAGCTACTCAATGCGCGTATTAAACAACAGCAGTTTGATGAGCTAGATAACGATTTTAAAAAGCTCACTGAGGCACAGCAAGTAATACAGCTTAATTACCTGTTTGAAAGTGCGCTACGCATGAGTATTAAATACGATTTTATGCAAAACATCGCCGTGCGTATTTTAACCACCAATACGCCACCAGCGCCGTTTATTGAAAAACTAACCAGTTTAGACGCGCTGAGTTTTTTTACGCCTGCACTTAAATTAAATAAGGGATTTATTAGTACAGACGACTCTGGCAATAACGCCCTGCATAATGTATTTAAGCAAGCAATGCCCACACAACTGCCTTTTAACTATGTTCGCTCGTTAATGTTATTTGAATCTAACGAAGAGTTACTGCATGCATTAGCACATACAAATAAGCAAGGGCTCACTCCGGTTGCCAGTTACATTGCCTATGCACATAAGCCAAACATTCCGGTAAAACATGAATTTTCGGCCTTGCTGGCATTAATGGAAATAGAGCAAAAACAAAACCCTGCAGCAAAATTACAAATACTTGAGGCATTAAAAAATAATCCCCCAAGCGAGATAACCTTGCTACTGAGCGCCGCTTATTTACAGCGCTCTACTGAACAAGTGGCGGCTCTAATCTGATAAGTAATATTCTACGCTGGTAACAACACGTACGTTTTTAATTTGCGGCGTGTTTGAATCCCGATCGCTAATGCTAAACTGCCCTTGGCGAGCGGTTTTAATTTTACCTAAGCGTGAATTTGAGTCTTTAGCAAACTTATCTGCCACTTCACGGGCTTTTTCTGTGGCTTCTTGCACCATGCCTGGTTTTATATCGTTAAGCCCAGTAAAAATATACTCAATACGGGTTTGATAGTTGTCTTGCACAATAGCTATATTTTGTTTAGCTAGCTGACTCACTTTGCTCAGTGCGTTTTTAACTTTATCAGGAGCATTAGAGTAAACAATAATATTTGAGCTAATAACATATCTAAACTTTTGATTGTCGTTCGCGTATTCACGCGCTTGCTTATCAATAATAGATTGAGTGCCTGTCGATATTTCTTCATCGTCAAAGCCATGTAACTTTAAAAAGGCAATTACGGCATCGTTTTTTTGCTCAACTCGCTCAACTAGCTGCTCAAGGTTGTTGTCGGCATCGTTAAACTGCAAAGGCCAAATAACGGTATCTGCCACAACTTCACGTTCAGCTAACCCTTTTACCTGCACCGTGCGCTCCATCCCTTTAATATCAAGCGCAGCCCCTTTTATAATAAAACCCAATGCAATTAGGCCAATGCTTAAACACGCCGCTGCCACAACAACGGTTACATTCGATATTTTATTCACTTCACTCTCCTTGACTAGGGTCTGTTGACCTTTGCGGATTAAAATTTGTTCAAACTAGGGGCGGTTTAATCACGGCGCGAGGTTTGTAACCTAGTGGGCTAAGTCAAAACCGAGCAACAAAGAGTAAATCGCCCCTAGACAGAACCCGAAGGGCAGCGCCTGTTTGGCATTGATGCTGCGTTATCGCCTATTTATGGGGAATAACCACACCACATAGGCTATGCCTTGCCTAAATACCAAACAGACTGCTGCAAATTTAACCTTGAAAGGTCAACAGACCCTAATATCAATAATAAGCACGTTCACGCTCGAAAAAACACTATAAACAGGTTACATTGAGAAGGTATAGATAGCAAAACTTAATCAGCCAAGGAAACGCAATGAGTCTAAAACGTATTAGCCAGTTTTTTAATCCAAGCTCAGTCGCTGTTATTGGGGCATCAAACACCGCCACTCGTGCAGGTAATGTGGTTATGCGAAACTTACTTCAAGGTGGCTTTAAAGGGCCAATTATGCCCGTTACACCCAATCATACAGCTGTGCATGGCGTGCTGGCTTATCCTAGTATTGAAGCCTTACCTAAAGTGCCTGATTTAGCGGTTATCTGTACCAATAAAAACACCTTAATGAAAATTATTGAGCAACTAGGAACGCTTGGCTGTCATAGCGCCATTATTATTGCGGATGGCTTAACTACAGTTCAAAAACAGGCACTTAAAGAGAGCGCGGCGAAGCATAAAGTTACCCTACTTGGCTCAAATTGCTTGGGGTTACTTATTCCGCATATAGGCTTAAACGCGAGTTTTTCGCACACCGTTGCCACGCCAGGTAAACTGGCTTTTGTGTCGCAATCAGCGGCTGTTTGCTCAACGATTCTTGATTGGGCTAAAAATAAAGAAATTGGCTTTTCATACTTTGTATCTATGGGGGATTGTTTAGATATTGAGTTTGACGAAATACTCGACTTTTTAGGCCGTGATGCTAAAACCAAAGCTATCTTACTGTACATCGATAATATTAATGATATTCGCAGCTTTATTTCTGCGGCTCGTGCAGCCGCATTTTCTAAACCGGTTATTGCTATTAAAACCGGCAGAACCAGTGCAGGGGCTCTCGCTGCTGAAATACATACTGGCGGAAAACAAAGCTCCGATGCAGTATATGATGCCATGTTTCAACGCGCGGGGATGCTAAGAGTAAACGACTTACGTGAGCTTTTTGCCGCCACTCAAACCTTGGCCATGCATCCTAAGTTGCTGCAAGTAGAGCAACTTACCATATTAACCAATGGTGGCGGCCCTGGAGTAATGGCGGTTGATGAACTCATTCAAAGCTCTGGAAAACTGGCTCAGCTCAGTGATGAAACTCGCGAAGCACTCAATAAAGTGATCCCGCATTCAGACACTGCAGCCAATCCGGTTGATATATTTGGTGATTCGGCGCCAGTGCGTTACAAGCATGCGTTGGAAATATTACTAAATGCTAAAGAAGTTAAAAACTTACTGATCATCCACACTCCATCGGCATTGGCCCCAAGTGAAAGTTACGCTCAGGTTATTGTTGAGGCGCTAAATAAATTACCGAAAATGGCACGCCCCTATGTGATTACTAACTTTATGGGCGAAGATGCCGCCTTCGCAGCCAGACGCATCTGCGCTAATAATGCCATCCCTACCTACCGCACCCCAGAAGGTGCGGTAGGTGCCTTTATGCACCTAGTAAGCTACCGTCGTAACCAAAAGCATTTAACTCAAACACCAGAATCAAATACTGACGATGCCACTATTAATAAAGCGGCAGCGAAAGCGACTATAAAAGAGTTTTTAGCTGATGAGCAGCATTACTTATCGACCCATCAGGCGAGTCATATTTTAAGTAGTTACGGCATTGACTGTATTCAAACTGAAGTTGCCTACACTCCAACTGAGGCCAAAGAACAAGCAATAGAGCTAGGTTTTCCGGTGGCATTAAAGCTGATGAGTCCCAGTATTCCCTCTAAGTCTGAAGTCGGGGGTGTCGTACTAAACCTCAATGATGCGCAAGAGGTAGAACAAACCGCATTTGCCATGCTGTTAAGAATAAAAAACACCTACCCTGATGCCATTATAGATGGTTTTTCATTACAAAAAATGGCACCTCGAGCAGGCGCCAACGAGCTGCGTATAGCCATTAAAACCGAGCCTAATTTTGGCCCAGTTATTTTATTAGGTGAAGCTGGTACAGGGCTTGAATATGCACAGGCTGCAGTCGCTTTGCCACCATTGAATATGAACCTAGCTAAATACTTAATTGCCGCTGCCCATGATAAAGGCGTGCTTAAAGATCGCGTGCTACCTGAAAAAGTTGATAAATATCGTTTGTGTTCACTACTAACCCGAATTTCTCAATTAGTGGTTGATCAACCGGATATTACCTCATTAGAGCTTAATCCTATTTTAGCTAGTAATGGCCAGTTTTTAGTACTTGATGCCACCATGAACTTGAGCCAATATCAAATTCAGGCACACCGAAAACGTTTATCTATTCGCCCTTACCCCATTGAGCTTGTTGAAACGGTTACCCTAAAAAATGATACCTTAGCAACGCTCAGACCAATTAAACCTGAAGATGAGCAAGCACATCAAGCGTTTGATCAGTCATTAACCAAAGAAGATAGGTATAAGCGCTTTTTTGGTGAGTTGCCACAGTTTAACCACGATCAACTCGCTAAAATGACACAAATTGATTACGACCGCGAAATGGCGTTTATTGTTACCCAAACACAAGACGAGCAACAACAGACATTAGGGGTTTCGCGAGTGATTATGGATCCTGATAACTTACAAGCAGAGTTTGCTATTGTAGTACGTTCTGATTGCCAAGGGCTTGGATTAGGGCGTATTTTAATGAATGCAGCAATTTCTCATTGTAAACGCCAAGGGGTGAAAACCGTTGAGGGGATCACCCTCCCTGAAAACACCGGCATGATTGAGCTAGCTCGTAAACTCGGGTTTAAAATTAGTCGTGATTTTGAAGAAGGCAGTATCAACATGCTGCTCACATTGTAATAATTATTATGCAAAAACTCAGACAAACCATTAATCAAGTATTTGAAGCGTCAGGAAAGTACCAACGGGCCGGTCATTTTTTAGATGCCCTACTAATCACTATTATTATGATAAATGTAGTGGCCATCGTACTCGAATCAGTTCACAGCATTGCTACCGCATACTATAACGAGTTTTTGATGTTAGAACTGGTATCGGTTGCCATATTTAGTGCTGAATACCTCATACGTGCTTGGACCTGTGTAGATAGAGTAAAGTATGCCTCTATGAATTGCTCCAATACGCAAAAGCGGATCCGCTATATTTTTTCACCACTAGCTATCATCGATTTAATCGCCATTTTGCCAAGCTTGTTAATGTTTTTCTTTGCTTTAGACTTACGCTTTTTACGCGTACTACGTTTATTACGCGTATTTAAACTGACTCGTTATTCTCGGGCAATGCAGTTGTTATTACAGGCATTTATTGATGAATCAAGTTCATTATTAGCCGCATTTTTTATTATGTCGGTGGTGCTTATTTTAGCTTCTTGCGGTATTTATTTATTAGAGCATGACATTCAACCAGACAAGTTCGGCTCAATTCCGGCCGCAATGTGGTGGGCAATGGCAACACTTACTACAGTAGGCTATGGTGATGTTGTGCCAATAACACCCATTGGTAAACTGTTCGGTGGCGTTATCACTCTGGTAAGTATGGGCATGGTGGCTATACCCACTGGTTTATTGGCATCGAGCTTTTCAGAGCAAATACGCAAACGTCGCCAGCTATTTGAAGATGCCACCCATGAGCAAATAACCGATGGTAAACTCACTAACGAGCAGTTACATCACCTAGAAGATCTTCGCTACAAACTTGGGTTAAGTAAGTTAGAGGCTAATAAAGCGATAAAAGCGGAGCTTAATAAACGCAGCTCACACTTGTTTTGTCGCCATTGTGGTAAGCGCCCTTAATAAAACAATGTAATAAACGGCGCTTTAAGCTTGTGAGAATACAGGGTGCCAATCGCGCTCAATGAGCTCAAGTACTTGCTCTTTAGGCACCGCTTTACTAAATAAGTAACCTTGGAAGTAGCTGCAACCTTGAGCTTTTAAGAAGGCCAATTGATGTGCGCTTTCAACCCCCTCAGCAATACACTCTTTACCTAAACTGCTGGCTAAAGTAAGAGTGGATTGAATAATCGCTTCATTATCCGAATCAATACCAATATCTTGCACAAAGCTACGATCAATTTTTAATACATCGATGGGGAAGCGTTTTAAATACGTTAGTGAAGCATAACCTGTCCCAAAGTCATCCATGTATAGCTTACATCCGAGCTGCTTTAGTGCATCCATATTTTTAAGTGCATAGTCTGAGTCTCGCATTAAAATAGACTCTGTTATTTCAAACACAATTGCCTCGGGCGGCAGCGCTGCATTATTTAGTGCTTGGCGAATTTCAGGTATAAGCTCAGCAAACTCAAAATCAAGTGCTGATAAATTAATTGATAAATATAAATCGGGATTCACCTTGCGCCAATGCACCAACTGTACAAGTGCTCTTTTAAATGTTTGCAGCATAATTTTGGTAATTAAACCAATATTTTCAGCCACATTTGCAAACTCTTGAGTACTGGCTAGCTGATTCTCAGGCCAGCGCAGTAATACCTCAAAGCCCTCAGTTTTTTGTGTAGATGTACTAATTATAGGTTGATAATAATTACAAAACTCGTGCTCGTGATACGCTTTGATCAATTGCGACTCTAAATGCAGAGCCCTTTCAACTCGCTGATTCATCTCTTGTTTGTAAAACTTGTAACACCCTTCTAAACCATCTTTAGCATAATAGAGCGCCACATTTGATGCCTTTAACAGCGCTTTATAGTGATGGGCGTCATCGGGGAAAAGCGCCACACCAATACTTAGGTGCACATTTACATTTTGATTATTCATAGCAATGTCTTTACTCACGCAATCCATGAGCTTGGTGCAAATAAGTAACACTTCTTCTATTTGCTGAATGTCTTCAACTAAAATAACAAATTCATCACCACCTAAACGCGCTATGCTATCGCAGGGGCGTAATGCTGTTTTTAAACGGTTTGCCACCAGCTTAATGATTTCATCGGCGTTTTCTGTACCAAATGAGTCATTAAAGTATTTGAAGCGTTTTATATTAACGTGTAACAAAGCGACTTTGCTGTTATGACGACGCGCTTGATCTATGGCATGCACAGCTCGGTCATTAAACAAGGTTCTATTTGGCAAGCCCGTTAATGAATCGTAATTAGTTAATAGATGCAGCTCGTTCTCAGCTGATTTTTGCGCATGAATATCCGTTAAAATAACCACATAGCTACTCAACCTTTTACTTTCATCCGCTACAGCGCTTATTTTAACTAACACATGACGCTGCTCTTTATTAGCCAGTACCACAGTGTCTTCACATGAGAAGTGCTCGCCTACTTCAAGCTTTTGCATAATGCGTAAATAGTCAAAATAGCTGCTGCGAGTCATGCCTAAATTAAGCGAGCGAGTTGAACGAGGCTCTGCCGATACAGCAAAAGCCGTTTGCAGCGACTTATTTGAAGCACGTATGTTAAAGTTTTTATCTAAAATAAATACCCAATCTCGGGTTTGTTCAAACGCGGCGGTAAATAATCGAGCGTGTTCTTCAAACACCATTTCACGTGTCATATTAGTATACGTACCCGCTACTTTTTGCGGTGTTGTTTCATCCCATTCAACCACTTTGCCAAAGTCTTTGTACCAGCGCCAATGACCTTTGGCATGACGTAGTCTGTAAGTACAGTTAAAGTATCCTTTGTCGGTTGATAAAAATTCTAACCACTCCAACCTAAAAATGGCACGCTCTTGTGGATGAACTTTGTCTAAGTAGTCATCTAAACTGACTGAGTCGTCCTCATAACCTAATTCGTTGACCAATCTAGGCTGATAAATATTTAATTGACTCGCTTGCCAATCCCAAACACCCGACTCACTTCCCTCTAGCGCAAGCTTTAAACGTGCCTCGCTATCTTGGCTTTCTTTGTGTGCAGCTAATAAAATACGCTGTATTTTATTACGTCTCATCACCCATGCAGTCACTACAGTGATCAATAAAATAGCATACAGTGCTAAAAAGTAAGGGGCGCGCCATAACGGGTATTTCACTTTAATGTTTAACGTTGCTGGTGGGGTATACTCCCCCGTCAGCGGATCCTTTGCCCAGACCTTTAACTGGTAGCTACCGGGATTTAATTTAGGAAACACCACGCGATTATTACGGGTATAACTTTTTTTACCCTTGTCGAGCTGATACTCGTAAATAATACGTTCTTGAAAACTAAATGACATCGCTGAAAACGCAATTTCAAGCCCTATATCATCATGATTTAAAATAATATTTTTTAATGGCTGTTGTAAATTAAGCGACAAGTCTCGAGACATTAAATTAATGCGAGTAATGTTGACGTGATCTAATAAACCTTGGCTATTTTTATTATCTTTAGGATCAAAATAGGTAAAGCCTTTAAGGCTACCATAGGCAATTCGTCCATCATTTAATTTAGCCATAGCACCACTATTAAATTCAGCAGAAAGCACCCCATCTGATGTAGTGAATTGCTGAAAATGAATGGTGCTCGGGTTTAATCGCCATATTCCCTTATGGCTGCTCATCCAAATCATTCCCTCTTCATCAAGCACCATATCGTATAATAGAGTACCTAGTTTATTTTTATCTAAATCAATAGTGTGTACTAATTCATAAGTGCTGGCATCAATTCCAATCAAACCAAAGTTAGATAAAGAAAGCCACAGTATCCCTTGCTTATCTTCAACGTAAGAAAGAATACTCACAGCAACATTGTCATGATGCTTGGGGACTTTATAAAGGGTGTTTAAACTGCGCTCATCCGGGTTAAATTGGTATAACACTCCACCGCTAAAAAATAACGGCCACTGCGGCTGTGAGGGTAATGGCGGTAAAAAGCCATGCGCTAAAAATGGGTCAAATTGGGAAAACTCGCCTTTTAATGAGGTTAAAATCCGGCTATCAATATTATATTTAAACATGCCATGATCAGGGTGAACAAAATATAAATCGCCATTTGCCAGCAAGGTAATGCCATGCATCCAGTCATTTAAAAAAACTTGGTTCTCGGGGCTGACAGTTTCAGGCTTGGTAAGCTGCTGAGTTTCTGGGTCAAAAATAAATAGTCCTCGGTTTGAATGTAACCAGAGTTTATTTTTGTAAGGCATAATTTTGAAAACGGTAAATTCAGTGGTTAGTAAATCTACTTTATAATCTTTTAAATACACCGTTGAGGTGTTATTTTTTATATCAACCGCTGTTAAACCATTATGTGTACCCAGCCATAACTTATCTTGGAATTGTTTAATTGCCCAGACTGAATGATGTGAAAATCCATCTCCTCCCAGAGCACTGCCCTCTACATTATAAAATTTATAGTTATCACCCGATAAATAAAAAGCACCATCAGTTTTAGTCGCAAGCCACATACCACCTGATTTATCTTTTACCATATCAATAATACTGGTATCGGCAAGGGTGTATTTACTTTGTTGAATACGTTTATTTTTAACCACCGTTTTGGTGGTTAAATTAAAGCTGAGAAGGCCTTTGTCTGTTGCTAAATCAACAACTCCCTGCTGATTATCTATGTCCCAAACATTCAAATCAGCCAGTAGCTTTTCATTTGTAAATGCCTGCTCACTATTCTTAAATAGTGCCTCTAGATTGCTAATATCAACAGCGTATAAGCCCTTAACCGCTCCAACCAATAACTGGTTATTACCACCTAGTGCAAATGACTTCACATTGTTTTGATAAATATGCACATCGGTTTCGCTTAAATGATCTAGCGGACGTACTTGTTGCGTTGCAATGTTAAATACATAAGCACCGTCTGTGCTACCAATAAAGATATAGCCATTGTAATGAAACAAGGTACGCACAAACGCATTTTCAAATTGCTCAGGTAGCTTAAATAAAGGAGTAATTAAGCCACTGGCTATATCGAGTTGTGCAAACACTCGCCCTTGTCCAACCCACAAGCTTTTGTCATCTGTGGCTAACATGGTAAAAACAGACTGCTGAAGAATTTGCTCTTCTGTCACTGGTTTTTTTAAATACTGCTGATAGGTATCTGTTTGCGGGTCATACCTGAACAACCCCGCTAATAAGGAAGCAATCCAAATTTGCCCTTCTGGATCTTGGTATATGCGATCAATAATAGCTTCTTCTAACTCACCATTCGGGCCGTTAATTGGAATAACCTGATAGCCATCGTAGCGATTTAGCCCCCCTTCAGTAGAGAGCCATAAATAGCCATTATTATCGATAAGCATAGTATTGACGTAGCTTTGAGATAACCCTTCGCTTGGGGATAGCCGTTTTACTTGCGCTGTTGCAGCAACGCTTATGAGCATAAATAGCACAAACATGGCTGTGATAAACCTATTAATACTGATGCCCATGTGTTTCCTATTACTGATTTAGGGTTGCTGATATTTTAATGCGATAATATTTCGGTGCTTATATGCATCAAATAGCGTTAATAATGCAGGAGTATATGTTAACACCTGGTTAAAACCAAGTGTCTGATAAAAATCAGTAATATGTTGATAAGCGAAGGTGAAAACAGCGTCAGTTTGCTGACTTAAAAGCGTGCTTAACAGCTTTGTTGCTACACCAGTGGAACGGTATGCAGGAGCCACAAAAACTGTCGATAAAAATAAAAAAGTCGGTTTGTGTTGTAACCGGCACGCCGCAATGATTGTGTGGTTATCGTAGGCGACCCACAGTTGATCTTGTTTATTGGCGCGACCGCGAACTTTATACAAAGTATAAAACTTATTTACTAAGGGAGTTTTAACTGGTTCTAATTGTTTAATAACAATCATAGCAAGCAGACTCTAACTAAGCATAAGTGCCAAATATTGCTCAAACTTTTGCTTTAAAAACCCTTGCTCTGCAACCGGGCGGCTATGCAGGGTGTCATAAACTTGCTCACGCGTTTTCTTGCCGCGCTTAATTTGATATGCCCAAAATGAAGCTTCGTAATCTAGCTGAATTTGATACTTTTGCTCTCGCGGTAAATCACACAGGTTATAACTCATATTCCCTCCTTTACTGGCCTGATAAAACTCTGATTATACGTTTAAACTTATAATAAACTAACTCTATAATGAATAAAAAGAATCTACTTTAAATAATCTAAGGGTATCAATAATTGTTAATGATAGGCTCTGCTAGATTATGACTAGAAACTGGGCAAAAGACAGCCAATTTGTTATTATACTCGCCTATCCATTTGCCCCAAAAGACAGGAAGTGCTGACGTGTTTAAATACTGTAAAGGATTGCTGGTATTAATATGTTTAGTGTTTAGCAATCCGTCATTTGGTCATAGTTACAGCTATACATTTAATCGCCCACAGAACACCCAGCAAGCAAATTATACTATTGAACTTTTACAAATAGCGTATGCAGATATGGGCTTTAAATTAAATATTATCGATTTTAATCGCCAGAATGCATTATTTGCAGCAAATAATGGCATGTTAGCTGGGCAGCTTGCTCGGGATATTAGTATTGAAAGTGCCTACAAAAATTTAATTCGAGTTAATTATCCTTTATTTAAATTTAACCTTGAGCTTTATAAACACTGTGAGCCCAGCTCTACTAAAACAATCGATAGCGTTGCCATTATAGCCAGCTACCCTGTACAACAGCGATATTTAGACAGCATTGATTTTCAAGGCGAGGTTATTGAAGTAAAAAATAATACCACTCAGCTAAATTTACTGATCCAGCAAAAAGTACAAGCCGCATTACTGATTGATTTTGCAATGGCCAATAAAACTATTCCTCCCGCTTTAGGCTGCTATGAAAAGCAAGTGGTTGCTACCTACCCGCTATATCATTATTTACATAACAGCCATGCGAGTATTGTCCAGCAGCTAGAGGCTACACTTGAGAAGTTACACAACAACGGCACAGTCGCTAAACTCAGATCAAAATACAAGCTACAGTTTTAAAAATCAAAGCCTTGCTGCTGTGCTGGCGAAGCGGCTTGCGCAGCTTTATTTTTTTGCTGTAAATAACGTTTATAGCGTTGTTGGCATAAGCTCAACACTTTCTTTTTTTGCGCATTGGTTAACGAATTCCACGAAAATCGCTCATCGCGACTGCGATAGCATCCTTTGCAGTAACCCCGATTATTAACCAAGCAAATACCTTTACAAGGGCTAGGAATATCAAATATTTCAATTTGTTGCATAAAACCCTCCGGTATATAAAAGCATAGCTTGAGTATAGCGCTATTTTTGTGCAAAAAAAAAGCAGCAAATTAATTGCTGCTTTTATCTTAGCTGTTAATTAATGTTCACAGCTTTGTTCATCTACTTGTGTTTTTCTGTGATACGGTTTGGCGTACATCGCTAATACCAGAGGTCTTAATTCTTCTGGTACCTTTGCCAATCGCTCTGCAAACTGTGCTGCATCATTTTTATTTATTACCGCTTCAGTACAACCACCCGCAATGTAGTTGCCTGGGTGTAAGTAAAAAGAATCAATTATTTGTTTATCAATGGTTTTTGCCAATTCATCGGCACTGTCGCAATGCGATGTAATTGGTTGACCAAAGGATAAGTGCACATGCCCTTTGGCTGAACTAAAGCCTTCAACAATGCTGGCAATATCTTCACCCGCTGATTTCACATATTTACCATGATGCTGTTTATGGTAGAGCTCTTTTGCCTTGGCTATTGCGCATGGCTCGTATTGGTAAGAGATTGCAACAGGCACCACTTTTAGCTCTTTAATGTATTCGCCAAATTCTTTCTTTTGTTTACGTCCATTTAGTTGCAGCATTTTTAACAGTGCGGGATCGGTTTGATCTACGCCATCTTTGGCACGGCCTTCTTTTTGAGCAATCCAAATAGAATGCCCACTGCTGAGTGAGTCATAAATGTAAGCCGATAACTGAGTCAGCGCTTTTAACATCTCTTTTGGCGCTTTGGCCGAGCGTTTTACAATAAAGCTTTTATTTAAACGCATAAGCTCAGTAATGTAAGGAATTTGCAGTAAGTTATCACCAATCGCAATTCTCACTGTTTTCATTTTATGCTGATAAAGGCCCCAATTAACCAATGCAGGGTCAAGTACAATGTCTCTGTGGTTTGAAACAAAAAGATAGGCTTGATTAGGGTCTAACGCCTCTAAGCCCGAAAAGGTAACGTTTGATGTGGTGCGCTTTACTAATTTATTTAAATAATGCGCAACTTCGTTTTGTACATCTTCAACTGTTTTAACTTTGCCCCACTTTTTACGCAACTGATGTTTTATTATAGCGCGTGCTAAAAACCCAACTGCGGATATAAAGCGTGGCAAATTATACTTTGCTATCACATCAAGAAACGCATTATCGTTAATTAATCGCGTTAATGAGGCGGCAACTTCATCGTCATTGTAAGGTCTTATATCTGCGTACTTATCTTCTAATTCAATCATTTACTGCATCTACAAAGTTAAAAACGGCGCGCGAAAACGCCCCGTTATGTCTGATTTTGATTATAACTCAAGCAAAAATACGAAACTAGCAATACTAAAGTTCGATTTACTGAGTTTTCATAGCGTTATAGTTTAGTACTGAGCATCATTGTCAGATTAACTACTCATGTGTATAAACTATAGCTATTAATTATTAATTCAAATGGATAGACCTTACTAATAGCACTTTGTTCAAGTTAACTTAGCAAGGCAGTTGATCATAATAACATGCAAGTTAACCCTCAGTGGGCAGACCACATTTAAATATGGCTTTACACCTGCTAATGTGAACACAATAAGCTAAGTCTAAATACATCCATAACATTCAATCAAATGATGATCTTTTTATCTGCTTACAGAGGCTACTCCCTCTCTAACACATACACTTATTAGGACACACCGTGAAAATAACAATTCTTGATAACGCAACACTGGCAAACACCTCACTTGATGGTATTTCAGCACTTGGAGATCTCACCGTACATCAGCTAACTAGCCCTGAGCAAGTATTAGCGCATAGCCAAAATGCAGAGGTTTTAATCACTAACAAAGTGGTAATTAATCGTGACACAATGACGCAATTAAAATCATTGAAACTCATTTGTGTTAGTGCAACGGGTACTAATAATGTTGATTTAAATGCCGCGAAAGACTTAGGCATAGCAGTTACTAATGTTGCCGGTTATTCAACCCCTTCTGTTGTTCAGCATACCTTTTCGTTGATCACTAACTTATTAGGTAATACTCACCGCTATCAAGCAGATTGTCAGCAAGGCGCATGGCAAAAAAGTGAGATGTTTTGCCGACTGGATTACAGCTTTAATGACCTTCAGGGCAAAACATTAGCCATTATTGGTGGTGGCACTTTAGGTAATGCAGTATCTAAAGTAGCTGAAGCGTTTGGCGCCAATGTGATTATTGCAGAGCGCAAAGGCGCAGCGTGTCGCAACGGGCGCACCCCGTTTGAAACAGCAATAAAAACAGCGGATATTATTAGCGTTCACTGTCCACTTAATGATGAAACGCGCGACTTAATTACGCTTAATGAATTAAAGATGATGAAACCAACTGCGCTAATTATTAATACCGCACGCGGTGGGATTATCAATGAAGCTGACTTAGTTGAAGCATTAAAAGCCAATATTATTGCCGGTGCGGGCGTTGATGTGCTTACCAAAGAGCCCGCTGAGCTGACTAACCCTTTGGCTAATTATACCGGTGATAACTTACTACTTACTCCGCATATCGCGTGGGCGAGCACTGAATCTATCGTGCGTTTGGTAAAAGAAGTGAGTTTAAATATTGCAGCATTTAGTCAACAAGAGACTCGTAACCGCTTGGTTTAATGCCGTAAAAGTAACTTAGTCAAAATTACTAAAAAGTGGCTTTTTAGATTTATATTTTAAAAAAGCCACTAACCCACCACGCACAACAAAATCAACCCATTGATTTTTAAAGATTTAAAAACTGGCTTAGTCTTTGCTGTATTAATCTTAATTAATCATCTAGGGTAATAAAAAATGAAAAAAACACTTTTAATCGCTGCACTTACCGCTCCTTTTTTAACGGGTTGTGTAATCGCTGTATCAGATGGCGAAGCAGAGGGTCATTGGGCAGGTAATAGCTCTTCAAGTTGGCAGGCAACACATAAAAACAATCGTGAAATCATTTCAGGCTTGGCAATGGATAGCTCGTATCAGTCGGTATTAAACCAACTAAAAACACCTAACTTCACTGAATTATTAAAAAAACAGGATGATGTTTACCAAGTCTTGTTCTACGCAACACACAGCATTCATTCAGATGGAAAAATGACCAAAGATGAATGTACACCGCTCGTTTTCAAAAATGATAAATTAGTGGGTATTGGTAGTTCAGCGTTATTGATGCTGACAAATTAAGCCATTGCAAATACTATTGGGCGCTAATTTGATTGCGCCCTAATTTCTTGGCATTATATAAGCCTGAGTCAGCCTCTTCTAACAACGCTTTCTCAGTGTATGCTTGACTGCTCTCACTTGAGGCAATACCAATACTAATAGTAATATGTGAAGCATTTAGCGATGCATTGTGTTCTATATTCAAATCATTAATGGCTTTACGTAATTTATTAGCAAACGCAATAGCACCTTGCTTATTGGTTTCTGGTAATACTGCTACAAACTCTTCTCCGCCATAGCGGGCAACAAAATCACTGCCGCGCTCACATTGCGCAGCTAACGTTTGCGCCACTGTTTTTAAACACTCATCGCCAGCACGATGACCGTAACAGTCGTTATAGCGCTTAAAGTGGTCAATATCGATAAGCATTACACACATGGAAGAGTTATTACGCTTACTTCTTCGCCACTCCCGCTCTAAATTTTCATCTAAATAACGTCTGTTCGGTATTTCTGTTAAACCGTCAATAGACGCAAGCATTTCTAATAAATCGTTTTTTTGCTTAATGAGTAATTGGTTGCGCACACGCACTTTAACAATTGAGGCACAAAATGGCTTAACAATGTAATCCATTGCGCCTAACTCTAAGCCTTTTGCTTCGTCTTCATGAGCGCTATTCGCTGAGATAAAAATAATGGGGATGGCATGGCTTAAACTGCTTTCTTTAAGTTCCACCAGCACGTCGTAACCATTCATGCCAGGCATCATGATGTCTAAAATAATTAAATCTACTTGTGTGTGCTTAACAAATGCCAACGCCTCTTCACCACTTGTCACTAAATAAATCTCATGCTCATCACTTAAGGTTTTTTCTAAAATGATTCGGTTAAGCGCATCGTCATCTACGATTAATATTTTTGCTTTATTTATCATTGCTTACATCTAAACTTTTTATATAAATTTGCACTTGCTCTAACTGTATTATTAATTCTTTAATTGCAGCTGCGGCGTGCTCGCCGCCCGCTTTTAATACCTGCTCAGTGTGTTGAGCACACAATAATAATCGGTTAAAACCTAAATTTCCTGCTATCCCTTTTAAACTATGCACTAAGCGTACCATTTCAATACTAGGGTTGTTGTTTTGAAGCTCAGCTGAATATGACTCACTTAATCTCGCTAACTTGTCCAACATACTGTGCAGTACAGAGTGATCATCGTCAAACTGAGACAAAGCAAAGGCTTTATCAAAAAAACGAGGCGCTGTGATACCAAGACTAGCCATTGCTGTAAATAAAACTGGCGCAACCACAGGCTTAGTTAAATGTTTATTCATCCCACCATTGAGTGAACGCTCAATGTCGGCTGGTTCACTATGCGCAGTTAATGCAAAAATAGGTAATTGCTGAGCGTCAAACTGTTGGCGTATTATCTCAGTCGCTTGATAGCCATCAATATTGGGCATTTGAATATCCATTAAGACTAAGTCGGGGCGTAATACACTCACCAATTCAATCCCTTTTTGCGGGTCATTGGTCGTAACAATATTTACTCCGGCTTGACTCAAAATACTGCTAATAATATCAAGGTTCAATGGATTATCGTCTATCGCTAATACTAATATCCCTGCGACTTTATCACGCGGTTTTTGCGCTTTATTTTCAATTACCTTCGTTATTTTTTGCGAGCTTAAATTAAGTAATCGCTGTGCAAGTGCGCTTGAGGGTAAGAACTGGGTAATAAAAGAGTCATTTATTGGTGGCTGTTCGTCTTGATTATTCGCAATTACAACAACTGAAATAGTAGCTGTGCGCAGTGTTGTTTTTATTTTTGGTGTTAAAAAGGCCGACAGCTCACACGCATCAATGATTATTGTGTGCGCTTGCAGCAAACATTCTGGTTCAGCGATTGCCCTATTAAGCGCTTGGTTATTAATAACAGGATGCGCTTTAATTACTTGATTAAGTAACGTACTTTTAGCGCTAGTAATAACTAATAACTTATTTTCATCACAGCCAAGCTTGCTAGTATCGGTCGCTAAATCGAGCGTGAAGTAAAAGTGGCAACCTTGTCCTTTATCGCTATTCAGTGAAATCTCCCCGCCCATTAATGCCACACTGTGTTTTACAATCGCCAGTCCTAAACCCACCCCTTGATGTTGACGAGTGGATGACTCATCGCCTTGGGTGAAGGCATCAAATAAACGGCGCTGATCAGCTTGAGCAATTCCCTCACCAGTATCTATAACTCCAAAACAGATACGCTGTAACTCATCACGGCTACTTAGCTGTAACTGCATTTTTAATGTCACGTTGCCTGCAGGAGTAAATTTAACGGCATTGGTTAATAAGTTACCCAACACTTGTTGCAAACGAATGGTGTCGCCAACTAAAAAGGGGGAAATATGTGGATCGATATCAATTTTTAGCTGGATCTGCTTTGCTTGGCATAAAGGCAAAATTAAGCTTTCGCAGGTATCAATCAAATCAACTAGGCATAATGGCGCTAATTGCAGCGTTGCTTCATTACTTTCAACACGCGCAAAATCAAGCATACTATTTAGCATTTGTAATAAATTATTGGCTGCATACGTCGCTTGGCTGGTCTGTTGCACTTGTCGCTGCGTTAATCCATGCTCTGCTAACATATCTAGTAACCCCAGTATGGCATTGAGGGGAGTACGTATTTCGTGGCTTAAATTAGCAATAAAGCGACTTTTAGCCAAAGTGGCTCGCTCTGCATCATCTTTGGCTTTAGTCAGCTCAGTAACATCTTGAATATGAATAACATAATATAGCGGCTGAGCATTCTCATTCCAAATTAATGACATACTCAACTGCAACCAAGCATTTAATTGAGTGTGCGCAAAAGTTAAATGAAACACCTGTTTTTTGTTGTGTAGTAGTTGCTGCAGTAAGGCTTCGAGTTCTTGCCACTGCGTGTCACTAAATAGTGTATCAAACGGGGTATCTGTTAATTGATGATGTTTGGTAAACAGTTTTCGCGCAGCTTTATTAACCTGTAAAATAGCGTACTCAAGTGAAAGTAAAAACACCCCATTGGCAGCAAATTCAATGGCACTTCTAAATTTAGATTCCGACTCTTTTAACGCATATAGAGTATGTTGCTGCGCAGTAATATCGCGACCAATTCCCATAGTGCCTAGCAATTGGCGCTGTTCATCATAAAACGGAGCAATCGTTAACTGATAAGTTTGCTTAGCAACGTCTATACGCTGCTGAATTTGCATTTTATGCTGTAATGCTTGCTGTTCCAGCAGCTTAATTTGCTCGTAGTTATGACTAACACTGTGGACCTGTTGACCAATAAGTTCGCTTTGGCTCTTACCTATAAACTGCTCAAATGCTTTATTACAACCTAAAAAGGTGCCGTCTGTATTTTTAAAATATATAAAGTCAGGCACGCTGTTAAGTACTGTATTTAGCAGAGCTAAATGCCGCTCTTTTGCTTGGTCGCTATGTTTTAATTTTTCAGATTTGAGCTGCACCTGCTCATCTAACTTTTTATTAGCATTTTGCAATGAAATAACTAAACGTTCATTTTTCGCAAAAATAGCTTTCACCCTAGCAAACCAAGGTTGCCAATTTAATGGTATTTTGTAATTTAAATATCCCGAGTTGTCATCGTTATGATGTTCTAAGTAACGCATTAGCTCTGTCATAGGTCTGATAAATATACGCTTGCTTAACCAAAAAAAGACATAAAACATCAAGCATAAAAATAACGCTAATGAAATAAACTCCAACACGACTTCTTGCACAAGGCTGCTGGTCAGTGTTTGCTCATCAGCAAGAAATCCTAAATGAATCGGGGTTTGATCTGAGGGTTGAATTAAAAAAAGCGGTTTAGACAGGGTTGTACGCTTTGGTGAGCGCGTATTAATTTGAGGCCAGTATGTCGAAAAATTTATTGCTTGGTTAATTGACTGCTGTGAACTGGCAATAATTTGATTTGCTTGATTAATAAAAACATATTCACCTTGCTTAGAGGTGATTTTGTTTAACCAGCCAGAGATGGCCTGCAAGTCATAAATTAAAATAATATAATCAGATGAATTTCGCTCACGCTGACGGCCAATCGCAAAATATGCTTTATTACCTAGATTAATGACTGCACTCGAAGCCAATTTGGCTGCTGATGGTAAGGGTTTAAAGTCGCCATTCAATAGCGGGGTAAATATATTATTTTGAGTATTTTCGCGCCGAGTTAAGTATGCAAACCCACGTTCATCAACATACGCAACAGAATCCACAGATGAAAGCAGCGCTAAGGTGGTATTAAAAGAGGGTGCAAGCGATATGACCTGCTGCCACTGTAACAGTGCCGACTCAGAAGAACTAAACTGACCTTTACCTACAATTTCACCGTTTAAATGGTCAAATTGACGATAGTAGTAATGCTCATATTGGTTAATGTTTGCTGTGAGACTATGATTTTCTACAAGAAAAGTTTGCTTGTTATACATAACAAACATTTCATCAAGCAAATCACTCATTGCTTGCATATCATGATCAAGCTGCGCCGATAATGCATTAAAATCCGTGGTATTTTTTGTTATTGCGCGTTCCATTTTTATATTATAAAAATGCAAACACAAAAAAGAGGCCACTAATAAAGGCAGTGCTAACGCTACAAAAACAGAGCGGTGATAATGTTTTAACGGTAAAAAATTCAACGACTCGCCCAATTATTGGCTCAAAAATCAAACAGTAGACTATCGAGCCAAGATGTTAAGCGCAAGTTATAAATTCTCCTCGGCAAACGACGCTAGTCGGCTTCTTACCACACCATTAAGATTAACAGTAGCACCGCCTTCAAAATGCTTAAATCGCTCTACAATATAAGTAAGCCCTGAGGTAACTGCGGTTAAGTAATTACTGTCTATTTGAGCTAAATTTCCGGTACAAATGAGTTTAGTTCCTTCACCGCAGCGGGTAATAATGGTTTTGAGCTGAGACGCCGTTAAGTTTTGGCTTTCATCTAAAATCACCCCCGAATTGATATAATACTATCATACCCTCAATAAACTTGAACAAAAAAGTTTTTACACACATACTCTAGCTAAGAATCAAAGGTGAACGAAAATGATACTTCGAAATACAACAAAAACTAAAATAATTAAAACATCAGTCAACTTTGGAAAAGGAATGTCTTTTCACCTCGATAAATCAGGGCAACCTATTAAGACTGAAAAAGGCATCAGAACTCACTCATATAGGCACGATAAAATAGAACCTAATTTTCCAGTGCTATATCACCCGACTCGCTTCACCGAATGCCAAGAAATGAACTTATTTTTAATGCACCGCTTTGAAGGTCATTTCAGTCTCAAAAAGAATCAAATAGACAATGAGGCTTTTAGTGACGCTTATCATGCCAGCCAACCGGGAAAGCCATTAGATGTTAAGTCTGTTCGCAGTATAGCTAAGCACTTAAAAGCTTTCTTAGATTGGTTGGATAAAGATGATGCATCCTATTTTGAAGTAATAGCTGCACCACTTTCAAAACAATCTGTAGATGATGATATTTCTAGGTTACCTGTGTGGAGATATCACAAACATTTATGTGAAAGAGTCGAAACCAAAGATAAGTCTAAACGCATAAGCTTTAACAGCGCTCAAGAACGAATTAGAGCTGTTAAAGCATTCTATATATGGAGCCATAAGCGCGGAGCTATAGATAGCCTCCCCTTCTCACTTGAATACAAACAGGTACGTATTAAATCGAAAGCTAAATCAGGTGTCAGTTCGTTGTTTCAATTACCTACCAGCAACAATCGTTCTGGGGGCTTATGGAAATGGGTCAGTAATTTGAGCATTCCAAATACATTGAAACAAAAAGAAGACTCACCAGACAAAGGTCTACAACCATATTCTCCAAAAGAACTTAAACAGTTACTGGAGACGAATACAGCTCAAAAAGAGACTTATAAACTTTATTTGCAGTGTGCCTTGTTAGGTGGACTTCGATCTTTTGAAATTTCGGCCATCGACCAGAAAGACCTCTTTAACCCTGATGAAAAAGAAAACGAGAAACGTATTCCAAAATTGAACATTGTACGAAAAGGACATAAGCCAGTGAGATTAACAATAGCGCGAGTTCTAATGAAGCTTTTGTACAATCACACTTTGACAATTCAAAATATGAAGCGACGTACCAAACATGAGACTAATCATGGTATGGACAATAGCGAACATCCGCTTCCTTTGTTTATGAATAGTTCAGGATCGCGGATAAGCGAAGATACACCGGGGAATACTATTTCCATAGTTAGAAAAGAACAAAGGAAGCAGGGATTAGAAATACTATTACGCACATTCCATGACTTACGCGCTACCTTTGCTACTTATGTCGCTAAATACCTAATTGACAAAGGTGAATCAGAAAGTTCCATCCGACAAACACTAATGACTTTGATGAGTCACGAAAGCTTTAAAACAACCAAACGTTACATCGACTTTGCCAAAAGTGTATCAGTGGATGCATACGGAGCGATGTCAGAGTGGGTAAAAGATATCTACGGTGATGTTAACGAATTGCTTATGCGTGAGGCTGAAGATGCTACAGCAAGTTAAAACGCGGAAGTCCAATCGTATTCCTGCTAGATTTAAACCTCATTCAATTGTTCTAGCCGAACAGTTAGACGTTTTATTTAACAGGGCATATGACAAAGAAAGCAATATTAGCACAGGTGACGACACTGCTATTTCAATGAGTCGCTTGCGGAATGCTTGTGTCAGTTTACAGCACATTCTTCCTCTAGCCCTTAATAAGGTTAGTGCAGATACTGCGACATCAATTCAAACTTCGGGATTAAATGCTCTATCAGACTTTGAAATTTGGCAAGAACTGGAATACTTTTGCATTAATGAAATAAATGATGTCAAGCTACCTAGTTATGCTACTCGTATAGAAGAAGCTTTAGAAAACATAGCTAAGTTTCATTTTTATGATAACGCTATCAACGCTCCTTTTAGGCTAGTAAATGGGGCTACTTCAATCGACATAACTAAATTATTCGAACTTGAATTCCATCAAGTAAAAGAGACTCGTAAATTACTAAAAAAATATCTGGACTATCTCGTCCTTCCAGAATTAAGCCTCAAAGATTCTTCTATTAGAGACAACATCCTCAAAACTGCGACTGCTATTATAAATATTTGTCTACATGATACTTTTAAGAATACTGAACGCGTCAAACTGCCATTATTGGCAACATTAAAGGATAGGGAATTCGTTTCATCATTTATATGCAATCACAACTTCCGTACTTTTTTAAAATTTATACTACCCGATGTGTGGGGTAAAGCTAGAGTCAATCAATTTAAAACTGAAGCCGAAGTGATAGGGTATGCACAAAGCATATCATCCAAATTTGGCAATGAAGTTGATGCTTTTTTGAAAAATCAGATAGCAAGCGCTTCGGAAGCTAATACAACAAGAGTTAGATCCTCAACTTTATCATTTCCAAGGTGGTTGAATAGTGCTGGTAGCGTAGCATCACCAATAATTAAGCTGCTTAGTGAGCGTGGAATTCAAGGGTTTGCAGAAAATGGCCTTCAGGGATTTAAATACCTTTATAAGCATTACCAAGAAGAAACTCAAAATAACCAGCAGTTTTTACTGCTACTAAACGCTGCATTGGACCTTTACCACTTTGTTACGGGTGAAAAAATCGCAAAGGAAAGTTTATTACCCTACTCATTGGGCTATTACCTTAAAGAAAGTGACACTACCGAATGGCAGAAGCATGAGTGGGTATATGACAATGCCTATAAATTTTATCAAAACCTAGTCGAATACCATAAAGTTTTTACAAAGCGAATTGATGGCGAGAGCATAGGCATCGTCACTCTCAAAGGTTACATAGGTAGTATGGCTAGAGCATTGAAAGAAAATGCATCATCATTAACAGATGAACAAATGAAGCTTATTGCCAATCATGGGGTTCATGCTTTTGTTGAAAATAACTGTGAGATACTAAAGGCTATAAGAGAGGCAATTCAACTAAAATCAAAACAAGGCGATTTGTCGGTTTTTGTTGGTAATCAATATCAGAGCGCTATCGACAAATTACTATCGTTTTATGGTCTAGATACTATTAAAAGCTTTCCGGTCAACACCGAATTAACTGCACAACATCAAGAGCAACTCTCTCAGAATCAAGATAAGCTCTACTCATATAGAGAAGTAGTAGAATTAGCATATTACATAGAAAAAGGGCTTTCTGAGACCTTACTCACAATTAAAGACAAAGTTACACTTTATGCAGCAAAAGTCATATTGAAAACTGGTTGGAATTCAACTCCTACGCTAGAGCTTGATACTGACGACTTATTTTTCTTTAACACGCCATTACATTCAAGTAAAACTCCTGCTCTTCGTTTATTTAAACGCCGAGCTAATTATCAAACACAATGGCATAAATTTGAAATTAAAGCCGAAGATCTAGAAAAAGAAGGCGTCTTATACGGCGACGTTGTCGAACCAGTAATATTTGATATTAAGGCTGCGACTAAACTTACGTCTATTTACCGCCCTTCTATTGAGAACCTATCAAAAAGAATTTTTGTTTTTCCCAAAGTAAATAGTATTGGAGAAGTAAAGATTCAATTATTAACAGCATCACGTTTCAAGACCACTATAGATAGGATATTGACTGAGCTTGGGTGTAATATCGTATTTAATTCGCAAAAGATCAGAAAATCAGGGCTTAACTACATTTACCGAAAAGTTGCCAAAGAATTTAAGTGGTATCAAAAAGCTGGCAAGCACTCTTATGAAACGTTCTTGCGTCATTATTTAATGCAAGATAACAAAGATGTTGCAATGACAATCAACAGAGCGACAAAAACAATGGCAGACTATTTTGTTCGCGATGTTACCGACAAAGTAATCATTTTGCAGACTCCACCAGAAGACGGTAAAAAAGTCCCGAATGGCACATGCATTAACTCAAAAGATAAATCCGCAGTAGTGGCATTCGAATCACAAAACAGGAAATTATTAGACCAGCGAGATACAAACGAGCATGCATGTGCCGACTTTAACGCATGCTTGTGGTGTCCGTTCTATCGCTGTGTTGCTGACGCATTGCATGTTTGGAAACTTTTGTCATACCGGGATTTTGTTGTTGCTGATATGGAAAACTCAGCCGCAACATTTGACTCTATAACAGAGCAACTGGAAAACATAGAGCAGTTGAAAAATAGGGTTAACGAAATATTAGCTGATATTGCCAAGCTTAATGCTCAAGCTGTGACTGATGGAAAAGAACTATTGAGAACAGAGGGTATTCATCCTCATTGGAAAAACACAGGTTTGCTATGACCAAAGAGATAACTAAAACAAAACTACTTGATATCGCTGTTGTAAAAACACATACAGGTCAAATCACTATAAAACCTTTGGTTCAGGTGTTAGAAGATTTTAAAGTTGATGATACTAGCGCTTTTAATTCGATTGCTTTGTGGGAAAACAGAGCATTGAATATTGCTAAACATGGCACTATTCACTTTGGCGATGACACTTGGATAAGCTATGAAGAAACGCAAAGAAATGTGAATTTTAAAGGTGTTGATGAATTAGCATATCAAATTCGAATTTATTCACTAATTAAACTCACACATGGTGATGTTGTAGGCGGTAAACCTCTAAAAATCTCTACACTTCAAAATGATGTAACGTATCTAAATTTATTTGCAGCCTTCTTAAGACAAAGAGGTTATCACTCATTTCATGAGTTGGAGTTCAAATCTGACTTAGTTATTAGGAATCTCATAAAAGACTATTTATATGAAGTCAGGAAAATAGCTATTTACAGACAATCACACTCATTTACTAAACTATTTGACGTGCAGCGCAGCTTTCGTCTTTTTGGCCCTAAGGTGTGTAGTGTTTTTATTGATGTACTTAACCAACTAAACGAGTTACACCATCCGAGACCAGTCACTTATTCGCACCCTGTCATTCCTACTAAAGTAATGAAAAAAATTCTGAAGTTTGCAGAAAAAATAGTTGAAAACTCTAAGGATAAGATAGAACGATGGCTAGAATTAAATGCACGCTTAATAGATAGTTTAAATGAAGGCTCCGTTGAACCACCGCCCAAAATTAGTACAGGTGAGCTAATAGCAAAACATGTAAGAAACTTACCCGATGAAGTGGAATTCATTCAATTATCCGAAGAATTAGAAGATTTAAAATTAGCCACATACATTAATATCTTGGCCTATACAGGCATGAGATATAACGAAGTACTTACATGCAAGGTTGGCTGTGCCAATTACAAAGATGATATTTATTACATTACGGCAATCATGACCAAAACCGACAACAGTAAGGTTGAGATGGAATGGTTTTCAAACGCTGAAGTACATGAGTGTGTTGGTATTTACGAAAAATATGTGTTCGGTATGCAAGAAAGGGCAAAAGCTGTACTTTCTTCATGCAGAGCCAATATAACAAGTAGTCAAGCACACAACTTGAAAGAAGGGTTAGAAAGAAACCGTCTTTTCGGGGTTTCACATAGTAGCTGTAGTGTTAGTTTTAGCGATGCTGGGCGATTCACAAAATTTGAGGTTAAAAACAGTGAAAACATTGAGCTTTTTGACTTAACTCTAGACGATGATGATATAGCAGAGCTTGAACGCCTTGAATCTAACTACAAAGAAGTTAGAGGAGAGAATAGAGGTGTCCCATACGAAGAAGGCGATACGTTTAGATTAACCGCTCACATGTTTCGACATACGTTGGCCTACTTTGTCATTGCCAATAAATTAGGTGAGCTTGATGATATTAGATATCAATTTAAACATTTAACCAGCCTAATGACGTTTGTTTATACTCGAAGAGCATTTTTGGCCTCAACAACTTTAATTAAAACTACTGAAGAGTTTAATGAGATTTTAATTGACCGTGTTGCAGAAGAGTTAATAGATGAAGCCGAGTCACAATCACTTAAAGGTGGTGCTGGTGAGCAAATTAATAAAACATCTAAAGATCTGATAATAGGTATTACTGATAGTCAAAGTAAAGATTCGACTGTGATTAAGCAGATCCATTTCAGTTCAATTGAAGAACTGAAAAAATTTCTCGTCAAAAATATTAAAAACATACGTGGCTTGCCTACGGGGTACTGCACTGCGGGAGAAGCTTGCAAGATAAAAGGAGCAGGAATCCCTAGTGGCTGTGTGTATTGTGGTAGTAAAATCATTACCAAACGCCACAAGGTCAATTGGCAAGTGATAAAAAAAGATGCGACCCAGAAACTAGAGGCATATGCAGCATCAACCACAGAAGAGCAAGAAGATTACGAGCTATTTGCTATTCACTGGAAAAATAATATAGCAGCAGCTGACTATGTATTAGATGAAGGCAAAGCGCATACAAACCAAGGAGAACAAGCATGAGTAGCGCATATGATGATATAAAACGTGCTTTTGAAGAGATGAAATCTGATGGCAGCAAGATAACCAAAAATGCAGTAGCAACGAGAGCTAAAAGAAATATTGCGAATCTATCTAAAGAAGAAGAAAAATGGGTAAAGTTACGAGAAAGTATTGAAAAAGCTCAATTAACTTGGGAAGAAAAAAATAAAGATAATTTAATAAAACAACTCAGAACAAAGGTAGCCGAACTAAAAAGCAAGCTTGCTAAAGAAAAGCAAAAAAATAATATCGGCACTAAGGAAATCGATAATAAAGATACAAAGTTATTAGTGTTGTTGAGTGAAATGTACGCAGAAATAGATAAGCTCAAACTGATTAATGCCGATTTACAAAATCAACTTCAGCATTCAGGGCAACATACAGAAATAAGAGTGGATACGTCTACTGGTGAAATTATTGAATTAGTTTCAACGAAACAATAGATTAGATGTAGTAGCTCATATCTCAACTTACAGTTTTGTTGATTAGGCTTAGACTTCACCTGACAGGCAGCAAGAGCGAACAAGAGACGGTCAGAGTGATCTGGATATGTGAACTTAATTCTACAAAGAGGACGCTTAGCGACCCCGTTCATGCAATAAAATTGAGTTTAGGCAATCCGCATTAATTGTATAATGATATTTCTGCTTCTAAAGAGTATGTTTATGAGAACCATTGGAAAACTGGCAAAAGATTTAGATATCAATGTTGAAACAATCCGTTTCTATGAGCGCCAAGGTCTGATAGAGCAACCTTTAAAACCAGAGTCTGGTTACAGAATGTATGGCGATGCCCTTACCAGTCAACTCAAATTTATTCTGAAAGCTAAAGCATTAGGGTTTACGCTGAAAGAAATTGAATCGCTTATGTCACTAAGTGACAGTTGCGCTGATATTGAGTCGATGGGGTTGCAAAAACTTAATCTCATTCGTAATAAAATTGCTGATTTACAGCGATTAGAGAAAGTAATTCAAGATATGACAGATTCTTGCAAGGCCAATCAAGACCCTCAATCCTGCCCGGTAATAAATTCACTTAAATAGCTATTGACCCCGTACTTATGTACGGAGTTTATACTACCTTAAAAATTGAGGTAGATAGTTATGATCAATAAAATTCTAGATAAAGTAGGTTCTGGTGGCGTTTGGCTAGCCGCCCTTAGCTGCACAGCATGTTTTCCTGCACTCGGCTCATTGGCATCTGCTCTTGGGTTAGGTTTTCTTTCACATTTTGAAGGGATAGCGGTGAACACCTTATTGCCATTATTTGCTTCACTAGCGTTGTTAGTTAATTTCTATAATTGGTATCAACATCGAGATTCATTGAGAGGCGTTTTAAGTGTCATTGGCCCAATTGCAGTATTGCTGACCCTTTATCCTTTATGGCAATACGACTGGAGCACTTACTTATTTTACTTTGGGATCATTTGGATGGTCGTAATGTCTATTTTAGATATTGTTAAGCCCATTAAGGAACCAGTATGCAAGGTATAGAACTAGAATCTAAAATCACTTGCCCTGAATGTGGATTTAGCAAAGTTGAAACCATGCCTACAAACGCTTGCCAATGGTATTACGAATGCGAAAGCTGTAAAGCACTACTTAAACCGTTAAAAGGTGATTGTTGCGTTTATTGCTCTTATGGAACAGTTAAGTGTCCTCCTATTCAAGAAGGCAATGCATGTTGCTCAGGTAAGTAGCCTAGTATTCGGTGGTTCTGTGTCAACCAAGTAATATCTTAAATGCGATTGCGATTAACACTAAACCACCAAATAGTTCAGCTTTAGATTCCAGCCATACGCCACTTCTTTCGCCGATATTCACACCAATCCAGCTAAAGGCAAACGTCGTGACGCCTATTATCAAGCAAGCTACGGCTATATCTACCTCAAGCAATGTGATTGCATAACCTGCCGCCATTGCATCAATACTGGTGGCAATAGCAAGAACAAATAGTACACGATGAGTAACATTAGCAATATCTTCTTCAATTCCTTCAGATTGGGACTCATAAATCATTTTGCCACCGATAAATACTAGCAAAATAAAAGCTATCCAAGGTGCATAATCTTCAATCCAAGATGATAAACCTTTACCGCTGTAATAGCCTAAAAGAGGCATAAAGCCTTGGAAAAAACCAAAATAAGCAGCGGCTTTAATAAAGAGCTTTTCAGCATTTACTACTTTTTTAGAACCTAAGCCTATGGATACTGCAAACGCGTCCATACTGAGTGCTATAGCTAATACAAATACTTCAAACAAACCGATTAAACCTGAATAAAATTGTTATAAGATTACGTGACGTATAATTAGTTACTTGATTGATGTTAAACACCTAAGATTTACTGACAATTTTTCTATTATCAAAGCCTTATTTTTACACCAAATTTCAGCCAGATATTCAGTAACAGTGCCAACACTTGAAGGAAACAGAATATTCCCCGCCACTTTGGCGAAAGGTCCATCAGTTTCGAGTAGAACTCTATCTTGAGGTATCCACGATATTACTTTTTTAGCTCTGGCTGAAGTTAGCATGGCTGGCCCAATAGAGAAGAAACAGCCTAGCTCGACGGCTTCTAGAACTTGCTTCTTAGTACCTAAAAACCAATGAAGAATAGAAGTACCAGCATTGGGATGTAACTTAAGTTGTTCAAGAACTTCACCAGTCGCGTTAAGACTATGGATAGTTAGTATTTTGTCATCAAAGCCTTCACATTTTTTTAGAATATGCGTGAAAACCTCTAATTGATCATCAAAGTAATCAGCGTAACCTTTTGAGCCATCCAGTCCAATTTCTCCAATATATCTAGTTCTATCAACTAGCTTATCGAATAGTGCTAATTCATTTTTTCTTAGATGAGCAAGTTGAGGGTGAAGCCCCAAGGCCGTCTTACAGTGTTTTATGCCACTTGTTAACTGGACAGTACCTTCAAAAGCTGAAGGCACCGTAGTTACTGATAGCACGTAATAATTACTGCTTTTTATGTCGTTCAATACCTCTTGATGATCTGGATATAAATCAACGTGGCAATGAAGATCCATCATGACGATTTATCCGCTTGGAGAAATAATTCAACCTCTGCCAATCCTCGCTTAATAGTTGATTCTAATTTTTCTCGTATATCTTTTTCTTGTGGTATTGGCCCTGAACTTCGAAGCCAAGAACGATAGTTATCGGATTGTTTCAATCTAATAATGGCAGTTTGAACCGCTTGGAGATCATCGCGAGTATCTTTTTCTTTGATAAGATCTCTCAACCGCTTTGTCTTGTATGGCGCATCTTGTGTAAAACCAGCATGAAAAACTGACGCTCTTCGAATAAGGCAAGGTACACAATGCCCACACTGTTTATGTTCTCTGTGCCAATGACTGCATGAAACACTTAGGGGAACTGCTTTTCTAATTGCGTCTTGATCAACACATTCCGCTAACATTTCACCTTTAGTTTTGAATTGATAGGGGTTTACAAATTTGACATGAAACCCAGTGTCTCTAAGCAAAGATTCAAGCCTGCTTAGAAAATTAGGATGAGTAGTTCTAGTGCTATGGCTACCAATCCGTCTTCTGGTAAGCGGCGGATTTATAGAAATATAGCCATTCTCTGGGACGACAATAGTTTCAATACTGCTATCGCAATTAGCATTTCTTAAGGCTGATATACCAAGTACCGCCATAGCTAGGAAGTTAAAGCTTCTTCCCCTCATACTAATGTCAGTTTTACCTTCTAAGTGCTTAATAATATGGGGAGACATTGAATAGGACAATTCGCCGAATGGCGGGGATAATAATTGCTTAATGTCTTCTTGCTTAGCGCCATCACCACGATAAGCGTGACTAACCAAGAGAGGCTTTAAATCTGATTCTCCGTTCAAAATATCAATTGCACCAACTGCGCTATCAAGACCACCAGAAAAAAGGCAAACAGAGTTGAGTCCAATTAATGATTTTGCTTTTGCTTTCGCTTGCTCACTTGTTTTAGGAGTCGGCATCGGCATAGTTGTTTTTTCAAAAGTAAACAGCCATTGATCGCCTGTAAGAAAGTTGAGCAAAGAACTCAGTTCAGGTTCTACAAAATTCCACATATCCTCATCAGTTACAGGAACATGCAAATGCATTTTTCTAGCCCATGCATTTTCTGCATTATCCCTTAATTCAAATGTATCAGCAGCGGTAACGGCGGTAGCAATTGTTATCAGATCTATTGAATCAGCATCTACATTCAATCCTAAATCACGAACTGTTTGTAGTAGTTGTTTTGACACCAAGCTGTGCTTAGTGATGTCATTTTGATGCGTATGAAACATTTGGACAGGATGACAATCATCAGAAAAGTCAGGCAAGTTAGCAGGGTCATGGTTAAAGTAAAAATTAGTCATTAAAGCTCTCCCATTCATCAACCGTCATAGCAATAGCATCGGCTTGAATTTTAGTAATATTTTCTTTGCTAATAGTACTGGGGTTGCCATTAGTTACTTTGTCTAACTGCTCTTGTGTAATCACTTTTATTAGTTCCCTTAATTCAACTTCCATTTGATGATGCTTGCTTGCTGGCTCAACATGAAACCAAGCTCTGCCCATGCCTTCAACCACATCCTGAAAAATAAGGTCTGTTAAATAACAGCCTATGGCTTCTTGGATAACTTCGTCAGTAAAACTGTTTGGGTCAAATTCTTCTGTATCGGGGAGTGCTTCTTCTAGTGCGTAATCCAACGCAACTCTTACAGCATCCGAATCGGCATTATCAGGCGCTAAATGGCTAGCAATTTTGTCGATTGCTTGATCAGTCGATAGCCCAGTTAGATCACCTAATGATAAGCTTTGATTATTAACCGTTACGGTGTCGCCACGCATGACACCAAGCAATCCAGAACCAGCAGTTATGCCGCTTGATAGTCTCCTGCTTGTGCTTTTACCTCCGCCAGAGCCTTTTCTAGAGTAACTTTTTAATGAACGCCTTAGATCTGAGGTTGAGCCACCTGTTTGCGCATATTTACCAAATGCTCTTCTGGCACTGGCAAACCTATTTGGAGGCGGTGTTGCTGTAGGTGAACCACCGATTTCTTGTTGAACCTTGTCATTGTCAATATCATTGCTATTGTCATTCTGATCATCAGCTTGATTATTATCAGAGCCAGCTTGCTCATCCCCATCAGTACCTGATGCAGGTTCTATTGTGACAGGATCTCCTTGCTCTGCCCAAGATGGAATAAGTGGACTCTTATTATTTGGTCCTGTTGACGATGCGGACGTACCCATATTACTTAGTTCCCTCTAGTTCTTTTAAAATTGGATTAAGCCATCTTTGGCGGGGCAAGCTTTTTAAAAATGTAAGAAGACTTAAGCTACATTTATCATCCTGCTTGGCAAGTAACACAGCCCCATAAATGCCTGTTGGTCTTTCGGTCCAATCACCAATCAACTTAAAGTTTTCAATCAAACCATCCATGACTGACATGTATTCTTCCTTCGGAGTTGTGGTAATCGCAGTAGAGTTAACGCCACTGACCCTTACCTTTTGCTTCATTAATTCTTCTACGAGTTTTTGAGCGGCTCCAGACATTACCGAATTAACAGCCCCCATTGGAATGCTTTCTCTGCTCAGATATGCCGCTGGTGTCAAATCCATTTCAGTGAACATGGGAGGTAATTTCGACCATTTATCAATAAAAGCTAGGTCGAGTTTCCACTCTTCAGGTAAATTAATTTCGTCAAATTCGACTTCTGAATTTTCAAGATCCGCTAATACTTTTGGATATCCGTTTTCCTTATCAATTAATTCATAAAGCTTGTTGGTAGCCTGAGTGCCTAAGCACCTCTCAAAAATTACCAGCTTAGTGATAGTTTTTTCATCAAGCTGCATTCCTCTGCGATGAGCGGTTTTCTTTCTCATCTTAACCTGATTGAGTAATCGCTTAACTATGCGAGGGTTGCCGTTAATGTTTGTGGATTCAGCTAATAGTGGAGCTAACTGTTCAGCAACCACAAATTTACTTCTGAGTTCGGAATGCTTTTCAATCTCGTGATCTTGAAGTAGCTCGTCAACGGTAATTTGTGGTTGTTTCCACGACAGCCTTAATGACTCTTCAAGGGCACATCTTATCGTTTCTAATTGCGCATCGGTAACGCCGTGATCTTGAGCAGTAAGCATCATTAAATATGCCCTTATCTCCAGAACGCCGGGTCTTGGTACATGCACAGGAATTTGAATAAGCTTGTCTAAATAATCAGTTTGATGTCGTTGAGATGCACCTTTGTGATACTCAGGCACTGCCAAGCGGATCATGTCCTCATCGGCGGCAATAACAAATGCAGTATTGGGTAAAAATAGAAATAACCTGATCGCCTCAAGGGTCGAAATAGCATTAAATGGAGAGCAGCGATCTAAATTATCGACATAGACAATAAGTGGCTTATCAAACTCCTTTAACAGATCAGAATATGCTTTTCGGAATTCTTTAATTTCTTTAGGAGGTGAAAATGATTTATTATCTTTGATCAAACCTTTGTTTTTCTTCGCGACATCCTTAGCGCCATCGACAGCACCTTTTACATCATCAACATCCAGTTCACCATCGTCACCACCACTGAATAGTCCCATGATCTTCTGTATACCACCCATAGTTGGTATACCAGCTAATGCTGCACCACCATCCATTAGCAATCCCATCAGTCTGATCTTATCTATTCGTCCAGCAAACTCTTTTGCTTTTGCACTGAGATTTTTATCGTCTGCTGCTTTTTTAACTAAAGTAGATGCAATTGTTTCTAGTAACGCCGCTTTAGCGTCATCATACCCTTGGAAAGTCCATGCATCGAAATGTACTTGGATATATTCTTGTTCATCACTTTCCAGAGAAGCCTTAGTAAGTTCAAGAATCGTCGATTTTCCAGCGCCCCAATCACTATAGTGGCATAGTTAATTTGGCCACCCATTAAGAAAGAAATGTTATGCTAATAAGCATACAAATTTGGGTGAAAAAATGACGAAATTAAAACGCGCAACGTATTCTGCAGCAATAAAATTAGAGACAGCTCAGCTTGTAGTTG